>JADHEF010000014.1_pt1 | contig 222150 bp, 185 predicted proteins | sample 8952391 | NCBI WGS metagenome assembly JADHEF01 (sample SAMN16124439, study PRJNA663245) | bioreactor sludge metagenome | isolation source: sludge (nitrite) | place: India:Bengaluru | collected 2019-02-28 | reverse complement strand
GGATCAAACTCTTCAGTTCAATCTCTGTTAAAACTCTCGCTTGACGTCCTGCAGATCCTAAGACCCACAGACTTTTTACATCGTGCGAGTTACTTCATCTTTTTAGCTCCGCGCCAAAGGCACGTCACCAGACCAAGAACCCACACCTATCGATTGTCCAGTTTTTAAAGAACTTGCAAATCAGTTACTTACCTGATTCGTCCGCCGCAGCAGCAGCGAAGGTGCGCATTATACAGCCCAAATCACTCCCGTCAACCCCAAATTCGAAATCTCTTCATTTCTTTAAAACTCCGACTCGCAACTTACGCCCCAGATAAGCACTGGAGACCCATCAAGTCGATATATGCCTGATGTCCAGAAGCTCTCGCAACTGGCTAAGGGTTGACTGATCCTTGATCACGGAGGCCAGCCATTCTTCGAGCGGCATTTCTGCCCAACCCGCTGCTCGCTCGGCAAGTAGCGCTACGGGGCTATGTGGTTCATTGTGACGAAAGTATGCAGCTGCTTCGCGCAGGGCTCGAATCGCGTCGTTTCGATTAACGATAAGCCCGACGGTGGCGGGGGCCAGGTTGCCAGATGCAAACTGCCCTACCGTTGACTCCCTTCGAATCTGGGAGGTTTGCACAACTGCTGTTGGGTCAGTTCCTGGCGCGAAACCACACAGTCGCTCAATGAGCTTGCTAACCAGCTCATCACACGCTTCAACTGCCTGGATAAGCTCCTTCAGGCTCGGCGCATCAAGAGCGAAGCGTTCATCGACTCGCTTCGCCAGCGTGTTGGCGGCAATCACCGCCTCCTGAATGCAGGCGTGTAGTCTCTCGTAGTAGGCTCGACCAGATGCCTGAACTGCTCTATCGAAAACCTCGCCACTGAGTTTGCCACCCGCGATCGCCTGCTCCCGAGCCACCTGATCTTTGAGGCCCAGGTTATCGATACGTCGCGACTCCTCCCACTTGAGCCAGGAATACGCCCCAGACCCTCGATCGGTGAGCGGTATCTCGCGTATTACTTGTGGCAACTGGTTGTTCAGCCACTCGATCTTGCCAGCGCGCTCCTCAAGATCGTCCGGATCGTAGCTCGGATAGCAGAACTCCCAGAAGTCATTGATCAGACTGTCCATCACCTGCAAGCCGAGCGACAGCCCTTCGAACCCCTTGAGGCGGGTCATCGCTTCGGTGTACCAGGCGGCGACCTGCATGTCTTTGCTGTGGCTGCGCAGGATGTCTTCACACAACTCCTTGACGCGCGGCCATTGAGCGGTCTTGAGATCGGTTTCCCAGTCTCCTTGGGCAAGCAAGGAATCGTCCTGGCGGCGTGCTTCGCGAATTTCATCGAAAGTATCCGAGAAGGACATGTCAACACCACAGATATCATCGCCAGTAATGGGTTCGACGAGTGTGGTCGATGCTGTACTTGTCATAAGAGCGTTTGCTGGAGTTAATGGTTGACTGCAAGAACATCAGAAATTCGATGTTGTGTGTGCTTTCCAACGCAGAGTATTAGCTGGCCGCATTCACATTCTTTTCACGCAACAGCGACAAACGCGCTGCGAGCACGCGACGGCGTATCGTCGCTGCAACCTGCAATGACCCTTCGTTTTCCTTTGCGCTGGCGAGGACCAGTTTCATTCCGGTGTCGTCGACGATATCCGATGACACATACAGATCCCCCAGCGTATCGAGTCCTTCCTTGAGTAAGGTATTTGCCAGCGCCCATTCTTCCTTTTTCACCGCCTTATCCGCAGCGACAAGCAGAGCTTCTATTTTCTGGATCAACAGTTGGTTAGCATTTATCATTTCTCTCTCCAATGGAAACGGCTTCATCGGCCCTTGATCCGATGAACAGGCAGATAGGCTGGCTGCAAGCATCAATATTGCCGATGCTCTAGGGATAAACGCGATTGAAAACACCGCCACGCCCCTCGTAATATCCTAGACCGAGACTCTTAGCAGTCTCTTGCGCAGCAATCTTGGAAGCGTCGCTAAAGCTACTTCCCTGGCCAAGCAGTTCGGTAATCCGGTCATTCTGCGCGCTGTTCAAGGATGCTGAGTCGACGATATCGGGGGTCATATCGGTTCTCATGTACATGAATTGTTCCGTCCCACTTTGCGCAACAATAAGGTTCTGCTTTCCGTTGATCAAATAGCCAGCGTCGCCCCCGCTGAGGGACACGCCGGTGTGTCCACCTTCGGTTTGGTCGTACGGGTGAGTGTGAAAGATCCCTTCAACCTTCTCATTCTTCCCCACAGAGAGATTTGGAGAGAACGAACCCGACGTTCCACCCGCGATATTGATCAGCTTCTGCTTCCCGGTACCGTCAGAAATGATAGTTCCCCCTTGTTCCTGACTTACCCCACCCGGAAAACTGTTGGCCCATTGCTGATCGAAGTCCTTGTTCATCGCTGACATATCGAGCTGTCTTGAACAATTCCCCGGCGTCTTAGCCAACGTTGAAGGAAGCGGACTGTTTGCTGCGTCACGACGAGAGACGGGTTTTCTGGCATCACCGACACTCGCGCTGATTGGCACTTCGCCAGCGACAATCGTATCCACGACGCGGACAAGTGCTACTGATGCCCCGCCTGATCCGCTACCTAGCGGTGCTCGGTGAAGTGTCGGCAACGTCGAAATAAGTGACGCGCCGCAACTCGTCTTGTGCCCTTCCAGCGCAATCGGACGACCATCGTCCAGCCAGACAGAATCGCCTTCGACAATGGTGACGACACCGTGCCCCGGAATCGGGCAAGTAACCGAATCGCCGACACATGCGACCGGTTTTCCGTTGATGATGACGGACGACGAGGCACTGACTACTGTGCCGCCGTGCGAAGTTGGATCGCCGAGGCGAATTACGCGCTTCACGCGCTCTCCTTCCAGTAAAAACAGCCAAGATCGGACAGATTCAAACTCATGCCTGCAATCTCTGGGGCATGACGAAATATGCCGAGAGACGGTTGTCATTACTGAACTCAACGCACAGCGCGGGGCATTGCCGCGCAGCAGCGTGTGCGGAGGTCAGTGCAAGCATCGCGACTTGGCGCGCTTGTCCAAGATCGCCTGTTGCCGCACAAGTGTTGGTCGCACCATCGATGAGGTCGAGATCGAGCCCACGCTTGAACAGAGCAGCACCCAGAGACGCAAGGCGATGCCCGCCCTGACTGAACGTCCCCGAGTTGTGCACCAGCCAACCACAAGCCTCGTGTTCTTTGGGCTTGCTCGGGAGCTCCACACTCGAATCGATCTGCAGCTCTGCTACCTCTAACGTCGAGGGCAGCAAGTCAATCTGTGCAGAGTTGATCTGCGCCTGCTCGATCAGAGCTTCGAGGTCTCGTGCAAGTTCAAGGCGACGTGCATTCCCGGCGTCGGTAATCGACGATACGCCACGATGGATTCTTACAAGCATCTCGGTACCAGACAGAGCATCCACCGTCCGATCGGTCAAACGCTCAAGACAGGTCGGTGTAGCGACATTTGCGCCGCCCTTCTCCCAGTATGGTGTCATCGGGTCGTCCGACCCCGTGCTGCGCGAGCGACTCGATAGCATGTCGGCCAGCCGCGGATGGGTCAGGACAAGAGCAAACACGCCCTGCGCCGACGGACCTTGCTCGTCGCCGATTGAGGCTTCATCTTCCTGCCCGTCAAGCTGGCCGCGCCACCACGGCGAATCAAATGCAAGGAGTACCATCCCCGGCAGTTCCGGGGCGGCCTCGAACAGGCCGATGGCGCTATCGGCCGCGCTGTCGGCCGTTGGCAGAAATCGGACCATAGAATCACCTTCACCGGGAGACGCCTCAGGGCTGACGAACTCTGTCGCGGCAACGATGAATCGGGAACGCTGTTCCTTGACTAGCGCGATGACCTGCTCGCCGATCACGTCGGACGGCGGCGTCAAGTAGATCGGGAAAGCCAACGCAGCGGGGCAACGGAGATACAACGCGCCAAGCGCCTCCTCGATTCCTGGACGGAGATGATCGAGCAGTGAGGCTTCCAGCACGCTATCGTCGGGTAACGACGCAGAGAAGTGGATCGCATCAATATCCGGCATGACGATCTCCGACGCGCTCCCTGTCGCGTCTGAAAGAACTATTGCAACTGCACGGCAATCACAGCCAAAGTGCAGTCTTTCCCGCTCTGCTGCATGAGCCAGGCGCATCGCCTCAATCGCGGCACTCCGCCCCTGCTCAGCATCATCATCTGCTCGTGCGGCATCCGCAGCCCGACGCCTCCGTTGGCGCCCAAGCCAGAAGCGCCCACCGCCCCAGGCCACCAAGGGCGGCGCAAGGTGAATCGCCCCCAATTCGGGCAGGCCAAACGCTGCGAAGTCCGGCGCGATCAACCACCACAGGACAGCGCACCACGCGACCACCAAAAGCACGAGCACCAGAGCGCCACGCAGAGCCTTCATGACAGACAAGTCCGCATTACTTGACCGCGACGACGAGTCTGTCCTTGCGGACCTTGAGATCCACCGACTGCACCGGTTGCCCTTCGGCCATGCGAGCAAGAACCTGGTCGGAAATCTGGGTCAGCACGGTGTTGGTGATGATCGCTTCGGCATCGCGCGCGCCACTATCGACCTCGGTACAGCGGGCGACGATGAGATTGATGAGCCCCTGGTCATACTTCAGCGCGGCACCGTGGTTGGTCAGCAAGCGCGCCTTGACCTTTTCGAGCTTGAGGCCAACGATCAGACGCATGATCTCGTCCGAGATCGGGTAGTACGGAATAACCGACAGACGACCGAGAAAGGCCGGCTTGAAGGATCGCTGCAGGCTCGGACGCAGCAGTTCGATGAGGTCTTCCGGCGTTGGCGCGCGGTTCTTGCCCTCGACCGTCACCCCGTGTTCGACGGCGCCCATGATGAGATCCGTGCCAACGTTCGAGGTGAGGATGATGATCGTGTTCTTGAAGTCGACTTCGCGCCCTTCGGCGTCCTCAAGCACGCCCTTGTCGAACACCTGGAAGAAGAGTTCGAGCACGTCGGGGTGGGCTTTCTCAACCTCATCGAGCAGAACCACTGAATACGGCTTGCGACGCACGGCCTCGGTTAGGACACCACCTTCGCCGTAACCGACGTAGCCCGGCGGGGAGCCCTTGAGGCCGGAAACGGTGTGTGCCTCCTGGTATTCGGACATATTGATCGTAACCAGATTGCGCTCGCCGCCGTAAAGCGTGTCGGCCAGCGCCAGCGCCGTTTCGGTTTTGCCAACGCCGGACGGTCCAACGAGCAGGAAGACGCCCTTCGGTTTGCCCGGATCTTCGAGGTTGGCCTTGGCGATCTGGATGCGGCGGGCGATCAGTTCCAGCGCATGCGTCTGCCCGACCACGCGCTGTTCGAGCAGCGCGTGCAGGTTGCGAACGGTGTCGATCTCGTCGGCAACCATGCCGCCGAGCGGGATACCGGTCCACCCGGAAATGACGTCGGCAATGCTGGCGCCGTCGACGCATTCGTAGATCAGCGGCTGCTGTTTGTGCAGGTCGTGCAGTTTGTGCTCCACGGCAAGCAGCTTCTTGCGCAGCGGCGAGTCGGTGGCGGCTTTCTTGCCCTTTGCGTCCTTTGCGTCCTTTGCTTCCTTCGCATCCTTTACCTCCCCGGCCGACGCCTCGCCCAATTGCTTGCGCAGGTCGATGATCTCTTCGACCAGCTTGCGTTGCTCGACAAAGGCCGCCTGGTGTGCTGCAAGATCCTTTTCGAGTTCCAGCCGGTGGACCGCCAGTTCGGCGAGGCGCTTGTCGTGCGCCGGGTCCTGCTCCTTCTTGAGCGCGCCGGTTTCACGATCGATGTTCTGGATCAGGCGTTCGACATCCTCGACGGCCGGCGGCTTGCTGGCCTGCGACAGGCCGACGCGCGCGCAGGCGGTATCGAGCACGCTGATCGCCTTGTCCGGCAACTGACGGCCGGTGATGTAGCGGCTGGACAGCTTGACTGCCTCGACCACGGCCTCGTCGAGGATGCGGATCTTGTGATGCACCTCCATGGCATTGGCAACGCCGCGTAGCATCTGGATGGCTGCATCCTCCGACGGCTCTTCGATCTTGACGACCTGGAAACGACGCGCCAACGCAGCATCCTTCTCGAAGTACTTCTTGTACTCGGACCATGTCGTGGCGGCGATCGTCCTCAACTCGCCGCGCGCCAAGGCCGGCTTTAGCAGATTCGCCGCGTCGTTCTGCCCTGCCGACCCGCCGGCGCCGATCAGCGTATGGGCCTCATCGATGAACAGGATGATCGGCTGCAAACTGGCCTTGACCTCGTCAATCACTGAACGCAGCCGGTTCTCGAACTCGCCTTTGACGCTGGCCCCCGCCTGCAGCAGACCGAGATCCAGCGTGCGAAGTGTGATGTTCTTCAACACGTCAGGAATGTCGCCTTCGACAATGCGCAGCGCCAGCCCCTCAACGACGGCTGTTTTGCCGACGCCGGGCTCGCCGGTGAGGATTGGATTGTTCTGCCGGCGGCGCAGCAGGATGTCGATCATCTGCCGGATCTCGCCATCGCGGCCAAGCACCGGGTCGATCTTGCCGGCTCGCGCCAGCGCCGTCAGGTCGATCGTATATTTGTCGAGATTCGGCGCGTTCTTGCCGTGCCGGCGGGTGATCGCCAGGTCCTCGGCCTCATCGTCTTCTTCCGGACCGGCGACACCCATCGCTTTTCCCGCCCCGTTGGCGCCTTTGCGCTGCCGGCTCTGGAGCAAGATCGCCGGCAATTGATCCTTGAGATCGTCACCCGGCAATTTCTTGAGTGCGGAGCAGGAACTCGTCAGCAGCCTTTGCAGATTCTCGTCGGTCACCAGCGCCAACAGCAGGTAACCGCTACCCAGCCGTTCGGCGCCGTCATTGACGCTCGCCGCCAGCCATGCCGACTCGAGCCAGCGCAGGATGTTGCACGAGAGAACCGGGTTACGCATATTGCCGGTTCGAAAGTGATCGAGGCTATCGAGCAGATCGCCCTGCAGACGCCCCGCATCAACGTGATAGGCCTTGAGAATCCGCAGCAGGTCATCGTCGGACGCGGCCAGCAGTTCAAGCAAAACGTGCTCGATATCGACTTCGTGGTGCGTGCGTGAGAGTGCGACACTGGCCGCCGACTCCATGGCCTTGCGGGTTGGAACGTCGAGCTTGCCGATCAGGGACTTGAGGTTGATGGTCATGAGTGCGTAGGGTTGATGGTTGTGTATTCGTTAGTCGCGTTGTCGCATGCCTTCAGCCCGACCATCGCTGTATACGGTTCGGCGCGGCATCGTAGCGGCAGATCCGGCACGCAGGTCGCCGAGCAGCGCACCGGCGTTGAAGCTCTGGCGGGCGTAATCCACGAGGTCTTTCGGGTAGCACAGCATGTCGCGGAATTCACTGTCGTCCAGGTCAAGCAGGACACTGACGAGGCCCGCTTCAAAACTCCAATAGCCGAAGTGGGTAGCGAACTTGCCTTTGTGCCGGTTGTACCAGTAGCAGTCCTTCATGCCCTTGTACCAGCCCTTGAGGTAAGCCTCGAGATGCTTCTGTGCTTCGTCCTTGCGCTCCGCTCCGGCTTGCAGCGCCTTGAGCAGCGGCCGGTAGGCCTTCTCGAAGACCATGTCGTTCTGCGGTACGTTGAACACGTTACATCCGAGACCCGAGAACAAGGCGCAGATCAGCGGATCGTCGTCGCCCGCGTCCGTGTTGTGTGCGTACCACGTGGCGATCTGCGGCACGTACTCCGGCAGGTTGAAGAGGTACGCCAGCCCGAGCAGCCACATTAGGTATTGGTAGGCGTCGGGTTCCCAGTAGAGCATCGTGTCGTTCGGGAACATCCGGTAGTGTCGGGCGAATTCTTCGAACATCTCTTTGCAGTGGGCGCGGAGCGACTCGACCTCCTCGCCTGCGGAGTAGCGGAGTACCGTGTTTTCAATAATGCGATGCGGACGACTCGAACTTATCCGTTGTCTATGCGTTTGATCGTGGCCCGGGTTGTTCATCATTGCAATAACCTCGGCATCGAAGAAGTTCGATTCGGGCCAGTAGTCCATTTGCTCTTTATAAACCGGTTCCGTCAGAAACCAATCCCGCTTCTTTGCTTCGAAATCACTCATTTCTTCATCCTCACAGCGGCATCTTGCCGATGGCATTGGCTGCAGCATCCAGTCTGGTAATGCTGACGACCTTGCCACTCTCGTCCACGATCATCCGCCAGCGGTCATAGCCACCTTTTTCAATTGCGTCAAATCCCTTTTGACCGACCTCGTCAATAAGTTTGTCCTGAATCCACACGTCACTCATCTGCTTCGCAGGCCGATACCCCTTACTCCCCTTCGTTGTACTGAGCAGTTCGGTGGTTTCCGTCCCGTCGCCGTCGATATAGCGGGCATTGGCCCCGGCGCCGGTGCGGTACTTGGTCTCGGTGACGATGTAGGCGGGCGGCGGATTGGCGTTTTCGTAGATGCCGTCGATACCCCGGCCGCGTGGCTTGTCCTCAAGGCTGTCGACGAGGGGGACCAGCCCAAGGATGGCACCCCCCACAATCAGCGCGGGGCTATGAACTCCGGGGTTGTGCGCGCGGCCGTGAGCGCATCTCCTTCCTAGCGTCACGCGCTATCCCTTGAGATACCAGATAACCACCCCGGTTGGACCGTACTCGGGACCGGGCATCGGTTCGCCTTCCTTGACCGAGACGACTTTGCCGCCCAGATGCAGTGCGTACCAGTCGCCGGTCTTCGGACAAGGTTCGCCCGGCAACGCGCGCAAGGTCTGCTTGCGTTGTTCGGAGAGCGGTTCAAAGGGATGCGCACGGGCGTAGTCGACGAGGTCTTTCGGGTAATACAGCATGTCGCGGAATGCACTGTCGTCCAGACCGCACAGCACACTGACGAGGCCGGATTCGAAGCTCCAATAGCCGAAGTGGGTGGCGAACTTGCCTTTGTGCCGGTTGTACCAGTAGCAGTCCTTCATGCCCTTGTACCAGCCCTTGAGGTAAGCCTCGAGATGCTTCTGTGCTTCGTCCTTGCGCTCCGCTCCGGCTTGCAGCGCCTTGAGCAGCGGCCGGTAGGCCTTCTCGAAGACCATGTCGTTCTGCGGTACGTTGAACACGTTACATCCGAGACCCGAGAACAAGGCGCAGATCAGCGGATCGTCGTCGCCCGCGTCCGTGTTGTGTGCGTACCACGTGGCGATCTGCGGCACGTACTCCGGCAGGTTGAAGAGGTACGCCAGACCAAGTAGCCACATCAGGTATTGGTAGGCGTCGGGTTCCCAGTACTTCATGTTCCATTCGGGGAACATCCTCTTGTGCCGGCCGAATTCTTCGAACATCTCCTTGCAGGGAGCGCGTAGAGAGTCAACTTCTTCGCCAGCGGAGTAGCGAAGAATCAAGCACTCGAAATACTTGTAAGTTCTATCCCAGCTTAGGCTTTGCGTGTGCTCTCGGTCTGGGTTTCGGCCCTCAATCGCTTCCATTACCTTCGGCCGAGATATTGAACGCGGGTAGAATTCCATCTGCTCCTGACAAACCGCTTCTGTCAGAAACCAATCCCGTTTTTTCGCCTCAAATTCGCTCATTTCATCATCCTCACAGCGGCACCTTGCCGATGGCGTTAGCACCGGAATCCAGTCGGGTAATGCTGATGACCTTGCCGCTTTCATCCACGATCATGAGCCAGCGGTCGTATTTTCCATCGAGAATGGCTTCTTCCATTTCTCCGCCAACTTCCTCACGCAATCTCGGTTTGATCCACTCATCACTCATCTGCTTCGCAGGCCGATACCCCTTACTCCCCTTCGTCGTACTGAGCAGTTCGGTCGTCTCCGTCCCGTCGCCGTCGATATAGCGGGTATTGGCCCCGGCGCCGGTGCGGTACTTGGTCTCGGTGACGATGTAGGCGGGCGGCGGATTGGCGTTTTCGTAGATGCCGTCGATACCCCGGCCGCGTGGCTTGTCCTCAAGGCTACGGTAGCGCCGGTCCTCCGGCAAGATGCTCTTGTGGCCTTTTGATGCCATGTGGTTGTCGCTGACGATCTCGCCGTAGATGCCTTTCTTGCCGCGCGTGAGGATTCTGGGATCGACGTCATTGAGGTCGATGTGGTGCAGGTTCTTGACGTTGGTGCTGGCCGCTTCTTCCTCGAGCTTGACGGCCTTCTTCTCGAGCCATTGGGCAATGTCGTCGAGCAGTTTCCTGACCGGACCGAGGGCCGGGTCGAGTTGCTTGAGCGCCATGGCCCGAACGTCGATCAGGACTTGCAGCTTGCCGCGCAAGAGGGCTACTTGACGCTCTGGCAGAACGTAGTTCATCTTGCCGATGATGGATTTTAGGGTCGCGATACCCTGATCAAAGTAGCCGAGCAGCGTCGCGGTATTGACCTTGCCCGTGTTCTTTCGGATCGCGGCTGCAGCATCCTTGAAGACTTGACCGACGTTGGCGACGCCGATGAGCTTCCGGGTCTTTTCGTTTCTCAGGAAACTCAGGATTGGCCCCAACGCCGCGTCCAGCGCTTTTCCTGTGTCGTTACCGAACTTGCGCAAGAAGTGGAAGATGATCTTGAAGACGCCCTTGACCACCGAACCAAGCTCCGGAATGAAGCCGATCAACGTGAGGGCGATCGCGATCCAGACCGCTTTGCTTCCCGAGTCTTCCTTGAGCTTGGTGCAGTTGGCGCACAGGTCACGAATATCGAGGATCGTATCGACGACGGGGACGAGCCCCAGGACAGCGTCAGCGGCGATCTGTGCGGGTGTGCGAGCGTCGTTCCAGTCACCCTGCAGAGCCTCCCAGATCCACCGCAAGCCGTTTGTGACGCTACCGGCTGTCCTGTTGATCCACGCCATTCCCGCGTCAAACGATCCGGTGATTTTCCTCTCAAGGGTGTCGTAGAGTTTGCCGCAGATGTCATTGGCCCAGGTCAGCATGTCGGAGTCGCTGTTCGCCATGGCTTATTGATCAGACTCGAATAGTTGAGCCAGCCCGCTCATCGGCAAACGCTGAAGATCTTCCGTTTCGTCCTCGTAGAGGACCTTGGCGGAACCCAAAGGGGTGTTTTCGTGGCGCGCGAACCCATTCTTGTCGAGCACTCCTTTGACGACTTCTCCACTATCGAAGGTAATGGTGTATCGGGACCCCGAAATTGGCTGCTGCTCGGAATCCAGGCGTTTCAACTCGATCCAGGTTTGGTTGTTGATGCATCCTTCTTTGAAAGTCGGTAGGTTCGGGCTCATGCCTGCCGGTCCAAGGAGGTGGCGGGTGGCGGCCTTGACGGTGTAACTGCCGGGACAGCCGATCTCGATCTGGTCGCCGACGAGCTTGACGTAAGAACCGGCGGAATTGATCCAGACGACTTCCTTTTCGGCCATGCAGGTCACTTTCCCTTGACCGGCGGTAACGGTGACGTTCTGCTCCGCATTGATCATCGTATCGTCATGCTGACTCTGAATCAGCATCTTCCCGCGATGGGCAATCACTTTCACGCCTTCCTCATGCGCGAACAACGAAATCCCTTTCCCCGCATTCAGATTGAACCTCTGCCCGGCCGTCTGTTGCAGATGCTGCTGCGCAATGGTGTCGACGTTCTTCCCCGCGTAGGAAACGAGACTCTCGGGCGTCGAGGTGTGAATCCCTTGGGGTGAGGTAATGCCAATGACCGGCGAACCGCCGTTGCTACCTGTTCCGTTCTTCTGGGTGTTGCTGCCGCCGGTGTTGCTTCCCTTCTCCCAATCCTCGAACTTCTGCTTGAGTGCATCCTGCGGCTCCGGATCAACCGGCAAGGCCTCATGCTGCGCCGCGTACTCGCCGAACTGCTTGAAGAGCTCCAGACTCTGCTGCATCAGATCGAGCGCTTCTTCTCTGGAAAGTTGTTTGTCCGTTGCGTTGAGCCGTTGCCAGGTACTGAGCAACAGTCCCTTCGCCGCCCGGAGCGCCCCCGACTCGTCGGTGCGCAGCTCAAACCCTTCGCCTCGGGGTTCACCCTTGCCCTCCGTCCGTGGATGAATCAGATACCCTTGATTGAGCTGCGTCTTCCCATGCTCACTACTGAGCTTGGTGCGGATCTCTCCTGTACTGTCGTCAAAGAGCAGTTCGTTGTACCGGCTCCCCTTGTACTCCTTGGACTTGTGTCCGGAGAGCGTCTTGTTCGCTGGGAGTGAGCCGGCGCTACTGAAGGTCGGCGGCCGGTGCGTGCCGTTGTAGACGACGCCGGTCACCAAGGGCCGGTCGATGTCGCCCTCGACGAAGTCGATGACGACTTCCTGACCGATCCGTGGAATGTACTGCGTCCCCCACGCCGCTCCGGCACTCGGGGTGGCAACGCGGACCCAGGTACTGGAGTGATCGTCCTTGTCGGCCCCGCCTTCGGGATGATCCTGCTGGCGTTGCCAGTGAAACTGGATCTTGATGCGCCCGTGTGCGTCGGTGAAGATCTCTTCGCCTTCGGGGCCGACGACGGTGGCGGTGGTCAGTCCCTTGGCCGTCGGTTTCTGGTGTGCTGTCTGCTGGTATTCGGGAACGAGCGGGATGTGGCGGCGCACGGCCTGAAAGGTGTTTCTGTAAGGCGGGGTGTTCTGGGGGGTCGTGCTTGTGCCCAGCAGTGTATTCAGATTGCCCCCGACTGCTTTCTTGGCTTCGGTAGAAAGATCAGCGAGGAGATTGTTCTCGGCAGTAAAGGACAGCCGCGTGACGATGAACTGCCGATCCTCCGGTCCATCCTGGTCGTGGATCGGATGCTCGGCGAGTTCGAACCAGGTACCGGGGATGAGGTGCCGGACTGTGCCTTCGCCCTGGAAGGTCTTGCTGGCGAGGTCCTTGGCCTGTTGGCGCAGTTCGGTATAGCGCGCCATCTCGTCGGGGTCGCTGCCGTAGTAGCCGGTCTGCGCGTCGTAGTCTTCGAGGCCGTCGGTGAGGGCGGCCAACGCTTGGCCATTCTCGCCGGGGTGGATGCGCGTGTCGTCTTCACCGACGTGGGTGGAGACGGCCTGGTAGTCGTAGCTCGCGAGTGTGCTCTTGCCGGAGTGGATCCGGCGTTCGCCGGTCCAGACGTCGATGGCGTCGTCGGTCTCGACGCCGTCGGTGCGGTGGAAGCGCAGGACGTTGGTGGTATTGCGCGAGCGGGCGTCGGAAGCGGATTCTTCTTCATCACTGCCGTCGGAGCGGCAACCCGGCAGGTCGTCGTTGCGGTCGAAGAGGATGAGGGTGTGTTGCGGGAGGGCGTCGGTTTCGCGTCCTTTGTCCCGTTCGCTGCGAAGGCGGGATTCACTGCCGCGCTGGAGTGAAGTCTCGGCTTCGGGGCCGTGACTGTAGCGGTAGCTGATGCCTTCTTCGGCGAGCAGGCGTTCGATGAAGGCGAGATCGGTCTCACGGTACTGGAGACAGTAGGAGCGGACCGGGTAGTCCTTGCTCAAGGCGTTCCGGGACTGGAAGACGCAGGTGAAGGCGGGGTTGCCGGAAAGATGTTCGTCGAGCAGGCCGGCGACGATCTGAGGGACGGTCTTGTCCTGGAAGACGCGGCTGTTGCGGCGGTGACGGAGGGTGGCGAGCGCCGGTTCGAGAGTCAGGACGTATTTCGCGAAGCCACCGTCGGCGCCGTTCTGGGTGGCGTGGGTGACGAGGCCGCAGAGCAGACGATGACCGCCGTCGGGGAGCAGTAGAGAAACCTCGGCCGGTTGGCCCAACAGACCCTTGAGTTCGAGGTGGGTGTCGGCGCTCAAACAGTCGAGGACGTAGCGGTAGCCGACGGACAAACCTTCTTCGCCGACCAAGCGGTGCGGCAGGAGCGTCTCTGAGCCTAAGCCGGTCGATTCGGGGAAGCGGAGCTTCAGTAAGCGGGAACCCTGGCCGAAGAGGGAGACGCCGCTGTCACGAAGCAACTTCAAATTCTCGGGCAGCGGCGTCATCACTTGATCAATCAAACAAGTAATCGTTGAAACGTTGTCAATCGAACTTGATTTCGACCGCGTGCTTCTTCCGCACGCGCGTATTGACCGTCACCCGGATGTTCGAGGCGACGACGCCGCGCGCAACCAGTTCATCACGTACGGCAACGGCACGGGCGATCGCCGAGTCGGTTGCGTTCTTGATCTGCTGGCTGTCGCAGAAACCGGTGATCAGCAGTTTGCTCGATGCCTTGGCCTTGTCCGTCAGTTGCTCGATGATGAAACGCCCACCATCGTCAACCGCGACACTCATCTTTTCGAACGCGATGACCGAGGGATTCGGAATGGCGATGACCGGCTTCGGCGGTGGTGGTGGCGGCGGTGGCGTCTCTTTGGTCGCAGCGGCGGTTGCCGCCTCCTTACCTTCGTCAGCCGGGCGATTCTGGTTGTTGGCACAGCCGATCAGCAACAACACACACAGGGCCGGAACGACCTTGCGCAGACTATCTTGTACAAACATGTTTCATCCTTTATTGGGTTTCTTCAGTACGCGGGGAGCAATGTCGTCAATGGCGTTCCCCGATATCTCGACGGACTCTGGGTATCAGGCAATCGTCTTGTTGGCCGTCAGATCCCAGCCGGCGCTGACGTTGCCGCCGGCGGAACCGTCCTCACGCTTCTGCTGGGTGTAGGTCCACTTAATCTTGCCGTAGGAGAGCGAGACAGCTTCCATCGGGAAGCCGGATTCGGCGGTCGCCGAACCCCTATCGGCAACACTGGAAACAAGCACCTGTTCCAACTTGATCTCCATGTACTTCACCTTGTCGCCGCCGGCGCGGCAGAACTCGATGGTCACTTCCTTGATGTGCTTGCCGGTGCAGCAGGCCTCAAAGAGCTTCGGTGTCGCCTTGTCGAGGAGGTGAACGAAGTTGAGCGTGCCGTGATTGACGCGCTCGGCTGTCGCACCACCGACCGAGCTCGCCGTGCTGGAAGCCGGTTGCTCGATCTGGTGGTCGTAGCTGATGACTTCAATCCAGTCCTTGTGCTTGTCGTCGGTCGATTCGCCGGGGATTCCGTCGATCTTGATGAAGGTATCAAATGCCATGGATCTTCTCCTTTAAAAAATCAATAAATACAACCCGATAGATCAACAGCAACAACAGTCAGCCATCACCGTGACCCATTCAGCACACAAGCGCCTCCCCTGCCCCGGAGACCCGAAGCACGTGGGCGCACTCTTGTCTTTGAAACGCCTTCGGCTTAGCGCGTCGCTTTCGGCAACTCGGCGACGAGCCGCAGGGAAATCGTCAGTTCGTCCAGCTGGAAGTGCGGCCGCAGGAAAGCCGCGGCGCGATAGACGCCCGGTTTGCCTGGCACTTCGACGACGTCGACACGCGCCTCGCGCAGCGGATACTTGGCCTTAGCCTCCTGCGAGGCGGAATCGTCAAGAAGGACATACTGAGCAAGCCAGGTATTGAGGAAGTCCTGCACGTTCTCGCGCGAGGCGAAGCTGCCGATCTTGTCGCGCATGATCGACTTCATGTAGTGCGCGATCCGCGATGCCGAGAAGATGTACGGTAGCTGCGTCGACAACCGGGCATTGGCGTTGGCCGCGTCGGTGTTGTAGGTCTTCGCCTTCTGCGTCGACTGTCCGCCAAAGAAGGCTGCGTAGTCGGTGTTCTTGCAATGCACGAGCGAGATGAACCCAAGGTCGGACAGCAGTTTTTCGTTGCGGTCGGTGATCGCCACCTCGGTCGGACACTTGAGGGCGATCTCGCCATCGTCAGTACGGAAGGTATGGGTCGGCAAGCCTTCAACCAGACCGCCGCCTTCGACACCACGAATCGCAGCCAGCCAGCCGTACTTTGCGAAGGCGTCGGTCAGACGTGCGCCGAAGGCGTACGCGGCGTTGGACCACAGGTACTTGCTGTGATCGGTACCGTCGACGTCCTCTTCGAAGTCGAACTCGTCAAGCGGCACCGTATCGCGGCCATAGGGAAGGCGACCGAGGACGTGCGGCAAGACGAGGCCGACGTAGCGCGAATCCTCGGACTCGCGAAAGGACTTCCACTTGGCGTACTCGACGGTGTCGAAGATCTTCGAAAGATCGCGTGGCCGGCCGATGTCCTCAAAGCCTTCCAGGCCGAACAGCCCCGGCGCCGCCGAAGTAATGAGCGGCGCGTGCGCCGATGCCGCGACGTGCGAGAGTTCGTCAAGGAGGTAGAAGTCCTCGGGATGGCGCGAGAACTCGTAGTCGCCAATCAGGCCGGCATAAGGCGCGCCGCCGAAGGTGCCGTATTCCTCCTCGTAAATTTTCTTGAACAGCGCTGTCTGGTCAAACTCGGGCGCTGTCTTGAAATCGCGCACCAGGTCCTTCTTGCTCACGTTCAGCATCTTGAGCTTGAGCATCGGGCTCGTCTCGGATTGCATGACCAGGTACTTTAGGCCACGCCAGGAGGCTTCCAGCTTCTGGAACTCTGGCTGGTGCATGATGGCGTTGAGTTGATCCGAAAGGAGCTGATCGAGTTGGGCGATCCGCAGGTCGATACTTGCTGCGAGATCCATCGAAACGGTGACCGTTCCTGCCAGCACCTCGTCGACAAGCTCGCCGATCTGGTCCCGTGCGCTGATCTTCTCACTATCGGTCGCCGCCACCCGGCTTTGCGCAACGATCTGGTCGAGCAGACCCAGTCCCTCACTCGCATCGGCGACTTCCGCCGTTTCCGCACGATCGAGCACGGCTTCTTCCGTCTGTTCCATCATGACTCAAGCTCCCTTCTTGGGGCGCGCGGCGCCGATCTTCTTGAGTTTTTCGGTATCGCGCATGATTTCGTCCAGTAGCTCTTCGAACTTGTCGTTACCGCTGATCTTGTTTTTCAGATCGGATAGTCGCGTACGCACCTCGAGCAGCCGCTTGAGCGGCTCGATCTGGTTCACTACGTTCTGCGGCTCAAAATCCTCAAGTTTCGAGAAATTGAGTTCCATCCCCATCTGCGTGCCATCGTTCTTCAACTTGTTCTCGACCCGGAACGCCAGACGCGGCGCAACGCCTTTCAACACATCGTCGAAGTTGTCACGATCGATATCGACGAATTTGCGCTCCTTGAGCTTGGGCAAAGGCGCCGTCGGATTACCGCTGTAGTCACCGAGAACGCCGAGCACGAATGGCAGCTCCTTGGTCTCGATGGCGTCGCCGATCTCGACGTCATAGGTAATCTGGACGCGTGGCGGTCTCACCCGCGACAGTTTTTTTTGCGTGCTTTCCTTGGCCATTCCCTTTTTTCCTTTCGATTGTCGCTTGCAATAATTCCTGCGCTCCGGAAGCAAGTCCGGTCAAACACTGCCCATCAGCTGCCGGCTCATATCACCGAGAAAACTGCAAAGTGCCGAAATCCGACAATCCGGATCGGCGAGAAAGCGTCCCAAGGCATAAGACACTTCGGCATACATGCGGTGGCTGGTCCACGCGTCGTGCTCGACGCTGAGATCAAGCAACATCGTGCGTTCCACACTGCCGCCCAACATCACATCGCCGAAACTGTCGGGCAGGCGGCCAACGCAGACCAGGAGCTGCGCCGCCTGTCCCGGACGCCGCAGGACGAGAAAACTGCTGCGCCACGAATCGCCCTCGGAACCGAACCACAAGGACGACAGAATCGATTGCCAGGCACTGGCCAGAAGCGCCTGTTCGCCTTTGCTGCCAGAAAGCGGGAGAAGAATGAGCTGGTTGGTCGAGCGATTGTCAAAACGACGCACATACGCCTGATAGAAAGCCAGGTTCAGTAACGCCTGCTGCAGCGGCGCTGGCGGCGACCACTCCGAGAGAAGACTCGCCATACGCGTCGCCGGCTGTTGTGACATGAAGCGCTGGACGACGCTGCTCGCCAACAGAAGCTCATCGCTGCCCGACATGTCTACGCGTGAGGTGCTTTCGAGAAACTGCCTGCAAGCGAGCGCTTCAACGGAGTTATCGATCGCATTGACGACCTGTTCACGCAGGCCATCAAAGAAGACCTCGAAAGCAATCGGCAACACGGGCAAGTGCTCGGCGACATCGCCATAGCGGAGAATGCGAGCCGCCACCAGCGGATAGAAGCGACCGGACTGGTCCTGGCTAGGCGCGAGGACGCCGATCATCAGCTGGCGTTGATCGCGCGATAGGTACTGGAAATCAACCGCTCCGCCCATCGCGTCGCGTGACGAAAGACCTTCGGCCGCACTCCGCTCGATCGCGCTCTGGATGAGTCCGTCAAACTCGATGACGACCGGATGCGCCGCATTGATTCGGACGAAATCAGCGCGATTGGGCAGCTTGCCGAATAGCGCGTAGCTGCCGGCATTGAGCGTTTCAGGCCGACTGAAGGACAGGTCGAGCATTTACACTCCCTTGTGGGTGATTTTTTCCGGCAGCGCCTGGCGGCGGAATCCGGACAGCGACAGCGGGTTCGCACCGCTGACCGTGCGGAAGTTAAAGCGAATCGTTTCCGTTGCGCCGTCGGTTGCAGGCGCTTGCCCTGATTCACTGTTCGCGGGCTTGAGGCGCCACTCGAGTACCGCTGTGCCGCCGTTGCGTTCGTCGACCTGAGCCTGGCTGAGCAAGCGCATCAGTCCGAGTCGGCCGCTGAAGTTCGCCACCGAGGTGGAAACTCCGGCAAAGGAAACGACCTGGATGCGCGCCCCCTCTATGCCATTCCCCGACGTGTTCGGCCAGGAGAAACCGGACCAGGACTGCGGACCGTTTCGATAGCGCAACGATTGCCCGTCGACCTCGATCAGGATCTCGCTCAACCCCGGCGTCGGAATTGGCTGCAACTCGAACTTCGCTCCTTCGCCCTCCTGAAGAACGGTGTCGCCGGCCGCCGTCAGGCCGGCGACACCGGAGAGGAATGCCGGCGTAAATGAAACGCCGAGATTTGCCCAGGCCCTCGGAATCAGCTGATTGCCGCGCCGCGTCACCAATCCGTTCAGATTCTTCTCAACAAAACGCGGCAGGATTCCCTCGCCGGGTTTGAGGAACTTGGCGATTTCCGCCATCGACGCCTCGTTCGCCGAATCGGCAAAGGGGTACTTTCCGGCAAGGCCTCGCCACGTACTCATTACCTCAGCCTGCCAGAGACGATTGATGTCCTGCTCGACTTGCGGAATGAGGGTCGCGTAAGCCTGAATCAGCGGTCTCACCAGGAGCGGCCGGACGATTTCGCGGTGCTCCTCGCTCACGCCGGCAAGCAACGCGCCGTCGATGAGCGTCAGCGCCTCGGCGAACTCCGAGCCGCTGGCGCTCAGGGTTGCCTGCATGAGCTGCCGGGCCGGCAAGCCCGGCTCTGGGTTAGCAGCGATCTGCGCCAGTTTCCCCTGCAGTTTGACGAGGATGTCGAGGTACGCCGACAAAGGCATGCGCCCCCCCTCACCCGCCGTGGTCAACATCGCGATCGGGGCAAACTTGCCGCCGACTTCGCCAAGCTGCTTGTCTGCAGTCACGACGGGTGCGGTGTTGTTTCCGAGGACTAGCTTCTCGGTGCGCTCGATCACCGAATTCTTCGCGGATTCGATGGATTTGCTGAGCTGCGAGGGGTTGTCCCACGAAGTCTCGTAAGCCGCTTTGTTCAGAATCAGCGCGAGCGCGGAGTTCTTTGGATCGGCCAGCTTTCCAAGCGACCGGGCAGCGTTCTCAAGCGAACCGAAGTCGGCAATCGCGACACCTTGCAGGAACCTCTTCCATTCGCTCGCGTATTCGGCCTTGTAGAGCGCTTCGAGGGCTTGGCGGTTGCGTTCGAAATCCCCATCCTTGCTCAAGTTCTCCGTCGAACTCGTCGCCAGGACCCAGTCATCCCCCTTGATCGCACCTTTGCTCGCATCGACGACGGCCTGGCGGAAATACTTGTCCCAGGCTTCTCGCGTAAAGACCCCCGGCAAGCTGTAACTGCCGGCGACGACGTCGAGGTCGCGACTGTTGAGAATGCGTCCGACGGTCATCGGCGCGAACTGCGTATTGGCGCGCGCCTTCAGCTCGTTATAGACGCGCTCGACGGCAGAAAGCTGACGGAATGCACCGCGCAAGACTTCGCGGCTGCTGGCCACCACTTCGGCACTGTTTTCGATCAGCGGCAGATCATGTTCCTTGAGCTGCGAAACGTAGAACGCCACCGTCCGCTCAGCGAGCCGGTTGATTTCGTCGGCATTCCCTTTGCCGCGATTGGCTTCCAGCCAGGGCCGCCAATACTTGGGTATCTGATCGGAGAGATGAGCGGCTTCCATGCGCTCCTGCTCCTTCAGCATGAGATACGCTTTGAGCGCGTTGTAACCGGATTCAAGACGTGTCGCCGACCGCTCCATCGGTGTGCCGGAAGTTGCTGGAAGAAGCCCTGGCGCTCCGTTCGGCATCGTCGCTGGCACCAATGCCCGCGGCGCAGCCGGTTCGGCCCTGAGCGCCGTACTTTCGACGCGCGCCAGTTGAGTACGCACGACGGCAAACTGAGGTCTTCCGTCGGGACGGTAGAGCGCGCTCCGCAACGCATGCGCCCCGCTCGTACTCCCCGAGCGATACGAGATCGGAATCACCGGAAGTGTCGCCGGCTTCTCCACGGGTTTCGCCACCGGCTTCTGCTCGAGTTGCGGCTCGGGCTTTGTCGGGCGGACCTCGGTCCGGACCGGCGTTTCAGCACGCAAGCCGGCCAGGGTTCCTTCAAGCGAAGCCTTCACCGGAACGAGCATCACGTCATGCACGCCGGCGAAATACTCCTTGCGCAGGGTGCGCTCGATCTCCGCTCCCTGATAGAGACCGAGGCCGAGCTTGAATGGATAGCCAGCGTGCCGATAGTGGTAGAGCTGCTCGATGCGCAATTGCAGGACCTGCAAACCCTTGAGGCGGTCGCTCAGGTCGCCGCTTTGCGCGAGCCCACGCGCAACCAGCAGCTCCTCCGCGGCACTGGCGACCAGCTTCTGGTTGCCGATGAATGACCAGCTCAGACCACCGGCGACGAGCGCTAGACACAAGAGTCCAAGCGCCATGCCCGCCAGCCGCAGGCGAGTTCCCGTCGGCCTGATCTGCTGCGTCACCAGGTGCTGATCGGGAAAAATGACATCGCGGAACAGCGAGCGCAGAAAGAAGCTGTTGGATGCAGGCTGCGAGAGCCCAACACCGCCCCGCAAGGACAGGTCAAAGATATTGGAGACACGGTGGCCGACGGCAAGCTTCGGGTTGCCCTCCTGCAAGGCACTCGTGAAGTAGAAGCCACGCAGCAAGGGTTTGCTGTGATAGGGATCGTCCTGGAAGAGCAGTTCGACGAACTTGCAGACGGCCGTGCGCAACCCGTTGAACTCGATCGGGAAGGCAAATAGTGCCGGGCGATTGACGTTGCCGCGGTTGTTGGCGAGCTTGTCGAAGCCCATCTGGACCAGCCCCTGCTGGAGCAGATCGAACTGCTGACCGACGACGCGCACGGCATCGAACTCGCGCCCCTGGTCGTGCGACAGGGTCGCTCCCCAGACGGCTTGCCGCTCATCGTCGGAAACGTTCTCGAAGAACTGAGCAAACCCACCAAGCAGATCCATCTTGGTGAACACCAGATAGATCGGCACCTTGATGCCAAAGGCATCGTCGATCTCGTTGATCCGCTCACGAACCTGGCGTGCGTAGATCGAAAACTGCTCGCTGTTATGTTGGAGAAGCTCCGGAAAGCTGACGGCCACGAGAATCCCGTTGCTCGGCGCCTTGCTTCGGTATTTCTTGAGCAACTTGAGGAACTCGAGCCACTCGGGACGATCTTCCAGTTGCGTCGAGTAACGTCCGGCCGTATCAAGCAACACGCCTTCTGTCGTAAAAAACCAATCGCAGTTGCGCGTTCCACCGACGCCCTGAATCGCCTGCTTGTCGCCAAAAGGAAAGTCCAGCCCCGAGTAAAGGATTGCACTGCTTTTCCCTGCGGCGGGATGCCCGATAACCATGTACCAAGGCAATTCATAGAGAGCGGCCTTGCCGCTCGTCTTGCCCAACTCGGAGCCTTTCAGCGTATCAATCGCACCGAGCAAACGCTGCCTGAGTTGTGCAACGTCGCGCCGCTGATCGGCTGTAGCCGCAATGACCGCATCGTCGGTCTGACGACGCAGCACTTTCTCGAGGAGCGCTCCCGCGCGTTCGGTAAGCAGCCGACCAACAAGCAATACAGTGATCCAGACAAGCATCACGCCCAGGATGACCGTCAGCCTCGCCTCGACCGAAGGCAGCCCGACGAACCGACCAAGGCCCCAGACGAGCCCGATCAGGATCAGGAATCCCAGGGCTGAGGCGAGTTTTTTGTTAGCCAGCAACTTCAACATCACGCATTCCTCAGATACGAAACAATCATTGCGCGAGCCGCGCAATCTCTGAAATCGAACCGGTCATCTCGACGTGACCATAGTCCTTGAACCACCATCGCCCGCCCCAGGTCAGACCGTCCTTCTCGGCCTCCTCACCCAGGGCGACATACGCTTCCATTGCCCACGGATCACGCTCCGAGATCACCAGCTTCCCGTCACGTACCGGTGCCAGATCGACGGCAACGCCGTACTGATGCTTGCTCTGGAAGGCACGTGCATTGGTTACGTGGTTTCCCATATCAGCCAGCTTTTCCTGACGTTCCGGACTGCGATAACCTTCGAGCAGCGCGAACGTGTAGCCACGTGACGCCAGGCGGGCAAGAATGCGTAGCACGGGTTGCGTAAAGCGTGGATTCAACCGGCTCCAGTCGCGATCTGCCGTCTCCAGCGCCGGACGCTCGCTGCTGACGAAAAGCGCAGGCGGCAGCGCGGGCGGAGGTACAAGACGCTCCGGATTGAGCACCCCCTGGATGTGCAACTGGCGATCCCACTCCAGCGCCGCCAGGGCGTCAGGTGCAATTCGATCGGCGATCGAGAACACCATGCCAACCGCCAGACCACCGACGAGCACCACCGTGACAACGGTCCTGAGGATCACTTTCCGGAGTCGCAACCCACCTGCGCTTGAGCGTGACTGCCCCCCCTCAACCCGATGCCCCACGCCGAATGCTCCGCGCAAACCGAGGACTCCGTCCGCTGGGCTCGTCTGCAAGACGAAATAGCGCCAGCCGACCCAGCCGAGCAGTGACAAGACACTGCCAAGTCCGAGCATCAGCCAAGTGAGAGCCAAGGCACCCATTTCCAGAAGAAACCCCTATCCACAAATCCGGGCAAACGCCCGACGTTTTGAAACTGAGCAAGCATCGCAATCGCGAGACCGAGGATCGCCTGCTTGCCGGTTCGGCCTGAAAGTTTGCGGGAGAGCAGATAACTTTCGGGCGACCAAAACAACAAGCCGTATTGGTTTTTTATTAAAGCAGACCTCGATCAAGGCGCGAAATACTACATTAAATAACAATCTTGGTGGATAATATTGCGTCTTTAGCGTCCAATAACACGAACAAACTAAGACATATAACCAACCTATGTATTACTTTACGCATATGACTAAAGTCCAGCGTTCGCGCTTCGGCCCGGGCTGCGCCGTGTGGGCAGCAACCCTGGCGCTAATTGCCTTTCTCACCGCCTGCGCCTCGCCGCCCAAACCAACCCAGTTCACCCTGCGGGGTGAAGGTGCGCAAACGCTGAACCGTGACGTCAACGGCAAGTCTTTGTCCGTGGTCGTGCACGTCTACCAGCTCAAGGACGCGCGCGAGTTCTCGAAACTGACCTTCGACACGGTGACCTCGGGGCGATCCGATACCGAACTGCTCGGTCCGGCACTACTCGAAAAAACCGATGCAATCGTCGTTCCGGGAGGAGAGTTCGCCACCACTGACAAGCTGCGCGATGAAGCAAAGTTCCTCGGTATCGTTGCCTACTTCCGCGACCCGGACCCCAACCATTGGCGCCAGCTACTCGACGTGGAAACGCTCAAGAAGAGTGGCCAGGGCCCTGACGGCACTCCGGGGGCACGCTTCCGGGTCGAGGATTGCTACATCAAGGTCATTGACGTCGAACCGGTTCTCTTGCCGGGACAACCGCCCGACGCAAAAGGCGAGTGCCGGCACCCCACCGGCCGCTGACCCTCTCCGACCCTCGGCCGTCCGGGCAACGCCGCCGACGGTCTTCACATACCACGCGAGTTAACGCAACGACGAGTACCCACACCATCATGCCCGGCTCTAACCGCATCCTCTGGGGCGAAGGACTATTCCTGCGCCCTCAGCACTTCCAGCAGCACGCCCTGTTCATTGAGACGGCAATCGCGCGCAACCTGCGTCACGCGCACGGCAACCCTTGGGGAGTTCGCCACGCCAAGATCGACAGCGAGGCCCTGAGGGGCGGAGCCCTGCGCTTGCAAGCGCTCGACGCCGTTTTCCGAGACGGGACAAACATAGACGCCCCCAAGGACAATCCACTCCCGCTGACCCGCGATCTCGCAGCCATTCCCCGCGTCGGCACCGAGACAACCGTTTATGTGTGCCTGCCCGCGATCAATGCATTTGGCGGTAACTGCGCGGATAGCGACGAACTCACGTCGCGGCCGCCGCGTTACCTGACCGACCGGAGGCAGATTCCCGACCTTTACACCGAAGCCCTTGACGCCGAGGTGACGACGCTGCACGCAAACCTCCGGCTGATGATCGAAGAAGAGAATCGCGACGGCCACTTGTCCATCGCGCTCTGCCGGATCGCAAAGAACGCGAACGGAGCTTGGGCCGTCGCACAGGAGTTCATTCCGCCGCTGGTCGAAATTGCCGGAAGCGCGCAGCTGGAGATAATGCTTCGCCGCCTTCTCGACATCCTGCTGGTCAAGAGCGAAGCGCTAGCCGCACGGCATCGCGAGCGCGTCAAAAGCATCGTCGAGTACGGCACATCCGACATCGCCTCGTTCTGGCTACTGCACACGGTCAATCGCAGCTTCCCGCTGCTCAATCACTTCCTGGCAACGCCGACCCACCCCGAGGCCTTGTACGCCTCACTGGCTCAACTGTGCGGCGAGCTGATGACCTTCTCGTCCGAGCTAACCCTGAAAGACATTCCCCCCTATCGGCACGAGAACTTGAGCGAAGTATTCAGCCGCCTCGACACGATCATCCGCGAATTGCTCGAGACCGTCGTTTCCAACCGTTTCGCAGCCATCCCCTTGGACAACACCCGGCCTTCCTTCTACATCGGCCGTCTGGACAGCGAACGCCTGGTCGAGAACGTGGACTATTACCTTTCGATTTCGAGCGAACAGCCAACTGCGCATGTACTGGAGATGGCGCCACTCAAACTGAAGGCCGGTTCGCCGGACGACGTCGAAAAGATCCTCAACTCGGCGCTACCCGGTGTGCGCCTGGTACATGCCGCGCAGACCCCAGCCGCCCTGCCGGTCAGAGTCGGCAATCACTACTTCATCCTGGAACCGCAGGGGCAGATATTTGAACGCATGCGGCAGGCGCGCAGCATCTGCATCTATGTCCCACAGGCGTTACTGGAATTCAAACTCGAACTCTTTGCCGTTTTTCAGTAAGCACAACCGACCAATCCGAAACCTGATCGAGTGGACGCTGACTCATGAATACCATCGCGATTTCACCGTCGTCCGAGAACACCACGGCGGTACCTAGCACCTTTACAAAGAGCCTGCAGGAACTGATGGAGGACGGCATTTACCTGCTCTTCCTGCTGCGCAACGCCAATCCACCAAATACGCTGGTCGAATTTCATCGCCGCATCGACCAGTTCTTCGCCCAGTTCGACGCCAATGCGCGTCACCTGGACAAGCCGCCTTCGGCGGTTAGCGATGCCAAGTACGCCTTCTGTGCCTTGATGGACGAAATCGTCCTTTCATCGGATTTTTCGATCCGGACCGAGTGGGAAAGAGCTCCCTTGCAGCTCCGCCTGTTTGGCGAGCATCTTGCTGGCGAACGCTTCTTCGACAAGCTGGAAACGCTGCGCCTCGACCCGGTCGCCAACCTTGAAGCACTTGAAGTGTTCTACACGATGCTGCTCCTCGGTTTCCAGGGCAAATACCTGCTCGAAGGGAGCGAGAAGCTCAACTATCTGATCAGCCGGGTTGGTCAGGAGATTACACATGCGCGCGGCGGACGCCGCGATTTCGCACCCAACTGGAAGCTGCCACAACGCTTCCAGCAATACGTGCGCAATGAACTCCCGCTTTGGCTGTTCTATTCACTGCTCGCCCTCGTCGCCGGCGCGCTCTTTTTCCTGTTCCAGTGGTTCCTGCAGACGAAAACGGACGAACTGGCGATCGCGCAAAGCCAGCCGACGCTGATTACGCCGCAAGCCGCCACGCCGGAAGCAAAGACCGCCGGCGCGCAGACCAAGCCTGCGCGCACGCCGATGTAGGAGTCGGAACCGTCCATGCGACCCGAGTTTCAGCGTATCCAGATCACCCCGTCCATCCTCGATCGCCTGCTCGACGACGCTCCACGCGAACTGACTGAGGGATCCATGCAACGCTCGTTCGACCTGCATCGCCTCAAACAGTCCGTCGCCCGTGACATGGAAGCGTTGCTCAATTCCAGAAGTGTCGATCTCGACGAGTCGATCGACCACTTCCCGCAGGCGCGCAACTCGATGATCGACTACGGCATCACCGACCTGTCGAGCCTGAGTCTGCTCGACCCTGGCGACCGCGCCTACCTGCGCGACAAGATCCGCATAACCGTCCAGCGCCACGAACCACGCCTGGGTCACGTCACGGTCAGCCTGGACGCTCCATACGGAACGGAGCGCATGCTGCGTTTTCGCGTTGACGCTCGGCTTGAAGTCCTGCCGACCCGGCCGCCGGTGAGCTTCGACGCGCGTCTTCAACTCTCATCGAACGCCTGCCAGGTCAAAGAGAACTGAATGCTGAAAGAACTGTTGCCCTACTACGAGCGGGAACTGACCTACCTGCGCGAACTGTCCGGCGACTTCGCACGGCGTTACCCGAAGATCGCTCAACGCCTCCTGCTCGATGGCGAACAGAGCGAAGACCCGCACGTCGAGCGCATCATCGAGGCATTTGCCTTCCTCAGCGCACGCATCCACCGCAAGCTCGACGACGAGTTTCCCGAGATCACCGAAGCCTTTCTCCAGGTTCTCTACCCACACTACATCCAGCCCTTTCCCTCATGCACGCTCCTGCAGATGGAACTGTCGGCGGAAGCGCCGGAGCTCACCGGCAAGACGGTCATTCCGCGCCATCATCCGGCAATATCGCCCGCTGTCGGCGGCCATCGCTGCCAGTTCCGCACGGCCTACGACGTTAACCTCTGGCCGCTCAGCGTCACCAGCGCCCGATTGCAGCTGACGCAGAACTCGGACTTCCTGCGCCGTCTCTGCCCGAAGGCGAGCGCGGTCGTTTCCATTGAACTGCGCACGCACGGCGCCTTGCCGCTCGGCTCGATCGGTCTCGACCGGCTGCGCCTCTTCCTCGACGGCGATTCGGGTCTGGCCACCCTGCTGTATGAACTACTGACCATGGAGACGCTGCAAATTCGGGTTTCGGACGGATCGGACAACACCCAGCACGTCGCCCTGCTACCGGCCACTTTCCTTACCCCGGCCGGCTTCGGCGAGAACGAAGGCCTGCTCGACCACGACAACCGTTCGTTCGTAGGCTATCGACTGCTAAGCGAGTACTTCGCGTTCCCGGACAAGTTCCTCTTCATCGACATCGCCGGGCTCGACCATCCGGCGCTCGCTCACCAGGGCGACCAGTTGTCGATCCAGATCTTCCTGCATCGCTACCCGGACAGCGAGCGCCACCATCGTTTGGCACAGACGCTGAATGCCAGCAACTTCAAGCTCGGTTGCACCCCGGCAATCAACCTCTTCAAGCATGCCGGCGATCCGATCCGTATCAGCCACCACAAGACAAGCTATCCGGTCATGGCCGACGCGCGCAAACAGCGTGCGTACGAAGTCATCTCGATCGACACCGTCACTTGCGTGCAGAAGTCGGGCGATGGAGAAAGCGCCCGACCGATTCCGCCGTTCTATTCGATCCAGCACCATGCCACTGATGGCGACCACCGCTTCTACTGGTACGCAACGCGCGAAGCAGCCGTACACGAGCACGACGATGGAACCGATGTCGAGATCGCTTTCGTGGACAATCAGTTCTCGCCGCATCGACCGCCGCTCGAAGTCCTCTCGCTCAATCTGACTTGCAGCAACCGCGATCTGCCTGAGCAATTGCCGTTCGGCGGCGGCCAGCAGGCGACCGCCGCCGATTTCACCTTGCCGCAGTACGCGGTGGTCAAACGCGTCCGCCCACTGCGCAAGCCGACTGCCAGCCGGCGCCCACCGAGCAAGTCGGGCTACCAGTGGCGCCTGATCTCGCACCTGTCGCTCAACCACCTATCCATCGTCAGCCACGGCAAGGACGCGCTGCAGGAAATGCTCGCGCTCTACAATCCAACGCAGTCGCCGCAAATCGCCCGCCAGATCCAGGGCATCGTCGACATCTGCTCGCAACCGGCGACCACGCTCGTCAACAACCGGCACTTTTCCGGTTTCGTACGCGGCGTCGACATCATGCTCACGCTCGACGAGAACGCCTTCGTCGGCGGCAGCATGATCCTGTTCGGCGCGGTGCTTGAACGCTTTTTCGCCCTCTATTGCGGCCCGAACAGCTTCACGCGCCTGACGCTCCGCAGCAAACAGCAGGAACAGGAGATCGCCCGATGGCCCGCACGGAACGGCGAAGCGCTCGTCATCTGATCGACGAAATCGAGGCCGACGGCCCGCGTTTCCGGTTCTTCCAGGCCGTTCGTTTGCTGGCGCTGAGTACGGGCGAGAAAAGTGCGCGGGCGCCGATCCCCACGACGCTCCGCTTCTCCTCCCCGCTCTCGCTGGCATTCCAAGCCAGCGAGATCAGCGCGATCGAAGTCCACCGAAGCACGCAACCGCCGAGCCCGATACAGGAAAGCGGCGAATCGACCGTCGATGCACAGGAGGAGGCGACCCGGATCGGCATGTCGGTTTCGTTCATGGGCCTCACCGGCCCATCGGGAGTCTTGCCGACCCCTTACACGGAACTGCTGATCGACCGTCGTCACCACTATCGCGACAAGACCGGGCACGCGTTTCTCGACATGTTCACCCATCGCGCGGTCTCACTTTTCTACCAGGCGTGGCGCAAGTACCGTTTCTACCTGCCTTACGAAGCGGGAAACGCGGATGGCTTTTCGCGCAACCTGCTCGACATCGTCGGCGTCGGCCTGCGTCACCTGCAGCAACGCCTCGCCGCGAGCGGCAAAGGAATTCCCGACCGTTTCCTGATTCACTACGCCGGGTTGCTGGCGCAGAAACCGATCCCGGCGGCGAATATCGCTGCGCTGGTACGCGGATTCTTTGCCGTAGACGCACGCGTCGAGTCATTCGTCGGCCAATGGATGAATCTGCCGATTACCGAACAAAGCGCACTCGACGGTCGCCCATGTCTGCTCGGACAGAATGCGTTTGTCGGAGAACGTCTCTGGGATCGGCAGAACAAGATTCGCCTCGAACTCGGACCGCTCGACCAGGCACAGTTCGCCTCGTTTCTACCTGGACAAGACGGACTGCTCGCGCTGCGCGAACTGGTTCAATTCTGCGTTGGGCTGACGCTGGACTGCGACGTCACGCTGGTCGTCAAGCGCGACGAGATTCCTGACCCCATTCTGTGCGGCGGCGCACATGCACCGCGCCTGGGGCATTCGCTCTGGCTGAATTCACGCGCACCGGTGGAAGACGCGAGAGACGCGTCATTTGCTCTGCTCGGAACAAAGGCCGGAAAACGCCCGGCGATTTAGCGGCCGAAGCACTACGCACCGTCACTGATCGCCATTCGTTTCCGGCACAGGCTCCTGACGATCGCTACGGCGCTTTTTCATGCGCGCTTTCGCCTGATACATCCGCTCGTCGGCGCGCGCGATCAGATCGTCGAGTCGCTCCAGATCATGGTTGCGAATCGCGTAGCCCATGGCCGCGCTGGGATGGATCATCTGCCCGTCCTTGACCGTGTAACCAACGTTCGCGCACTTTGCCTGCAACGCTTCGATCGCCTTGAGCGCCGCCTCTTTCGAGGTGCGGTCTAGCAAGATGATGAACTCGTCTCCCCCGATGCGAAAGACGTTCCCTTCCGGGAACAGTTCGCGAATATACGCGGCGAACAAGCGCAAGAGCGCGTCACCTGCGGCGTGTCCATAAGCGTCATTGACGCGCTTCAGGTTGTTGAGATCGGCAACGAGGATCGCCTGCGGATACTCGCCCTTTTGCAACGCCTCCGCGTTGTGGCTGAAATAGTTGCGGTTGTGGAAGCCCGTGAGCACATCGGTATAAAGCAGTTGCTCGCGCTCCTTGAGAAACCGCGTTTGCGCCTTCTGGTCCGACAGCGAGCGGACGATCCGCACCGTGACAAAGAGGATGACGCCCAGCGCCAGCGCCAACCCGATGATGACCGAGCCGAGTTGCCGACTCTCTTCGTTGCGCAGGGTCGGCACGCTCTGCATGCCGGCGTACTTCATGTCTTCAAAATTGATCAGCGGCAGCACCTTGTCGATGATCGACGCAAGTTCCGGCTGCTGGCGATTGATGCCAAAGTAAACAAAGGAATCCTTCGACGTACTGCCGCGCTTCACCAAATCGGTGAATCCCAGACCGTTGATGTAGTACTCGACGACCGTCGGGTTCTCGATCATGTAATCGACCTTGCCCTCGCGCAGCAGCCTGAGCGATTCGACGATATCGTCCGTCTTGGTGATGCGCGGATTCTTCAGGTTCTTGCGCAGATATTCTTCGTGCCAGAAGCCGTCGATGACGGCGACGCTCAAGCCTTCCAGCCCATAAACGTCCTGCACCGGCGGGCTGGTCTTGCGCCCGACGATGATGTCCCGCTCCTTGCTGATCGGTCGCGGGTAAAGAAAGTACTGCAGCCGGTCTTCGGTCTTGGCGATGTTCACCACATCGATTGCACCGCTGCGCGCCTTCTCGTAGATTTCGGCGAACGGCCCATGCTCGACCTTGAAGCGAATGCCGATGATGTCCGACACCGCCTTCAGCGTTTCTCCGACGATGCCGCGATACTCGCCGTTGGCGTAGTAGTCGAACGGCAGATAGTCATCCGCCACGCCGACCACCGCTTCGCCCTTGCGCTCCAGCCACGCCAGTTCGGCGTCGGTCAACTTGAGTAGCTTGCGTGTGTAAACGCGCTCAACGTCACCCGCAATCTTTTCGATGTGCGCCTTGCGCTGCTCGACGTACTTGTCAATGATGCGACCAAGAATCGCTGTTTCCCAAAGAACAGCAAAGGTCATGTCCGAGGTGATGGCCTTGAGTTCGGCAACAACCACCAGTTCGGGATACTTCGTCAAATACTCGCGCTCGACGCCGCCCCCCGAGGTGATGAAGCCCTGTATCTTTTTCGCAGCCAGCGCCTTCAGACCTCGTTCCTGATCGGCGTAGTGCTCGGCCGCATAGGCGATGTTGTGATACTCGAGCGGCAACTGCCGGCTGACAAAATCGTTAGCGATGAAGCCCACCCGCTTGCCGTCGAGATCGCCGAGCGTCTGCACCGGCGAATCCCGGTGCGCGAAAACCACATAGGGATAACGCAGCGCCGGCCGCGTAAACACCATGAGTTCCTCGCGCTCCGGCGTCGGATTGGCGCCATACAGCACATCGATGCGCCCGTGTTCGAAAGCGCGATAAGCGTCGTTCCACGTCTTCACCTCGGCCAGTGCCAGACGCAGGCCAAGCTGGGCTTGCATGTCTTCGAGCAGCGCCGGCAGAAACCCGGTACGTCGCCCCTGAAAGTCGAACACGTCCATGCCCGCGTAGGGATCAAAACCGACGCTGAACACGGTTTCTCGGTGTGCCGCGACCCAAGCGGCTTCTTCCGGCGTGAGCATAACACTGCTCTTCTCAACCGCGCCGGCCCCCGCCACGACAAGACAACCAAAGAGAGCCACAAGCACGAACTGCCTGGGGCGCAGAACGAGCAAAAGGCGCAGGGAACGCAGGAAGGCGAGCATTTTCGGGTTCGTTTCGTCCAGAAGGCGCTTGAGGATACTGTAAATGATGGCAAAAAGTATGCGCGGAGCGCTCAGCCGGGTCAATCAGCGGCCGGATCAATGTCGCTTGCACTCGACCTTGTATCTGCGGCATTGTTCGCGCTTCGGATTAGTCCGATTTGACCTTGCACCCGGATATCGAAATGAACCGATACAGCATCGCAATCCTGCTCGCCATTAGTGTTCTCGCACCGGCCGCCGCGTTTGCCGAGCAAGTCGGCTGCGTCACGACCGAATGGAAATTGATCGGCGCCAATCACAAGGTTTGCGTCGAATCGTTCAACGACCCGAAGGTACCGGGCGTCACCTGTCACGTCAGCCAGGCGCGAACCGGGGGCGTCAGCGGTTCGCTCGGCCTGGCACAAGACCCGTCGCAGTTTTCTCTGGCCTGCCGGCAGACCGGCCCGATCATGCTGCCGGATAAGCTGCCGAAGGAAGCGACGGTGTTCGCCGAAGACACCTCGATCCTGTTCAAGGAAACCCGGGTCGTCCGCATGTGGGACGCAACCAATCGGACGCTGGTCTATCTCGCCATCAGCCGCAAGCTGATCAATGGCGCCCCAGCCAACAGCATCTCGACCGTGCCGGTGATGCCTTGGGGAACGCGCTGAATCAGTCCCCACCCGAACCGAATGCGGCGCGGCGCATCCGGTCAGCCACGGCCGCCCACGCAGGACCAACGGGAATCGCCTCGACGACGATCATTTCGTTGCCCGCCTGATCGAGTTCGCGCAGGGCGGCGTACAAACCCCGCGCATAGCCTTCGGGCTCAGCAGGCAGACAGCGCAAGGCGTGGGGCTGAACCAGCGCGGGCGGCCGCCCGTAGGCCAGCAGGCCGAATGAAACGCCTCCGGTCGAATAGTCCTGCAGCACTGCCGAGACATCTCTCGATGGCACGACACGCATGGGCGTAAGCGGGGCGTAATGCGCATCCAGCGAGCCGGAAACCCGCGGTGCGGCACTATCACCTTGCATGGACGACGGCAATTCGGGCAGTACGCCGATCACGGACTCGATCTGTTCGGGCGTGATGTGTCCCGGACGCAGGAGCCTCGGTGGCTCGCCGTCGCGCGAAAGATCAAGGATCGTCGACTCGATGCCGACCGCGCACGGGCCACCATCGAGCACGAGCGCAACCGCATCGCCCAGTTCCTCACGCACGTGCGTGGCGTCGGTCGGACTGATCCGGCCGAAGCGATTGGCCGATGGCGCGGCGATGCCGCACATCTGATTCGCGCCGCCCCCCGCCTGCGCGTAGGCGCGCAGGAGGCCGAGCGCCAAGGGGTGAGACGGCACTCGAACACCGACTGTCTCTTGCCCGCCCGTCACGGCATACGGCACGGCCGGTGCGCGTTTGAGAATCAACGTCAGCGGTCCGGGCCAGAAGGCCTCGGCCAATTCCCAGGCTAAGGCGGGAATATCCCGCGCCCAGCGGTCGAGATAGCCCGCCCCGGGCAGATGCACGATCAAAGGATGATCGGCCGGCCGCCCCTTGGCGGCGAAGATCTTGGCCACCGCCTCAGGATTGGCCGCGTCGGCACCCAGCCCATAGACCGTCTCGGTCGGAAAGGCAACGAGTTCGCCGTCCTGCAGAAGTTTGACGGCTTGGGCGAAATCCTGAGTCATTGCGGCTTCAGTTCAAGGCAGATCGGGAAGTGTTTTCGCCAGCACTTTCTCGGACTGATTGGTACGGAAGTCGGCAAGTTTCTTCGCAAGTTCGGCGTCACTCAAGGCCAGCATGGCGACCGCGAAAAGCGCCGCATTGACCGCGCCGGCCTCGCCGATGGCAAACGTTGCCACCGGAATGCCGCCCGGCATCTGCACCATGGCCAGCAGGGAATCCAATCCCTGCAAGTGTTTGGACGGCATCGGCACAGCCAGTACCGGCAAGGCCGTCTTGGCGGCCAGCACACCGGCTAGGTGCGCCGCACCACCCGCCGCACCGATCAGCACCTTCATGCCGCGCTCCTGTGCGCTGGCGGCGTAGTCGAGCGCCGCGTCGGGCGTGCGATGCGCCGACAAGACACGCGCTTCGTAGGCGATGTCGAAGCGTTTGAGCGTTTCTGCGCAGGCGCGCATCACCGGCCAGTCACTATCCGACCCCATCAGGATTCCAACGAGAGGCTGCTTTTCCATGGTTTCTCCTTAAGCGTTGAGTTTGCGTTCGGCGCTTTCCAGCGTATTCGCCAGCAGCATGGTGATCGTCATCGGACCGACGCCACCCGGCACTGGCGTGATGTACGACGCCACTTCCTTCGCCGCTTCGAAATCAACATCGCCACAAAGTTTCCCATCGGGCAGTCGATTGATGCCGACGTCGATCACCACCGCACCGGGTTTGATCATGTCGGCAGTGATCATTTTCGGCTTGCCGATCGCGGCGACGAGGATGTCGGCACGCAAACAATGCCCCTTGAGATCGCGCGTCTGCGAATGACAGACGGTGACCGTCGCCCCCGCGTGCATCAGGAGCATCGCCATTGGCTTGCCGACGATGTTCGAACGCCCGACCACCACGGCTTCCTTGCCTTTGAGGCTGATGCCCGCATCCTCGAAGAACTTCATCGCACCATACGGCGTACAGGGAATGAAGCACGGCTGCCCCTGCATCAAGGCGCCAACGTTCTCGGCCCGGAATCCATCGACATCCTTCTCGGCCGTAATTGCATCGAGCACGGCTTCCGAATCGAAATGCTTGGGCAGCGGGAGTTGCACCAGGATGCCGTGAATCTTGTCATCGGCGTTGAGTTCGGCGATCTTATCGAAGACCAACTGCGGCGCGACGTCCGGAGGAAAAACGTGCTTCTCGGAGTGAAACCCGGCTTGGGCGCAAGCGTTGACCTTGTTGCGCACATAAACCTGCGACGCCGGATCTTCACCCACCAGGATGACGGCCAGACCTGGCCGAACACCTTGCGCCGCGAGTTCGTCCGCTTGTTGCTTGAAACCGGCGCGCAGCTTCTGTCCGAGTGCGTTGCCGTCGAGTATTTGTGCCGTCATGGTGATTCCCGAGAGAACGATGGGGAAATCACCCAATGCCGCGGCGAGCGCTCCCCCTTTGAAAGGAGCGCCATTTTACCGTAACTCTCGCTTCGGACTCAGGCGCTTTCCGTCGCTGCCGCATGCGCCGACGCCGCCCGCCCTGCGGCAAAGGCGCGACGGTTGAGTTCGATCAATTCCGGCTTCTTGCGCGCAAAGCGCTTAAGGATGCATTGCTCAAGGACTTCGGGCGGGAACGGCAGATAGTCGGAAATGGCGCCGAGCATGACGGTGTTGCCCAGCCGGATTTCACCTAGCTCTTTCGCAATCGCCGATGCATCGAACGAAAAAACGCGCGTCCCGGCGGCACGCACTTCCGCAACCGGGTCTTCCGGATACTCATACAGACCGAGATCGACGACCGGCGGAACGAGACGCCCGGTATTCATCAGCGCCAAGCCGTCAGGCTTCAACATGTGCCGCCAGCGCATTCCTTCAGCAGCTTCGAAGCCGAGCAGCACGTCGGCCGTCCCCGGCGTGATCTGCGGCGACAGCACCTTGGGGCCGAAACGCAGATGCGAGGAAACCACCCCGCCGCGCTGCGCCATGCCGGCGACTTCGGTTTTCTTCACATCGTGACCGAGCGCGATTGCGGCTTCCGCGAGAATCTCGGTGGCCGTCATGACGCCCTGGCCACCCGTACCCACCACCAGAATGTTGGTTACTTCAGACATGTTCTTCGACTCGTCAGCTCGGTTTGACTACATGAATCGGCATCACCAGGTCTTCGACCGGCACGATTGCATCCGGCGCGCAGGGCGTCAGGCACAGGCCGCAGCCGGTACAAGCCGCGCTTTCGATGCGCACGAAATTGCGCTCGACTTCCTTGCCGTTTGGCTTGATCACCGTGTCGCGGCGTGTCACATGGATTGCTGGACAGCCGACGTCAACGCAGTTGCCGCAACCGGTGCAGGTTCCTTCGATGACTTTGAACGGCTTGCGCGGCTTGTAATCCTCAACGAGCACGCACGGCCGGTTGGTGATGATCACCGACGGTTCAGGCACCTTGGTTTCCTGGCGCAGCACCTTGAACAGCGTCGGCAGTTCGTAGGGATCGACCACATGCACACGCTCTTCCTTGACGCCGAGCGCCTTGACCAGACTGGCGAAATCAACGCGCGGCGCTTCTTCGCCGTGGATACCACGCCCGTTGGCGGGATTGTTCTGACCGCCAGTCATGCCCACCGCGCGGTTGTCGAGCAGCATCACCGTCACGTTGCCCTTGTTGTAAACAATATCGAGCAGCCCTTGCATGCCCATGTGCATGAAGGTCGAATCCCCGATCACGGCGACGATCTTCTTGTCCTTTTCGGATTCGGCACGCCCTTTGTCGAGACCAAGCGCCATGCCCATCGACGCGCCCATCGAAATGCAGGCATCAAGCGCGTTCCACGGCTGTCCGAAACCGAGCGTGTAGCAACCAATATCGCCCGAAATCGTCACGTTGCGCAGTTGCGCCAGCGTGTAATAGGCGCCGAGATGCGGACACGCAACGCACATTGTCGGCGGCCGCGGGAAAACCTGCATCGGCTTGACCGTCGCCACTTCCGGCTCCGGTTCACCGAGCAAGCGGGCGATCGCCGGCTTGAGGACGTTCGGCGACAGCTCGCCGCTGCGCGGCAGGATGTCCTTGCCGATTGCCACGATGCCCTGCGCCTTGATCTCCGTCTCGATCAGCGGCTCGACTTCCTCGACGACGACCAGTTGATCGCATTGTTTCGAGAACTCGCGCACCAGATCGATCGGAAGCGGGCACGAGAAACCGAGCTTGAGGACCGGCGCACCCGGAAAGCTCTCGCGCACGTGCATGTAGGCCGGACCGGAAGTAACGAAGCCGACACGCCGGTCGTCGCCCGGCTCAATCACATTCAGCATCGATTTCGCGGCTTCGGCACGCAGCGCGTTCTCACGCTCGAACATCAGCGGCAGACGTTTGCCGGCGGCCCCCGGCACCATCACCCAGCGCATGACGTCCTTGGTGAAGCCCGGCACGGCTCTTTCGCAACGCTCACCGACGGTCACCAGCGCCTTGACGTGGCAGATGCGCGTCGTCAGGCGCAGGATGACCGGCGTCTGGAAGCGTTCGGAGAGTTCGAACGCGGCCAGCGTGAAATCGTAGGCCTCCTGCGAGTCGGCCGGCTCAAGCACCGGCACGTGCGCGAAGCGGCCCCAGTAGCGTGAATCCTGCTCGTTCTGCGAGGAGGACAATCCGACGTCGTCGGCAACGGCAATCACCAAGCCGCCCGAGACGCCGGTCAGCGTCATCGTCATCAGCGCGTCGGAGGCGACGTTCATGCCGACGTGCTTCATCGCACAGAACGAGCGCGACCCGGCCATCGCCGCGCCGAACGCGACTTCCAGCGAGACCTTTTCGTTGACCGACCATTCTGCGTAAAGATCGGGATAGGTCGAGATCACCTCGAGCATCTCAGTCGCCGGCGTGCCGGGATAGGCGGCGGCCACGCGCACACCCGCCTCCCATACGGCACGCGCCACGGCATCGTTACCTGACATCAATAATCGACTCTGCGCCGGTGCCGGCTGGACTGCCGCCCTTGCTACTGCTGCCATCATCTCTCCTCAAATCGCTGAAATCGGTCGAATGAAGCAAATCCGCTCGATTCTATATCAATCCGGAAGCCTGACGATTTGCGTTGAACTTTCTGAACTGCGGAATGTCACATCGGGCGTTTTGAAATTGCGCATAGCAAGACATACTTCTACAATGCGAAATTACAAAACCAACAAAGCAGTGGAGTACCATCCATAATAACGGCACATGGCCCATGCCAATCGCGTCACGGGTCAAGTGCCGATCAATCCATCTCAGATCAGGAGAAAGCCATGGCAGCACGACCGGAAAACGCCGAGATGCCTGTAGATCAGGACACCGACCCGCAGGAAACCCAAGAGTGGCAGGACGCGCTGACCGGCGTGATCGAACATGAGGGAACGGACCGTGCCCACTTCCTGATCGAGCAGATGATCGCCCAAGCGCGCGAGGAAGGCATCGACATTCCCTACAGCGCGACAACCGAGTACATCAACACGATACCGGCGGATCGCCAGCCCAAGTATCCGGGCGACGCTGACATCGAAATCCGCATCCGCAACTACATTCGCTGGAACGCCATGGCGATGGTCGTGCGCGCCAATCGCGACAGCAACGTCGGCGGGCATATCGCCTCGTTTGCATCGTCCGCCGCGCTCTACGACGTCGGTTTCAACTGGTTCTGGCGTGCGCAAACTGAAAACCACGGTGGCGACCTCATCTTTTTCCAGGGGCACTCGATTCCGGGCGTTTATTCGCGCGCTTTCCTGATGGATCGGCTGACAGAGGAGCAGCTCAACAATTTCCGCCAGGAAGTCGGCGGCAAGGGGCTGTCGTCGTATCCACACCCCTGGTTGATGCCCGACTTCTGGCGCTTCCCGACCGTCTCGATGGGCCTCGGTCCGATCCAGGCCATCTACCAGGCGCGCTTCATGAAGTACATGGACAGCCGCGGCTTCATCGACGCCAAGGATCGCAAGGTGTGGGCTTTCCTCGGCGACGGCGAGACCGACGAGGTCGAATCGCTCGGCGCCATCGGCATGGCCGCGCGCGAAAAGCTTGACAACCTGATCTTCGTCATCAACTGCAACCTGCAGCGCCTCGACGGCCCGGTGCGCGGCAACGGCAAGATCATCCAGGAACTCGAAGGCACCTTCCGCGGCGCTGGCTGGAATGTCATCAAGCTGATCTGGGGACGCCATTGGGACGCGCTGTTCGAGCGCGACAAGAAGGGCATCCTCAAGAAACGCATGATGGAAATCGTCGACGGCGAATACCAGACCTTCAAGGCGAAGAATGGCGCCTACGTGCGCGAACACTTCTTCAACACGCCGGAACTGAAGGAGCTGATCGCCGACTGGACCGACAACGATGTGTGGACGCTGAACAGAGGCGGTCATGACATCTTCAAGATCTTCAGCGCCTTCAAGGCTGCCGTCGAGCACAGTGGGCAGCCGACGCTGATCCTGGCCAAGACGATCAAGGGCTACGGCATGGGCGAAGCCGGCGAGGGGATGAACATCTCGCACCAGCAGAAGAAGCTCGACACCAACGCACTGATCCGCTTCCGCGACCGCTTCAAGCTGCCGGTGCCCGACGACCAGATCGAATCGGTGCCCTTCCTCAAATTCTCCGAGGATTCGCCCGAGTACAAATACATGTACGAACGGCGCAATGCGCTCGGTGGCATCCTGATGCAGCGCCCGAGCAAGGCGGCGGCGCTGGAAATCCCGCCGCTCGCGGCTTTTGAAACGTTGTTGAAGGCATCCGGCGAGGGCCGCGAAATCTCGACGACGATGGCCATCGTCCGTCTGCTCAACATCCTGCTCAAGGACAAGCAGATCGGCAAACGCGTCGTCCCGATCGTGCCCGACGAGTCGCGCACCTTCGGCATGGAAGGCCTGTTCCGCCAGGTGGGCATCTGGAACCAAGCCGGCCAGAACTACGTGCCGGAAGACCACGACCAGCTGATGTTCTACAAGGAGTCGAAGACCGGCCAGGTCTTGCAGGAAGGCATCAACGAAGCCGGCGCGATGAGCGACTGGATCGCCGCGGCGACATCGTACTCGGTGCATAAGGAGCAGATGATCCCGTTCTACATCTGCTACTCGATGTTCGGCCTGCAACGCACGATGGACCTCTACTGGGCCGCAGCCGACCAGCGCGCACGCGGCTTCCTGATCGGCGCCACGGCGGGACGCACGACGCTGAACGGCGAAGGTCTGCAGCACGAAGACGGCCACTCGCTGGTGCTCTCCGGCTTGATCCCGAACTGCGTCAGCTACGACCCGACCTTCTCCTTCGAAATCGCTGTGATCATGCAGGACGGCATGCGCCGCATGTTCAAGGAGCAGGAGGACGTTTATTACTACATCACGGTGATGAACGAGAACTACGAGCATCCAGAGATGCCGGCTGGCGCCGAACAGGACATCATCAAGGGCATGTATCTCCTGAAGAAGGGTGCCGTCTCCGACGGAAAGCAGCCGACGCCGCGTGTGCAACTGCTCGGCTCCGGCACCATCTTCCGCGAAGTCATCGCCGCCGCGGAACTGCTCAAGAACGACTGGGGCGTCGACGCCGACCTCTGGGGTTGTCCGAGCTTCAACGAACTGGCGCGCGAAGGCAACGATGTCGCGCGCTGGAACCTGCTCAATCCGCTTGAGAAGCCGCGCCAGTCGCATGTCGAGCAGTGCCTCAACGATACGCGCGGCCCGATCGTCGCGGCGACCGACTACGTACGCCAGTACGCCGAACAGATCCGTCCCTTCCTTAATCGCCGCTACGTCACGCTCGGCACGGACGGCTTCGGCCGTTCAGATACGCGCGAGGCGCTGCGCCACTTCTTCGAGGTCGATCGCCGCTGGGTGACAATTGCCGCGCTGAAGGCGCTGGCCGACGACGAAGTGATCGAGCGCAGCGTCGTCGCCGAAGCGATCGCCAAGTACGGCATCGACATCAACAAGCCGAATCCGATGACGGTCTAAGGGAGCGCATTCATGAGCCAAACAGTTGAAGTGAAAGTCCCGGACATCGGCGATTTCTCCGATATCCCGGTCATCGAAATCGGCGTCAAGGTCGGCGACACGATCGCTATCGACGATTCGCTGGTTACGCTGGAATCGGACAAGGCGACGATGGACGTGCCGTCGTCGGTCGCCGGCGTCGTCAAGGAAATCAAGGTCGCGCTTGGCGATCGCGTGTCGCAGGGTGCGGTCGTCGCTGTCGTCGAACTGACTGACAGCGCCGCAGCCGTTGCCCCGGTCGCCGCGACGAAGCCTGAACCGGCAACGGTCGCCGCCCCGGCGCCTGCCGCTGCTCCAGCACCGATTGTGCCGACGCCGGTTGCCGCCGCTAGTGTTCCGGCTACGCCGCTACAAATGGCCACCGGCTTGCACGCCAGCCCGTCGGTCCGTCAGTTCGCGCGCGAACTCGGCGTTGACCTTGCCAAGGTCAGCGCCAGCGGCCCGAAGAAACGTATCCTCAAGGAAGACGTCACCGCCTTTGTCAAGGGCGTGATGACGGCCGGACCGGCGACAGCACCCGCCGCTGCTTCGCTCGGTGGCGGTCTGGATCTGCTGCCGTGGCCGAAGATCGATTTCAGCAAGTTCGGCCCGATCGAGACGCAGTCGCTGTCGCGCATCAAGAAGATTTCTGGCCAGAACCTCGCGCGCAACTGGGTGATGATCCCGGCGGTCACCTATCACGAGGACGCCGACATCACTGACCTCGAGGCCTTCCGCGTCGCGCTGAACAAGGAAAATGAGAAGTCGGGCGTGAAGATCACCATGCTCGCTTTCCTGATCAAGGCCTGCGAACTGGCGCTGAAGAAATTCCCCGAATTCAACAGTTCGCTCGACGGCGAAAACCTGGTGCTGAAGAAGTACTTCAACATCGCCTTCGCCGCCGACACGCCGAACGGCTTGGTGGTGCCGGTGGTCAAGAACGTCGACCAGAAGTCGGTCAGCCAGATCGCCACGGAATGCGGTGAGTTGGCCAAGAAGGCACGCGACGGCAAGCTCGGACCGGCCGACATGACCGGCGCCTGCTTCACCATCTCCAGCGTTGGCGGCATTGGCGGCACAGCGTTCTCGCCGATCGTCAACGCGCCGGAAGTCGCCATCCTCGGCGTTTCCAAGTCGGAGATGAAGCCTGTATGGAACGGCAAGGAATTCATCCCGCGCCTGACACTGCCGCTGTCGCTCTCCGCCGACCATCGCGTCATCGACGGCGCGCTGGCAACGCGCTTTAACGTTTATCTCGCGCAGTTGCTGGCCGACATGCGCCGTGCGCTGATCTAGCAAAGGGGACGGAATGAGCCAAATCATCGAAGTCAAGGTCCCGGACATCGGCAACTTCCACGATGTGCCCATCATCGACCTGTGCGTCGCGGCCGGCGCGAGCGTCAATGCGGAAGACCCTCTGCTGACACTGGAATCGGACAAGGCAACCATCGATATCCCGGCGCCCACCGCCGGTGTCGTCAGAGAATTCACGGTCAAAGTCGGCGACAAGGTATCGGAAGGCACACTCGTCGCACGGATTGAAGTGACGGCCAGCGCCAGCGCAGTGAACGAAGCTGCTCCTGCGCCAGTCCCGGCTACCGCATCTACCCCGACTACGGCCCCCACTCTGCCGGCCGGCACCTATTCCGGCAAGGTCGACGTCGAATGCGAAATGCTGGTACTCGGCGCCGGTCCAGGCGGCTACTCGGCTGCCTTCCGCGCCGCCGATCTCGGCCTGAAGACGGTGATCGTCGAACGCTACTCGACGCTCGGCGGCGTCTGCCTCAACGTCGGCTGCATCCCGTCCAAGGCATTGCTGCACGTTGCCGTCGTCGCCGACGAGGCCGAACACATGGCCGACTGCGGCGTTACTTTCGCCGCGCCGCAGATCGACCTCGACAAGTTGCGCGCACACAAGGCCAAGGTCGTCGGCAAGCTGACCACCGGGCTGGCCGGCATGGCCAAGCTGCGCAAGGTCGACGTCGTGCGCGGCTACGGCAGCTTCCTCGACGCCAACCACATCGAAGTGGAAACCACCGATGGCGCCGGCCAGGACAAGACTGGCAGCAAGAAGGTCATCCGCTTCAAGAACTGCATCATCGCCGCCGGCAGCGCGCCGGTGCATCTGCCCTTCATCCCGCAGGACCCGCGTATTGTCGATTCGACCGGCGCGCTCGAACTGCGCTTCGTGCCCCAAAAGATGCTGGTCATCGGCGGCGGCATCATCGGCCTGGAAATGGCGACCGTCTATTCACTGCTCGGCGCCCGCGTAGATGTCGTCGAGATGCTTGACGGCCTAATGCAGGGGCCCGACCGCGACGCGGTCAAGATCTGGGAAAAGCAGAACCTCAAGCGTTTCGACAAGGTCATGCTGAAGACCAAGACCGTCTCGGTCGACGCCAAGGAAGACGGCCTCTATGTCCGCTTTGAAGGCGAAGGCGCGCCGACCGAAGCAGTCAAGTACGACATGATCCTGCAGTCGGCCGGCCGCGCACCGAACGGCAAGAAGATCGCCGCCGAGAAAGCGGGCGTCGTCGTCACCGAGCGCGGCTTCATCCCGGTCGACCAACAGATGCGCACCAACGTGCCGAACATCTTCGCCATCGGCGATATCGTCGGTAACCCGATGCTGGCACACAAAGGTGTGCATGAAGGTCACGTCGCCGCCGAGGTTGCCGCCGGCCAGAAGACGGCGTTCGACGCCACGGTGATCCCGAGCGTCGCCTATACCCACCCCGAGGTAGCCTGGGTCGGCGTGACTGAGGATCAAGCCAAGCGCGAAGGCCGCCAGGTCGAAGTTGCCAAGTTCCCGTGGGCTGCATCAGGTCGCGCCATCGCCAACGGCGCCGACTACGGCTTCACCAAGCTAGTTTTCGATCCGGAAACCCACCGCGTCATCGGCGGTACCATCGTCGGTCCAGCGGCCGGCGACATGATCGGCGAAGTCGCGCTGGCCATCGAGATGGGCTGCGACGCGGTCGATATCGGCAAAACGATCCACCCGCACCCGACGCTCGGCGAGAGCATCGGCATGGCCGCAGAAATCGCCCACGGCAGCTGTACCGACGTACCACCGGCACGCAAGCGGTAGAAGCAAACACATCGCCACAAGCGCTTAAATCACAATGATACGGGGCCGCCGACGCGGCCCCTTTTCTTTGAGACGCCACCCGGATTCCGACGTAAGCGCAATGGACGATGCGACAGATGCAAAAAAGCGCCCCGAAAGGCGCTTGATTGTTGATGCTTTGGCGGAGACGGAGGGATTCGAACCCTCGATTCAGGTTTGTGCCCGAATGCTCCCTTAGCAGGGGAGTGCCTTCGACCTCTCGGCCACGTCTCCGGAAGGGCGCGATAATAGCCTTTTCAGCCCGCCCGGTCAAACCGAAAAACCAGATTATTCGGACTTGTCGAGGCCGAATGCCTTGTGCAAAACGCGTACCGCCAACTCAAGATACTTTTCTTCGATGACCACGGAGATCTTGATCTCGGAGGTTGAAATCATCTGGATGTTGATCCCTTCCGAGCCGAGGGCCGAGAACATCTTGCTGGCCACACCCGGATGCGAGCGCATGCCGACGCCAACCGCCGAGACCTTGCAGGTCTTGGTGTCACCGACCACGCCACGCGCGCCGAGTTGCTCGGCGATGCCTTTAAGCAGTTCATGTGCGCGGGCATAGTCCCCGCGATTGACCGTGAAGGAGAAGTCGGTCGTACCGTCGTGCGAGACGTTCTGGATGATCATGTCGACGTCAAGATTGGCTTCGGCGATCGGCCCGAGAATCTTGTAGGCGATGCCGGGGACGTCAGGCGCTCCAAGGACTGTGAGCTTGGCCTCGTCGCGATTGAATGCAATCCCGGAAATGATCGGTTGTTCCATTTGCTTATCTTCCTCAACGGTAATCAGGGTGCCTTCGCCTTCGTCCTGGAAGCTGGAAAGCACACGCAGTTTGACTTTGTATTTGCCGGCGAACTCGACCGAACGGATCTGCAGAACCTTTGAGCCGAGGCTCGCCATTTCCAGCATTTCCTCGAAAGTAATGGTATCGAGCTTGCGGGCCTCGGGCACGACGCGCGGATCAGTCGTGTAGACCCCGTCAACATCGGTATAGATCTGGCATTCATCGGCATTAAGCGCTGCAGCCAGAGCGACCGCAGAGGTATCCGAGCCACCACGGCCGAGGGTCGTTATGTTGCCTTCCTCGTCAGCACCCTGGAACCCTGCGACAACGACGACATTGCCTTCGGCAAGATCCTTGCGAATCCGCTCGTCATCGATCTGCAGAATGCGCGCCTTGGTAAAGGTGCTGTCTGTCAGGACGCGAACTTGCGGTCCGGTGTAGCTCTTGGCCTTGAGACCTTCTTCGTGCATAGCCATCGCCAGCAATCCGATGGTGACTTGCTCGCCGGTAGACGCGATGACGTCCAACTCGCGCGGGGCGGGAGACGACGAGATCTCCTTGGCCAGGGCAATCAGCCGGTTTGTTTCCCCCGACATAGCCGAGGGAACAACAATGATGTCATGCCCCTGAGCTTTCCAGCGGGCTACCCGTTTGGCAACGTTCTTGATTCGTTCGGTGTTTGCTACCGAAGTGCCGCCAAATTTCTGAACTATCAGCGCCATTCACAATCCAAATGTTGGTCACGAAAGGCAACGATTTTACCCCATTGTCGGTTTGAAACGTAAGGCAATTTTGCCCCTTTCCGACTCTCGGAAGCGTTACCTGAACGGTCTTTCCCCATGTCACTTGCAAGTTTTTATGAGCTTGTTCTATACTGCAAGCGCTATTACGAAAGTCATATGCACAAAGTCAATACGAGAGGCCTAACGGCTTCGATTTTCCAAGGCAGGCTAGCCGACTGAAAGGACCGATATGAACAGTTCAAAAACCACTGACAAGCACGAACCTCGTGAAATTCGTCGCAAGCTCGGTTTGAATCAACAGCAGTTCTGGTCGAAAATCGGCGTCACGCAGAGCGGTGGATCACGCTACGAAAGCGGCCGCAACATGCCGCGCCCGGTTCGTGAATTGCTGCGCCTGGTGCACGTCGAACAGATTGACATTCAACGCATCAAGCGCGAAGACATGGACGTGATCGACTACCTGAAGAGCGAGGACCCTGAACTCTTCAAGACCCTCAAGAAATCGGCAAAGGCCCGGAAGAAGGCGGCTTAGCAGCCAAGTCTGACCGTCAGGGATTGGCGACGACCCTGATTCCGAGCGCAGCAATGCGATCGGCGAACTGATAAAGCCGATCGCGCGCAATATTTGAAAGCCTGCCGGCTTCTGGTTGCATTGAAGGGCGTGCCAAACCGTAAAGGAGCACGCCCTTGATTTTTTCCGCGACCCTGGAGATGAGTTCAAGGTAGGCTGACTGATCGGCTTGCGACAACTCTTTGCCGTCGAACGCGAAGCAACAGGTCTGAATCCACGTCGGCGCACGTTCTGCACAGGCAAGGATGGATGCGCGAACCTTATCGACGGACACGCGAATGCCGTTAATCGTCGCAATGCTGGATTCAGTGGCAGCATCCAGCTTGAACCATACCTCGCCGCGCTGCGATCCAATATGCGCCACAGCTTGTTGCACCACCGGACGATGCATTAAACTGCCGTTGGTAATCAGGCGAAGCAATACACCCTCCGGCAAAGCAAACTCGCGCATGACACGAGCAACAGACTCGACGGCGGCGAGGAAATCTGCCGAGCTCGTTGGCTCGCCGTTCCCCGAAAACGCGAGATCAACCAGCCGCCGAGCCTCCTCTGGCGCATTTCGTTCAAGAAAATCGCCCAGAACAATGTCGGATAGAAGTCGTCGCAACTCGCTTTCGAGCAGGCCAAGATCGACGGGTGGCGGTCCGCCACGCGTAAGACCGGGCACCTGACAATAGACGCAACGCCAGTTACAGGCATTATTGACGTTGAGATTGATGCCGATCGAGACGCCACCAGCCCGCCGGGACACCACGGGGTAGATGTACTTCAAGCCGACGCTGTCTCGACTGTGATCGCTGACACTTAACATCCCCTGCCTCCTCCATACGCCCACCGGGCGAATCAGCGGCCGGAGGACGAAAACCCGCGATGATATAATTTCTCACCAACGCCTCACAGGAACTCCCATGCAAATCACCCGTCGCCTCGAGTTTGACGCCGGCCATCGAATTCCCGACCACCGGAGCCAGTGCCGCCATCTGCACGGCCATCGCTATGCAATCGAAGTAACGCTCACGGGAAACATCATCCTGCAAGCCGGCGATCCGGCAAACGGGATGGTCATGGACTTCTCCGAGATCAAATCGCTGGCCAATGAACATCTGGTTTCCGTTTGGGACCATTCGTTTCTCGTCTATTCCGGCGACGTCCCGGTGGTGGAATTCCTGAAAAGCCTGCCGAACCACAAGACGGTCATCCTCCCATGCATTCCCACCGCTGAGAATCTTGCCGAGGAAGCATTCAGGATTCTCGACGGCGTCTATCAGGACACTTACGGCAACAACCTCCGCCTAGAGCGCGTCCGACTGTACGAAACACCGAATTGCTGGGTCGACGCAATCCGCAAGTAACCGGACAACGCACTCCAGACATTCGCGCCTGATAAAGTCAGCGCTTCGAAAACCGGGTTGCGCCCACAGCAATCACGATTTGGTTTGATTTCTGCGCAAACACTGGCAATAATAGTTCGTTACACAAACTAACTAATTATTTCCGGACAGCCCACGCTATGACGATTACCGGCGACCAGGCTTTGATGCGCGAAATCAACCGCATGGCGCTGGTGCGAGCCATTCAGCGCATTCCGGGTCAATCCAGAGCCGAATTGGCCAAAGAAACTGGCCTGACCAAATCGACGGTCAGCCTACTGGTCCAGGACCTGATTGAAGCGGGATGGCTCGTTGAGTCGGACATTCAGGCCACCGGCGCGATTGGTCGCCGACCAACACCCATCTTCCTCGATGGCGTTCGCCTTGCAATGATCGGCGCGGAGATCAGCGTCGAAAGCCAGAGCATCAGCGCCCTCACCGTCTCGCTTACCGGGGATGTCATCAACGGTTCGCAAGAGCCGCTGCCTAGCACCCAGCCTGCCGATGTCATCCAGCGCCTCGCGCACCTGATCGCCTCGCTCGTCAGACAATCGGAACAGGATGGGCGCGAACTGCTCGGCATCGGCATCGGCGTCCCGGGCGCCGTTCTCGACCAGCAAGGCATGGTCAAGCTGGCACCCAACTTTGCCTGGCGCGACGTCGCCTTGCAGAGCGCGCTGGCGCAGGAACTCGAATCACTCGGCGTAACCGGCCTGCGCATTCAGGTGCAGAACGACTACGACGTCGCCGCGCTCAGCGAGTACGAGTTCGGCTCACCGCCGCAGCCAGATCCCCTGATTTACCTCGGACTCGGCGTCGGCGTGGGCGCCGGCATCATTGTTCGCGACCGTCTCTTTCTTGGCGCCGAAGGCTTTGCCGGCGAAGTCGGACACTCAATCCTGCAACTCGAAGGGCCGGTATGCTCCTGCGGGCGCAAGGGGTGCGCCGAGACGTTCATCGGTCTACGCGCCATCAGCACCCAGATCATCGGCCACGCAGGCGACCTGATCCCGGTAGAAACCATCCGCCACCTGCTTGATCGCAACGACGAAGCCGCTGCACTGGCCGTGCGTCGGGCGGGGCATTATCTCGGCGTTCTCATCCAGAACCTGTGGACCTACTTCAACCCGGGAAGAATTGTCCTTGGCGGCCCGTCGTGCGAATTGGGCGCTCCATTCCTCGACGCAGCCCAGACCTGTCTGGAACGGTACTCGCAGGACTGTGGTTTGCCCTTGCCGGAAATCCAGCTATCGCGCTTTGGCTCGCGCTCGGTCGCCGTTGGCGCAGCCGCTCTGGTGAAACACGCCTTGCTGAGACCGCTTGATCTCCGCTTCCGCATCCAGTAATCAAAATTTCCATCAACAAATCAGGAAGATAGAAACTGATAGAGAAACGGCGCCCGGCCTGCTCTCTGGAAACTCAAAAAAAAACGTCTTTTGGTATTGCATTAGTGCGACCGTTAAACTAATGTACCGACATTCGATAAGAACACATCGACGGCTACGAGCCATCGACGACGAAAACTCATGAATAGTTCAAATCGACACCAGATAGTTAGCGGATGTCGAGGATTGCAGGAGGTGGAACATGTACTTGGGGGTTGAACCGTATCTGCGCCGGAGCGCGCAATCGTCACGGGTCGTCGCGCTGACGCTTTCTTCGCAATCAGGTGCTCTTGCCGCATCCTCGGCATTGCGCACGCCTTGGTCAATGCGCGCCTGCCGCCGTTCGAATGTGCAGAACCGCTGGGCCAACGATTGGCTGACCCCGTAATCCGCCCCTCTTCCTTGCCTGTTATTCACCCAATAGTGAACGCGCTGGAGCCAAAGGAATTCGCAGAAAGTTTTTTTCACCCACGAGGCTAATAAGTATTTTTTTGTTGCAGGCTGTTCCAGTCAACCGAAGGGCAATCCCGAAACGTTGACTCCGTGCAGCCGGCTCAAATGAATAGGGCAGAGAAGTCGGTAGTTAGCGCCCAAGGTAGTGAGAGCATTTGTTTCGGTTGGAATGTTGAAGTGTTGGTGTACGCCCGGAAACGGGTGAGCTTGTTGAATGTGGTTTGTTGCAGGATAAGCCGCTGCTTCATGCAGACGGCCTAGTTGGAAGGTTCTGCCTTCCGGTATTTATAAATCTAAGGAGACCCAGATGAGCCGTTTTACAGTTCGCCGTACCCTTTTGGCAGTACTTGCCGCATCCGCTGCTTGCGTGTCCCTGCCCGCTTTTGCCTCCAAGGAAAAGCCCGTCATCGGTTTCTCGATCGATGACCTGCGCGTTGAGCGCTGGGCACGTGACCGTGACTACTTCATCGCTGCAGCTAAGGGCCTCGGCGCAGAAGTCAGCGTTCAATCGGCAGACGGCGACAGCGCCAAGCAAGTCGCTCAGATCGAAAACCTGATCTCCAAGAAGGTTGACGCTCTCGTGATCGTTCCGAAGGATCAATCGACTCTGAGCAACGTTCTGAAGGAAGCCAAGAAGGCCGGCATCAAGGTCGTTTCGTATGACCGCCTGATCAAGAGTCCGGACATTGATGCCTATATTTCATTCGACAACGAGCGCGTCGGCACGATGCAAGGTGAAGCGCTGATGAAGGCGATGCCGAACGGCGGCAACGTCTACGTCCTCTCCGGCGACCCCGGCGACAACAACGCCAAGCTCTTCAAGGCTGGCGCCATGAAGGCAATGGAACCGCAGATCAAGGCTGGCAAGGTCAAGATCCTCGGCGAACAAGCGGTCAAGGATTGGCTCGCTGCTAACGCCCTGACCATCGCCGAAAACGCACTGACGCAACACCAGAACAAGATCGACGGCTTCCTCGGCCCGAACGACATGACTGCGGGTGGCATCATCCAGGCTCTGGCTGGCCAGAAGCTGGCTGGCAAGGTCCCGGTCACCGGCCAGGACGCTGACCTCGCTGCTTGCAAGCGCATCATCGCTGGCACGCAGACGATGACGGTCTACAAGTCGCTGAACCTGATCGCCACCGAAGCGGCCAAGCTGTCGATCGCGCTGATCAAGGGCGACGCGGTCAAGTACAAGGCCGAAAAGGCCGAAGGCGGCGCCAACCAGATCCTGCTTGACCCGATCGTCATCACCAAGGAAAACGTCGACTTCCTGGTCAAGGACGGCTTCTACACCAAGGAACAACTCGGTCTGTAATTCATGAAGTAATTGACGGGCAGCGCCAGCTGCCCGTCTTGTTTTACCGGTGCAGGAAGGAGCAATCCTTCCTGCCTTGTTGCAGCAACACTCTTTATTTTTAGCGGGGAATCATGTCCGAATATCTTTTGGATATGCGTGGGATCGTAAAGGACTTCAACGGCGTTAAAGCGCTTGACGGCATCGATCTCAAAGTTCGCGCGGGCGAAATCGTCGGCCTGTGCGGTGAGAACGGCGCGGGCAAGTCGACACTGATGAAGGTTCTGTCGGCCGTGTATCCGCATGGCACTTGGGAAGGCCAGATCTTCTGGGAGGGCAAGGAACTCAAGGCCCAGACCATCCGCGAAACCGAAGAAGCCGGCATCGTCATCATCCACCAGGAACTGATGCTCGTACCGCAGTTGTCCGTCGCCGAGAACATCTTCATGGGCAATGAGATCAAGCTGCCTGGCGGCCTGATGAACTACGCGGCGATGTACAAGCGCTCGGAAGAGCTGATGGCCGAACTGAAGATGCCCGACGTCAACGTCACGCTCCCTGTTTACCATTACGGCGGTGGTCACCAACAGTTGATCGAGATCGGCAAGGCGCTGAACAAGAAAGCCAAGCTGCTGATTCTCGACGAGCCGACCTCGTCGCTGACCAAGGCCGAAACCGAAATTCTGCTGGATATCATCCGCGACCTGAAACGCAAGGGCGTAGCCTGCGTGATGATCTCGCACAAACTCGACGAAGTCGCCGCGGTCTGCGACACCGTCAGCGTCATCCGCGACGGCACGCACGTTGGCACCCGCCCGATGAGCGAACTAAACACGAACGACATCATTGCGATGATGGTCGGGCGCGAAATCAAGAACCTCTTCCCGCGCGAAGAACACCCGATCGGCGACGTCTTCTTCGAAGCGAAGAACGTCACCTGCCTCGACGTGAACAACCCGGCGCGCAAACGCGTCGATAACGTTTCGTTCAAGCTGCGCAAGGGTGAGATCCTCGGCGTCGCCGGTCTCGTGGGCGCCGGCCGCACTGAACTGGCGATGGCCATCTTCGGCTGCTACCCTGGCCAGTACGATGCCGAAATCTGGCTCGACGGCAAGCAGATCAGCGTCAATTCCGCCCGTTCGGCCGTGACGCAGGGTATCTGTCTCGTACCGGAAGACCGCAAGCGTCATGGCATCGTCCCGCTACAGGGTGTCGGCGCCAACATCACGATGGCCGTGCTGGAGAACTACTCGAAGTTTGGTGCCATCGATGCCGAAGCTGAATTGAAGCAGATCCAGAAGTCGATTGACCGCATGCGCATCAAGACGGCCTCACCCGATCTGCCAATCAAAGGTCTGTCTGGCGGCAATCAACAGAAGGCGGTGCTTTCGAAGATGCTGCTGCCAAATCCGAAGGTGCTCATCCTCGACGAGCCGACGCGAGGCGTCGACGTCGGCGCCAAGTACGAGATTTACAAGCTCATGTTCGAACTCGTCAAGCAGGGCGTGTCGATCATCATGATCAGCTCCGAGCTGCCGGAAGTGCTCGGCATCTCGGATCGCGTGCTGGTCATCGGTGAAGGCCAGTTGCGCGGCGACTTCATCAACGACGGTTTGACCCAGGAGCAGGTTCTGACTGCCGCACTGGGGCATGCCAGCGAGTTGGCCGCGTAAGCGGTTGCGCATAGTTCATATTTTTAAGAGAAAGTGGAGTAAAAATGGCTACCGCTACCAAGAACTTCAAAAGGTTCTTCTCACAGTACAAGATCCTGACGCTGCTGTTTGCGATCGTCGTCATCTGGGCCTTCTTCGGCCAACTGACCGAAGGTGCCTTCCTGACACCGCGCAACTTCTCCAATCTGCTACGCCAGATGGCCATCACCGGGATGCTCGCTTCCGGCATGGTCTTCGTCATCATTTCCGGTGAAATCGACCTCTCGGTCGGCGCCTCGCTCGGCCTGCTCGGCGGCATCTGCGCGATCATGGACTACACCTACCATCTTCCGGTGCCAGTCATCATCGTCACTGTCGTCGCCCTCGGCATCCTGATCGGCCTGTTCAACGGCTACTGGATCGCCTACTTGCGGGTGCCGTCGTTCATCGTCAGTCTTGCCGGCTTCCTCGCCTTCCGCGGCATCCTGCTCGGCATCACCAAGGGCACGACGGTTCCGCTGGCGTCCGAAGGCCTCGTCGCCATCGGCCAGGCCTACCTGCCCATCACCTTCGGCAACGTCGTCGGTGTCGTACTCTTCGCCCTGCTCGCCTTCCTCGCCTTCAAGACCCGCATCGGCCGTGCCCAGCATGGCCTGGCCATTGCGCCGCTGTGGCAGGACCTGGGCAAACTGGTGATCATCGGCGCGGTGATCGTCGGCTTTGTCTATACCCTGAACCTGTACGAAGGTATCCCGGTTCCCGTACTGGCGACGCTGATCATCCTTGGCATTTTCTCTTTCATCGCCAACAAGACGGTCTTCGGCCGCCGCATCTACTCGATTGGTTCCAACATCGAAGCGACTCGCCTCTCTGGTGTGAATGTCCGCTTCATCAAGATGATGGTCTTCGCGCTGATGGGCCTGATGTGCGCCTTCGCCGGCCTGACGACTACCGCCCGTCTTTCGGCCGGTTCGCCGTCGGCGGGTACGCTCGGCGAACTCGACGCCATCGCCTCCTGCTTCATCGGCGGCGCGTCGAGCCGCGGCGGGGTCGGTACCGTGTATGGCGCGCTGATCGGCGCGCTGATCATGGCCAGCCTGGACAACGGCATGTCGATGCTCGGTGTCGATACCTTCTGGCAGATGATCGTCAAGGGCTCCATCCTGCTGCTCGCCGTCTTCGTTGACGTCATTTCGGGCGCCGGCAGCGAACGCTGATCGCCGGATCGATCCACTCAGAATGCTTTCCGCGTGCCGCTTCACGGGCGCGGAAAGCCCAGCAGTCTCGCTCGTAGAACGTTTTTTAGAGGGACACCATTATGCAAATTCTTGGCATTGATGTCGGTGGAACAGGAATCAAGACCGCCATCGTCGAAACGACGACCGGCGAACTCGTCAGCGAACGCACCCGCGTCGAAACGCCGCGCCCGGCAACACCGGAAGCGATTGGCAAGACGCTGAAGGCGGTCATCGCCGAACACAAGTGGAAGGGTCCGATCGGCATGGGCTTCCCGGCCGCGATCCAGCACGGCATCGCGCGCACGGCGGCCAACGTCGACAAGTCCTTCATCGGACTCGCGGCAGCCGAATATTTCTCCAAGGCGACCGGCCAGACCATCTACATGGCCAATGACGCGGACGTCGCCGGCATGGCCGAGATGCGCTTCGGCGCCGGCAAGGATAATCCAGGCGTTGTGCTGATCATCACCATCGGTACCGGCCTCGGAACTGCACTGTTCAGCGATGGTCACCTGATGCCGAATACCGAACTCGGCCACGTGTTCCTGTCGAACGGCGTCGAAGCCGAGCGCTACGCGTCGGAAGCCGTGCGCGTCACCAAGGATCTCAAGTGGAAAGACTGGGGCGAGCGCCTCAATCTTTACCTGACGACGATGGAAAACCTGCTCTGGCCCGACCTGATCGTGCTCGGCGGCGGCGTCAGCGAGAAGCTGCACAAGTTCTCGCCGATGATCACCACCAAGGCGCCGGTTGTCGCCGCGAGCTTCCTGAATCAGGCGGGCATCGTCGGTGCTGCCCTGTTTGCGGAAGAGTCGCTGGCCAAAAAGAAGTAAGTCGGAACGAAACAGCGACTTGTTCGAGTTATTCGATAGCGCCACCCGACCGGGCGGCGCTATTTTTTTGTGCTCGCCGAACGCCGGAATTCGGTCGGCGTCGTTCCCTTGAACTCGAGAAAGCGCCGGTTGAAGTAGGCGATATTGCGGAAGCCGACTTTCTGACAGACGCTGTTCACGTACTGGTCGGTGTGCGTCAGCAACTGGCACGCCTTGCTGATCCGCAGGTGCGTCAAGTAATCGGTAAACGTGTTCCCGGTTGTGCGCTGAAAGAAACGCGAGAAGCCCGACTCCGACATGCCGACCAGCGCGCACAGATCGCCCATCGACAAATCCTGCGCGTAGTTCTTGTTCAGAAAATCGAGGACGGTATTGATCCGTTCGAGCGACGATAGATCCTCGCTGCTCTGCATGCCGACGGTCGACAACAGTTGATAGTCCTCACAGCGCGCCAATACGAGGAGCAGGCGCGTGAATTCGGCAAAGCGCTCGAGCCCGCGGCTCTCCTTCACGCGATAGAAGCGCTGGCGCACTTCATCACTAATGCCGAAGAACTGGATGCCGTGTGCCGCGCGCTCGAACAGCGGCTCCAGGTCGGTGAGTTCTGGGAAAAGCGCCATCCCCTTGCGAAAGGGCTCGTCGAGAAACTGGATGACGAGGTTGCGGACCGGCACCGCGCTCGAAACGTCCGCGGCGATCCAGTTGTGCGGCAGCTTCGGCCCGACAAGGACGAGATGGTTAGGCGTGTAGTGCCCGATGTAGTCGCCGATGAACGCGCGGCCGTGCGTCTCGACGATAAGTTGGAGTTCGTATTCGTCGTGGTAATGCCACCGCTCCAACGGCCATGGGTAGCCGTGCTCGAGACAGCGCACGACGCTGACGCCGGCCGGCTCGAAACCGAGCTCGGGATCGCGCAGCAGTTCGTGCTCGCGACAGGGTTGGGAAGTGGTGCGTTGCATGATGGGAAAGACTTCGAGTCGGATCAGCGAAGCGAAAAAAATCGCGGACTGGCAACACCCAGTCCGCTCCTTGCGACAGGACTATCGCCGCCTTATCTGTCCTTATTCCGCATCCCAGCGAAAGACCAGATCGGCGCGGTGCTTGCCTTGCTCGATCAGGCGCGCATTCGGTTCGTCGGTATTGTTGACCCAGGCAACCGCCTCGTCGCGTGTCCGTCCGAACTGCACGTGCCGGTCGGCCAGGCGACCAATGCGCAGGTCATCCTCGACGTCCACGTACCAGATCTCATCGAGGTAGGTCGGCACCTTCTTCCAGTGGCCTTCCTCGAGCAACAGATAGTTGCCCTCGGTGATCAGCAGCTGGGTTTCCGGGAAGATCGGGATTGCACCGGCGATCGGTTCCTCGATCTCGCGCCGGAACTCGGGCGCGTAGATGATTTCGTCTGCCGCTTGCGAATGCAGGCGCTTCAACAGATCGACGTAGCCGGCGCTGTCGAAGGTATCGGGCGCGCCCTTCCGGTGCGCACGCCCCAGACGCGCCAACTCAACGTTCGCCAGATGGAAACCATCCATCGGCACGATCTGCGAGATGTCGCTGAAAATCTCGCGCAGAGCAAGGCCGACCGTCGACTTACCCGCCCCGGGAGGACCGACGAGACCGATAATCTTGCGCGATCCGCCCTTCAGCATTTCGCGCAGACGCACCAGGTAGCTTTCGGGAATCGCCGGGACGGCGGACGAACTCACTGCAACATCATTACTCATCACAATCCTTCAGCTATGTGAGCCAACGGTTTTCGAGGCAAGCGCGGAGTATCGACGCCTTATTCCGTCACCGCTATCTGGATTTTTACATCGCCCGGGCGCGCCTTGGCGGCTTCTTCAAATGCCTCGACGCCCTGAGCGAACGGGAAGACGCGCGAGATGAAGCGTTTCACGTCGATCTTGCCCGAACTGATCAGCGCCAGCGCACGCGGGAAGATGTTGGCGTAGCGGAAGACCGACTCGATACGTGCCTCCTTCGCCTGGATGGCGACGATATCGAACGGCACCTTGTCGACCGGAATGCCGACGAGCACGACGCAACCGCCCGGGCAGAGCAGTTCGAAGATGTGCTCGAAGGCCTTGGCACCGCCGCTCGCTTCGAAGACGATGTTCGCGCCCCAGCCGTTCGTCGCCGCCTTGACGACTTCGGCCAGGTTCTGCTCCTTGACGTTGACCGTCGTCACCGCCGGATCGTCCTTGAACAGCGCCAGTTTCTCCGGCACGAGATCGGCCAGGATGACGCGCGACGCGCCACCGGCGAGCGCAGCCAATGCCGTCATCGCACCAATCGTCCCGGCGCCGATCACCACCGCCACATCGCCCGGCTTGATCGCGGCTTTCTTCGCCGCCTGCAGGCCGATCGCCAGCGGTTCGACGAACGCGCCTTCGGCGAAACTCACGTTGTCGGGCATCTTGAACGTGAAAGCAGCCGGATGAACCACATGCGGCGTCAGGCAACCGTGGATCGGCGGCGTCGCCCAGAAGCTCACGGCCGGATCGAGGTTGTACAAACCCTCCATCGTCGCGCGCGAACTCGAATCGGGAATGCCGGGCTCCATGCAGACGCGGTCGCCGACCTTGAGATGCGTGACTTCGGAACCGACTTCGGCGACGACGCCCGACGCCTCGTGCCCGAGGATCATCGGTTGCTCGACGACGTAAGGCCCGATCTTGCCGTGCAGGAAGTAATGCAGATCGCTACCGCAGACGCCGACGTTGCGAATTTCGATCTTGACGTCGCGCGGACCGACAGCGAGCGGCACATCGATGTCACGCAGTTTGAGATCGAGCGTTTTTTCCAGAACCAGAGCCTTGGCCATGATGATCCTCTTTTGCAATGAGAAACGATTTGAATACGGAGGCCAGGCGCTGCATCCCAAATAACTTAAACACCTGGAATTGCACCGTGCCGGATAACCGCCTTGCGCATAACACTTTCATGCAGACAATTAAGCCACACATGGACACGGCGGTTCAACAGAGTACGCATACTACGCCGAATGGACGAATTTGTGCAGCGGCCATCGCAGCGTGCACGATGCCTGCCTGGCGGACCCGCCCTGCCCGGGGAGCGAGGCGAAAAGAACGACTATGCGGTCGCCAACGGTTCGGCCACACCGCCGAGATCGGCGCCCGGCCGCTCACCGGTGAAGAACGAGTTGTCGGCGTTGTCAATCGACCCGCTGCGCCGGAACTCGCGCGGCGTCGTGTTTTTGTAGCGCAGGAACTGGCGGTTGAAATTGGAGAGGTTGTTGAAGCCGCAGAGATAGCAGATGGCGGCGATCGTCTTGTCGGTTTCGAGCAGGTAGCGACAGGCGCGGCTGATACGCAGCGAGGTGACGTAGTCGATGAACGAAATGCCCATGAACTTGTGGAAGAAGCGGCTGAATGCCTGAGTCGACATGCCGGCCTCGCTCGCTACGTCGCTCAGTTGCAGGACACCCGAGAGATGCTTGTTCATGAACTGGATGGCGCGATTGAGGCGCTCGGAATCGCGGTGATTCAGGACCGGTGCGTAGCCGACACTGGCCAGCGTCGGCATCTCGCCGACGGACACCATCTCTTCGAGCAGTTCCATCAGGCTCCACAGACGACGCGCGCCATAAGTTTCCCACAGCCGGTCCATGGTCGGCAGCAGCCGCGGCGTACTGCCTTCGTCGAAACAGATGCCGCGCGCTGACTGCGTCAGCAGTTGCGCAACCTTTTTCTGCTCCGGCATCTGCCAGAACGCGTCGCCAAAGTTCTCGCGCTTGAACTGCGCGTAACGGATGTGCGTCGGTTCGCTCGCATCCGACGTCGCCGGATCGCCGCACAGCATGTGCGGCAACCCGCTGCCGAGGAGAAACAGGTTCCCCGGCGCAAAGCGCCCGATGTAGTCGCCGACGACGAGCAGACCGCGCCCGCTCAGGATGTGCAGGATCTCGACCTCGGGATGGATGTGATACGGACAATCGAACACACGCCCACCGGCATGAAAACAGCCGAACGACGAGCCTTCGGAATCCGGAACCTTCTCGAAAACGATCCGCATGACACACCTTTCTTACCGCTTAAGTCGTTCGAAGAACCAGCGATTTTTCGACGCCGCAGGCCAGCAGCGCAATCCTGCTAAAAAAGTATCAGTCTTAGCGCGAAAGATAACAGACTACCCTTCGAGCATTCTATAAAGTGCGCACCGTGGAAGTCGCCCCAGCGACCAGACAAAACGCATCGGGCCTTTATTTTAAAGGACTTACGGCGAAAGTTGGTTTTTTCTGAAGGCACAGTCAGCTTTGGCAAGCAGTGCGAATTTCGCGTAGCAAAGCCCTTAGCCGCTCGGCAAGCTGATAGTTTGATGCCAACGGAGAAAACCGGCCGACAACCGTGGCTATTTGACACCCGGTGACGGAGATTTGATGGGGAACGTGGCCGGAATCGCCGGCCCGGAATACTGAACCAATGAGGAGACAGACAATGGCTGCAAACTATTTCTCGGAAATCGAACCCGTTCGTTACGCCGGCCCGGAAACCAACGACCCGCTCGCCTATCGCTACTACGACGCCAAGCGCGTCGTGCTCGGCAAGACCATGGAAGAGCACCTGCGCATTTCCGTCGCCTACTGGCACACCTTCTGCTCGGCCGGCGCCGACATGTTCGGCGGCGGCACCTGGGATCGTCCGTGGCACAAGGGCAACGACCCGGTCGCCATGGCCGAGCACAAGCTCGAAGAAGCGATGAGCTTCATCAAGAAGCTGGGCGTACCTTTCTACGCCTTCCACGACCGCGACCTCGCGCCGGATCTGGGCAACATGCGCGACAGCCAGAAAGCCTTCGCCCACATGGTCGACAAGGCTGCCCTCGCGCAAGAGCAAAGCGGCATCAAGCTCTTGTGGGGCACCGCCAACCTGTTCTCGAACCCGCGCTACATGGCCGGCGCCGCGACCAATCCGGATCCGGAAGTCTATGCCTGCGCCGCGCTGCAAGTGCGTGACGCGCTCGAAGCAACCAAGAAGCTCGGCGGCTCGGCCTACGTGCTGTGGGGTGGCCGTGAAGGCTACGAAACCCTGCTCAACACCGACCTCAAGCGTGAAATGGCACAGATGGGCCGCTTCCTGCAGATAGTCGTCGAGCACAAGTACAAGATCGGCTTCGACGGCCTGATCCTGATCGAACCGAAGCCGATGGAGCCGTCCAAGCACCAGTACGACTTCGACGTCGCGACGGTCTACGGCTTCCTCAAGCAGTACGGTCTGGAGAAGGAAGTCCAGGTCAACATCGAATGCAACCACGCCACGCTCGCTGGCCACAGCTTCGAGCACGAAATCGCCATGTCGACGGCGCTCGGCTGCTTCGGCTCGGTCGATGCCAACCGTGGTGACTCGCAGAACGGCTGGGACACCGACCAGTTCCCGAACGACGTCAATGAAGTCGCGATGTCGCTCTACCACGTGCTCAAGGCCGGCGGCTTCACCAAGGGCGGCTTCAACTTCGACGCCAAGGTGCGCCGTCAGAGCGTCGATGCGGTCGATCTGATGTACGCCCACGTCGGCGGTGTCGATACGCTGGCACACGGCCTCCTGATCGCCGCCAAGATGATCGAAGACGACAAGCTCGGCCAGTTCAAGGCTGCGCGCTACGCCGGCTGGGATCAAGGCATGGGCAAGCAGATCCTCGACAAGGAACTCGACCTTGCCGCGATCGCCGATCTGGCCGCCTCGAAGAACATCGAGCCGACGCCGCGTTCGGGCCGTCAGGAAATGCTGGAAACCATCGTCAGCCGCTACGCGTAATCCACGGCTGAAGCAGCACAGGTAGTCATCCGGGATTGCGCGAGCAATCCCGGTTTCGATTCAGCGGTACAAAAGCATCATCCGGCAGCGATACGGACAGAAGGACATACGGGCGTGGAAAGAAAAGGCATCATCTGCGGCGGTAGCTGGCTGGTTGATCACAACAACGTGATCGAGCACTGGCCGGAGCAGGAAACGCTGACCGAAATCGTCGCCCGCGAGTTCGAGGGCGGTGGACCGGCGCACAACATGGCGCTCGATCTGGCGCATCTCGCGCCCGGTGTCCCGGTCTGGGCCGCCGGCGTGGTCGGCAACGACGATGCCGGACGCTTTCTCGCCGCCGCCTGCGCAGCGCGCGGCATCGACCACACCGCCCTGCAAATCGTCGACGGCATTGGCACCTCGCACACCGACGTGATGACCGTGCGCGCCACCGGCAAGCGGACCTTCTTCCACCACCAGGGCGCCAACGCGCGCCTCACCCCAGAACACTTCGACTTCACGCAGAGCACCGCAAAGATCCTGCATCTCGGCGCGCCGGGTGTCCACGCCTTGATGGACGCCCCCTGCGGCGACGACCCGAGCGGCTGGGTCAACGTGCTGCGCCGTGCGCGAAGCGCCGGCATCCGGACCAACCTGGAGATGGTGTCGGGATCGCCGGAGAAGATCCGGAACCTTGTCACCCCCTGCCTGGCCCACCTCGACACGCTGATCATCAACGACTACGAGGCCGGCTTGCTGACCGGCATCGACGTCGTCTCCGGCGGCGTCACCTCGGCCGGCGCGGCGCGCCGCGCGGCCGTCGCGCTGCTCGTGCGCGGCCCGCTCGAACTCGTCGTCATCCACTTCCCCGGCGGCTGCATTGCCGCCACGCGCGACGGCGAGGTGATCGCCAAGCCTTCACTCGATGTGCCGTCTGAAGCCATCGTCGGCGCCAACGGTGCGGGCGACGCGTTTGCCGCGGGCGTTCTCTACGGAATCCACGAAGGCTGGGCGATCCGCGACAGCCTCACGCTCGGCCTTTGCGCGGCCGCCTCGGCGCTGCGCTCGATCTCGACCACGGCGTCGGTCGGCTCCGTCGCCGAATGCCTGGCGCTGGCCGACCAATGGGGCTGGCGGTCGCCGATCTGAGCGCCCGCGGGCGTAAGAACAGCCTTACTTGCGAATGAACTCGATCAGCTGCTGCGGCGCGATCGGGCGGCTGATCAGGTAGCCCTGCAGGATGTCGCAGCCGTGCTCGGCGAGAAACGCCTCCTGCGCCGCAGTTTCGACGCCCTCGGCGACGACGGTGATGCCCAGCGCCTTCGACATCTGGATGACGGCCGTGACGATGGCCGCATCTTCAACATCGCCCGGGAGTTGCTGCACGAACTGCTGGTCGATCTTCAGCGAGCTGACCTGGAAACGCTTGAGGTAACCCAGCGACGAGTAGCCCGAACCGAAATCGTCGATCGCCAGCGAGAAGCCGGCGTCGCGGAAGGCGTCGAGAACGTCGGCGCCGTTTTCGTCCATCAGCGCGTTCTCCGTCACCTCGAACTGGAAACGCCCGATACGCTCACCAAAGCTCACCAGCGTCTGGCAGATCTCGCCGACGATGTTATAGCCGCGCGTCAGCTCACGCGGCGAAACGTTGATCGCCACCTTCGGAATCTCGATGCCGAGACTGCGCAACTCGGCCAGATCGCGGCACACGCGTTTCAGCACCCATTTACCGAGGTCGACGATCAGCCCGGTCTTTTCGGCCACGGGGATAAAGTCACCCGGCGAAACCGCCTTGCCGTCGGCTTGCGTCCACCGGATCAACGCTTCGACACCCATCAACCGGCCGGTCTTGGCACACACCTGAGGCTGGTAGGCGACCCACAGGCCGGCGCTGTCGGTCTTGAGCGCCTCGCGCAGGGCGGCTTCGATCTCCAGCTGACGCTGGATGCTGTTATTGATTTCCTCGGAAAAGAACTGGTAGCAGTTCTTGCCCATCGACTTGGCGACATACATCGCCATGTCCGAGCAGCGCAGCAAAGTGTCCGAGTCGTCGCTATCGACCGGAATCATCGTCACGCCGATACTGAGGCCGACGTGGCTCTCGATCGGCTCGGTCGGGAACGGCTCGGCGATGACGCGGATCATGTTGTCGGCAACGACCGCCGCGTTCTCCGGCGTACCGACGCCGAACAGGATGGCCGCGAATTCGTCGCCGCCGACACGGCCGATGATGTCACCGGAACGCGTCGTCTTCTTCAACCGCTCGGCAACCATGCGCAGGACATCGTCGCCTGCCTGATGGCCGCACAGATCGTTCACTTTCTTGAAGTCGTCGACGTCGAAGTAAAACAGCGCGCCGTCCTTGCCTTCGCGCTTGATGCGCGTAATCGCCTTGCGCAACTCGTGCTCGAAGTAGCGGCGATTGGGCAGATCGGTGACGCGATCGTAGAGCGCCATGTGCTCGAGCTGGCCCTCGGTGAACGCCATGCGCTTCCTCAGCGTCAGCGTAAAGCGGTGCGCCAGAAGGAAGCCGAAGGCGATGATCAGCACGACGCCGAGGGCATACTCGAGCAGGCGCCAGTACAGCGAGTCATAAGTCACGTGCAGGAGCAACGTACCGACACGCACCGACTCCTGGAAAACCTCTTCACGGATCAAGCCGGAGAACAGATCCGGATCACCGGCGATCTCGATCTCGGCCGGGTTGTTCGGATTGAACGCGCCAATCGTTTCGGGAAACACTTTATGCTCGTCATTCTCGGTCGCGAACAGCTGGCCATCAGCGCCATATAGCGCGCCACCGAGGATGCGCGGCGTCAGGCGAACGATGGTGAGAATCTCTTGCGCCGCCACCTGGTCGTTGAAGACGAGCGCCGCCGAGCTGCTGGCGCCGATAATCATTGCCTCGGTGCGCAGTTCTTCGACCAGCTGCTTGCGATCGGAGACGAACTGGTAGGCCATCAACAGGGCTACGGTGATGAACGCAGCCAGCCCCGTCGTCAGCACGCGCAGGCGCTTGGATCGACTCGAATGCTGCTTGAGCCACATGACTTACTCGATCACCTGCCGTGCCAGGCGCAGCGCTTTCGAGCTGATCTGCAGCCCTGCCTTCTGCGCCGAACGCAGATCGATGTCGAAGACGACCCGCCCGCCGGCCAGGTCCAGATTCAGCATGACGCCGCGTTTGGCGTACTCGGGCGAATCGGCAGCGACAAAGATCGGCGCCTGGCCGAGATCCGGCAGGATCGCTCCAAGGTTGCCAGAATTGCCCGGCGCCAGATAGAAGGCGTGGCACTGGCCGGTTTTGCCGTTGCTGACTTGCACCACCTTCAACAACTTGCCCTTCACCGATTTGCCATCGAGCCGGAGCAAGGCGTCGGCGACCGGGCTCGACCCCTGATAGCAGACGACGAGCTGATCATCCGGCGTCGACGTCGGGCTGGCCGCCGGCCAATCGACAAAGAGCAGCATGTTGGAGATGATCGCCGCCTTGAGGTCGGACTCGGGCGCCTGTGTCTGCGCTCGTGAAGCCGGCGCCAAGGCCAGACAGACGGCCGCCAGCGCGGCAGTCACGACACGAGGCAAAAGGCAGCGGGGGAAATGCATTTTCATCATCCCCCTAGAGCGGCAGCGTCCAGCGCAGGCGGAACTGCCGGCCGTTCTGTTCGATGGATTCGTGCAACATGTAGTTACTGGTCGGATCGTCGTACTTCTTGTCGCCCAGATTGTAGATCGACAGGCTGAACTGCCCGAAGCGCGCGGCCGGTGCCGAGAACACGGACAGATTGACGATGCCGTAGCCGGGCACCGGGCCGTTGTCGCCCTCCCGCGCAGCCACGCCCAGAATCTCCCCGCTCGCCGTCCAGCCGAAGGCGATCGGCACACCCAGAACGACCTTGCCCAGCCAGTTCGGCGAATCGACGAGTTCGCTGCCGTCGTCCTTCTCGCTTTCCTGCCAGGCGACGCTGCCGCGCAGACTGACGCCGCCGGCCCAGCGGTTTTCCGCTTCGACTTCGACACCGCGCGTGTGCACCTTGTCCTGGTTGATGAAGGTCGAAATACCCGCATCATCGGTCACCTGATCGATCAGGTCGGTGATCTCGTTGCGGTAGACGCTCAAACCAACCCGCCCACTCTGGCCGAAACGATACCCGGCAGCGAGTTCGACGCTGGCGACTTCTTCAGGTTGCAGGTCGGGGTTGGCGTTCTGCGAGTCGCCGTTGTCGTTGTAGAAGCGCTCGTAGGCGTTCGGCGTGCGGTAGGAACTGCCGACGATTCCTTTCAAGGTCAAACGCTGCGTCGGCTGCCAGATCAACGCCGCACGCGGCGAGGTGACGGCGTCGAAATCACTGTGCTTGTCGTAGCGCAGACTGGCGTTCAGCAACCATTGCGGATGGAAGCGCCACTCGTCCTGCGCGTACAGACCGAAGGTGCGCGAGGTATCGTTGGTGTCGAGGATCCTGTCACCGCTGTCGGCTTCGTAATACTGCTGCTCGACGCGCGTGTTCCACTGGGCGTCGACCCCGACAACCACCTTGTGCTGCGCGATGCCGGTGTAGGTCAGCTGCGCCTCGGTACCGGTCCAGTCGGCGCGGGCACGGTCCCGGGTGTTCGGATCGGGGTCGTAGTTGTAGTCGCCGTCAAAGCGATAGCTGCCGTTGTAGATGCGCAGCGACGGCCGCCAGCCATTGGAAACGTCGCCGTCGTAGCGCAGCTCGAGCAGGCGGCTTTCGTCCGTCGCCCTCGTCCCGCTCTTGCCAAACGTCGTTTCGTACCACGCCGTCGGGACGTCCTTGCTGCGCGAGCTCCAGTTGGCCATCACCCGCCAGTTGCCCCAGCGGTATTTGGCGTAGATCTTTTGGTAGTCCTCGCCGTCGAGTCCCCGTGCGTGCCCATCGGTGTCGCCGTTGTCGTAAGCCGGAAAGTAGAGATCGTCGCCGTCCGTTTTATACGCGGAGAAACCGACGAACCACTCGCGGTCGCCTTCGAGCCGCTTGCCGGCAACGAGTCCGACGTGTCCGCTGTCGTTGCTGCCGCCATCGACCGTGACGCGATAACCATCAACGTCGGCACCGTTCAGCATGACCGTGTTGACCGTCCCGAACAGCGCGTTCGAGCCGTAGACGGAAGACGCCGGTCCAGCGACGAATTCGAGGCGCTTGACCCAGTCGACCTCGATCGGCGCTTCGTTGCCGAACAGCGCCTGGTCGTACAGCGGATCGTTGCGCCGCGCGCCGTCGGTCAACAGCAGCAGGCGCGAGCCGTAGTCGCCCGGGCGATTGAATCCGCGCACGCCGAGCAGCGTGTAAGCGCGGTCATAACTGGAATAGACGCCGGGCAGCGTGACCAGCGCTTCAGCGAGATTGCGGTAACCATGGCTGCGCAGTTCTTCTTCGCCGATGACGCTGACGGTCGCCGGCGCCTCCTCGGCCGACTGGGCGAAACGCGAGGCGCTGACAACATCCACCTGAAGCAGATCTTCAAGCGCCAGTTCCGAGAGTTCCGCCGCGCTGGCAGGGGGCGACAGCACTCCGGCAAGCGCAACGGCGATGGCTGAAAGTTGTCGTCCGTGCTTGCTGCGTTGGCCTGAAGGTTGTGAATTCATGGCGCTCCCTTCAATCGATCGCTGTCGCATTCGGCTCGACCTTAGCACCAAAAGGGTGCGGATGGCCGACCACGTCGATCATCAACAAGTCTTCGAGCGACAAGTCGATCAGCGCGATCAGCGAAAGCACAGGCAAATGCCGCCTCGCATCCTCGGTGACCGTCACGCGCAACAGCTCTTCTAGCGACAGTTTACACAGTTCGGGCAGATTAACGACCCGGGTACGGCCGGCAAGCGATGGAACTTGCTGGCAGCCGAGCGCCAAGCAGACGCCGGCGAGCAGCGCGCAACAGCAGGATCGCCGCACAAAGCGCAAAAGTTCATCGCGAAAAAAGATGGCCATGATCAGAGCCAAGCGGGCATCATGTTTGATGAGGCGTTGCAACAACTGAAAGATTTGAATCGACCCATGGAATTGTTGGTTTTCTTCTGGCTGGCGTATTTTGTGATCCACTCGGCGCTGGCGTCGCTCCGCGTGAAGCGCTGGTTCGCCCGACAATATCCGCAAAACGTCCGATTTTACCGGATGGCATTCAATCTCGTATCGATGATCCTGCTGCTACCGATTCTCTGGCAGATGCAGCGCGACCCCGGCCCGCTCTTCTGGGCGTGGCATGGCGGGCAGGCCTGGCTCGCGAACGGGCTGGCGCTTGCGGCGCTTGCCGGTTTTGCCGCATCCCTGCGCCATTACGATGGCAGCGAGTTTCTCGGCGTGCGGCAGATGCAAGGCCCACGCGGTTCGGTCGAGGGTATTGAGGACGCACAGGAGTTTCGCCTCTCGCCCTTCCACCGCCATGTGCGCCACCCCTGGTACTTTTTCAGCCTCATACTCATCTGGACGCGCGACATGAACGGCGCGATGCTCGTCTCGGCTGCGCTGCTCACGCTCTACTTCGTCGTCGGCTCGCACCTCGAAGAGAGGAAGCTGATCGCTTTCCATGGCGACATTTACCGGCGCTACATGCAGCGCGTTCCCGGCCTGATTCCGCTGCCCTGGCGATCGCTATCGCCGGCGGAGGCCGCCACACTGCTCGCCACCGCAAAGGAGAAGAAATAGATGTCCATCGTCTCGCTACCCGAAATTCTCGATCCGGCGTTTGAACAACGCTACGGCGTCGTCGCCTTCAACGCCGTCGACGACGTGACGATGGACGGCCTGATCCAGGCGGCGGAAGCAGCACGCTCGCCGCTGATCATCCAGACCTCGGTAAAGACCATCCGCTTCTGGGGCGCCCAGGTCGTCCACGACATGTTCTCCACAATGGCCGGCCGCGTATCGGTGCCGGTCGCCCTGCACCTCGATCACTGCCTCGATCCGGAGATCGCCCGGGACTGCCTGCGCCGCGGCTGGAACTCGGTGCTCTTCGACGGCTCGGCATATTCGTTCGATGAGAACTTTCGCATCACGCGCGAAATCGCCCAGCTCGCGGCAGGCTATGGCGCGCACGTCGAAGGCGAACTGGTTGCCGTCGCCGGGGTCGAGGACGGCGTCGGCAGCGAACGCGAAGGCGATCCGATCGACGAAGCGCAGCAGATCGCCTTCGTCAAGGAGAGCGGCATCTACTGCTACGCACCGGCCATCGGCACGGCGCACGGTTTCTACAAGCGCACGCCGGAAATCCGCTACGACGCGCTCGAACGACTGGTCGCCGCGACCGGCATGCCGATGGTGCTGCACGGCGGCAGCGGCTTGGCCGACGACGTGTTCCGCCGCCTGATCGCCCTCGGCACGGCCAAGGTCAATATTTCCACCGCGCTCAAGAAGACCTACAACGACGGCTTCCGCCACTACCTCGACGCGCATCCGCAGGAGTACGACCCGCAAAAGCTGATCGCCGCCGTGCATGGCGACGTGATGCGCATGGCGCAGAGCTACTTCGTACTCTTTGGTAGCGCAGGACGGGTGTAGTTGAGTCCGCAACGCCACGCGTTTCGCCCGTTCGTCAGACGAATCGTGCCCCGGACTATAAAAACCCTCATCGATTGAAGGATAATTGCCGATTATTTTCGGCCGGCGCTGCCATGTCTTCCGTACAGACCAACGTGATCGACGATCGACTCTACGTGCTGAGAACGCGCTGGGAGCGCTACGTCGAAGAAGGGCTTTTCGAGCTGTTCATCGAGTTCACGGTGGCGGTCAACAGCCTTGCCGAACACTTCAGCCGGATGCGTCTGCACGGCCTGGTGCGCATCTGCGAGGGACTCGAGAACGCGGCGCTGGCCCGTCTCGGCAACCCCAGCGTGCACCCGATCGAGCCGCATGAAGTCTCGGCGCTGCAACGGCAGGTCGACACTTTGCTCGGCGCCGTCGCCAGCTCACGCCTGGCCGCGCCGGAGCGGCGCGACGAGGCGCGCAGTCGCGACACGGCGACGCTCGACTGGATCAAGCCGCGTTCGGTCTGGCTCGTCGTCGCGCCCGAGATGCAGGAGATGGCCGCAGCACTGCGCCAGCAGATCGACTTCTTCGGCTTCCAGACGCGCGAGATCCCGTGGTCGGATACGGCACCGACCGGCGACCTGCCGCTGGCGGTTCTCTTCATCCCGGCGCCGGGCGCCCAATCGGGCGGCACGCAGCACGCCTGCATCGGCGCCATCCGCGCCTGCTGCACGACCAGCCAGCTGATCTACCTGGGCGCCCTGCCGGCGATCGAGACGATCGTCGCCCTGCTGCGCTCGGGCATCGACGTCACCATTCCGCAGGACGAAAACTCGTCGATCGTCCTCAATTGCGTGCTCGACCTCGTGCAGAACTACGAGCCGGACAAGTACCGCGTGCTCGTCGTCGAGGACTCGCGCGTCGCCGTCGCGCTCATCCAGCGCACGCTGGCCGAACACGGTATCGACAGCCGTGCCATCCGCGACCCGGGCAACCTGCTCGACGAACTCAAGCACTACCGGCCAGACCTGATCCTCATGGACATGTACATGCCGCGCTTCAACGGCGTCGAGGCGACGCGCGTGCTGCGCCAGATGGCGGCGTACAAGTCGCTGCCGATCGTCTATCTTTCCGGCGAAACCGACGTCGGCATGCAGGTCGAGGCCTTGCGCCTGGGGGGCGACCAGTTCCTGATCAAACCCTTCAACCCGGTACTGCTCGCCGCCGTGGTCAAGACCAAGATCGAGCGCTTCCGCGAAACACAGCGCTCGACGCGCATCGACGGGCTGACCGGCCTGCTCAACCACACGGCAGCCAAGTCGCAGCTGAAGACGATGGCCAGCGGACTGACGAGCACCGCATCCCGGACGAACTCGCTCACCGTTGCCATGATCGACATCGACCACTTCAAGTCGATCAACGACACCTACGGCCACCCGGTCGGCGACCAGGTCATCCGCGGGCTGGCCTGGCTGCTCAAGGGCCGACTGCGCACCTCCGACATGATCGGCCGCTACGGCGGCGAGGAGTTCCTCGTGGCGCTGCCCGACGTCAGCCCGGACAAGGCGCGCGAAGTCATCGACCGTATCCGCGAAGACTTCGCTTCATTGCCGCACGCGCATCCGAGCGGCGCGCTGTACGCCACCTTCAGCGCCGGCGTTGCCTGCTACCCGGATTTCGACACCGGCGAGAATCTGACCGAAGCCGCCGACTACGCGTTGCTCGAAGCCAAACGCCGCGGCCGCAACCGCGTCGTCGAAGCGACGCCGGCAGGCTGAATCCGGCTGGCGCTCAGCCGACGAGGACGCAGGCCCAGACGGCGACGACGTTGGTCAGCGCGAGAAAGACCGCGGCGCTGCCGACGTCCTTGGCACGTTTGGAAAGGTGGTGGCGGTCGAGCGAAACGCGGTCGACCGTCGCCTCGATCGCCGAGTTCACCAGCTCGACGATGAGTACGAGCAACACGCTGGCGATCATCAGCGCCCGCCCGAGACCGCTCACCGGCAGAAAAAACGACAGCGGAATCAGGATCGCCGCGAGCAGCGCCTCCTGCCTGAACGCATCCTCGCACTTGTAGGCTTCGCGAAAACCATCAAGCGAATAGTGAAACGCCCGCCAGACGCGCTGCAGACCGGTTTTCCCCTTGAACGGGCTTTCTTTGACCACGAACTTCTCCTTGCCAAACACTCGCCAGAAATCGAGGCGGCAAGTATAGCGGGACGACCTTAAGTGGGGATGAATTACCAAAAACAGGCGTGTCGACAACGCTCAGAGCGGCGAGAAGCTGAAGTCGGGGACTGGCCGCCGGGTGTGTACGCGGATGATGTCGCGGTAGAGTTCGGCCATGCGGCCGGCGAGCGCCGTTTCGGACCAGTCGGCAGCATAGACCCGCGCATCGGCCGACAGTGCATGGCGACGCGCCGGGTCGCGCAGCACGTCGGCGACGGCAAGGGCGAAGGCGTAGGGATTGTCCTCCGGCACAACGGCGCCGCGGCCGGCACCGAGGATGTCGACCGTCCCCATTTCGGCGAGCGCGACGACGGGCAGGCCGGCCGCCATCGCCTCGAGCAGCACCAGCCCCTGCGTCTCGGTACGCGAGGCGAAGACGAACACATCGGCCGCCGCGTAGCAGGCCGGCAGTTCGCTCTGGCGATCCATGTAGCCGATGAACTGCACGCAAGCCTGCAAGCCGCGCTCGGCGACACTCCGGCGCAGTGAATCGCGCGCCGGACCCTCGCCGGCAATCACGAGCAGGATGTCCGGCACCCAGGCGCGCGCGAGGTCGACGACGTCGAGCAGGTAGTCGATGTTCTTTTCGTGCGCCACACGGCCGACGAACAGCGCGACCGGCCGCGCCGGGTCGATGCCGTGGCGCTCGCGGAATGCCTTGCGCCCGCCTTCGGCAGGCGTCGACAACGAGATGCCGGTGGGCAGGACGTGCATCGGCGTCGTCACGCCATACTCGCCGAGGCGGTGTTCGATGGCGCGCGACGGGACGATCACCGCATCGAGCGCATTGCACTGGCGGCGCGAGAAACGCCGCGCCAACCCGCGCAGCAAGCCGGCCGGCAAGAGCGGCGCGTAGTGCTTGAGGTATTCCTCGAAGAGCGTGTGGTAGGTCGCGATCAGCGGTACGCCGTAGCGCCTGGCCGTGGCACAACCCGCGTAATGGGCGACGAAGGGTGTCTGCACGTGGATGAGGTCGCAGCCCTGCTCGACCACGGCCTCGACCGTCTCGTGCATTCTCCCCCAGCGCACCAGCCTATCCTCGGGGTCGCCGGGGACCGGACGCGCAGGTACGCGGGTGATCCACACATCACCATCGTCGGCGCACGGGTGGCCGTACTCGGGCGCCACCAGCCGCACATCGACGCCATGCAGGCCCAAGGCCCGCCGATACGTCTGGATCGCCGTCGACACACCATTGACGCGCGGAAAATAAACGTCGGATAACATCACGACACGCATTGCAGCTCCTCGATTTGATGAGTGACGACGGGCAATTCCTCCTCATCGTCGTTGTCGTCGCCATTCCAGGCGACGAGTTCGAGCCGTCCGTCGAGGTGCTCGACGATGGCCGTGCAGCTGTCGACCCAGTCGCCGCAATTGACGTAGGTGAGGCCGTTCGCTTCGCGGATCACGGCGCTGTGGATATGGCCGCAGATGATTCCGTCCAGCCCGCGCTGGCTGGCGGCGCGCAGGGCGGCATCCTCGAAGTCGAAGATGAACTGCAGTGCACGCTTCACCCGGCGCTTGGCGTAACCGGCGAGCGACCAGTAACAAGTCATGCCGAAGCGGCGGCGGATCAGCGAGAGGATCGAGTTGAGGCGCACCAGCACGTCGTACATCACATCGCCGAGGATGGCGATCCAGCGGTGATGGCGGGTGATCTGGTCGAACTCGTCGCCGTGCAGGAGCAGGAAGCGGCGCCCGTCGGCCAGCGTGTGAACGTGCTCGCCGACGACGCGGATGTCACCAAAGGCGATGCCGAGGTAGTCGCGCAGGGCTTCGTCGTGATTACCCGGGATGAAAACGACCCGCTCGCCGTGCCGCGCGCGCCGCAGGATCTTTTGCACAAAGGTGTTCTGGGCCTTGGTCCATACGATGTTGCGGCGCATCGACCAGAAGTCGACGATATCGCCGATGAGGAAGACGTTCTCCGCCGCGTAGCTGCGCATGAAGCCAAGCAGACGATCGGCCTGGCACGCCCGGGTACCGAGGTGAATGTCGGAGAGGAAGATCGAGCGGACTTTCTGCATGGCCCGAATGCTGCGTGGCGAGCATTACGCGGAGAAGACACTCCCATTACATTTTCGTGCCGCCCCCTGGCTGTCGTCGGCCGCACCATTTCGCTAGAATGGCCGGCGATCGACAAACGCATTCACAGGGAAAAAAACGCATGACTCAGGACGAACTCAAGCAGGCCGTGGCGAACGCCGCGCTTGCGTACGTAGTGGAAGGCAAGATCGTCGGCGTCGGTACCGGCTCGACGGCGCGCCTCTTCATCGAAGCGCTGGCGACGATGAAGGACCGCATCGCCGGCGCCGTGGCCAGCTCGGAAGACACCAAGCGCCGGCTGGAAGGCCACGGCATCAAGGTTTTCGACCTGAACGACGTGACCGACATCCCCGTTTACATCGATGGCGCCGACGAGATCACGCCCGAGATGCACATGATCAAGGGCGGCGGCGGCGCGCTGACGCGCGAGAAGATCGTCTCTGCCGTCGCGCAGAAGTTCGTCTGCATCGCCGACGGCTCCAAGCTCGTCGACGTGCTCGGCAAGTTCCCGCTGCCGGTCGAGGTGATCCCGATGGCCAGCGCCTATGTTGCGCGCGAACTGACCAAGCTCGGTGGCACGCCGGTGCTGCGCGAAGGTTTCGTCACCGACAACGGCAACCTGATCCTCGACGTGAAAGGCCTGCAGATCGTCGATCCGGAAGATATGGAAACGCGCATCAACCAGATCGTCGGCGTCGTCACCAACGGCCTCTTCGCCTGCCGTCCGGCCGACGTCTGCCTGCTCGGCACGCCCACCGGCGTACAGACGCACACGGCCGACTGAAACAAAACGGTAACCTTGATTGTTTATGCTTCGGAGCCTCTAATTACCATGCGAACCTCAACTGGAGCACGGAGCATGAACGATCACACCTCCAAGAATTTCGACCTCGAACTGGAGAGCCTGCGCACGCGCGTCCTGGAAATGGGCGGCATGGCCGAGCAGCAGGTGCTCAAGGCGATCGAAGGGCTTTACTCGGGCAATCTGCCGCTGCTCGAGACGGTGATTCGCGACGACGAGCGCATCAACCAGATGGAGATCGAAATCGACGCCTTGTGCAATCAGGTGATTGCCAAGCGCCAGCCGACGGCGATCGACCTGCGCATGGTCGTTTCGGTGCTGAAAGCCATCTCCGACATCGAACGCGTCGGCGACAAAGCGCGCAAGATCGCCCGCCTGGGCATCTCCCTCGCCAAGCAGCCGGGCAACCTGAATATCGAACTCAGCCACATGGCGGAAATCGCCCTCAGGATGCTACGCCTGGCACTCGACGGCTTCGCCCGCCTCGATGTCAGCCTGGTCACCGAAGCGATGCGCCTCGACAGCCAGGTAAACGGCGAGTACCAGTCGATCGCCCGCCAGCTGATCACCTACATGATGGAAGACCCGCGCACGATCACGCGCTCGCTCGACATCATGTCGATCGCCAAGGCCATCGAACGCATCGGCGACCACGCAACCAACATCGGCGAATACGTCATCTACATGGTCAAGGGCTTCAATGTCCGCCATGCGTCGACCGCCGAGATCGAAGCGCGCATGGCGAGCGACGAGGGCTGACAGACTGACATAAAGCGTTAACAGGAGGGCAACGTCCCGGTAACGTGCCCACCGTATCGTCTCCTGGCAAATACAGAACAGGAGACAAAAATGACGAACCTCAATACCGAACTCGCCCGCCACGAATCGGCGCGACACACGCTCAGCGTCGGGCTGGCCATCTCGGAACGCGAAATTCTCAGCGCGCAAAAGCTGCGCTACCGTGTCTTTGCCGATGAACTCGGCGCCCGCCTCAATCCCAGAACGCCCGGCGTCGATCAGGACATCTTCGATCCCTACTGCGAACACCTCGTCGTGCGCGACGAGCGCTCGGGCGAAGTCATCGGCACCTACCGCATCCTCTCCCCCGAACAGGCGAAGACCGTCGGCAGCTACTACTCGGAAACCGAGTTCGACCTCATTCGCCTGCAACACCTGCGCCCACGCATGGTCGAGATCGGCCGTTCGTGCGTACATCCCGACTACCGGACGGGCGCCACCATCGCGCTGCTCTGGTCGGGTCTCGCTCAGTACATGACCCTTCGCGGCTACGACTACCTGATCGGCTGTGCCAGCATCAGCATGGCCGACGGCGGCCACGGCGCGGCAGCGCTCTTCGATCAGCTCGGCGAGTACATGAGCCCGATCGAATACCGCGTCTTCCCGCGCTGCCCGCTGCCACTATCGTCCCTGCGCAACGACCAACGCATCGCCGTTCCGCCCCTGATCAAGGGCTATCTGCGCGCTGGCGCCCTGATCTGCGGCGAACCGGCATGGGACCCGGATTTCAACACCGCGGACCTGCCGATCCTGATGCCGATGGACCGGATTGCCGACCGCTACGCCAAGCACTTCGTCGGGAAGAATCGCGCCTGAACGCGCGGCGACACCCACAAAGAAAATCGGCCCCATCGGGGCCGATTTGCGTAAAACTCAAGACACGGTCACCTCAGTGCTTGGGCGGTACGAATCCTTCCACCTGATCAGCGCCTTCACCGAAGAAGTGCTTCTCGACCTGTTCGGCCAGGTATTTGCGATGCGCGGCGTCGGCAAGGTTCAGGCGGTTCTCGTTGATGATCATCGTCTGCATGCGAATCCACTGCTGCCACGCCTCCTTCGACACCTGTTCGAAAATGCGCTTGCCGAGTTCGCCCGGATAGGGCGGAAAGTCGAGCGCTTCGGCCTCGCGACCGAGTTTGATGCAGTTCACCATTCTTGCCATGAAATAGACTCCAGATAACGGATAAGCACGAAAATCGCGATACCGCGGGGATTATACCGCGCCGAAAACACGGCAAATCCCCAAGGTTTACAGGGGTTTGGCAAACACCTTCGAGCGTCGCTGCATGTTGTAGAGCAGGCGCTTTTCGACCGGCAGCTGATCGACCGTCTGATCGACGAAACCGCGCTCCCTGAACCAGTGCGCCGTGCGCGTCGTCAGCACGAACAGGCGCTTGATGCCAACGGCGCGCGCGCGCGTCTCGATGCGCTTCAGGAGCTGCTCACCGTAGCCCCAGCGCCGGTAGTGCGGGTGGACGGCGAGGCAGGCGAGTTCGGCCTGGTCTTCGCCATACGGATAAAGTGCCGCGCAACCGACGATCATGCCGTCGTGCTCGACGACGGAGAAGCGAGTGATTTCGCGTTCGAGCAGTTCGCGCGAGCGGCGCACCAGCGTCCCGTCCTCCTCCAGCGGCTCGATCAGGGCGACGAGGCCGGCAATGTCGTCCGGTTTGGCGTCGCGCAGGATTTCCAGCGATTCGCGCGTGATGATGGTGCCGACGCCGTCGCGCGAGAACAGCTCCTGGAGAAGCGTCCCGTCCTCGTTGAAGCCGATCAGATGCACGCGGCCGACACCGGAGCGGCTGGCGCGCACCGCGCTCGGCATATAGCGCTTGAGGTCGGGCGACAGCCACTCGCCGAGGGTGATCAGGCGCTCGGCCATGTCGGTCGTCATTTCGTCGAGCAGCTTGCCGTCGATGTCGGTGACGCCCTGGCTATCGGTCAGGAAGATGAGCTTCTCGGCACCGATCGCAACGGCCGTCGCCTCGGCGACTTCTTCCATCGCCAGGTTGAAGATTTCGCCGGTCGGGCTCGCACCCAGGCACGAGAGCAGAACGATGTTGCCGATGCCGAGCTGCGCGCGAATGCCTTCCGCGTCGATCTTGCGCACGCTGCCGGCGTATTGCATGTCGACGCCGTCGAGCACGCCAAGCGGCTTGGCCGTAGTGAAATTGCCCTTGATCACTCGTATCGTGCTGTTAGCCATCGGCGTATCGGGCAGACCTTGCGAGAGCAAGGCGTCGATTTCCAGGTAAACGCTGCCGACGGCGTCGATCACGCAATCGAGCGTCGGCGCGTCGGTGATGCGGTATCCGCGATGCGTGCGCGATTCGATGCCCTTCTCGCGCAACTCTTCCTCGATCTGCGGACGCGCGCCGTGCACCAGCACCAGACGCACCCCGAGCGCCGCCAGGAGGTTGACATCGTAGGCCAGCGACTTGGCCAGCGCCCCGGAGATCGCCTTGCCGCCGAAGGCAAGGACGAAGGTCTTGCCGCGGAACAGATTGATGTAGGGCGCGACGGAGCGGAACAGCGAAACGAAATGTGCAGAACTCAGTTGTTCGGACATGGGACTATTTTTCCTTGACCTTCTCTTGCGGTTTATCCAGGTTCAGAGCTCGTTCAATGCGCTCGCAGATGGTGCGCAGGATCTTGACACGCGCGAAGCTCTTGTCGTTCGCCTCGACCAGCGTCCAGGGCGCCGTACTGGTACTCGTGCGGTCGACCATGTCGCAGACGGCGGCATGATACTCCGCGCTCTTTTCGCGGTTGCGCCAGTCCTCGGCGGTGATCTTGAAACGTTTGAACTCGATCTTCTCGCGTTCCTGGAAGCGCCGAAGTTGCTCCTTGTCGCTGATCTGCAGCCAGAACTTGATGACGATCGCACCATCACCGTGCAGCTCGTGCTCAAAGTCGTTGATCTCGGTGTAGGCGCGCAGCCAGTCGGCCTCGCTGCAGAAGCCCTCGACGCGCTCGACAAGCACTCGCCCGTACCAGGTGCGGTCGAAGATGGCGACGCGGCCGACACGTGGAATATGCCGCCAGAAACGCCACATGTAGGGCTGCGCGCGCTCTTCCTCGGTCGGCGCAGCAACCGGCACGATCTGGTACTGGCGCGCATCGATCGCGGCCGTGATGCGGCGGATGCTGCCGCCCTTGCCGGCGGCGTCCGACCCCTCGAAGGCGAGAATCAGCGAGCGCTTCTTGAACTCGGGATGACGCACGAGTTCCGAGAGCCGCCCCTGCCATTTGGCGAGTTGCGTTTCATACGCCTTCTTCTCGAGCTTCTGCGTGAGATCGAGCGCGCTCAGCACGTCAAGGCTGTCGATCTTGCGCGTCATCGGCGGCGCCACCGGAAAATTCTGGTCGCGCGTATCGGCGAGGCGATTCTGCAGCGCGTCGAGGACGATCTTGCCGACGGTCAGCGAGCGATAGCGGTCGTCCGTCCCCTCGACGACGACCCACGGAGCCCACGGTGTGTTGGTCATGCGCAGCACGTGACCGGCGGCTTCCTGCAACTTGTCGTAGGTCTTCAGCCGATCCCAGCTCTCCTTGGTCACGCGCCAGGCGGTGCGCGGATCCTTTTCCAACGCTTTCAATCGCTCCTTCTGCCCTTCCTTTGACAGGTGGAACCAGAACTTGATGACCAGCGCGCCTTCGTTGACCAGCATCGCCTCGAAGCGGTTGATCTGGTCCATGCGCTGGTCGAGATCGCCCTTCGAAAGCTGGCCGCAGATGCGCTCGGCAATCGGGTTCGAGTACCACGAGCCGGCGAAGATGCCGACGCGCCCCTTCGGCGGCAGCGCGCGCCAGAAGCGCCACATGTACGGCCGCTCCTGCTCTTCGTCCGAAGGCGCCGAGAACGCCAATGTCGACAGATAGCGCGGATCCATCCACTCGTAGAGCACGTTGATCGTCTCGCCCTTGCCCGCGCCATCGACGCCGCTGATCAGGATGACGACGGGAAACTTGCCGTTCTCGCGCAATTCGAATTGCGCGTCGAGCAAAGCGGCGCGCAAACTTGGCTCCTCTTCGCGGAAGGTGTTCTTGCTGATCTTGTGCCCGAGTTCCGCCGATTCAAACATGACCCTCTCCCTCGCCAAAGTCACCCCATAAACACTGCAGCGCTGCCAATGCCGCCAGTCCCGCCGTTTCCGTGCGCAGAATCCGCGGCCCGAGGCGAACGCCGACGAAGCCGGCCTGCGTCGCCTTCTCCAGCTCTTCCGGCGCCAGCCCGCCTTCGGCGCCGATCAACAATTCGATGCGCGTATCGGCGGTCGGCCGGGGCAGCGCGGCAAGCGTCGCGTCCGCGCCCGGCGCCAGCATCAGGCGCAGAACGTTCGCCGGCGCCGGCTGCGATAGCCAGCGTTCGAGTGATTCGATTCCCGCCACCGGCGGCACGCGATTGCGTCCGCATTGCTCGCACGCGGCGACGGCAACACCCTGCCAGTGGGCGAGGCGCTTTGCCGCGCGCGCGCCTTCGAGTTTTAGAACACTGCGGCGCGAGGCGACGGGGACGATCGCCGCAGCGCCGAGTTCGACGGCTTTCTGGATCGTCAAATCCATCTTGTCGCCCGACTGGAGCGCCTGTACCAGCGTCACGCGGATCGGCGCTTCACGCTCGACGGCCTGCCGATCCAGCACGTCTACCGTCACCCGGTCGCGCTCGACCGCGGCTATCCGCGCCGTGCATTCGCCGCCGTTGCCTTCAAACAGGACAACATCGTCACCGACACGCAAGCGCAGGACGCGCGCCGCATGGCGCGCGGCGTTCTCTGGCAGTTCGATGGATGTCCCGGCAGCGAGCGGCACCGGGCAATGGAAGCGGGGAGAAGTCATGCCGACATTATAGAAATATTTGTTACCTTGCCGGCGCGGTGCGATCGCTGCATCAGTTTTCCTGCAGCATCGTCAGTTCGTCGTCGGTATGACGCAAGCGTACCGCGAGCGTGCGCGCCAGCTGCGAGACGAGGACGAAGGCGATCCGCTTGTGCTCTTCGGCAAGATAGTTGAATTTTTCCTGCGTCAGCACGTAGAGTTCGCAATCCTTGGAGACGATGGCGTCGTTGCCGCGTGGCCGATGGTCGAGAAAGGCCAGGCCGCCAAAGAATTCACCGCGACCGAAGGTGGCGATATGGCACAAGCGATTGCTGCCGCCGACGAGCCCCATGATCCGCACTTCGCCGCTGCGAATGAGGTAGAGATTGTTGTCGCCGTCGCCGCGCGCGTAGATGGTTTCGCCGGCCTTGCACGCACGCATTTCCATGCATCCCGCCAAGTCGGTCAGCGTATCGGGCTTGCTGCCATTGAATAGCGCAATCTCGTGCAGTTGAAGCGGTGGCAGGCTGTCGTCCACCTTGGCCACATCGCCGAGCAGACGATCCTCGACCCACTCGATCGCCGCTTCGAGCGTCGGCATCAGGATGACTTTCTCGCCGTCCGGACTCAGTCCCGCCAGTTCGAGGAACTCGCGCAGATTGCGGCCGTTCGGCAACCGCTCGCGCACGCTCGAAATCAGCAGCGGCACGCCGCGCTCCGAGAGCACGTCGCGCACCTGATTGAGCATGTGCGCAGCCGTCACGTCGACGGACTGAACGCGCTGCATGTCGAGGATCAGGTAATCGGTTGTCGCCAGTTCCGGTTCCAGCGTCTGGTAGAGGCGATGCGTCGTACCGAAGAAGAGGCTGCCCTGCAATTCGAAAATGACGGCCGTATTCCCCTTCTGCTCCAGCCGGTGCATCTCGGCTTCGGGCCTGTACCAGGTCGATGAACGCTGGCCGACGAAGCTCTTGCGCCGAACGACGTTGCCGCCAACCTGTTCGCGCAGGAAGAGGATGATCGAGAGAATGACGCCGGTCGCTGAAGCGGCAATCAGGCCGACGAACAGGGCAACGGCAACGACCGCCAGCACCACCGAAAAATCAAGGACGGTCGCGCGCGATTCAAGAAAGCGCAATGGGTCGGTGTCGATCATGCGCAGGCCGACGACGATCAGCACGCCGCTCAGGGCGGCGATCGGAATCCAGGCGACGAAGGCGCCGAGCAAGAGCGCGACGACGAGCGTCATGACGCCGGCAATGATGCCGGAAATCCGCGTCTCCCCCCCGCTCGACAGGTTGACCATGCTCGCCCCCATCGTCCCGGCGCCGGGCATGCCGCCGATGGTCGAAGCAACCACATTGGCCAGCCCTTGTGCCGCCAGTTCGCGGTTGGGATCGTGGCGCGTGCGCGTCATCTGATCGAGTACGACGCAGGTCTTCAGGGTATCGATCGACAAAAGGGCCGCCAGCGTGACGGCCCCGCCGATCAGCGCCGCCACCTGCGACAGCGTCATCTCGCCGATCTGGTACCAGCGGTCGGTAATCAGCTGGACGTAGCCTTCGCCGGTGGCCCCGAGCGGACCGATCACCAGCAGATTGTCCTGCAGCGTGCGCATCGACGGATCGACGATGGCGATCCCGGCGAAGGTGAGAATACCGGCGACGATACCGACGATCGTCCCCGGCACGGCCTTGGTCAGCCGGGGCGCACCGAGCATGGCCACCACAGTCACGCCGCCCACCGCCAGCCCGCGCAGATCCCAGACCTGCGGATTCATCGCCACCTCGAACCAGCGGCTTCCTGTCGGCGCACCGGCAAACGTCGGCAGCTGCCCTCCGATGATGATCAGCCCGACGCCGCTCAGGTAACCGCTGACAACCGGATAGGGAATGTACTTGATCAACTTGCCGACGCCGAGAAAGCCGATGAGCATCTGCAGCAGGCCGGTGAGGATGCCAAGAACCGTCATCATCAGGACGATGGCAAACGGCTCGACGCCCTGCGTGACCAGCTGCATGGCGAATGCCGTCAGTACCGCCGCGGCTGGCGCACAGGGCGAACTGATCAGACGATCGGTGCCGCCGAAGGTCGGTGCGATCAGCCCGAGCGCCGTCGCCCCCAGAATGCCGGCCAGCGCGCCGAAGGCGGCATGGTGCGGGCTGACCGCCGAGTAAACCGTGACACCGAAAGCCACCGACGCCGGCAGCGCCACCAGCATGGCGGCGAAACCGCCCCAGAAATCACCGGAGTGACGCATCCAGGTTCCAGTAAACTCGCGCATTCGATCTCTCCATCCGCAGGCAGCTTCGAGCAACGCCCTCGCCGATGACTATACCCCAGGCTATGCAAGGTGCGTGTTCCGCACACGCCAGACGCCGGAAAGTCTCATCGATACGACAGAATTTCCTCACACTCGGCCGATGCAGCCGATCAGTATTTGCAATGACGCGGCAAATCGGTCAGAGTGGCAACTGATGTTATCGCCCCAATTCAATCAGATAGGAGCGACCCCAAGTGAAGTCTCAACCACGATCGGATGCGTTTGATGCAGCTGATGCCCCGAACGGGGAATTCAGCGTCTCGCGTCTATGCTCGCGTTTGTGTTTCCCCGCCCGACTTCAACGACAGTGCAACTGTGCACAAACTTGACGGTCATCACAACTTAGTGATGCTTTTCCGGGATAATCGCGCTGCGTACTAAAGCGCTTTCGGAAAAGCCGAAACAACAATTTGCCCCCGTAAATATCGAGGAGTACCCGCTGAATGTCTGATGCAAACAAAACCAACGTTGACGGCGCCACGTTCCGTGCCGAAATCGATGACAAGCTGCTTGACTCGGTAGCGGCCGAGCCCATTACGGCAAACACCAAGGAACTCTACAAGGCCCTCTCGATGGTCGCGCGCGAACAGCTCGCCCGGCGCTGGGTGCAGACGCAGGTCGATGACCGCAATAACAAGTCGCGCCGCATCTACTACATGTCGATGGAGTTTTTGATCGGACGTACGCTGAACAACGCGCTCTCGGCACTCGACCTGCGCGACAAGGCCGACGCTGCCTTTTCGACGGCGGGGGGCCCATCGATCACCGACGTCATCGAATGCGAACCGGACGCCGCGCTCGGCAACGGCGGCCTCGGCCGGCTGGCCGCCTGCTTCCTCGACTCGATGGCGACGCTCGAGTTGCCGTCCTGGGGCTACGGCATGCGTTATGAGTACGGAATGTTCGCACAGTCGATCATCAACGGCGCGCAGGTCGAACACCCGGATTCGTGGCTGGTCGACGGCACGCCGTGGGAATTCCCGCGCCCGGGCACGCACTTCACCGTGCGCTTCGGCGGTACCGCCGAACACCACGGCGAATGGGCCGAGTGGAACGCGGCCGAAGCCGTCGAGGCGCGCGCGTTCGATTACGTGATTCCCGGCCACGGAACCGATCGCGTCAGCACCCTGCGCCTGTGGAAGGCCGGCGCCCCGGCACAGATCGACCTCAACGCCTTCAACTCCGGCGACTACGCCCGCGCGGCGGAGTTCAAGAACCGCTTTGAGAACATCTCTTGGGTGCTCTATCCGAACGACAGCACGCCGGCGGGCCGCGAACTGCGCCTGCGCCAGGAGTACTTCTTCGTCGCTGCCTCGCTGCAGGACATCCTCTACCACCACATCGAGGAACACGGCCATCTCAACAACCTCGCCGACCAGGTCGCCATCCACCTCAACGATACGCACCCGGCGATCAGCGTCGCCGAGTTGATGCGCCTCCTGTGCGACGACTACGGCATGCTGTGGGCCGACGCCTGGAGCCAGTGCAAGCGCATCTTCTCCTACACCAACCACACGCTGATGCCCGAGGCACTGGAAACGTGGCCGGTCAGTCTGATGCACTACCTGCTGCCGCGCCACATGCGGATCATCTTCCGCATCAACCAGGAATTCCTCAACGAAGTCTCGCTGCGCTATCCCGGCGACATCGATCTGATTCGCCGCGTCTCGCTGATCGACGATGCGGACGGTCACGACGACAACAAGCGCGTGCGCATGGCGCACCTCTCCATCGTCGGCAGCCACCGCGTGAACGGCGTCTCGCAATTGCACTCCGACCTGATGGTGCAAACGATCTTTGCCGATTTCGCCAAGCTCTATCCGGACCGTTTCCACAACAAGACCAACGGCGTCACGCCGCGGCGCTGGCTCGCGCAGGCCAATCAGGGTCTCGCCTCCTTGCTCGACGAGCGCATCGGCAAGGCCTGGCGGCTCAACCTTGATCACCTGAAGGAGATCAAGCCGCTGGCCGGCGACGAAGGCTTCCGCGACGCCTTCGCCGCCGTCAAGCATGCCAACAAGGTACGCCTGGCCGACTACGTCCTGCGTGAAACCGGCGTCGCACTCGATCCCTCGTTCATGTTCGACGTGCAGGTCAAGCGCATCCACGAGTACAAGCGGCAGCTCCTCAACGTGCTGCACGTGATCACGCGCTACAACCAGATCCTGCACGGTCTGGCGGACAACACCGCGCCGCGCTGCGTGATCTTCGCCGGCAAGGCGGCCTCGTCGTACTACATGGCAAAGCAGGTGATCCGCCTGATCCACGACGTCGCCAACATGATCAACAACGATCCGCGCGCGACGGACAAGCTGCGCGTCGTCTTCATCCCCAACTACGGTGTATCGGTTGCCGAGCTGATCATGCCTGCTGCCGACCTTTCCGAGCAGATTTCGACGGCCGGCACAGAGGCTTCGGGCACCGGCAACATGAAGTTCTCGTTGAACGGCGCGCTGACGATAGGCACCGAGGATGGCGCCAATATCGAGATTCGCGACAACGTCGGCGCCGAGAACATGTTCATCTTCGGCAACACCACGCCGCAGGTCGAAGCGATCCGCAAGGCCGGCTACAACCCGCGCGCGATCTATCAGCAGAACCCGATGCTCAACGAGACGCTGAACAAGATCGACGGCGGCTTCTTCTCGCCGAGCGAGCGCAAGCGTTACCACGATCTGTTCAACTCGCTGGTCAATTACGGGGATCATTACCTGCTGCTGGCCGACTACGCCGATTACGTTGCCACCCAGGCGCGCGTCGACCAGTTGTATCTGCACCCTGCGGAGTGGTATCGCAAGGCCATTCTCAACGTCGCTGGCATGGGCACGTTCTCGTCCGACCGGACCATTCGTGACTACGCCATCGACACGTGGAACATGGGTTCACTTCTCAAGAAAGCCTGACATGCTGAGCAAAAAAGAAGTCGTCTCCCTTTGCCGTGGAGAACACGGCGACCCTTTCTCTTTACTCGGATTGCATACGGACGCAAAAGGTCGTCTCTGGTTGCGCAGTCTGCAACCCGGCGCCAACGCCGTCTCCGCGATCGATCCGGGCACCGGGCAGGTCATCGTTGAACTGACGCAGCGCAAGATCGACGTGCTGGGCGAGTCGTCCGGCTTCTTCGAGGCATCCATCCTCGGCGGCAACCGCTTCTTTGACTACCGCCTGCGCATCGAGTGGCCCGGCGGCGTGCAGGAAGTTGACGATCCTTACCGCTTCTCAACCGTGCTCGGCGAACTCGACGTCTGGCTGCTCGCCGAAGGCTCGCATCTTCGCCCCTTCGAGCGGCTCGGCGCGCACCTGCGCGAAATCGACGGCGTCAAGGGCACCGCCTTCGCTGTCTGGGCACCCGATGCCCAGCGCGTCAGCGTCGTCGGCGACTTCAACACCTGGGACGGCCGGCGTCATCCGATGCGCCTGCGCCGCGAATGCGGCGTCTGGGAGATCTTCATCCCGGGCATCACGGAAGGCGCTTGCTACAAGTACGAGATTCGCTCGCGCGAGGGCCACGTCCTCCCGCTCAAGGCCGACCCCTACGGCTTCGCCGCCGAACTTCGGCCGTCAACGGCGTCGGTCGTCTGTGCCCTGCCGCAGACGGCAACACGCTCCAGCCTTTCGGCCAACGACCGTTTCCGGGCTCCGGTCTCGATCTACGAAGTGCATCTGGGCTCGTGGCGACGCAACGAAGAAGGCGGCTTCCTCGACTGGCAGCGGCTCACCGAGACGCTGATCCCCTACGCCGTCGGCCTCGGCTTCACGCACCTCGAACTGCTGCCGATCTCAGAGCATCCGTTTGACGGCTCATGGGGCTATCAACCGCTCGGCCTCTACGCGCCCACGGCGCGCTTCGGTTCGCCGCAGGGCTTCTGCGACTTCGTCACCGCCTGCCACGACGCCGGGATCGAAGTCATCGTCGACTGGGTGCCGGCGCACTTCCCGACCGACGAACACGGCCTCGGCCGCTTCGACGGTCGGCCACAATTCGAACACGCCGATCCGCGCGAAGGCATGCACCAGGACTGGGGCACGCTGATCTACAACTTCGGTCGACGCGAGGTCTTCAACTACCTCGTCGGCAACGCGCTGTTCTGGATCGAGCACTACGGCGTCGACGGCTTGCGCGTCGATGCCGTCGCGTCGATGCTCTACCGCGACTACAGCCGCTCGGCCGGTGAATGGATTCCGAACATCTACGGCGGCCGCGAGAACCTCGAAGCGGTGCATTTCCTGCGCCGGATGAACGAAGTTCTCGGCCAGGAGTGTCCGGGCGCGGCGACCTACGCCGAGGAATCGACGGCCTGGCCGTCGGTGAGCCGTCCGCCGTCGATGGGCGGCCTAGGCTTCCACTACAAGTGGAACATGGGCTGGATGCACGACGTGCTCGACTACATGCAGCACGACCCGATCCACCGCCGCTACCACCACAACCAGCTCACCTTCGGCCTGCTTTACGCCTTCACAGAGAACTTCGTCCTGCCGCTCTCGCACGACGAAGTCGTCCACGGCAAGGGCTCGCTGATCAGCAAGATGTCCGGCGACTACTGGCAGAAGTTTGCCAACCTGCGTCTGCTCTACGGTTTCATGTGGGCGCATCCGGGCAAGAAGCTGCTCTTCATGGGCGGCGAATTCGGCCAGTGGAACGAATGGAACGACGAGTCGTCGCTCGACTGGAATCTGCTTGATTTCCCACAGCATGACGGCGTACGTCAGCTGATTCGCGACCTGAACAAACTCTATCGCGACACGCCCGCCCTGCACGAAATCGACTTCGACCCGGCCGGCTTCGAGTGGATATCGGCCAACGACTCCGACAACTCGGCCCTCGCCTTTGTCCGGCGCGGACTCGATCGCAACAAGGCCATGCTCTGCGTCTGCAACTTCACGCCGGTCGTTCGCCATGACTACCGGATCGGTGTGCCGGGACCGGGCGCCTACCACGAGCGGCTCAACACCGATTCGCAGCATTACGGCGGCAGCAACGTCGGCAACCCGTTTGGCATGGTGGACGCGGAGCAGATCCCGGCGCACGGTCGCGAGTGGTCGATCGCGCTGACCCTGCCTCCGCTGGCAGCGATTTTCCTCGACTGGGAGCACTGACCATCGATCTTTGTTTGACGACGGGAAGACCGTGGCCACTCGGCTCTTCCCATGATGGAAAGGGCGTCAATTTCGCCCTGTTTTCCGCAAACGCCACGCACGTGGACTTGTGCGTATTCGAAGGTGGCACGATGCGTGTCCTGCCGCTTCCCGAATGCACCGATCAGGTCTGGCACGGCTATCTGCCCGGCGCGACACGGGGTCTGCAGTACGCCTACCGGGTACATGGGCCGGTTGGTGGCGGGCATCGCTTCGATGCGCAGCGCCTGCTGCTCGACCCCTACGCGCGCGAGCTGACCGGTATCTTTTCATACGGCGCCACGGCCGGCTCCCCGGATCACCTCAGGGCGTGCGTCGCCAGCGACGATTTCGACTGGCAAGGCGATACACCGCCGGCTGTCCCGTGGAATGATTCGGTGCTCTACGAAATTCACGTCAAGGGAGCGACACAGCGGCAGCCGGACGTTCCCGAAGCTTTGCGCGGCACCTATGCCGGCCTCGCGTCGCCGGCGATGCTCGAACACTATCGCCGCCTCGGCATTACCGCCGTCAACCTGCTGCCCGTTCATTGCTTTCTCGACGAGGAGCGGCTCATCAAGAGCGGGCGCACCAACTATTGGGGCTACAACACCCTCGCCTTCTTCGCACCGGAACCGCGCTATGCCGCACGGATCAACGGTCAATCGCCGGTCGCCGAATTCAAGGAGATGGTGCGAACGCTGCACGCAGCCGGTATCGAAGTCATCCTCGACGTCGTCTATAACCACACGGCCGAAACCGATGAATTCGGCCCGACGGTGTCCTTTCGCGGGATCGACAACGCGAGCTATTACCGGCTCCAACCCGACGATCCGAAGCGCTACGAGAACTACAGCGGCTGCGGCAACACGTTCAATCTTCTGCACCCGCGCGTCTTGCAGCTGGTCATGGATTCGCTGCGCTACTGGGTGGGCGAGATGCACGTCGATGGTTTCCGCTTCGATCTAGCGGCGACGCTTACCCGCGACAGCGGGTTTCTCACCGCCGTACGCCAGGACCCGCTGCTCGCGCGCGCCAAGATGATCGCCGAGCCTTGGGATCTCGGCCCGGGCGGCTACCAGTTGGGCCGCTTCCCGTCCGGCTGGAGCGAGTGGAACGACCGTTTCCGCGACGACGTGCGCGCCTTCTGGCTGACCGGACTGAGCGGCTCGGCTGCGTTGGCGCAACGCCTGTCGGGCTCGAGCGAGATTTTCCGGGGCAGCGGCCGGGCACCACAGGCCGGAATCAACTTCATCACCGCGCACGACGGCTTCACCTTGCGCGACCTCGTCAGCTACCAGCACAAGCACAACGAACTCAACGGCGAGCACAACCACGACGGCCACAACCACAATTTCTCGTGGAACTGCGGCGCCGAGGGCGAATGCGACGACCCGACGGTAGCGCAGCGACGGCGGAACCTGCAGCGCTCGTTGCTCGCCACGCTCTTTCTCGCGCAAGGCGTGCCGATGCTCCAGGGCGGCGACGAACTCGGGCGAACGCAGTCGGGGAACAACAACGCGTACTGTCAGGACAACGTGTTGACCTGGCTCGACTGGCCAGGGTCCGACACCGCACTGCCCGATTTCACCGCAGGGCTGATCGCCATCCGCAAGCGCTTTCCGCAACTACGCCGCGGGCACTGGCTGACCGGCGAGACGAATGATGCGGGAACGCGCGACGTCGTCTGGTGGCATCCGGACGGCCGGGAGATGACGGTGGACGACTGGCATTCGCAGCAACAGGGCGTACTTGGCTTCTTCCTCGCGCCTCCGGATACAACGAAACCCGCTGCGACCGATCCTGCGCCGAGCCTGTTGCTCGTACTGATCAACCGCGAACCCACGATGCGTGCATTCCACCTGCCCGCAGGCAGATGGACACGCATCTGTGACAGCTGCGCCCCGGCGCCTTTCGCCTCGGCGCCGGTCGGCACCGACAGCCTTGTCGCCGCCTACAGCGTGCAACTATTCGAACAGGACTTTCACCATGCCTTTCCCTCGCCATAGCGGCATCCTGCTCCACCCGACCTCGCTTCCCGGACCGCACGGCTCGGGCGATCTCGGCCCGGCCGCCTTCCATTTCGTGGACTGGCTGTCCTGCGCCGAACAGACCTTGTGGCAAGTCCTTCCGCTCGGTGGTATCGGCCCGGGCAACTCCCCGTACATGAGCCCATCGGCCTTCGCCGGCAACGAACTGCTGATCGATCTTGCGCAGCTGCGCGATGCAAACTGGCTGCGCGATGCTGAAATCGAACCTCCCTCGAGCTTCAGCGACTCCCGCGTAAACTTCCCGGAAGTGAAGCGCTTCCGTATGGAGCAATTGCGGCGCGCAGCCGATCGCTTCTTCGCCGAAGCGAGCCACGAAACCCGTAGCGCCTACGCCGCGTTCTGTTTCCGCGAAAAGAACTGGCTCGACGACTACGCGCTCTTCATGGCACTCGACGGGCGCTATGGCGGCAATGGAAAGGTCTGGCAGGACTGGCCGGCCCCACTGACCCAACGCAAGCCAAAGGCGTTGGCTGAAGCCTTCGAGACCCACGCCAGCGAGTGTGATTTCTGGCGTTTCTGCCAATGGTGCTTCTTTGGCCAGTGGGCGAAGCTTAAAGCCCATGCCAACCGCAAAGGCATCGAGATCGTCGGTGACATGCCGATCTTCGTCTCCCCGCACAGCGCCGACGTCTGGGCCAACCAGCGACTTTTCGACCTGGAGAGCGACGGCCATCCACGCGTCATCGCCGGCGTCCCGCCCGACTATTTCAGCGCCACCGGACAACGCTGGGGCAACCCGCTCTACAAATGGCGCGAGCACACGAACGAAGGGTATCGCTGGTGGATAGAGCGCATGCGGTCGATCCTCACGCTGTGCGACATCGTTCGCATCGATCATTTCCGCGGCTTCGAGTCTTATTGGGAGATCCCTGCCGACGCGGAGACCGCCGTCACCGGGCATTGGCGCGCCGGCCCCGGCGACTCGCTCTTCGCTGCGCTACGCACCGCGTTCGCCACAACCCACCCGCACGGCCACGAGGCCCATCAGCCCGGCGCCCTCAAGATCATCGCCGAGGACCTGGGCATCATCACCAAGGAAGTCACCGCGCTGCGGACACGACTGGGCCTGCCGGGAATGCGCATCCTCCAGTTTGCCTTCGACGGCCACGCCGACAATCTCTACCTGCCGCACAACTTCGAGACCAACACCGTGGTCTATACCGGCACGCATGACAACGACACGACGCTCGGCTGGTGGAACGGACTCGCGCCGCACGAACAGGACTACGTCCGGCGCTATCTCGGCATCAACGGCGAATCGATCCATTGGGCATTGATACGCGTTGCGTCGGCGTCCGTGGCGTCGATTTCCATCATTCCGATGCAGGACGTCCTCGGCCTCGACTCGCACCATCGCATGAACCAACCGGGCATCGGGACCGGATACTGGGAGTGGCGCTTCAGCTGGCATCAACTGGCCTCCTGGCACGGCGAACTGCTCGCCGACCTGACCCGGTTGCACGGCCGGATCCATGAACGCCGTACCGGCGCAAGCTCCGTTACATCAAGCAGCTGAGAGACATTTCCGCGTCAGGCTCGCCGACGCGTTAAAACATTTGCATGTAGTACAATTAGTCCGTTGGTTTAATCAGACCAATATTTTCACCTTGAGAAGGAACGATCATGGCCGAAACAACTGTTAAATCCACCACCAAGAAGGCGGCGAGCAAGACTGCTGTTACCAGTGCCAAGCCCGCAGCCAAGAAGCCGGCGCCAAGCAAGGCTGCCGAGGCTGCGCCAGTGCAGGAAGAGAAGAAACTGGCGGAGAAGCCTGCGGCAAAGAAACCCGCGGCAAAAAAGGCCGACGCAGCGAACAAGCCAACGGTTGCCAAGCCGGCCAAGGGAATGAAGGTCACCGACGAGCAGCGCTACCGCATGGTTGCCGAGGCCGCCTATTACCGCGCCGAGAGCAATCAGTTCAAGAGTGACCCGCTGCGCGACTGGATCGAAGCCGAGAAGGATATTGCCGCGCTTCTGAACGGCGAGAACTGAGAGCCTCTTTCCGCGAGGTCGAAAATTCCGGCCACCCGCTCGGCCGGAGTCCTTGAACCCTGAACCTGCGCGAAAAGCGAGACACCCACAAAATCCAGTCGCCCGATGCCGTCCGGACATCGGACCGCATTGGGCGACGTTGTCTTACAGACTACGATAAAGGCTCTCGTAATTCGCAGCAGAGTCATCCCACGAATAGTCCTGCGCCATGCCTCGGCGCTGCACCCGCTGCCAGGCGTCACGATCGTGATAGAGCGCAACCGCATTGCGAATCCGCTCAGCTAGCGCGTAACGCGAGGCCTCGTCAAACACAAAGCCGGTCGCGCTATCCGAGTAAAGCGCATCGGGCGTCGCGTCGACCACCGTGTCGGCAAGACCGCCAACCCGGCGAACCAGGGGCAACGTCCCGTAGCGCAAGGCGTAAAGCTGGGTCAGGCCACAGGGCTCGAAACGCGACGGCACCAGCAGAACATCGGCCCCGGCCATGATGCGGTGCGACATTGCTTCGTCATACCCGACGAAGACGGCGACATTCTGCGGATTGGCCGATGCTGCATAACGGAAACCAGCTTCGAGGTCACCTTCGCCGGAACCAAGAACGACCAGTTGCGCGCCCTCGCTGAGGAGCTCCGGCATCGCGGCGAGAAGGAGGTCCATCCCCTTTTGCGAGGTCAGGCGGCTGACCACGGCAAACAACGGCCCGCTGGCGCCATGATCGAGCCCGAACTCCGACTGCAACGCACGTTTGCATTCGAGTTTTCCGGCTAAATCCAGCGCATTGTAGGATTTGGCGATCTCCGGGTCCTCCGGGTTCCAGACCGAATAATCTACACCGTTCAGAATGCCGGACAACGCGGCGCCTCGATCGCGCAAGACCCCCTCAAGCCCACAACCAAACTCCGGCGTGCAAATCTCTCGCGCATAGGTCGGACTGACCGTCGTGATCCGGTTCGAGTAAACGAGGCCGGACTTCATGAACGATATCTTGCCGTGAAACTCGATCCCGTGCGGCGTCAGCTTCCGCGCTGGCAAACCCACTTCCGCATGACAATCGATCGGGAAGATGCCGCGGAAAGCGAGGTTATGAATCGTGAACACGCTCGCCGTCTTGAGACCGGGATTTTGCGCGAGATAAACCGGCACCAGACCGGCGTGCCAGTCATGCGCATGCACCACATCAGGAACCCAATCCGGGTCGAGCTCGCCCGATGCGATGTGAGCCGCTACCCAACCCAGCAATGCGAAGCGCCGATGGTTGTCGTTCCAGTCGTGACCATCGGGGCCGACATAGGGGTTGCCCTCCCGCTGATACAGGAAAGGCGCATCGATCACGTAGGCGGGCAGGCCGCTGTCGGGCAGTTTTCCCAACTTCAGGGTAACGACGGCCGCACCAAAAACCGGCCCGATCCGAAGTACGGTCTTGAACTCGACCATGCCCTTCATGATGCCGGGCAGGCCCGGTACGAGAACGCGAACATCGAGCCCGCGTTTCGCCAGCGCCGGCGGCAACGATCCAAGTACGTCGGCCAATCCGCCTGTCTTGACCAGCGGATAGATTTCGGAAGCTACGTGTAGTATGCGCATTGCTTGACAGGCCTCTGGATCAGGTAAGGCGATCGATCATCTGCTGGGTAACCAGCGTGATGCCGTTATCGGTCCGCCTGAAACGCCGCGCATCCTCATGCGGGTCCTCGCCGATGACCATGCCAGCCGGAATGCGCACGGCGTGATCGACGATGCAACGACTCAAGCGCGCGCCCGGACCGATATCCACTTCCGGCAGCAAGACGGACCAATTGACCTTGGCGTACGAATGGACGCGACAGGACGAGAACAGCAGGGAGCGGTTCATCTCGCCGGAGATGATGCAGCCCCCAGAAACGGTCGACTCGATGGCAATCCCGTGCCGGTCAATCTGGTTGTGCACAAACTTGGCCGGCGGCAACTGCGCCTGGTAGGTCCAGATCGGCCAGTTCTTGTCGTAAAGATTGAGCGCCGGATCGGTCGCCGTCAGGTCAACATTGGCCTCCCAATAGGCATCAACCGTACCCGCATCGCGCCAGTAGTCCTCTTTCCCGGGCTGCTCCTCAGGTGCGTGCACGCAGCTTCGGCTGAACGAGTGGGCCTTTGCGACGCCGTTCTTCACCGCGCGCGGGATGATGTCCTTGCCGAAGTCATGGCTTGAGGTAGGATCGGATATATCGCGCAACAACTCGCTATAGAGATACTTGGCATTGAAGATGTAGATCCCCATGCTGCACAGCGAGCGATCGGGCTTGCCTTCCATCGGTGGCGGATCGGCTGGCTTCTCGATGAAGTCGGTGATCCGGCCCGAGGAATCGACCGCCATCACGCCGAAGCCGCTCGCTTCAGCGCGCGGCACTTCGATACAGGCGACGGTGCACTCCGCGCCGCTTTCCGCGTGATCGACCAGCATCGCCGCGTAGTTCATCTTGTAGATGTGATCGCCCGCCAGGATGACGACGTAGTCGGGCGACGGGCTGTAGGTCTCGATGATGTCGATGTTTTGATAGACGGCATCGGCGGTGCCGCGATACCACGACTCTTCATCGACGCGCTGCTGCGCCGGCAGCAGATCAACGAATTCGTTGACTTCGCCACGCAGGAAGCCCCAGCCGCGTTGCAAATGGCGCAAAAGGCTGTGCGACTTGTACTGAGTCACGACACCGATGCGACGGATACCAGAGTTCACGCAGTTGGACATCGCGAAATCGATGATGCGGAACTTGCCGCCGAAATACACAGCGGGCTTGGCACGACGATCGGTCAACTCATACAAGCGACTGCCACGACCACCCGCAAGAACCAGCGCAACAGCCCTGCCGGGCAACTGAAAAGATCGCTTCTCTAACATTTCTCCACCCCCTTGAATAAGCTGTTCGAAACCGACGACATCTGCTACGAGTCCAACACATCAACTGATCACGTCCGGCATCGTCCTGCCGGTAACTTCCGTTATCCGAGCCACTCTATCAGCCAGCGACACGAGCGGCGCCAGCGCCGCCTGGGTCGGAATGTCATGGCGAGCCGGGTCAGCCTCGTAACGCTCGAGGTACACGCGCAGGGTCGCCCCCTCGGTACCGGTCCCCGACAAGCGAAAGACGACCCGCGAACCGTCTTCCAGCAGGATTCTCACCCCCTGCTTGTCGCTACGCGAGCCGTCCACCGGATCGACATAACTGAAGTCATCGGCGCCCTTGACACGCAAGCCGTCAATTTCCGTCCCCGGCAGGGTCGCCAACTTGTTCCGCAGCTCGGCAAACAGCAGCTCTGCCTTGTCCGAAGCGATGCCCTCATAGTCGTGACGCGAATACACGTTGCGCCCAAAGTGCCGCCAGTGCTCCTCAACAATAGTCGCAACCGGTTCGTCGCGCACGGCGAGAATGTTCAGCCAGTACAGGACGGCCCAGAGGCCATCCTTCTCGCGCACGTGGTTGGAGCCGGTCCCCGCGCTCTCCTCGCCGCAAAGCGTCGCCTTCCCGGCGTCGAGCAAGGAGCCGAAGTACTTCCATCCCGTCGGTGTCTCGTAACACGGGATGCCGAACTCGGCCGCGACCCGATCGACGGCACAACTGGTCGGCATGGAACGCGCGACACCCGCCAAACCCTTCGCATAGGCGGGGATCAGCTTGTAGTTGGCAGCAATGACCGCCAGGCTGTCGCTCGGGCTGACGATGAAATCCCGGCCGACAATCATGTTGCGGTCACCATCACCGTCCGACGCTGCACCAAACGACAAACCCAGCCTGGGATCGGCCAGCGCCGCCACGAGGTCAGCCGCGTAGACGGGATTCGGGTCCGGATGACCGCCGCCGAAATCGGGAAGCGGCGTACCGTTTACGACCGTACCCGCTGGCGCACCAAGTCGACCTTCAAGAATCGCGTGCGCATACGGCCCGTTAACCGCATGCATGGCGTCAAAGCGCATCTTGAATTCCGGGCGCGCCAAGAGAGCCGCAATGCGCTCGAAATCGAACAGGGACTCGAGAAGCTCTGCGTAGTCCGCCACCGGATCGATGACGGAAACCACCATTTCGCCGATCTTGGCATCGCCCAGGCAGGCAAGATCGATCGCTTGCGAATCCGTGATGCGATAGCTGCTGATTTCCTGCGTCCGGCGGAACACGGCATCCGTAAACGTCTCGTTCGCCGGGCCACCGTTCCCCATGTTGTACTTGATACCGAAGTCGTCGTCCGGCCCGCCCGGATTGTGGCTGGCCGAAAGGATGATCCCGCCGAACGCCTGACGCTTGCGTATCACCGCGCTGGCCGCGGGGGTGGAGAGTATCCCGTTGCGACCGACCAGCACACGGCCGAAGCCGGCCGCCGACGCCATGCGCAAGATCGTCTGGATGGCAACATCATTGAAAAACCGACCATCGCCACCGAGAACCAGCGTCTGCCCGTCTTTTCCATCCAGGTTGTCAAAGATGGATTGAACGAAGTTTTCAAGGTAACCCGGCTGGACAAATACCTTGACCTTCTTTCGCAGTCCGGAAGTGCCGGGCTTTTGGCCGACAAAGGGAGTTGTCGGAACAGTGACGATTTTCGTATCGATTTTCATCAGGCATGCCATCCAGAAAATAACTCGGAATCAAGCGTGTCGTTCTTCGCCCATCAGGTCACAGATGCTTGCGAGAGAACGATATCAGCCCTTGGGTCGAGGCGTCGAGTGACTTCGCCAGGGACTCATCGTGAATCGCCGGCAGAATGCGACTCGCGACGGCCTTGCCCAGCTCGACCCCCCATTGGTCGAACGAGTTGATCCCCCAGATCGCGCCTTGCACGAACACCTTGTGTTCATAGAGCGCCACCAGCGCACCCATGGTTTCCGGCGTCAGACTGCCAAGCATAAGGGTCGATGAGGGCTGATTCCCGGCGAACACCCGATGCGGCAACAAGTCGGCGATTTGCTGCGGGCTGACGCCCTCCTTTTCCATGTTCGCGCGCACCTCGTCTTCATCGCGGCCAAACGCCAACGCCGCGCTCTGCGCGAAGCAGTTGGACAGCAGCGCCTCCTGGTGGCCGGGCAAGGGATAGTCGGAGCGGGCCGATGCGATGAAGTCGCAGGGAATCAAACGCCCGCCCTGATGCAGCAACTGGAAAAACGCGTGCTGGCCGTTGTTGCCAAGTTCGCCCCAGACGATCGGGCACGTCTCGTAGTCGAGCGGCTTGCCGTCCGCCGTCACCGTTTTTCCGTTGCTCTCCATTTCAAGCTGCTGCAGGAAGGACGGAAAGTACTTCAGCGACTCGTTGTACGGCAGCATCGAGAGCGTCGAAGCACTCAGGAAATTGGTGTTCCAGATCCCGATGAGCGCCATCACGACCGGCAGGTTCTGCTCGAACGGTGCCGACCGGAAATGTTCATCCATGCGTTCTGCGCCACGAAGCATTTCATCAAACGCATGCGGCCCGATGGCGACCATCAGCGCCAAGCCGACGGCCGACCACAAAGAATAGCGACCACCGACCCAGTCCCAGATCGGAAAGACCAGATTTCCGGGCACACCGAATTCAACGGCCCGTTCCGGCTTGCTCGACACCGCGGCAAAATGGTTCTCGACGACGAGCTCGTCACCCAGATTGGCACGCAGCCAGTCGCGCGCCGTATTGGCGTTGAACATCGTCTCCTGCGTGGTGAAGGTTTTACTGACGACAATGAAAAGCGTCGTACGCGGGTCAAGCGTCTGCAGCAAGGGCGCCAGCTGCGCGCCATCGAGGTTGGAGACGTAATGCACATTCAACGCCGGATGGCTCATCGAACGCAGCGCCTGATTCATCATCTTCGGCCCGAGGTCGGATCCACCGATACCGATATTGACCACGTCACGAATCGGCATACCTTTGTGGCCGAGGTGTTTGCCTGAGCGCAGGCGCTCAGCGAATTCCGCCATGCGACGCCGCGTTTCGATCACCTCCGGCATGACGTCGAACTGCTTGCCGGGGAACGGCCCGACAGACCTGCGCAATGCGGTATGCAACACCGAGCGCCCTTCGCTGATGTTGATCCTCTCCCCGGAGAACATCCGCTCCCTCCACTCCGGAACCAGCGCCTCCTTGGCCAGCGACACGAGCAAAGCCAGCGTCTCCGCGGTCATCCGCTGCTTGGAAAAATCGTAGAACATGCCGCCGAACGACAACGAAAGCGATTCAACCCGCTTTGGATTGGCCGCGAACAAATCGCGGAGATGGGTCTTCGCGATTGCGCCCCGGTGAGTATCAAGAGCCGCCCATGCGGCCGAAGCAGTGATCGTCATTTGGTAAAACCTCTAGGCGTTGGATTGGCTATGCTCGCGGCGTAAGCCGGTTCGAATAGCGGTAGCAAGGCTATTCTATGCGAAAAAAAACGAATTCCGCGAGCCACCTGGAACAAATAGCGGGCATCGAGGATGCGCCGTTTTTCCTCTGCGGCCGGCTTGCGACCCGACCGACAGACCCGAGCATTGCCCCCGTTTTGCCCGCATCGACATATTGACGATCCGCGCGCAGGAACATCAGACACGGCGCCGACAGCGCACACTCCACAGTCCCGCGATTGCCCCTCGGACTGGAAAAATCCTCCAATCAGGCGCATAATCATTGCCTTGGGGCGTTTGTCTTACATGTGGACGGAAATTGCGTTTTTCTTGGCGTTTTTTTCCGCGGTTTTTGGTTGTCGACATGCCATTTCTACCCCCAGCGGCAAGTTTGTTGCAGTTCTTTGACCTCCAGATGACGGATTCTTGCCGATCGAAGGTTTCGTCATCCGCACCCGGTTTTTTTAAAAAGGAAAGTGAATCATGACAATCAAAGTAGGTATCAACGGTTTTGGTCGTATCGGTCGTATGGTTTTCCGTGCTGCTGTCCAGAATTTCAGCGACATCGAGATCGTTGGCATCAACGATCTGCTGGAGCCTGACTACCTCGCTTACATGCTCAAGTACGATTCGGTTCACGGCCGCTTCAAGGGCACCGTGGCTGTCGAGGGCAACACGCTCGTCGTCAACGGCAAGAAGATTCGCCTGACCGCCGTCAAGGATCCGGCCGAACTGAAGTGGGGCGAAGTCGGTGCCGACGTCGTCGTCGAATCGACCGGCCTGTTCCTGACCAAAGAAACCTGCGAGAAGCACATCGCCGCCGGCGCCAAGAAAGTCATCCAGAGCGCCCCGTCGAAAGACGACACCCCGATGTTCGTTTTCGGCGTCAACCACCAGACCTACGCTGGTCAGGCCATCATCTCGAACGCATCCTGCACGACGAACTGCCTGGCACCGGTTGCCAAGGTTCTGAACGACAACTGGGGCATCAAGCGCGGCCTGATGACCACGGTTCACGCTGCAACCGCCACCCAGAAGACCGTTGACGGCCCGTCCAACAAGGATTGGCGCGGTGGTCGTGGCATCCTCGAGAACATCATCCCGTCCTCGACCGGTGCTGCCAAGGCTGTCGGCGTCGTCATTCCCGAACTGAACAAGAAGCTCACGGGCATGGCCTTCCGCGTTCCGACCTCCGACGTTTCGGTCGTCGACCTGACCGTCGAACTGAACAAGGAAGTTTCGTACAAGGACATCTGCGCAGCCATGAAGGCCGCGTCGGAAGGCGCCATGAAGGGCGTTCTCGGCTACACCGAAGACAAGGTTGTCGCGACCGACTTCCGTGGTGAAACCTGCACGTCGGTGTTCGATGCCGAAGCCGGTATCGCGCTCGACGGCACCTTCGTCAAGGTTGTTTCGTGGTACGACAACGAGTGGGGCTATTCCAACAAGGTCTTGGAAATGATTCGCGTCATGACCAAGTAACACCCCGACAAAGGGGCACTTCAGGTGCCCCTTTTTTGTTTTCAACTCCCAGCTTCGAATCGAGTACTGCCATGACTTTCAAACGCCTCACCGATCTGGATGTGGCCGGCAAGCGTGTATTCATCCGCGCCGACCTCAACGTCCCGCAAGACGACAACCTCGCCATTACCGACGACACCCGTGTCCGTGCCGCGCTGCCGGGCATCAAGTACGCGCTGTCCAAGGGCGCCGCAGTGATGGTTACCTCGCACCTCGGTCGTCCGACCGAAGGTGAGTTCAAGAACGAAGATTCGCTGGCCCCGGTGGCCAAGCGTATGTCCGAACTCCTCGGCCAGGAAGTTCGCCTCGTCCAGAACTGGGTCGACGGTGGCTTCGAAGTCAAGCTGGGCGAAGTCGTCATGCTCGAGAACAGCCGCTGCAACAAGGGCGAGAAGAAGTGCAACGAAGACCTGTCGAAGAAGATGGCCGCCCTGTGCGACGTCTGGGTCATGGACGCCTTCGGTACCGCGCACCGCGCCGAAGCGACGACCTACGGCATGGGCAAGTTCGCCCCGGTCGCCTGCGCCGGCCCCTGCGTCGCCTCCGAGCTCGAAGCGCTGACCAAGGCGCTCGCCCAACCCGCTCGTCCGATGCTCGCCATCGTCGGCGGCTCCAAGGTCTCGACCAAGCTGACCGTGCTCGAAAGCCTGTCGGCCAAGGTTGACCAACTGATCGTCGGTGGCGGTATCGCCAACACCTTCCTGCTCGCCTCGGGCAAGAAGATCGGAAAATCGCTCGCCGAACGTGATCTCGTCGATCAAGCCAAGGCCGTGATGGCCAAGGTCAAGGTTCCGCTGCCGACCGACGTGGTCGTCGCCAAGGAATTCTCGGCCACCGCGCAAGCCACGATCAAGAGCGTCGACGACGTTGCCGACGACGACATGATCCTCGACATCGGCCCGAACTCGGCCAAGGCGCTCGCCGACATCATCGCGGCGGCCGGCACGGTCGTCTGGAACGGTCCGGTCGGCGTTTTCGAAATGGACGCGTTCGCCAACGGCACCAAGGCGCTCGCCCAAGCCATCGCGACGTCGAAGGCCTTCACGCTGGCCGGCGGTGGCGACACCGTTTCGGCGATCAACGTATTCAAGATCGAAGACAAGGTCGGCTACATCTCGACCGCCGGCGGCGCCTTCCTCGAGTTCCTCGAAGGCAAGCGTCTCCCCGCCGTCGACATCCTTGAGTCGCGTTTCAAGGACTAACGTTGTAAATCAGGATGGCGCGGCGAGCGAACAAACATCGCCCCCCCGCGCAATCCCCTGTATTCAGCAATAACCCGCCTCATTGCAGCCTCCCACTCGACGTCGTTCGCCAAGTACCGCTGGCCGCAAGGGCCTAAAAGCAAAGAAGATCCAAAATGACCATCAAGCCGGAACTCCTAGACCTCTTGCGCCGGCGGCGCGAGAAGATCATCAACCACATCAAGCCCGAGAAGCTCGAAGCGATGCACGCCAAGGGGGTTTTGTCGGCGCGCGAGCGCATCGACACCCTGTTTGACGCAGGCACCTTCCAGGAAATCGGCATGCACGCCGAACACCACGCCGTGCACTTCGGCATGGAAGGCAAGAAACTGCCCGCCGACGGCGTCATCACCGGCTCCGGCTACCTCGGCAACAAACAGATCGCCGCCTTCTGCCAGGACTTCAGCGTCCAGGCCGGCAGCCTCGGCAAGATGCAGGCCCGGAAGATCACCCGCATCATGCGCTACGCCATCAAGACCGGCGTCCCCGTCGTCGCCTTCAAGGACTCCGGCGGCGCCCGCATCCAGGAAGGCGTCGACGCCCTCTCCGGCTACGGCGACGTCTTCTACGCCAACGTCCTGCTCTCCGGCGTCGTCCCCCAGATCGCCATCATCTGCGGTCCCTGCGCCGGCGGCGCCGCCTACTCGCCCGCGCTGATGGACTTCGTCATCATGACGCGCAAGAACTCGCAGATGTTCCTCACCGGCCCCGAAGTCATCAAGGCCGTCACCGGCCGCACCACGACCATGGCCGAGATCGGCAGCGCCGAAATGCACGCCTCGGTCAGCGGCAACGCCCACTTCATCGCCGAAGACGACCAGCACGCCATCGCGCTCGTCAAGCACCTCCTGACCTTCCTGCCGTCGAACAACACGGAAGACCCCCCGCACAACCTCGCCATGCCGATCGAAAGCGTTCCGGATCAGGGCATCAACGACCTGATCCCGGCCAACCCGGCCGAACCGATCGACATGCAGGCCGTCATCCGGCGCATCGTCGACAACGGCGAACTCTTTGAAGTGCACGCCACCTTCGCGCGCAACGTCATCGTCGGCTTCGCCCACGTCTCCGGCGTCGTCGTCGGCATCGTCGCCAACCAGCCGATGCACATGGCCGGCGCCCTCGACCTGAACGCCGCCGACAAGGTCGCGCGCTTCGTGCGCACCTGCAACGTCTTCAACATCCCGCTGGTCACGCTCGTCGACGTCCCCGGCTTCCTCCCGGGCGTCGAACAGGAACGCGGCGGCATCATCCGCCACGGCGCCAAGATGCTGCACGCCTACGCCTCCTGCACCACGCCGAAGATCACGGTCATCCTGCGCAAGTCCTACGGCGGCTCCTACCTCGCCATGTGCAGCCAGGAACTCGGTGCCGACCTCGTCTATGCCTGGCCGACCGCCGAAATCGCGGTGATGGGCGCGGATGCCGCTGTCGGCATCCTCTACCGCAAGGAACTCGGTGAAGCCGAAGACCGCGCCAAGCGGGCGACGGAACTGGCGCAGGAGTACCGCGACAAGTTCGCTTCGCCGTACGAGGCGGCGTCGAACTTCTACATCACCGACGTCATCGAGCCGTGTGATACCCGTTCGACGATCGCCATCGCCTTGCGCAAGACGCTCGGCAAGCGCGAACTCCGTCCGGGCAAGAAGCACGGGAATATGCCGCTTTAATCAGGAGAGCAGACATCTCATGGTCAGTCTAGCCATCGCCAAAGCCCTGCAAATCTACGGTATCGCCATCGTCATTTCGATGCTGGTTGCCGTTTTGATCAAGGTCCTGGTCGCGGTCACCGGCAGCGTCAAGAAGCCGGCCGCCGCCGTTGTACCGCAACAGGCAAGCGTCAAGCCAGCACCCGTACAGGCTGGGGTTCCTGCCGAAGTCGTCGCCGTGATCTCGGGAGCGCTCGCCGCAGCGCTCGGACCACATCGCGTTCTGCACATTGCTGAGAGCGGACGCGCCTGGGCCCATACCGGCCGCAGCGCTCAGCACTCGCACCAGCCAAGACATTAATCAAATATTCAAGTATTCAATAAGGGAATCACATCATGCAAAGAGTCTTCAAGATCGCCGTCAACGGAACCAACTACGATGTCGTCGTCGAGGAACTGACGTCCGCAACGTCCGCCATCATGCCGAATTACACACCTGCTCCGGCCGCGGTCACCCCCGCTGCAGCAGCGCCGGTTGCCGCACCGAAAGCCGCGGCGACTGCCCCGGCGGGTGCGGGTGATCAATGCGCCCAGATGGGTGGCGTGGTTTCCGGCGTGATGGTCAAGGAAGGCCAGCAGGTCAACGAAGGCGACAAGATCGCCGAACTCGAAGCAATGAAAATGAAGGTGCCGGTCATGGCATCGCGTTCGGGTCAGGTTTCCAAGGTGTGCGTTGCCATCGGCGATGCGGTCGAAGCCGGACAGGTCCTGCTGACGATCGCGTAATCGCCGTCTTTGCGACAACGCAAAGCCGATTAATCAACACATCAGGCGGCCTCGGCCGCCGGAGACTGGTCCAAACGCATGGAAGCCATAAGTTTTCTCGACCTTTTTCAAGGCATCGCAACTTTGGTCGCATCCGAACCAAAGATCATGATCGGGCGCATCTTTCTGATGCTGCTCGGTTTCCTACTCATCTACCTGGGTTCCCGCAATGTTCTGGAGCCGCTGCTGATGATCCCGATGGGTCTCGGCATGTCGTCGATCAATGCCGGCGTAATGTTCCTCGAAGCCGGCAAGATGGGGACGCTGTTCGTTGACCCCTTGATGTCTGACGTCAATGATCTGGTCAACATCATGCAGATCAACTGGCTGCAACCCGTCTTTACATTGACCTTCAGCAACGGCTTGATCGCCTGCTTCGTGTTCATGGGCATCGGCGTCCTGCTGGACGTCGGTTACATCATGGCGCGCCCCTTCCAGAGCATGATCATCGCCCTGTTTGCCGAACTGGGAACGTTTGTGGTTTATCCGACCGCAATCGCACTCGGTTTGACGCCGGGGGAAGCCGCCTCCGCGGCAACGATCGGCGGCGCGGACGGCCCGATGGTCTTGTTCACATCGCTCGTCCTGGCAAAGCATCTGTTCGTGCCCATCACGGTCGTCGGCTATCTCTACCTTGGCCTGACCTACGGCGGCTATCCGTATCTGGCGAAGTGGCTGATCCCGGAAAAGCTGCGCGGCATCAGCATGGCCAATGACCGAGGTCCGACGATCACCCGTTCGCAAAAGCTGATCTTCGCCGTCGTCACCTGTACGCTGCTGTGCTTGCTGTTCCCGGTTGCAGCGCCGCTTTTCTTCTCCTTGTTCGTCGGCGTCGCAGTGCGTGAAAGCGGTCTGGAGAACTTTTCCAACCTGTTGAGCGAGACCTTCCTCTACGGTGCGACGTTCTTCCTCGGTTTGACGCTCGGCGTTCTGTGCGAAGCGAATACGTTGCTGGAGCCGACAGTCCTCAAGTTGCTGCTGCTGGGCATCTTGGCGCTCTTCGTTTCTGCCGTCGGCGGCATCATCGGCGGTTATGTGATGTATTTCGCTACAGGCGGCAAGTTCAATCCTGTCATCGGGATCGCTGGTGTCAGCTGCGTCCCGACGACGGCGAAGATCGTGCAGAAGATTGCAACGGCAGCCAATCCCAGCGCAATCATCCTTCCGCAGGCGCTCGGTGCAAACATCAGCGGTGTGATTACCTCGGCGATCATCGCCGGGACGTTCATCGCTTTCTTGCGCTAGACGGGTTGTACGCTTGAGCCTGGATCCAATCGCCGATGCGCGATTGGATCCAGGCTCACGAGACCGCAGAAAGGCGGCGAGCAATCGCCGCCTTTCTCGTCAGTGCGACCGAGAGATTCTCTGCTCCGGTTCGACACGCACCCTGACATCCCCTGGTCATGCACCTATAATCAAGCGAGAGTTTTCCCCGCTCTCGGCCGCAATTGACCCAACCCGCCGGCCGTTTTTTTTGGCCGGAGACTGCAATTTATTCATGGAGGACGAGAAACGTCATGACCGTCTATCTCTATTTTTCCCTCATCCCGGAAGCGCTGATTGCCTCCAATCTGACGCCGGAACAGTTTGGTCAGTACTATGCGACCGGCAGTGGGTACAAATCGAAGGGTCAATGCCTGTTCTTTGAAGTCGATCCGAATTTCCGCAGTGACTACTTCGATATCGACACTGCCGTCGCGCGCTGCGTCCCGGCGGCCGACGGAACGCCGAAGCACTCCGTCTATGTCTCGGTTTACCGCGTTCTCGAGCATTTGCCGGTCAGCGCACTCGGCAAGCTGTATCTGACGACTGCCTACGGGCACACGCTTGGTATCGGGCGCGGCGAGCCGACGCCGGAGAAGGCGCCGTGCCTGCATCTTTACCAGGATCTCTCCCCGATCAACAGTCTGGTGGTGAGCAACCTTGAGCCGTATGACTTTTACGATAGCGTCACGCTTAACCCGACGAAGTTCATCCGCTTCCCCGCGCTCGTCTTTGTCGAGTTGGAACTCGATGAGCTGGCGAAGGATCCCGAAAACGGCAAGGCCAACGACCTGCCCTACTCCTTCATCCACCATCTGCGCGAGGCCCTGATGACGCTCAAGCCGCGCTCGGATGATCAGCCAAGCACCAAGGACAGCAAGATGGTGCACCGCGTCCACTCGCTGGAGTTCCCTTACCGCATGGTCAAGAAGGGCTTCTACGTCGGCAACGGCGAGGAGTTCGCTTTCTACCCGATGCTGAGCCATAAGGAACTGCGCGAAGACCACAATCAATGGTGGCGTTCGGCGAACCTATAGCGCCTACCGCAATCGAATACACCGCAACACATAATTCGCCCGGAAAGGGCAAGATACACAGAGGACTTTCATGACACGCCATACCAAAATCGTCGCCACCCTTGGCCCTTCTTCCCGCGATCCACAGGTTCTCGAAACCCTGATCAAGACCGGTGTGAATGTCGTTCGCCTCAACTTCTCGCACGGCAAGGCCGAAGACCACATCAACCTGGCCAGTACCATCCGCAGCATCTCCGAACGCGTCGGCCGCCCGGTCGGCATCCTGGCCGACCTCCAGGGACCGAAGATCCGTATCGGCAAGTTCGAGGAAGGAAAGATCGCGCTCGAGAACGGCGATCATTTCATCCTCGACGCAGCATGCGAACTCGGCAATCAGGAGCGCGTCGGCCTCGACTACAAGGAACTGCCCAAGGACGTCAGCACCGGCAATATCCTGCTGCTCGACGACGGGCGCATCGTGCTCGAAGTCCGCCAGGTCATCGATCAGGAAATCCACACGGTCGTCCTGCACGGCGGCCCGCTCTCGAACAACAAGGGCATCAACCGCCAGGGTGGCGGCCTGTCGGCCCCCGCGCTGACGGCCAAGGACATGGACGACATCAAGACGGCGGCGCAGATCGGTGCGGACTATCTTGCCGTCTCCTTCCCCAAGAGCGCGTCGGACATGTACATGGCGCGCCAGTTGATGATTGCCTGCGGCGGCCAAGCGCTGACGATCGCCAAGATCGAACGCGTCGAAGCCGTCGCCGCGCTCGAAGAGATCCTCGACGCCTCCGACGGCCTGATGGTCGCCCGCGGCGACCTGGCGGTCGAAGTCGGTGACGCTGCCGTGCCGGCGTTGCAGAAGCGCATGATCCGTCTCGCCCGCGAACGGAATAAGCTGGCGATCACGGCGACGCAGATGATGGAATCGATGATCCACGCGCCGACACCAACCCGCGCCGAGGTTTCGGACGTCGCCAACGCCGTCCTCGACGGCACCGACGCCGTGATGCTCTCGGCAGAAACGGCCGCCGGAAACTACCCGGTGCAGACGGTCGAAGCGATGGCGCGTATCTGTCTGGCGGCGGACAAATCGATGCTGATCTCGCTCGATCGCGAATTCCTCAACCGCAACTTCACGCGCATCGACCAGTCGATCGCGATGTCGGCGCTGTTCGCCGCCTACCACCTCAACGTCAAGGCCATCGCGGCGTTCACCTCGTCCGGTTCGACCGCACTCTGGATGAGCCGCCTGAACTGCGGGATTCCGATCTTCGCGCTCACGCAGGAACAAGCGACCTTCACCAAGATGTCGCTCTACCGCGAAGTCTTCCCGCTGCTGATGAAGGACGACGTTGCCAAGGACCGCGACGGCATGCGCTACGACGCGGAGCAACGGTTGATCCAGGCCGGCGTCGTCAAGAAGGGCGACCTGATCGTTCTCTGCTACGGTGACAAGCGCGGCCATACCGGCGGCACCAACACGCTGACCATCGTTCGCGTCGGCGAGCAACTGCCTCCGCGCAGCTGATAGCCTTCGAGGGGGAACATCGCGTCACCCCCTCGTCATCTTCGCGCTAAAATACCCCGTTTGGCGGGCCGGTCTTTCCGGCCCACTTTTGCAGCTTTCTATCAGCCCAACGGAGGAATCAAATGCCACTCGTATCACTACGCCAGCTCCTCGACCACGCCGCGGAAAACAGCTACGGCCTGCCCGCCTTCAACGTCAACAATATGGAGCAGGTCATCGCCATCATGGAAGCTGCGAGCGAACTCGACGCGCCGGCGATCATGCAAGCCTCGGCCGGTGCCCGCAAGTACGCTGGCGAAGCCTTCCTGCGCCACCAGATCCTCGCCGCCATCGAAGCCTATCCGAACATCCCGGTCGTCATGCACCAGGACCACGGCCAGTCGCCGGCAATCTGCATGGCGGCAATCCGCTCCGGCTTCTCGTCCGTCATGATGGACGGCTCGCTCGAAGCTGACGGAAAGTCGGTCGCCTCCTTCGACTACAACGTCGCCACGACGCAGAAAGTGGTCGAATTCTCGCACTCGATCGGCGTTTCGGTTGAAGCCGAACTCGGCGTGCTCGGCTCGCTCGAGACGATGAAGGGCGACAAGGAAGACGGCCACGGCGCCGAAGGCACGATGACGCGCGAACAGCTCCTGACCGACGTCGAGCAGGCCGCCGACTTCGTCAAGAAGACGCAGTGCGACGCGCTGGCCATCGCTATCGGCACCTCGCACGGCGCCTACAAGTTCACCAAAAAGCCCACCGGCGACATCCTCGCCATCGACCGCATCCGCGAAATCCACGAGCGCATCCCGAACTGCCACCTGGTCATGCACGGATCGTCGTCGGTGCCGCAAGAACTCCTCGCTGAAATCCGCGAATTCGGCGGCGACATGAAGGAAACGTACGGCGTGCCGGTTGAAGAAATCGTGCGCGGCATCAAGTACGGCGTGCGCAAGGTCAACATTGATACCGACATCCGTCTGGCGATGACCGGCGCGATCCGTCGCTACTTTGTCGAGAACCCTGGCAAGTTCGACCCGCGCGACTACCTCAAGCCGGCCCGCGAAGCCGCCAAGAAGGTCTGCCGCGCCCGCCTCGAAGCCTTCGGCGCTGCCGGTCAGGCGAGCAAGATCAAGGCCATTCCGCTCGACAAGATGGCCGAGCGCTACAAGACGGGCGAACTTGACCAGGTCGTCCGCTGATCGCCTGAAGCGTCAGTTGAACTGAAACGGCGATGCCGCGATCTCCTGTAAAGGACATCGCGGCATTCTTTATTCTGGAGTCATCCGAATGCATCCAGGCTTTCGCCTCACCGGCATTGAAACTCACCCGCTACGCGAGCAACTGAACGACGAGTTTCACTCGCGTGCGCCGATCCCGCTGACGTGTCCGATGCTCGTATCGCATTTGGCCTTCCACCACGACAACGTCTTCTCACCGCAGGAAGAGCGCGAGAACGTCCTGCGCCTGTGCCAGACCAGCACCTGTACCTTCATCGAGAATTCGCCGACACATCTGGTTTTCGACGCAGGTAGTTTCAAGATGCGCTGGGAACTGCATACCGAGTATTCGAGCTACACGTTTCTGCGCCCGCTGCGCGAAGGCGAGCCGCTTCAGCCGGACGAAACAGCGCTCGACACCGTATTCCCGGATTGGGTTTCGAGCATTCCCGGCCGGCTGATCGTCGCCACGCATGTCGAACTACGCTCGGCCAAGGACGTTTCGCCCGAGTCCGTGCTGGCGACGCTCTCGCCGACCAACGGCCGACAGATGGTCGTCTCTCGAGTTGCAAACGGCGCCGCTTGGGTGTTTACGGATTTCATGTTCGACAACGGCTTCTCGCGCTTCCTGCTGATCGACGAGAGCATGGTCGGACGACAACCCGGTCGCGCCGTGCAACGCCTGTTCGAGATCGAGACCTACCGCATGCTGGCCTTGCTCGGTCTGCCAGTTGCTACCGAGGTCGGACGCTGGTTGAGCGGCGCCGAACGCCGTCTGGCCGAGCTGATGGACCACATCGGCCAGGCGAACAGCCCGGAAGACGAGCGCTCGGTGCTCGCCGACCTCTCAAAGATGGCCGCCGAAGTCGAGCACTCGGTCGCCCGCACGACCTTCCGCTTTGGCGCGTCGTCGGCCTACAACACGCTGGTCATGCAGCGCATCCATGAGTTGCGCGAGATTCGCGTTCCCGGCTACCAAAAACTCAGCGAGTTCATGCAGCGCCGCTTCATGCCGGCGATGAATACCTGCGCTGCGATGGCGCGACGCCAGGAGGAACTGTCCGGCCGGGTCGCCCGCAACAGCCAGCTGCTGCGCACGCGTGTCGACATTGAACTCGAACGCCAGAACCAGGAACTGCTGGCACAGATGAATAATCGCGCGAAGGTGCAACTTCGCTTGCAGGAAACCGTCGAAGGCCTGTCGATCGCGGCGATCACCTACTACGGTTCGCAGCTCGTGCAGTATCTGGCCAAGGGCGGGAAGTACCTGTTCCCGGCCATCTCTCCTGAGATCGCGACCGCCGTGTCTATCCCGTTGATCGCCGTCTGTGCCCTCTTCGGTATCAAGCGCATGCGCAAGACGCTGGCGCAGGAAGCCGAAGGAACGAACTGACCTATAATTCGCAACCTCCCAGGCAGCTTTTCGCCTCACCCTATCCACTCATCTTTCCGGATCAGACTCATGACTCAAGCCCTGTTCGAATCGACCATCAAGAGCCTTCAACTTCTTGGCCGCGGCAAAGTGCGCGACATCTACGCCATCGACGCCGACAAACTGCTGATCGTGACCAGCGACCGCCTGTCCGCCTTCGATGTCGTCCTGCCCGATCCGATTCCGGGCAAGGGAACGGTGCTGACGCAGCTCGCCAATTTCTGGTTCGAGAAACTCTCGTACATCCTGCCCAACCAGCTGACCGGCATCGACCCCGAGTCGGTCGTCGCGCCGGAAGAGCGCGACCAGGTGCGCGGCCGCGGCCTCGTCGTCAAGCGCCTGAAGCCGCTGCCGATCGAAGCCGTCGTGCGCGGCTACCTGATCGGCTCCGGCTGGAAGGATTACAAGGAGACCGGTGCCGTCTGCGGCATCAAGCTGCCAGCCGGACTCAAGCTCGCCGAGAAGCTACCGGAACCGATCTTCACGCCCGCGACCAAGGCCGAGCAAGGTGATCACGACGAGAATATCTCTTTTGAACAGGCGCAGATCGACTGCGGCGCGGCGCTCTCCGGCATCCTCGCCGGCACCGGCAAGAACGGCGCGCAGATCGCTACCCAGGCGCGCGATGCGGCGCTCGCACTGTACACGGCGGCCGCCGACTACGCGCTGACGCGCAACATCATCATCGCCGACACCAAGTTCGAGTTCGGCGTCGACAGTACCGGCACGCTGCACCTCATCGACGAAGCGCTGACGCCCGACTCGTCGCGCTTCTGGCCGATGGAAGCCTACGCCGTTGGCAGCAACCCGCCGTCCTACGACAAGCAATACGTGCGCGATCATCTGGAGACGCTGGACTGGAACAAGACGGCGCCCGGCCCGAGCCTGCCGGCCGACGTCATCGCCCGCACCAGCGCCAAGTATCGCGAAGCTTACGAGCAACTCACCGGGCTGAAACTTGCCTTCTGACAAACGCTCCAACTGCTAACAATCCCACCACTGGGCGGCTGCGGCCGCCCAGCCCATTTCTGGAAGACCCAAGATGACCGCGCGACCCGATGCCTCCACCAACGCCCTGCTCGATTTCTCCGGCCTGCCGCGCTTTGACGCGATCACGCCAAGCGATGTCCAGCCGGCGATTGACCTCCTGCTGGCGAACAACCGGGCGCTGGTCGAACGTCTGACGTCCGACGAGGTTCCGGCCACCTGGAGCACCTTCGCCGCGCCGCTCGCCGACGAGATCGAGCAACTGTCGCGCGCCTGGGGCGTCGTCGGCCATCTGCATTCGGTCAACGACATTCCGGAATGGCGCGAGGCTTACAACGGCATGCTGCCTGAAGTCTCGCGCTTCTTTGCCGAACTCGGCCAGAACCTCAAGCTTTTCGCCAAGTACAAGGCCATCCGCGAGAGTTCTGAATACGCCACGCTGACGCCGGCGCAACGCAAGATCGTCGACAACGAGATCCGCGACTTCCGCCTGTCCGGCGCCGAGTTGCCGGAAGACCAGAAGCCGCGCTTCCAGGCGATCTCGGAGGAACTCGCGAGCCTCTCCGCGAAGTTCTCCGAGAACCTGCTCGACGCGACCAATGCCTTCGCCCAGTTCGTTACCGACGAGGCCAAGCTCGCCGGCATCCCCGACGACGTTCGCCAGGCCGCGCGCGAAGCCGCCGAGAAAGACGGAAAGCCCGGCTGGAAATTCACGCTGCACATGCCGTCCTACCTGCCCGTCATGCAATACGCCGAGGACCGCGAGCTGCGCGCCACGATGTATCGCGCCTATGCGACACGCGCAGCTGAATTCGGCCCGACCGAACTCGACAACACGCCGCTGATCACGAAGATCCTCGAACTGCGCCAGGAAGAAGCGCGCATGCTCGGCTACGGCAATTTCGCCGAGGTGTCGCTAGTGCCCAAGATGGCCGAATCGGTCCCGCAAGTGCTCGCCTTCCTGCGCGATCTGGCGACGAAGGCTAAACCCTTCGCCGAAAAGGACATCGCCGAACTGCGCGCGTTTGCCAAGGAGGAACTCAAACTCGATACGCTCGAACCGTGGGATGTCGGTTTCGCCTCGGAGAAACTACTGCAGGCGCGCTACGCCTTTTCCGAGCAGGAAGTGAAGCGCTACTTCACCGAAGACAAGGTACTCGGCGGCCTGTTCCGCGTCGTCGAAACGCTGTTCGGCGTTCGCTTAAAAGCGGACAGCGCGCCGGTCTGGCACGAGGACGTGCGCTTCTTCCGTATCGAGACGCCGGATGGCGCGCTGATTGGACAGTTCTACATCGACCTCTACGCGCGCGAGACGAAGCGCGGCGGCGCCTGGATGGACGAGGCCATCACGCGCCGGCGAGTGGTCGCCGGCATCCAGACGCCAGTCGCCTATCTCAACTGCAACTTCTCACGCCCGGTCGGCGACAAGCCGGCGACCTTCAGTCACGACGACGTGATCACGCTGTTCCACGAAACGGGGCACGGGCTACACCATCTGCTGACGCAGGTCGATGAACTCGGCGTCTCCGGCATCCACGGCGTCGAATGGGACGCCGTCGAACTTCCGTCGCAGTTCATGGAGAACTACTGCTGGGAATGGGACGTCGTCCGCGAGATGACGGCGCACGTCGACAGCGGTGAGCCGCTGCCGCGCGAACTGTTCGACAAGATGATTGCCGCCAAGAACTTCCAGAGCGGCATGCAGACCGTCCGCCAACTCGAGTTCTCGCTCTTCGACATTTTGCTGCACAGCGACTTCGATCCCGCAGGGACCACCAGCGTGCTCGATCTGCTTAACACGGTACGGCGCGAGGTGGCGGTCATCGTCCCGCCGGAATGGCATCGATTCCCGAACAGCTTCTCGCACATTTTCGCTGGCGGTTACGGCGCCGGCTACTTCAGCTACAAGTGGGCCGAGGTACTCTCGGCCGACTGCTACGCCGCGTTCGAGGAAGCGGGAAATCCCTTCGACCCGGAGACCGGCCGGCGTTTCCTGCAGGAGATCATCGCCGCGGGCGGCGCGCGCCCGGCACTCGAGAACTTCCGCGCCTTCCGCGGGCGCGATCCCGAGGTCGATGCGCTGCTCCGGCACAGTGGTATGATCCCTGCGTAATTCGGAGGGCACACCATGAACCAACTGCATCTCATGTTTCTCGCGGGCGCGCTGGCAGCCACCTCGCTCGCCAGTGCACAAACCACCTATCGCTGGGTCGACCAGAAGACCGGCCAGACCGTCTTTTCGGACCAGCCACCACCACCCGGAACACCCGGCGTCGTCAAGGTCGGCAGCGAAGCCCGCGGCACCGAACCGCAAGTGCCGTATGCCACGCGGCAGGCGGCCGAAAAGTATCCGGTCACGCTGTACACCGCCGCCAGTTGCGCCGACTCCTGCAACCAGGCGCGCGACTTGCTCAACCAGCGCGGCGTTCCCTTCACCGAGAAGATGCTCAACACGGAAGAGGACCAGGCCGAGTTTGCCAAGCAGATGGGCAGCAAGGACGTCATGGTTCCGAGCCTGACCGTTGGCCAGCAGAAATTCCGCGGCCTCGAATCCGGCGCCTGGAACAATCTTCTCGATCTGGCGGGCTATCCCAAATCGGCGCCCTTCGGCGCCAAACCGTCGGGCGCATTCGCCGAATGAGGCTCGCCACCTGGAACGTCAACTCGCTGAAGGTTCGCCTGCCGCAATTGCTCGAGTGGCTCGCGGCGAAGCAACCCGACGTCGTTTGCCTCCAGGAGACGAAGCTCGAAGACGCAAACTTTCCGCGAGCCGAGATCGAGGCAGCCGGTTACCAGGTCGCCTTCTCCGGGCAGAAGACTTACAACGGCGTTGCTTTGCTGGCACGCGGCGAACTCGCCGACGTGGTCAGCGGAAATCCGCATTTTGGCGATCCGCAAAAGCGCCTGATCGCCGCGACCGTCGGCGGTGTGCGCGTCATCTGTGCGTATGTACCGAACGGCCAGGCCGTCGGCAGCGATAAGTACGACTACAAGCTCGCCTGGCTGGCAGCGTTGGACAAATGGCTCACCGAGCAACTCGCCGCTTATCCGCAGCTGGCGCTCGCCGGCGACTTTAACATCGCTCCGGACGATCGCGACGTGCATGACCCGGCCGCTTGGGCCGGGCAGATTCTCTGTTCGGACGCCGAGCGCTCGGCTTTCCAGCGACTGCAGGCGCTCGGTCTGCACGACAGCTTCCGGCTCTTCGAACAGCCGGAGAAGACCTTTTCGTGGTGGGATTACCGGATGCTCGGCTTCCAGAAGAATCAGGGGCTACGCATCGACCACATTCTGCTGTCCGAGCCGTTGCGTGCTCGCTGCAAGGCTTCCGGGATCGACCGCGAAATGAGAAAGCGCGAGCGTCCGTCCGACCACGCGCCCGCAATCGTTGATCTCGCAGAACTGGCCGATTGACGCGCTTGCCGCGCGCCGCGACGGCTAGTCTTTCCCCATGCTCAGGTAGTTGGCAATCGCGACGTAGGTGTCGACGGCCAGATCTTCGGCACGGCTCGTCGGCGCAATCCCGAGTGCGCTGAAACCCACGTCGTCGAGGATACCCTTGAGGTTGTTGCGCAGCATCTTGCGCCGTTGTGCGAAAGCCGCCGCGACCACGGAGGCGAACTTTTCAGCGTCGAGCGCAAGCAGTTCGGATGCGGGGCGCGGAATCAGCCGAACCACGGCCGAATCAACCTTGGGCGCCGGCTCGAAACACTCGGGCGGTACGTCGAGCAGCCAGTCCATGTAGAACCGGTATTGCAGCATCACGGAGAGGCGTCCGTAGTCCGACGTCCCAGGCTCGGCCACCAGGCGTTCGACGACTTCCTTCTGCAACATGAAGTGCATGTCATAGACCTGCTCGGCAAAGCTAGCCAGGTGAAAGAGCAGCGGCGTCGATATGTTGTAGGGCAGGTTGCCGACCACGTGCAGTTTTGCGTCTCCTTCGACCAAAGAAGCGAAATCGAACGACAGCGCGTCGCCGGCATGGATTGTCAGACGATCAGGCGCGTAACGCTTCTGCAAACGCGCGACGATGTCTCGGTCGATCTCGACGACGTGCAGATGATCGACCTTCTGAAGCAGGGGATCGGTCAAGGCGCCGAGGCCCGGGCCGATCTCGACGACACGGTCGCTGCGCTTTGGCGCGACGGCGTTGACGATGTCGGCGATGACTTGCTGGTCGACCAGGAAGTTCTGACCGAAGCGTTTGCGTGCAACGTGTTGGCTCATGGGATGGTCCTGCAAATCTCGGCGCAGTTCACTGCCGCTGCGCCATGGCGATCGCCTGTTCGACGGCGACGAAAAGCGAACCCGGATCGGCGCGCCCGGTACCGGCGAGTTCGAGCGCCGTGCCGTGATCGACCGAGGTGCGGATGATCGGCAGACCGAGCGTCACGTTGATGCCGTTGCCGAAGCTCGCGTATTTCAGCGCGGTCAGCCCCTGGTCGTGATACATCGCCAGCACGCAGTCACCCTGTTCGAGCATCGGCGGCGTGAACATCGTATCGGCCGGCAACGGTCCGAGCAGGCGCATGCCTTCGCCGCGTAGCCGTTCGAGTACCGGGGTGATGACTTCGATTTCTTCCGTTCCGAGGTAGCCGCCCTCGCCCGCGTGCGGGTTAAGGCCGGCGACAAGGATGCGCGGATCGGCCAGACCGTACTTGACTCGCATGTCCGCGTGCAGGATGCGCAAGGTCGTTTCAAGCGATTCCTGCGTGATGGCCGCGGCCACGTCCTTCAAGGGCAGGTGCGTCGTCGCCAACGCGACCTTCAGATTGCTGCTGGCAAGCATCATGACGACGCGCGGCGTGTTCGTCTTCTCGGCGAGGTATTCGGTGTGGCCGGTGAAAGGGATCCCGGCATCGTTGATCACGCCCTTATGCACCGGCGCCGTCACCATCGCGGCGAATTCGCCGGAACGGCAGCCGTCGAGCGCCCGATCGAGAAGACTGAGCACGTAGTTCGCGTTTGCCCGGTCGAGTTGCCCCGGATTCGACGGTACGGCCAATGGTTGATGCAGGATGTCGAGGACGCCTCGCTGTGGCGGCAGTTCCGGAGCCCAGTCACGCAATCTGAGACGATCAGGCGAAAGCCCGACTGCGTTCGCCCGGGCTGCGAGAAGCTGGCGATCGGCGAGAATCACGAGTTGTGCCGGGAACTCGCCCTCGCTTAGGCGCAAGCACAGTTCGGGACCTATCCCGGCCGGCTCGCCGGAGGTGACGGCGATCACCGGCAGGTCGGACTTCAATCAGCGCTCCTCGAGACGGAGTTCGACGTAGGCCCGATCGCGGATCTGGCGCAACCAGTCCTGATAGGCTTCGTCCATCTTGCGCTCGCGCAGGATCTGGCGTGCCGCCGCACGCTGACGGTCGGCCGACACATCCTGAACGCGCCGCTCGAGCACTTCGATCAGATGGAAACCGAACGGCGACTGGATCGGCTGGCTGAGTTCGCCCGGCTTGAGCGCGTTCATCGCGCGCTCGAAATCCGGCACGGTATCGCCCGGGTAAATCCAGCCGAGGTCACCGCCCTTGGACGCAGAGCCATCCTGCGAATAGAGCTTGGCGAGCGCCGCGAAGTCTTCGCCGTGCTTGATGCGATCGTACAGACCCTCGAGCTTGTGCCGCGCCTCGGTTTCGGCGACGACCTCGTTTACCTTGATCAGGATATGCCGGACATGCGTCTGCTCAACCGGGGCCATCGTCGCTCCGCCGCGCTTGGCCACGAGTTTGATGATGTGAAAGCCGTTCGGACTGCGCAGGAGCGGCCCGACTTCGCCCTCCCTGAGTTTGGCGACAACCTCAGAGAACAGGGCTGGCAAGCGATTGAGGGGGCGCAGCCCCAGGCTCCCGCCCTTCAGCGCGTCTGGTGCGTCCGAGTACGACGCCGCCATCTGCGAGAAGTCCTCGCCCTTTTTCACGCGCTCGTAAACCTGCTCCGCCTTGGCCTTGAGCTTCTGGATCTGCTCCGGGCTCGCCGATTCCGGCGAGCGCAGCAGGATGTGGGCCACTTCGTATTCCTCGCGGGAACTCGCACCGGAAGGATCGCCGCTCAGGTAGTTGTCGATTTCGCCCTCGGAGATGACGATCTTGTCATTCACCTCGCGCTCGCGCACGCGCGCAATGGTCATCTCCTCGCGGATCTCCTCGCGGAATTTGGCAAACGGAATGCCGTCCTTCTGCAAGGCATCGCGGAATCGGGCCAGCGACATCTTGTTGTTGGCGGCGATGCGCTGCAGCGCCTGCTCGAGTTGCGAATCGTCGATGCGCATGCCGCTCTCGCGTGCGTGTTGCAACTGGACCTTGTCCATGATCAGGCGCTCAAGCATCTGCCGCTCGAGTTCTTCTTTCGGCGGCAGGGGCGTTCCCTGCTTGCGCAACTGCGTCACGGCCAGATCAAGACGCATCTGCAGTTCGTGCAAGGTAATCACTTCGTCGTTGACGACCGCGACGATCCGATCCGCCGGTACCGGCTCGTTCGCCTGCTGATTCTGCGCCAGCGCGTGCGCGGCGCCGAGCAGACCAATGGACAGCAGCGCTGTACGCAGGAGTGACATCATGTGGAGTACCTATTCATCAAGGACGGAATTGTCCGCTGTCTGGTTGATCAGGCTGTAGCCCTGGATATTGCGCTTGAGCAGATCCAGCGGGTTGGAACCGATACGCGAGAAATCGTTGAGTTCGAGCTGCACGAAGAATGAAGTCGACGCATCTTCCTCGGTCAAGGCCGCGCGGCGTACGACGCCGCGCAACACCCAGCAGCCGCCGTTGTACTCGAGTCCGCCGATTGATTCGATCATGCGCCCACCCTGAGCGACCTCGTCGTCCTGGAACGAGTAATTCAGGCGCCCGACGGCGTGCCAGCGGCCGGAAAGCGGCCATTGGCCCGAGACGTCGATCTGGTCTACCGGCGAATTCGCGTCGATGCTGTAGCGATAGGCCGCGTTGAGCACCTTGCCGGGGGCCGGCTGGTAGCGCGCGCCCATCGAGTAACGCTTGACCTCCTTGCTCGACAGGTTGTACTGCCATGCGAGATCGGCGTAGACCTTGGGCAGGACCTGGCCGCTGAACGCCGCGAGCACGTCGGATTTCTCCCAGCGATCGTCCTCCGACTCCGCCACTGTCGAATTCAGTCCGACCTTGCTCTGCTGGAAATAGAAGCGTTGCCCGAGCATTGCGCGCATCACCTCGGCGCCCGTATTCGGCTCGATCAGGCGTGTCGTCGCGGCCGCCGTCAACTGGTTCGCGTCGCTGATGCGGTCCCAGCCGGTGAACTGGTTTTCGGAGAAGATCTGCGCAAAGTTGAAGTCGGCAACGTTCGTATCGAACCGCGGGATATCGCTTTGATCCTTGTACGGGACGTTCAGGTAATAGAGACGCGGCTCAAGCGTCTGCGTGTAGTCACGACCGAACCAGTTGCTCGACCGCTCGAAGGTCATCCCGGAGTCCACGCTGAAGATCGGCAGCGTGACCGAGATCGAGTCCGGCGTATCTCCCTGCCGGCCGGAAATCGAGTATTTGCGATAGTTCACGCCGATCTTCGGCGTCACGTACCAACCAGGCGTCACGTAGGGCAACGACAGTTGCGGGTAGAGCACCGTCCGGTCGGCCGTCATTCCGTCGATAAACGTCGAGCCCACGTACTGGTCGTCACGGGTGAAGTGCGTGTACTGTCCGAGGAAGGCGGCATCGGTTGAGTAAAGATCCGGCTTGCGCGCATTCAGCGTCAGCTGCGGCAGGAGCTTGTAGGGCGCTTCCACAGGATTGTCCGAATCGGGCTGCAGCGTCTGGTATTGCTGGACAGTGGCCGTGGCATTCCACCAGCCGCCACCGCCGTAGGTGATCTGCCCCTGTTGCAGGAGTTGCGATTGCGAGGTCTGTGCAATCTGGCTCGACAGATCGGTGTAGTAGTAGTCGTCGGAGACCTTGTTGTAGTTGATCAGCCCGGAGAAGCCGTTGGCCGTTGCCTGGTTGTGCTGGATCGAGAAGCCGTAACGCTGATCGCCATCGCGCAGCTGGTCATTCGGCAGGATTTCCGCCTTCACTTCGCCGTGATACAGCCCGCCGTAGGCCGTATTGAGGTAGCGGAACTCGTTGTTCACCTGGACGCCGCGCTTGCTCATCACACGCGGGGTGATCGTGGCGTCCATGTTCGGCGCAATATTCCAGTAATACGGGAGGTCGAATTCCACACCATTGTCGCTGCTGGTGCCGAGCGAGGGCGCGAGGAATCCGGATTTGCGCTCATTGTTGAGTGAGAATGACAGCCACGGGGTATAGAAGATCGGCACGTCCTTGAAGTACACGGTCCCGTTGGACCCCTCACCGACCTCGCGGTCGTAGTCCAGTTTTAGCGCCTCGGTCCGGGCATACCAATCGTCGTTGCCTGGCTCACAGGTCGTGTAAGTGCTGTTCGTCAGACGGATCTGGTTCTCGCCCTCAAAGTCGATTCGATCGGCCTGACCGCGGCCCTCCGTCATCGTTCTGCCAGTCTCTTCTGGTTCGATCGACAGCAGTTGGCCCGGCGCAGCAAAGCCCGAATCCCAGTCGTCGAAGCCGGTCGGGCCATTTGCAACGCTCGGCACCGTCTGGCCGCCCACCACGTTTGCGCTTGTCTTCGGAGGACGCTTGATCAGGTACTCAGGCTGCTCGAAGAAACCAACTTGATCTTCGAGTTTCAGGCGCATCTTCGGACCGCTGACACGGTCCTCGCCCTGCAAGAGAACAACATTACCCTCGCCTTCGACCTCGTCATCGATCGGCCAGTACTTCAGTCGATCGGCGTTAAGCACGGTGCCGATCTTGCGCAACTCGGCCTCGCCCTCTGCAACGAACTCGCGATCGACCTCACCGCCCATGCGATGCGCACTCAAGAACACGGGCCGCGGCACGTCACTATCCTTCGGCGGCGGCATCATTTCAGTCGATGCTCGCAGACTCAAGGCCGGCGACGCGTCAGATGCAGGAACCGTATCGGCCACATCAACCGTCGCTACTGAAGAAGCCGTCTGCAATTGCGTTGGCTGCTTTGGCAACACCCGATCAACAACAGGTTCTCGTACCGACTGCGCTTGAACGGTCGCCGACGGCAAGCCAAGCAAGGCTGGATCGACGCGCAATGGCTCAAGCGATGAAACCTGCGCTCGCGGCGCCGACAACGCAGTGGGTCTAGCGGTCGCCGTCGGTGCGCTTACCTTCACTGCTGCAGTTGCCGCACCAACCAGCGGGGACGGTTCCGGACGTTTCTCCGTCCGCGAGTTCAACTCGTGATCCGACGCGAGTTTGTCCTCGCGCTCATCCTCGCGCGCTGGGCGTGGTGGCGGCACAACGACAGGAGCCTCGACGGCCTTCGGAACCGGCGCGGGGGCGGGCTCCACCGAGGCATTCTGCTGAGCCGGCTGCTGCTCCTCGCTGCCCGGAGCGACCGCGCGCGCCGGAATCCGGTCTGGCGCGGCTTGCACGGGACGCTTTATCTCTGGACGTGATGCCTTCTTGCGCTTCTCCGGCTGGATCACTTCCGGATCCGTCGTTCCGGCATCCTCCGCCTTCGTCGCCTCGACGTTGGACACATCAACCGGCGTCACCTCGACCGCTTCCCGAACAGTCTCTGCCGGCGCTGGCGCCTCAGCCGGTTTGATCGGCGGCAACCCAAGGAGTGTCGGATCGACGCGCAACGGCGTCAGCGACTGCGCTTGCGCGTTCTGGGCTAGAGCGCCCATCCACGCACTGACCAGTCCTGAGCAGAAAAGCAGCGCGATCTGTTTGCGCCGTACAGGAGGATTCATCCGGAAATTTCAGTAAAAAATTGGTGCCGGCCCGGCCTGCCGCCGCAGCGTGGAAGCCCTTGGAGCCAGTGGTAAAATCGCGGCATTTTAGCACCTAAGCCCAAGGAGAAGCGGCATGCCGCGTACCGTCCTGCTGCGTGACTGGCTTGACCGTCATCTCGCGCGCTCGCACAGCGAAGAAGAACTGAAAGACGGGTATTCACTCGAACCCGCATCGGCCGACGCCAGCTTTCGCCGCTACTTCCGCGTCACGCTACCGAGTGGCGACACACGCATCGTCATGGACGCCCCGCCCGAACTCGAGGACTGCCGCCCGTTCCTCCAAGTCGCCGCGCTGTTTCGCGATGCCGGTGTTCACGTCCCAGAAGTTTTCGACACCGACCTGGCGCAGGGTTTCCTGCTGCTCTCCGACCTCGGCAGCACGACTTACCTTAGCGTGCTGAACGCCGACACGGCGCCGAAACTTTACCGCGACGCCAACGCTGCGCTCGTGGACATCCAGCGCGCCAGCCGGCCCGGCGCGCTGCCCGAGTACGACCGCGCCCTGCTCACGCGCGAGCTCAACCTCTTCCCCGACTGGTACGTCGCCCGCCACCTCGGCATCACGCTCGACGAGAAGCAGGACGCGACCCTGCGCACCGTCTTCGAGAAGATCCTTGCCAACAACCTGGCGCAGCCGCAGGTCTTCGTCCATCGCGACTACCACTCGCGCAACCTGATGGTCCTCAGCGGCGACTATCCGAAGAACCCGGGCGTGATCGACTTCCAGGACGCCGTCTACGGCCCGATCACCTACGACCTCGTCTCGCTCTACCGCGACGCGTACATCACCTGGGACGAAAAGGACGAACTCGACTTCGTCATCCGCTACTGGGAAATGGCGCGTAAGGCCGGCTTGCCGGTGCATGCCGACTTTCACGACTTCTATCGCGACTACGAGTGGATGGGCGTGCAGCGCCAAATCAAGGTGCTCGGCATCTTCGCCCGCCTTTGCTATCGCGACGGCAAGGACGCCTACCTGAACGACATGCCGCGCGTGATGGCTTACCTGCGGCGCACCTGTGAGCGCTATCTGGAACTGAAGCCGCTCGTCCGTCTGCTCGATCAACTGGAGAGCCGGCCGGTCGAAACCGGGCTGACGTTCTAGCAATGAAAGCCTTCATTCTCGCCGCCGGACGCGGCGAACGCATGCGTCCGCTGACCGACACGACGCCAAAGCCGCTGCTGCTGGCCGGCGGCAAGCCGCTCATCGTCTGGCATCTCGAACGGCTCGCCACATGTGATTTCAAAGAAGTCGTCATCAACCACTCGCACCTCGGCCAGCAGATCGTCGATGCGCTCGGCGACGGCCACCAGTTCGGTCTGTCGATCCGCTACTCGGCGGAACCGCCCGGCGCGCTGGAAACCGCCGGCGGCATCGCCAAGGCCTTGCCGCTGCTCGGCGACGAGCCCTTCCTCGTGGTCAACGGCGACGTCTGGTGCGACTGGGATTTCCGCCGCGCACACGCGCTCGCCGGCAGACCGGCGCACCTCGCGCACCTCGTTCTCGTGACGAATCCGCCGCAACATGCCGGCGGCGACTTCTGCCTCGACGGCGATACCGTCCATTACGCGAGCTCGGGCCTCGGCCCGACGCTAACCTACGCCGGCACCGGCGTCTTCTCGCCCGCCTTCTTCGCCGACGTCCCGGCCGGCGCGGTGATGAAAATGCGCCCGTTGCTCGACGCCGCCATCGCACAGGGCATCGTCACCGGGGAACGACATCACGGCCGCTGGGTCGACGTGGGTACACCGGCCCGACTCGCCGAACTGGACCAGGAATTACGCCAGAAACAGCGCCAAATACCATGAAACACGAACCCTACTCCTCGCGCCGCTACGCGCTGCTCAAGCACATCGGCGACGGCGTCGCGATCATCCCGACGGCGCCGGAGCGCGTGCGCAACCGCGACTCGCACCACCCCTACCGTTTCGACAGCTACTTCTGGTACCTCTCGGGCTTTCCCGAGCCGGAAGCCGTGATCGTGCTGATCGGCGGTCGCGCCAAGAAATCCATCCTCTTCTGTCGCGACAAGAACGAGGAACGCGAGGTCTGGGAAGGTTTCCGCTACGGTCCCGACGCCGCGCGCGACGCATTCGGTTTCGACGAGGCGTATTCGTTCAGCAGTTTCGAATCCATGCTCCCCGAGCTGATCGCCAACCACAAGGCCCTCTGGTACGCGCTCGGCCACGACTCGGCTTGGGACGCGAAAGTCGTCGCTGCACTCAACAGCGTCCGGTCACAGGCCCGAGCCGGCAAGCACGCGCCGTCCAAGATCCGCGATCTGCGCCAACCGCTCGACCGCATGCGGCTTGTCAAGGACGCGCACGAAATCGACCTCATGCGCCGCGCCGCCGATATCACCTCGGCCGGTCATGCACGCGCCATGCGCCACTGCCGTCCCGGCCAGGCCGAATATGAACTCGAAGCCGAGCTTACGCACGAATTCCGCCGCCGCGGTGCCGGTGGCCACTCGTACAACCCGATCGTCGCCGGCGGCGCCAACGCCTGCGTGCTGCACTACGTCGACAACGACAAGCTGCTCGCCGAACACGCGCTGGTGCTGATCGATGCCGGTTGCGAACTGGAAGGCTACGCGGCCGACATCACACGCACCTTCCCGGTCGGCGGCTGTTTCAACGGCGCACAGCGCGACGCCTACGAGATCGTCCTTGCCGCTCAACTGGCGGCGATCGCCGCGATCAAACCGGGCGCATCGTTCTCCGCCTACCACGACGCCGCCGTCCGCGTGCTCGTGCAGGGCATGATCGACCTCAAGCTGCTCGCCGGCAGCGTCGACGGCCTGATCGAGAGTGAAGCGTACAAACCTTTCTACATGCACCGCACCGGACACTGGCTCGGGCTCGATGTGCACGACGCGGGCGACTACAAGACCGGTGACGATTGGATCAAGCTTGAACCAGGCATGGCGCTGACCGTCGAACCCGGCCTCTACATCCGCCCGTCGCCGATGGTCCCGCCGCACCTGCACGGCATCGGCATCCGCATCGAGGACGACGTGTTCGTCACCGAGGACGGATGCGACGTCTACACCACGGCGCCGAAGACCATTGCCGAAATCGAAGAAGTGATGCGCCACGATGGATAGCACAAAGGAAAGCCCGGCCGCAGAAGCGCTCGATACCGACGTCCTCATCCTCGGCGCCGGACCAGTCGGCATGACGCTGGCGCTCGCGCTCGCTGACGGGGGCCAGCGCGTCCATCTGCTCGACCGCCGCCCGCGCGGCGTCTGGGCCAACGACCCACGCGGCCTGGCGCTCTCGCACGGCTGCCGGCAGCTGCTCGAACGCCTGGGCGCGTGGAACGCAGCCGCCGGCACATCGATCAAGGAAATCAACGTATCGCAGCGCGGCGGCTTCGGCCGTACGATGATCGACGCTGCCGACTACGGCGCGCCGGCGCTCGGCTACGTCATGCGCTACCGCGACCTCGCAGCGGCGCTCGACGCGCGTATTCCGGCGACGCAATGGCTGGTGCCGGGCAATGTCGTCAGCATCGGCACCAACGACAGCGGTGCACTGGTCACCCTCACCCGCGGCGACGTCACGCAGCAGATCACGGCCAAACTCGTCGTCCATGCAGAAGGCACACCGCAGAGCGACCCCGAAGTCAGCGTCAGTGACTACCACCAGCACGCGGTGATCGCCGAAGTCCGCCCCGCGACGCCGCACGGCAATCGCGCCTGGGAGCGCTTCACGCCCGACGGCCCGCTGGCGCTGCTGCCGCTCGGCCAGGACTACTCGGTGGTGTTCACTGTGCCGCCGGAGAAGGCCGAACACCTTCTCGCGCTCGACGATGCTGGCTTCCTCGCCCCCCTGCGCGTGCAGTTCGGCACGCGCCTCGATTTCGTCCACGCAGGACCACGCGCCGCCTACCCGCTCGCCCTGCGCGTACGCCGGCAACTCGTTCAGCCGCGCCAGGTGTGGATTGGCAACGCGGCGCAGACGCTGCACCCGGTCTCCGGACAGGGTTTCAACCTCGGGCTGCGCGACGCCTGGGAACTCGCGGAGAAGTTGCTCGACGGACTGGAACAGCAGTGCGATGCCGGCCACCCCGCCGCGCTTGCCGCCTACGCCCGCGGCCGCCAGCTCGACCGGCGCGGCAGCATGGCCTTTACCGACGGCATCGTCCGCCTTTTCTCGAACGACTTCCCTCCGCTGCGCGCTGCACGCGGACTGGGGCTACTCGCGCTCGATCTCGTGCCGCCGCTGCGCCACTTCGTCGCCAAACGCATGATCTGGGGCGCGCGCGCCTGGTAGTTGCGCGGCGCACTACGCCGCGATGAGCGCGTAGTACTTGCGGTCCTCGACGAGCATGTGGCGCGCCACCACGTCATCGGCGAGAAACTGGAACAGCTCGCCCAAACCGAGTTTCCCTTGGTTGAACAGGGCCACCAACTCCATCGCGCGCGCGACGAGTTGCTGATGCATGCCCACGTGTGCGTCGAGGCCGGCAAAACCGGCGGCGGCGAGAATGGCTTCCTCGTCCTTGAAATGCTCGACGACCCCGGCAAGCAGGACATCGATACCGGCCGAGACATCCGCAACCGGCTGGTCACCGAGCATCGCCGCGAGCAGCGTGTTGGCGTGCGCGAACAAGGCCCGATGTTCCCGATCGATAACCTCATGGCCGCAAGCGTAAGCCGGGCGCCAGACCAGCTGGACGAGTCCTGACGGATCGCCAGAGTCGACGGCATCTCGCGGCGACACGTCCGGCGCCAGGCAAATCCGGTCGCGCCCCGTCGTCTTGGCCTGATACAGCGCCTCGTCGGCGCGCTGCAGCAGGCCGGTCATCGTATCGCCGGCGCCCAAATTGGCGATGCCCGCGCTCACGGTCATCGTCCGCTGCGTCGGAAAACGGTGCCGGCGCACGCCATCGAGGATTCGTTCGGTCAGATTGCTCACCAACTCCGGCGGAGTCTCCGGGCAGACGATCAGAAACTCCTCGCCGCCCCAGCGATAGATGGCGTCGACCTGGCGTACCGTCGCCTGGATCAGCTTCGCGAACTCGACCAGCACTTGGTCGCCGACAAGATGGCCGAACTCGTCGTTCACGCGCTTGAAATGGTCGAGGTCGAGCAGAACAACTGAGAGCGGCCGCCGGTAACGCTGCGCGCGCTCAATGTCCAGAGGGAACGACGCCGACAAGCCGGTGCGATTGAACAGGCCAGTCAAGGCGTCGGTCACGGACAGCTGCTGCAGGCGCCGATTGAGCGCATTCAGCCGCCGCATCCACCACAGGCTGGTGACAATCACGGCAACCAGCACCACGCCGAGCCAGATCGCCGGCGTGTAGTCGATCTGCACGTCGGTAACCATCTTGATCTCGACGTGGCGATTGATGATCTGCTCGCGTTCGGCCCGGGTGATTGTCGCGATCCCGCCATTCAACTGATCGCGTAACGCCGGCAGCGACTTCAGCACGCCCATGCGCAGCACGTTCTCGTAACCCGGTACCTCGCTGGCGATCTTGAGGTTGAACCAGCCCTTCTCCTTGATGTTCTGGCCGGCGACGATGCGCGAGCGCAGCGTCATATCGGCTTTGCGGTTCGAGACCATGCCAAAGGCCTCGTACTCCGAGTCGGTACCGATCAGCTTGAGGTTGGGGAAATCGTGGCGCACACGCTCATAGACGGCGCTCTCCTTCGGGAGGGCGATCGAGCGCCCCTTGAGCGTCGCCAGGTCGCCGGGCGACGGTGAGTCTTCGCGCACGATCAGCACGTTCGGATCGACGAGCAGCGGCTCGGTGAAGATCAGCCATTGATCGCGCTCGGGCGACTGGTTGAGAAAACTCGCCAGCTGGCACTTCCCGGCTTTCGACGCGGCGACCGACTCCTCCCAGGTCTTGGTCGGATAGAGCGCAACCTGAAGCTTTGCGCGCGAGGTCGCCAGCGCAACCAGATCGGCCGCGATGCCGACATGCGCTCCGCGCTCGTCGATGGTCTCGAACGGCCACCAGTCGGGGTCGACGCACATGAAGACCGGTTGCGTGTCGCTCGGCACCGCCACGGCTCCATCAGCCTCGTCTGCGTACGCAGCGATCATCGGTAGCAGGGCGCAGGTGACACACACGAAAAGCAGGTACTTCAGCCCCGCCTTGAATCCATTCAAGATGCTGTTCCTCAGAAATGAGCTGTTCGGCACCGCCGGCCAAGAGAGGGGGAAATGCTACCAGTCTCTGACCGGCTTTCGCACGACGATAACAGGGTCTTGTGATTTCTTGAGGGTCTGCCGAGGACTTTCCCGTACACTTACTACGCATCGATTTCACCGGTCACGGCCATCCCCGGCAAATGGAACAAAATGCCCGCTACCCCGCCCAACGCCATCAACTACCTCGCCGGCTATCCGCCGTCGCTCGTTGAGCCGGTACGCGAACTGGCAGACACGGGCAGGCTCGGCGAAGTATTGCGCCAACGCCACCCGCGTCTGAACAACATCCGTACCGATGGCGCGCTCTACGACTATGTGCAGGCGATCCGCAACGACTGCCTGCGTAGTGCGCCGCCCATCTCCAAAGTGATCTACGACAACCGACTGCAGGTCGTCACGCAGGCGCTCGGCACACACACCCGCATCTCGCGTGTGCAGGGCAGCAAGCTCAAGTCGAAGAACGAGATCCGCATCGCCGCCGTCTTCCGCGACATGCCCGAGGCCCTGCTGCGCATGATCGTCGTCCATGAACTCGCGCATCTGCGCGTCCGTGAGCACGACAAGGATTTCTACAAGCTGTGCTGCCACATGGAGCCGGCATACCACCAACTCGAGTTCGACACGCGGGTGTGGCTGTACTGGCAAGACATCGAAGCGGGGTCCAAGCCGGCGGCGCGTTGATATTCCATCGCGATCCGGGCACGATACGACCCCTGCCCTGCCGGCCGCCGGCCCGATCCGTCATGAGTGCTCGCAACATGCCCGTTCGTCGTGCCCTGCTTTTGCTCGCCACTTCGCTATTTCCGCTCGTCGGCGCCGCGAACGGCGACAAGACCGCGATCCATGAGTTCACAACCGACGGTTGCAGCCGCTTCCCGGACCACTCGCTCATTTCGAACGACGATTGGTGCGATTGCTGCGTTGCCCACGACCTCGCCTACTGGCGCGGCGGCACAGCGGACGAGCGACTTGCTGCCGATGAAACGCTGCGCACCTGTGTCGAGCGCAACACTCAGAATCGCGCACTCGCCGACCTGATGTTTGCCGGCGTTCGCGCCGGTGGCGGACCGTACTTCTACACCAGCTACCGTTGGGGCTACGGGTGGAAGTATGGGCGCAACTACACACGGCTGACACAAGCCGAGAAGACCGAGGCCGACGCCCTGCAGGCCGAGTACCTGAAGACAAACCCAAGTTTGTCGTGCCCGCGCGGACAGCCCACTACGGTCGAAGTGTCAGACCTGAGAACTGACCGCGAATAACCTTCACATCCGATTGGCGTCGCCTACGCTCGGCTGCTCGCGCCCATCATCCGCCGAACCTCCGTCAGGCAAGACCCGCACGACGTTCCGCATTGGAGTTTCTCCTGAACCTCGGGTAGCGTCTTGCCGGCTTGGAACTCGCGCTCGATCTCGTCGGCGCTCACGTCGAAGCAATTGCAGATGACGCGGCGCGGCGCGGCGGAGGCAACCGGTGGCGTTGCGCGCGGGGCAAAAATCCAACGGCGCAGTTCGTCAATCGGAATGCCGTCGCGCAGCGCGGCACGCAGCCAAGCCCCGGCGGCTTCCTCGCCGGCAAGCAGGATGCCGGTCAGCCGACCGTCCTCGACGATGGCCCGTTTGGTGATGTTGCGCGCACCGTCGCGGTAGTTCAGACAAGCGCCTTCAGGCATGTCGAGCATGCTCGCAATCGCGTCAATCTGTTCGACCGACAGCGGTTCGGCCAGCGCCAAACGCAGCGCGATCATCGGCCGCTCGCGCCCATCGAGCGTCAGCGCTGCATAGGCGAGATCGCCCAGCAGAGGCTCAAGACGAGCGCGCCACGCCAGTACCCGTTCGCTTCGATCGATGTGCTCTCCGCCATGCGCCGACTCGCCTGCCGAGCGCAGGATCGTCAGCCGCCACGGCAACTCGGCCGTCTCGATGCGTACGGCCGCGTGTTTGAGTTCCGGCTGCTTGGAAACCGGATCGAAAGCAGCCGGCATCAGCACGTTGACGCCGTCGTGCGAGAGGCTGCGCCGCCCCCAGTGCATCGCGACGAAAGCCTGGCCAGCGCGCACGTCTTCGCTGGCGGCGAGAGGAAGAACAATAGAACCGCGCGCGTTGGACAGGCGCAGCAGTTGCCCTGCCGACCAGCCACGGCGTGCGATATCGGCAGGATTGATCTGTACGCACGGCTCCGGCGCATGCGCGTAGAGGCGCGGGACGCGCCCGGTTCGGCTCATGCCGTGCCACTGGTCGCGCAGACGGCCAGTCACGAGACGGAACGGGGTTCGCGCATTTGGCGCATCCGCCGTCTGCGCGGTCGACAGCGGGACGAAGCGCGCTCTTCCATCGTCGAAAGCAAAGCGGTGATCAGCGTAGAGACGCGACGTACCCGTCGTCGCCTCCGCCACGAACGGCCATTGTTGCGGGCCGAGGCGATCGAGCGCGGCGTGCGACAAGCCGCCGATATCAAGGTCGCGACCGACGGTGGTTGCAACGTGCTCCGCGTACACGTCGGCTGGCGTATCGAAGGCAAAGCGGTCCTTCGCCGCCTCGCTGACGCCGAGCCGGTCCCCGAGCGCCAGCGCAAAATCCCGCGCGATACGCCAGTCGGCCCGCGCTTCGCCGGGCGGCGGAATGGCAGCACGGACGCGCGTGATACGGCGCTCGGAATTGGTCACCGTGCCGTCTTTCTCACCCCAGGTGCTGGCGGGCAGCAGTAGGTCGGCGAAGGCGGCGGTTTCGGTGTCGGCCCAAGCGTCCTGGACGACGACGAACTCGGCGGTCTGCAGCGCCTCGCGCACGCGGGACAGTTCGGGCAGCGAATGAGCTGGGTTGGTGCAGGCGATCCAGATCGCCTTTATGCGCCCGTCGCGTACGGCGTCGAACATTTCGACGGCGGTTGTGCCCGTTTGTTCAGGCAACGCAGGGATACCCCATAGCGCGGCGAGCTCGGAACGGTCGGCAGCGCTCACGAGACTACGGTGGCCGGGCAGCAGGTTGGCCATGGCCCCCACTTCGCGACCACCCATCGCGTTGGGCTGGCCGGTCAAGGAAAACGGCCCCATGCCCGGTTTGCCGATGGTGCCGGTGGCCAGGTGCAGATGAATGAGCGCGGCACCATTGTCCGTACCGTGCGTCGACTGGTTGAGCCCCTGGCACCAGAACGAGAGCGGCGCCTTGGCCGCGCCGAACCAGCGCGCGGCGGTGACGATATCGTCGGCTTTGATGCCGCAGATTGGGGCGACCGCGCCCGGCGTCAGTTCTGCGAGTTGCTTGCGCAGGTCGGCGAAGCCGGTGGTGTGGTTGGTGATGAAGGCGTCGTCGACCAGCCCTTCCCACAGCAGCACGTGCAGCATTGCCGAGTAGAGCAACACGTCGCTGCCCGGCGTAATCGCCAGGTGCAGGTCTGCGTCCGCCGCGGTGTCGGTACGGCGCGGGTCGACGACGATGAGCTTGAGATCGGGATTGGCGGCTCGCGCCGCTTCGATGCGGCGGTAGACGATCGGATGGGCGAAGGCCGGGTTGGCGCCCGTGATCAGGATGAGATCGGCAAGATCGATGTCCTCGTAGCTGCACGGCACGGCATCGGAACCAAGCGTGGCCTTGTACGCGGCGACGGCCGAGGACATGCACAGGCGCGAGTTGGAGTCGATGTTGTTGGTGCCGACCAGCGCGCGCGCCAGCTTGTTGAATACGTAGTAGTCCTCGGTCAGCAACTGGCCGGAGATGTAGAAGCCTACGGCATCCGGGCCGTGCTCGCGGATGATCGCCGCAAAGCGCTCGGCGGCGGTGTCGAGCGCGTGATCCCACGTCGTCGGCGTTCGCGGCGCGGCGCGGGTTGCGCGCAGCATCGGCATGGTCGCGCGGCCGGCATTCACGGCGGCAAGGTGCAGTGTATTGCCCTTGGTACACAATTTGCCGAAGTTGGCCGGGTGCGCGGGATCGCCCTCGACACCGACGATGCGATCGCCCGCCGAATGGATGATCACGCCGCAACCCGTGCCGCAGTAGCAGCAGGTGCTGCGGGTGTGGCTCAGCCCGGCATTCGTCAGAGCGCGATCCATACCTCGTCCCCGACGCGTTTGACCGAGAAGGGCGGCGTGCATCCAACATCGGGCGCCACGGCCTCGCCGGTTTCGAGGTCGATCTTCCAGCTGTGCAGCGGGCAAGTCACGACCTTGCCCGACACGATGCCCTGCGACAGCGGCCCGCCCTTGTGCGGGCACTTGTCGTGGATGGCGAAAACCTCATCGTTGGCCATCCGGAAGATGGCGATGTCGCCATGCTGCGAAGCCACGACGCGGCTGCCGAGTGGCGGGATTTCTTCGAGGGGGCAGAGTTTTTTCCAGTCGCTCATGAGGGCATCTCCAAGAGTTCGAACTCGCGGCGCACCGCGGGCTTCTGTACCGCCGCGTTCCACGGATCTTCGTAGTTCTGCAGGGCGTAAAGCAGCGCTTCGTAGAGCTCCTTGCGCCGCGCCGCATCGTCGAGGACGATCTTCTTGACGTGGTCTAGACCGACGCGTGCAATGTAGTGGCAAGTGCGTTCGAGATAGAACCCTTCCTCGCGATACAGCTGCAGGAAGGCGGCGCTGTACTCGAGCACCTCCTCGTCGCTCGTTACCTTGCACAGGAATTGCGCGACCTCGGTCTTGATGCCACCGTTGCCGGCAACGTAGATTTCATACCCGGAATCGACCCCGATCACGCCCACATCCTTGATCCCGGCCTCGGCGCAGTTGCGTGGGCAGCCGGAGACAGCGAGCTTGACCTTGTGCGGCGACCACATGCCGAAGAGCATCTTCTCCAGCTTGACGCCCATGCTCATCGAGCGCTGTGTACCAAAACGGCAGTGCTCGGCACCAACGCAGGTTTTCACCGTGCGAATCGACTTGCCGTAGGCGTGGCCCGAAACCATGCCAGCAGCGCCTAGGTCGGCCCACACCTTGGGCAGATCGGTCTTCTTGATGCCGAGCAGGTCGACGCGCGCGCCACCCGTCATCTTGACGGTCGGGACGTTGTACTTCTCCGCAACATCGGCGATCACGCGCAGCTCGTTAGGCGTCGTCAACCCGCCCCACATGCGCGGCACAACCGAGAACGTTCCGTCCTTCTGGATGTTGGCGTGGGCGCGCTCGTTGATGAAGCGCGACTGCGGGTCGTCCTTGGCTTCGTGCGGCCAGGTCGAGATCAGGTAGTAGTTGAGTGCCGGGCGGCAAGACGCACAGCCATTCGGCGTCTTCCATTCAAGTGCGTGCATAACGTCCGAGATGGTCAGCAAGTGCTGCGAGCGGATCGCAGCACGTACGACACCGTGCGAGTGGTCGGTGCAGCCGCAAGCCGGCTTGTCCTTGCTCTCGACCGGCTGGTACGCACCACCAACGGTCGAGGCGAGGATCTGCTCGACGAGTCCGGTACAGGAACCGCACGACGACGAGGCCTTGGTGTGCTTGCGCACCTCGTCCACCGTGAAGAGGCCGTTCTCCTTGATCGCCTTGACGATAGTGCCCTTGCACACCCCGTTGCAACCGCATACCTCGGCCGTATCCGGCATCGCCGCCGCCTTGCTCTGGCCCTGGTGGCCAACGTCGCCGACGTGGTTCACGCCGCTCGCGCCGAACATCAGGTGGTCACGGATTTCGGCGATGTTCTGCTTGTCGCGCAGCAGCTGGAAATACCAGGCGCCGTCCGCGGTATCGCCGTACATCACGGCGCCGACGAGATGATCGCCCTGGATCACGAGTTTCTTGTACACACCGCCGGCAGGATCCGAAAGAACGATTTCTTCCGTATTCTCGCCGCCGGTAAAGTTACCGGCCGAGAAGACATCGATCCCGGTGACCTTAAGCTTGGTCGAGGTCACCGACCCGGCGTAGCGCCCGATGCCGAACTGTGCGAGATGGTTGGCGCAAACCTTGGCCTGCTCGAAAAGAGGTGCCACCAGGCCATACGCGGTACCGCGGTGCGCGGCGCACTCACCGACGGCGTAGATCTTCGGGTCGTAGGTCTGCAGCGTATCGTTGACCACGATGCCACGGTTGCAGTGAATGCCGGCCGACTCGGCCAGCGTCGTGTTCGGGCGGATGCCTACGGCCATGACCACGAGGTCGGCCGGCGCCGCACTGCCGTCCTTGAACTTGATCGCTGCGACGCGCCCCGACTCACCGGCGACCAGTTCGGCCGTCTGCTTGCCTAGCAGGAACTTCAGCCCCTTCGCTTCAAGCGACTGCATCAGCAAATCGGCGGCGACCTTGTCGAGCTGGCGCTCCATGATCCACTCGGACAGATGGACGACCGTCACGTCCATCCCGCGCAAGCGCAGCCCGTTGGCCGCTTCCAGGCCAAGCAGGCCGGCGCCGATGACGACGGCGTGGGTATGCGTCTTGGCGGCCTCGATCATCGCCTCGGTATCCGCGATATCGCGATAGGCGATCACGCCCGGCAGATCCTTGCCAGGCACCGGCAGGATGAACGGCGCTGAACCGGTCGAGAGCAGCAGCCGGTCGTACTCGGCCTCGGTCCCGTCTTCGGCGATCACGCGCTGCGCCTTGCGGTCGATCTTCACGACCTTCTTGCCAGCGTGCAGCGTGACGCCGTTGTCGCGATACCAGGCGTGATCGTTGAGGACGATGTCGGGCAAGGTCATTTCGCCGGCCAGCACCGGCGAGAGCAGGATGCGGTTGTAGTTCGGATGCGGCTCGGCGCCGAACACGGTGATGTCGTACATCTCCGGCTCAAGCTTGAGCAGCTCCTCCAGGGTGCGGCAGCCGGCCATGCCGTTGCCGACCATCACGAGTTTTTGCTTCTTCATGACGCGCTCCGAATCAAGCCGCCAGCGGATGCTGCTGCTTGGCGTAGAGGAATTCGATGACGGCCGAACGGCAATCCATGTAACGCGCATCGTGCGCCAGCTCAAGACGCTGACGCGGACGCGGCAGATCAACCGTGAGAACTTCGCCGATCGTCGCCGCCGGACCGTTGGTCATCATCACGATGCGATCTGAGAGCAATACGGCCTCGTCGACGTCGTGGGTCACCATCACGGTCGTCGCCTGCGTCTTGGCGCAGATCGCCATCAGCTCATCCTGCAGGCGGGCGCGCGTCAGCGCATCGAGCGCACCGAACGGCTCGTCCATGAGCAGCACCTTCGGTTCCATGGCCAGCGCGCGAGCGATGCCGACGCGCTGCTTCATGCCACCCGAGACTTCACCCGGGTACTTGTGCATGGCGTGCGCGAGACCGACCATTTCCAATACGCCCTGCGTACGCGCCTTGAGCTCAGCCTTGCCTTCTGTCTTGCCGAACACGCGCTCGACGGCAAGCATGACGTTGTCGAAGCAGGTCAGCCAGGGCAGCAGCGAGTGATTCTGGAAAACCACCGCGCGCTCCGGGCCGGGGCCTGGAATCTCGCGCCCGGCCCAGATTAGGACACCGGTCGTCGGCAACGTCAGACCAGCGATCAGGTTGAGCAGCGTCGACTTGCCGCAGCCCGAGTGTCCGATCAGCGAGACGAACTCGCCCTGGCGGATGTTGAGGTTGATGTCGCGCAGGGCGACGAACTTGCCCTTCTTGCCGCCTTTGCCAATTTCGAAGGTCATGCCGGCATTCTCGATGCGGACGTACTTTTCGGTGCTTTCCATGATCAGCCCTCCGTATGCAGGCGTTTGGCGAGCAGCAACAAGGCTTGCTCGAGAATCAGTCCGACGATGCCGATCACGAAGATGGCGATGATGATGTGCTCGACCTTGAGGTTGTTCCACTCGTCCCACACCCAGAAGCCGATGCCGACGCCGCCGGTAAGCATTTCCGCGGCGACGATGACGAGCCAGGCGGTGCCGATCGACAGGCGGATGCCGGTGAGCATGTACGGCAGCACGCTGGGGAACAGGATCTTGGTGACGATCTTCCACTCCGAGAGGTTGAGCACGCGCGCCACGTTGAGGTAATCCTGCGGCACGCGCTGTACGCCCTGCGCGGTGTTCATGATCATCGGCCAGATCGAGCAGATGAAGATGGTCCAGGTCGCCGCCGGGTCGGCGCGCTTGAACACCAGCAGGCCGATCGGCAGCCAGGCCAGCGGCGAGACCGGGCGCAGCAGGCTGATCAGCGGATTGACCAGGCTGGAGAGCAGGGCGAAGCGCCCGAGCAGGAAGCCGGCCGGGATGCCGACCAGCGCGGCGATGCCGAAACCGATGCCGACGCGTTGCAGCGAGGCGAGGATGTTCCAGCCGATGCCCTGGTCGTTCGGCCCGTTGCGGTAGAACGGGTCGGCGAACAGCTTGGCCGCGGCCTCCCACGTTTGTGCCGCCGAGGGGATGGCACCGCCCTTCATCGTGGCGACGTGCCAGATTCCGATCAGGAGCAGGATGCCGAGTATGGGCGGAAGTACCGCCGCAAAGAAGGCGCGCATCGCGACAGCATGTTCGGTGGCGCTGCTCGGCGCGGCGGCGATTTCGAGTTGCTTGGCCGTTGGACGAGCAGGTTGCAAGCTCGCTTCTCTTGCTGGGACGTTCGACATGGCGTCTATCGTGATGGCCGTCATGGGGGTCTCCTTGTGCATGGGGTTATCTCGGGCTTAGCCCTTGATCTTGAAACCGTCGGCGTACGCCTTCGGGTCTTTTGCGTTCCAGACAACACCGTCGATCAGCTTTGACTCACGCATTTCGCTCTTTGGCAGCGGCACCTTCAACTGTGCGGCGGCCTCCTTGTAGAGCGCGATCTGGTTCACCTTCTTCGCTTCAGCCAGGTAGTCCGGGTGGTCCTTGAGCAGCCCCCAGCGCTTGTGCTGCGTCATGAACCACATGCCGTCCGAGAGGTAGGGGAAGTTCACCGCGCCGTCGTTGTAGAACTTCATGAAGTTCTTTTCCGACCAGCTCTTGGCGAGGCCGCCGGTTAGTCCATTCTCGTACTGACCAATCATCCGGCTGCGGATCACGTCGACGTCGGTATTGACGTAGGACTTAGCCGCGATGACTTCCGCCGTCTTGCTGCGGTTGGCCGGCGAGGCGTCGATCCACATCGAGGCTTCGAGCACCGCCATGATCATGGCGCGCGCCGTGTTCGGATACTTCTGCACGAACTCGGCGGTAGTGCCGAGCACCTTCTCCGGATGATCGACCCACACATCTTGCGAGGTAGCGGCGGTGAAGCCGATCTTGTCGATGATCGCGCGCTGGTTCCACGGCTCGCCGACGCAGCAGCCATCCATATTGCCGATGCGCATGTTGGCGACCATCTGCGGCGGCGGCACGACGATGCTCTTCACGTCCTTCACCGGATTGATCCCGTAGGTCGCCAGCCAGTAGTAGAGCCACATGGCGTGCGTGCCGGTCGGGAAGGTCTGAGCGAACGTGTAGTCGCGTTCCTTCTTGCCGACCAGCGCGGCGAGGCTGGCGCCGTCGATCGCTCCCTTGTCCTTCAGCTGATTGGAAAGCGTGATGCCCTGCCCGTTGTGGTTGAGCGTCATCAGGTTCGCCATGTCCTTCTTCGGACCGCCGATGCCGAGCTGCACGCCGTAGATCAGGCCGTACAGCACGTGCGCCGCGTCGAGTTCGCCGTTCACCAGCTTGTCGCGCACGCCGGCCCACGAGGCCTCCTTGGTCGGCGTGATCTTGATCCCGTACTTCTTGTCGAAGCCCATCACCGAGGCCATCACGACCGAAGCACAGTCGGTCAGCGGGATGAAGCCGATGCGGACCTCTTCCTTTTCCGGTTTGTCGGACCCAGCGGCCCAGGCGCCCGAACGCAGTCCGGGAAGGATTGACGTGCTCATCAGTGCGGCTCCAGTGGCGAGTTGCAGGCTGCGGCGCAGAAAATCGCGCCGGTTCGGCTCTGCGGTGGTTACGGGCAGGACGGTCGGGGTGGTCGTTTCGTGTTTCATCTCGATCTCCGGGACAACAAAAAGGCAATAAAAAACGGCGCCGGATTCCGGACCGGGATTGGTCGGGAATCAGACGCCGTTGTCTTGTTGGTCGAACCGCCGTTGGCTCAACGCTCAACCATCAACTAGCAATGGCTGTGCCATACGGGGAAAACTGGGCTCTTATCTATAAAAACAATGCCTTACTTAACAAACCGAAGATGACTTGCGACGGGAGAATGTTTCTCAACACGCACCGTGGGGGTGCTTTTGGTTGGGGTGCGCACATTCGTGGGGCGGGAGTCGAGGCGAATTATCTCGGTTGAGGACGGACTGTGTTCCGCGCCTGACACGCGGGCTTGGTTGTGCGTCGTGGCGGATTGACGCGCAGTGTTTCGCCTGCAGGCGAGGTACTTCTTCTTGCCTTGCCAAGAAGAAGTACCCAAGAAGAAGGCGCGCCCACTGCGTCGCCCGGCTATCGCCGGGTTCTCTGCGCTGCTCAGCCGCAACGGGGGCTGTGGAACTCGGACCTTCGGTCCTCAGACAGTCCTCGCCCTTTTTCCGTTGCGTCTTGCGCTGCTCGACGACGCAGAGGGCATGAGGGAGAACCAATCGGTCATCAACGGCCAATGGCTTCAGATCACGTTCGAGATTCCGGTCGGTGTGCTTTTCCCTCCCCTCGTGAAGCGCCGAGCAACGGAGGCGAGCCGGGGGAAGTCGGCGAGGACTGTCTGAGGGCGAAGCCCGAGTTCCGCAGCCGCCCGGTTCGCTGAGTAGCGCAGGGCAGCCGGCGAAGCCGGCCGCGAAACGTGGGGTCGCCTTCTTTTTGGTGACTTTTTCTTGGCGACGCAAGAAAAAGTTACACGCGCGTCAGGCGCGGAACACAGCGTCTCAACAACCTCCGCCGCTACTGGAAAAGCACAAATGGATGAGTCGTGATCAACACCGATTCAAAGCAGAAGCTTGGCCATATCCACAAGATTCTCCGCCACTACCGCCAGCGGCTGCGACCGCTCCATCGCCAACTTGCGCAACGCCTTGTACGCCACATCCTCCTCCATCCCGCGCGTCTTCATCAGCACGCCCTTGGCCTTCTCGATGATTTTGCGCTCGGAGAGCTTGCGGCTCGTCTCGGCCAGCTCTCGCTTCAGGGCTTGGTGTTCCTCGAAGTGGACCTCTGCGACCTCAACGACGGCAGACAAGCGCTCGACATCAAAACCATCGACCACATACGCCGCCACGCCGGCCTGGATCGCGGAACGGATCGTTCCCCGTTCGCCATCCTGCGAGAACATCACCACCGGGCGCGGCATCTCGCGGTTCATCACCGCCAGGTGCTCCAGCGTATCGCGCGACGGCGACTCGGTTTCGATCAGGATGATGTCCGGCTTGATTTCCTCGATGCGTGCGATGAGCTCCAGCGCCGACGGCAAGACGGCCGCAACCTGATGCCCAGCCCTGATCAGGCCGGTGCACATTTCCACGGCACGTTGTTGCGATTCATCGATTACGAGTATTCGGGCCATATCAGTCTTCTAGCAAGGATCACCTGTGGCCCCAAATGGACCGGAGTCGGCTAGACTTCGTTCCCTCCGGAATCAACACTTTTCCCCGCAACACAGCCATGGCACGCGCAAACAAGAAACCACAACTGATCGAATTCAAGGGCACGACGCTCCCCGTCATGAGCGTCACGCTGCATTCGCTGCAGACCGCCCTTCTGACCAAGGCGGCAAGCGAGTTGTTCGGCGACGACCCTTTCTTCGACGGTGATGCCGCCGTGCTCGAACTCGATCACATCGACCTATCCGACCCTGCGAACGGTGCTGAAGTCGTCGACTGGGTCGCGCTGCGCCGGTTGTTCGTCAAGCACGGTTTGAACATCATCGGCGTGCGCGACGGCAGCGAGGAACTGCGTCAAAGCGCCGCAGCCGCGGGTTTGCCGAGCTTCGCCGCGTTCAAACGCAATACGCGCAACGTCGAGGAAGCCGAACCGGTCGTCACACAAGAAGTCGCTACGGCGGAAGTAGAAGAGCCACCGCCCCCCGTACCCGAAACACCTGCCGTCGTCCCAACGCCGGCCGCCCCCTCGCCACCGACCTTCGTCCCGACGCTCGTCATCGACCGTCCGCTGCGCTCCGGGCAGCAAGCGTACGCGCGCGGCGGCGACCTCGTCGTGCTCGCCGCGGTCAACGCTGGAGCCGAAGTCATCGCCGATGGCAGCATCCATATCTACGCGCCCTTGCGCGGTCGCGCGCTCGCCGGTGCTAGCGGCTCGGCCGAGGCACGCATCTTCACCACGCGCTTCGAGGCTGAACTCGTCTCGATCGCCGGCGTCTATCGCACCTTCGAGGCGGGGATTCCTGGCCAGCTGGCAGGGCAGCCTGTGCAGATCAAGCTCTCGGGCAGCGCGGATGACGCTTCGAGCAGTCTCTTGATCGAATCGCTATCAACCAGCTGAATACGCACAGAATGCCATTCGGCATTTCTTTCATCCGCAGGTAAAATTTCGTTTTTTCATTCGGAGACACTTTCGTGACTCGCATCGTCGTCGTAACTTCGGGCAAGGGTGGCGTAGGCAAGACCACCACCAGCGCCAGTTTCTCCTCCGGCCTCGCCCTGCGCGGCTTCAAGACGGCCGTGATCGACTTCGACGTCGGTCTGCGCAATCTCGACCTGATCATGGGTTGTGAACGCCGGGTGGTCTATGACCTGATCAACGTGATCAACGGCGAAGCGACGCTGACCCAAGCACTGATCAAGGACAAGCACTGCGGCAACGACAACCTCTTCGTCCTGCCCGCCTCGCAGACGCGCGACAAGGACGCGCTGACCGAGGAAGGCGTCGAAAAGGTGCTGAAGGAGCTCGAACACATGGGCTTCGACTACGTCGTCTGCGATTCGCCGGCCGGCATCGAGCACGGCGCGGTGATGGCGCTGACCTTCGCCGACGAGGCGCTGATCGTCACCAACCCGGAAGTCTCGTCGGTGCGCGACTCCGACCGTATCCTCGGCATCATCCAGGCCAAGTCGCGGCGCGCCATCAAGGGCGAGGAACAGGTCAAGGAGCACCTCTTGATCACCCGCTACTCGCCGAAACGCGTCGAGGAAGGCGAAATGCTCTCCTACAAGGACATCCACGAGATTCTGCGCGTCAAGATCATCGGCGTCGTGCCGGAGTCGGAGTCGGTGCTGCAGTCGTCGAACCAGGGCACGCCGGCGATCCACCTGAAGGACAGCGACGTCGCCGAAGCCTACCTCGACATCGTCGATCGCTTCCTCGGCACTGAAAAGCCACTACGCTTCGTCGACTACGAAAAGCCCGGCCTCTTCAAGCGACTGTTCGGAGGTAAATAGCATGTCCCTGCTCTCGCTCCTGTTCGGCAACAAGCCGAAGACCGCCGCCGTCGCCAAAGAGCGTCTGCAACTCATCATCGCCCACGAGCGCAATAGCCAGGCCGGCAAGCAGGACTTCCTGCCCGACCTGCAAAAGGAACTGATCGCCGTCATCTCCAAGTACGTCTCGGTCAATCAGGACGACATCAAGGTGTCCCTTGAAAAGCAAGGCAACTACGAGGTGCTCGAGGTAAACATCGTGCTACCGGAGCCGGGCGCCGCACGCTGACGAAGCTCCGTCCGTCAGGACACTCAGGAAACGCCAAACAGGCCGGGCCATAACGCCCGGCCTCGTTTTTTCAGGATCGCAAGGCAGACCTCCCCAACGACCAACGCCTTCTTTTCCCGGTGAGCGAATAAGCCTATGGAAGCATCCGGTCCGTGCCTGACCATCGCCATCCCATAAGCATGGGGTTATGATGTCGGCAGTCGGCCAAGAGCAGCCCGTCAGCCCCATTCAATCTTGGTCATCCGAATGGCCGTTCTACTCCGAAACCTGCCAGATGTGCTACTTCAGGTCGTCGGCCAAAGCGGCCTGTGATGTATCTAAAGAAAATGGCCGGTCTGTAACTAGGACCGGCCATTGGCAGTTTGGGAATAGATCGTCAGTTTTCTTCGCTGCTATCCACTTCGGAACCAGAAACGAATGGAAACAAGCCATATCGTCCGTTGTGCGGATTCTTGCTGAACATCTCGACTTGCTCAAGAGCCTTGATAGCGTCAGGAGGGTCTGTGTTCTCTACGACAATAATCTGCCAGTCCTCAGGGAGACCTTGCAAATAGCTGTAGAACTGTTCCTTCAGATCAGTGCCGCGCAAGTCATCTTCTTTCCCATCTGGCTCACGATAGGCAAGCAACGGTGAATCAAGAATGACAAAACCCGGATGCGGTGTGCGACTGGCTCGACAATGAGCAAGCAAGCCCAGGGTGAAGGCGGCATGCGTAATCGCCCGTAGCCCTTTTCCGCGAGCACCTCTCGGCTTTCCGGCAATGACTAGGTCGCGAGTATTGGGGTCAAAATGAACGCGACCAGCCTCTGGGAAGTGCCAATCGGCGAGAATAGATTCCACACTTTGCGCAAATGCATCAGCCGCCGCTGTCGGGACAGCGCTCGTTACGGCCTGTGGCTTAGCGGTAACATCTTGAGCCTTTTCAAGATCAGCACGTCTGCGCTCCATGTCCTGAACCGTCGCATAGAGTCCCAATGCTTCACGCACCTGTGCCCGCTTATCGTTAAGTTCCGAGTACGAAGCTCTCAACTTGGTAAGTTTTGGCACAATCAGGCTATCAACCGAGCCAGACAACTCCTCTAGCTCTTCCACTACCGATGGCATCCGACGATCGAAGCTTGCACCCTCGCGGGTCAGTTCGCGAACCGTCACTGCAAGCTCACTACGGAGTATTTCGATCTTGCCGATTTCCTTCCTGGCCGCTTCAACAACAGCATCGGTATTTCCTTCGCAAACATCGCCATTTTGATGATGCGCCGGATCTGACCCACATAAGGGGCACGCGGCCTTACCAAGGACGCCGAACAATGTTCCGCCTTCTTCAATGGCTCGCAATCTCTCAATATCGGAGGCGTAATGCTGATCCAGAAGGCTGAACCTTTCGATCAAGCCAGCAATGTCGCTTCGGCGGTCTCGACCTTCTTCTAGCTTTTTGCGCAATTCGCGACGCCGCGCTGCCTTTTCCTGGAACGTTTTTTCGGTAGCATTCAATTGCGCCGCATGCTGATTGAGTGAGGCTTCAATCTTTTCAAGTTGCGCTTCAAGTTCATTCGGATGCTTGGCTATTTCCTTGAGTCGGTCCTTGTAGTCATCTAACAGCTGATCTAGAAGTTGAAGCTGCGCCTCCCGGGATAGCTCTTCAGGTTCGCGGGCGGCAGTACTCACCAGCGCTGAATCGTCAATACCTGTCAGAAGGAGCTTGAACGTCGAGGTATTCGCTGTATCCGCTGTGTAATTCCCGTCCAACAAAGGCGACCGCTGCTGGGTAATCTCAGTTTCAGTGACGATCAGCAGGCGTGCAATATTTCGAAAGCTTAGGCTGTTGGTTTCACCACGAGCGTTCTTCCGAACCCGTTTTCCAGAGAGACCTGACAGCTCAAGCAGGAACGATGAAAGGTTCGCCTCGTTACGGTCGCTATGGATTTCTGAGAGGTTTTTAGCCTCTACGTCTCCCTCGGGCGGCTGCTCGTGCAAACCCTCGTACAGCATGAAACTGCCACCGTCCGTGCTGCGATGAATGGTGAATAGCTCTCCCGCTAGGGTCTCAATCCCTAGAAGAATCCTGTCATATCCAAGACGCTCTGTGATTTCACGCAAAGGCGGTTTTCCACCCAACATGAAGTCGACGGTTTCTACAATAAAGGATTTACCGGTATCCGATGCGCCATAGAGAACATTCAAGCCTGGGCCAAACTTAACCGTGGCAGGTTTTTTCTGTGGGCCGAAATAGCCGAGAAAGCGTAATCGAAAACCCTTGATTGGCGTGGTCATCAGTCGCCTCCCATGCTGCGTTCAATGCTTTGAAACTCTTCAACCCAGTCATCGAAGAATTGGCGAAGCACCGCCCGAAACTCTTGATCTGAATGATGACCGAAGGTCTCGACAAGCCAGGATGCGCGCTCTTTCATTGCCAAAAAATAGTTCGTAGATAATGAAGCCAAGAACGTTGCAGCGTTTTCTCCAGCGCCATACTTGAAGCCATCTGGGGTGACCTCCCGTTGGACAAGGTCACGCGTCATCATCAATAGCAGCGCGTCCTCCACCAGCTTTCGCCGCACTAGCAGCTCTGCCGGCCGATACGGTGTAGGTGGATGAAGGCTATCGGGCCCACCAACATCCCCGGTGTGAACGAGAAGGAAGTCGAACGTCACTAGTCGTTGTAAGTCGTAGGTTTGCGGAAACGATGCCCCCAGTAGTGCCACTGCTCGCATACCGGCCTCGAGAGGGCTATTGAAGGTCGCGGGCTGCCCAAGTTGCTTCATGATTGGGTCCAGTTCAGGCGATCCTCATTTGCGAGCTGATGGCATATGCCGTCGCGGTCCTTTGGCTTGACGCAGGAAATTAGGGCATTTGCGGTGATTTGAAGATCACGTGCTGCCTTGGTCACAGCGCAGACTCGGACATATCCATCAGGATGCCCAGCATCGTGCACATCAACCACGCCATCATAAATATCTTCCTGAAGTGATTCGAAGACACCCACCGGTACCGAATCACGAGCAAACAATCGCAGCGCTTCTGCGTGGTAAAACGCTTCTCGCTGGCGATGAAAGTGATCTTTCAATCTCGTGGTCGCAGCCAAATCATCTGGGCTGCCAACAGGTTTTTTGAGATGGTCCGCATAGGCACCAAGCAGCTGGGTGACGTATCTGCTTTCTTCAGTGGCAATCGCCGCAGGCGGTTTGGCCACTTCTGGACGCGGCTTTAAGCCTCCACCAAAGCGCGCCGCATGAGCGGGTGAAGTTCGATGATCCGCCACTAACTGCATTGATGTTTTTGCATCGAAAATCGAGAAGTCAAAAGCGTTCACGTATGCAAGAAGTGGCTCGTCTAAGGGGATCTCTTGCGATTTAGTGATCGCCGTCTGAACATACTTCTCCCAATTGGCAATCAACTCTTCGCGTAGCTTCGCCGCATCAGCCAAAAGAGCTGTCAAGGACGTGCCGGTGCCCTTGGGTGCGACAAAGTAGTAGCGTCGAGGTGGTGTGTACTCTTTCTGGTACGAGTACCAAATCATCTTGCCGATTTCGACCCAGACATTAGTCGGGCGTAGCGCGTTATCGTAGTGCTTGCACTGATAGTTGTCCCAAACTCCTTGCAGCTTCTTGTCGTCTGTGAAGCCGGCGATATCGATACCGCGATCGCCAGATCCGGTAAAGCGCTGAACTTGGCAGTATTGTTTCTTCAGGCAGTAGTGAGCCCACTCCTGAACGAAGTCTTCCCATTGATCAGGCGAGTACAGGAGCAGCTGTTGTTGTGGTGGAATAACTGGTCCTTGTGCAACGACCGCTGCGGTGACGGACGTCGATGCCGTTGGCACAGCGATTTCGCTCCAATCCGCAGTCATGCAAAAATATCTGCCATCTCAACCCTCCCCTTATTGCCCACTCAGATGGCCGCCCATCATGGTAGTGACCCGCTTGGTCCGAATGTGAACTTGAATTGACGCGGTAATTATGCCTTAGGGATCGACGGCGTAGTATTGAACCCACCTTCTTGAGGTCCGAAAATACTCCAACAAGCCAGGGGCCGGAACACTGCTTTAAAGGCCCGTTAACCGGCGTATTGCTGACCAAGATGCTCGGTTTCTTGAATGTCGGTATTGGCCGAAATCCCGCCTCATGCCAGTAACAACAGACAGTTGATCGGCCACTGCTGCCGTTGGCCTGGTGGGCGGTGTCGGGCGGCAATGCGACGGATATCGGCTGTTCAGCCGCCTAGGTGGGGCAATGACCGCTCACCACCTCGGGCTACTGCCGGACCCGATCCTCAACCTTTGTCGCTCGGGCGCAGCGACGGCAGCTTACTGAGTGGAGCAGACGTTCATGGCGCTCGTTGAACGTGAACTCCTCGGCCATAGCGGCCGTTGATCAGGGGGCGAATCGGGCAGCAATGCACCATATCTTCGTTTCTCCGTCCGGCGTGCGCTCCATCTGGCTGCGTAACGACCTGGCCTCCTCCAAACAGCGCCTAGCCGCCCTGGAGAAACTGGTCGCCGAGCAAGGCATCCTGCTGACTGATTCCCAGGTAGCGGCGCTAGAGCGCAAGCAGGACGATGATCTGGCCCATGGCGAAATCGAAACCGCCCATCCTGGCTATCTCGGATCGCAGGATACCTTCTACGTTGGCACCATCAAGGGGGTTGGCCGGATCTACCAGCAGACCTTTGTCGATACCTACAGCAAGGTCGCCATGGCCAAGCTCTATACGACCAATACACCCATCACGGCCGCCGACCTACTCAATGATCGCGTCTTGCCCTTCTTTGAGGAACAAGGCATGGGCATCATCCGCATGCTGACCGACCGCGGCACTGAGTATTGCGGCAAGCCGGAAACCCATGACTACCAGCTCTATCTGGCCCTCAACGATATCGAGCACACCAAGACCAAGGAGCGACATCCGCAGACGAACGGCATCTGCGAACGTTTCCACAAAACCATCTTGCAGGAGTTTTATCAGGTGGCGTTCTGCCGCAAGCTCTATCCAACAAATGCGTTTGTACCAAATTGAGTTACTGCTCGACGCAGAACTGCGCGCCGGCTTGCTCTCACAGATTCCGCTTGCAGAATAGAATGGTTCGCTCAACCTGGCTATCAGGTGGCGTGTCATTTATTTTGCGGAGAGATATCGACTGTGCGAAGTGATAAAACCAACCTGATTCCGGAAGACTTCGATCTTCGCTTTCAGCGCGCCTTCGGCCTGCTCGCCTTTTCGGTCAATCGACATATTGTCGACCACATGCGCCGGCTTTGTATCGAATTGTCGTTGGACCCGGAAACCGCCCAAATATGGGGTTCCCTCGCGCACTTGAACGTCTTGCCCAACCTGCCCTTGGGCGCTGATCCCATGGTCTTGCTCAATGAAATGGGGCGTAAAAAGGAGCAGGCGCTGGAGCCGATTCGGCTTGCAGAACTATCCCAAATCACTGGGCTACCCAGGGAGACGGTTCGCCGAAAACTTGAAAATCTGCGCAAACTCGGAAAGGTCGAGCGTACAGCAGATGGGCGGTGGATTTATTGCGCTACCGGCGTTGGGCCGGAAGTAGAAGAGTTTACGCGCAACACAGTACTTAAATTTCTCAGGACGGCACAAACACTGGTTACCATTCTTGGCATGGTCGATACCACGCAGTTGCAAGCGGATGCAAAAGAAGAACCTGGCAAATAGCCAATATCAGGTGATCGGCAGCAGCAGGAATAGCTTGATCACCAATGCGTTGGCGAGATCGATGAAGAAAGCACCAACGATGGGAACGATCAAAAAGCCCAATTGCGACATGCCAAAGCGATCGGTCACCGCCTGCATGTTGGCGATGGCTGTTGGCGTCGCACCCAATCCGAAGCCGCAATGGCCGGCTGCAATCACCGCCGCATCGTAATTCCGGCCCATGGCCGGAAAGGTGACGAAGATGGCATAGGTCGCCATCAGGATCGCCTGGCCAAGGAGGATGCCGAACATCGGCAAAGCCAGGCTGGCCAGTTCCCACAGACGCAGCGACATCAGGGCCAAGGCGAGAAAGAGCGCCAGCGATACATTGCCCATGACCGATACGGCACGCTCGAACACGGCATACCAGCCGAGCAGACTCAAACCATTGCGCAGCAGGACGCCAACAAACAGCACACAGACAAAAGACGGCAGTTCAAGCCAGCTTCCGGCCAGCGCCCGGGCAATCGCCTGCCCACCCAGGAGACAAACCGAGATGAGCGCCAACGTTTCGATCATGGCAGGGGCGGTAATCAGGCGCACAGCAGTCGGTTGCTCGAACTGCGTCGGATCACTCCCACCGACCTGCCGAATCGTTTGTGCCGGCAGGCGCGACAACAAGAATCTGGCCACAGGCCCGCCGAGCAGTCCCCCGAGAACCAGCCCAAAGGTGGCTGACGCCATGGCAATTTCGCTGGCTGCCGGCAAAGCGTATTTTTCGGAAAAAATTTTACCCCACGCGATCCCTGTGCCATGCCCGCCGGAAAGGGTGATAGACCCGGCGAGCAGGCCAAGCAGGGGCGGCTGCCCCTGGAGCGACGCCAACAGGAGGCCGGTCGCATTCTGAACAACCAGAAATCCGACGACGACAAACAGAAACCGCACCATCGGCTTGCCGCCACGCATCAAGCTGGCAATATCCGCATTCAGTCCGATGCAGGCGAAGAAACTCAGCATCAGCGGCATGCCCAGCGAACTGTCGAAGCGCACCTGGGCATCGGCCAGACCGTTGACCAGCCAGGCCGCCAGCGCCACCAGCAGCCCGCCGACAACGGGTTCGGGGATGCTGTAGATCCGCAGGAAGGCAATGCGCAGCACCAATTGGCGCCCCAGCAGAAGGACAAGGGAAGCAGCGACCAGCGTCCCGTAGGTGTCGAGGTTCATCGTTGCCTAACCTTTGTCCCGTTTATTTCAACGACCGGCGGTACGCTCGGACTCGAGATCGCTAGCCAGTCGTTCGGCTGCGTTGTCGATGATTTTTTCGGCGACGGCCCAGCGGCTGAAGGCCACGCTGGCGTCCACACCCGGTCGACTGCGGGTGGCAACAAAGGCAACACTCGGTTCCTTGGCGCTGCCTTCGTACAGTTCCCCGGCCAGGGTAATCGAACCCAGGAAAAGGCCCTTGGGCGATAGCATGTTGATCATCGCGAAAGGCGGCACCATCATGGCAATTTGCGCCTTGCTGGTCGGTTGGAGATCGGTAATCCGGAAACGAACGCTGAGCACATCAGCGCCAGGTTGCTTAACTATCGTCAGGTGTTTCGACAAATTCTCCTTCAGGCGATTCTCAGCATAGCGAGCCAGCTTCTTCGACTCGTCGTCGGAAACGTCCAGAACACCATGATCATTTCCAATCTGCACCAGCACTGGCGCGATATAGGCCTTGCTGTATTGACCCAAGCGCAGATCGGGCTTGGCGAAGACCAGCGTGTTCGATTCATCGGCCTTGACCGACAGTTTTGGGTAATCAGCAGGTGCCTTGAGGGTAGTGGTTGAACAGCCGACCAGCACCAGAGCGAAGGACAGGGCAATGACATTTGCTTTCATGGTTTTCCCTTGAGATGGACTCGATAAAGAAAAATTGGGTAAATGTGGGGCTATACAAACGAGTCACCAGGTTCACTCGATGCTCAAAAGTTCATTCACGTAGGCCGATACTTCATCGGACTTCAGAATGGTCAGGTGGTCTTCATCGAAACCGCGTTGTGTCACGGCCTGTGCTTGTGCTTCCTTGCGTAGCTGGCTGGCCAGCGTAATCGTGCCGTCGCCGCTCGTTTTGCCGACCAGTACGTTGTTGCGATAGCCAAAGATCAGGTGGTGGTGAACCTGCCTAGGCAAAGGAGTGGCAAAAAGCGTGTTCATGAACGAACTGCCAGGGGCCATGCTGCGCCATACCGGCATTACAACCGGTGCGTAGTCGACGCCGCTCTGGGCTGCCTGATGCCCGCCGAATGGCGACGATATGGAGGTGAATGAACGCAGATAATTGCAATTCCTGGCCTTGGCGCAAGCGGACAGATAGGAGCGCACCACCACTCCGCCCATGCTGTGGGCCACGATATGCAGGCGCTTGAAGGGGTAACGGTGGCGCAATTCACTAAGCATGCCGAGTACGCCATCTCCCAGAGAGGCCAGATCGATGCCTGTGGGGTAGTAAAGCACCCATGGCTGAAACCTGCTCCGATCCAGTGTGGCGATCATCGCGGCAAAATCACGTGGGCTGCCGTTGATGCCGTGAACAAACAGCACAGGGCTCTTGCCTGCGTCGTAGGGGCCGAGAAAATAGATTCCGGCGTAACTGTCCTTCATGAAACGCAGGGGCTGCCACATGCCCAGATTCGCGATGTCCGGATCGAAGCGGGCATCGGCAAGATCAGCCAGTTTGCCCAGTTCGACGTCGATGGTACCCAGGGTCATGCCGCGCAGGTCGAACAGGTTGCCAAACGCCGGAACGTTTCCCGGCGTTCGCGACAAGCTCAGTTCGATGTGTTCGACACGTGTCCCGGCTGTGAATTTTTCGGGCAAACGTACCCAGCCGCTGGGCTCGCCCTGCTCATACTGGAAATCGTTATTCAGGTCGTTAAAGCCGAACAGATAGCGCGATCCGCCAAAAGTCACCATCTGGAACGCTCCCGGTCGTTCATAGACCCTGTAGGTATGGACAACCCTGCCTTCAAGGTCATCCAGGGCAACGAGAATGGTCGGGCAATCGGCACAGGATGGCGAAACGACCGTCCCGGCAATGCGTCCTAGCTGGGTTTTCGATTCCTGCAGTTCCTGGCGCAACTCCATGAAATTCGTGCAGCCGGCCAGTAGTAGCGCACAGCACAATGCGAGCAGGCGATGAATCATTTGGCAGCTTCCTGCCAACGGCGCACCTGATCAGCGATCTCGGCCGCGATAACGGCCAGGGCACGGCGTTGCGCCGCAATCAAGGCACTGGGCTCGGCAGAGCGCTCGGTTTCGTGCAGGACACTGCGCCCGAGGACGACCTTGCCGTGGCGCGACTCCAGTCGCCACACAATATCGGCATCGGCACCACGTCCCTCGACCACTTCCAGGCGTTGGACCTCCAGAGACAGGCGGAAATCGGCGTCAATACGCTGGGCATCAATAGGAACAGAGACAATCCTGCCGGTATCGAGCTTGCGGCCCAGTTCCATTGCCAGCACCCGAGGAATAGCCCGCCGCAAGGGTTCGCCCCAGCGTTGCTGTTCGTTGATCCGGACCTGGTTGTTGGCCATGCGGGTCACCAGTTGCGGGCGATCGATCAATTCAGGCAGATTGGTCTGGGTGATCACGATACTGGGCGCTACCCCTTGCGGGCCGGGTTGTTCGATGCCGTTGTCCAGCGTGTAGAAAACTGGAGCCGGAGTACTCGCACAGCCCCCCAGCAGAAAAACCACACCCAAACAGGCAAGCCACTTTTTATGAGCCATGTTCATTCCCCTTTCTTGCCGGACAACAAGGCTTCTGGCTGGCGTTCGAGCAGGTCAGCCAGGTTGCGTACGGCCGTTGCGGCCTTGCCAACTTCCCGCAAGGTATCGCGCATCTCAAGCTGCAATGGCGCATCGCTGACCAGCGCCTTGTCGGCCGAGCTGAGCATCCGTTCGGCGCTATCCAGCGTCTTGCGCGCATCTTTCAGGGTGGCCGTCAGTTCGGGCACCACCTCCTTGTCGAGGCGAACCACCAGTTGGTCGACGTGCTGCATCGTGTGGCGCAGGGATTCGACAATAGCCAACAGTTGGTCCTGCAGCGAATCGAGTGTGCCAGGCTGGACCGGCAACTCGGGCCGACGCCGAGACCAGTCGATCTTGCCGGCCTTGGCATTGGCAAAGAAATCGAGGGCTATGTAGCGTTGGCCGCTCAGCACATTACCTGTGCGCAACTGGGCCCGGAAACCTTTGCCAACCATCTTGTCGAGGATATCCCGAGATGCCTTCGCCGATACCTCGTCGCCGCTTTGGTTTCGCGTGCGCTTGGCAAAGCGGTCGGGGTAGAGGCTGATCTCGACCAGCATCGTGAAATCCGTCTTTTCTTTTTCGAAATTCAGGTCGATCCGCGAGACCTCACCCGCCACCAGGCCACGAAAATCGACAGGGGCGCCGACAGCCAGACCGCGCAGGGATTCGCGGAAGGTGAGAACATATTTTTCAACCCGTGTTTCGGGTATCCGGTTGGCTGCCGCCTGGTCGGAATGCAACACGAAGGAGGAGTCTGCCTCGGCTTTTTGCACCGGCTCTTCGTCGCTGCCATTCGGCGACGAGAAGGCAATACCTCCTAGCGCCAGGCTGACCAGGGATTGCATGTCGAGCTTAACCCCGTCGGCGTTGAGCGATACGTCGATCCCACTTGCATGCCAGAATCGTGACGCCTGGGTTACGAAGGCATCGTAAGGTGCGTCGACGAATACGCGGACGGAAACCCCGGAGCCGTCTTTCTGCATGCCGTAGCCCACAACACGTCCGACCTGAATGCGCCGGAAATAGACCGGCGCACCAATATCCAGAGATCCAAGGTCATCAGCCCGCAACACAAATTGGCGCCCTGGCGTATTGGAAGTAACCAGCGGGGGCTCTTCCAGGCCGACGAACTCTTGGCGCGAAGTCTCTGACTTGCCGGGATCGAGCGCAATATAGGCACCGGACAACAAGGTCGCCAGCCCTGAAACGCCACCGGCGGCAACACGAGGCCGCACCACCCAGAAACGGGTGTCCTCGACCAGCAAGCCTTCAGCCTGCTTATCCATCTGTACGCTGACCCGCACCGATTTCCGATCCGGATTCAAGGCAATGCTCTTGACTGTACCGATCTCGACATCCTTGAATTTGACGCGCGTCTTGTTGGCTTCCAGCCCCTCGGCAGCAACGAATTGCAGGGATATTTCCGGTCCGCGGGCGCGAATGGCCTGGACGGCAAGACCGATGCCCACCAGGATGGCTAGCGCCGGGACGATCCAGATCATGGTCATTCTCTTGCGTGGCCGAACGATGCGTCCGGAAGGCAGGTTGTCAGACAGGGGCTGTTCGTTCTCGCTCACGACGCTCTTTCTCGGATTTGGAATTGGTTTTGATATCCCACAGCAGGCGCGGGTCGAAAGCCATCGTCGCCAGCATGCTGAGGACGACTACAGCGCCAAAGGCCAGGACGCCAGGCCCCGGTGCCATGGTGGCCAGGGATTGGGCTTGTACCAGGGCCACCAAGATGGCTACGACATAGACATCGAGCATCGACCATCGTCCGACCAATTCCAGCAGGCGATACAGGCGGGCATGCTGGAGCGGCTCACCCTGGCTGCGCCGCTGTACAGCCAGCAATAACGCGGTCAGTGACAGCAGCTTGAGCAGGGGAACGGCAACGCTGGCGACAAAAACGATCAGGGCCAGCATCCAAGAACCGGAATTCCACAGGAAAGCAACGCCACTCATGATGGTGTCGCGCTGCACGCCGAACAGGGAGCGGGTTTCCATGATTGGTAGCAGGTTGGCCGGCAAATAAAGCACGTAGGCAGCAATCAACAAGGCCCAACTGCGTTCCAGACTATGAGGCTTGCGTCGATGCAGCGGGGCATTGCAACGCGGGCAACGCGCATGTTCGGCCATTTTGCCCAGGCGACCACATACCTCGCACAAGGCGAAGCCCTGCTCGGCTGCCGTGATCGCCCTCATGCTTCGGTTGCCTCCCAGGTTTGCCACAGTTCGCGGTAATCGACGATGGAACTCAATACCGACAAGACCAGCATCAGCGCGCCGAAACACCAGATCGCTGGCCCCGGCAGGACATCGGCCAAATGCGACAGCTTGACCAGAGAGACCAGGACACCAAGGATGAAAACCTCGACCATCGCCCATGGGTGCGCCAGTTGAAGCGCACGGAAGACGCGGGAGAAGCCGGCCGGGCGATACCCCAGATGCAGCGGTAGCAGCAGCCAGCCGAGGGCGCACAGTTCGATCAGGGGGATTAGAACCGTCGTCGCCAGCAGCAGGACGGCCACGCCCGGCATATCGTCGCGCCACAGTTGGCGTGCGGCGCCAAAGACGGTCGTTTCAATCTCATGCCCCTGGATATTCAGGCCAACGATGGGAAAGGTGGTGGCAATCACGAGCAAGACCAGGGCCGCACAAGTCAGGGCCAGCGAGCGCTCCAGGCTGTTGCGGCCCACACGGTACAACTCGGCATCGCAGCGCGGGCAGGCAACGGTCCCCTTTTCAGCTGACAGGTCGATCTCGCGGAGCAGCAGATCGCACTCGTGGCAAGCCGTCAGATGAGGGGGCCGAGTCACGACGCACCATCCATCATGATGACAGGAACCGGACGCGCCCAATCGAGATGCACGTCGCGCTGCGGGAACGGGATGGCGATTCCAGCCTCGGTGAGACGTCGATAGATCGTATGGCGCAAATCGCTATCGACGCGGCGGGCCACCGTGCCCGGGCCCAGTTCGACCCAGTAAATCAGCACCATTAACAAGGCGCTGTCGGCGAAATCCTCGAAATACACTTCCGGGGCCGGCGTCTTCAGCACCTTTTGATGATCGCAGGCTGCCTTGATCAGCAATTGGGTGGTTGCCTCGGAATCGGAGCCGTAGGCCACCCCGACCTTTAATTCACGCCGTAACTGTTGATTTGAATAGGTCCAGTTGACGACCTGGTTTTCGAGAAAGCTGGAATTGGGCACCAGTGCTTCCACGCCGTTGAAGCCCCGGACAGTGGTCGCCCGCAAATCCACCGCAGTGACATGCCCGGTCATGCCGCCGAGCTCGATGATGTCGCCGACCCGAATCTTGCGCTCGAACAGGATGATGATGCCGCTGATGAAGTTCTTGATGATCGTCTGCGTGCCAAAGCCGACGCCAATGGCCAGCGCACCACCCATGAAGGCAAAAACGGTCAGTGGAATGCGTGCCAGATTGAGAATGAAAACGATCAGCCCCAGCGCGAGAAGAATCATCATCCAGCGGCGTATCACCGAAGCCAGCTGGTTGCTGATCCCGAAACGGCTGACCAGAATCTTCGACAGCAGATGGGACAGGCGCGAAAACAGCCAGTAGCCGACAACGAACAGCAGTAGCGCGCCGACGCTTTTACCGACGGTGATGCCGTAAAACACGCTGACTTTCCGTCCATCGACATCGGACACGTCCTCAACGGCAAACAGTTCGTATTGCCAGAAAGCGCGCCAGGTTTCGTGGAGTTGGTCGCCCAATGCCCCGGCCCTGCCAGTCAGGCTGCCATCGGCGTTCTGATTGAAATCAGCCAGCCAGCGGGATAACTGGCGTTCCAGGCGGCTGGCCGCCGATTCCAGGCGTTCATGAACGCTAATCTGTTCCTGGAGTAGGGCCCACTCTTCGCGGGCCAGCTGTTGCTCGGTACTGCCCGGGGGTAAATTGGCCACCTTGGTTTCCAGATCCCGGATAGCAACCGCCGATGCCTCACGCTGTTCAAGTGAGAGGCGCTTGCGGCTGACCAGGCCTTGATGGATTTTGTTGAACGAGAGCAACATCTGGCGCTGTTGCAGCATATCGTTGGATGCCTGCCCGAGGTAACGCTTTTCCCATATGTCGGTCCTTAATTGGGCCAGCAACTGCAGGCCGTTCAAGCCCTCAAGGATGTTGCCTTCGATGATCAGTGCCTGCTTGAGGAAATTCACGCGTTGCAGGCGCTCGCCGTCGGTTGGTGGCCCGCTTGCCGACAGTTCTTTTTGCTCTTTTTCATGGGCAGACTGGCGCCGGCGGACCTTATCGGTTTCCTCGCGCAGCTTTTCCTCTGCGGCAGTAGTGCGCTCCTTCAGCGTCTTCAGGTCCTGTTCGGAAATCCGTTGTGCCGGCAAGACCTTGGCCACCAGTGCCTGCATTTCCTGAGCCTGGACGACGAAGGCACTTTTTTGCAGCTTGAGTTTATCGATATCGATGGCCAGCAGCGCCAGTTCCGCCTCGGCCGTCCGTCGCCGCAATTCAACCTGCTCATGCTCCCAGCGTGCGACAAGCCCATTGCCGTCGTTGCCGGTCAGCGCTAGTCGATCAGCTGCCAGGCGAAGTGCCTCATCGGCCCGCCGCAATTGTTCGACCAAGATCTGCTTTTCCGATTCGCGAGCCGAGAGCCCGGAATCCAGTGCCTGAACCTTGTCCTGCACGCCGGCCAGTTCATCGCGCAGGGCGTCGACGGCGAGCGCCGAATAAGGTGGCGTCGCCCCTATCGCGTGCACCACCGGCAGGCTGGCCAATGTAAATGGAGGAGCCTTCTGCAATGCACCCAGTTCGTCCAGGCGCTTGATTCGCTCACCTTGCAGAAAAGCCAGACGGTCCAGCAGTCGCTGTCTGTCGGCGGCACGCACCGAGTCGGCACTGGCTGTCTCCCTGGCACCGGGCAGTTCCGCTTCGCGCTGGCGCAAGGTCTCGCCAAGCTGGGTCTCCAGCTTGGCGCGCTCTTCAGCAACATCAACGGTCGCCGCTACTGCCGGCTTGCCCCCCAAAGCGCTGCGCAAAGCTGGCTGTTGCGCATGGGAGGTCCCCATGAGCACAATCAACAGCAGGGTAATCGCAATCCGCATGCTTATCTCAGGGCTGTCTGCAATGCTTTCGGCACACTCAGTGCAACAGCAAGCGGGCATTGATCATGTGCCCGTCGTGCCAGTAGTCGGTGACGCGTGAAGTGAGCTGGAATGCCTGCACGTCACTGATGTCCATCTCGACAATGACGAGCGGTGCGCTGGCATCGCCATCCTTGATGATGGAAACCGTATGCACCGGCCCGACTTTTTCCAGTGATTTCCTGACTGCTTCTTCAGTCACGTCGGGTAAAAGGCCGGAAAACATGATCTTCTTCATTGCCGTATCCTTATGTAGAAGGAATGTAAGCCCCCAATATTACCGGCTGGGAAATACAGGGAAATTTCACTCCGCCCAAAATGGGCGGCCTCGCTCGGAAGGTGACACCAAAGATGATTATGATGTAAGGTTCATCGATTGCCAACCGCATATTAACGCCAGGAGCCGGAGCCCATGTCAGGTCAGTCAAAGTTTTCCTCCCTTACCTGTCCGCTGCTGCTCGGGGCTCTTTTGGCAACCGGCGGCTGCAAGGAAACATCAAAGCCCGCCCCTCCGCCACCACCCGAGGTGATCGTTCAAACGCTCGCTGGCCAGACCACCCCGCTGATGGTTGATCTGGTGGCTGAGGTCAAAGCCTATCGCGAGGTCGACATCTATCCACGTATCTCCGGCCAGTTGATCAGGCAAAGCTTCAAGCCGGGACAGAAGGTCAAAGAAGGCGAGTTGCTGTTTAGCATCGACCCGCGCGCTTACGACGAAGCGATCATCGATGCCCAGGCCAAGCTGGCCGAGGCCGAGTCGGTACTTGCCCGGGCCCGCCAGGACGTCGCTCGCTACAAGCCACTTCTGCCCGACAACGCCATTCCACGCCAGACCTACGATCAGGCAGTCGCTTACGAACAGCAGAACACAGCAGTTGCCCAGGCGCGCCGCGCCGGTTTGGAGAAGGCCAGACTGGATCGCTCGTATGCCGATGTCCGCTCACCGATTTCCGGCCAGATCGGATTACAGAAAATTGAAGTCGGTGCCTTGGCCACCGCCGGCCAGACGGTGCTCGCCACGGTGTCGACACTGGACCCCGTCGTTGCCTATTTCAGCATTCCCGAAGTCGACTACATCAATTTCGCCAAGCGATTCCAGGCCCAGAAACGCGAAAGCAAGGCGCCGATCGAGCTGATCCTGGCTGACGGCAGTACCTATGCCCAGTCGGGCCAACTTGACTTTACCGATCGCGCCTTGAACCCGGCGACCGGTACGCTGACCTTGCGGGCGGTCTTCCCGAACCCGGATGGTCTGCTCCGGCCGGGCATGAACACCCGTGTTCGCATCGTTCACGAGGTCGCGCAGAACGCCTTGTTGGTTCCTCAAAAGGCGGTCACCGAACTACTTGGCAAGCAGTTCGCCAGCGTCGTGCTGGCCGGCGACAAGATCGAACAGCGCCCGATTCGCACCGGTGCCCGTATTGGTGAGCTATGGCTGGTCGAAGAGGGCCTCAAGGCTGGCGAGCGCATTGTCGTCGAAGGTTTGCAGAAAGCGCGCCCCGGCACCGTCGTCAAGCCGCTCGATGCGGCGACGGCCGGCAAGCCTTAAGGAGCGGACATGGCCAAGTTTTTCATCTACCGGCCGGTGTTCGCCATCGTCACCGCCATCGTCCTGACGCTGTGCGGCATCATCGCCGGCATCAGTCTGCCAATTGCCCAGTACCCGCAGATCACGCTGCCAACCATCCGGGTCAGCGCCGTCTACCCTGGTGCCAGTGCCGAGGTGGTCGAACAGGCCATCGCCCAGCCCATCGAGGAGCAGGTGAACGGCGTCGAAGGCATGCTTTACATGAGTTCGAGTTCCTCCGGCAACGGTGGCTACAACCTCGACATCACCTTCGGTCTGGAAAACAACGCCGACATCGCCGCAGTACAAGTCCAGAACCGCTCATCCCAGGCCAACGCCCGCCTGCCTTCGGAGGCGATTAGCGCCGGCATCACCACCAAGAAGCAGACACCTGACGTGCTGATGTACCTGGCGCTGGTGTCGCCGAACGGTACCTACGACGAACTGTTCCTGGCCAATTACGCAACGATCAATGTCGTCGAGGCCATCAAGCGGATCAAGGGCGTCGGCAACGTCAGCCTGTTCGGTGCCGAATTCGGCATGCGTCTGTGGCTGAGGCCGGATCGTATGGCCAGCCTGGGCGTGACGCCATCCGATATCTATCGTGCCATTCAGGAACAGAATGCACAGGCTCCGGCTGGGCAGGTCGGCCAGATGCCGGCCCCGAAAACGCAACAATTCCAGTACGGGGTCGAAGTACGCGGCCGCCTGTCGGAAGTCAGTGAATTCGAGGAAATCATCGTTCGCGCGAAGCCTGATGGTTCCTTCGTCCGCGTCCGAGACGTGGCACGCGTCGAACTGGGCGCCAAGGATTACGTTTTTCAGTCGCGTCTGAATGGCCAACCGGCCGCCGCCTTTTCCATCAACCTGACGCCCGACGCCAGTGCGCTGGAAACTGCCGGGCTGATCAATGCCGAACTGAAGTCGCTAGCCACCTCCTTCCCGGCTGACCTGAGCTACGACGTGGTGCTCGACAACACCGTATTCGTCAAGGCCTCGCTGAACGAGGTGGTGCATACCTTCTTCGAGGCGCTGCTGCTCGTACTCGTGGTTGTTTTCCTCTTCCTGCAGAACTGGCGGGCGACCGTCATTCCCATGCTCGCCGTGCCAGTCTCGCTGGTCGGCACCTTTGCCGCCTTCACGCTGCTCGGCTTCACGATCAACACCTTGACCCTGTTCGGCATGGTGCTGGCCATCGGCATCGTGGTCGATGACGCAATCGTTGTCGTCGAAGCGGTTGAACACCACATGGAGCACAGCGGCCTGAATGCCCGGGATGCAACCCTGCGCGCCATGGAAGAAGTCTCTGGGCCGGTAGTCGCCATTGCCCTGATTCTGGCCGCCGTCTTCGTACCCGTGGCTTTCCTGGGCGGGATTTCGGGGGTCATGTACAAGCAGTTCGCCATCACCGTCGCCGTCTCGACTGTCTTGTCGGCTTTCGTCGCCCTGTCGCTGACCCCGGCGCTCTGTGCCTTGATGCTCAAACCAAAGGACAAAAACCAACGGCCAGGCCTTGCCGGGCGCTTCTTTGGCGGCTTCAACCGGGTTTTCGAACGCCTGACCGACAGCTATGGCCGCAAGGTACAGACCCTGATCCGTCGCAGCCTGCTATCGCTGCTAATGCTCGGCATTCTGATCTTCGCGGCATTCGGCTTGATGAATAAAGTACCGGGCGGCTTCGTCCCGTCCGAAGACCAAGGTTATTTTCTGGGCAGCGTTCAGTTGCCTGCAGCCGCTTCGCTGAACCGGACGGAAATCGTCACCACCAAGGTGGACGCCATCCTGAAGAGCCATGAAGCAGTCGATAAGCGCCTGATCATCAATGGCTACAACATCCTTAACGGGGCACCGCAATCCGATAGTGCGCTGTTCGTTGCGACCCTGAAACCTTGGGCGGAGCGCAGCACCGATTCGCTGAAGACGGTGATCATGGGCACCTACCTGCAGGCAGCCAAATTACCGGAGGCCATCATCCTTGCCTTCAACCCGCCACCCATTCCCGGCCTGGGTTCTACCGGTGGCTTCTCGTTCAAGCTGCAGGACCGCTCCGGCGGCACACCACAGGAACTCGCCAAGGTGGCCGACGATTTCATGGCTGCTGCCCGCCAGCGCCCGGAAATCGGCAGCATCTATTCCAAGTTCAATCCGCGCACGCCGGCTTATCGTCTTGCGGTCGACCGGGAAAAAGCCAAGAAACTGGGTGTGCCGATTTCCGATGTGACCAATGCCCTGCAAACCTTCCTGGGCGGCCTGAACGTCAATGACTTCAGCCGCTTCGGGCGTACCTACAAGGTCACTATGCAGGCTGAACCCGAATATCGCAGCGACATTCAGGGTATTGGGCTGTTCCACGTCCGCAACGGCGACAACCAGATGATTCCGCTGTCGACGCTGGTTACACCCATGCCGACCAGCGCACCGACGGTTCTGGAACGCTACAACCTCTACCGTACTGCAGAATTGGGCGGCAACCCCGGCGCTGGCTACAGCTCGGGCGATGCCATTGCCGCCATGGAAGATGTTGCGGCTACGACCTTGCCAGCCGGCTACGGCTTTGAATGGTCGGGAATCAGCCGTCAGGAGAAAGAATCGGCCGGCAAGGCACCCATCGTTTTCGGGCTCGCCATCGTCTTTGTCTTCCTCTTCCTTGCCGCCTTGTACGAAAGCTGGGCAGTGCCTTTCGCCGTGCTGTTCGCCGTACCGCTCGGGGTGTTCGGCGCCATGCTCGGCCTGTGGCTGACGGGCCTGACCAACAATATCTACGCGCAAATCGGCCTGATCCTGCTGATCGGCCTGGCTGCCAAGAATGCCATCCTGATTGTCGAATTCGCCAAGATGAAGCGGGAAGAAGGCGAGGATGCCGTGAGTGCAGCCATCGCTGCTGCCAAGCTGCGTCTGCGCCCGATCATCATGACCTCCTTCGCTTTCATCCTCGGTGTCGTGCCGCTGATCATCGCTTCCGGGGCCGGTGCGGCAGCGCGGGTGTCGATGGGCATTACGGTTTTTGCCGGCATGCTGGCAGCAACGCTACTCGCCATTTTCATGGTGCCGGTCCTGTTCGTTGCGGTCGACCGCGTCGTCGCCCGTTTTTCCAAAAAAACAGCCGACCAGCCGGAGGTCCAGGCATGATCCGCCGTCTTCCCCTCACAGTGTTGATCGCCAGCCTGTTCGTTGCCGGTTGCGCCGTTGGCCCGGATTACCAGCGTCCGGAAATCAATCTTCCGGAAAGCCATCGCGGTGCTAGCCCGGAAAATACCAAGGCCCCTTCGCTGGCTGACAGCAACTGGCGCGAGGTATTTACCGATCCTCCCCTGCAAAGCCTGATCGAAGAAGCTTTGAGTGCCGGCCCGGATGCCTTGCTCGCTGCGGCCCGCCTGCGCGAAGCCGAAGCACTGGCCGGTGTCAGTCGGGCACCGCTCTGGCCGCAGGCTTCTATATCGCTCAATACTTCGCCCACCATCCGCCAACCCGGCGAACGCTTCACGGCCAGCTACCTCGGTGGCGCCGGCATCTCATGGGAAATCGACCTCTGGGGACGCTACCGCCGCGCCAGCGAAGCCGCCCAGGCTGAACTGCTGGCCAGCGAGGAAGCCCTGCACGGCATGCAGGCTTCGCTGGTTGCCACCGTCGCACGCTACTATTTTCAGTTGTCCACGCTGCATGACACCCTGGCCATTACCGAGCGCAGTGCGCGCAACCAGGCTGAAGTGCTACGCCTGATCAAGCGCCTCTCGGCGGCCGGCATTTCTTCCGCGGCCGAGGAGCGTCAGCAGGAAAGTGCGCTGGCGGCGACCGAAGCCAGCCTGCCGACGTTGCGCCGCCAGATTGCCGAAACGGAAAACGCCTTATCCTTGTTGCTCGGTCGCAATCCGGGAGCCTTCCGTCTGGATGTGCCACCCAAACTGGCGCTGCCCGGATTGATTCCACCGGGATTGCCATCCAGGCTGCTTGAACAGCGGCCGGATATTCGTCAGGCCGAAGCTCGCCTGATGGCTGCGAATGCTCGTGTCGGCGAAGCCAAGGCAATGTTTTTCCCCAGCCTTTCGCTCACCGCGATCTTCGGTGGCGTGAGTACCAGCCTGGCCGATGTCGTGCACGGGCGAGCGCCAGCCGTTGCCAGTATCGGCCCGAACCTGCTGCAACCACTGTTTGCCGGCGGTCAGATCTACTTCAACCGCGAAGCAGCACAAGCCCGGCTTGATCAGGCAGTCATCAACTATCGGAAAACCATTCTCAATGCCTTGGGCGAAGTTGCCAATGGCCTGGTTGCCTATGAAACCAGCGATGCGCTGATGGAAACCCAGGCTCGCCGCGTTGCTGCTTCCCGAGAAGCGATGCGCCTCGCCGATTTGCGCTTCCGGGCCGGCACGACGAATTTCCTCGAAGTGCTCGATACCCAGCGCCAGTTATTGGCGGCCGAAACGCAGGAGGCGCAGGCCTTGCTGGAGCGACGCCAAGCCTTGATCAGCATCTATCTCGCCTTGGGGGGAGGCTGGCAGGCGACCGGTAGATAGCCATGCCTGCCATCCACACGATCAATTCGATTCACTGGATGCTGCTGCGCCGCTTGCTGGCAGTCTGGCTGCTGGTCGCGCTGGCGGTAACCGGCATCGGCTACTACATCGAGGTTAATAAATTTGAAGAAGGCCTGGCGGCGATTGCCGCGTCGGAAATGCGCACACTGTCAGCCAAGGTGGCTCCGGACGGGGATAAGGAGCAGCAAGTGCTGGCAGAAGAAACCAAGGATTTCATCCGTAAGCACTATCTGTGGATCAGGGTTTATAACCACCACGGCAGACTGGTCAGGGAACTGTACAACCCAAAATACACGAATCTCACCGAAGCACTGAAAGCAACAATGTCGCCGATGCCACACGATGGCAGGCGGCATTTCGAGACACGGGACATCAACGGCCAGAAGGTCATTCATATCCTCGTTACGCTCTCTACGCCCGAGTCGCCTAGCCCATTGTATTTTGAGGGGGCATTCCTGCTTGATCAGCAAACCCAAGACCAACAGCAAGAAAAAATCTGGCGCATGCTGGCTTTTATCCTGTTTGCCAGCCTGGCTACCGTGATCGCCGTCTACCCCATCGTTCTGCTGCTCTACCGCTCCCTGCTCAAGGCTTCGAAGGATATTCTGCGCGGCAACCTGGAAATTGCTTCTGTTCTTGGAACAGCCATTGCGAAACGTGACTCGGACACCGGTGAACACAACTATCGCGTCACCCTATACGCCATCCGACTGGCCGAAGCAGTTAACCTGCCGATGGCGGAGATGCGTAGCCTAATTCTCGGCGCCTTTCTGCACGATGTCGGAAAAATTGGCATCCCGGACGCCATTCTGCTCAAACCAGGCCGCCTGAGCGAAACTGAATTCGCAGCCATGCGGAAGCATGTTGAACTAGGATTAGACATCGTGGCGCCTTCCCACTGGCTGCTCATCGCTCGCGATATCATTGGAAAACATCATGAGAAATACGATGGCAGCGGCTACCCTCTGGGGCTGTGCGGCGAGGCAATTCCACTTACGGCAAGAATTTTCGCCATCGTCGACGTCTTCGATGCGCTGACCTCGCACCGCCCCTACAAGGTGCCAATGCCAGTCGAAGACGCCGTCTCAATTCTTCTAAAACACTCCGGACAGCATTTCGACCCTGCACTAGTAGGGCAATTCACCCGAATCGTTGCAGATATCCACGCAGAAATTTGTGCCAAATCCGAAGCGGAACTCGCTGAAAAATTGGGCCAATTGTTGCCGGATTATTTCTTGCATGAAACTTAGCTAAATATTCGCGAACAATGAATTTTCAGTGATACCTGAATTGTCATACAACGTCGACTCTCAGTTCGACGAAGAAAGGTTGTGCGATGCCTGGTGGCCAGGATGAACGACTATATTTCCAAACCGTTCAATCCTGAGAGATTGTTTGAGAAGCTGTTGCAGTGGCTTCAGCGGCGCAAAGGCAACTGACCGCCACATTGCTGCCCGACACCGATCAGGAGACCAACGTCCGTTCAGGCCGAGCAGTTCGCGTTCGGCAGATGCTTCGAACGACCGCAGCGCTCAGTAAGCCACCGAAGCGCTCTCCGATAGGTGAAGGTCCGGATTGGGTCGGGAACCGCATTTCGTCGAAACAAGGAATTTTCTTTCTTCGAAGCCGAGCCTTTCGAACGTTACCCCCGGGCGATGCGGATGCGACGCAGATCAGTCCCGACAAAAGGAGTCTCGGGCACCCGAGCACAATTTCACCGTGCCACGATTACCCCCCGCATGAATTGACTATTTTTTAGGCAGCTTTCAGGGTAGAATCCGCCCCTTCCCCTGAACCACGCACGGCCGGCTGCCCCTATGGAATTTCTCGGTTTCACGCTCCGCAACAATCTTTTCGTCGCGCCGATGGCTGGGGTGACGGATCGTCCGTTCCGTCAACTGTGCAAGAAGATGGGCGCCGGACTGGCGGTTTCGGAGATGGTGACGTCGAATTCGCTGCTCTACGGCAGCGCCAAGACGCAGCGCCGGGCGAACCACGACGGCGAGGTCGAGCCGATCTCGGTGCAGATCGCTGGGTCGATTCCGGAGATGATGGCGGAGGCAGCCAAGCACAACGTCGCGCGCGGCGCGCAGATCATCGACATCAACATGGGCTGCCCGGCCAAGAAGATCTGCAACGTGATGGCCGGTTCGGCGCTCCTAAAGGACGAGCCGCTGGTCGGCCGCATCCTCGAAGCCGTGGTCAAGGCCGTGCCCGAGACACCGGTGACGTTGAAGATCCGCACCGGCTGGGACAAGACCACCCGCAACGCGCTCACCATCCTCAAGATCGCCGAGCAGTCGGGCATCCGCGCGCTCGCCATGCACGGCCGCACGCGCGCCTGCGGTTATACCGGCCACGCCGAGTACGAAACGATCGCGGCGGTGAAGGCAGAAGCGCGCATTCCGATCATCGCCAACGGCGACATCACCTCGCCCGAGAAGGCGAAACACGTGCAGGACGTGACCGGTGCCGACGCACTGATGATCGGCCGCGCGGCGCAGGGCCGGCCGTGGCTCTTCCGCGAGATCGAGCACTATCTGACGACCGGCACGCATCTGATGCCGCCGCGCGTGGCCGAGATCCACGAGATTCTGCTCGCCCACCTGGAAGACCTCTACGACTTTTACGGCACCGAAACCGGCGTGCGCGTCGCGCGCAAGCACATCTCCTGGTACACCAAGGGGCTGGTCGGCTCGGCGGCGTTCCGCCACGGGATGAACCAGTTGCCAGACATCGTGCAGCAGCGGCGCGCGGTCAACGACTTCTTCTTCGGCCTCGCCGAACATAACGAACACCTGAATTACATGCCTGAAGACAACAACAATGAGGGAGAGGAAATAGCCGCATGAAAAAACAGCATGACATCTCCGCGTGCGTGTACGGCGCACTGCGAACCTACTTCGACGACCTGGAAGGCGAGAAGCCCTCGTCCGTCTACGACATGGTTCTGAAGAGCGTCGAACGGCCGATGCTCGAAGTCGTCATGGCGCAGGCCGGCGGCAACCAAACGCTGGCTTCCGAGATGCTCGGCATCAACCGCAACACGCTGCGCAAGAAGCTCGTCGAACACAATCTCGCCTGAGCCGGACGCACCCCGTTTTCTGATCCACCGATTTTCTTCTGACCCTGCAAAGACCCGCCAATGAAAATTCGCCAAGCTCTGATCAGCCTTTCCGACAAACGTGGTGCGCTCGAATTCGCCCAGGGCCTCGCCGCCCAGGGCGTCACGCTCCTGTCCACCGGCGGCACTGCCAAACTGCTGCGCGATGCCGGCCTCGCCGTCACCGAAATCGGCGACTACACCGGTTTCCCGGAAATGCTGGATGGCCGCGTCAAGACGCTGCACCCGAAAGTGCATGGCGGCATCCTCGCCCGCCGCGACCTGCCCGAGCACATGGCGACGATCGAACAGCACGGCATCCCGACCATCGACCTCGTCTGCGTGAACCTCTACCCGTTCGCCGCGACGATCGAGAAGCCGGGCGTCACGCTCGCCGACGCGATCGAGAACATCGACATCGGCGGCCCGACGATGGTCCGCTCGTCGGCGAAGAACTACACCGGCGTCGCCATCGTCACCGATCCGGAAGACTACGCCGCGCTGCTCGACGAGATGAAAGCCAACGACGGGGCCCTGTCGCTGGCGACCCGCTTCAACCTGGCGAAGAAGGCCTTCACCCACACCGCCCGCTACGACGGCATGATTGCCAACTGGCTGACCGGCCTCGACGACGGCGTCGAAGCCAAGGCGGAGGAAGCCGCGCCGACCCCGTCGATATTCCCGGCCAAGCTGCAGTTCGCCTTCGATCGCGTCGAAACGCTGCGCTACGGCGAGAACTCGCACCAGAGCGCCGCCTTCTACCGCGACGTCAATCCGGTCGCCGGCAGTATCGCCGCCTACACGCAACTGCAAGGCAAGGAACTCTCGTACAACAACATCGCCGACTCGGACGCGGCGTGGGAGTGCGTCAAGACGTTTAACGCCCCTGCCTGCGTCATCATCAAACACGCCAACCCGTGCGGCGTGGCGATCGACGCCAACCTGCTCGGCGCCTACGAAAAAGCCTTCAAGACCGACTCGACCTCGGCCTTCGGCGGCATCATCGCCTTCAACGGCGAAGTCGGCATGGACGTCGTCGACGCAATGAACGCGCGGAAGCATTTCGTCGAAGTGCTGATCGCCCCGTCCTACACCGCCGAAGCCAAGGCCGCGTTGGCCGCCAAGCAGAACCTGCGCGTGCTCGTGCTGCCGCTCGGCAACGACCTGAACAAGCTCGAACTGAAGCGCGTCGGCGGCGGCCTCTTGGTGCAGACGGCCGACGACTTCACCGCGCAGGCCAACGGCCTCAAGGTCGTTACTAAGGTGCAGCCGACCGCGCAGCAGATCGAAGACCTGCTCTTCGCCGAACGCGTCGGCAAGTTCGTCAAGTCGAACGCCATCGTCTTCTGCGGTGGCGGCATGACGCTCGGCGTCGGCGCCGGCCAGATGAGCCGCGTCGATTCGACCAAGATTGCGGCGATCAAGGCGCAGGCCGCCGGTCTGTCGCTGCAGGGATCGGTCGTCGCCTCGGACGCCTTCTTCCCGTTCCGCGACGGTCTCGACGTCCTCGCCGAAGCCGGCGCCAAGGCCGTCATCCAGCCGGGCGGTTCGATGCGCGACGACGAGGTGATCGCCGCGGCCGACGAACACGGCATCGCGATGGTCCTCACCGGCGCCCGCCATTTCCGGCATTAACAAGGGATACATATGAAACTACTCGTCATCGGCTCCGGCGGACGCGAACATGCGCTGGCCTGGCGTCTGGCCAAGACGGCCGGGTTGCAGAAAATCTACGTCGCGCCGGGCAATGCCGGCACGGCGCATGAACACGAGCTGACCAACGTCAATATCACCGACCCTCAGGCGCTCGCCGACTTCGCCGAGCAGGAGAAGATCCACCTGACCGTCGTCGGCCCGGAAGCGCCGCTCGCGGCCGGCGTGGTCAACGTCTTCCGCGCGCGCGGGCTAAAGGTCTTCGGCCCGACCAAGGAAGCCGCGCAACTCGAAAGCTCGAAGGACTTCGCCAAACGTTTCATGGCCAAGCACAAGATCCCGACTGCTGCCTTCGAGACCTTCACCGACGCCTCGGCCGCACACGCTTACGTCAACGGCAAGGGCGCACCGATCGTCATCAAGGCTGACGGCCTGGCCGCCGGCAAGGGCGTCGTCGTCGCCATGACGCTCGACGAAGCGCACCGAGCCATCGACGACATGCTCTCGGGCAACAGCATGGGCGAAGCCGGCGCGCGCGTCGTCATCGAGGACTTCCTCGACGGCGAGGAAGCCAGCTTCATCGTCATGGTCGACGGCAAGAACGTGCTTGCGCTCGCCTCCAGCCAGGATCACAAGCGCATCTTCGACGGCGACACCGGCCCGAACACGGGCGGCATGGGCGCCTACTCGCCGGCACCGGTCGTCACGCCGGAGATCCACGCCAAGGCAATGCGCGAAGTCATCCTGCCGACGGTGCGCGGCATGGCCGCCGACGGCATCCCCTACACCGGCTTCCTCTACGCCGGCCTGATGATCGGCAAGGATCACTCGGTCAAGGTCGTCGAATTCAACTGCCGCATGGGCGACCCGGAAACGCAGCCGATCATGATGCGTCTGAAGTCCGACCTGCTCGATCTGCTCGAACACGCCGTCGCCGGCAAGCTCGACCAGGTCGAGGCCGAATGGGACCGCCGCATCGCGCTTGGCGTCGTGCTCGCCGCCGCCAACTACCCGGAAACGCCGAAGAAGGGCGACGTCATCAGCGGGCTGCCAGCCGAGAGCGACACGGTCAAGGTCTTCCACGCCGGCACCGGCGAAGCCGACGGCAAGGTTGTCACTTCCGGCGGCCGCGTCCTCTGCGTCACCGCGCTCGGCGACAACGTCAAGCTGGCGCAGAAGCACGCCTACGAAGCCATCCTCGGCATCCACTTCGACGGCATGCAATACCGCCGCGACATCGGCCACCGCGCCGTGACGCGCAAAGAGCAGTAAGACGCTTGCTGGATTCCTGCACAGGGAATCCAGCCCCCACCCCGCACGCGGTTCGACCTCTTCAGCTTTCGCCATGATCGACTCAGCCGCGCTCAAGACCTACTTCACTGGACTGCAATCGCGCATCCTCACCGCGCTTGAGGCGCTCGAAGGCGAGCACGGCGGACGTTTCCGCAGCGATGACTGGCAGAAGGCTCCGGGGCAGGCGCTCGCCGGCAGCGGACGAACCTGCATCATCGAAGGTGGTCGCGTCTTCGAACGCGGCGGCGTCGCCTTCTCGCATGTCAGCGGCGCCGCCCTGCCCGCCTCGGCGACCGCCAAGCGGCCCGAACTCGCCGGGCGCGCCTTCGAAGCGATGGGCGTCTCGCTCGTCCTGCATCCCGAAAACCCGTACTGCCCGACCGCGCACATGAACGTGCGCGCGCTGATCGCGCACAAGGACGGCGCCGAGCCCGTCAGCTGGTTCGGCGGCGGCATGGATCTCACGCCGTACTACCCGTTCGAGGACGATATCCGCCACTTCCACACCACCTGCAAGCGCGCGCTCGATCCGTTCGGCGACGACGTACATGCACGCTACAAGCGCTGGTGCGACGAGTACTTCTTTCTCAAGCACCGCAACGAGCCGCGCGGCGTCGGCGGCGTCTTTTTCGACGACCTGAGCGAGGGCGGCGCCGAGCGCTGCTTCGCGCTCACTCAGGCCGTGGGCGACGCTTTCCTCGACGCCTATCTGCCGATCATCGAACGCCGCCAGCAAACGCCCTACGGCGAACGCGAGCGCGACTTCCAGGCCTACCGGCGCGGGCGCTACGTCGAGTTCAATCTGGTCTGGGACCGGGGTACCTTGTTCGGCCTGCAATCCGGCGGGCGCACCGAATCGATCCTCATGTCGCTTCCGCCCATTGTCAAATGGCGCTACGACTGGCAGCCGGAACCGGGCAGCCCGGAGGCGGAACTGTACGAAGCGCTGACGCCACGCGACTGGGTCTGACGCCGTTCACCTCCGCTTGTTTTCCCGGTGTTTTATCCGGGCCTCTGTGGTTCAATTGCGGTTTTCCGGTCAAGCGAGGACACAACAATGACAAAACTCAGCGTTCAACAGATTCTCGGCGGCAAGGCGCCGGCCGATCAACCCGTTACCGTCAAGGGCTGGGTCCGCACCCGGCGCGACTCGAAGGCGGGAATTTCCTTCGTCAACCTCTCCGACGGCTCGTGCTTCCATCCGGTACAGGTCGTCGCGCCGGCAACGCTGCCGAACTATGAAAACGAGATCGCGCACCTCACCGCCGGCTGCGCCGTCGAGGCGACCGGCATGATCGTCCCGTCGCCGGCCAAGGGCCAGCCGTTCGAGATGCAGGCGAGCGAGGTCAAGGTCGTCGGCTGGGTCGACGACCCCGACACCTACCCGATCCAACCGAAGGCGCACAGCATGGAGTACCTGCGCGATGTCGCGCACCTGCGCTCGCGCACCAACGTGATCGGCGCCGTGACGCGCGTGCGCCACACGATCGCACAGGCGATCCACCGCTACTTCAGCAACGATGGCTTCGTCTGGGTCAACACGCCGATCATCACCGCCTCGGACGCGGAAGGCGCCGGCGAGATGTTCCGCGTCTCGACGCTCGACCTCGCCAATCTGCCGCGCACCGAAGCGGGCAAGATCGACTTCTCCAAGGACTTCTTCGGCCGCGAGACCTTCCTCACCGTCTCCGGCCAGTTGAATGTCGAGACTTACTGCATGGCGCTGTCCAAGGTCTACACCTTCGGTCCGACCTTCCGCGCCGAGAATTCGAACACCAGCCGCCACCTCGCGGAATTCTGGATGGTTGAGCCGGAGATCGCCTTCGCCGATCTCGCCGACGACGCAACGCTGGCCGAAGGACTGCTCAAGTACGTGTTCAAGGCAGTCCTCGACGAGCGGCCCGACGACATGGCCTTCTTCGAGGACCGCATTGAAAAGGGCGTGATCGCCAAGTTGCAGGGCATGATCGACAGCGATTTCGTGCGCATGGACTACACCGACGCGATCAAGATCCTGCAGAACGCCAAGGACAAGTTCGAATACCCGGTGTCGTGGGGTACCGACCTGCAGAGCGAGCACGAGCGTTACCTCGCCGAAAAGCACGTCAAGGGCCCGGTCGTGCTGATGAACTACCCGAAGGAGATCAAGGCCTTTTACATGCGCCTCTCCGAAGACGAGCGCACGGTCGCCGCGATGGACGTGCTGGCGCCGGGCATCGGCGAGATCATCGGCGGTTCGCAGCGCGAGGAACGCCTCGACGTGCTCGACCGGCGCATGGCTGCTTGCGGGCTCGACCCCGCGCACTACAGCTGGTATCGCGACCTGCGCCGCTACGGCACGGTGCCGCACGCCGGTTTCGGCCTCGGCTTCGAACGCACGGTGTCGTACATCACAGGATTGGCCAACGTGCGCGACGTCATCCCCTTCCCGCGCACATCGGGTCACGCGAAGTACTAAAGAGAACACAGGCTGGCGGATCGAGGGTCCGCCAGCCTGCTGCACAGCCCGCGAGCAAGCGGGGCCGTTTCGCCCGCCCACCGGCCTTGGCACTCGATGAAACTCAGCCGGCGGCTTCGCTCACGCTGCTGCTGAACATGCGCCAGTCGCGGCCGAGACGACGTGTCGATCCGGACACTTCGATCATCCGGCGCAGGCGGATGTCGGCGCTCGAAGCCCCCAACTGCAGCTCGAACTGACCCGCTTCGACGATTCGACTCCCGTCGTAGCCGGTGAAGCACAGCATGTCGACCGGCACCACGAAAGTGACGTCCGCGGCCTGGCCCGGCTGCAGTTCGACGCGGCCGAAGGCCTTCAACTCCTTCACCGGGCGAACCACCGAGGCGAGCACGTCGCGCACGTAGAGTTGCGGCACGGCAACGCCTTGGCGCGTACCGGTGTTGCGCACGCGGCACATAACCTCGATCTCGCCGCGTTCGATGTCGACGCTTTCACTGGCGACGCGCAGATCGGAGTACTCGAACTGCGTGTAGGCGAGGCCGTAGCCGAACGGGTAGCGGCTGCCGAAGTGGAAGGCGATCGGTGTACCAGCACTCTTCAACTTGTGGTTGTAGTAGTACGGGACAGCGCCGACGTTCTTCGGTACCGAGAGCGGCAGGCGGCCGGTTGGTTCGCTGGCGCCGGAGAGTATGTCGCCCAGCGCGTGGCCGATCTGCTCGCCACCGGAGAAAGCCCAGACGAAGGCGGCGACCCTGGACTCCAATCCCTGGAGGTTGTAGGGACGGCCGCCGGTCAGCACGACGACGACCGGCTTGCCGGTGGCAATGACGGCTTCGAGCAATTCCTGCTGCACGCCGGGCAGGTCGAGGCTGTCGGCGTCCGACCCCTCGCCCACCGTGCCGGTCTGAAAGAGGCCGGCGAGATCGCCGACGCAGACGATTGCCACGTCCGACTCGTTTGCCAACGCAACAGCCTCCGGGATACGGCTCACATTCTGCGACACCGGCGACACGCGCTCGACGTTGGCCGTCTCCTGCACATCACCGGGGAAGGTCGGCGCGCCGTACTCGCGCTTTTCGAGGATCTCGACGCCCTTGGCAAAGCGCACCTGGTCGGCGCCAAACGCCTGACGCAAGCCGGCGAGCGGCGTCACGATGTCGCTCGTACTGGCCTCGATTTCGCTCAGAATCAGATGCGCCGGGAAGCTGTAGCCGGAGAGCTGGGCGAGCGGATCGTCGGCGGTCGGGCCGATGACGGCGATGCGTTTTCCGCCGGTCGGAGCGAGCGGCAGGACGCCGTTGTTTTCCAGCACGACGATCGACTCACGCGCCACTTCGCGCGCCGTTTCGATCGCTTCCGCCGTGCGCAAGGAGATCGCGTTTTCGTCGGCGTAGGGTTTCTCGAACAGGCCGAGGCGGAATTTCTCGGTCAGCACGCGCGTCACGATCTCGTCGATCTTCTCGACCGACAGCAGACCGCGCTCGACGGCCAGCTTGATCTCGGTCGCGCAGTCGTCGCCCGGCAGCTCGATGTCGAGGCCGGCGTTGTACGAGAGCGCCGCAGCTTCGGCCTTGCCCGAGGCGACGCCGTGGTGCTGATACAGGAGGCTGACACCGATGTAGTCGGCGACGACCAGGCCGTCGAAGCCCCACTGCTCGCGCAGCACGGTGGTCAGCAGATGGTGCGACGAATGGCACGGTTCGTTGTCGATATCGTGGTAGGCCGGCATCACCGAACCGGCGTTGCCGCCCTTGACCGCCATCTCGAAGGGCAGGAGGAAGGTGTCGTTGAGCTCGCGCCAGCCGATATGTACCGGCGCGTGGTTGCGCGCGCCCTCGCTGAACGAGTGGCCGACGTAGTGTTTGAGCGTCGCCAACAGGTCGCGCTTCTCGCCTTGCAGGCCTTGCACGTACTTCGTCGCCATCACGCCGATCAGGTACGGATCTTCGCCGAAGGTCTCCTCAGTGCGCCCCCAGCGCACATCGCGCGAGACGTCGAGCACCGGTGCCAAACCCTGATGACAACCGATGCTGCGCGCTTCCTGGCCGATGACCTGACCAACGCGCTCAATCAACTCAGGATTCCACGTCGCGCCGAAGGCCAGCGCCGAGGGAAAGAGCGTTCCGCCGCGCGCCATCAGGCCGACCAGACATTCCTCGTGCGACATCGCCGGAATGCCGAGGCGCGTCTCTTCCACGAGGAATTTCTGCAGACGATTGAGCGCGCGCACGCCCAGAACCGGGTCGACGCTATGGCTGCCGAGCGGCCGCGTTATCTGGCCGAGGCCGTTTTTCAGCATCTGCTGCAACTTCTCTTGGTCACTATGACCGATGAAAGCGTCGGAACGCACCTTATGGTTGCCGTCCTCGGACAGGAGCAGCCAGAAAGCGTGCATCTGGGCGATTTTTTCTTCGAGCGTCATCCGGGACAAAAGATCGGTCACGCGAACCGGGATCGGCAGAGCGGCGTTTTTATATTCCATATGCATTGCAATTCTCCATGACATTCCTTTCGCCCTGCAGGTCAGCGTGAAAGGGGTAACAAAAATCGGTTGGCGCGATCAGTGCGCTGCGAGGTGAGCCAAGGCCAGCCCTTCCGCATCGAAAACGTGGCATTGCGCGGGGTCGAAGCCGAAACTCATCGCTTCGCCACACGACGTGTAGCAATCGCCGGGCACCTTGGCGATCAGCGACTCGGCCGAATCACCCGTCAGATAGACGTAGCTGTATTCGCCAAAGCGCTCGACCTGACGCACCGCGCGCGTCATGCGGCACTCAGCGCTGGCGGGCGCCACCGGATGCATGTGCTCGGGTCGCAAACCGAGCGTCACCGCCGCGCCGACTGGCAGCGCGCGTGCGTCGACCGGCACCGTCACCTGCTCGCTGACGCCGATCTGCAAGGTCACGCCGTTAGCATCGCTGGCGACGACGCGCGCCTCGATGAAGTTCATGCGCGGCGAACCGAGGAAGGCGGCGACGAAGCGGTTGCTCGGCCGGTGGTACAAGTCCATCGGCGTACCGATCTGGGCGACGCTGCCGTACTTCGCCATGTCCGGGCCGGCGCGCAGCAGCACGATCTTGTCGGCCATCGCCATCGCCTCGGTCTGGTCGTGCGTCACGTAGATCGCGCTGGCGTGGTTGAATTTCTTGTGCAGGCGCGAGATCTCGGCGCGCATATGCACGCGCAGCGCGGCGTCGAGGTTGGAGAGCGGCTCGTCGAAGAGGAAGACGTTCGGCGAGCGCACAATCGCCCGGCCAATCGCCACGCGCTGCCGCTGCCCGCCCGAGAGCGCGCGCGGCATGCGTTCGAGCAAGGGTTCCAGCTGAAGGATCTGTGCTGCCTCGCGCACACGCTGGTCGATCTCGTTCTTGTCGATCTTGGCCTGGCGCAGCCCGAACGCCATGTTTTCGTAGACGCTCATGTGCGGGTACAGCGCGTAGCTCTGGAACACCATCGCCACCTGCCGCTTGGCGGCCGGCACCTCGTTCATGCGTATGCCGCCGATCGCGAGGTCGCCGGCGGTCACGTCCTCGATGCCGGCGATCATGCGCAGCAGCGTCGACTTGCCGCAGCCCGATGGGCCGAGGAAGACGCAGAACTCGCCGGGCGCGATTTCGAGGTTCACGTCCTTGATGACCTGGGTGTCCTTGCCGAAGGTCTTCTGGATGTTGCGAAGGGAAATGCTGGTCATGGATTTTCCTGGGTGAATTCGGATCGGAAACTAGCCCTTCAGAGCGCCGGCCATCATGCCCTTGACGATGCGCTCCTGGCCGAAGGCGTAGGCGACGATCAGCGGCAATGAGGTGAGCGTGACGACGGAGAGGATGGCCGGGATGTTCGAGGCGTACTGGCCCTGGAAATCCCAGATCGCCAGCGGCAAGGTACGGTTGGCCGGATTGGAAGTCAGCACGTAGGCGAAGATGAATTCGTTCCAAAGGCCGATGCTGTTGTAGATCGCCACCGTCGACAGGCCCGGGCCGGAGAGCGGCAGAAAGACCTTCCAGAAGATGCCGAAGGCGCCGCAGCCGTCGAGCTTGGCCGCCTCCTCCAGCTCCTTCGGAATCTGCCGCATGAACTCGGCGAGGATGAAGATCGACACCGGCAAGGCCGTCGCGACGTATGGGCCGATCAGCGCGAACGGCGTGTCGTACAGGCCGACGTTACGAATCAGCAGGTAGATCGGGATCAGCGTGATGTGGATCGGCACGATCATGCCGGCGACGATCAGGCCGAAGAGCGGCTTGTTCAGGCGGAAGCGCAGGCGGGCGAAGGCATACGCGGCCATCGAGCTGATCACGAGAATCAGGCCAATCGAAAGCACCAGCACGAAAACGCTGTTGCGCAGATAGACCCAGAAACCACCGTTCAGCACCTCGAGGTAGTTACCGAAATTGAGCGACTCGGGCAGCGCCCAGACCGCGCCGCTGAAGGTTTCCTGCTGCGACTTCAGGCTCGTCATCACGACGAAGATGAAGGGCAGCGTGGTTACGGCGAGCCAGAAGAGACCCAGCGAAGGCACAGCGAGACGTACGAAGCGGCTACGATCAACTTTCATGGTCGAAGCGGAGTTATCGATGGAGCTCACTCAAACCTCCGTTTCGTAGCGCCGCGTCGCGCGCATGGCAAGCGAGGCAACGATGGTGACAATGATGAACATGGCCGAGGCGATCGTGCTGCCGTAGCCAAGCTGGAATGAACTGAAGACAGTGCGGAACATATAGGTCGCCATCAATTCGGAAGCGCCTTCCGGGCCGCCGTCGGTCATAATGAAGATGAGGTCGAAGTAGCGCAGGGAGCCGACGATGGCGAGCATGGCGCCGGTGCGGATCGTGCCCTGCAGGTGCGGCAGCTTGATGCGCCAGAAAATGGTCTTCTCGCTCGCACCGTCGAGCCGCGCCGCCTCGCCGAGTTCGCGCGGGAAAGACGACAGGCCCGCGAGAAAGAGCACCATGTAGAACGGAATGTTCTGCCAGCAAACGACGGCGATCACCGAGCCAAGCGCATAACGCGGATCGCCGAGCCAGTCGCGGACCAGCCCGTCAAGATGGACGGCGCTCAGGAAGGCGTTGATCGGCCCGAAGTTCGGGTCGTAGATGTTCTTGAAGAGGACGCCGAGCGCGACGCTCGACATCAGCAAGGGAAGGAAGTAGAGAATCTTCAGCACGCGCGAACCCTTGCTCGCTTCGTCGAGAACGACGGCGAGGACCAGCGCGATCGGCAACTGGATGAGCACGGAAAACAGCGCGAGCAGCAGGTTGTTGCCGAGCGACTTCCAGAACAGGGTGTCCTGCGCCAGGCGAATCCAGTTGGCGAGCCCGACGAAACGTTCGCCGCTGCCGAGTCCGTTCCAGTCGAGCAGGGAAAGCTGGAAGCTGCTGATCAACGGATAGAGCAGGAAGACAAGCAGGGAAAAAACGGCCGGCGCGAGGAAGACGACGATCGGCAGGACCGCGCCGAGGCGCCGAACCTTCGCCGAGCCAGCCGTCGGCTGTGCATCTTGAAACGTCACGGAAATCTCTCCTGAAGGACGACCGCCCGGCCCAGATCCGAGCGATCGCCTCGTTACGGACAGGCTGCGATTACTTGGTTTCGGCCTTGGCCGCGTCTTCCATCTGCTGTGCCGCAGCTTCCGGCGTCAGCGACAGGCCGAACAGCGCCTGCACGGTGTTCAGATGGACTTGCGCGAGGTTCGGCGAGAGTTCCTGGTCGTACCAGAGCTGGACGCTCGACGAATTGGCGACCAGATCCATCACGCGATTCAGGAAGGGATCGTCGGTCTTCAGACCCTTGACCGGGATGATCCGCTTGTCGTCGAGACGCGCTTGTGCCGAGGCATCATCCGTGAGCGACTGAACCAGCTTGAACGCGGCGTCCGGCTGCTTGCAGGTGCTCGACACGCTGATGAAGTTGTCGCCCACTGTGCCGATCACGGCATTCGCATTGCCCTTGCCGCCCGGCACGGTCGGGAACGGGAAGAAGTCGAGCTTCTCGTAGAACGCCGGATTTTCGTTGCGGATGGTCGCAGCCTCCCAGGTGCCCATCAGCTCCATCGCAGCCTTGCCCGAGTAGAGCAGGCGACGCGACGCACCGATGTCGTAGTCCAGCCCGTTGTAGCCTTCGGCGAAGGCGCCGGCCTTGACCAGTTCCTGGATGCGCTTGCCGGCCTCGATGAAGGCCGGATCGGTAAAGCTGCCGCCCGGTTGCCGGGTCGAGGCCTTGGCGAAGACTTCCGAGCCGCCGATGCGGTCAGCCAGATAGACGAAATACATCGAGCCGGTCCACTTGTTCTTGTTGGCCAGCGCGAACGGCGCGATGTTCTTGGCCTTGAGTACCTTCACCACGTTCATCAGCTCGTCCCAGGTCTTGGGTGGCGTCAGGCCTTCCTTGGCGAAGATTTCCTTGTTGAAGAAGACGACGGCCATCGCGGTGTTCTCGGCCGGGATGCCGTAGATCTTGCCGTCGAAGGTGACCGAGCTGAAACCGGCCGGCGCGAAGCGATCCTTGAATGCCGGGTCTTTTTCGAGATAAGGCGTCAGATCGACGACTTGCCCAGCCTTTACGTACTCGCGCAAGGGGCCGCCGCCCCAGGTGCTAAACACGCACGGCGGCTGGTTGGCACCAAAGGCGATCTTCAGCTTGGTCTTGTACGCATCGTTCTGGATGTGCGACTGCTCGGCCTTGAAGCCTGGATTGGCCTTCTCGAAGCGCACCGCCGCGTCGCCGAGAATCTTCACTGCGCCCGTGGTCGTCTGCAGATCCCACGCCGTTATCGTCTCCACGGCGTGCGCGGTCACTGAGGTGAGCGCCAGCGCCGCCAGACTGCCAAAAAGAACGCCTATCTTCGAAACAGAACCAGCTTTCATCGTTTGCCTCCTGAAGGTCGGGTGTCGCCCCGACATTATTCGTTACAGAATGACTGCTTGTTGTTACACAACAACGTTAGCGCTACCGTTACAGCAAGTCAATAGTGGTCCCCAATTTTTGCCTCTTGCCGATCATCCAGCACACAACGAATGGTCCGGATGCATGAAAAAGTCGGGTTTTGGACAAAACGGGTTGCGTGTTACAACCTGTTGAACTAACGTTAGCGCTAGCGTCTCGCCGGCTTGAAGCCGAGACTTGAATCGATCAACACAAGAAGAAGCACCGTGCCGAAACCCAACAAGGCCCACCACTGATGGCCAACAAATCGACCACGCTCTCGGAGGTTGCGCTCGCCGCCAACGTCTCCCCGATGACTGCCTCGCGTGCGATCAACAACCGCTCTGGTGTATCGCGCGAGACGCGCGAGCACGTCCTGAGAATCGCTGCCGATCTTGGCTACGTCGTCAATCGCGCGGCGCAGAAACTGTCGGGCGGCAAGAGCCACATCATTGGCGTGATCGCCACCGATCCCGGCAACCAATACACGGCTTCCCTGATCGCCGGCGTCAGCGACGCGGCCTGGGAATCGGGCTACGAGACGCTGATCTACGCGCACGTCGTGCGCGAGAAACGGCCATCGGGCAGCGTCATGCAACTGCTGCGCCAGATTTCCGACGGCGTCATCGCCGTCCTGCCGATGGAATATGGCTATTTGGGCGAACTCGCTTCGACCAGCATCCCGGTGATCACCGTCGACCAGCGCGGCAAGCATGCCGAGTTCCCGTCGATCGCCGCCGACGCCTACGACGGCGCGCGCTCGGCCGTCAAACATCTGATCGACCTCGGACACCGGCGCATCGGCTACATCACAGGCGACGAGCGCCTGGCGTCGGCCAAGGACCGGCACCGCGCCTACGTCGACACGATGGCGCAACAAGGACTGGGACGCGACGCGTCGTTGATCGTCAAGGGCGACTTCACGCAGAAGCGTGGCTTCGAGGGAACGATGAAGCTCCTGTCGCTGGCGGACCCGCCGACGGCGATCTTTGCCGCCAACGATCTCAGCGCGTTCGGCGCCATCGCGGCGATTCACGAATCCGGCCTGCGCGTCCCGGACGACATCTCGGTCGTCGGCTTCGACGACATTCCGACCGCCGCACAGTTCTATCCGGCGCTGACCACCGTGCGCCAGCCGATCCACCAGATCGGCCGCGCCGCCGTCAATACGTTGCTGGCACGAATCGCTGGCATCGAGCCGGCGTCGCCGCAAGTCATCCTGCCGACCGAACTGATCCTGCGCGCCTCGACGGCGCCCTGCCGCACGCGCGTGTTCGACACGCGCTGAGCCGGTCGGGCGCTACGGCGCCGCCTGCTCACCGTCTTGCGGGGCGGCTTCACGGCGCATTTCGGCCAGCAAGGCGACGATCTGCGGCGCGCGCTCGGTTTCCGGCAACTGCCGCTCGTAGTCGTCCAGCCACGCCGCATCACCACGCCGTTCGAGGATGTTCTCGCGGTGCGCAGCGCGCTTGATTTCCTGCGCCGCCTCTGACGACAGCGCGTCGTGGTGCTCCAGCTGACGCGCGATGTGCAGGACGGCGTCCCAGTTCCGCTCGCCTTGCTGCGCGCGCAGTTCGAGCTGCAGCGCGGCGATGTGGCGCCCGGTCTTTTCCTGCAACCGGCGCAGCACCGCAATGGCCGGCGCGTAGTGCGCCGCTTCGACCAGCGTTTCGGCTTCGATCATCAGGCACGCGGCTTCCATCTTCGGGTCGGCCGCCAGCGCACGCTCCAGCCATTCCTTCTGTTTCGCCGGCTCCTGCAAGCGTTGCGTCGCGCGCGCGGCAAGTAGCGCGGCGAGCGCCGGCTTCTGGCCGCCTTCGTAAACTTCGCCGGCAAGCTTCAGCGCGTGGCTGAAGTGGCCTTCGAAAACCAGTCGCGCCACGTCGTAGTATTGATCGGCGAGCTTCTCGCGCAGACGGCGCGCGCGGAAGTCGCGCACACGCTGCGGCAGCGAGAGCATCAATGCGATCCCGCGCACAAGGGCATAAAGCACGACGAAGCCGCCCACGAAGAGGACAACGGCCAGGTTGAGCGATATCTCGGCGCGGTAAGGCGGCAAAACAAGCAGGACGTAGCCCTGATTATGCGCTGCCAGCGAAATGCCGACGGCCAGAGCAAAGAGCGTCAACAGCCAGAGCAGAAGCTTCATCGCCGCGCGCCTTTCACCGGGATTCCTTGCCCAACTTGATGTTCTGGATCGCCGACAAGCTCTCGTTGAGCGACGGCAATGCGATGTTGATCTCGGTCGCCGACAGCTGGTTAAGCGACTCGCGTGCCGTCAGTACCGAAGTCTCGCGATGGTCGAAGTAGCGGTCAACCCAGAACTGGGCCAGCTTGAGCTCGCTGCGGAACGTCCATTGATCGTGCGCGAGCAGTGCGAGGCGCGCGTTGAGGAGGCGCAGCTTGAGATTCTCGCGCAGGAAGAAGGCCTGACCGGGCGAGAGCAGCGCCGGTTCTTCGCGATCGAAGCGCTGGATGCGCACGAGGCTGCGCACCTCGCGCCAGAAATCCGCCGCCACGCGCTGCCAGAAGGCGAGCGAAACGACCGGCGCCGTGTTCGGAGCGGAAGGGTCAGACAGTTCGCGCGGCTTGCTCTCTTCACGCGGGCGGCCATTGATGGTGAGCGGCAAGGAATCGACCACCGCGATCACACTCTCCAGGCGGCCGTTCATGCCTGCAACGTCGATCTGCGGCAACGCACGCAGGCGGTCGAGGTCGCGCAGGATCACCTTGTGCAACGCAACGAACTGCGGGTTGTTGCTGCCAGCCAGCCGGACTTCAGCCGACTGCAAGGCGAGCACGGCGCCCTGCACGTTGGCGGCCAGCTGCAACTGCTGCGCCGCCAGCGTCACGCCCTGCTCGATTTCGGCAAGCACCCATTCCTCGCGGTTGCCGGCCAGATCGCGGTAGAGCTTCTCCAGCGTATCCTGTTGATCCTGCGATTCGGCAAGCTTCGCTTCGAGTTCACCGAACTTGCCCTGCAAGGCGATCACCTGTTTCTGCGTCTCCTTGACGATGACGCGCGTCTCCTTGGCCAGCGCGTCGCTCTCGGCCAGCCGTTGCGCGACCTGCTGCTGGGTTTCCGCCAGTCGAATGCGCGTCTCAACCCATTGCCAGACGGCGATACCCATGGCGAGGAGGGCCAGGATCAACCAGGGATTGCGCCAGGAGTGCAGCACGGACCCGCTTGCCGGCGTCGGGACCGCAGCCGTCTCGGATGGGGGAGGTGCTTGATCAGGAGAGTCGTTCATGGCGAGGCCAGGGGTAGGAACACAAGCTTTCGAGGATGCCGGTATCTGCCGGGCCGGTCAGTACGACGTTGGACAAGCCCAATTCGGCGGCCACCTCGGCAATGCGGCGATGCGGGACGAAAAGCGGCAGGCGATTCAGGCGCTCGATGGCTTCAGTATCGAGCAGCGCCAGAAGATTCCGCAAACCTTCGCTCGATGAAATCGTCAGCGCGTCAAGTTCGTTGTTGCGCAGTCGCGACACGATAGCCTCGCCGTCGGCCGGCGCCGCGCGGTGATAGCAGGTCACGCAGTCGACCTCGGCCCCACGCTGGCGCAGCGTCTCGGCGAGCAGTTCGCGGCCGCCGTTGCCGCGCAGGATGAGGATGCGCTTGTTCGCTACGCGATCTGCTTGAAACGCCGGCAGTTCGAGCACGCCTTCCGAGTCGAAACGCGCGCTCGGCGCAATCACGTTTTCAACGCCGTAGACGGCGAGTTGCGCGGTTGTACCCGGCCCGATCGCAGCCGCCAACAAGCCGGCCGGCCAGACACGGTGTTCGCGGATGTGCGGCAGGCTGTAGTCGACGGCGTTCGGACTGATGAAGACCGCGATGGTGTAGTCGTCAAGGTGCGCGATCGCTACGTCGAGCGGCGCTAGATCGTCCGCCGGACCGATTTCGAGCAAGGGGAAGAGCACCGACTCGCCGCCCGCGCCGGCGATTTTCTCCGCCAGCGTCGTCGCTTGCGCGGCGGGTCGCGTCACCAGAATGCGACGCCCCTGCAAGGCGTCGGTCATGCGCAGACGCCGAGCGCGGCGAGGATGCGTTGCGCGCCTTGCGCCAGCAGTTGCTGCGCCAGCGTTTCGCCCAGCCGCGCGTCGTCGCCGGGTGCGCCGCGGATTTCGCCGCGTACCATCTGCTTCCCGTCAGGCGTCGCGACAAAACCGCGCAGCCACAATTCGCCGTGTTCGATCACCGCATAGCCGCCGAGCGGAATCTGGCAACTGCCGTCGAGCGCCCGCGAGAACGCGCGTTCGGCACGTACGCGGTGCGCCGTTTCGGCGTCGTTGAGCGGCGCAATCCACGCCGCCGCGTCGTCACGCGCGGCCAAGATCTCGATGCCCAAGGCGCCCTGCCCCGGCGCCGGCAACGATTGTTCAGGCGATAGGACCGTCCGGATGCGCTCCTTGAGGCCGAGCCGGATCAGACCGGCGGCGGCGAGGATGATCGCGTCGTATTGCCCTTCGTCGAGTTTGCGCAGGCGCGTATCAAGATTGCCGCGCAGCGGTTCGATCTTCAGGTGCGGATAACTCGCGCGCAGGATCGCTTCGCGGCGCAGGCTGGAAGTACCGACGATGGCACCGGCCGGCAGCGCGTCGAGTCCGTCGTAACGACCGGACACGAAGGCGTCGCGCGGATCTTCACGCTGCGCGATGGCGGTCAGCGCAAAGCCTTCCGGCATCTCCATCGGCACATCCTTGAGCGAATGCACGGCGAGGTCGGCACGCCCCTCCTGCATGGCGACTTCGAGTTCCTTGATGAACAGCCCCTTGCCGCCGATCTGCGACAGCGGGCGGTCGAGGATCTGATCGCCGCGTGTCGTCATGCCGAGTATCTCGACCGAACACTGCGGGTACAACGCCGCCAGACGCGATTGGATATGCATAGCCTGCCATAGAGCGAGACGCGACTCGCGCGAGGCGATGATCAGGCGGGATGGAGCGGATGAGATAGTCAAGGTGGCGTCCTGAATTGAGCTGCAGCGTTTGGAAGACGAACCCGAGGGCGGCGCCGAGTTTACCACGCGACCCGGAACGCCCGGCCCGGCGGGCGCCTCAGGAACTCAGCTGTTTGGCGTAGGTCTTGACCAGCGGCCACTGCCGGCGGCTGACCGGCAGTTTTTCGGGAATGCCGCGCAACAGCGCCTGCCACTGCTGCTCGCCATCCTCCGGCGCGCCCTTTTCGAAGCCGGCGATCGCGTCTTTGGCGACCAGCGCGCTGCGGTGCAGGCGGATGAAACGCTCGGAGAACTCCTCCTCCAGATGCGTCAGCGATTCATCGAGCAGATATTCGCGGCTCGCCGTGCGCGCTGTCACATACTTGAGGTCGGCCTTGAGGTAGATGATGTCGCAGACCGAAATGAGCAGGAGCCGGCCGCGCTCGTGGCAGGAAAGATGCGTCCGCGCACCCTGCTGCAATTGCGCCAGTACCTGCGCTGGCGCCGGCCGGCTGTGGCGGACTTTCAGCAATGCCGCCGCCAGGCGATTGGCGCGCACCGGCTTGACCAGATAGTCGATCGCGTTGAGTTCGAAGGCCTGCACGGCGTACGTATCGTAGGCAGTAACGAAGATAATCGCTGGCGGACGTTCCATGCGGCCGACGTGGCGCGCCAGTTCGATGCCGTCCATCTTCGGCATGCGGATGTCGGCCAGCACGACGTCGACCGGATGCAGGGCAATCGCCTCGATTGCCAGCAAACCGTTGGCCGCCTCGGCGACAACGGCGTTCGGCACCTCGGCCGCGACGTCGGAAAGCAGATCGCGCAAACGCGCGCGCGCCGGCGACTCGTCGTCGACGATCATCACCGAGAGTGTCGGCGTCGTCGCGTTCAGCTTGGGAGCGCTCAGGGGCAGCGTCATGATTTCAGACTCCGGCAAGGCAAGGAGATATGCACGCGGTATTCGCAGGCGCCGTCCGGCAACTCCACCGATCGGGCATCGAGGCGTGCTTCAAGATCATAGAACAGCGCCAGACGTTCGCGGATATTGGCCAGCGCCATCTGATTGCCGCTATGCCCGCCCGCCGCACCGTGGCACGGATTGGTCAGGTCGATCTGCAACTCGTCGCCGTTACGCGCGAAACGGATACGTATGTTTCCATCCTCACCCGACGGCTCTATCCCGTGATACACGGCGTTCTCGACCAGAGGCTGCAACATCAGCGGCGGCACCTTGATGTCGTCCGGCACGTTGACGATCTCCCACTCGACGTTGAGCCGGTCGCCGAGGCGCAGCTTCTCGAGGTCGAGATACTGGCGGCAGAGCGCGATCTCGTCGGCGAGCGGCATAAGGTCGCGGTGATCGCGCATTAGCGCGCGAAAGAGTTCAGCGAGTTCCTCCAGCGCCGTTTCCGCGCGCCGCGGCTCGGAACGGATCAGCGAAAGCACCGCATTGAGGCTGTTGAACAGAAAATGCGGCCGGATGCGCGACGTCAGCGCCTGCAGGCGCGCCTCGGTTACCGCCGGGGAGAACGCCTTCGCACGCAAATGAAAGTAGTAAAGCAGGGTCGCTGCAGCAAACGCCGCAAGCAAGGCAGCACGCAGCAGGCGCTGCCAGCCTCCCTCATCCATGCCCATGAATTGCCAGAAATCGACGAACAGTGCAGCAGAAAGCGCGGCCAGAAAAAGTACGAGCACGCGCCCGCCAACGGCCGGCAGACGCCGCAGTAGCGGCGACACGCTGGCGAGCAGTGCGAGATTGAATAGCAACAAAGGCTGCACCCAGGCAGCCAGTTCAACGAAGCGCGGCACCCACTCGGCGACCTCCCCGGCCATGACCAGTGCCGCCATCAGCGCGAGCAGGTTCACGCCAAGCAGGATGCGCAGCATGACGCCGAAATTGCGAAAGTCCGGCAGCGGCGGGCTGGCCGGGTTTTGTTTTATACTTGCCATCGGTTCGAAGCCTTGTTCATCGGTGCAGAAATACCTTCCCTGCGCGGCTTCGGACCGTTACGCATCTCTGCCGCAGCCCCCACCCCGCCAAAATTCCAGCCATCGAACTTGCATCCATCATGAATCAGCCGAATTCTACACAATACACCTGGGCTGGCCGTTTTTCCGAGCCGATGTCCGACCTCGTCAAGCGCTATACGGCCTCGGTCGACTTTGACAAACGCATGTGGCGGCAGGACATTCGCGGCTCGTTGGCGCACGCACGCATGCTCGCCAAACAATCCATCATCTCGGCGGAAGACCTCGCCGACATCCAGCGCGGCATGGCGCAGATCGTCAGCGAAATCGAAGGCGGCACCTTCGAATGGTCGCTCGACCTCGAAGACGTGCATCTGAACATTGAAAAGCACCTGACCGCGCTCGTCGGCGACGCCGGCAAGCGGCTGCACACAGGCCGTTCACGCAACGACCAGGTGGCGACCGACATCCGCCTCTACCTGCGCGACTCGATCGACGACATCCAGGTGATGCTCAAGCAGTTCCAGAGCGCCCTGCTCGGCCTCGCTGAACGCGAAGCCGCGACGCCAATGCCCGGCTTCACCCACCTGCAGGTCGCGCAGCCGATCACCTTTGGCCACCACCTGCTCGCCTGGTTCGAAATGACGCGGCGCGATGCCGAACGCTTCGCCGACGTGCGCCGCCGTACCAACCGCCTGCCGCTCGGCGCCGCCGCGCTGGCCGGAACGACTTACCCGATCGACCGCGAATTTGTCGCCGCCGAACTCGGCTTCGAGGGTGTCTGTGAAAACTCGCTCGACGCCGTTTCCGACCGCGACTTCGCGATCGAATTCTGCGCCGCCGCCGCGCTCTTGATGATGCACTTCTCGCGCATGTCCGAGGAACTCGTGCTGTGGATGAATCCACGCTTCGGCTTCGTCAAGATTGCGGACCGCTTCTGCACCGGCTCGTCGATCATGCCGCAGAAGAAGAACCCGGACGTCCCCGAACTCGCGCGCGGCAAAACCGGCCGCGTGTATGGTCACCTCACGGCGCTGCTCACCCTGATGAAGGGCCAGCCGCTCGCCTACAACAAGGACAACCAGGAAGACAAGGAACCGCTGTTCGACGCCGTCGACACGGTGACCGACACCCTGCGGATCTTCGCCGACATGATCCCCGGCATCACGGCCCGCCCCGACAACATGGCGAGCGCGCTGCGCCAGGGTTTTGCCACGGCGACCGACCTCGCCGATTACCTCACGCGCAAGGGTCTGCCCTTCCGCGACGCGCACGAAGCCGTCGGGCTGGCCGTGCGCCGTGCCGAAGAACTTGGCGTCGACCTGCCGCAACTTTCGCTGGCCGAACTGCAAACCTTCTCGCCGCTGATCGGCGACGACATCTTCGGCGTGCTGACTGTTGAAGGCTCGCTCGCCTCGCGCAATCACATCGGCGGCACTGCGCCGGCGCAGGTGCGCGCCGCGATCGAACGTGCGCGCGCGCGGCTTTCGGGAGATTGACGCCCGGCCATGGACAAGATCGGGAAGTACGACCTGATCCGCGTCATCGGTCAAGGTGCGACGGCGACGGTCTACCTGGGCAATGACCCCTTCGCCCAGCGCGACGTGGCAATCAAGGTCGCCTTCCCCGAGATCCTGAAAAGCCCCGAGCGCGGCAAGCTTTACACGCACCTCTTCCTCAACGAGGCATCGCTCGTCGGCAAGCTGGCGCACCCGCACATCGTCCAGATCTACGATGCCGTCGTCGCCGAGGACCTCTGCTACATCGTCATGGAGTACGTGCGTGGCGGCACGCTCGAAGCGTGTTGCTCGCCGACGACCCTCCTGCCGATCGAGCGCGTCGTCGAAATCATCTTCAAATGCACGCGCGCGCTCGACTTCGCCAACCGCATCGGCATCACGCACCGCGACATCAAGCCGGCCAACATCCTGTATTCCGGCGACGATCCGGCGACCGGCGACATCAAGATTTCGGATTTCGGTGCGGCCATCGTCGATGCACCGGAACGCACGCAGGTTTCCGGCATCGGCTCGCCCGCCTACATGTCGCCGCAGCAGGTGCGCGAACTCGCGCTCGACCACCAGACCGACATCTATTCGCTCGGCGTCGTGATGTACCAGCTGCTCACCGGCCACCTGCCATTCCAGGCGAGCAGCAACTACAACATCATCTATCAGATCATCAACAGCGAACCGACGCCCCCGTCGGCGCTGCGCCGTGAAATCCCTCCGGTACTCGACGCCATCGTCGCGCGAGCGATGGCCAAGGACACCAAGGCGCGCTACGCGACCTGGGAAGCCTTCGCGCACGATCTGGCGCAGGCGTTCCGGCAGAAGCAGCTGAACACGCCGCCGCGCGATTTTTCCGAGTCGGAGAAGTTCGACACGCTGCGTGAGCTGCCCTTCTTCGCCGACTTCACCGACGTCGAAATCTGGGAAGTCCTGCGTTTCTCGCACTGGAGCACCATCCCGCCCGGAGTCGCCGTCATGCGCGACGGCGATCACGGTGATTTCTTCTGTTTCCTCGCCGAAGGCGAACTCAAGGTCATCAAGGGCAGCCGCATCCTCAACCTGCTGACGACCGGTGATTGCTTCGGCGAGATGGCGGTGATCAGCAAGGGCACGCAAACGCGCGGCGCCGACATCATCGCGCTGACCGAGTCGAAGGTCATCACCGTCAAGGGCGACGCACTGCGCAAAGCATCCGACGCCTGCCGGATGCACTTCTACCAGTCTTTCCTGGAAGTCCTCGCCGGCCGGCTGGCGTTGGCCAACGCGCGTCTCGCCGCGTTCTGACCGGCATCAGTGACCGCAGGAAAGCGAACTCAAACCGAACCCGCGCAGTTCGGGCCGTTGATACGAGGTCCGCACGATGCCCGACATGCCATCGAAGAGCACGTCGAATCGTGCCACCTGGCCCCAGTCGTCGCAGAAACGCCATTCCCAGACCAGTTCGTCGCGCCGCTCGAAGTACATGGTCCATTGCGGCTGCGACGGCCCGAGCAGGCGCAAAATCGCGGCCTGGTCGCTCTTGCCGGGTTCGATGCGGGCAAAGTGCTTGGTATCGAGAACACCCTCGATGCGTTCCAGCCTGTCCTGCGCGTCGATGAAGGCCATATACGTCTGCAAGCCTTCGGGGCCGCGCGGATAGGCCAATTGCCGGCGCCCGTCAGTATCCTGCCATTGCATCGCCGGCGTCCCCATCAACGCCACGACGTCGTCGGCACTCGACACACCGGGCTGCAAGCCGCGTCCATCGTAGCTTGCACAACCGGAGAGCAGCGCGGCGCCCGCCAGAATTGCCAGTCGCCACGAAGAAGCAGAGAATGAGTTGCGCATGTAAACCCCCGTTGAACCTTTCGCGTTGTCATTGTAAGCCCCGACTGAAACCGGATGGTGCAGGCACCACGCCGCGAACGATTTGACCTCGAAGAAAACACAGAACCCGAAACCACGAATGAACAGGACCGAGCCTCGTCTGCAACGCCCATCGCTTCCGCCACGTTCGGTACTGGCACCGCTGGTCGGCGTCGTCACGCTGGCGACACTATCAGTGGTCGCCTTCAACGCAGCCATCCGCGCATGGATACGCGCGCCGAAGATCGACATCAACGCCGACCCGGCAACCTACGGCCTGCCGTTTTCCGACGTACTGATCCCCACCGTGAACAACAAGCAGCTGCACGGCTGGTTCATCCCCGCGCGCGGCTGCCGGGGCGATCAACAGGCGCCAACCCTGATCGTCATGCACGGCTGGGGGGCCAACAGCGAGATGATGCTGCCGCTCGCCGACCCGTTCTACCACGCCGGTTACGCGCTGCTCATCGTCAATGCGCGCAACCACGGCTGGAGCGAGCGCGACGCGCGCTCGTCGGCACCGCATTTCGCCGAGGATCTTGAAAGCGCGCTGGATTGGCTGCTGCAACAACCGAACGTCGACCGCACGAAGATCGGCCTGATTGGCCATTCAAACGGCGCCGCCGCGTCCTTGCTCGTCGCCTCGCGGCGCAAGGAGATCGCGGCGGTTGTCAGCCTGGCGTCGTTTGCCCACCCCGAGCGCGTGATGCGCCGCTACCTGAAATCGAAATCGGTACCCTTCGTTCCGCTCGGCTGGTATGCGTTGGGTTACATCCAGCGCATCACCGGTTCCCGTTTTTCGGACATCGCGCCGGAAAAGCGCATAGCCGAGATCGACTGTCCGGTGCTCATCGCACACGGCATCGACGACCCGACCGTGCCGGTCGACGAAGCACACCGTCTGCACGCGGAATCACGCAAGGAGACGACACGGCTATTGCTGGTAGAAGGCACTCATGAGGACTATGAAGGCCTGAAGAGGCGCGTCGGCGAAGTTCTTGACTTTGTCGCCGACGCGATGGGTTTGCGGCCGGTTCCGAACGAACCGGCGGGAACTCAGTCCGGTGCGGCGATGCCTGCAAGCAGCGTTTTCAGCTCGCCGCTCTGATACATCTCGCGCATGATGTCGGCCCCGCCGACGAACTCGCCGCGCACGTAGAGCTGCGGAATCGTCGGCCAGTTGGCAAAGACCTTCACACCCTCGCGGATGGCCGGTTCTTCGAGCACATTGACGCTGAAGAAGAGCGGCAGATTGCACGCCTGCAGGATCTGCACCGCCGTCGCCGAAAAGCCGCACATCGGCGCGCGCGGCGTGCCCTTCATGTAGAGCACGACCGGGTTGGTCGTTACCTGTTCCTTGATCAGATCCTGAACTTCCTGCGCTTCCATCAAATACCTCGTCAATTAAGTAATTAGCGTTGCAAAACTCACTGGCCCGACCGCCTTACGGCAAGCAGCCCCCGCTCACGCGTTCGATCGCGGCGCCATCGCGCCACGAAGCGACATCGGAGAATCCCGCCGCCGCGAGCAGTTCGCGCACTTGGACCGCCTGATCGTAGCCGTGTTCCATCAGCAGCCAACCGCCGGGCTGCAAGTGTGCGCTCGCCCCGTCGACAATGGCCCGGATGCAGTCCAGCCCGTCGCCGCCCGCGACGCCGTCGGTGAGCGCCGTCTGCGGCTCAAACGGCAAACCGTTCTGCGCCAAGTGCGGGTCGCCGGCGACGACGTAGGGCGGGTTGGAAACGATGAGGTCGAAGCGTTCTTCTCCCAGCGGCGCATACCAATCGCCATGGAGAAAACGAACATGCACACCATGGCGTTCGGCGTTCGTCCGTGCGACGGCCAGTGCGGCCGGCGATACGTCGACGGCGGTGACTTCAGCATTCGGACAAAGCTTGGCCAGCACAATGGCGACGATGCCGGATCCGGTGCCAAGATCGACGACCGCCGGCGCGGGGATAGCCTTTGCCTTCTCCAACGCCTGCGCGACGAGCACGCCGGTGTCCTCGCGCGGGATCAGTACAGCGGGCGAAACGGCGAACTCGAGCCCGTAAAAGAAGGCGTTCCCGACGAGGTAGGCAAACGGTTCGCCAGCGGTACAGCGCTCAAGCAATGCGTCGAAGTGCGCCGCCTGTGCCGTTGTGAGCTCGCGTTCGGGATGCGCGATCAGGTCGGTGTGACGAATCTGGCACACATGCTCCAGCAGCAGGCGCGCATCAAGACGGTCGATGCGCTGGCTGGCACGTCGCCAGGCCGCGCCGATCGACTCCTTTCCGGTCATTGCTCCGAGTCGGCCAGCGCCGCGAGCTGCTCGGCCTGGTGCTCGGTGGTCAGCGCGCCGATGATTTCGTCGAGATCGCCGTCCATGATCGAGTCGATCTTGTACAGCGTCAGGTTGATGCGGTGGTCGGTCACGCGCCCCTGCGGGAAGTTGTAGGTACGGATGCGCTCGGAGCGGTCGCCGCTGCCGACCAGGCTCTTGCGTTCGGAAGCGATCTTGGCGTGCTGCTCGCGCTCCTGCGCATCGCGGATGCGCGCCGCCAGCACCGACAGCGCCTGCGCCTTGTTCTTGTGCTGCGAACGGCCATCCTGACACTCGACGACGATGCCGGTCGGCAGATGCACGATGCGCACGGCCGAATCGGTCTTGTTGATGTGCTGGCCGCCGGCACCCGAGGCGCGGAAGGTGTCGATGCGGATGTCGGCCGGATTGATCTGTACGTCTTCCAGTTCGTCGGCCTCGGCCATGATCGCGACCGTGCACGCCGAGGTGTGGATGCGGCCCTGCGCCTCGGTCTCCGGCACGCGCTGCACACGGTGGCCGCCCGACTCGAACTTCAGCTTCGAATAGACGCCGTTGCCAATGATACGCGCGATGACCTCCTTGTAACCGCCGATCTCCGACTCGCTTGCCGAAACGACCTCGACCTGCCAGCGCTGCCGCTCGGCGTAGCGCGTATACATACGGAAGAGGTTGCCGGCGAACAGCGCTGACTCGTCGCCGCCGGTGCCGGCGCGGATTTCCAGGAAGACGTTGCGCTCGTCGTTCGCGTCCTTCGGCAGCAGCAGCTTCTGCAGATCGCTCTCGAGCTGCGGCAGGCGCTCTCGCGCCGCCTTCATCTCTTCCTCGGCGAGATCCTTCATTTCCGGATCGGCCATCATCTCCTGCGCCGAAGCGAGATCAGCCTCGGTCTGCTGCCATTGCTGGTAGAGCGCGACAACCGGTCCCAATTCGGCGTGCTCGCGCGTCATCTTGCGGTACTGATCCATGTCGCGCGTCGCCTCGCCGCTGGCCAGGATGCGGTCGAGCTCGTCGAGACGGCCGACGAGGTTTTCCAGTTTGTCGCGGATGCTCTGTTTCATAATCGATCAATCGTGATGCAGGTTGAATAAGCGCGTGACCGCCGTCTGCAAGGCGCTGCGGTCATCTTCGGCCTGCGTCAGCGCCTGCGTCGGCGCGTGCAGGAACTTGTTGGTCAGGCGTTGCGAGATCTGGTCGAGCACGGCCGCCGGGTCTTCGCCTTTGGCCAAGAGCTTCAACGCGTGTTCCATCTCGTGCCGGCGCATGCGTTCGACCGAATCGCGCAGCGAGCGGATTACCGGCACGGTCTCGCGCGTCTGAAGCCAGTGCAGAAAGCTCTCGACGCGTGTCGCGACGATCGCCTCGGCGTCAACGACAGCCGAGTTGCGCGACTCGACGCCCGCTTCGACGACCTGCGCCAGATCGTCGACGGTGTAGAGAAAGACGTCGTCCAGGCCGCCGACCTCGACTTCGACGTCACGCGGCACGGCAAGATCGACCATGAACATCGGCCGGTGCCGGCGCGCCTTGATCGCGCGCTCGACGAGCCCGAGGCCGATGATCGGCAACTGGCTGGCGGTGCACGAAACGACGATATCGAATTCGGCCAGGCGCTCGCCGACGTCTTCGAGCCGGATCGCACTGGCGTCGAAGCGGTCGGCCAGCGCCCGCCCGCGGTCGATCGTGCGGTTGGCGATGACAATCTGCTTCGGATTACGTGCGGCAAAATGCGTCGCGCACAGCTCAATCATCTCGCCGGCGCCGATGAACAGCACGCGCTGCTCGGCAACACTTTCAAAGATGCGCTCGGCGAGACGCACCGACGCGGCCGCCATCGAGACGATGTTGGCACCGATCGCCGTCGTCGAACGCACGTCCTTGGCCACGGCGAAGGAGCTCTGGAACAGCTTGTTCAGCGTCGTCCCCAGCGCGCCGGACTCACGCGCGATGCGCACGGCTTCCTTCATCTGCCCAAGGATCTGCGGCTCGCCGAGCACCATCGAATCGAGCCCGCTGGCGACACGAAAGGCGTGGCGCACGGCATCCCGGTCCGGATGCGCGTAGAGGTAGGGTTCGATCGTATGCGCGGGGACACGACGGTAGTCCGCCAGCCAGTCGATCGCCGCCTGCGGCGTGTCGGCCTGGCAATACAGTTCTGTACGGTTGCACGTCGACAGGATCGCGGCCTCGTGCACGTGGCCGCTACTCATCAGATCGGACAGCGCACGGCGCAACTCTTCGGCATGAAACGCCAACTGCTCGCGCACCTCAAGCGGCGCCGTGCGGTGGTTTATGCCGAGAGTGAATAGCGCCATCGAGTCTGCTGAAGTTGGGATTGTCGTTCAGCCGGATGGGGTTCCGGCGCGGTCGTCGATTATATCACCCGCCCCCGGACGCCCCGGAATGATGCAGATCATGGAAACGGACGGCCGGGCAACGCCGGTCAGCCGCCCGACGCTACGAGCCCAGTCGCTTTCAGCGCTTTGTAGATCCCGTCGGCCATCCGCTGATAACCCTGCGCGTTGGGATGAATATTGTCGGCGCGCAGTTCCGGCTGGCCAAGAATATTGGAAAAGACTTCGTCGATTACGGGGACGCTCTCTTCCTCACCAAGTTGCTCGTAGATTGGCGAGTCGGCTGGCTTGCCCGTGACGACGCCGAGCAACGACAGCTCCGGCACGGCGACCAGGATGACCCCTGCCCGCGCCGCCTTCGCCGCCCGAACGATGCGGCGCAAATCCTCCTTCACCGCCGACGCCGGTCGCCGGCGCAGGAAGTCATTGCCCCCGAGTTCGATGATGACGAGCGACGGCCGATGCTCGTCGAGCAGCGACTGAATCCGGTTTGTGGCCGCTTCGGCCGTATCGCCGGGAACACCCGCATTGACCACCGACCAGTGCGTCAGCGCCGCCAGCCGCGTCGGCCAGTCCTCACCCGGCTCGGCGCCGGTGCCAAAGGTGACGCTGTCACCGAAGGCAAGCACGGTACTGCCTCGCGGCAGAGGAGGAAGACTCGCCGAACCACCGCACGCGGCAAGCAGACCGGCGCCCGCGAGAGCGAGGACGAAGGCTCTACGCTGCATGCAGTGCGAGGCCCGGACGCGCGGCCGCCATGGCGCCATCGATATCCGCCTCAACGACGGCGACGATGTCCGCCTCGACACTACCCCGTGCAACCAGCTCACGCATGAAGGCAAGCACTTCCGCCGCGGACAAGCCTTGCCGGTAGGGTCGATCCTGCACCATCGCCTGAAATATGTCGGCGACACGCAGAATCCGCGCTTCAAGGTCCAGATGCTCTGCCTTGAGGCGGAACGGATACCCGGCACCGCCTGGTTCCTCATGGTGATAGGCGGCCCACGGCGCGATCTCCTCGAAGCCGGGAACCGTGTGCAGGATCTGGTAGGTCTCGAAACTGTGCGTGTTCATGACCTTGCGCTCGCGCTCATCGAGCTTGGCGGGCTTATCAAGTATTTCGTCGGGAACGCGCAGTTTGCCGATGTCGTGCAGCAGGCCTGCAATTTCGATCTTGTCGCAGTTCTCCGCACTGACGCCGAGTTTTTCGGCAAGGAAGCGCGCCAACCGCGCCACCCCGAGCGAATGCTCGGCCGTGAACGGGCTCTTCGCATCGACGATGCGGGAAAAGATCGTCGCCAGTTGCTTCAGCTCATTGACCGTGGCCACGTAGGGCTGGCTTTGCGCCAGCATGTCTGCGAGGTAGGCCTGGATGCCGCGCGCCTCAAGGTTCAGCCAGAAGGCTTCCGGGCGTGAGGCCTCGAGGAAGATGTCCACAAGCGCAGGAGAAAAGTAGCTGCCAGCCCGCTCGGCAATCCGTTCGCGAATCGCCTGCGTCTGCATAAGCAGTGTTCCGCTGGCGTAATACGGCGCGGCCATCGAATCGACACGATCGACGAGGTAAATCAGGTTCGCCCAACGCGCAACTTCAGGATCGATACTGCGTTCGCGCAGCGACTCCCAGTGCGTGTGGTGATAACGGATCGGCAACGCCATATTGACCAGCGGCGCGAAGTCACACAGCAGTTCATATCCGACGGCACAATGCCCCTGCGAACTCTCCCAGTCGAACTCGGCGACGAGATGACCATGGGTAACGGTCGAGGAAACGCCCACGTCGTGCAACAGGCCAAGATCGAACAGAAATGCTGTCTCCGCCCAGGACCAGCCTTGCGCTTGCGCACATTCGGCGGCCATGATGCCAACTCGCTTGCCGTGTGCAATATCGTCGACACCGACGAGGTCTAGCGCGTCGGAAAGCGCATAGACGACGTGGCGAAGATCCGCGTGCAGGACGCGTTCAGTTTCGTTTTGACTCATGGCGCGGGCACTCTCGAAGACCCTTGGCGAACAGTTCAACGTACCGTTGAATCCATTCTAGCCCACGTGAGGGGCGCCACGCTGCCAGCAAGCTTGCGACTAAAGCGCTCGCCGCCGTGCCAGAACCTGCAGGACGCGCGACTTCTCCCGGCGCCCGGCGTAGACCAGCTTCCACACCGCCTCTTCCAGCGCGGCGTGTTCGCCAGTGAACTTTTCCAACCCATGCCGAACCGACACCACCTTGCTGACAAGAAATGCCGGCGACTCGTCGACGATTTCTTCCATTTCGTCGGCAAGCGAACCGTCGGTGGTGAAGGCGGCGATGCAGCGCGCCAGCTGGTGCGCCTGGTCCAGCGTTTCCAGAGGCAGCGACTCAACGCTGGCGGCGCCAGCTGCCGTCACCGAGTCGGTCGACAACTGCATTGCGCTGACGACCGACCTGCGGAGACGGGCAATTTCGTTCGAGTCATCCATGTTTTCGCGTCCGTGTCAGATCCAATTGAGCATCGCGTAATTCTTTTTGCCGCGACGCAGCAGGGTGAAGCGGCCGTAGAGGCGCTCGCCGTCGCCGAACTGGTGGTCGAGCGCGTCAATCTTGACGCCGTTGACCGTCACGCTGCCACTTTGCAGGAAACCACGCGCTTCGCTCTTCGACTTGGCGAGCTTGGCCGCGACCAGCGCATCGATCAGGCTCGTCGCCGATTTCTCCAGCGCCACGCCCGGCACACCGTCCTGCGCCAACTGCTCGAAATCGGACTCGGTCAGCGCGTCGAGGCTGCCGGAGAACAGGCTGTGCGAGATACGTTGCGCGGCTTCCAGCGCGGCCTGGCCATGCACCAGCGCAGTCGCCTGCTCAGCCAGGATGCGCTGCGCTTCCGGCTTCTGGCCACTCGCCTTGTCAGCGGCTTCGATGGCGTCGATCTCCTCGACCGAGAGGAAGGTGAAGAAGCGCATGAAGCGATAGACGTCGGCGTCGGCCGTGTTCAGCCAGAACTGGTAGAAGGCGTACGGCGAGGTCTTCTTGGCGTCAAGCCAGATCGCGCCCGATTCGGTCTTGCCGAACTTGGTACCGTCGGACTTGGTGATCAGCGGCACGGTCAGGCCGTAGGCCTGCTTGTGGTGCAGGCGACGCGTCATGTCGGTACCAGCGACGATATTGCCCCACTGGTCGGAACCGCCGACCTGCAGCACGCAACCGTGACGCTTGTAGAGTTCGGCGAAGTCGTAGCCCTGCAGCAGGCTGTACGAAAACTCGGTGTAGGAAATGCCTTGGTCCTCGCGTACCAGACGCTGCTGCACCGACTCCTTCTTGATCATCGCGTTCACCGAAAAGTGCTTGCCGATGTCGCGCAGGAATTCGAGGCAGTTCATGCTGCCGAACCAGTCGTAATTGTTGGCCATGATCGCCGCATTGTCGCCCTCGAAGCTGAGGAAGGGGGCCACCTGTTCACGGATATTTCCAACCCACGTGGCGATCACTTCAGGCGTATTGAGCTTGCGCTCGGTGGCCTTGAAGCTCGGATCACCGATCATCCCGGTGGCGCCGCCGACCAGCGCGATCGGCTTGTGCCCGGCATCCTGGAAGCGCTTCAAGACCAGCACAGGCACCAGGTGCCCGAGATGCAGACTGTCGGCCGTTGGATCGAAGCCGCAATACAGCGTCACCGACTCCTTGGCCAGTAGTTCATCGAGCGCTTTCGCATCGGTGGTCTGGGCAATCAAGCCACGTGCATGCAGATCCTGGATCAGGGCAGACTGGTACATCGAGAATTTCTCCACAATTTGAACGGCCGCTCATCGTGCCGCGACAACAATGAGGGGCAAGATTCTAACATGCACCTCTTTTGCGGACGGGCGAATGCTCGCTGGAGAACGGATCGCGCCCCGGACTGACGCAAGGCACAAGAAAGAACTCGCCCCCGACAAGTTAGCTGGCGGGGGCGAAAGATGAGCGCTTTGCGGCTTGTCGCCTGCGACGACAAACCGGGGTTACCGTTTCTACGCTAGACGGTGAGCTCCAGGGCGCGGTTGTGCCGGACGCCCAGTTCGCGGTCGATGTGCGCGTTCAGATCGGTGAGCAGCTCTTTCATGTCGAGGATCAACACAATCTGGCCATTCGACAGCGTCGTCACGCCGGCCACGCCACGCGGCCGGAAGTCATCAAGCGACTTGATCACGGCATCGTCACGACCAGCGAAGCTATCCACCGAGAGGATGAAGCTACGCTCCGCCGTCTGCATGAGCACGCCGTATTCCGGAGTCTGCAACTGCGGCCAGCCAAGCAGGCGGGACAACGCGACGACCGGCAGCACCTCGCCGCGCACCACCAGCGTCTCCTTGCCCCCCACCTCCTGCATCTTGTCCTTCTCGATCGGCAGGATCTCGCGCACCATCGACAGCGGCAGCGCAAACGGCTGGTCACCGAGCAGGACCAGCAACACCGGCAGGATAGCCAGTGTCAGCGGCAGCGAGATGAGGAAAACAGAGCCCTTGCCCGGTTCGGAACGAATCTCGACCGAGCCGTTCAGCTTCTGGATGTTGGTCTTGACCACGTCCATGCCGACACCGCGCCCGGACACGGACGACGCTTGCGCCATGGTCGAGAAACCAGGCAGGAAGATCAGATTGAGGCTCTGCCGATCATCCAAAGTGTTCGCTTCTTCCTCGCGAATCAGGCCCTTTTCGATGGCCTTGGCGCGAATCCGCTCCGGGCTCATGCCGCGGCCGTCATCGGCGATGATCAGAACGATGTGATCGCCTTCCTGACGCGCTTCCAGCCGCACGATGCTCTTCGTCGGCTTGCCGGCTGCCAGACGCTCTTCCGGCGACTCGACGCCGTGATCGACGGCATTACGCACCAGGTGGACCAGCGGATCGGCCAGATCCTCGATCATCGTCTTGTCGACTTCAGTCTCTTCTCCAACGAGCGCCAGTTCCACATCCTTGCCGAGCTGGCGTGCGAGGTCGCGCGCGATTCGCGGGTACTTCTGGAACAGACGACCGATCGGCTGCATCCGCGTCTTCATCACAGAATTCTGCAGATCGGAAACCAAGAGGTCGAGCTGGCTCACCGCCTGGTCGAGCGCATGCAAGGTATCGGTGTCGTTCCGCCCGGCGAGAATGTCGGCACGCAGACTGGTCAAACGGTTCTTGGTCAGCCCGATCTCGCCCGACAGGTTGAGCACCTGATCGAGCCGCGCCGTATCGACACGAATCGTCGACTCGCGCGCGCCGGCCTTGTCCTCCATGCGCCGTCCGGACGTGGCGCCCGAAATCGAAACGCCCGGTTTGTCCGTAACTCGACGACCTTCGGGCGGGAAGTGCGGCGTCAGCTGCGCCGGCGGGAGTACCGCCCCACTCACCGGAGTCGGCACCACGGCTGATTGCGCGGAACCCGCACTGGTGTCCTGTCCGGTAATCGCCCTGTGCAACTCAACCCAGTCGGGCCCGCCTTCATCGCTCTCGGCAGAAGACTCGGCAGGTTGCGCCTCATCAGCGCCGGCGACGGCCGGTGCATCCGCGGCCTGCACGGGCGCCGGCTCAACCGCACTCTCGCCTTCCAAGGCAAAGCGCAAGGCGCCCACGATCTCGGCCGACGCCGGCCGCGGCTGCGTGGCCTGCGCCAACTCGCCGAACATGTTTCTGACACACTGCGTGGCTGCCATGATGGTATCCATCAAGTCCGTCGTCAGCTTCATTTCCCCATTTCGCAACTTGTCGAACAGGTTCTCGGTCCAGTGGCACAGCGTGACCAACTCGGTGGCATTCAGGAAACCCGCACCGCCCTTGATCGTGTGGAATCCGCGAAAGATGTCGTTCAACAAACTGCGGTCATCAGGGGTTCGCTCAAGATCAACGAGCTTGTTATCCACGTCTGAAAGAAGGTCGCTGGCTTCCTGCAGGAAATCCTGCAGCAGGTCTTCCATTCCGGAAAAATCACTCATATTGGCCTCCTAGAACCCCAGGCTATCAAGCAGTTCATCAACCTGCTGCTGACTTCCAACGACGTCGGTACGCCCTTCGGCATTGATGACCGGGCCGTTGAGCAATGTTTGCACGGACTCCGTGCGTTTCTCTCCGGGCATGGTCTCGATGAGCAGGCCCATCAGTTGCGATTCCAGATCCTGCGCGAGCGCGACGACCTTCTTGATGACCTGCCCGGTCAAGTCCTGGAAATCCTGCGCCATCATGATTTCCATCAACTGATCCTTCGTCGCCGACGTTCTTTGCGGCACCGCATTCTTGAGATACGCCCGAGTCTCAGAGGCCAGCAGCTTGAATTCCTCGACAGTCAGCTTGTTCGCGTACAACGCATCCCACTTGTTCGCGAGCAGGACAGCCCCTTCTTCAAGCTCTTCTTGCAAGGGGTTGGCGATGTCGGTCGCGTTGAGCACCTTGCAGGCAGCCTGTTCGGTCAGGTTCGCAATGTACGCCAGCCGGTCGCGCGCATCCGGAATCGCGCTCACTGTTTTCTCGATCAGTTTGTCATACCCCAGGGCGCCAAGAGTGTCGTGCAGCTGCCTGGCCATGAGCCCAACCTGCTTGAAGACCTTGTCTTGCGCGGGCCAGGCATCCGAACCCTCGGTCGTCGCCGCAGTGTCGGACGCAGACGCGGCCGCGTTTTGCTGCTTCTGCGCGATCGAGTCAAAGAGATCCTGCAGATCCTGCGAATCCTCTGCCGAACCATCGTTCTCGCGCGCTTGCTGCATCAAGGACGGCTTCGGCGCCGGAGCCGGCGCAGGCGTCGGAGCCACGGCAGGGGGTGTCACCCCACTGGCGATACTGTCAAACAGGGCTTCGAGTTCGCTGGAGTCGCCAGATGTATTCGTGTCGCTCATCCTAGGCACCCATTTTGTCGAAGATTTTCTGCAGTTTTTCCGCCAGCGTCGCGGCAGTAAACGGCTTGACGATGTATCCGCTGGCACCGGCCTGGGCCGCGGCAATGATGTTTTCCTTCTTGGCTTCGGCGGTAATCATCATGACCGGCAGGTGAGCCAGCGAGGGCGTCGAACGGATCGTCTGCAGCAACTGCAATCCATCCATGTTCGGCATGTTCCAGTCGGTTACCACGAACTCGAACCCGCCGGCCTGCAATTTCTGCAGCGCGATCGCACCATCCTCTGCCTCGTCGACATTGGTAAAACCCAGTTCCTTGAGCAGATTCCTGACAATGCGACGCATCGTCGAAAAATCGTCCACCACCAGAATTCGCAACTTCGGATCAGCCATTCTTTACTCCAGGAATCTGTTTAGCGCTCGAGCATCGGGCGCAGCGTGTCTGCCAGCACTTCGGCATCAAACTTGGCAACATAACCATCAACGCCGACCGCCTGCCCCATGGCACGATTGGCTTCGGACGAGAGCGACGAGTGCATTACCACCGGAATGCCATCGAAGCGCGGATCGCTCTTGATGTGCTTGGTCAGGACGTAACCATCCATCTCCGGCATTTCTGCATCGACCAGGATCAGGCGCACTTCATTGCGCAGCTCGGAACCGATTTGCTGTGCGTGCGCCGCCAGGCCCTGCAAACGGCTCCATGCCTCTGCACCGTTGGTCGCATGCTTGTGCTTTACGCCCAGCTTGTCGAAAACTTCGGCAATCTTGCGGCGGGCGACGACGGAGTCATCGGCGAAGAAAACACTCGTTTCTTCCTGCACCTGGGCCGCGGGGATGTCGACGATGATCGCCTCACCAAAGGCGTTCGCCAAGATCTGCTCGACGTCGAGCAAGGAGACCAGCGTACCGTTCTCCAGTTCGGTGATTGCCGTAATCAACCCTTGGTTCGATGAGAGAACACTTTCCGGCGCGCGGACCTTCTCCCAATCGACACGAATGATGCGATCCACTTCGTGAACCAAGAAACCCAGTGTCCGCTTCGAATACTCGGCAACCATCATGGTCTTGCCGCGCTCGATGGGTTCATCCTTGTGCTCAAGGAAACTCACCAACGACAGCACGGGGATCACGTTGCCACGCAGCGAAACGAGGCCTTCGACGCCGCGCGGCATGTTCGGCGTTTTGGTGATGTGCGGCGTACGCCCGACTTCACGCACCTTGAATACGTTGATCCCGAAAGTCTCGCGCGTTCCCAGCGAGAACAGCAGGATTTCCATCTTGTTCGATCCCGCGAGACGGGTCCGCGCATCGACGCTGTCGAGCAGATTTTTCTTTTCTATCAGGTTCATTGACATTGTCTTACTCCTGCGAGATCACAGCTTCAGGATGCCGGCTTGACGACGGGAACCGATCCCAACAGGCGCCGCGTGAGTGTTTCGGACAGTTTCTGCGCCTCGAATTTTGGCACATACTCATCGACACCGACCGACTTGCCGAGCTGCTGATTGGACATGCCCGACAAGGACGAGTGCATGATGACCGGAACACCGGCGAAACGCGGATCGGTCTTGATCTTCTTGGTCAGGATGTAGCCGTCCATTTCCGGCATCTCGATGTCGGTCAGCACCAAGCTGACGAGGTCGGTAATCTCCTGACCCGAAGCTTCGGCGTAGGCCGCGATCTTTTCCAGCTCGTTCCACGCGTCGCGACCGTTGATCGAACTCACGTATTTGACGTTCATCGCCTCCAGCGTGCGCGTGATCTGCTTGCGCGCCACGATCGAATCGTCGGCGAAGAACACGGTCAGCTTCGGGTCGTTCAACGGCTTGATGTTGCGATAGACCACTTCGTCGTCGTAGTTGGTCGTTTCCGACAAGACCTTCTCGACGTCCATCATCATCACCAGACGGCCGTCAGGCAGTTCGGTCACTGCGGTCACCAGGCCGCCCATCTCGGCCATCAGCATTTCGGGCGGCACCTTCATCTGACTCCAGTCGAGCCGGAGAATGGTATCGACGCCTTCAACCAGGAAGCCCTGCGTATGGCCGGCGTATTCGGTAACGATCATGATCGAACGCGGCGTGTCGGTCGCGACGCCGGCGTAACGCGCCAGATCGACGACCGGGACGAGGACCCCGCGCAGACTGACCATCCCTTCGACCGACGCGGGCATCTCCGGCGCCGAAGTGATCGGTGGCGTACGCATCACCTCGCGCACCTTGAACACGTTGATGCCGAAAGTCTCTCTTCGTCCGGTGATCGAATTCGTTCCGAGCGAAAAAAGCAGAATTTCCAGCTTGTTGGTACCAGCCAGTTTGGTACGCGCATCAATACTCTTGAGCAGCTCTGACATGCCTGAACTCCCTCTTGGGAAAATAACCCTGCGGGCTTATTGATTACATCTTAATCGAACAAATGCCATTTCACCACAAACGTCCGGGCAAAACGCAAACGCCTGAAGCTCCCTCAAATGCAGGCACTCGTCGTGGTTCACCGGGGACTGCGAAAGGGAATTTCGAGACCCGGCTTCAGGCCCGACCAAGCGCCTGCATCACGCGCCTCGGCAACTCGGCGAGCGGCGCAACGTCCTCAACCGCGCCGATCAGCGCCGCCTCGCGCGGCATCCCGTAAACGACGCACGTTGCCTCGTCCTGCCCGAACGTACGCGCGCCGGCCTGGCGCATGCGCAGGAGCCCGTTGGCGCCGTCCTTGCCCATACCGGTGAGGATGACGCCGACCGCGTTCTTGCCGACGATTTCGGCAGCGGAGTCGAACAGGACGTCAACCGAGGGGCGATGCCGATTCACTGGCGCCGTTTTCATCAGTTCGGTGAGGTAACCCGACGGTGTTCGCCTGATCTTGAGGTGCGAATGCCCCGGTGCGATGTAGACGACGCCGGACTCGAGCACTTCTCCACCCTGTGCCTCGATCACCCGCGGTTTGCACAGGCTGTTCAGGCGCGCAGCAAACGAACCGGTGAAGGACTCGGGCATGTGCTGAACGATGAGGATGGGCACACAATCGGCCGGAATACCGAGCAGGAAGGTCTTGACCGCCTCGGTTCCACCCGTCGAAGCCCCGACGAAGACGATCTTTCCGCCCGCAGGCAACGGCCGCTGGGAAGGCGCCTTCTTTGCCGCACTATCCATTCACGCGCGCCCCAGGCGTCAGCTGGTAGACGGTCTTCCCCTGCGAACGGAAGATATCGGCCGCGTGCAGGAAGCTTTCCGAGTGGCCGGCGAACAGGAGCCCGTTTTCGCTCATCAGCGGTGCAAAACGCTTCAGGATTTTGTACTGAGTCGACTTATCGAAGTAAATCATCACGTTGCGACAGAACAACGCGTCGATCGGACCGCGAATCGCCCAGTTCGGCTCAAGCAGGTTAAGGCGCTGGAAACTAACCAGCCGACGTAGCTCCGGCTTGATCGAAAACGTGCCGCTCTGCGCGCCGGTGCCCTTGACGAAAAAGCGGCTGAGCCGCTCCGGTGAAATCTTGTCGACGCGATCGTGGGCATACACGGCCTTCGCGGCCGTGGCGAGCACGTTCGTGTCAAGGTCGGACGCGACGATGCTGACCGGAACGTTGAAGCTGTTGAACGTCTCGACCGCGGTCATGGCGATGCTGTACGGCTCCTCGCCGGTCGATGCCGCCGAGCACCAGATCTTGATCGGCGACTTGCCCTGCAACTTCTTCAGATGCTCGGCAAGGATCGGGAAATGATGCGGTTCGCGGAAGAAGGAGGTGAGGTTCGTCGTCAACGAGTTGACGAATTTCTCCCACTCCATCCGATCGCCACGTTCGAGCAGCGCCAGATAGTCGCCAAAGGACTTCAGCCGCGTCTCGCGCAAGCGCCGCGCCAGGCGGCTGTAGACCATGTCCTGCTTGGCGGGCGAGAGCGAAATCCCGGCATGGTCGTAGATCAGTTTCCGCACGCGTTCGAAATCGGCGTTGGTAAAGACGAACTCTCGCTCGCCGGATTCGCGAAAGGATGCGATCGGATTGAATATTGGCTTTTGTTCCATCACCGGCAAGCTCCAGGTTTGTTGCAGCGCCGAAACGCATCGTCGAGACTGACGATGCGCCAGTCTACATTTCGCCCGCAGGTGGCGAGTCCGCGGATGGTGCCGCGGTCGTAGCCTCCATCGTCGTGTCTGCGCCGACATCAACCGTCGCATTCCCGTCTTCCTGCAGCATCGCTTCTTCGGTCCGCTTGTTGAGGACGACGATGTTGATGCGCCGATTGCTCGAACTCAATGGGTCGTTCTTGTCGAAAAGCACCGTCGACGAGAGGCCAACCACGCGCAACACCTTGTTTTCATCCATGCCGCCGGCGATCATCTCGCGGCGCGAGGCGTTAGCCCGGTTGGCTGAGAGTTCCCAGTTGGAAAAACCCTTCTCGCCGCCGACGAACTGCGCGGCGTCTGTATGACCGGAGAAGCTCACCTTGTTCGGCACGGCGTTGAGTGCACGGCCGATCTCGCGCAGGATCACCTTGGAATACGGCTTCAGTTCGGCGCTGCTCGTATCGAACATCGGCCGGTTCTGCTCGTCGATGATCTGGATGCGCAACCCTTCGGTCGTCACGTCCATCAACAGCTGATTCTTGAACTGCCGGAGCATCGAATTGCCTTCAATCAGGCGCTCGATGCTCTGCTTCAACTCGTTCAGCGTCGCCTTCTCGCGGCGCTCGAACTCTTTGCGCAGTTGCTCCGTTTTGAGCTGTTCCGTTTTCGCCTCGCGCACGGTCGCGCCACGCTTCTTCGACTCAACGTCGCCGTCCTTGACCTGGCCGGAACTGCTCGTCAGATCCTTGCCACCGCCGTTCAGGATGCTCGTTGCGTCACCGGCACCGCTGCCGCCGGACATCCCGACCTTGAGCGGATTCTGGAAGAACTCGGCAATCCCCTTGAGATCGCCGTTGGCCGTCGAGCCGAGCAGCCACATGAGGAGAAAGAAGGCCATCATCGCCGTCACGAAGTCGGCGTAGGCAATCTTCCACGCGCCGCCGTGATGACCGCCGGCGACCTTCTTGATGCGCTTGATGACGATGGGGCGTACGTCTTCGCTCATGGGCAATCCTTATCCGGCAACCAACAGCTCATTTACCCTTGCGCGCCTTGAGTTCTTCCTCAAGCTCGCTGAACGTCGGGCGATCGCCCGCAAACAGCACCTTGCGCCCGAACTCCACGGCTACCTGCGGCGCGTAGCCCGACATTGAAGCAAGCAGGACGACCTTGATCACCTGGTAGATCTTCGAGCCCTCACTGGACTTTTGTTCCAGGAGCGAGGCAATCGGAGAAATGAAGCCGTAAGCAATCAGGATACCGAGAAAGGTGCCGACCAACGCGCCGCCAATCATCTTGCCGAGCACGGCCGGCGGCTCCCCGACCGAGCCCATCACGTTCACAACGCCCATCACCGCGACAACGATACCGAATGCGGGGGTCGAATCCGCAACCTTGCTCATGACGTGTCCCGGCACCTCGACCTCATGGTGGTGCGTTTCGATTTCGATATCCATCAGGTTCTCGATCTCGAGCGCGTTGAGATTGCCGCCGACCATCATGCGCAGGTAGTCCGTAATAAATTCCATCACGTGATGATCGTGCGCGATCGTCGGGTACTTGCTGAAGATAGGGCTATCGTGCGGGTTTTCGACGTCGTTTTCGATCGACATCAAGCCTTCCTTGCGCACTTTGGAGAGCACTTCGAAGAGCATGGCCAGCAGATCGACGTAAAGCGCCTTGGAGAACTTCGACCCCTTGAAGATGCTGGGCAGCGCGCCAACTGTTGCCTTGATGATCTTGATGTCGTTGCCGGCCACGAAGCCGCCGACGGTCAGGCCGACGATGGCGATGTACTCCATCGGGACCCACAAGGCGGCCAGGCTGCCATGCACGGCGTAGGTACCGAGCGAAGCTCCAAGAATGATGATGTAGCCGACGATTAGAAACATTCAATCTCTCCTGTCATTCCGCTCCACGGAAGTCTCTCGCCATGAATTCCAGGCATTGTAGCGGTATGGCGCAATGCGGGGAACACGCGCTCGCCAGCCCGACGCGGCACCGGGGCGAATCAGATAGAATCGAACGCATCCACACAGGCCGATTCCCATGAACTACTGTCCTCACTGCGGTGCCGCCGTCGTTTTCCGCACGCCACCGGGCGACACGCTGCCGCGCCATGTCTGTACGCGCTGCGAAACGATCCACTACCAGAATCCGAAAGTCGTCGTCGGCAGCATCGTCGAATGGGAGGGCAACATCCTGCTCTGCCGCCGCGCCATCGAACCGCGCCACGGGTTATGGACACTGCCGGCCGGATTCATGGAGAACGCCGAATCGACAACGCAGGCGGCGATGCGCGAAACGCAGGAAGAGGCCTGCGCGAACATCGAAGTCGACACGCTGTTCGCACTTGTCAATATTCCGGGCATCGACCAGGTACACCTGTTCTATCGCGGCAGGCTCAAGGACTCCAGCCACGCAGCCGGTCCGGAAAGCCTGGAGACTGCACTATTCCGCGAAGAGGACATTCCCTGGAGCGAGCTCGCATTCCGTAGCGTCGAGTATTGCCTGCGGACCTACCTCGCCGACCGGCGCGCGGGACACTTCGTTTTCCACGAAACGGAACTGCCGCCGCTGAAAGGCTATTGAAGGCTACTGCGCCTCGTCCAGGCTGAACTTGACCGGCAACGGAATCTCCAGATCGCGCTCGCGCAAACCTTCCGGCAATGTCGTCGCGCGCGCCGCTTGCGCCATCATCTGTACCGCCTGATCGTCGAGCAGATCGTGGCCACTTGAACGGACGACAACCACGTCCGGCGCGGGCAACGCCGAAGCAAAACGGATTGCCACTTCGACCGTACCCTCCCAGCCGCGCTCCCGCGCCAACGCCGGGTAGCGCTTGAAGCGCCGCGCGGCGGAGGCCAGCGCCACGCGGTAGCGGCGCAGATCATCGGCACTGACGCCTGCACTCACCTCGGCCGGCCCCACCGGAACTGCGCTACCGACCGCTGGCGCGCTGACCGGGGCCGACGGCGCGACCGGCACAGCGGCCTTGGGCGCCGCGTCGCCCCCGGAAGCGCTGGCGTCGACCGTCGCCGCTGGCGCCACAAGTGGCGACGGCTCGCGCACGGCAATGCGCACCTGCGGCTGCTCCGGCTCGACACGGCGGTTTGCGTGTTTTGCCGAAAGCGTGGCCGCCTTGCGCGCCTCGGCACGCGGTGCCGACGGTGGAGCGACCTCACGCGCGACACGCGGCGCCGACTCAGCCGCACTGATCGGCGGCCGGGACTCTTTCGGCTGGATCACGACATTCACTGCCGCGGCGGGAACGCCCGCTTGCGGCTGATACGTGATGACGACGCCCGTCAGCAGCACGGCATGCACCGCCAGCGAGAAGCAGAGTGCCTGAATCAACGTACGGCGTTCGTGAAAGCGCATCGGAAACGTGGGCAAAGGACAGGTAGTTCAGGAAAAATGGACAACAGCGGCAGCGCGTCTATCCTCGCTTTGACCGGGCAAATACCCGGTATCGTGCCCTTCGGTTTTGGTGGTAAATTCGCCCGGATCAGTTGGCCGAACAGGGGCCGACCGCGGGCCGACCGGGGCACGGCCAGTTTAGCATCCCCGCGGCCGCGCCCTCGCGCGTCGCCCATTCCTTTCCACACCGCAGGAGCAAGCGCTTGCAGTTCTCCGACAAACTAACCGAAATCGACGAAACCGAGGAAAGCGAAGAAGAGCGCGCACAGCTGATCGCGATGCGTTCGGCGGCGGCTTCGCGCAGCACGTGGATCAGCGTCGCCGTCAATCTGGTGCTGACCACCGCGCAAATCCTTGTCGGCGTGTTCGCCAAGTCACAGGCATTGATCGCGGACGGTATCCACTCGCTGTCCGACCTCGTCGCCGACTTCGTCGTCCTCGTCGCCAATCGCGAAAGCGGCAAGGCGGCCGACAAGGATCATCCCTACGGCCACTACCGCTTTGAGAACGCTGCTTCACTCGTTCTCGGCGGCTTGTTGCTCGCGGTCGGCGTCGGCATGTTGTGGTCGGCGTTCCGCAAGCTGGAGTCACCGGACAATGTGCCGCAGGTACACGTCATCGCCTTGTCGATCGCCGGCGGCGCGCTGGTGATCAAGGAGGCGTTGTTCCGCTACATGCTCGCCGTCGCCAAGCGAGTGAAGTCGAGCATGCTCATCGCCAACGCCTGGCACGCGCGCTCGGACGCGGCTTCGTCGCTGGTCGTCGGCGCCGGCATCGTCGGCAACCTGGCCGGCTACCCCATCCTCGACCCGATCGCCGCCTTGATCGTCGGCTTCATGGTCGGCCGCATGGGCTGGGAGTTTGCCTGGGACGCGCTGCACGATCTGATGGATCGTTCGGCTGACGATGAAGAGGTACAGCGCATCCGCCAGACGATTTTGGAAACGCCCGGCGTCCTCGGCGCACACGACCTGCGCACGCGCAAGATGGGCGACATGATCATCGTCGACGCGCACATTGAGGTCGACGCGACGCAGACCGTCGAGGCCGGCCACGACATCGCCGTCAACGTCCGACAGCGCGTACTGAAGAAGCATCGCGTACTCAACCTGATGGCGCACGTCGACCCGTCGCAACGTCCGGACCGTGATCACCCGCAAGGATTCGTTGCCGATGCCAGCTAAGGACAAGCGTTTGCTTACGGAAGCAACCATTCCGCTGCGCGGACCGCTGCTGCGCGGCAAACGTCGCCCACGCGTTGCTTTGATCGGACGTTTTGGTGCCGGAAAGAGCACGATCTTCGAAGGCGCGTCCAGCCCGGTCGCGCGTCACGAAAAACTGGCGGGCGTTGGCGGCGCCTATCAGGAATGCGTGGTCGACGTCGGCCTCGATCAGATTTCGCTCGTCGATCTGCCATCCATCGACTCGCTGCATCATCTGAGCGAGCACGACCAGGTCGTGCTCATGTACCTGCTCTGGGGCGACCAGTGGCCGCGCGTCGCGCAGCACGAGACACCGCCCGGCGGCCCGGACTTCCCGGCGCCGGACGTGCTCGTGCAGGTAGTCGACGCAACGACGCTTGAGAAGGATCTCGAACTCAGCCTGGAGCTCGGCCAATTCGGCCGGCCGCTGGTCATCGCGCTTAATCGCGTCGACGAAGCGCGCAAACGCGGATTGTTCATCAACGTACAGGCGCTCAGCGAGCGACTCGGCGCCCCCGTCATCCCGACCATCGCGCACATGGGCAAAGGCATCGCCGCGCTGTTCGAGGCGGTGCTCGACGTCGCGCGCAAGAAGACCTGCCCGATGCCGCAAGCGCCGACACCGCACATCGCGGCGAGCCTGCGCGAACTGAAGTCCGTCATCTCGCATCCGCAGATCGAAGAAGTGTTTCAGGTGCCGCGCGCACTCCTGCTCTCGCAACTTGCGGAGAACGACGATTACTTCCTGCGCTCGCTGACCACGCATTTCCCTGAGCTGGCGCCGCAGATCGCGCAGGCCCGCGCGCGCGCCGAACAGACACTGCCGCGCCCGCTGCCCGAGGAAGTCCACGCCGACCGCCACCACCGGGCGGCCGTGCTCTTCGAGGAAGTTACCCGCGCACGCGGGATTGACTCGGGCGAAGGCTGGCGGCGCTGGCTTGATGAACTCTTCCTGCATCCGCGCTGGGGATTGCTCGGCAGCCTGCTCGTTTTCGCCGCGGTGCTGCTGATCGTCTTCGAGATGAGTTCGTTCATCGACTCATGGACGTCGGCACGGCTGGCGGCCTGGGCGCAGGAATGGCAACCGACGTCGACGGCGGGCGTCGTCGGTCGCGCCGTCGCCGACGGCATGGTCGGGCTCGTCGGCATCGTCGCGCCCTACATGCTGCCGCTCGTGCTGCTGCTCGTCGCGCTTGAGGAATCCGGCGTCATGCATCGCGTCGCCTTCGTCGTCGATCGCGGCTTCCACCGCATCGGCCTGCACGGCGGCGTCGCCGTCCCCTTCCTGATCGGGCTCGGCTGCAACGTGCCGGCAATCTCGGCGGCGGCGGCGACGGGAACGCGCAGCGAACGCGTCGTTTCGGCGATCCTCATCACTTTCGTCCCCTGCTCGGCGCGCTCGGCAATCATTCTCGCCATCGGCGGCAAATATCTGGGCGGCCTCGGCGTCTTCGCAATCTTCGCGTTGACACTGTTCGTCATCGCCCTGCTCGGCAGACTGCTCGTGCGCCGCTACAGCGAAAGCGCGCCCGGCCTCGTGCAGATCATCCCGCCCTACAAGTTACCCGCCTGGTCGTGCATCTGGCGCAAGACCTGGGAGCGCACCGAGGACATCGTCACCATCGTCACGCCGTTGCTGGTGATCGGCAGCGTTGTTCTCGCGCTACTCAGCCACTTCGGTGCCGATGCGGTGATCAATACGGCCTTGATACCGGTCACCACCTGGTGGCTCGGGCTGCCGGTCGTGCTTGGCGTGCCTATCCTGTTCGGCGTGCTGCGCAAGGAACTGTCGCTGCTGATGATCTACCAGGCGCTCGGCACGCTCGACATCATGCCGCTGCTCAGCCACGCGCAGATATTCACCTTCCTCGTCTTCCTGACGTTCTACGTGCCTTGCCTGTCGACCTTCGCCGTGATGCTGAAGACGCTTGGGCGCAAGGAGGCGTGGTTCTCGGTCTTCGTCTCGCTGGCCAGCGCCCTGCTCATGGCCGGCATCGTGCGCGTGGCGCTGGAGATCACGCAGCACTTCTTCGGATTCGGCGCTTGAGCGGGTCATCCAAGACATGAGCCAGCGCTGGTTCGATAACCCGAACGCCGAGCCGCGCGCCGGGCATCTGATCAAGGACAACTCGACGATCGAACTTTTCGCCTGGCTGAGACCGGACGAGCAAATGTCGGGCGGCGATGTACTCAACGGCAACCCGTTTAGCACCGGCCGCCCGGAAGATCGCATCGGCGCCGTGCAGAACTATTTTGCCGAATACCATCTGGAGTACTACCGGCAGCGGCTGTACGGCGACTTTCCGAGCCGGCTGCACGCGCGCCTGTTCTTCGCAACACGCACCGACGCCGAGAACTTCCGCACCCGCCACCCCACGCTTACCTCCGGAAAACACCTCTTCTGCGCGCGCAGCACCGGTGACTATGTCGTCTCGTACCACGACGCGAGCTGGCTCGACTACCTGCGTCTGCCGCACAGCCTGAGCCTCTCGACGCTCGACGAGATCGCCGGCCATTACTGGGGAGGGACGCTGGTCGAGGAGATCAGCCTGCGCTTTCACGAAGAGCGCTGGCGCGAGCCGGCGGTCATCGAGGCGCTTTTCGTCGGCGGACTGGCGACGCATTCCTGAGCCACAAGATATCGCGGGCCGGCGAAGCGCTCGGCTTCGTCGGCCCGCGGTGCGTTTCTTCAGTGGTGTTACGTCACTTCTTTTCCTGCACCAGCGGTGCCGGGTGGAAGATCTCCTGCGTCGCGCCGCCCTTTTCGGCACCGATCGACTGCTCGACGTTCGGCAGGCGGTGGGCGATGCCCTTGTGGCAGTCGATACAGGTCTGGCCCTTGTTCAGCCCTTCCTGGTGCACTTCCGCCGCGCGGCGGCTTTGCTTGGCGTAGTCGAAACTCTGGTCGTCGTGGCAGCCGCGGCACTCACGCGAATTGTCCGCCTTCATCCGGTCCCACACGGCTTCGGCCATTTCCAGGCGTCGCGCCTCGTACTTCTCGGGCGTGTTGATGGTGCCAAGAATGTTGTGATAGACGTCCTTCGAGGCACGCATTTTGGCGAACATCTTCGGCCCGAAGGACTTGGGCACGTGGCAGTCCGGACAACTGGCGCGCACACCAGTACGGCTTGAGGCGTGCGTCGTCAGCCGGTATTCGTCGTAGTTGACCGTCATCTCGTGGCAGGAGATGCAGAACTCCTCGGTGTTGGTCGTTTCCAATACATGGTTGAAGCCGACCCAGGCCACGATGCCGGCGACGAACAGCAGGCCGAGGCCAATCCAGCCCGTCGCGTGGATGCGTCGTAACGCGCAGGCGGCGGCGTTCTTGAGCTTTTCCATCATCATGCTTCCTCCCCCCGAACGCTCAGCGCAAACCCGCACCGGGTTTGAAGGTGTTGCCGACCAGTGGCTTGGCGTCGGTCTGCGAGACGTGGCACTGGTTGCAGAAATAGCGGTTCGGCGACACGCTCGACATCTCGGCCCCTTCGCGCGACTTGAAGTGCGTGATCGAGATCTTCGTCGCCTTGACCTCGGCGGCGCGCGACCAGGCGTGGCAGTCCATGCACTTGTTGAACTCCTTGCTGACGATGTAGCTCTCGATGGTGTGCGGGATCAGCGGCGGCTGTTGCACGAAGTCACGCGGCAGCGCCGAGGTATCCGGCGCATAGCGCGTTCCGTCTCCGGCCGGATCGCTGGCGGTGATCTCGGTGCTGCGCAGCGTCTTGAGCTTCACGGGCTCAAACTTATCCTCGGCCGCCGCCGGACCGGAGAACATCAGCATCAGGCTCATGGCCATGGCCCAGAACAAAGTAAATGTGCGGGCAGTACGGGTGGTGGGCTGGTTCATCACGCGCTCCTCTGGTCGAATCGATGGGTCATCTTGAAAACCTGGCGGTCGCATACGTCGATGCAACGGCCGCAATTGGTGCAGTCTCCGGAGAGAATCAAGGGGTGCGTCTGTCCGGCCTGTTTCAGCGCGGGCCGGATCACCTGCGGTTCGGGGCAGACGACGAAACAATCCATGCAGTCGTCGCAGGCGCTGCGCTGTGCGGCCGAGACGCGGACCAGTGCGGTGCGCCCGAGCAAGCCGTAGAAGGCGCCGACCGGGCACAGGTGGCCGCACCAGCCGCGGCTGGCGATCAAGAGGTCGTAGGCGAAGATGCCGGCGATCGCCCAGAGCGAACCCCACAGACCGAAGATCAGCGCACGGTGCAGCAGGGACACGGGATTCACCCATTCCCAGACCAGCACGCCGGTCGCCGCCGTTGCCAGCAGCACCGAGCCGAGCAGCCAGAAACGCGTCGATGCGTCTGGCGCGCGGCCGGTCTTGATGCCGAGCTTGCGGCGCAACCACGCAGCGGCGTCGGTCACCACGTTCACCGGGCACACCCAGCTGCAGAACACGCGCCCGCCGACGAGCAGATAGAACACGAGGACGATTGCCGCGCCGGTCAGCGCGGTCGTGTAGGGCCAATGGCCCGCGGCCATCGACTGCAAGGCGAGCAGCGGGTCGGTCAGCGGCACGGTGTCGAAGATCAGCGATGCCGAGAGATTTCCCTTCAGCACCCAGACGCCGAACCATGGGCCGGTGAGAAAAAGAGCGAGGATCGCGAGTTGGCTCACGCGGCGGAGCAGCAGCCAGCGGTTGCGCGACAGCCACGAACGCCCGGCGCGGGCTTCGACAGACTCAGCCCGAACGGAGGTTCTTGGGTGGATCGCCTTGCTCATGGCATCCACCGCGAGTTGAGGCTACCGGCCTTGCCGGGGACTGAGATGGGCGCGTCGGGCAAGGCCAGCGCCGGCGTCGACGGTGCGACAACCGTTTCAGTTGCCGAGCGACCCGCCGTCGTCCCTTCAAATCCGCGCACCGGCAGCTTGATCTGCTCGCCGATCAGCGACTCGCCCTGCCGTGCCTTTTCTTCCCAGCCTTTGCGGTAGTGCGCGGGCAAGGCGCCCTGTGCCAGTTTGATCGGGAAGACCTTGATCGCCGCCTCGGGCAGCACGCAGGACTTCTCGCACTTGCCGCAGCCGGTGCAGGCATCGGAATGCACGGTCGGCAACAGCAGCGCGTGGCGATCGGAACGCGGGTTATGCCGCGTCTCCAGCGTGATCGCCTTGTCGATCACCGGGCAGACGCGGTAGCAGACATCGCAGCGCAGGCCGAGGAAGTTCAGGCAATTCTCCTGATCGACGAGCGCGGCGAGCCCCATGCGCGATTGCGTGATGTCGGTCAGTTCGCGGTCAAGCGCACCGGTCGGGCAGGCCTTGACGCAGGGAATGTCCTCGCACATTTCGCAGGGAATGGCGCGGGCCGTGAAGTACGGGGTGCCGGTTGCGACCGGATCACCGAGGTCGGAGAGTTTCAGCGTGTTGTAGGGGCAGTCGCGCACGCACAAGCCACAGCGCACGCAAGCGGCGAGGAAGTCGTCCTCGGCCAGCGCGCCGGGCGGCCGGATCGCCTGCGCCGGCAAGGCCGAAGCCTGCCGCGCCCACAGCCCTGCGCCGAGCGCGAGCAGGCAGCCGCCACCGGCCGCGGCGGCGACGCTATTGATGAACTTGCGCCGAGCCAGCGACGCCGGGGAGGCGGTGCTGGTTTGGTTGGCGCTTTTCCTGGTCGGACTCACGGTTCGTTGCTCAGACACCCCGGTTAATTATTTCGTCATTCCGGCGAAAGCCGGAATCCAGAAAAACCTACGAACTGGACCCCGGCTTTCGCCGGGGTGACGGCCTGCGTTAGGCGCGAACCACCTTGACCACTGCCTTTTTGAAGTCGGTCTCCTTCGAGATCGGGCAGGTCGCATCGAGGATCAGCTTGTTCACCAGCCGCGATTCGTCGAAGAACGGTACGAAGATCAATCCGACCGGCGGCTTGTTGCGCCCCTTGGTCTCGATGCGCGCCGTCATCTCGCCGCGCCGCGAGATCACCTTGACCAACATGCCGCGCTGCAGCTTGCGTTTCTTCGCGTCGTCCGGATGCATGAACACCTGCGCTTCGGGCACCGCCTTGTGCAGCTCAGGCACGCGCCGGGTCATCGAGCCGGTATGCCAGTGCTCCAACACGCGGCCGGTGCACAGCCACAGATCGAATTCCTTGTCCGGCATCTCGGGCGGATCCTGGTAGGGCAGCGCGAAGATCACCGCCTTGTTGTCCTTGTGCCCGTAGAACTTCACGCCCTCGCCGGCCTTCACGTAGGGGTCGTAACCCTCGCGGAAGCGCCACAGCGTCTCCTTGCCATCGACCACCGGCCAACGCAGTCCGCGCGCCTTGTGGTACATGTCGAACGGTGCCAGATCGTGCGCATGGCCACGCCCGAACTGCGCGTACTCTTCGAACAGCCCTTTCTGCAGATAGAAGCCAAACGCCTCGGCTTCATCGTTGGTGTAGCCTTTGATCGCGTGTTCGTTGACCTTCTGCAGCTCGTCCTTCGGGAACTTGTTGACGACGCCGTTGGCGTAGAGCACGTCGTACAGCGTCTTGCCTTTGTACTCCGGCTTCTTTTCGAGCAACTCGGCCGGCCAGACTTCTTCCATCTTGAAGCGCTTGGAGAACTCGACGTACTGCCAGAGGTCTGACTTCGCCTCGCCCGGTGCCTTCACCTGTTGCCGCCAGAACTGCGTGCGCCGCTCGGCGTTGCCGAAGGCGCCTTCCTTTTCCATCCACATCGCCGACGGCAGGATCAGGTCGGCCGCCAACGCCGAGACGGTCGGATACGCCTCCGAGACGACCACAAAGGTCGCCGGGTTGCGCCAGCCGGGATAGATCTCTTCGTTGATGTTCGGCCCGGCCTGCATGTTGTTGGTCGTGGTCGTCCAATAGCACTTGAGCTTGCCGTCCTTCAACGCACGGCTCTGCGCCACGGCGTGCAGGCCGATCTTGTCGTTGAGCGTGCCATCGGGCAGCTGCCACAACTCTTCGGTGTGCTTGCGGTGTTCGGGGTTGGTGACCACCATGTCGGCGGGCAGGCGGTGGGCGAAAGTGCCGACTTCGCGTGCCGTGCCGCAGGCCGACGGCTGCCCGGTCAGCGAGAACGGTCCGTTGCCCGGCTCGGAAATCTTCCCGACCAGCAGGTGCACGTTGTAGATCATGTTGTTCACCCACGTGCCGCGGGTGTGCTGGTTGAACCCCATCGTCCAGTAGCTGACGACCTTCTTCTTCGGATCGGCATAGAGTTCGGCCAGGCGCTGCAGTTTCTCCGGCGGCGTGCCGGTCAGCTTGGAGACTTTCTCCAGCGTATAGTCGCTGACGAACTTCTTGAATTCCTCGAATGTGCTCGGCTTCGCGTCGTTCGGGTTGTTCTTCGGTTTCCCGTCCGGCCCTGGATAGCCGTTGAACTTGGCGTCCTTCTCCAGCGCGTGCGCCGGACGCAGGCCGAAGCCGATGTCGGTCTCGCCGACCTTGAAATTGACATTGCGCTTGACGAACTCCTCGTTGACCTTGCCGCTCTGGATGATGTGGTTGCAGATGTAGTTGAGGATGGCGAGGTCGGTCTGCGGTGTGAAGATCATGCCGTTGTCGGCCAGTTCGAAGCTGCGGTGCTCGAACGTCGACAGCACATGCACTTCGACATCGGTCTTGGTCAGGCGGCGGTCGGTGATGCGCGTCCACAGGATCGGGTGCATCTCGGCCATGTTCGAGCCCCAGAGCACGAAGGCGTCGGCCTGCTCGATATCGTCGTAGCAGCCCATCGGCTCGTCGATGCCGAAGGTGCGCATGAAACCGGCGACGGCCGAGGCCATGCAATGGCGCGCGTTAGGGTCGATGTTGTTGGAGCGGAAACCGGCCTTGTACAGCTTGGACGCGGCATAGCCTTCGAAGATCGTCCATTGCCCTGAGCCGAACATGCCGACACCCGCCGGACCATCGGACTTGAGCGCCGCCTTCCACTTCTCGGCCATCACATCGAAGGCCTGATCCCAGGAGATCGGCGTGAAGTCGCCTTCCTTGTCGTACTTGCCGTTCTTCATGCGCAAGAGCGGCTTGGTCAAGCGGTCTTCGCCGTACATGATCTTGGAGAGGAAGTAGCCCTTGATGCAGTTCAGCCCGCGATTCACCTCGGAATCCGGATCGCCCTGCGTCGCCACCACGCGTCCGTTCTGCACGCCGACCAGCACCGCGCAACCGGTGCCGCAGAAGCGGCAGACGCCCTTGTCCCAGCGCACCGCCGAACCGCTGCCTGCGGCTTCGGCGCCGGCAGCCAGGGCTGGAACGGCAATCCCTGCGCTCGTTGCGGCGGCAGCGATGGCCTGGATCTTGATGAATTCGCGTCGGTTGATGGTCATGGCTTAAGCCTCCTCGCAAGGGGAAACGGATAAGAAACCGGATGGGGATGAATCTGGAATGTCGCTGTGCTCAAAGGCCAGCGTCGCGGCCAGCACCTGCGGCACGCGGTGGATGGCGATCAGCGTGTCGGACATGGCCGACTGCGGGGTATCTTCGACGGTCACGACGAGGCGCCCGTCCTCGCTCATGCCGTGGCATTCGACGCCGGGATACGCCCGCAAGGCTGCTTCGGCGGCCGGTCGGGTTTCGGGACGGATGCGCAGGACCAGGCTGGCAATGCTCATGAAGCCTCCTGAAAAACATGACTCGCCGGCGACCGGCATTCGATGGCATGCACCGGGCAAGGCGCGACACAGGCGCCACAACCAGTGCAGAGGGAAGAATCGAGCTCGGGCAGCGCGACGCCGCCCAGGGTCGGACGAAAGCGGATTGCCCCGGAATCGCACGCCTCGCCGCAGACGCGGCATTCGACCTTGCGCTTTGCGAGGCATGTATCGCCGATGTGCGCGACGATATCCCACGGCGCGGCGTCGTTGTCACTGACGAGCGCGCCGGTCGTGCACACGCGCACACACTCGGCGCAGAAGGTGCAGCCGGCAAGCGAGAAAACGAGCACAGGAAAGCCGCCGTCGCCCCGGCGAATGATTTGAGTGGGGCACGCCCGCACGCAGTCGTCGCAGCGTGTGCAGAGATCGGCAAAGCGGTCTTCGGCGAGGCTCCACGGCGGACGGACGAGCGGACGCGTAACCGCACCTTCGCGCACGCGACCGCCGAACAAGCGACGACGTCCCATATCCATCGATTCGAATCCCCCCGTTGCGGCAATGTAATTGTCGAAACGAACCGAAACTTTGATTCAGGCTAAAAAACGCGTACTCGTTGCCGGACGATTGCCGGCGAGGCGACCGGCTCGAACCGCCGACGCTTTACAGAACATAGTACGAAGCCGCCGAAAACCCAAGGCAGCGGGGCTGGCGAACGTACCAAAAGGAAGGACGGACACCGCGCAAACGGTGCCCGTCCCTGGATTGCCTTACCGAGGGAGGACGGCAGGCAAAAACGCTACGGCGTGCGGGTTTTGACCTAGCCCGCCCCGATCAGGAAGTACGTCAGGCCTTTCCACCCTCCAGCAACTCGTCGCCGGCGGCCGCGTCGCGGTGATGCCCGGTCAGCGAGAAGTAGGCGAGGCTCAACGCGAACAGCCCGGCGAAGATCGCGGCGAGCAGCGTGTTGTAGTAGATCATCGCAACCAGCGACAACCCGGCGAGGCCCAGCGCGATGATCGGCAGGATCGGGAAGAGCGGCGCCTTGTATGGACGTTCGAGCAGCGGCTCGCTCTTGCGCAGTTGGAAGAGCGCGAGCATCGAGATGATGTACATGACGATCGCGCCGAACACCGACATGGTCACGATGTTGGCCGTGAGCGTCAAGCCGCCGATCTTGATCAGCTCGTCCGAGAAGATCGCGGCGATACCGACCACGCCGCCGGCCAGGATGGCGCGATGCGGTGTCTTGAAACGCGGATGCACGGCGGCGAGGAAGGGCGGCAGGTAGCCGGCGCGGGCCAGCGCGAAGATCTGCCGCGAGTAGCCGAGGATGATGCCGTGGAACGAGGCGATCAGGCCGAAGAGTCCTAGCCAGACGAGCATGTGCAACCAGCCCGACGAGTCGCCGACGATGACCTTCATCGCCTGCGGTAGCGGGTCGTTGATGTTCGAGAGCTTGGTCCAGTCGCCCGAACCGCCGGCCATGATCATCACGCCGAAGGCGAGCACGACGAGCGTCAGGATGCCAGCGATGTAGGCAATCGGGATCGTGCGCTTCGGGTCTTTCGCCTCCTCGGCAGCCATCGCCGCGCCTTCGATGGCGAGGAAAAACCAGATGGCGAACGGGATCGCCGCGAAGATGCCGGGGATCGCCGCCAGGCTGAACGAATCGGCACCCGACCAGCCACCGGCGACGAAGTTGGCGACCGAGAAGCCCGGCGCGACGACGCCCATGAAGACGAGCAGCTCAAAGATCGCGAGCACCGTCACGAACAGCTCGAAGGTCGCGGCGATGCTCACGCCGAGGATGTTCAGCGTCATGAACACGACGTAGGCGCCGACCGCGACCAGCTTGGGATCGAGCGCCGGGAACTGCACGTTGAGGTAGGCGCCGATCGCCATCGCGATGGCCGGCGGCGCGAAGACGAATTCGACCAGCGTGGCGAAGCCGGCGATCAGTCCGCCCATCGGCCCGAAGGCGCGGCGCGCATAGGCGAACGGCCCGCCGGCGTGCGGAATCGACGTCGTCAATTCGGTGAAGCTGAAGATGAAACACGAGTACATGGCGGCGATCAGCACCGTCGTCACCAAGAAGCCCAGCGTGCCGGCCTGCGCCCAGCCATAACTCCAGCCGAAATACTCGCCCGAAATCACCAAGCCGACCGCGATGCCCCACAACTGCAGGGTATTCAACGTTGGTTTCAGAGAACTGGCGCTGCCTGAATGCGGAGATTTATCGCTCATTTGATGAGTCCTTATCGTGATTAGGGTTAATCGAGGATGGCTCATCGTAGGCACCCACAAACGTTCGCTCTATCGGAATTTGGCAAAGTTGCAGCGAGCTGAAACGTGGTGCATCGGCGCACACGCCACGCACTGATTGCGTGCGTTTTCCGCGCATTGACGCGACGTCAGATTCGATAGAGAACGCCGAGATAGTCGCGAACAATCAATACGTTACCAATGCTCAAGGGCCTTGAATCAAGGCCAGGAACGCTTTTTGCGGTTGGCCTGTGCATCAAGTAATCACAGGCCGCGACCAAAATGAAAACAAAGAACTCCGCCTCCCGCCCTCTCCATCCCGCCAACGGTTCGCGCATGCAACGCCGCGTGTGGACCGCCGGCGACGCCGACGAGCACGCGCAGAACCTGAGCGAGTGGAACCAGACCTACGACCAGATCTCGCGCGGCCGTTTCAGCGGACGCATCACCGAGCTCTGGACCGACAAGGCGCAGGTCTTTCTCGAATCGACCAATCGCCAGCTGCGTCAATCGTGCGCCGCGTGGGAACACTCGATCTGGTTCGGCATCCCCGAACCAACCGGGCCGCTCGGCGCCATCGACTGTCACGGCATTCCGGCCAACGGCATCGCCGTGCATCAGGGCGGCGTCGGTTTTGAGTTGCGCACGCCAGACGACTTCGACATCTACGGCATCGTCGTCGATCGCGAAGAGTTCGCGCGTTACGCGATCGAGGTCGAAGACATGGAACCGTCCGCACTGATCGGCCGCGCCGACGTGCTCCTGGTCGATCTCGCCGCCAAGACGCGCCTCTGCCGGCGCATCGACGCCCTGCTCGCGCCGGACGCCTTCGCCGAACCGACCGGTGCACTCAGCGATCCGCGCGAACAATGCCAGGCGACACAGGACCGCATCCTCGGCGCCATCGTCAGCCTGCTGATGACGCAGGACGACCACGACGCGCGCGAGCGGCGCGCCCAGACCCGCCAGCAACGCTGGCAGGCCGTGCGCCGGATTCGAGAGTACATCATGGACGAAGCGCCGCTCGGCGTGACGATCCCCGACCTCTGCCGGCGCTTCCACATGAGCCGGCGCACGCTGCAGTACTGCTTCGAGGAAGTGACAGGCCTGTCGCCGACGTCCTACCTGCGCAGCCTGCGCCTGAACGGCGCGCGCCGCGACCTGCGTCGTCCGGCGCGCAGCGAGCGCTCGGTCGCGCAGATCGCCGTGCACTGGGGCTTCACCCACTTTGGCCAATTCTCGCAGGACTATCGGCAACTGTTCGACGAACTGCCCTCGGAGACGCTGCGCGCGGCTGGCCGCTCGCACTGACCGGCGACGACACACGGCCTTTCGATCCAGTCTAGCGGTCCTTGCGGACGCCGCCCTTCACCGGTTCGGTCGGCTCTTCGGCCGGACGTGGTGGCGGCTTGTGGTCGCCGCCATTTGTCGGCGGCTGCGGGATGTGCGGCGGCCTCGGGTAAGGGCGTTGCGGCGGCCAGACAACCGGTTGATCCGGATAGTAGGGATAGTTCGGGTTCTGATAGACCGTCGTGTAACGCAGGTAAAAGCGCACCGGGTCAGCCCGTTTCAGGATCTGCCCTTTGCCGTCGATGATGCTCGCGTCGAGTTGCATCGCTTGGTTGGGCGGCGGCAGTTCCTCCCAGAACTCGGGCGGCACCATGAACTCGGTTGCCGTGAAGCGCTGGTTGACCGGACGCCCGTTCAGGCTGATCACGAAGGCGTGCTGATCGGAAAGACGCAGCGGCGGATTGACCGCGAGGCGCACCTCGAATACCGCCGTATTGGCGACCGTGCTGCCGTCGTTCTCCGGGGAAATGATCTGGAAGCGATCGTAATCGGACGCAGGCGCCGCAGACTTCGTCACATCGCCCGGCACAACCGCCTGGCTCGGTGTTTCGCTTTCAGCAGCAGGCGCCTTGTTCTCAGCCGGCGTCGGCGCCATGACATTGAGCGGCTTCAACGTCACTTCCTTTGCCCCCGGCGCCGGCTGATCCGAAAATACCGGTCCGTTCGGCCCCTGTTTGACGTAGACGCCTTGCGCTGATGACAGCCGGCTCCACGCGCAAAGAGCGAGAAGAACCAATGTTATAAGGTTGGCAGTTCTCATGGTGCCTCCAACGACGCGTGCAACAAAGGCAAAGCGGACATTCAGGAACACGACACTACCGACTCGCCGCAACTACACGAGGACCTGCTTATTCTTGAGCCGCCACGTGTAATAGCAAATCAGGCACGGCAAACCGAAACCGAGAACTATGGTAGTCAAACCGCCACTTGCAACAGTGGCGAGTCCTTTCATAAAGACATGCCACGTTGTCAAAAGTACATTTAGAACAAGAGCGCAGACGAATAGGTACAAAGCCTCCTTACGGAGGCGAAAAAGAAAAACGGCAGCAAGAAGATTCAAGCACGTAAGCGAAAGCGATGCTGCATAGTCAATGGCGCTAAGGCTATCGATGTATGCACGCCTGCTCTCATTGATTTCGATTGCGCCACTTCCTATTCCTAGAAACGACGCGAGCGTCGCAAGAGACACCAGAAAAAAGAATATAACTATTAGCCACACCCAAACAGGTCGCCTCTTCATTAAGACGGATTGCATAAAAGTCCTCGAAAGAGTTGCCTAACTAGAAGTCGATCCCCGACGTCAGCTTTGGACGAGATCGCCCACCGGCTGGATTTGGCCGCCTGCTGTCATATCTTCGCATGGCATGCGACCGTTCAGAAGCCCGATCGCGTAGCGCTACCAGGCAAATCCCGCTTACTGGTCCACCGCTACGCCACCCAGCGCATTGAGTAACGCATCGGCCACCCGCGGAGAATACAGCATCGCCAGATGGCCCAGCCCGTCGAGCGCGAGGCTCTGCGCGCCGGCCAGGATCAGGTTTGTTTGCGGCATCACGTAGTTATCGTGCGGACCGACGAGCGTTATCGTCTCGACGTGCAGCCCGTCGTCGGCCAGCCGATCAAGCCAGTCGTTGCCCGGCACCATCTGGCGGCCATTGGCGCCAAAGGCAATGCGGGCGAGTTCGCTGCCGCCGTAGGGCGTGCCGAGCGTGACGACGCGCTGCACTTTGTCGGCCCCGTGGCGGCGCAGGTAGGCGCGTATCACCAGGCCGCCCATACTGTGTCCGACGAGGATCAGCCGCACCGCGCCGGTCTCGGCGAGGACCGTGTCGATGCGCTGCGCCAGCGGTCCGACGTAGTGCTCGATGTCGGTGTAGATCGGTTCGAGGTTGATCGTTGCGACGACCCAGCCGCGTGCTTCCAGCCGATGCCGGAGCCACCACCACGCGGCGCGCGAGCAGCCGTAGCCGTGTACCAGCAGGAGCGGCGGCCGTTCGGCCGACGGGCGCAGGCGATCCGGTCCCATCCACAGCTTCTCGAACGGCGACAGGACGACGAAGTTGGCAACGAACGCGCCCCACTCGGCGGCGATCATGCGCAGCGTGCGCGCCGGCCCGAGCGGAGGCGCCGGCGATTGGTACTTCCAGGCAAACGCGTAAGTCAGGAGTGTTAGCGAAAAACGTACAGCGAGCAGCGCGGACACCGCAATCAACCCGACGAGAAATGGCGAAGCATCGACGAAACGAACCGCCAGCGTCGCGTAGAGCACGATTTCGAGGCCGATCAGGATGCGGAGACCAATGGCAAGCATGAACCGGGGAAAATATCAACGGTGGGTAGGAGCGCAGATTTTCTGCGCGATAACGGCGTCTCTTCGTGGGCAAGCGCCAATCGCCCGATGAATCGGGCTCCTACGAAAAGTCATGATGACCGTGCTACGAAACACTGGGCGCGTCCGCCGGCTATGCTGCCCGGATGGCGCGGGGCTGCACCGTCGTACCGCGATCCGCCTTGATCATGTCCGCCGCCTTCTCGGCAATCATCACGGTCGGCGCGTTGGTGTTGCCGCCGACCAGGAGCGGCATGATCGATGCATCAACCACGCGCAAACCATCCAGTCCATGCACGCGCAGCCGCGCGTCGACGACGGCGAGCGGATCGCGCGCAGCGTCGCCCATCTTGCAGGTGCCGATGGGGTGATAGATCGTCTCCGCCTTGGCGCGGATGAAATCGCGGATCTCGTCGTCGCTCTGCACCTTGTCACCCGGCACGATCTCGACGCCGCGGTACGGAGCGAACGCGCTGGCGCCGAGAATCCGGCGCGCGAGTTTGAAGCCGCGCAGCATGTGTTCGACGTCGTCCGGGTGCGTCAGGTAATTCGCGCGAATCGCCAGGGGCGCTGCCGGGTCGGCGCTGGTCAGGCGGATATCACCGCGGCTCTTCGGACGCAGGTTGCACACGTGCAACGAGTAGCCTTCGCCGCACAGAAAGAGCAGATCGCGCGCGTGATCGCGCAGCTTTCCCGGGCTGAAATGGAACTGCAGGTCGGGCCGCGTTTCGCCGGGCGAACTGCGCGCCACGGCGCACCCCTCGGCGCCATTCGTGGTGAACATGCCGCGCCCGGAATGCGCATAGCGCACCAGATCAACCCCGCCGCGCAGGACGGTGCGCCAGGTGATGCCGTACGACACCGGCCGCGTGCAAGCCTGCACGAGGATGATATCGAGATGATCCTGCAGATTCTGGCCGACTCCGGGAAGATGGTGACGTACTTCGACGCCCGTGTCCTCCAGCTGCTGGCGGTCGCCGACGCCGGAGAGCATCAGGAGGCGCGGGCTCTGAATCGCGCCTGCTGAGAGGATGACTTCCTGTTCGGCGCCGACCTTGCGCAGCGCGCCCTGGTGCCGATACTCGACGCCGACCGCGCGCTTGCCTTCGAACAGGACGCGTGTCGCGTAGGCGTCGGTGATCACGGTCAGATTCGGGCGCGAGCGCACCGGCTTCAGATAGCCGCGCGCCGTGCTGCAGCGCCGGCCGCCTTTCTGAGTCACCTGGAACGGCCCGACGCCCTCCGGACTCTCGCCGTTGAAATCCTTGTTGAATGCGAGGCCGGCTTCAAGCCCGGCGTCGATGAAGACGTCGGTCAACCGGTTGGGGCTGCGCAAATCGGCCACATTGAGCGGCCCGCCCGTACCGTGATACGGCGACGTACCGCGTTCCTGGTTCTCCGAGCGCTTGAAGTACGGCAAGACGTCGGCGAACGACCAGCCGGGATTGCCGAGCGCCGCCCACTCGTCGTAGTCGGCCGGATGTCCGCGCAGGTAGCACATGGCGTTCGACGAACTGCTACCGCCCAGGGTGCGCCCGCGTGGCCAGAACATCCTCCGGCCGCCCATTTCCGGCTCGCCCTCGGTGTAGAAGTTCCAGTTGAGGGTCTTGCTGCGCATCATCCAGATGATGCCCATCGGCATGTGGATCAGTGGATGGCGATCCGGTGGCCCGGCTTCCAGCAGGCAGACCGTGACGTCACGCTCTTCGCTCAAGCGGTTGGCCAAAACGCAGCCGGCCGAGCCGCCGCCGACGACGACGTAGTCAAAAGCCATGGTTTGCTGAGTATCCGTCATGACATCACCGCAGGAGCAGGCGGATCATCCGCTCGAAGCGCGCCCCGTAGGGCGGCTTGAACAGCCCAATCCCGGACAGCCACGACTGCCGGAACACGCCCTTCTTCGCCGAGAACGTGCGAAAGCCCTCGACGCCGTGATAGCAGCCCATCCCACTCGCACCGACGCCGCCGAAGGGCAGATCATCCTGCGCGATGTGCAGGAGTGTGTCGTTGATCGTCACGCCGCCCGAAACGGTCTGGTCAAGCACCGTGGCGATCGCCGACGCATCGTTATCGAAGTAGTAGAGCGCCAGCGGCCGCGGCCGCGCATTGACGTAGTCGATGGCTTGAGCGAGGTCGTCATACGGGACGAGTGGCAGCAGCGGCCCGAAGATCTCCTCCTGCATCACGCGCATTCCCGCATTGACGCCACTCAGCAAAAGTGGCGGGAAACGGCGGGTCGTCGGGTCGGGCACCACACCCGGGACGAGTTCAACGACCTCGGCACCTTCGGTGCGCGCCTCGTCGACCAACCCGGTGAGGCGGGCGAAATGGCGCTCGTTGACGACTGCCGTGTAGTCGGGCGTCGTCGCGAAATCCGGATAGCACGCCGCGAACACTCGGCGCGCCGTGTCGATGAAATCCTGTTCGCGGCCGGCCGGCAGCAGCACGTAGTCGGGCGCGATGCACGTCTGCCCGGCGTTGAGCGATTTGCCGACGACGATGCGTTCGACCGCCTTCTCGAAGTTCGCTCTCGCGCCGATGATCGCCGGCGACTTGCCGCCGAGTTCGAGCGTGACCGGCGTCAGATTCTCCGCCGCCGCGCGCATGACGTGATGCCCGACTGGCGTCGAGCCGGTGAAAAGGAGATGGTCGAACGGCAGTTGCGAGAAGGAGTGCGCCACACTGGCGTCGCCCTGCACGACAGAGACCTCATCCTCGGCAAAGTTCGCGGCGATCAACTCGGCAAAGAGGCTCGCCGTCGCCGGCGTGAATTCGGACATCTTCACGAGCGCGCGGTTGCCGGCCGCCAGCGCGGCGACAAGCGGCCCGACGGCAAGGTAGATCGGGTAATTCCACGGCACGATGATGCCGACCGCACCGAGCGGCTGATAACGCACCTCGGCGCTCCCCGGCTGGAACCACAGCGAAACGCGCCGGCGCTGTGGACGCATCCAGGCGCGCAGATGGTCGAGCGCATCGGCGATCGCCTCGTGGGAAGGGAAGAGTTCGAGCAAGCGGGTCTCCGCCGATGAGCGATGCCCGAAATCGCGGCTCACCGCCTCGGCGAGCGCTTCGGCGTTGTCACGCAAGAGGCGATCGAGCGCCCGCAAGCGACGCAAGCGCGTTTCCAGCGGCGGATTCGGCCCGGCGCGCGCCGCCAGTCGCAGGCGCAGAAAGCGGGATTCGAGCAGATGAAAGGACTTCGGATCGTTCATGGGCTTACTCCGAATTTCGGCTGCTTTCTCGGCGGCTTCCAGACGTCTCGTCGCTTCCGGCCCGGAAAAGCTTCCCCGAGTGTATGCCGCTGTCCCGATGTCCGCTAGGGAAGCGCTGAACAAATCCCCTGATTTGAGATAATGGAGTCCTCACGAAT
>JADHEF010000013.1_pt1 | contig 226529 bp, 220 predicted proteins | sample 8952391 | NCBI WGS metagenome assembly JADHEF01 (sample SAMN16124439, study PRJNA663245) | bioreactor sludge metagenome | isolation source: sludge (nitrite) | place: India:Bengaluru | collected 2019-02-28 | reverse complement strand
CGTCGTACGAACAAGGCGGCCGCGCGCATCTGGCACAGGGGTTACTGGCCCGAAATAAATGTAGGAGCGAGCGCAGCTCGCGATGCGCCGCGCGGGCGGCGCTCGATCGCACAGACGCTGAAGATGCTGCGGCTACCCTTGCCAGGAACCATAGAATCTCCCACAGGGCCCGCGCAAGAGGCGGGTTACCACAAGGCTGCCGAGGCCGCAGCCAGTACCCTGGCAAACACCTCCAGCGCCTTGTCGACTTCGGCGTCGGTGCTGAAACGGCCGATGCTAAGGCGCACGCTGTTGCGCGCCTGGTGCTCATTCAGCCCCAGCGCCAGCAGCACGTGGGACGCCATGTTGCTGCCCGAGTTGCACGCCGAGGTGGTGGACAACGCCAGTTCGCTCGCCAGCGCCGCACTGTTGAAGCCCGGGCTGTCGATGCACAGGTTCAGGGTGTGCGGGATGCGTTGTGTGGCGCAGCCATTGAGGCTGACCCCGGACAACTTCAGCAAGCCTTCCTGCAGCCGCGTGGCCAGCTGTGCTAGGCGCAGGTACTCGCTGTCGCCGGGCTGCCCGGCCAGGGCGAACGCACTGCCCATGCCGGCAATCTGATGGGTGGCCAAGGTCCCGGAACGCAGGCCCTGTTCATGGCCACCGCCGTGGATCTGTGCGCGCAGTACCGGGCGCGCGCGAGGCCCGACGTACAGGGCGCCGATGCCTTTGGGCCCATAGACCTTGTGCGCCGAGAACGACATCAGGTCGACAGCCATCGCGCGCAGGTCGATCGCCAGTTTGCCCACTGCCTGTGCGGCGTCCACGTGCAACAGGGCGCCATGCGCGCGAACGCACTCGCCAATGGCGGCAACGTCGGTGACCGTGCCCAATTCATTGTTGACGGCCATCAGCGATACCAGGCGGGTATCGGCGCGCAACGCGGCTTGTACCGCCGCGGGCTGGATCAGGCCACGGGCATCAGGTGCCAGGCGCGTGACCGCCCAGCCTTGGCGCTCCAGTTCGGCCACGGTGTCGAGTACGGCTTTGTGTTCCAGCAGGCTGGTGACCAGGTGCCCGGGGTGGTCGATGCCGTTGGCAACGCCTTTGAGTGCCAGGTTGTTCGACTCGGTGGCGCCAGAGGTCCATACCAGCGCTTCGGCCGGGGCCCCAATGCGCTCGGCCACTTGCTGGCGTGCCTGGTCCACCGCACTGCGGGCGGCCTGGCCGTAGGCATGGCCACTGGAGGCCGGGTTGCCGAAGTTGGCCTGGCGGCCGAGGCAGGCGAGCATGGTTTCGATGACCCGGTCATCGACCGGGGTAGTGGCGGCGTAATCGAAGTACAGCGGGGCGTTAGGCATCGAGGCATGTCCATGTCTGTCGCCGTGGGGTCGGCGATCGTTGGCATCAGCCTATCGTGTGGCCGAAAGATGCTTTTCGCTTCCCGCTGGGCTATTTGTGGCGTATTTGCATGCTTGTTCTATTTGATTGTCTTTTTGGAGAATATTTTTCTCGATTCATTCTTTCGCACAGCACACCGTGATACGCATCGACCGGTTTCAGCGCGCATTTCAGGCAGGTTCAAGCGCTTTTTCTTCGTCGGCTACCACACGTTGGCACAGCTCGGTGATCTGCTCGCGCATCCAACGGTTGGCCGGGTCCTGGTCGGTACTTTCGTGCCAGTACAGGTGGGTTTCCAGGGCCGGGACCTCCACCGGCAGCGGGTGGTAGCGCAGCTGATGACGGCGAGCGAAACGCTCCGGGACGGTCATTGCCATGTCGGTCTGCTGCAACACTTGCGAGGCCATCAGGTAGTGCTGCGAGCGCAGGGCGACCTTGCGTTGCACGCCCAACTTGCCCAAGGCCAGGTCGACATACCCCAGGCCGTTGCGGCGGCTGGAAATGTGGATATGGGTCATGCCCAGGTAGCTGTCGAGGGTCAGTTTGCTGTCCGCCAGCGGGTGGCTTTGGCGCAGGGCACAGACATAGCGGTCCTGCATCAACTTCACGTGGCGGACCTGGGGGTCGGTGTTCAACGGCGCGTCGATGGCGAAATCCAGGCGGCCTGCGGCCAGCTCCTTGGTGGTTTCACGGCGCTTGCACAGGAAACTCTCGATCAGCACCGCCGGCGCCAGGCGGCGCAGCCGCTGGAACAGGGGCGGCAGAATGACCGCTTCGGTCAGGTCGGTCATGCTGATACGGAAGGTTTTGTTGGCCTGTTGCGGGTTGAAAATGCGGCTTTCCTGTACTGAGGTGCGCAGCAGCGCCAGGGCGTTGCGCACCGGGCCGATGATGTTCTGCGCCATGGGCGTGGGCACCATGCCTTGCGCAGTGCGCACGAATAGCGGGTCGTTGAAAGTTTCGCGCAGGCGCGACAGGGCGTTGGACACCGCCGGCTGGGTGATGCCGACAATCTGCCCGGCGCGGGTGAGGTTGGCTTCGGTGTAGATCGCATCGAACACGATGAACAGGTTGAGGTCGACCTTGCTGAGGTTCATGGGCGCCGCTCTTTGTTGGAGTTATCTGTCGATCATATATCGGTTATGAATGTTCATACACGCTGAAAATAGACTAGGTGGATCGGGTTGCGCTGCTCTAGGCTCTGGCCATGTTCTTCGAACCGTGAAGGTAACCCCGATGGATTTCGCCTATTCGCCCAAGGTCCAGGCACTGCGCGAACGTGTCACCGCGTTCATGGATGCTTATGTCTACCCCGCCGAGGCGGTGTTTGATCGCCAGGTCGCCGAGGGTGACCGCTGGCAGCCCACCGCGATCATGGAAGAGCTCAAGGCCAAGGCCCGCGCCGAGGGGCTATGGAACCTGTTCCTGCCCGAGTCGGAGTACGGCGCTGGCCTGAGCAACCTGGAGTACGCGCCGCTGGCCGAAATCATGGGCCGCTCACTGCTCGGCCCGGAGCCGTTCAACTGTTCGGCCCCGGATACCGGCAACATGGAGGTGCTGGTGCGCTACGGCAGCCAGGCGCAGAAACGCCAGTGGCTGGAGCCGCTACTGCGGGGCGAGATTCGTTCCTCCTTCGCCATGACCGAACCGGATGTGGCTTCCTCGGACGCGACCAACATGGTCGCGACCGCGGTGCGTGACGGTGACGAGTGGGTGATCAATGGGCGCAAATGGTGGACGTCTGGTGCGTGCGACCCGCGCTGCAAGGTGATGATCTTCATGGGCCTCTCCAATCCGGAAAGCCCGCGTCACCAGCAGCACTCGATGGTATTGGTGCCAACCGATACGCCTGGTGTGAAGATTGTTCGCCCGCTGCCGGTATTCGGCTACGACGATGCCCCGCATGGCCACGCCGAGGTGCTGTTCGAGAACGTAAGGGTGCCTTACGAAAACGTGATCCTCGGCGAGGGCCGCGGCTTCGAGATCGCCCAGGGGCGCCTGGGCCCTGGGCGTATCCACCACTGCATGCGTTCTGTCGGCATGGCCGAACGGGCGCTGGAGCTGATGTGCAAGCGCTCGGTTGCGCGCACCGCCTTCGGCAAGCCTCTGGCACGCCTGGGGGGCAACGTCGACAAGATTGCCGATTCGCGCATGGAAATCGACATGGCCCGGCTACTCACGCTCAAAGCGGCGTACATGATGGACACGGTCGGCAACAAGGTCGCGCGCAGCGAGATCGCGCAGATCAAGGTGGTGGCGCCGAACGTGGCGCTGAAGGTGATCGACCGGGCGATCCAGCTGCATGGCGGGGCAGGGGTGAGCGGCGATTTCCCGCTGGCGTACATGTACGCCATGCAACGCACCCTGCGCCTGGCCGACGGGCCCGATGAAGTGCACCGGGCGGCGATCGGCAAGTATGAGATTGGCAAGTATGTGCCGGCAGAGATGTTGCGCAGCGGGCGGTGAGGCAGGCTGATTCTCGTCAGGCCTACTCTTTGTGGCCGGCATTGGCTTGGGGGGTACCGTGTGCCGGCGGCTGATCCACCACAGCCGGCTTCTGCCCCCGCGTCTTGAGCAGCGAAATCACCACCCCACCCAGCAACAGCCCGAACGTCACACCCAACGACAGCAACGCCGGCACCTTGCCGACCATGCCATGGTAGAAGATCTTGCAGCCGATGAAGATCAACACCAGCGCCAATGCGTACTTGAGGTATACGAACCGGTGCATCAGCGCCGACAACGCAAAGTACAGCGAGCGCAGGCCAAGAATGGCAAAGATGTTCGAGGTGTAGACAATGAACGGGTCCTGGGTGATGGCGAAGATCGCGGGTACGCTGTCCACTGCGAACACCAGGTCGGCCAGCTCGATCAGCACCAGTGCCAGGAACAGCGGCGTTGCATGGCGCAGGGCCTTGTTCTGCCCCGGGGGTGTCTGGCGGACAAAGAAGTGCGAGCCATGGATCTCGTCGGTCACCCGCAGGTGCCGGCGCACGAACTTGAGGATTGGGTTGTTGGCCAGGTCTGGATGGCTGTCTTCTTTGGCCAGCGCCATCTTCACCCCGGTGAACAGCAGGAAGGCCCCGAAGAGGTACAGCACCCAGGCGAAGTTCTGCACCAGTGCTGCGCCCACCCCGATCATGATCGCGCGCAGGATCACCACCCCGAGGATGCCCCAGAACAGCACGCGGTGCTGGTAACGGCGGGGGATGGCGAAATAGCTGAAAATCATGGCCATGACGAACACGTTGTCCATCGACAGTGATTGCTCGACCAGGAAGCCGGTGTAGAACTCCAGCGCCGATTGCGCGCCTAGCTGGAACCAGACCCAACCGCCGAACAGCACGCCGATGCTGAAGTAGCCGGAGTACAACAGCAGGCTCTCGCGCATGCCGATTTCACGTTCGTGACGGTGCAGTATGCCGAGGTCGAGTACCAGCAGGCCGATGACGATGGCCATGAACACCAGCCACAACCAGGTGCTGGTACCGAGGAACGGGGTGGTGAGAAACGCCTGTAGAGCTGTCATGAGCCCCTCCTTGAATGTCGACGTTGCGTGGCAACAGTGATCCGACATCACGGCGTGGCAGCCGTCAGAGGGGCCCGGTATCACATAGGGTTAAGGCTAGACCTGTTTGCCTGCGCTGCCGAATCCGGCGCTGTTACATTTGTTTGCCAGGCGGCCGTGAACAGCATCACCCTGTTGCTCAGTACACCCACACCTCCACACGCTGGTTGTGCAGCCGCCCTTGTTCACGTTCGTTGCCGGCCACAGGCAACTCAGCGCCCATGCCGGTCACCTGCAGCACTGCGACGCCGTTACGTGCCAACTGGCGGCGCACCGCCTGCGCCCGCAAGCGCGACAGCAGCGCAGCGCGGCCTGGGGTCAGCTTGGGGTCGCCGAAGCCAACCAGCACTGTCTTGCCTTGTAGCTTGCCGGCCTGGTGCAGGTAATCGGCCACCCGTTGCACATCACGCAGGGCCTTGTTGTCGAGGTTGGCGCTGCCTGCCTGAAAGCGAAAGTTCACGCTCAGCCGTTGTGCCTGCCTGGCCAGGTTGCGGTAGCGCGGCGGCATGCCTGCCTGTGGTGGCACTGGCAGGGCCTGTATCTGCTGCGAAACGAACCCTTGCTGGGCGACGATGGCCTGGCCTGCCGGGCTTTGGGCGAAGTCCGCCAAGGCTTTGGCGGGTGGTTTGGGGTTGGCCGGCAGATAGAAGTACAAGCGCCGTGACAGGGGGTAGTCCTCGCTGGCCACCAGGGCGCGCGCTGGCAGCATGGCCGGGGCGTCCCCTTCAGCCACCGCCAGCACCTTGGCCCCGTGAATGGCGGCCAGGCTACTGAAGCCAATGGCCTGGCGGTCGGTGCTCACCCCTGCGGCCAGTTCGTCACTGGATTCGAAGCGCCGGGCCTGGGCTGACAGTGCCGCGTGCTGTGGCGCCAGTACCAGTGCCTTGAAGGTTTCAAAGGTGCCGGAGCGGTCGTCACGGGCGTACAGGTGAATGGCCCCGCCGGAAATGCCCAATTCTTCCCAACGCTGGATCTGACCAGAGAAAACTTGCGCCAGTTGCCCTGTGCTGAGCTGCGGCAGCGGGTTGTCGGGGTGGACAATGACCGCCACACCATACAGGGCAATGACTTGCTCGGAAGCGGCAGCACGCAGGTCGCCCAACGCTCGCAACTGGAGTACTTCGTTGTCGTTGATCGGCCGTGAGGCGGCGGCCAGGTCGGCCTCGCCCTCAACCAGGGCGGTGAAGCCGGTGCTGGAACCGTGGGCAGCGATGTCGATGCGTACCGGTTGGCCCTGCGTGTCGCGGGCCGTGATCACGGTTTCGTTGGGCAGCTTGCCGGCCTGGCGTTCGATCGCGCTGGCTTGCTGCGCACGGAGCTGGCCCTCCACCAGCGCCGGCAGCAGGGCTGCGCCAATGGTATTGGAGCCTTGCACACGCAAATGAACTGGTTCAGCCACGGTGGTCAGTGGTAGCACGGTGAGCAGTAGCACAAGCAGGCGCGGCATGCCGGGTGGCCCTGTGGCATAGAGTTGGCCGGCAGATTACGACAGGGGCGTGATGATAATGTGACAGTCAATGGGCTTGAGGCTGTCGAGGCTGCTGTGCAGCCCATCGGCGGCAAGCCGGCTCCCACACCGATAGCAATGTTCTCAAGACCTGTGCTGTACGTTGTGGGAGATTCTATGGTTTCTGGCAAAGGTAGCCGCAGCATCTTCAGCGCCTGTCAGCCCTGATGCGATCCCTGTGGGAGCCGGCTTGCCGGCGATGGGCCGCAAGCCGGCCTTGGCGGTCTCAATGCGCGCCGGCCGATTTGCTCAGGTCGCTCTCGGCCCATTCGGTGTAGATGCAGGCATCTGCCACTGCCCAGCGCACCTTCACGCTGTCCCCTGGCTGCATCGGCATACCCGCTGCAGACAGTGCCTTGACCGTCAGTTCGGTACCACCAGCAGTGACCACATGGCAGGTTTGGCTTTCCCCCAGGAACAGTACCTCGCCAACCTTGGCGCTGACCTCGTTCCAGCCTGCCGGCAGCGGCTGGCGCGCGGCTTGTTCGGCAGTCAGGGCCAGGGCTTTTTCCGGGCGGACCATGATCAGCGCATCCTGCGAGGCTGCCAGCCCCGGGGTCAGGCGGATGGCCACCGGCTGGCCTTCGAAGCTGGCTGCGCCGTTGCTGCTGGCCTTGATCCGCAGGAAGTTGGAGTTGCCCAGGAACGATGCCACAAACGCATTCGGCGGGTTCTGGTACAGGTCGTAGCCGGTGCCCAGGCCAACGATCTTGCCGTGGCTGAAAATGGCAATGCGCTGCGACAGGCGCATGGCCTCTTCCTGGTCGTGGGTCACGTAGACAATGGTGATGCCGAGGCGGCGGTGCAGCTGACGCAGCTCGTCCTGCAGGTCTTCACGCAGCTTCTTGTCCAAGGCCCCGAGCGGCTCGTCCATCAGCAGAATGCGTGGCTCGTACACCAACGCGCGGGCAATCGCCACACGTTGCTGCTGGCCGCCGGACATCTGCGACGGCTTGCGTTGGGCGAACTGTTCCAGTTGCACCAGCTTGAGCATGGCATCGACGCGCTTGCTGGTTTCGCCCGCATTGAGTTTGCGAATGGCCAGCGGAAAGGCGATGTTGTCGCGCACGTTCAGGTGCGGGAACAACGAGTAACGCTGGAACACCATGCCGATATCACGCTTGTGCGGCGGCACGTTGACCAGCGACTGGCCGTCGACCAGAATCTCGCCGCTGCTCGGCGTTTCGAAACCGGCCAGCATCGACAGGGTGGTGGACTTGCCCGAGCCACTGGAGCCGAGAAAGGTCAGAAACTCGCCTTCCTGGATCTCCAGGTCTAGGTTGTCCACGGCGGTGAAGTCGCCGTAGTGCTTGTTCAGGCCACGCAGGCTGACCAGGGTCTTGCCGTGCGCGTTGTCTTTGATCACTGCACTCATTGTTGTTATCTCCGCGCTCAGGCGTTTTCGGTGCGCCGGCGCAAGGCGGCGGCAATGAACATGACCAGCAGCGAAAGGCCGATCAGCAAGGTCGAGGCCACGGCGATCACCGGGCTCAGGTCCTGGCGCAGGGTGGTCCACATCTTCACTGGCAAGGTCTGCAAGTCGGGGCTGGCCATCATCACGCTCAGTACCACTTCATCCCAGGACACCAGGAAGGCGAACAGGCCCCCGGCAATCATCCCCGGGCGAATGGCCGGGAAGGTGACATTGAAGATCGCCTGCAGGCGCGACGCGCCGCAGATCACGGCGGCATCCTCGATCGACTGGTCGAACAGCTTCAGCGAGTTGATGATCGAAATGATGGTGAAGGGCAGGGCGACGATCACATGGCTGACCACGAACGCGAACAGCGTGCCGGTATAGCCCAGCTTGAGGAACAGCGCGTACACCGCCACCGCAATGATCACCAGCGGCACGATCATTGGCATGGTGAACAGCCCGTACAGCAGTTCACGGCCCGGGAAGCGGCCACGCACCAGGGCGAACGCGCTGGGTAACCCCAGCAGCACCGCTGCAACGGTGGTCAGCACGGCCACCTTGAAGCTGGCCAGTGCAGCCTCCATCCACTCGGGGTTGGAAAAGAACTGGCCGTACCACTTGAGGGTCCAGCCGGGCGGCGGGAAGACCAGCCACTGCGACGACCCGAACGACAGCAACACGATGAACACTACCGGCAGCAGCAGGAAGGCTGCGATCACCCCGGTGGTCAGGTACAGGCCTGTGCGCAGCGGGCGGCCCATGGCATTGGGGGAAAGGAGCATGGCGGTTTACCTCGGGTTGCCAACCGGGGACTCCGGCTGCAGCTTCAGGTACAGGTAGAAGAGCACCAGGGTGATCAACACCAGCAGTGCGGCGGCGGCGCTGGCCAAGCCCCAGTTGAGGAACGACTGCACCTGCTGGATGATGAATTCCGGCAGCATCATGTTCTGCGCCCCGCCCAGCAGTGCCGGGGTGACGTAGTAACCGAGCGACATCACGAACACCATCAGCGCCCCGGAAAACAGCCCCGAGCGGCACAGTGGCAGGAACACCTTCCAGAAGTTGGTCCACGGGCTGGCGCCACAGATCGAGCCTGCCTGCAGCACCATCGGGTCGATGGCGTGCATGGTCGCCTGCAGCGGCAGCACGATGAACGGGATCATGATGTAGCTCATGCCGATCACTACACCGGTCAGGTTATGCACCATCTCCAGCGGGGCATCGATGATGCCCATGGCCATCAACGCCTTGTTGATTACCCCCGAACTCTGCAGCAGCACCAGCCACGAGTAGGTGCGTGCCAGCAGGCTGGTCCACATCGACAGCAGCACGATGTTCAGCAGCCAGCGGCCCCAGCCTTTGGGCACCAGGGTGATGGCCCACGCCAGCGGGAACCCGAGCAGCACGCTGATCAGGGTGACCACACCGGCCACCGAGAAGGTGTTGAACAGCACCCGTGCGTAAGCCGAGTTGGCGAACAGCTGCTCGTAGTTGCCCAGCCCGGGCGTTGGCTCCAGTACCCCGCGCAGCAACAGGCCGATCAGCGGGGCGAAAAAGAACAGACCCAGGAACAGCAAGGCCGGCAGCAGGTTGCGGCTGCCTTTCCAGCGCTGGCTCAGGCCCACGCGCCGCGGTACGGTGCCCGGAGCGCCGGCCCCCGTGGGGGCACCTTGGGCGTTATGCAGGGCGTTGATGGCGACTTTCATTTGACCAACCACTCATTCCAGCGCGCGGCGATGGCCTGGCCGTTCTTGGCCCAGTAGGCGAAGTCGAGGGTGACCTGGTCCTGGGCATGGGCGGTAGGCAGGTTGGGTGCAAGGTCCTTGTCCAGCTTGGCTACGCTGTCGACGTTGACCGGCGCGTAGGCGGTCTTGTTGGCGAACTCGGCCTGGCCTTCGGCGCTGCTGGCGTTGGCCAGGAACTTCATGGCCGCGTCCTTGTTCTTGGCGCCCTTGGGGATGACCAGGAAATCGGCCATGACCAGGTTCTGCTTCCAGCTCACACCCACCGGGGCACCGTCTTGCTGCAGGGCGTAGACGCGACCGTTCCAGAACTGGCCCAGCGCAGCTTCACCAGAGGCCAGCAATTGCTGCGACTGAGCGCCACCGCCCCACCAGACGATGTCTTTCTTGATGGTGTCGAGCTTATTGAAGGCGCGGTCCAGGTCCAGCGGGTAGAGCTTGTCGGGGGCTACACCGTCGGCCAGCAGGGCCAGTTCCAGCACGCCTGGGCTGGGCCATTTGTACAAGGCGCGTTTGCCAGGGTAGGTCTTGGTGTCGAACAGCGCGGCCCAGTCGACTGGCTTGTTGGCACCGAGCTTGCCTTCGTTGTAACCGAGCACGAAGGAGAAGAAGAACGAGCCGACACCGTGGTCGGACACAAAGCGTGGGTCGATCTTGTCGCGCTTGATCTGGGTGAAATCGAGGGGTTCGAGCAAGCCTTCGCTGGCGGCGCGCAGGGCAAAGTCGGCTTCCACGTCGACCACGTCCCATTGCACGTTACCGCTCTCGACCATGGCCTTGAGCTTGCCATAGTCGGTCGGGCCGTCCTGGACTACCTTGATGTCGGTCGCTTTGGTGAAGGGAACGGCCCACGCTTCTTTCTGGGCGTCCTGGGTGGTCCCGCCCCAGCTGACGAAGTTGAGGCTGTCGGCGGCTTGGGCGGCCTGACATGCCAGGGTCAGCAGGCTGGCAGACAGCACTGCGGTTACACGTTTGCTCAACAGCATGGTTACGCCCTCGTTGCTTTTGTTATTCGAGGCTGGGCTTGTGGTGCGCCCGCCAATAGTGTTCGGGGAGCAGCTAAAACAAAGTGTCGATGGCCATCTGGCGTTGTGGATGCCGGCCAGCAGACTTAAGGTCTACGGGATATCATATTATGGTATTCCAAACTTTTGGCAAGAGGTATGAGGCGACCGGCCATCACTCTGTCCTCTGCATGCTTGCGCGAACCTCTGTAGGCGCGACGCAAGGCCGCGCCTACAAGGCACTGCGTCAGTCCACCAGGCCTGGCTCAAAGGGAATGCTCTGCACCACCTCCAGCTCATAACCCGCCAGCCCCGCATATTTCAGCGGCGGCCCCAGGTGGCGCAGCTTGCCCACCCCCAGGTCCTGCAGAATCTGTGCTCCGGTGCCCACTTCCGAGTACACCTTGGACTGCCCGCGCTGGTAAGGCCGCACCGGTTGGGTCAGCTGTGGTACCCGCTCCAGCAATGCCTGCGAGGATTCATGGTTGGCCAGGACCACCACCACGCCGCTGCCTTCCTCGGCCACCTTCTGCAGTGCCGCCCACAGGGTCCAGTTGGCGGGGCCGGCGTACTCGGCACCAACCAGGTCGCGCAGGGGGTCGATCACATGCACCCTGACCAGGGTTGGCTGCTCGCGGCGGATGTCGCCCATTACCATGGCCATGTGCACGCCACCTTCGATGCGGTCTTCATAGGTGACCAGGCGGAAGGTGCCATGCACGGTCGGCAGCTCACGTTCGCCGATGCGCTTGATGGTCTGCTCGGTGCTCAGGCGGTAGTGGATCAGGTCGGCGATGGTGCCGATCTTGATGCCATGCCGTGCAGCGAACACCTCAAGGTCCGGGCGACGCGCCATGGTGCCGTCGTCGTTGAGCACTTCGACGATCACCGAGGCCGGGCTGAAGCCGGCCAGGCGCGCAAGGTCGCAACCCGCTTCGGTGTGGCCGGCGCGGGTCAGCACGCCGCCTTCGCGGGCACGCAGGGGGAATATATGGCCGGGTTGGACCAGGTCTTCGGGGCGGGCCGTGGGGGCCATGGCGGCGGCCACGGTACGTGCCCGGTCGGCGGCAGAGATGCCCGTAGTGACGCCCGTGGCAGCTTCGATCGACACGGTGAACGCGGTGCTGAACACACTGCCGTTGGCCGGTACCATCTGCTCCAGCCCCAGGCGTTGGCAGTGATCGTCGGTCAGGGTCAGGCAGATCAGGCCCCGTGCTTCGCGGGCCATGAAGTTGATGGCCTGGGCGTCGCAACGCTCGGCGGCGATCAGCAGGTCGCCTTCGTTTTCGCGGTCCTCGTCATCCACCAGCAGGACCATTTTGCCTTGCCGGTAGTCCTCGAGAAGTTCCTCGATGGTGTTGAAAGCCATGTTGCACGCTCGCTGTGGTGGAGTCATTTTTATGGTATACCATCATACACAAATGTCGACGAATCAGGAGGAAGTGCATGAAGGCCTATTGGATCGCCCATGTGGACGTGACCGACCCCGAGCAGTACCTGCAATACACCCAACGCGCCCCGGCTGCCTTCCAGGCGTTCGGTGGCCGCTTTCTGGCCCGTGGCGGGCGCAGCGAAGCGCTGGAAGGGCGGGCCACACCTCAGCGTAGCGTGGTGATCGAATTTGATTCCTACGCGCAGGCGGTGGCGTGTTACCGGTCTGAGCTGTACCAGGAGGCGTGCAGCCATCGCCAAGGGGTAGCGAAGGCCGAGGTGATCATCGTTGAAGGGGTGGGGCCGTGAGTGTTGGTTGATGCCCCTGACGCCGGCGAGCCGGCGATAGGGCCACTACTGGCAAAACAGAAGCTCAAGGCGCTTGCGTAACGTGCACGTTGTCGATGACCATGCGCGGATTTACGCCGTCTTCAACCATGTGAAGGTGCAGGATTTCAGGGCCGTTCACCGTTAGCTCATCGGACCCATAATGCATACCGTCACGGTCACTCAGCCGTTTGTGGTTGTCCATAAAGGTGAGATCTCTGGTACATAGATCACTGCACCCCCAGTCGTAACTTACGCGGCGGGTACCTGTGCCAGGCAGCAGAATTTCGGTTGAACCGTCGAACGTAAGATGTTTTGCCTTTATGGCGCTTCCATCGCCGCTGTGCGAATCGTCGCTGATCCCACCCGTGCCATGTAGTTTGAATGTCGTTTGGTCAACCTTGAATTCCTTGCGGTCACCGACCTGCTCGGACTCGAAATCGACCTCCGAAGGCACGATGGGGCGACCTACCGCTTGGTCTTGCTCATCGTAGGTGAGCTGCATAACCTGATCCTTCGCCGTGGGCAGCTTGATTCGGATTACAGGCACCGCCTGGCCATACGCTGCGTGATACCGGAACTGGTCGAACTGCGCCAGCAAGCCAGCCTGCGTCTGACCCTCGACATAGAAAAATGCAAAAACAGGCAAGTCGGCGCCCACGCCGACTTGCCAGGCTGGGAGCAAAATCTCGTTGTAGCCCATCCACGCATCGGCGCTCAAACCTGCCCTGACTTTTAACGGCATCTCGAACCACCGGGCCTTCATGTTCGCGGGTGCTTCGCGAAGGTCCCATCCGCAGACTCTTGATTTTCTGATGTCATCTTCGCTGTACGTTGCCAACCACGCTTCGGCATCCTTCACGCCGACCTTCTGGCACGCATCCGTGGTGCTCTCAAACCCATCATGCGGGCCGCACCCCTGCGCGGTTTCGCGGTTGTCCGTGCCACCATCGATGGGGAAGGTGCACAGTACTTCGAGCTCGCGCAGCTTGCCGTGCGGGATGGCCTGCAGCGGCGGGAACAAAAAACCATTGAAGCGTTCCGCCGCCCTGCCGAAGTTGGTGTCGCGGCGCACCCAGGAAAACGCTATGGCGCCTTTATCCAAGTGCTTGCGGCTCGGGTCCCAAGGTAGCGATTCTGGGCTGAAACCGGTGGCACGCATTTCAAAACCGCTGCACAGGTAGCTGGGTTTGTCAGGCCCACCACAGTCTTCGGTGACCGAGTCGTACCAGACTTTCAGTTGCGTAACCGCCTGTTCACCCCGCTTGTTCAATTCGATCAACTGCTGTGACTTGGCTGTTGCGCTTGTGAGTGCCTGAGTCTGCGCGGGCGGACGGGCAGGCAGCACAGGGGACGTGTGCGACACGCAACCGATCAAACTTCCCAGGGTTAGAAGCGACAAGGCTATTCGTGTCCACATTGGCGAGCACCTTTTTCTGAGTGGAGTAGCACAGCCGCACGCATAGCTATCGTGGGCTTTGCTGCAATTTGCGCACAGGAAAAAAGTGGCGGCTACTGGCAGTTCTATCAGCATTCGGGCCAAGCCCAGGTGACCGAGCGCCAACATCTCGATTGGGCCTGGGCAGGTCTTCCGGTCATGGGCTCAGTTCAGGTGCGCTTTGAGTTCGGCGCCAGCCTGGCGCATTGCCGCCTTGACCGCCGGTACCTGGCTCAGCGGGTTGAGCAGCCCATAGTCATGGATCATGCCGTTGTAGCGCACCGAGGTCACCGGCACGCCGGCGGCATTCAGCTTGCGGGCATAGGCCTCACCTTCATCACGCAGCACGTCGAACTCGGCTGTTTGCACCAGCGCTGGCGGCAAGCCTTGCAACTGTTCGGTGGTAGCTCGCAGCGGCGCGGCGTAGATCTGTTCCCGCGCCTTGGCATCCGTGGTGTAGTTGTCCCAGAACCACTTCATCATGCCGGTGGTCAGGAAGTGCCCTTCGGCAAACTGTTTGTACGAAGCGGTTTCGAAGCTGGCGTCCGTCACCGGCCACAGCAACAGCTGGAAGCGCAGGGCCGGGGTGCCAGCTTCTTTGGCCTTCAGCGCCACGACCGCCGCCATGTTGCCACCGACGCTGTTGCCAGCCACGCCCAGGCGCTTGCCATCCACGCCGATCTGCTGGCCGTGCTCGGCCACCCAGCGGGTCGCGGCATAGGCCTGGTTGATCGCGGTTGGATAATGCGCCTCCGGCGACGGGGTGTAGTCGACATAGACCGCCACTGCCCCAGAGCCAACCACCAGGTCACGGATCAGCCGCTGGTGGGTCGGGAAGTCGCCGAGCACCCAGCCACCGCCATGGAAGAACATGAATACCGGCAACGCCCCTTTGACATTGGCCGGGCGAACCACCTGCAGCTTGATCGACTGGCCGTCGGCCTCGATGGTGCGTTCCTTCACCTCGATCCCGGAGAGGTCAACCTTGACCGAGGCCTGGGCGCCGGTCAGCACCGCGCGGGCATCTTTCGGGCTGAGTTGCTCCAGTGGCTTGCCGCCGCCTTGCTCCAGGGCTTCGAGGAAGGCCTGGGTGCGTTGCTCCACGCCTGGGCTTCCCGCTGCGAACGCGCTGGAAACGGACAGCGCCAGAAGCGAGGCGGTGAGTGTTTTGTGGACAATGTTCATGGGCGAATCCTTTTCTGTGAAAGTGTCGGGAATGGTCGTCTTGCCTGGCCTGCTGGGCCATCGCTGCGACCTGTGCGTAGATTAGGCAGGTGCGCTCGTGGGAAAAAGCCGCTATAAAGCGTTTTACTGTCACCAAGAGCGAGACAATGAACCCCTACGAAGACATGCGAATCTTTGCCCAGGTGATGGAGGCCGGCAGTTTCACCGCCGCTGCCGAGCGCCTGGGGATGTCCAAGCAATCGGTGAGCCGGCGCCTGATGCAACTCGAAGCGCGCCTGGGCGTGCGCCTGCTCAACCGCTCCACCCGGCGCCTGGATGCCACGCCGCTGGGGCAGCAGTACTACCAGTCGGCCATGCGCCTGCTGGGTGAAGTGCAGCAGGTGGAGCACGACATCAGCGGCCAGGCCCAGGCCTTGCGCGGCACCTTGCGCCTGAGCGCGCCATTGTCGTTCGCCATGGCGCACCTGGGCTGTTTGCTGACCGAGTTCCTGCAGTTGCATGCGCAGGTGGATGTGGAGGTGGACCTCAGTGATCGGGCGGTGGATCTGATCGGCGAAGGCTATGACCTGGCGTTGCGGATTGGCGCGCTGGAGGACTCCAGCCTGATCGCCCGGCGCATCGCCGATGTGCAGCGGGTGTACTGCGCGAGCCCGAGCTACCTGGCGGCGCGCGGTGTGCCGGCCAGGCCGGAGAACCTGGCCGGGCATGACTGCCTGCCCTATGGGCATTCGCGGCAGGTGCAGTGGCAGTTTCGGCAGGCTGGCAAGGCCCAGGCGATTCAGGTGGCCGGGCGCATGCGCGCGAACAATGGTGAAATCCTGAGGGACGCGGCGATTGCCGGCATGGGGGTGACTTACCTGCCGACCTTCATCGTAGGGCAAGCGCTGGCCGATGGTCGCCTGGTCACGGTGCTGGATGACTGGCGCCCGCCGGCATTGCAGCTGTCGGCAGTGTACCCGCAGCACCGCCAGGTGGCGCGGCCGGTGCAGGGGTTCGTGAACTTCCTGCGCGAGCGCTTGCTGCAGTTGTAAAGCCAGGGCACGGGCGATAAGAAGACCGCTTCTACAAGCACCCGCAAAAACTGGCTATGCTTGGCCCATGACCAGCTCTCCACCGTTGCGCCAGCCTTGCCCCCCTGGCGCCTGCATTTGTGGCCGCGAACAACTGGCCGACCACCCGCAGACCGCCCAGCGCATACTCCTGCTGACCCGCCAGGAAGAAAAGCGCCTGCTCGACCGCCTGGAAAACCTGAAGGACCTTGAAGACCTGCAGCGGCTGCAACAACGCCTGTTCGACAATCTCGGCATTCGCGTGCACATCGCCCCGGGCTTCAATGAAGTGCGGACCATGCGCGGCATCGTCATCGAACTGGATAACCAGCCCGGACTATGCCGCAAGACCCGGCAGGCGATCCCGGCGGCGATTCGGCGCGGGCTGGAGCGCAATCCCGAGGTTGCGTTCCGCCTGCTCGATACCCACGACCTGCTGCGCGATGCATGAGATGAAGTTAATTTTCCGCCGCCTTGCTACGTCTACTTGAAAGCCCCCTGCGCCAGTGCGCGCAGCGGTTTTCATCATTCAAGGAGGCAGGCAATGACTTCTGTATTCGACCGCGAAGATATCCAGTTCCAGGTAGTGGTCAACCATGAAGAGCAATACTCGATCTGGCCCGACTACAAAGCCATCCCCAACGGCTGGCGTGCAGTGGGCAAAAGCGGCCTGAAAAAGGAATGCCTGGCGTATATCGACGAGGTGTGGACCGACATGCGCCCCCTCAGCCTGCGCCAGAAAATGGCCGAAGCCGCCCCCCAGTGACCGCACTGAACCTGCTGTGCCTGCCGTACTCGGGGGCCAGCGCCATGGTCTACAGCCGCTGGCGGCGCAAGCTGCCGTCGTGGGTGCAGGTGCGCCCGGTGGAACTGCCCGGGCGCGGCGCCCGCATGGCCGAGCCGCTGCACACCGACATGCAGGCGCTGGCCCGGCAACTGGCCAGCGAGCAGCGCCTGGCCGCCAATGCACCCTACGCGTTGCTGGGCCACAGCCTGGGTGCCTTGCTGGCCTTCGAGCTGGCGCATGAGCTGCAAGCGCTGGGCTGCCCGGCGCCGCTGGCGTTGTTTGCCTGCGGCACGGCGGCCCCGACCCGGCGCGAAGATTACGATGGCAGGCACTGGCGCGAGCCAAAAACCGACGCCGAGCTGATCAGCGAGCTGCGTGAGCTGCAAGGTACGCCCGAGGAAGTGCTGGCCAATGCCGAGTTGATGAGCCTGACCTTGCCGACACTGCGCGCCGATTTCCTGCTGTGCGGCACCTACGCCTACCGTCAGCGGCCGGCCCTGAGCTGCCCGCTGCATGTGCTGGCCGGCACTGATGACCGGGCCAATGACGAGCAACTGCGGGCCTGGGGCAAAGAAACCCACGGCGAGTTTTCGCTGCAGATGTTCCCCGGCGGGCACTTCTTCATCCACGAGCATGAAGACCGTGTGCTCGACGCCCTCACTGCCTCGCTGCAACCGTTGCGCCTGTCCGCCTGATTGACGTCACCGCTTGCCTGGGGGAGGCTAGGCCTTTTCCCAGGCAAGGGGCAGAGCATGCTGATCGATCCACACAAGGCCACGCTGCTGGTCGTCGACATCCAGGAAAAGCTCATCGGCGCCATGAGCGACGCCGAAGGCACCCGGGCGCGGGCCCGCTGGCTGCTGGCGGCGACCGCCGAGCTGGAGCTGCCGGTGGTGATTTCCGAACAGTACCCCAAGGGTCTGGGCCACACCCTGGCCGAGTTGCTGGCGGTGGCACCGGCCGCCCAGGTGGTGGAGAAAAGCCATTTTTCCTGCGTTGCCGCCCAATGCTTGCCCGACAGCCTGATGGCCCGTGAACAGGTGATCGTGTGTGGCATGGAAACCCATGTCTGCGTGCTGCAGACCGTGCTCGGCCTGCTGGCGCTGGGCAAGCAGGTGTTCGTGGTCGAAGATGCCTGTGACAGCCGCACGGCGGCCAGCAAGGCGGCGGGCCTGGCGCGCATGCGCGAAGCCGGTGCGCAGGTCGTGACCCGGGAAATGGTGCTGTTCGAACTGATGGGGAGTGCAGCGCATCCGTTGTTCCGCCATATCAGCAAGACCTACCTGGTCGGTGAACAGCCCTGAACGGCCGGTTATGGGCGGCAGGCATGATGGCCCTTGCACTGCTGCAAGGTTGCGCCGGGCGCCGCGAAGAGGTGCCCGCAGCGGACCCGGCCGAGGTTCGCGCCCAACTGCTGCGGTTGCTGCCCACGCAAGCCCGCGACCGCGAGGGCTGGGCCAAGGACATCCAGGTGGCCTTCGAGGCCCAGCGCATCCCCCCCAGCAAGAGCAACCTGTGTGCCGTGTTGGCGGTCACCGAGCAGGAGTCGACCTTCACTGACGACCCACAGGTGCCCAACCTGGGGCGTATCGCCCGTGAAGAAATCGACCGCCGCGCCGCGCGCCTGCACATCCCCAGGCTGCTGATCGATGGTGCGTTGAAAACGCCGTCTGGCAACGGCCAAAGCTACCAGCAGCGGCTACAGGCAGTGCGCAGCGAGAAACAGTTGAGCGAACTGTACGACGAGGTCATTGCCCGGCTCCCGTTGGGCAGGACCTTGCTTGGCGGGCTGAACCCGGTGCATACCGGCGGGCCCATGCAGGTCAGCATCGACTTTGCCGAACAGCATGCGCAGGGGTACCCCTACAGCCATGACGGCAGCATTCGCCAGGAGGTATTCACCCGGCGCGGTGGCATGTACTTCGGTATCGCCCACTTGTTGGGTTACCCAGCCAGCTACGAACGCCCGCTCTACCGCTTCGCCGATTTCAATGCCGGCTGGTACGCCAGCCGCAATGCGGCGTTTCAAGCGGCGCTGAGCAAGGTCACGGGTGTGCGCCTGGCGCTGGACGGCGACCTGATCGCACCGGGGTCGATCATGCCGGGCGCGACCGAAACGGCGGCGCGCAAAGTGGGCGGGAAGCTGGGGCTGCGCAACCCGCAGATTCGCCGCCAACTGGAGGACGGCGACAGCCTGGCGTTCGAGGACAGCAAGCTGTACGCCGGGGTATTTGCCCTGGCCGACGCGGCCGCTGGCAAGCCGCTCCCGCGAGCGGTGCTGCCGGGGATCGAACTGAAGAGCCCGAAGATTACCCGCAAGCTGACCACGGCGTGGTTTGCAGGGCGGGTGGACGAGCGTTACCAACGGTGCATGAAGCGCTAGCGCCCAGGTGAACTGTCAATGTCGCCCCTGCCGAGGCGGGCGCGGTCTTGCAGCGCGAAAGGGCCGCAAAGCGGCCCCAGGATTTGCGACGGACTGTTGATCAGCTTTCGCCAAGTGCCCCGACGACTTGTTCGACACTGGCCTTCAACCCGGCAAACGCATCATCCGGGTCGCTGTCCACCACCACCAGCTTCGCGCCGGCCGCCTGGATCGCTGCGGCCAGCGCCGGCTCCGGTTGGCGATGGTCCAGCACCAACGCCACATCCTGTGCCTTCAGGTTGGCCTCCAGCGCCTTCAGCGCGGCAGCATCCCACGCCGTTGGCAGCGGCTGCTGCACCACATCCAGGTTCAGGCCGCTGGCCAGGTAACCCAACCGCGGCGACAGGCTGACCACTGTGAGGTTGTCGACCTTGGCCAACTGCGTCTGGCTGCTGGCGGCAAGTTCCAACAGCTGGCGCTTGAGCGCGGCCAGGTTGCCCTGGATTTTCGTTTTTTCGCTCGGCGCAAGGCGTTCCAGGTCGTTGGCCACGACGTCGGCCATGCGCCCCAGATTGGTCGGGTTCAGCCACGGGTAGGCGTTGTAGGCATCGTCGCCACTCACCGCGATACCTGGCAATGCGCCGTCCACCGGTCGTGCGGCATCGATCTCGACAATGCGGATATTGCTGCGCCGGGCCATCGGGTACAGCGGGTCGTCGCGCCAGATCGAACGTACGCCGATCACCGCATCGGCCTGTTGCGCAGCCTTGTCCAGGCTGGCGCCACCACGGCCGCTGAAGTACGACGGCTGGCGACTGGCCGGCAGGTTGGCCGGGGCTGCGCGCTTGAGTTGTACGCCGGTCCCCTCGAGCAGGGCGCTGGCCAGGCTGTGGGTGATCGGCAAGGTGGTCAGCACCTGCGTGGCGAAAGACAGCGACGGCAGGCTGGCCAGGGCCAGTGCCAGGGTCAGGTGTTTCAGGTTCATGCCGGGTTTCCTTGCAGGCGGGGAACGAGGGCGCGGGCGAGCGCAGCGAGGGCGAAGCAGAGACCGGCGACCAGGATGATCGCGGCACCCGACGGCACCGGCAGGTCGAACACGATCGGTAGCAGGATGCCGAACAACGTGCTGATGGTGGCGATGAGCACCGAGAGGAAGAAAAAGCCCTTCAGTGACTGGCTGACCAGGCGCGCGGCGGCAGCCGGGATCACCAGCAACGCACCGACCAGAATGGCCCCGATCACCTTCACTGCAGCCACGGTGACCAGGGTCACCAGCACCACGAACAGGTAGTCCAGTGTTTTCACCGCCACCCCGCGTACAGCAGCCAACTGCGGGTTGAAGCTGGCCAGCATGATGCGGTTGTACAGCGGCAGCGCCAAGGCCAGCACCAGCATGGCGACGATGCCCAGTACCACCAGGTCCTGCCCGCTCACGGTCAGCACCGAACCGAACAGCACGTTCTCGAGGATGTGCACATTGATCTTGCCCGCCAGCATCAGTAGCAGGCTGGCGCCCAGCGCCAGCGACACCGAGAGGAATACGCCGATCAGTGTGTCCGGTGACAACCCGGTGCGGTTACGCAGGAAATTCAGCAGGATGCCGAACAGCAGGCAGTAACCGAACAGGCTGCCATAAGGCCCGGTATAGGGCTCGCCCAGCAGGATGCCGATAGCCACGCCGGTCAGTGCGGCATGGCCGACCGCTTCGGAAAAGAATGCAAAGCGCTTGACCACCACCAGGGTGCCCAGGCCACCCAGCACCGGGCCAATCATCAGGCCGGCGAGCAAGGCATTGACCACGAAGCCATAGGCCAGCGCCTCGGGCAGGTAGCCGGCAGTGGCCCAGTCCTGGACCGTTTGGCGAAAGGTTTCGAAACTCATCAGGCAATGCTCTCGCTACGCGGGTGGACGGAAAACAGGCCCAGCAGGCGCTCCGGCGTCAGGGCCTGGGCTGGCGGGGCGTCGAACAGTACCTGGCGGCTCAGCCCGGTAACCCGGTCGGCCAGGCGCAGCACCGCTTCCAGGTCGTGTTCGATCCACAACACAGTGGTCCCCGCCTGGCGCCAGGCCAGCAGCAGTTGTTCGAACACCTGAATGCCGGCTTCATCGAGCGCCGACATCGGCTCGTCCAGCACCAGCAGCTGTGGTTCGGGGATGAGCCCCTGGGCCAGCAGCACCCGCTGGCGCTCACCGCCCGACAAGGCCCCCATGCGCCGCTTGCGCTTTTCCAGCATGCCAACCCGCGCCAACGCAGCATCGATGGCAGGCTGCACCCTGCGCGACAAACCCAGGAAGGCCGGGCGCCGCTGGCACATGGCGGCCATGAAATCATCCACGGTCATTGGCAGCCCGCGGTCGAACTCCAGGGCCTGCGGGACGTAGCCGATCACCTCGCCTTGCCCTGGCCAGTGCAGGGTCAGTTCACCATGGTGGGGCATTTGCCCGAGCAGGGTCTTGATCAGCGAACTCTTGCCGCCGCCGTTGGGGCCGACGATGGCGTGCACGCTGCCCGGGGCGACGGTGAAGCTGACCTGTTCGAGGATACGGGTGCGGCCCAGGGTCAGGTCGATATCGGCAAAGGTGATGCGCGGCCCGCAGGCCGTTGCCAGGTTGGCAGCGGCGGTCATGCGCGGTTCTCCTGAATGGCGCGGACCACGGTGTCGAGGTTGCGCTTCATTTCCACTTCGTACTTGTCCTTGGTGTATTCGCCATAGGAAATGTGGGTAAGGGGGTAAAGGCGCACACCAGACTCACGCTGGATGGTTTCGACATAGGCTGAGGGGAAGTCCATTTCCGAGAAGATCACCCTCACGTCCAGTGCCTTGAGCTGGTCGATGGTCTTCTTCAGCTGCGCCGGGCTCGGCTCGATACCATGGGCGGGTTCGACCACGGCGGTCACTTCCAGGCCGAAGTCGCGGACCAGGTAGTCGTAGGCAGCGTGGATGGTGGCCACGCGGAAGGTAGCGGTGGGGGCCTCGGTGACCTTGGCCAGTGCCTGGGCACGCAAGCCACGCAGGCGTTTGGCGTAGGCCCGGGCGTTCTGCGTGTAGAACCGGGCATTGTCCGGGTCGAGCCGGCCCAGCTCGCGGGCAATGTTGTTGACCTGGGCAATGGTCGTGCTGATCGACAGGAAAGTGTGCGGGTTGACCACCTTGCCGGCACCGCGTGCGGCAATGCCGGTAGCTGCCAGCAGCGGTACGTTCTGGTTGGCCTCGATCGTGGCGATATCAGGTTTTTCACTGGCAGCGATCATGCGGTCGGCAAAGTCGTCATGGCCAACGCCATTGAGCACCACCACGTCCAGGGTGCCGATGCGCTTGATGTCTTCGGCCCGGGGCTCGTAGGCGTGCGGGTTGAAGCCCGCCGGAATCAGCGGCACCACCTCGGCCTTGTCGCCAACGATGTTGCTCACGTAGCTGTAGTAGGGGTGCAAGGTGATGCCGATACGCAGCGGCTTGCCGTTATCGGCCAGAGCCATTGCCGGCAGGGCCAGGGCCAGGAGCAGGGCGAGGGTGGAGCGAAACATGGGCGAGTCCTTCGGTTCAGTGGCGGTGTTCGCGGGTAACCCCGGCGTCGTAGTGGCTGACCACCTGTTGCCAGCCAGCGGCGATCAGTGCCGCCTGGCCGAGGTCATCCGGGATGATTGCGGCGCTGTCGCGGCGCAACCAGATATCGGCCTGGCCGGTGCTGTCGGGTGGCAGGATCAGCAGCAGGCTGCCGGCAATTTCGGGTGCCTGGCTGCGGCCCAGGTAGGCGCCGGGCACCAGCCAGGTCCACTGGTGACTGCCCCGGCTCTGGCTGCCGGCGTCGACCACGAATGGTGGCAGGCCTTCATCGGCCAGGGCCTGTACCCCAGGTGCAGCGGCGTTTTCTTCACGCAGCAACTGGATCTCGTCGAATGCCACCCGCAGGTCGGTGTAGAGGCCTTGCTCGGCCGCAGTGAGGTCGCGGCGGGCGTCGATCTGGTGGCTGGCGATGGCCTGTTCGTCCTCGCGCTCGCCGCGCAGCGACACCACGCCAGCTGCCAACGCCACTATCAGCAAGCTGGCCAACAGCACGTACAGGGTTTCGTGCCCGGCCCCGGCCGGGCGAATCACGTGAGCGCGGCTCATGGCTGGGCGATGTCGGCGTAGTCGACTTCCACCACGTGCCCGGGGCCGGCGTCGAACAGTACGTAGAATTCGCCGTCCGGGCGCTTGAAGGTCAGGGTCGAATCGTCGCCAAGCTTGCCGCCGACCAGCACTTGCTCGTCATAGCCGATCACATCCAGGGTTACCCCGGGGGCGCCACTGCCGTCCGAGAAACCACCGGTGCACTTGACTTGGCCGCTGGCCAGTTCTTCGCATTCGCACATGGGGTTGTGGGCCAATGCCGGGCTTGCGGCCAGTGCCAGCAAGGGCAGGGCGAGGGTGCGCAGCAGGTATTTCATTTCTTGCCTCCTTTGTTCTCGAGCCAGGCCACGGTGGCTGGCGATGCCTTGGCCAGCGGGACAGACGCCTGGTGCATGCTGCCGTCCCAGCCTTCCACGGTGATCCAGATCTGGGCGTCGGGTTTGGTGCGCGGAGGGACCGGCAGGTTGGTGGCCATGGCGTAGGGCGCGCCGAAGAAAATCGTGCCCGCCGCCCGCAGGCTGCGCGGTTTGCCGATGCGCAGGTAAACGGCCTTCACGTCGTTGACGCACGACTTGCACAGCGCTGCCCTGAATACCTTGAAGTCGCCTGCCGGGCCGTCTCTGCGGGGCGCTTCGTCACGCAGTTCCGCCAGGTCAAGGGTGTAGGGGCCGGCCTGGATGCCGGTGATCACATTCGCCCCCAGCCCTGCCTCGCCGCGGAACAGCTTGGCGTCGCTGAAATACTTGGGCATGAAACCCAGGGGGATCAGGATCAGCAGGATGTTCAAGTGGAAGCGCCACTTCAACCACCACTGTTTAAGCGGGCTGACGGGCACGGCCTGGGTGGGGCTCATCGTTGCATCTCCAGCGAGGTCCGGGTGGGCACAGTGCGGGGGGCGCGTTCGCTGCGCTTCAGCGCGGCAGCGGTGGCTTGTGCGGTACGTTTTGTCCAGATCAGCAAGCCGCTGAACACCATCAGGGTGAGCACCAGGCCGAAGAAGAACCAGATCAGCTTGATCGGCAGGCCGCCGAAGTCACCGGTGTGCAGGGGGCGCATGGACTCGGTGACGAACTCCAGGGCGGAGCGGTCGCCCAGCAGGAACTGGCTGTCCACCTTGCGCGTGTAGGGGTTGACCTCGGCGCTTTGGAACATCAGCGGATACCAACCCCGCCCGCCCATGGAAATATGGCTGTAAGCGGTGGCAGGCAACGCAATGAAGTTGATTTCCAGCCCTGGAATCGCCAGGCCAGCGATGCGTGCCGCTTCATCGAGGTCGATCCGTGGGGCTGGGCTGCCATCGGCGGTCTGGGGCACTTCGTCGCGAGCGATGACCGGCACGATCGGCTCGCTGGAAATGCTGATGTGGTTGTCGAACAGAATTGCCTGGATCAGGAACCAGGTACCGGTGATGGAAATGACCGCGATGAACCAGATCGACCAGACACCGGCCAGGCGGTGCAGGTCGCCCCAGAAGATGCGCGAACCGTGGCCTGTACGTACCGGTTTGAAGAAGCCTTTCCAGAACTTCTTGTACACCACCAGCCCGGTTACCAGTGAAGCGAGCATGGGCAGACCGAGGATCGACACCAGGTACCAGCCCCAGCTGAACCCGTTGGTGAAGGGCACCAGCCACCAGCCGTGCAGGGCGCGGGTGAAGGCTTCGAAGTTGAAGTCAGGGGATTTGCCCTGAATCGCACCGGTGTAGGGATTGACGTAAAGGGTCGGGGTGGTGCCGTCCGGGAAGGTCACATTGGCCGTGAGGGCGAAGTGTGAGCCGTCGGGCTGGATGATGGACTGCACGACCATATCCGGCTCTGCTTTGTGCAGGGCGTTCAGCACCTGCTGGAAGCTGAGGCGTTCGGCGTCGGTGTCCGGCTTGCTGGCACGTACATCCGGGTTGGCCAGCCAGACGATTTCCTGGCTGACCACCGCGAGCATGCCCGTGAAGCAGACGATCAATACAAAGAACCAGATCGGCAAGGCGAGCCAGCTGTGCACCAGGAACCACAGCCTGGATTTGGATTTTTTCAAGGGTTTGGCCATCAGACGGTCTTCTGCAATGGGTGGTCGAGCGTGCGCCCAACCAAAGAGGGCTGTACTGATAAGGACGAATGAGAATCGAAATCCTGCCGATTAAAATGAAAGCAAATGTTTCAAGCGATGAAGCCAACCTGCGCAGGGGGCGGCAGGTCGGCCAAGGGGGGGCTCATGATGAGGTGTAACGAAACAGCCGGCAGGGAATTTAATTGGCTAAAGCGCGACGCGAAGTGGCCGATAGGATGGTTAGCGCAAAGACCGATCTTTCAGAAAGGGACCGACATGGCCGTCATCACAGCTGGCAACCTCATGATCAATGGCGTATCGGCGCAGGCGCGCAGCGCCAATGCCGCCGCTGAACGCGACCAGGCCAAGCAGGCCGGCGAAGCGGTGGGCCCACTGCAAATCAGCAGCGACAGCCTGAGGGTATCCGCGGGTAGCCAGGCACAGGCAACGGATACAGCGGGCACTGGTGGGTCGGAGGCGGTAAGCGCCCTGCAACAGTTGATCAAGGACTTGCAGAAGCAATTGGCCGAGCAGCAGAAGCAGCTTGCCGCGTTGCAGAACAGCAAGATGGATGAGACACCCAAGGCGGCTGCGGTCGGTGCCAAACAGGCAAGCATCGCCACCCTCAACGGTCAGATCATGGCCGCTACCGCGCAATTGCTGGCGCTGCTGCAGCAAGAGGGTGGCAGCAGCTCCGGCTCAATGGTCAGCGCCACGGCCTGACGGCGCCGTGGCCTGTGAGTTCGGGCCAGCTTACTCGGCCGCTACGCGCCCTTTGCCCTGGCGATCTGCCTTGTACTGCATGGCCACCGCCGGCGCTGGCTTGGCTGCACCGGTTTCCAGCCATTGGCGCAGGCGGCTGGCATCGGCGAAATGGGTGTACTTGCCGAAGGCATCCAGGATGACCATCGCCACAGGGCGGTTATCCATTCGGGTCAACAGCACCAGGCAGTGCCCGGCTTCGTTGGTAAAACCGGTCTTGGTCAGCTTGATGTCCCAGTTGCTCTTGTTCACCAGGTGGTCGGTGTTACGGAAGCCCAGGGTGTAATTGGGCTTGCGGAAGGCCACGGTCTTCTCGCGGGTGGTCGACAGCTCGCTCAGCATCGGGTACTTGCGCGAGGCCATCAGCAGCTTGGACAGGTCGCGCGCAGTCGACACGTTCTGCGTCGAAAGCCCGGTAGGTTCTACGTAGCGGGTATGGGCCATGCCCAGGCTGCGGGCTTTGGCGTTCATCGCCTTGATGAATGCCGGGTAGCCACCGGGGTAGGCATTGGCCAAGCTATTGGCTGCACGGTTTTCCGAAGACATCAAGGTAATCAGCAGGGTCTCGCGGCGATTGAGCTGGCTGCCGGGGCGTACCCGTGAATACACGCCCTTCATCTCCGGGTTGTTGGCGATGGTCATGGTGAGCATCTCATCCATGGGCAGCTTGGCGTCCAGCACCACCATCGCGGTCATCAGTTTGGTCACCGAAGCGATCGGTACCACGCGGTCGGCGTGGTTCGAGTACAGCTCCTGGTTGGTATTGAGGTCGATCAGCAGCGCGCTGCCCGACGCCAGGTGCAGTTTGGAGGGGTCGCGTTGCACCTTGGCCGGGGGTTGTGCAGCAGCGGTCGACGGCAGCGCCGCGGTACCTGTGAGCAACAGCAGCAGGCTGAGAATGGACAGGGATGTTTTCACGTTGAGGCTCACTAAAGGTTGGTATGTCGTTGGCTGTGCAAGGGTTTTCCCCCAAAAACCGCTGCATTCTGGAGTATGGCTGAACGGCTGTCGAATGCCTTATATCTAAAGGGCGCAACGTGAACGAAATTTAATCCCGTACCCATTGTGTACCCTTCATGTGCTGTTCATGAAGTGCGCCGAACGGTGATAGGGGCGGGGGCAAACTGAGCGCTCGGTTCTGATCAGGTCCGGTACCGACCCGTGAACAGGAGGGCCGGCACGCAAAGGGCGTTGTCGCCTCAGCCATGTATCAACGTCAGGTCGCTGATAATGCAGATCGAGCCATCGTCGACCGGCGTTTGGTCGTTGTAGTCGATCTGGTTGTAAACGCCGCCGTGGAATTCGAACAGGCGCGAAGCCCAACTGCCGTCGAGTTGCAAACCACCTGAAGTACCGGTTGCTCCCTTGCAGCTTGCGGTGACCGTGACCAGGCCCTGTGCCGTGACGTGCAGGCTGATGCCGAACTGCGCGCCCAGCGGTACGCCCTTGAGCACCGTCGAATTCACCGGGTCAGCCTGGTCATAGGTTTGGCGAAAGCCCAAGGTGATATCACCTTTCTTCCAGAACACCTTGACGGGCGGGCCGTCGTCGCCGCGCACGTGCATCTGGGCAATGACCACCTTCTGCGCTGCGTTGACCTTGGTCAACGTCATGCTTTGACGGCTCCAATGGTCCGCGGCACTGGCCAGCGTCCAGGAACGGGTCTCGGTCCATTCACAGCGGGTGCGGTGGGTACTCTTGCTCGACGCCCCTTTGGTCGGCGCAGAAAACTGGATCGAGCCGTCACTGAGTAGCGTGACCACCTCTGGGAGGCGGGCAATGGCTTCGTCACCGTCAAGTTCGAGGGCAACGGGGTTGGTTGCGGATACTGCCACCGGGGTGGCGATCAAGAGGTTGCTGATGTCTACGGCCATGGTAACTCCTCATGAACAGCCAGGTTTGAATGGCAGACTGCATGCTGCCTGGTTGAGAGTTAGCCAATGGCTAAATTAAATGTCAATAGCTTAAAGCTAAAAATTGCGCTGTGGGTGAAATTACCTGTTGGCGAAAATTTTCAGGGCAAGGCCTTTACGCTGGATTTGGCTGTGCGATAAGCTTTCGCCAGGTACTGTACAAATATACATATATCAGGATGACAATATGCCTATGCAAACAGCGTCGACCACCCTTCAGCCCCCGGGAATGTCGGGTGTAGAGCGCCTGAGCCTGCGGGTATCGTCGATGATCAACCACCCTGTGGCCCAGACCCAGCGCTGGGTGCTGGTGCATCGCCTGCACAGCGATGGCGACGCGGAATGGGAAGAGGTGATGGGGCTGCTGCTGGAAACACCCGAGTTGGACCTGACCTTCAACCCTGATGGCAGCGTGCTGGTGCGCTGGCAGCGCCACGCCGGCCAGCAGTTTGACGAAGTGAGCGCCGAGCAGGGCTGTGGGTCACTGATGCCTGCTGCGCCGTTCTGAAATACCGGCGCCAGGCCGCTGCCGGGGCAGGTGGCGCCTTACACGAGGTGGGCATTCCACACCAGCAGGACCCTGGCCTGGATATAGGTTTCTTCGCGGCGAATCAGGCGGTCCTTGTGCCGTGAGTTGTCGGAAATCATCTCGAAATGATCGTCATCGGCAATCTGCAGGCGCTTGATGTAGATATGGTCACCCCACGCGAAAAAGTAGATCCCGTCGCCCACGAACTCGCGAATGCTCACATCGACGATCAGTGGGTCACGGTGCCTGATGGTGGGCTCCATCGATTGGCCCCAGCCAGTGACCATCTTCAGGTGGTGGTGCTCGCTGAACTCCACACCCAGTTCACGCAGGTGGCTGGGGCTGACCCGCACATCCTTGAACATTTCCGGGTAGTCATGGGGGATCTGGCCGCCGCCCATGGCTGCGCGCACATCATAGTGGGCAATCCATACCTCATCGCCCACCAGGCCGGGCCGGCCGTGGTCGGCCTGCAGCAATACGGTTTCCGCGGGCTCGGCAGCCGCGGCCAGCAGCCTCTGGCGGGTTTCTTCGGGGATGCCTTTGCCACTTTTTGCCAGCATCTGCTTGACCAGGTCGGCGGCGCACAGCGCGCCGTCGGCAGGCCCGCCCGAGGCCTGCGGGTGATCGCCGGGCGCCAGCGCGTCGAACCAGCCGCGTGGCAAGCCTTCGATACCCTCGATCCGCCGCGCCACGTCGTCGCCCAGGTTCTTGGCGGTCCTGTTGGAGAGAATCTGGCTCAGGTGCGCAGGCGCCATGCCCCAGCGCTCGGCGCAGGCGCCCTTTTTCTGGTCGGCGATCAGCTTGACCAGGTTCTGCTTGCGGATTTCATAGATGTCCATAAGGCGAAGCATGCCAGTGTTTAGCTCTCTGCTAAATGTGCGCATGGCTAAATTTCCCTTGAGGTAAATTTACCCCTAGGCTAAATTAAACCTCCAAACAATAAAAGCCACGGCGATGCAATGCCGTGGATTGTCCATTTCGTCAGCAAAGAGGTTTACATGGATCCCACCGACCTCGGCCCAGGCACCCTCACGTGGCTGGGTGGTACAGGCACCGTGTTGTTCGGGGCCTTTCTATGGCTGCGCAAATGGCTGTCCAGAGATGCGGCAGACCGCGCGCTGGACAATGCAGACATTGCCGTGATTCGCCGCCTGACCGAGCTGCTGGATAGCGAGCGCGATGCCCGCCGTGAGGCGGAGGCCAAGGCTGAGCATTTCGCCAAGGAGCGCAATGAACTGGTGGTCACCGTCGGCCGCTTGCAAGGCAGGGTCGTGGTCCTGACCAGTCAACTGGCCCGGGCCAGGGCGTGAAACGACCGACGACCCGCACCCACCATGGCCAGACAAAAAAAAGCCCGCCATTTCGGCGGGCACAAGGGCGTAGGGAGCAACGCACAACAAATTCGGGTCAGGCTGCCAAAGTGCCTGGTTGCAACAGTTCAGCCAATGCGCGGGCTTGGGCGAGGGTCGGCACCGGCCCACTCACAGCCTCGCCGTTGCGCACCAGGTACCAGCAGGCCAACAGGCCTTGTTCACGCAGTGAAACCGGTACAGCGCTGCCGACAACGGACATGATCTGGATAGTGGCCATGGGGACCTCCTGTGAAACATGGGCCTACCATACCCAGCCGCTACCAGGGTTTGAAATCAACGTTGTCGATAGTGGTCATTACTTCTATCAACCCTTACCAGCGTGGCGGGCCGTAATACACCCGTGGCGGGCCGTAGTAGGCCCGGTAGCCTGGCGGTGGCGGGGCCGGCGCATAATAAGGCTGGTAATAGACGGGCTGCGGCGGCGGCTGCACGTACACCGGTTGCGGCGGGTAGTACACCGGCTGGCGTTCCACGTACACCGTACGGTCGTGCCCGCCAGACACCGTAGCGCCAACCACCGCGCCAACCACGGCAGCGCCCAGTAGCGGGCCCGGTCCGTACCAACCGCCGCCATGGCCGTAACCACCGTGGGCAGCTGCAGGCCCGCTGATGGCCAAAGCGCCGACCAGCAGGGCGATTCCGGGAATGAGACGGTTCATATCAACCTCGCGAGTAAACCCCCAAAGTGGGGTGTCACTAATATGACTCCGGTATTTATCAATTGCGCGCAGGGCAATGGTAAAGGTTGTGTAAGGGACGACCAGCGGTTGCCTCTGGTACGCTGCACAAACGTTTCAGTCATGACTCAGGAGCAGGCTATGTCGACAACTCCCGGCAGGGATACCGTGCTGTGCATTTCCCTGGCAGGCCGCCCCGGTACATTCGGCGTGCGCTTTCACAACCACCTGTACCAACAGTTGGGCCTGGACTATTACTACAAGGCCATGCGCACCGACGACCTCCCGGCCGCGGTAGCGGGAATTCGAGCCTTGGGCATACGCGGGTGTGGGGTATCGATGCCATACAAGGAAGCGTGCATGGCGCTGGTAGACGAGATCGATCCGTCGGCAGCGGCCATCGAGTCGGTCAACACCTTGGTGAACACCAACGGTCGCCTCACAGCCTACAACACCGACTATCTGGCCGTACGCCAGTTGTTGACCCGGCACCAGGTCGATCCGGCAACCGCTTTCGCCCTGCGCGGCAGCGGCGGTATGGCCAAGGCCGTTGCCAGCGCCTTGCGCGATGCCGGCTTTGCCGAAGGCACCATCGTCGCGCGTAATGCCCAGGCGGGGCAGCAGCTGGCGGATATGTGCGGCTACCGCTGGCTGCCAGAACTCGGCGATATCTGCCCGCCGATGCTGGTGAATGTCACGCCAATCGGCATGGCGGGGGGCGCAGAAGCTGAAGAGCTGGCGTTTTCGGAGATCGCCATCGCTGCTGCAGAGCGGGTGTTCGATGTGGTGGCCATGCCCGCGCAAACACCGTTGATTCGCCGCGCCCAAGCGCTGGGCAAACCTGTGATTACCGGGCTCGAGGTGATTGCGCTGCAGGCGCTGGAGCAGTTCGTGCTGTACACAGGTGTGAGGCCGACGCCGGCGCAAGTCGATGCCGCCGTGGCGTACGCTCGCGAAATCTGATTGCACCAGCAGCGGCCCCTTCGCGGTATGGCAGCTGTGCTGGCGAAGAGGCCGCTACAGGTCAAGGGGGCAATCAGAACACCTTGGTGCCGGCGTCCAGTTGCTGGTCGACCAGCGCTCGACCGTGGGCCAGCGACACATGCTGGGCACGTTCCAGGTCGGAGAAGAACTTCATCGGCATCGACAGGCGCCTGCTGGTATGGCCATCAGGGGCGGTGATCAGGCAACCGGCGGCGTAGGGCAGGGGCGAGTCAGGATGGGGCATCACGCTGGCGGTGATGGTGTGCTTGCGGTATTCACAGTGAAGGGATTGCATGGTTCTTACCTCGCTGTGGCATGGGAAGCGATTACCTTCATATACCACAGCAAGGGGGGCGGTGGTTCCCGCCCCCGACGAACGCTTAGCCTGCGAGGTCGGCCGGCTGAATCACTTCGACCCAGTAACCATCCGGGTCCTTGATGAACGCCAGGTGGTTCATGCGCCCATCCTGCAGGCGCTTCTGGAACGGTACACCCAGCGCTTCGAAGCGCGCACAGGCGACGCGTACATCGGGTACCGACACGCAGATGTGACCGAAGCCGCGTGGGTCGGTATTGCCATCGTGATAGGCGAAATCGGCATCGTTCTCGGTGCCGTGGTTGTGGGTGAGCTCCAGCACGCCAGGGATCGATTTCATCCACTGGTGACGGGCGGCGTCATCGGCGGGAATCTGCGCCGGGTCGACCAGGGCCAGGAAGTACAGGCTGAAAGCGGCTTCGGGGAAATCACGCTTGTCTACCACGCGAAAGCCCAGCACACGGGTGTAGAAGTCCAGCGACTTAACGATGTCCTTGACCCGGAGCATGGTGTGGTTGAAGACGAATTGGGCAGTGGCGGCGTCGGGTTGTGCGGTGACACCAGGCAAGGTTTGCAGATCGTGCAGGCTCATGGGAACTCCTGAGGCAGGGCCGGGCACTGGGCGCCGGCAAAACAGACAGGCTGGCCATGATACGTCAGTGCGCCGATTGCGCAAATGAAAGCGCCCTGCACGAGTGCAGGGCGCTGGAATTAGAGGCCCGCATGTGCGGGCGCGTGATGGGATCGCTAGTCCTTTAGCTGCCTCGATACTGAGCCAGCCCTTGTGAAAAAAGTGTGAAGCACGTGTTGATGTTTCATCAGCGAGCCCAGCTTTCCACCTCGGCGGCGCCATACTGCTCTTTCCAGGCTTTGAGGCCGCGGTGGTTGCCGCCTTTGGTCTCGATCCGCTCGCCGGTCTCGGGGTGTGTGTAAACCTTCACCACCCGCGGGCGACGGTGCTGTTTGGGGGCAGGGCTGGTGGCGCGCGCCCCGGCTTTGGGGTCAAGTATGGCTATGACATCGCGCAGGCTTTTGTCGTAGCTTTTCATCAGGTTGACGAGTTTCTGCTCGAACTCGATTTCGCGTTTTAACCCGGCATCTTTTTTCAACGCTTCCAGTTGCGCCATCTGTTCCTGGAGCGCTTTTTCCGCAGCACGAAACTCTGCAAGTCTGGACACTGTAATCACTCCTGTACGTCGGCTGTGGCGGGGCGTGACGAACATTGGAACGCATGAATACGCCGGCCACGCAGGTGGGTTTTACTGTTCGTTGATAGCGAGTGTAGTCACACATTGGGGCGGGGTAAACTGCTAACTTATTGCAAATAAGCGGGGAACTTTCCTAGTTGCCCATGCGCGATACAGGCGACCCGCCGAAGCGGCCTGGCAGGGCGCTTAGACCATGGTCCAATGGCCCGTGCCAGAGCCATTGCGCGATCATTTCAAAGTATGGCTGGCTGTTGCGCGGTCATGTCTCATTACCGTGGCAAGTCTGTGCCGCCGGTTGTCAACCCGCTTTGAATCTGGATGTTTCCCTGCATGTTTTCCCCCTATCCTCTCGCCCCGGGGCGTCGTGTTGCCGGCCTGTTCCTGTTATGTGCCGGTGCCAACGCCCAGGCTGGCGGTTTTCTTGAAGACAGCAGTGCCAAGGTTGAAACACGCACTGTCTACTTCAACCGGGATTTCCGTGATGGCCACAGCAGTTCCGGCCAAGGGGCGTCCAAGCGAGAAGAGTGGGCCCAGGGCTTTATCCTCAATGTACAGTCGGGTTACACCGAAGGCCCGGTAGGGTTCGGTGTGGATGCGCTGGGCATGTTCGGTGTGAAGTTGGACTCCAGCCCCGCCGACAGTAACAGCGGCTTGCTGCCGTCTTCCGGGCACAACCCGCGGCACTCCGCCGACCAGTATGCAAAGATGGGCCTGGCGGCCAAGGTCAAAGTTTCCAACACGGTGCTCAAGTACGGTTCGATGATGCCCGATGTGCCCCTGCTCAAGTACAACGATGGCCGCCTGCTGCCGACGATGTTCCAGGGCGCCATGCTGACCTCCGAGGAACGCCGCGATCTGAAGTTCACCCTGGCACGCCTGGATCGGTACACCGCAAGGGATTCAACCGACCGCCAAAACATTCGCGTGCATTGCAAGAACAAGCGTTACGCCTGCGACATCGAAGCCGACCACTTCGACCTCGCCGGGGTCGATTACCGGGTCAACGAGCGTTTCGGTGCCCAGTATCAAGTGGCCAGGCTGGAGAACATCTATCGCCAGCAGTATTTCGGCCTGGTGGCCAGCCAACCGCTGCCGGTGGGTAGCCTTGCTGCCGACCTGCGGCTGATCAAAAGCGACGACATCGGCAACGCCCGCGCCGGTGCGATCGACCACCGCGCCGTCAGCGGCATGCTCGGCTACAGCCTGGGTGGTCACAAGCTCAGTGCTGGCTGGCAGCGCATGTATGGCGACAGCGCCATGCCCTACCTGGATGGCAGCAACCCGTACCTGGTCAACTATGCACAGGTCAATGATTTTGCCGCCGCCCAGGAGCGCTCCTGGCAAGTGCGCTATGACTATGACTTCAAGGCGTTGGGTGTGCCTGGCCTTACGTTCTTCACCCGGTACATCAACGGTGACCATATCCAGGTGCCAGGCAGCCATGCCGAAGGCAAGGAGTGGGAGCGCGACAGCGAGCTCAAGTATCAAGTGCAAAGTGGCACGTTCAAGGACGTCAGCGTGCGTTTGCGTAATTCCACCTACCGCAGCAACTATGAGCGGTGGGCGCGGGATATGGACGAAACGCGGGTGATCGTCAGCTACAACTTCTCGCTGCTCTGAACGGGTGCTTTGCCAGCGGCCTGGTGGCGCCCGACAATGGCTGCTGAACAGCACCGGAGGGCAGCACAATGAAACAGCTGTTGTTGATCGGCATCGGCCCGGGTGACCCACGCCAGGTCACGTACGAAGCCGTCGACGGGTTGCGCCAGGCCCACGTGTTCTTCGTGCTCGACAAGGGCAGCGTCAAGAACGAGCTGGTGCAGCTGCGCAAGGCCATCCTGCAGCGGTACCGCCCCGAGGGCGGCTATCGGCTGGTTCAGGTCGCCGACCCGCTGCGCGATGGGCAGGCCGACGCGTATGTGCAGGCGGTACAGGACTGGCACGTACAACGTGCAGCGCTGTATGCGCAACTGATCGAACAGGAAATCGGCGACGGCGAAACCGGCGCCTTTCTGCTATGGGGCGAGCCCACGCTCTATGACAGCACCTTGCGCATCCTCGACCTGGTCTGCGAGCGAGTTGGCGCGCTGCACCTGCAGGTCATTCCGGGCATCAGCAGCGTGCAGGCACTGGCGGCGCGCCACCGGGTTGCGCTCAACCGCATTGGCGAACCGCTGACCGTGCTGCCTGGTCGGCGTCTGGCCGGGCAGGGGAGTATCGACAATGTGGTGGTGATGCTCGATGGGCAGTGCGCGTTTGCAGCTATCGATGACCCGGCCTTGACGATTTACTGGGGCGCTTACCTGGGCACGGCTGACGAACAGCTGATCGCCGGGCCGCTGCAGGCGGTGAAGGCACAGATTCTTGAAGTGCGTGCGCGGGAAAGGGCGCGCAAAGGGTGGATCATGGACACCTACCTGTTGCGCAGGGAGGTGTAGAGGGCACCGATCCTGCGCGCTTGGTAAGCGGGTGCCGCCGAATTCAGGCGTTGCCGAGAATCCCCTGCACCTTGTCGCTCAGCTGGTCGATGCTGAACGGCTTGCCGATCATGTGCATGCCCTCCGGTACATCAATGTTTTCGGCGTAGCCACTGGCGAACAGCACCGGCAACAGTGGCCGCAGTTCGCGTGCTTTGCCTGCCAGCGCCTCGCCGCGCATGTCCGGCAGGCCCACATCCGTCATCATCAGCGCCAACGGCTGGTTAGGGTCTTCCAACACCTTGAGCGCCGCGCTGGCATCTTCCGCCTCGATCACCGAGTAGCCCAACTCATCGAGCACTTCGACCATCAGCATACGTACGATGTCGTCGTCTTCGACTACCAAAAGGTGCATGGTTCGGGTCCTGTGCAATTGAATGTCTATGATCTGTGCACAAGGCGACAGCAGAAGTTCCCGAGGATACCGATACTTGCAATCAGATGGAACGATTGGCACACAGCACTTTCAAATACTGGCTAAATGCCCTGCCTGAGCCGCTAAAGCTGGTTAGACTTCGCTTGTCGGCACGGCGCAGCGGCACATAACCATAACGATTGTTCCGCCATTCTTTTCCATGGATTTTCTTGCTCGGGCGTTTTCTCATGATTCAAGCAGCCTCGATGGACCAGCGCAGCTTCCGCAAGCTGTTGAGCCGCAACATCGGCCTTCCTTTGGGGGTGGGCCTGCTGGGTGCCGTGGCGTTCGTCGCGGTGATCAACTACCTGCTTTCGGCCATGCAATGGGTCGAGCACACCGACCGGGTCATTGGCAATGCCAACGAAGCGGTGAAGCTGTCGATCGACATGGAAACCGGCATGCGCGGCTTCCTGCTGACGGGTGACGAGCGCTTCCTCGACCCCTATGAGGTGGCCAAGCCGCGCATTCTCAGCAGCTTGCAGGGCCTGAAAGGCATGGTCGAGGACAACCCGCAGCAAGTTGACCGTATCGACCGGCTGATCGCCTTGCAGCAAGCCTGGAATGACTTCGGCAGCGGCATGATCACCCTGCGCCGCAATGACGGCCCCTACCGGGAGCTGATAGGTAACGGCCGCGGCAAGCGCCTGACAGACGAGATTCGCAAGGAATTCGCCGACCTCATTGCCACCGAGCAGCAATTGCGCATGGCACGCAACGAGAAGGTCAGCACCGTCACCGTAACTTCCATTTCGGCGTTCGTGCTGCTGATCGTTGGCCTCAGCGCCTTGCTGGCGTACCTGGGGCGCCGCGATCTGTTGGCGTTGTCCAGCAGTTACGACGACAACCTCAAGGCCCAGCAACGTTCTGCCGAGCGCCTGGAGCACCAGGCCTGGCTGCGCAACGGCCAGACCCAGCTGGCTCAACAAGTGCTTGGGCAGCTGACCCTGAACATGCTCGGGGACAACATTCTGCGGTTCTTTGCCTCTTACCTGGGCAGTGTGGTCGGGGCGTTGTACGTGCGCGACGAGCATGGCCGCCTGGTACGCGTTGCCTGCTATGGTCTGGATGCCGAAGAGCAGGCGCGCGAGCAGGTGCTGGGTGATGGTGAGGGCCTGCTGGCCCAGGCCGTGCGTGAAGGGCGGCTGCTGCGCCTGGACGACCTGCCGCAAGACTACTTCCAGCTCAGCTCCGGCCTGGGCAAGGGCTTGCCGCGCAGTGCACTGCTGATGCCGGCCAGCGACGGCGGGCAGATCAACGGCGTGCTCGAACTGGGCTTCCTGCGGCCGCTGCAGGCGCGTGACGACGAACTGTTGCAGCGCGTGGAAGGTAACCTGGGTATGTCCATCGAAAGCGCCCGTTATCGCCAGCGCTTGCAGGAAGTCCTGGCCGAAACCCAGCAATTGAACGAAGAATTGCAGGTGCAGCAGGAAGAGCTGAAAACCGCCAACGAAGAGCTGGAGGAACAGTCCCGCGTGCTCAAGGAGTCCCAGGCCCACCTGGAAACCCAGCAAGCGGAACTGGAGCAGACCAACGAGCAGTTGTCCGACCGTACCGAAGCGCTGGACCGCAAGAACGAGGAGTTGACCCAGGCCCAGGAAGAGCTGCAGGCGCGCGCCGATGAGCTGCTGCGTTCGAGCAAGTACAAGTCCGAGTTCCTCGCCAACATGTCCCACGAATTGCGCACGCCGCTGAACAGTTCGCTGATTCTGGCCAAGCTGCTGGCCGAGAACGTTGAAGGCAACCTCAGCGGTGAGCAGGTCAAGTTCGCCGAGTCGATCTACTCGGCCGGCAACGACCTGCTCAACCTGATCAACGATATCCTCGACATCGCCAAGGTCGAGGCCGGCAAGCTTGAAGTGCGACCTGAAACCACCCACCTGGACCGCCTGGTCGAAGGCCTGCGCGACATGTTCGAGCCGTTGGCCGGGCAAAAGGGGCTGGCCTTCGAGGTCACCGCCCAGGCTCAGGTGCCCGCCACCCTGTTCACCGACCGCCAGCGACTGGAGCAGATCCTCAAGAACCTGCTGTCCAACGCCATCAAGTTCACCGAGCGCGGCCAGGTCAGCCTGAACATCGGCTACCAGCCAGACAGCGGCATCGTGTTTTCCGTGCGCGATAGCGGCATCGGCATTGCTGCCGACCAGCAGCAGGCAATCTTCGGTGCGTTCCACCAGGTCGATGGCACCAGCAACCGCCGGTATGGCGGGACTGGGCTGGGGCTGTCGATTTCCCGCGACCTTGCCCATTTGCTTGGCGGGCAGATCAGTGTCGAGAGCAGCCCCGGGCAGGGCAGTGTATTCAGCCTGGTATTACCCGAACGCTACGAGAACCTGGAGCAGGAGGTCGAGCCCCTTAGCCTGCGCCCGGCTGTCGATACCCTGCCGCCAGTACCGCAACTCGCCACTGCCCAGGCGCCGAAGCTGCCGCAACTGGCCTTCACCGACGACCGTGACCGGGCGCCTTTCAGTAACCGCTGCATCCTGGTGATCGAAGACGAGCCGAACTTCGCCCGCATTCTCTTCGACCTGGCTCACGAGCTGGGTTACAGCTGCCTGGTGGCGCATGCGGCCGACGAAGGTTTCGAGCTGGCCGCCCGGTTCATACCCGATGCGATCCTGCTGGACATGCGCCTGCCTGACCATTCCGGCCTGACCGTGCTGCAACGCCTGAAAGAACAGGCCAATACCCGGCACATTCCGGTGCATATCATTTCCGTCGAGGACCGTGTCGAGGCCGCCATGCACATGGGGGCAGTGGGCTACGCCGTCAAACCCACCAGCCGCGAAGAGCTCAAGGAAGTTTTCGCGCGCCTGGAGGCCAAGCTGACGCAGAAGCTCAAGCACATTCTGCTGGTGGAAGATGACGACCTGCAGCGCGAAAGCATTGCCCGCCTGATCGGTGACGACGACGTCGAGATCACCGCCGTAGGCATGGCGCAGGAGGCCTTGGCCCTGCTGCGGGAAAACATCTACGACTGCATGATCATCGACCTCAAGCTGCCAGACATGCTCGGCAACGAACTGCTCAAGCGCATGACTGCCGAAGATATCCGCGCCTTCCCGCCGGTGATCGTGTATACCGGCCGCAACCTGACCCGCGAAGAAGAAACCGACCTGCTCAAGTACTCGCGCTCGATCATCATCAAGGGCGCCCGCTCACCCGAGCGGCTGCTCGACGAAGTGACGCTGTTCCTGCACAAGGTCGAGTCGCAGTTGTCCAACGAACGCCAGCGTATGCTGAAAACGGCGCGCAGCCGCGACAAGGTGTTCGAGGGGCGCAAGGTGCTGCTGGTAGATGACGATGTGCGTAATATCTTCGCCCTGACCAGTGCACTGGAGCACAAGGGCGCGATCGTCGAGATCGGCCGTAACGGCCGCGAGGCGATCGAGCGCCTGGAGCAGCATGACGACATCGACCTGGTACTGATGGATGTGATGATGCCGGAGATGGACGGCTTCGAAGCCACCCGGCTGATCCGCCAGCAACCGCGCTGGCGCAAGCTGCCGATCATTGCGGTGACTGCCAAGGCCATGAAAGATGACCAGCACCGTTGCCTGCAGGCCGGTGCCAACGATTACCTGGCCAAACCGATCGACCTGGACCGCCTGTTCTCGCTGATCCGCGTATGGCTGCCGCAACTGGAGCGAATTTGACTAGCGAACGTAACACCGACATCGAGATCCGCTTGCTGATCGAGGCCATCTACCTCAAGTACAGCTATGATTTCCGCAATTATTCCGGCGCTTCGATCAAGCGTCGGATCCTGCATGCGCTGCGCCAGTTCGGTTGCCAGACGGTATCGGCCTTGCAAGAGCGCGTGCTGCACGACCCTGGCATGTTCATGCAGTTGCTGCAGTACCTGACGATACCGGTCAGCGAGATGTTCCGTGACCCGGGCCACTTCCTGGCGCTGCGCAACGAGGTGGTGCCGCTGCTGCGCACCTGGCCATCGATCAAGGTGTGGATCGCTGGCTGCAGCACGGGCGAGGAGGTGTATTCGATGGCCATCCTGCTGCGCGAAGAAGGCCTGCTCGAGCGCACCATCATCTACGCCACCGACATCAACCCGCACTCGCTGGATAAAGCCAAGCAGGGCATCTACTCGATGCAGAACATGCTCGACTACGCCGAGAACTACCGCATCGCCGGTGGCCGCCGGGATTTCGCCGAGTACTACACGGCAGCCTATGGCAACGCGATCATGGACAGCACCCTGCGTGAAAACGTGACCTTCGCCGACCATAGCCTGGCCACCGACAGCGTGTTCTCCGAGACGCAGTTGGTGTCTTGCCGCAATGTGCTGATCTACTTCAACAAGGAGCTGCAGGACCGCGCCCTGGGCCTGTTCCATGAATCGCTGTGCCATCGCGGTTTTCTGGTGCTGGGCAGCAAGGAGTCGGTCGACTTTTCCGCTTACAGCGACGGTTTCGAGCCGCTGGTCAAGCCTGAACGGATCTATCGAAAATCATGAAGGGCGTACAAGCGGTGGTGATCGGCGCCTCGGCCGGCGGGGTGTCCGCGCTGTTCACCGTGCTGGGCGGGTTGCCGTCGGGGTTCGCCATTCCGGTAGTCTGTGTGTTGCACCTGCCTGATCACCGCCACAGCCAACTGGCCGAGGTGCTGCAACGCCGCCTGCTTCGTCCCGTGTGTGAGGCACGTGACAAGCAACCGCTGCGCCCTGGCCAGGTCTACGTGGCCGGGCCGGGCTATCATTTATCGGTAGAACGCGACTTCACCCTGTCGTTGAGCCAGGAACCACCGGTGCATTTTTCCCGGCCGGCCATCGACTACCTGTTCATTTCCGCGGCCGATGCCTACGGTGCCGGCCTGCTTGGCGTGCTGCTCACCGGTGCCAATGAAGACGGTGCCCAGGGGTTGGCTTACATCAAGAACAGCGGCGGCCGGACCATCGTCCAGGACCCTCGCGACGCACAGGTGGCGCTGATGCCCGAGGCCGCCCTGGCCCTCCATCAGCCCGACCATATTCTTACCTTGAGTGGGATCGAGCAGTTGCTCGCCGCCCTGGAACCCAGCGCATGCTAAGCAACACTATCGCCAAACTGCTGATCGTCGACGACCTGCCAGAGAACCTGTTGGCCCTCGATGCCCTGATACAGGGCGAGGACCGTGAGGTGCACCAGGCCCAGTCTGCCGAAGCCGCCTTGTCGCTGTTGCTCGAACACGAGTTCGCGCTGGCCATTCTCGATGTGCAGATGCCGGGCATGAACGGCTTCGAACTGGCCGAACTGATGCGCGGTACGGAAAAAACCCGCCACATCCCTATCGTTTTCGTCACCGCAGCCGGGCGTGAAATGAACTACGCCTTCAAGGGCTACGAAAGTGGCGCCGTGGACTTCCTGCACAAACCGCTGGATACCGCTGCGGTGAAGAGCAAGGTGTCGGTGTTCGTCGACCTTTACCGCCAGCGCAAGGTGCTTGACCGCCAGTTGCAGGCGCTGGAGCGCAGCCGCCAGGAGCAGGAAGTGCTGCTGGGCCAGCTGCAGGCGGCGCGCGGTGAGCTGGAGCATGCGGTGCGCATGCGCGACGATTTCATGTCGATCGTGTCCCACGAGGTGCGTACCCCGCTCAACGGGCTGATCCTGGAAACCCAACTGCGCAAGCTGCACCTGGCGCGGGGCAACCTGGCGGCGTTCAGCGCCGACAAGCTGCAGGCCATGGTCGAGCGCGACGAGCGCCAGATCAACAGCCTGATCCGCCTGATCGAAGACATGCTCGATGTTTCGCGCATTCGTACCGGCAAGCTGTCGCTGCGGCCCAAAGCGTTCGACCTGAGCGAGCTGGTGCAGCGGTTGGTGGAGAATTTCACCGCCCAGGCCACGGCACTGGATACGTTCATCGAGTTGCAGCATTGCCAGCCACTGCAGGGGGAGTGGGACGAATTTCGGATTGAACAAGTACTGGCCAACCTGTTGTCCAATGCCTTGCGTTATGGTGAACGCAAACCGGTGCAGGTAAGGCTGTACGAGCAGGACGGCCTGGCGTGCGTGCAGGTGCAGGACCATGGCATTGGTATCGACATGGCTAACCAGCAACGTATCTTTCAGCAGTTCGAGCGCGTCGCAACCCAGCAAGCTACGGGTGGCCTGGGCTTGGGCCTGTATATTTCCGACCAGATCGTGCAAGCGCATGGCGGACGGATTGTGGTGCAAAGCGAGGTGGGCAAAGGTGCGACCTTCACCCTGCAACTGCCCCTGGCTGCAGTGGAACAACTAAACGACCAGGCGTGGGCAACCTCTGCATAAGCCTGGGGTCTGATGGCCAACTGGAAGAATTTTCAAGGCGTTAACATGAGTGAAGATGCACAAGACGTAGTGCTGGTGGTCGAGGACGAACCAGCGATACGCATGATTCTGCGGGACTACCTGGCGGGCGAGGGCTACCACGTGCTGGTCGCCGAGGACGGTGAACAGGCGTTCGCCATCCTGGCCAGCAAGCCGCACCTGGACCTGATGGTGACCGACTTCCGCCTGCCGGGCGGGATCTCCGGGGTGGAAATCGCCGAGCCGGCGGTGAAGTTGCGGCCCGACCTGAAAGTGATCTTCATCAGCGGCTACCCCGCCGAGATCCTCGAGTCCGGAAGCCCGATCACCCGCAAGGCACCGATCCTGGCCAAGCCGTTCGACCTGGACACCTTGCACGAGCAGATTCAGGCTCTGCTGCGCTGATACCCGTCAAGGCCCTGTCACCAGCGCGCGCTGACGGGCCGGTGCTGATCAACGCAAGGTCCGTTCCAGCCCACCCAGCAACATGCTCTCCATCAACACCAGCGCTTGCGCTTCAGGCAATGCCTGCAGCGCGCCGGGCAACTGGTTCAGCAGCGTTGCAATCACCTGGGCGGTGGCCACCAAGGCTGGCCCCTGCAGCTTCGCCTGCGGCGCGATCAGCCGCAACAGCCCGGCCTCATAACGCCCGCGCAACTGCGTCAGGCGTGCCTGCTGGGCTTCGCTCAGGCAACAGAAATCACGCTCAGCCAAACGAAACTGCAGCGGCCGTTCGGCATGCAACTGCCAATGCGCCGCGATCAGGCAATTCAAGGCTGAAGCGCCGCGCGCCATGGCCCGCCGCCCCTGGTCCAGCAGGGCCTGCAACTCCTCGTACAGTTCCTCGATCAAGTCGAACAGCAGGTCCTGCTTGCTGGGGAAGTGGTGGTACAGCGAGCCGGCCGTCAGCCCGACATGCGCGGCCAATTCGCGCATGCTGACCTGGCCAAAGCCTTTCTCGGCAAACAGCGCCATGGCCTGTTCACGTCGCTCTTCGAAATTGGCACAACGCATCGCGGCATTGATCGGGGGCATGGCGCCTGGGCCTCAGTAGGTGAAGAAGCCGCGGCCGCTCTTGCGCCCCAGCCAGCCGGCCGCCACCATCTCCTTGAGCAGCGGGGCAGGGCGGTACTTGCTGTCGTTGAAGCCCTCATGGAAGGCCTCCATGATCGCCAGCAAGGTGTCCAGGCCGATCAGGTCGGCCAGCGCCAGTGGGCCGATCGGCTGGTTGCAACCAAGGCGCATGCCGGTGTCGATGTCCTCGGCGCTGGCCAGGCCTTCCTGGCGTACGAATATCGCTTCGTTGATCATCGGCACCAGGATGCGATTGACCACGAAGCCTGGCCGGTTGCCAGCAGTGATCGGGGTCTTGCCCAGCTTCTCTGTCACCAGCAGTGCCTGGGCGTAGGTACTGTCGCTGGTCTGCAGGCCACGAATGATCTCGACCAGCGCCATCATCGGCACCGGGTTGAAGAAGTGCACGCCAATGAAGCGCTCGGGGTGCTCGATGCTGGCGGCCAACTGGGTCACCGACAGCGACGAGGTATTGGTCGCGATCAGGCAATCGGCGGCGACGTTGCTTGCCACCTGCTGCAGGATGCGTTGCTTGAGCTGCAGGTTCTCGGTGGCCGCTTCGATCACCATCTGCATCGTGGCCAGCTGGCCGTAGTCGGTGCTGGTGCGGATCCGGGTTTTGGCTGCCGCTGCCTGCTCGGCGGCGAGGGTCCCTTTGCTGACCTGGCGTTCGAGGTTCTTGCCCAGCGTTGCCACCCCGCGCTCCAGGGCAGCGTCGGCCACGTCCACCAGCAGCACCTGGTAGCCTGCCACCGCGCACACTTGGGCGATGCCGTTGCCCATGGTGCCGGCGCCGATCACGGCGATCTGTTCAATGTTCATCTTCCAGTTTCCTCAAACCCGCTCGAAGACCACGGCAATGCCTTGACCGCCACCGATGCACATGGTGGCCAGGGCGTAGCGCCCCTGAATGCGCTGCAATTCGTGGATGGCCTTGGTGGCGATGATCGCGCCGGTGGCACCCACCGGGTGGCCCAGGGAAATGCCCGAACCGTTGGGGTTGACCTTTTCCGGGTCGAAGCCCAGTTCGCGGGCCACCGCGCAAGCCTGGGCGGCGAAGGCTTCGTTGGACTCGATCACATCCAGGTCCTGCACCTTCAGGCCGGTCTTCTCCAGCACCTTGCGGGTGGCGGGGATCGGCCCCAGGCCCATCAACTCGGGTTCCACCCCGGCATGTGCGTAGCCCACCAGCCGGGCCAGTGGCTTGAGGCCCAGGCGCCGCACCGCGTCACCGCTGGCCAGCACCAGGCCAGCGGCGCCGTCGTTGATGCCACTGGCGTTACCGGCAGTCACGGTGCCGTCTTTCTTGAACACCGGCTTCATGCCGGCCAGTTGCTCGGCGGTGACCTCACCGCGCACATGTTCATCGACACTGAACTGCACGCTGCCTTTGCGGGTTTTGAGTTCCAACGGCACGATCTGGCTGGTGAAGCGGCCCTCGGCAATGGCGCGAGCGGCCCGGCGCTGGCTGGTCAGGGCCAGTTCGTCCTGCATTTCGCGGGTAATGCCCTGGCTGGCCGAGACGTTCTCGGCGGTGATGCCCATGTGGAAGTGCTGGAAGGGGTCGTGCAGTACCCCGACGGTGTAGTCGATGCCTTGCAGGTCACCCATGCGCGCGCCCCAGCGTGCCTGTGGCAGCAGGTAAGGGCCGCGGCTCATGGACTCGGCGCCAGCGGCAATGGCCACGTCGGTGTCGCCCAGCAGCAGCCCTTGGGCCGCCGAAACAATGGCCTGCAGGCCCGAGCCACACAGGCGGTTGACATTGAACGCCGGCGTTTCCTTGGGGATGCCGGCGTTCATGGCCGCAACCCGCGCCAGGTAGGCATCACGAGGTTCGGTAGGGATCACCGTGCCCATTACCACATGGCCGATCTGTTCGGCGGCCAGCCCCGAGCGCTCGATGGCGGCGCGGGTGATGGCGCTGGCCAGGTCAGCCAGCGGCAGGTCCTTGAGGGAGCCGCCAAAGCCACCGATGGCTGAACGGACGGCACTGACGACGTAGATTTCTGCGCTGCTCATAGAGGCTCCGATTGCATAGGCATGGCGGGACTGGGCCAGGCTCTGCGAGAATGGCCGGCGAGGTCCCGAAGTGGGTCCGAGTCTAGGCAAAGGCTCTGTCGCAGCCTATGCCGGAACTGTTCAAACAACCTGGCACTTTTTGCCACTCAGCATAGACAGCGAACACCGCCATGCGCGATAGCGATTCGGTCGCCGTGTACTTCCTCAACGCCATGCTGCATGCCCTGCGCGATTGCCCCGCCGAGCGTGACGCGCATTTGCGTGCGGTGGGCATCGACCCGCACCTGCTCGACCAGCCGCAGGCGCGGGTGCCGGCCCGGGCCTTCGCCGAGCTGTGGCTGGCAATGATCCGGCGCCTGGACGATGAGTTCTTCCGCCTCGACAGCCATGGCATGCCGTTGGGCAGTTTTGCCCTGATCTGTCGGGGCCTGATCCTGGAACCCAACCTGGAAAAGGCTCTACGCCAGTGCCTGGCAGGCTTTGGCCTGTTCCTGCACGATCTGCGCGGCAGCCTGACCGTGCGCGGTAGCCGGGCGCTGATCAGCGTGCAGTCGAGCATCGCCGACCCGTTGACCCGGGTATACGCCGAGGAAACCTACCTGGTGCTGATGGTCGGCCTGCTGTGCTGGCTGGGCGGGCGCAGGGTGGCGATTGACCGGACCGAACTGGCAGTGGCCCGCCCAGCCCAGGAGGATGACCTGCTGTTGTGGGGGCCGGACCTGCGCCTGGGCAGCGGGCGTACCGAGGTGGAGTTCGACAGTGCCTGCCTGCGCCAGCCGGTGGTCCAGGACGTGGCGGCGCTGAAAACCTTCCTGCGCAGCGCGCCGCAGGGGCTGGTCATTCGCTTTCGCAACCAGAACGGCCTGGTGGCCGAGGTGTACCGGCATTTACGGGCGCGTGGCTATGGGCAGTGGCCCACGTTGGCGTCGCTGGCACAGCAGCAGGGTATCAGTGCCAGCACCTTCCGCCGGCAGTTGGAGCGCGAGGGGCGCTCCTACCAGCAGATCAAGGACGAGGTACGCCGGGCGATGGCTTTCGAGCGCTTGCGCGAAGGCGTGCTGAGCATTGCCGAGATCGCCGAGCAGGCCGGCTTTCAGGAGCCCAGCGCGTTCCACCGGGCGTTCAAGAAATGGACCGGGCAGAGCCCCGGTAGCTACCGCGCGCGGTTGGCCGGGCGCTGATCTTGGCCAGTGCCGACCCTTGCGCGGGTGCCACCGCGCCAACACTCAGCCCGCCGGCACCATGGCGAAGCCCACCCCGAAGCGGTTCCAGGCATTGATGGTGGCGATGGCCAAGGTCAGGTTGACCACTTCGGCCGGCTCGAAGTGCTGCAGCAGGGCTTCGTATTCGCCCTGCGGCGCACCCCGTTCAGGCAGGCGGGTAAGGCTCTCGAGCCAGGCCAGTGCTGCCCGTTCACGCGGGGTGAAGTACGCGGTTTCCTGCCACACGCACAGTGTTTGCAGGCGTGCCTCGGTCTCACCGGCCTTGCGCGCATCGTTGGCATGCAGGTTGACGCAATAGGCGCAGCCGTTGATCTGCGAGGCGCGCAGGCGCACCAGTTCCAGCAGCGAGTTTTCCAGGCCGCACCTGGCCAGCGCCTGTTCCAGGCCGACCATGGCTTTGTAGGCTTCGGGCGCGTGCTTGGCCCATTCGATACGGTTGTGCATGGCTGTCTCCAATGCGGATGTGGGGGGTGATGGCGCTACTGTAGCGCCGTTGATTGGCCACCCCGATAGCCAATTGCACGCTTGCGCAGGAGGCCAATGTCCATTCAGCTGGCCACTGACAGGCATCCAATCTCTTCATTTCTGCGCAGCCAGCCAAGCCGGGATAATGGTCGATCTTGCACGAAGAGAAACGAATGACCATGAGACCTGCGCTGAACCTGTTGCTGGTGATTTTGTTGGCCCTGAACCTGCGGCCTATCCTGACCAGTATCGGCCCCTTGCTCGAGCCCATGCGCGCCACTACCGGGCTGGGCTACCAGCAGGCCGCCCTGCTGACCGCTTTGCCGGTGCTTTGCATGGGCCTGGTGCCGTTGCTGCAGCCGTGGCTGCGGCGCTGGCTCAGCGAGCACGGCGGTATGCTGGGCGGCCTGGCGGCGATTGCCATGGCTTGCCTGTGGCGCCTGCAACTGGACAGTGCCTGGGCACTGATCGCCAGTGCGGTGGTCGCTGGCCTGGGCGTAGCGGTGGTACAGGGCATGATGCCGGGGCTGGTGAACCGCTGGTTCCCCCGCCGCCTGGCGGCGGCCATGGGCCTGTATTCGGCGGCGCTGATGAGTGGCGGTGGCCTGGCGGCAGTGCTGGGCCCGCACATCAGTGCGCACTTCGGCCAATGGCAGGCAGGCCTGGGCCTGTGGGCGGTGCCGGCCGTGCTGGCGTTGCTGGCCTGGGCCGTGCTGCGGCCACGCCATGGCACAGCGAAGCTGGCAGGGGCATCCGGTGGGCACTGGTTCGGCACGCGCCGGGCCTGGTTGCTGGCCCTGTACTTCGGCTTGATCAATGGCGGTTACACCAGCATGGTGGCGTGGTTGCCGGCCTACCACACCGAGCACGGCGGCAGCGCCCAGGGTGGCGCCGACCTGGTGGGCCTGATGACCATTTTCCAGGTGGCCGGCGCGCTCGGCTTGCCGCTGTTGCTGCGGCGCTATGCTGACCGGCGCCCCGGTTTGTGGCTGGCGCTGGCAATCCAGCTGGTCGGCTTTCTCGGCCTGTTACTGGCCCCCACCGTGGCCCCGGGGCTGTGGGTGGCGCTGATCGGTTTCGGCCTGGGCGCTTGCTTCAGCCAGTGCCTTACGCTGACCCTGGAGCATTTGCAAACGCCAGCCGAGGCGGGCAGCCTGGCGGCATTTGTGCAGGGCATCGGCTTCATCATTACCGGGATCGTGCCCTACATCACCGGTTGGCTGCGGGATGTCAGTGGTGACTTCCAGGCGTCGTGGACGCTGTTGACGGTCACCGTGCTGGCCATGCTGTGGGTCACCGCGTTTTTCAACCCGCGCGGTTACTCGGCCGCCATCGCCCGCCCGGCAACCGGCAAGGCGGCAGCGGTCAGTTGAGGTGCTGCAGGGTGTCGCGCACGCGATCCAGTGCGGGGTCGATATCCAGCAGTTCAATGGCACCGAAACCCATCAGCAAGCCCTGCCGCGCAGGCGCTTCGCTGAAGAACGGCGCCAGTGGGTACAGCCCGACCTCGACCTTGCGCGCCAGGTTGGCCAGCAATTCCACGTCGACCCCTGGTCTGGCCAACGCGCTCAGATGAAAGCCGGCGCTGGCCGGAACCGCGCTGAACCAAGGGGCCAGGTCGCCCTGCAGGCGCGCCAGAATGCGTTCGCGGCGCGCGCTGTAGACCTCATGGCAACGGCGGATGTGCTTGTGCAGGTGGCCCTCGGCAAGAAAGCGCGCCAAGGCCCACTGCAGCAAGCTCGGGCTGTGCCAGTCACTGAGGTGCTTGGCCACGCAGGCAGCCTGCAGTACGGCAGGCGGCAGCACAGCGTAGCCCAGGCGCAGCTCAGGCAAAAGGGTCTTGGAAAACGTGCCCACGTAGGCCACCAGCCCCTGTCGGTCCAGGCGCTGCAAGGCATCCGCAGCGGGGCCCTGATAGCGAAATTCACAGTCGTAGTCGTCTTCGATGATCAGCGCCCCCAGCTGTGCAGCCCGCGCCAGCAGCGCGTGCCGACGCGCCTCGCTCATCGGCATGCCCAGCGGGAACTGGTGAGACGGCGTGACGTAGATCAGCCGGGTGCCGTCGGCGATGTGCTCGACGCACAGGCCTTGGTCGTCGACCGGTACCGACTGCAGCTGCGCGCCCAGGGCCAGGAACAGCTGCCGTGCCGGTGGGTAACCGGGGTCTTCCATGGCCACCTGGCAACCTGGCTCGACCAGCACGCGGGCGATCAGGTCCAGGGCCTGCTGGGCGCCGTTGCACACGAGCAGGTCGGCTGCGCTGCAGTGCACGCCACGGGTGTAGGCGATGTGGTGGGCGATGGCCTGGCGTAGTTCAGGCAAACCCTGGGCCGTAAAATGCCGTTCGGGGTGGCGCTGGCTGCGCCGCAGGGCGTAGTTCAGGCAACTGCGCCACTGGTCGAAGGGGAATTGGGCCTTGCTCGATACGCCGCCGATGAAATCGTAGCGTGACTGGGCCTGCGCCTGGCGTTGGCTGAGCACCGTGGCGCGCGCTTGCCAGCGCTCGAGCGATGCACTGGCGGCCAGGGTGATGGCGGCAGGTTCGCTGCTGCGCAGCGGCTGGCGCGGCGTGACGAATGTGCCACGGCCCACCACACCGCTGAGCAGGTTGTCATAGGTCAGGCGTGAGTAGGCTTCGGCTACCGTCTTGCGCGACACACCCAGTTGTTCGGCCAACAGACGGGTGGGTGGCAGCTGGGTGCCAGCTGCCAGGTGGCCACTGTCGATGCCAGCGCGCAATTGCTGGTAAAGCTGGTCGGTGAGGCCTTTGCGGCCATCCAGGCGAATGTGCAGTTCCATGGAACGGTCCGGAGCGGGGGTGCCCACAGGATAGCGGATTGGCTGCGCCGTGTGCGCCGGGCCGCGAGCCTTGCGCTACGGCTGTCAGAGCCGGGCGGTGCTGATGGTGATGTAGCCTTTGCCCGCCAGCGCAATGCGTATCTGGGTTTCGTCTGTGGCTGCCTTGCGCTTGCGTTTGATGCATACGCCGTCGATTGCCGCAGCGCGCATGTGCTCGGCAATGGCGCGCCCGTTCGGGTCGAAAAGCACCTCGCTGGCCAGCAGCTCGATGCGCTCGATCAGCAAACGGGTCTGTTCGTCTGTAGCGCAGAAGAACATCACCCCCGACAGGTGCGGGTCGTCATCAGGGTTGCTGATGTCATGGGCGAGCATTTCGCGCAGGCTGCTGCGCAGTTCGGCAATGGAGCGTGCGTACGGGTGCATGCGGCGTTTCCCCTGGCTGGTCATGCTGCGCCGATCTTGTTTTCTCAACGCTGAGGCGGCAAGTAAGACGCGTCCGAACATTTTGTAGGGGAATTCTGAGTCTGCCCGAGTGGCAACCCTCTGTGCAGCCTTCACAACGCTGCTGCGCCCGCCTTGGCCACTTGTGCGTCCTGGTCGGGCTTGACCCCCGACACGCCAATGGCACCCACCACCTGGCCCTGCACCTGCAGCGGTACACCGCCCTCCAGGCAGGTCAGCAGTGGTGCGGTGACGAATGCGGTGCGCCCGCGATTGACCATGTCTTCGTAGTCCCGGGTTTCCTTGCGCCCCAGCGCCGAGGTGCGGGCCTTTTCCATGGCAATGTAGGCACTGGCTGGCGCACAGCCATCCAGGCGGTGCAGGGCCAGGGGGTGCCCGCCGTCGTCGACCACCACGATGGTCACAGGCCACTGTTCGGCCAAGGCATGCTGGCGCGCAGCCTCAAGTACACGGGTAACCTCGGCCAGGCCGATCACGGGTTTGCTATGCATGGGCGTTCTCCGGTCGCAAGGCGGCTTCGACGATTTCCACCCAGTGCCTGACGGGGGTGCGCCCTGCACCGGCGAGGTGGGTCTGGCAGCCGATGTTGGCCGTAGCGATGATGTGCGGCTTGCCGCTTTCCAGCGCGTTCAGGCGGTTGTCGCGCAGTTGCAGGGCCAGGTCCGGCTGGGTCAGCGAATAGGTGCCCGCCGACCCGCAACACAGGTGGCCATCGGGCACGGCGGTCAGGGTGAAGCCCAGGCGGGTCAGCAAAGCCTCCACCGCCCCGCCCAGTTTCAGGGCATGTTGCAGGGTGCATGGGCAGTGAAAGGCCAGGCGCTGTTCAGCGCACAGGCCCAACTGCTCGACGGGCTCTGCAGCCAGCACCTCCACCAGGTCGCGGGCCAGCGCGCTGACGCGCGCCGCCTTGGCTGCGTACTGGCGGTCCTTTGCCAGCAGATGGCCGTAGTCGCGCACGAACGCGCCGCAGCCACTGGCCGTTTGCACGATGGCTTCGGCACCCGCCTCGATGGCGGGCCACCAGGCGTCTATGTTGCGCCTTGCACGCTGCAGGCCCTGCGCCTGGGCGTTGAGGTGATAGTCCACGGCGCCACAGCAGCCTGCCTGGCGGATCGGCTGCACACTGATCCCCAGCCGGTCGAGCAGGCGCGTGGCAGCGGCGTTGGTATTGGGCGAGAACGCCGCCTGCACGCAGCCTTCGAGCATCAGCAACCGGCGGGCATGGCGCGGCGCCGGGCGCTCGCCGGGCGGTGTCACCGATGCCGGCAGCTTGCCCTTGAGCGTGGCCGGTAGCAGCGCTCGCAGGGCCTGGCCGCTGCGGGTCAGCGCCTTGAACAGTGCCGGGCGTGGTACCACTGCGCGCAGGCCCTGGCGCAGCAGGCGCTGGCCGAGTGGTCGCGGCACCTGCTGCTCGGCCACGGCGCGGCCAATGTCCAGCAGGTCGTGGTAGCGCACCCCGGACGGGCAGGTGGACTCGCAGTTACGGCAGCTCAGGCAACGGTCCAGGTGCAGTTGGGTGCTGGCGCTGACCGGCTCGCCTTCGAGCATCTGCTTGATGAGGTAAATGCGGCCGCGCGGGCCATCCAGTTCGTCACCCAGCAACTGGTAGGTGGGGCAGGTGGCGGTGCAGAAACCACAGTGCACACAGGCGCGCAGGATGCTTTCGGCTTCGTCGGCACGGGGCAGGCGGCGGGCGCTTTCGCTGAGGTTGGTTTGCATGGTCTGGCCTCACAGGTCCGGGTACAGGCGGCCGGGGTTGAATACCCCCTGGGGGTCGAGCTGTTGCTTGAGCGCCTGGTGGTAGCGCATCAGCGCAGCGGGCAGTGGCGGGCTGCTGGCCGCACCGGGGGTGTAGGCGGTCGCGTGGCCGCCCACCCTGGCAACCGCCTCGCGAATGCTGTGCGCCTCTGCGTCAGACTTGAGCCAGCGCTGGGCCCCGCCCCAGTCGATCAATTGCTCGCCGGGCAATGCCAGCTCGCCGCAGGCAATGGGTACGGATAACCGCCACAGCGGGGCGGGGCCGTTGAAAAAGGCCATGCGCTGTTCGCGCAGGTCGTTCCAGAACCGGCTGTCCAGCGCCTCACCGCCCAGCCGCAGGCGCGCCGATTGCACCGAACCCTCGCCGCCTTCCAGGCGCAGGTACAGGGCATCGCCGTGGTGGCAGGCGGCGCTGATCGGCAGCGGCTGCTGGCCCCATTCGGCCAGTTCGGCCAACGCCTCGTGGCGGCCCATCGGCAGCCGCAGGCTCAGGCACTGGCGCGGGCGTGGCAGCACCTTCAGCGACACCTCGGTCAACAAGCCCAGGCAACCGAAGCTGCCCGCCATCAGGCGCGACACATCGTAGCCAGCGACATTCTTCATGACCTCGCCGCCAAAGCGCAGCAGCTTGCCGTGGCCGGTAACCACGCGTGTACCCAGTACGTAATCGCGCACCGACCCCGCCCAGGGCCGCCTGGGGCCGGACAACCCGGCCGCGACCATGCCACCCAACGTCGCATCAGGCCCCAGGTGGGGCGGTTCGCACGGCAGCATCTGGCCAGCCTGGTGCAGCGCTGCCTCGATTTCGCGCAGCGGCGTGCCAGCGCGGGCGGTCAGCACCAGTTCGGTCGGGTCGTAGCTGACGATGCCCCGGTGGCGGCGGGTGTCCAGCACCTCAGCCACCACCGGGTTGCCGAGCATGGCCTTGCTGCCGCTACCCTGAATGCGCAGTGCCGTCCCTTGGTTCAGCGCCTGGTTCACCTGTTCGAGCAGGGCCTGGCTGTCGTCGTGGTCCATGCTCATCAGAAACGCTCCAGCTCGGGAAAAGGCAGTTGCCCGTGGTGCACGTGCAACGCGCCGAATTCGGCGCAGCGGTGCAAGGTGGGGATGTTCTTGCCGGGGTTGAGCAGGCCTTGTGGGTCGAACGCAGCCTTGACCGCATGGAACAAGGTGATTTCGTCGCTGTTGAACTGTGCGCACATCTGGTTGATCTTTTCCCGGCCGACCCCGTGTTCACCCGTGATGCTGCCGCCCACGGCCACGCACAGTTCGAGAATCTTGCCGCCGATAGCCTCGGCGCGCTCCAGTTCACCCGGCAGGTTGGCATCGAACAGGATCAGCGGGTGCATGTTGCCGTCGCCGGCATGGAACACATTGGCCACGCGCAGGCCGTATTCGCTGGACAAGTCGCTGATGCCTTTCAGCACGCGCGGCAGCTCGCGGCGTGGGATGGTGCCGTCCATGCAGTAGTAGTCGGGTGAAATGCGCCCCACGGCCGGGAAGGCGTTCTTGCGCCCGGCCCAGAAACGCACCCGCTCGGCCTCGTCGCAGGCCAGCCGCACGTCGCGGGCGCCGGCTTGCGCCAGCACGGCCGCGACCCGTTCGCAGTCAGCGTGCACATCGGCCTCGACACCGTCCAGCTCGCACAGCAGGATGGCTGCCGCCTCCACCGGGTAGCCCGCGTGGATGAAGTCCTCGGCGGCGCGGATTGCCAGGTTGTCCATCATCTCCAGGCCGCCGGGAATGATCCCGGCAGCAATGATCTGGGCCACGGCGCGGCCGGCGTCCTCGACACTGTCGAAGCTGGCCAGCAACACCCGTGCGACTTGCGGCTTGGGCAGCAGCTTGACGGTCACTTCGGTGACGATGCCGAGCATGCCTTCGGAGCCGGTGAACAACGCCAGCAGGTCGAAGCCAGGGCAGTCGAGGGCATCGCTGCCAAGGGTCAGGCGTTCACCCTCGACGGTGAGTATTTCGACCTTGAGCAGGTTGTGCACGGTCAGGCCGTACTTCAAACAGTGCACGCCGCCGGCGTTTTCAGCCACATTGCCGCCGATGGAGCAGGCTATTTGCGAAGAGGGGTCAGGTGCGTAGTACAGGCCATGGGGGGCTGCAGCCTGGGAAATGGCCAGGTTGCGTACCCCGGGCTGCACCCGGGCGAAGCGACCCTGCGGGTTGACCTCCAGGATGCGGTTGAAGCGCGCCATGACCAGCAGAATGCCCTTGGCCAACGGCAGGGCGCCACCGGACAGGCCGGTACCGGCGCCGCGCGCCACTACCGGTACGCCGCGTTGATGGCACAGCTTGAGCAGCGCCTGCACCTGTTCCAGGCGTTCGGGCAGCACGACCAGCAACGGTACGGTGCGGTAGGCCGACAGGCCGTCGCACTCGTAGGGCTTGAGGTCTTCCTCACGGTGCAAAACGTGCAGGTCGGGCAGGGCAGCCTGCAATGCCTGCAACAGCCCCTCGCGGTCACTGCTGGGCAGCGCACCATCGACGCGTTCGTCGTAGAGAATGGTCATTAGCTCACTCGGCAACGGTTTTTATTGTTGTTGGCAAAGCGGTCACGCTTGCAGCCTGCGCGCGGTGCTAGTCTGGGTCGAGTGGGCTCGCCACTGGTCCTACCAGTTTTTCCGCTGGGTACTGGCCGTTGGTCGCCTGGCTTGGCTAGATTGCAGGCGGGTGTGCAAGTGGTCCTACCAGCAGGAGGGTGCGCAATGGCGAACGAGGGCAGGGCGAAGGTGGCCGACCAGGTGGCCGAGCGGGTCGAGCGGCTGATTGTCGACGGCGTGCTCAAGGTGGGCCAGGCATTGCCTTCGGAGCGGCGGCTTGTCGAGAAGCTGGGGTGCTCGCGCTCTGCACTGCGTGAGGGGCTGCGGGTGCTGCGCGGGCGGGGCATCATCGACACCGAGCACGGGCGCGGCTCCTTTGTTGCCGACCTCACCGGGCAGGCGGGCCACACGCCGTTGATGCATCTGTTCAGCTCACAGCCGCGCACATTGTTCGACTTGCTGGAAGTGCGCGCTTTGCTGGAGGCCGAATCTGCCCGGCTGGCAGCGTTGCGCGCCACCGACGTGGACCGCTTGCTGATCCGCCGCCGCTATGAGGAGATGCTGGCCGCGCATCAGGCCGTCGAGGCCATTGATGCCCGTGAGCACGCCCACCGCGATCATGCGTTCCATCGGGCGATCAGCGAGGCCTCGCACAACCCCGTGCTGGTACATACCCTGCAATCGCTGAGCGATCTGACCCTTAACACAGTGTTTGCGTCGGTCAACAACCTGTACTGCCGGCCGGCGCAGAAACGCCAGATCGATCGCCAGCATGCACGCCTGTATCACGCGGTGATGGAGCAGTTGCCGGAACAGGCCCAGCGCGCGGCGCGCGAGCACATCAATGGCATTCGCGACAGTTTGCGGGAGATCGAACAGGAGGACCAGCGCCTGGTCAGGGCGACCATGCGTATGGATGGTTGGGAGTAAGCCGAACCTGCACCGGCCTCGGCGTGGGTAGATTCACGCAGAGGCGGGTGCAAGTCTGATTCAACGATCAGCGATGCGGTCATCCTGCGACAGAATGGCCCTGGCCAGCTCTTCGTCGTCGGCCTGGAGCCCTGGGTGGTCCTTGTGGGCCTGTTCCAGTGCGGCTTCGACATAAGCGCCGCGAATCGCACCCCCACTGGCAACGAACGCCGAAAGCTCGTCGCGGGCTGGAATGATGCGTTTGTCATCTTTGAAGGTGGAATACAGCGAAGCGGAAACACCGGCCGAGGTGGCGACGTCGCCCGCATCGACGCGGGCCAGTGCGGCACCGGCAGGCAGCAGGAGCAGCAGCGCAGGTGCGATGAGTAGGTGGCGCATGTCGTGTTCTCCAGAAGGGTGAAGCCCAAGGAATAAACCACTCAGAGGTTAAGAAAGCATCAGTGTGAAAGTAGTTCCGTTGTTCGTTGGCAGAATGCATGCCCGCAGGTGGTACCGGGCATTGACCGCCACGCGGTGCGCGTGGTCTGCTCTGCCATTCGCTCATCACAGCCACCGCAAGGTTCGCCCATGCCTGACTACAAGCTGCATTGCTTCGCCGAATCCGGCAACGCCTACAAGGCCGCGCTGATGCTGCAATTGACTGGCCAAAACTGGCAGCCGGTGTTCGTCGATTTCTTCAACGGCCAGACCCGCGAGCAAGCCTGGCGCGATGAGGTCAATGAACAGGGTGAGGTGCCGGTGCTGGAGCACGCTGGCAAGTCCTTGACCCAGTCAGCGCTGATTCTGGAGTACCTTGCGCAGCAGACCGGGCAATTCGGCCCCCGCGACGCGGACGAAAAGCGCGAAATCTGGCGCTGGATGCTGTTCGACAACCATAAGTTCACCAGCTATTACGCGGCGCTGCGTTTCCTGTTCTGCCTGAAGAACACGGGCGAAACCGACGTGACGCAGTTCTTGCGCGAGCGTGCCACCGCCGCGTACCGCATTGTCGATGCCCATCTGGCGAAGGCCCCGTTCATGGTGGGCGGGCGGTTGACCATCGCCGACCTGTCGCTGGCGGGGTATGTGTTCATGCCGGAGGACACCGGTATGGCGTTGGCCGAGTTCACCCACATCGAGGCATGGAAGGCACGCATCCAAGCCATGCCAGGGTGGAAGCACCCCTACGAGCTGATGCCTCGTACCGGTGAGCAGCACTGAGGGCACGGGGCTGCTCTGGGCTTGAAGCGCGGGCCCGCTCAGCCAGCAGGCCCGCGCAGCATCAGGTATGCGGCGTAGTGCGCGGTGGCACGGCACCCGCATACTCGGGCTTCAGGTGCCCCTGTTCATCCAGCAGGTAGGCGTCCATCACTTCACGCACCACAGGCCCCGCCACCCGGCCACCGGCTTCGCCGTTCTCGATCATCACCGCCACCACCACGGCCGGGTGGTCAGCCGGGGCAAAGCCGACGAACAGGGCATTGTCGCGGTGCCGTTCCAGTGTCTTGTCACGGTTGTAGCGTTCACCCTGCTTGATCGCCACCACCTGTGCGGTGCCGCTTTTGCCGGCAATCCGGTACTGCGCGCCGGCAGCGGCCGCACGGGCGATACCCCGCGGGTCGTGCATGACCATCTGCATGCCCTGGCTGACCTGGTCCCAGGCGTGCTTGTCATGCAGCACGATGTCGGGCATCGGGTGGGGGTCGACCGGTGCATCGCCGCCTACGGTCATGGCCAGGTGCGGGCGGTGCCACACGCCCTTGCTGGCCAGCAGGCTGGTGGCCTGGGCCAGCTGCAACGGGGTGACCTGCATGTAGCCCTGGCCGATGCCAAGGATCAGTGTTTCGCCAGGGAACCAGGCCTGGCGCCGGGTGGCCCGTTTCCATTCGGCAGAAGGCATCAGGCCGGCGGCCTCTTCGAACATGTCCAGCGACACCTTCTGACCCAGGCCGAACTCCGCCATGTAGTCGTGCAGGCGATCGATGCCCAGTTTGTGCGCCAGGTCGTAGAAGTAGGTGTCGTTGGAGCGCATGATGGCTGTGTACATATCTACCCAGCCGTCACCGCTGCGGTTCCAGTTGCGGTACTTGTGGGCGTAGTTGGGCAGCTCGTAGTAGCCCGGGTCGAACACCCGGCTGCCGGGGGTGATCACGCCGCTGTCGAGGCCGGCGATGGCCACTTCCGGCTTCACCGTCGAGCCGGGCGCGTACAGGCCGCGCAGCACGCGGTTGAACAGTGGGCGGTCGATCGAATCGCGCAATTGTGCGTACTGCTTGAAGCTGATGCCCTTGACGAACAGGTTGGGGTCGAAGCTGGGGTTGCTGACCATGGCCAGCACGTCACCATTGGCCGGGTCCAGCACCACGACCGAGCCACGGCGGTCGCCCAGGGCCTTTTCTGCAGCGACTTGCAGGCGGGCGTCCAGCGTCAGCACGATGTCCTGCCCGGGTGTCGGGGCCTTGTGGTTGAGCACGCGCATCACCCGGCCCTGGGCGTTGGTCTCGACTTCCTCATAGCCCACATGGCCATGCAGCTGGCTTTCGTAGAAGCGCTCGATGCCGGTCTTGCCAATCGACTGGGTGCCCCGGTATTCGGTGCTGTCGACTACCTTGGCCTCCTTCTCGTTGATACGGCCCACGTAGCCAACCGAATGGGCGAAATGCGCGCCCAGCGGGTACTCGCGGATGAACTGTGGTTCGACCTCCAGGCCCGGCAGGCGGAACTGGTTGACCGCCACCAGGGCGATCTGCTCTTCGCTCAGCCCCACTATCAGGGTGACCGGCTCGAACGGCTTGCGGCCCCGGCGCAGGTCCTTGTCGAACTGCTTGCGGTCGTCCTCGTTCAGCCCCAGCACCTGGGTCAGGGTGTCGAGCACCTTGGCCGAATTGCCGCCGGTCCGCTCGCGGGTGATGGTCAGGTCGAAGCTGGGCTTGTTGTCGGCCAGCACCACGCCGTTGCGGTCGTAGATAAGCCCGCGCTCAGGGGCGATGGGCAGCACATGCACGCGGTTGTTTTCCGACACGGCACTCTGCTGGTCGTGCTGCAGCACCTGCAGCACATAGAGCCGACCCACCAGCACGGCACACAGGCTGAAGACCAGGGCGGCGCAGGCCAGAAGCCGGCGGTTGACCAGGTGCTTTTCCTTTTCGTGGTCCTTGAGGGGGATAGGTTGCGGCATTCGGGGCTCTTTTGTGCGGGTTACGCGTTGATGTGCAGGCGCGCGAACGGGCGGGGGATGCTACGCAACCCACCCGGCAGCCTCAAGCCGGGTGGTGGCTGGCGGTAGCCTGGCTTGCGCTGTGCGCCGCATGGTCAGGGCGCTGGGGCGCTATATGAAGATTTGTTCATGGCGCCGGGTGCGATGACAGGCCTATGCGGTAATGCCGTGATCGATATGGATCCATGTACTGAATCTGTTCGATAAACGAACGCGAATTGACGGTAATCATGAATATGTAAAGTACTGATAATTAAGATTTAAATTTTTGGTTTTTGGGCTGATCAGAATGTCATCACCGGCCTGAGCCGTGCTTGCGTTAGCCCCTGGATTCGTCATTGCCAGCGAATATGCCAGCAAACGCTGGCGCGGCCTGGCGGTCAGCCTGCAGTCCACCGGCTATGCCCTGGGGGCAACCCTGGGCGGTTTGCTGGCGGTGTGGCTGCTGGGGCAGTGGGGTTGGCGGTCGGTGTTTCTGTTCGGCGGTATCGTCACCGTCTGCGTGTTACCGCTGGTGTGGTTGTGGTTGCCGGAGTCGCTGGACTTTCTGCTGGCACGCCGGCCCGCCAACGCCCTGGTGCGGGTCAATCGCTTGGCGGCAAGGCTAGGCCACCCGGCACTGGCGCAGCTGCCAGCGCTTGCGGCCAGGGTGCCGGGCAGTGCCAGCGGTTTCCGGCAACTGTTGGCGCCGGCCATGCGCCGGACCACGCTGGTGATCTGGCTGCTGTTCTTCCTGGTCATGTTCGGTTTCTACTTCGTCATGAGCTGGACCCCGAAGCTGCTGGTGGCTGCCGGGCTGTCCGCGCAGCAAGGCATTACGGGCGGTGTTCTGTTGAGCGTGGGCGGCATCCTCGGCGCGGCGCTGATCGGCGGGCTGGCCTCGCGCTGGCCGCTTACCCGCGTGCTGGCGCTGTTCATGCTGACCACTGCGGCGCTGCTGGTGCTGTTCGTGGCCAACGGCGCCTCGGCTAGCGCGGCATTGGCCCTGGGCCTGTTGATCGGGCTGTTCGCCAACGGCTGCGTGGCCGGCTTGTATGCCTTGTCGCCGGTGGTCTACGACGCATCGGTGCGCGCCACCGGCGTGGGGTGGGGCATCGGCATCGGGCGTATGGGCGCCATTGTGTCGCCCACCGTCGCGGGTGTGCTGCTCGATGGCGGCTGGCAGCCGCTGCACTTGTATGGGGTGTTTGCCAGTGTGTTCGTGCTGGCGGCGGGGTGCCTGCTACTGCTGCGCGCACCCAGGCCGGCCCCAGTGGCGGTCAGCGATGCGCTGAGCCACTGACTACTCGAGCCCGGCTTGCGCTAAGATGCCGGCTAGTTTCCCTGGAAGTTGCCTGGATGAGCAAGCCCGGTCAAATGGTGCTGGTCGCGTTGCGCAAGATGATCGCCTCAGGCGAGCTGGCGGCCGGCGAGCGCCTGATGGAAGTTCCCACTGCCGAACTGTTCGGCGTTTCACGCATGCCGGTGCGCATGGCCTTTCGCACGCTCGAACAGGAAGGCCTGCTGGTCCGCTTCGGCGGCCGGGGCTTTCAAGTGCGTTCGGTGAGCGCCGATGACATTGCCGGTGCAGTCGAGGTGCGCGGTGTGCTCGAAGGCCTGGCCGCCCGCCAGGCTGCCGAGCGCGGCTTGGCCGCGCCGGCCCGTGCGGCACTGCAGCAGTGCCTGATAGAGGGCGACCAGCTGTTCGACAAGGGCTTCGTAACCGAAGAAGACCTGCAGGCCTACCACGATCTGAACATGCGCTTTCATCAGGTGATCATCGAAGCCAGCCACAACCCGGCCATTACCGTGGCGCTGGCGCGCAACGACCACCTGCCATTCGCCTCGGTCACGGCGCTGGCGGTAGACCGCCACGACCTGGCCCGTGAATACCGGCGCTTCAACTTCGCCCACATGCAGCACCATGCCGTGTTCGATGCCCTGGTCAACCGCCAGGGTGCCCGCGCCGAAGCGATCATGCGCGAGCATGCCAATGCAACCTTGCGCTATGCCGAAACCTTCGGCGCAAACGCCTCGGGCACCGGCATGCAGGTGATCCTTCCCAGTGCGCTGGCCGCTTCAGATATCCAGCACCAGTAACGGTGTTTTCGCGCGCGAGCAGCAAGGCGTGAACTGATCGTTGAGGGCTTGTTCCTCTTCGGTCAGGAACAGGTCGCGGTGGTCTGGCGTGCCCTGCAGTACGCGGGTCAGGCACGTGCCGCAAATACCTTGCTCGCACGACATGGCGATCTCGATGCCGTTTTGCTCCAGTACCTGTACCACGGTCTGGTCGGCTGGCACCTCGAACACTTGGCCGGTGCTGTTGACCTGTACCGAGAAGCTGCCGTCGTTGCTGGCGTCCACGGGTGCGGCTGCGAAATACTCGCGGTGCAGGTTGGCCTCCTGCCAGCCCAGCTCCCTGGCGCTGCCCAGCACATGCTGCATGAACCCGCCCGGCCCGCACACATACAGGTGCACGTCAGCTTGCGGGTTGCCCAGCACCTGGCGAGCGTCCAGCGCCGTTTCCGGCTGCTGGTCAAAATGCACGAACAAGCGGTCGGCAAAGGGCGCGTTGCGGATACGCCCGACGAATGCGGCACGCTCACTGGAGCGGGCGCAGTAGTGCAGCTCGAAATCGTGGCCACTGTGGGCCAACTGCTCGGCCATGCACAGGATCGGGGTAATGCCGATGCCGCCGGCAAACAGCAGGCTGCGCCGCGCCCCATCGGCCAGCGGGAACAGGTTGCGCGGTGCACTGATCTGCAGCCGCGCGCCGACCTGCACCTGCTCGTGCAGGCTGCGTGAGCCGCCCCGCGAAGCCGGGTCATGGAGTACGCCGATCAGGTAGCGGTGGCGCTCTTGCGGGTGGTTGCACAGCGAATACTGGCGCACCAGGCCATCGGGCAGGTGCACGTCAATGTGGGCCCCGGCGCTGAATGCCGGCAGCAGGCTGCCATCTGCCGAGGCCAGCTCGAAACTGCAGATACCCTGCGCTTCATCGTTACGGGATACCACGATGGCATCGATCATGTCGGTGGCTCCTCAGGCAGGGGTGGCGCTGGTGGCGATCAGTTGCGGCTGTGCTGCACGCTCTTTGGCGATGACCCGCTCCAGCACCTTGCGCGATTGCACGCCACCGGCATCGATGTTCAGCTTCAGCAGGTTGCGCCCAGGGTTGGCCAGCAGGTTTTGTTGCTGGCGCTCGAGCATTTCCAGGTCCTCGCTGAAAATCTTGCCCTGGCCCTCGCGGATGTCGGCGGTCAGGTTCTGGTCGTGCGCGGCAAAATTGCGCGCCATGCCCCAGAAGTACCAGATCGAGGTGTCGCTTTCCGGGGTGATGAAGTCGACCACGATGCTCGCGGCCTTGTGCTGCGCTGCAGCGTGGTAGCCACCCTTGCCGGCATGTGCCACACCCACTTCGATCAGGACGTGGCTGGGTGGGGTGAAGCGGCAGATCTGCCAGCGGTCCACCGGCACATCGTCGGCCAGGCCGTTGCCGCGCAGGGCCATGCGCCAGAAGGGCGGGGCCATGATGTTTTCCATGTGCCGGGCGGTGACCACCTCGTCGCCGGTGACGGTGGTGACGGGCGGCGCTTCGTCGATTTCCTTCTGGCCGATGCTGGAGGCATGCACGTAGGTTTCGTGGGTCAGGTCCATAAGGTTGTCGATCATCAGGCGATAGTCGCAGCCAATGTGGAACAGCCCTCCGCCGTAGGCCCACTCTTCATTGTCTGCCCATTCCAGGTGCGGGATAAGCGCTGGGTCGGCTTGCGCCTGGTCGCCAGGCCAGACCCAGATGAAGCCATGGCGCTCCACAACGGCAAACGCCTTGTTGCACGGAAAGCCGCGAACCCGCTGGCCAGGCATCGACACCGTCTTGCCGTCGCAGCCCATGACCAGGCCGTGATAGCCGCAGACCAGGTTGCCGTCCTCCACGTAGCCGAGGGATAACGGCGCCCCTCGGTGCGGGCAGAAATCCTCGACAGCGGCTACGCGGTTCTGCTGGCCACGGTAAAACACGATTTTTTCGCCGCAGATCTGTCGGCCCAGGGGCTTGTCGGCAATTTCGTCAGGGGTGCAGGCAACGTACCAGGTGTTTTTCGGGTACATGAAGGCTCTCCAGGTTTTGTTTTTTTGTAATGGATCCATTAGAGCCATATGCCCGTCCGTGGTCAATCTGACTTTAGGTAATGAGTAGTGCTATTTGTGCGATTATCGAATCGCCTGTGGATCCATTGATGGGCGCGTCTCTCCTATGTGTCCGTGACCTGCTATTACTGGATAGTCACCCGATACCCCAAGGCCCCCCCGATGCTGGCCATCGAAAACCTGCACAAATCATTTGCCACCCCCCAAGGGCCGTTGCCGGTGTTGCAGGGTGTCGACCTGTGCCTGCCGCGCGCCAGCAGCCTGGCCTTGATGGGCGAGTCTGGCAGTGGCAAGAGCACCTTGCTGCACCTGGTGGCCGGCCTGGACCGTGCCGACAGCGGGCGCATCCTGATTGACGGCAGTGCCCTGGACAGCCGCTCGGAGGCGTCCCTGGCACTGTGGCGGCGACAGGGGATTGGCCTGGTGTTCCAGCAGTACAACCTGATCAGCAGCCTGGACGTGGGCAGCAACCTGGCATTCCAGGCCCGGCTGGCCAACCGGCACGATCCCGAATGGGGCGCCCACCTGGCTCAACGCCTGGGCCTGGCTGACCTGCTCGGGCGTTACCCTGAACAACTGTCGGGCGGCCAGCAGCAACGCGTGGCCATCGGCCGCGCATTGGCTGGGCGCCCGGCCTGGTTATTGGCTGACGAACCCACCGGCAGCCTTGACGAAGCCACCAGCGACGAAGTGCTGAGCCTGTTGCTGCAACTGGTCAGCGAGGCTGGCAGTGGCCTGCTGATGGTCACCCACAGCCCTCGGCTGGCGGCGCGGCTGCAGCAACGTTGCTACCTGCAGGGTGGCCGTGTGCGCAGCGGGCAGGGCGCATGAGGCTGCTGTCGCTGGCCCTGTTGGCATTGCTCAGCCACTGGCGGCGCCACCGCGTGCAGTTTTTCAGCATCTTCACCGGGCTGTGGCTGGCCACGGCGTTATGGACCGGGGTGCAGGCCTTGAACAGCCAGGCACGCAGCGACTACGCCAGGGCCAGTGCGGTGCTGGCCGGGCCGCTGCAGACGCAACTGCTGCCACGCCACGGCGAACGCTTTGACCAGGCGCTGTACGTGCAACTGCGCAGGCTGGGTTGGGCGGTGTCGCCGGTGCTGGAGGGGCGCCTGCGCCTGCCAGGCGAGCCCGGGCGCAGTGTGCGCCTGATCGGCATCGAGCCATTGAGCCTGCCGGCGGCCAGCAGTATTGCCGGGGTGCAGCCCCAGGCGTTCGACCTGCAGGCGTTCATCGGCGTGCCCGGGCAGGCCTGGGTCGGGCCAGACACCTTGCGCCTGTTGAACATGACCGCAGGGCAGGTGGCCCACGACCGCGATGGGCAACCGCTGCCACCGTTGCTGGTGCAAGCCGAGCTGGCCCCCGGGGTGATCGTGGTCGATATCGGCCACGCGCAGGCCTTGCTGCAGGCACCGCGGCAGTTGTCACGCCTGCTGGTAGCGGCAAGCCCGGGGCCTTTGCCTGCCGAGATTGCGGCTGACCTTGTCGTGCAACCCCGGCAGGATGATGGCGGTTTGCAGCGCCTGACCGACAGCTTCCACCTCAACCTCACTGCGCTAGGCCTGTTGGCCTTCGTCGTCGGCCTGTTCATTGCCCATGCCGCGATTGGCCTGGCATTGGAACAGCGGCGCGGGCTGATTCGCAACCTGCGCGCCTGTGGTGTCAGCCTGGCTACCCTGCTGTGTGCCCTGGGGCTGGAGCTGGGGCTGTTCGCAGTGCTCGGCGGGCTGGCCGGGGTTGCCAGTGGCTATGCGGTGGCGGCCTGGTTGCTGCCCGATGTCGCCGCCAGCCTGCGCGGCCTGTATGGCGCGCAGGTCGCAGGCACGTTGAACCTGCCTGCGCAGTGGTGGTTATGGGGCGTGCTGGTGAGCGTGCTCGGTGCACTGCTGGCCGGGCTGGGCAGCATCCTGCGCGCCGCGCGCTTGCCCTTGCTGGCGTTGGCGCAGCCGCAAGCATGGCGCCTGGCACAGGGGCCGTGGCTGAGGCGTCAGGCTTGGGTAGCGGGCCTGTTGCTGGTGCTGGCGTCAGCTTGTGGGGTGTTCGGTGACAGCCTGCCCAGCGCCTTCGGTATGCTGGCGGCGCTGCTGCTGGGGGCGGCATTGGCGTTGCCAGCCTGGCTCGACAGGGTGCTGGCCTGGTTGGCGCGCCGTTGTCAGCGGCCGTTGGCCCAGTGGTTCGTCGCCGACAGCCGCCAGCAGTTGCCTGCCTTGAGCCTGGCGCTGATGGCCTTGCTGCTGGCGCTGGCTGCCAGCGTGGGTGTGGGCAGCATGACCGAGGGCTTTCGCAAAACCTTTGTCGGCTGGCTGGACCAGCGCTTGTCCGCCGACCTGTACGTGAGCCCAAGCGATACCGCGCAAGGCCTGCAGATAGCCCAGTGGCTGGGGCAGCAACCTGCCGTGCGGGTGGTTTTGCCTGGCTGGCGCGTCGAAACGCAGGTGCAAGGCTGGCCGGTCCAGGTGCAGGGCATTGTCGACCACCCCGTTTATCACAGCCGGTGGCCGTTGCTGGAACAGCAGCCGCAGGCCTGGCAGCTATTGGCCGAGGGGCAGGCCGTGATGCTCAGTGAGCAGCTGGCGCGGCGGTTGCGTTTGCACCTGGGGGACCACCTGAAACTGCCCACGGACCCGTCTCGCCGCCTGCTCGTCGTTGGCCTGTACGCCGACTATGGCAACCCCAAGGGCCAAATGCTGGTGAATGCCCAATTGCTGCGCGCGCATTGGCCGGATGCTGCGTTGACAGGCTTGAGCGTCGACCTGCTCGACCCCCAGGGGACCGCCTTGAAAGCCGCGTTGCAACAGCGCTTTCACCTCGACGACAGCCGGGTCGTGCAGCAGGTGCAGTTGAAGCGGTGGTCGACCGAGGTATTCAACCGCACCTTCGCCGCCACCGCCGCGCTCAACAGCCTGACCCTGGGCGTGGCCGGCGTGGCGCTGTTCATCAACCTGCTGACCTTGGGCCAGTCCCGTCTGCGCCAGCTGGCGCCGCTATGGGCCTTGGGGGTACGGCGTACCCAGCTGGTGTGGCTGAGCCTTGGCCAGGCACTGCTGCTCAGCAGCCTCACCGTGCTGTTGGCGCTGCCGTTGGGCCTGTTGCTGGCCTGGTGCCTGGTCGCGGTGGTGAATGTTCAGGCATTCGGCTGGCGTTTGCCGCTGCATGTGTTTCCCGCCCAGTTGCTGCAACTGGCCCTGCTGGGCCTGCTCACCAGCCTGTTGGCCAGCGCCTGGCCACTCTGGCAACTGGCCCGGCGTCAGCCGCGCGAACTGTTGAGGCCGTTTGCCGATGAAACGTAGAGCCTGGCTGTTGCTCTTCAGCCTGTTGTGCGGCTGTGATCAGCCGGCACCGCAAAGCTATGCCGGCCTCGGCCAGCCGGCAGGCGGGTTCAGCCAGGTCACCCGCGGCCATCGCCTGGAATTCCCACGGGACCATGCGGCCCACGATGGTTTCCGCATCGAGTGGTGGTACGTCACCGCCAACCTCAAAGACACCCAAGGGCGTGACTGGGGCGCGCAGTGGACGCTGTTCCGCTCGGCCCTGCGCCCCGGCCCGGAGACCGGCGATTGGCAGAGCCCGAACCTGTGGATGGGCCACGCCGCGTTGACCGGCCCCGGCGGCCATCGGTCAGCTGAAACCCTGGCCCGTGGCGGGATTGGCCAGGCGGGTGTGCAGGCCCAGCCGTTTCGGGCGTGGATCGACGATTGGTCGCTGCAGGGGCCGGGCGGTATCGACAACCTGCGCATGACGGCCGCTGGCAAAGGTTTTCGCTACGACCTGCAGTTGCGCAGCGAGCGGCCTCTGGTGCTGCACGGCCAGCAGGGCTACAGCGAAAAGTCGGGCAAGGGCCAGGCTTCTTACTACTACAGCCAGCCGTTCTACCGGGTGCGCGGCGAGGTCGAGCGCGACGGCCTGTGCATCGCGGTGACTGGCCAGGCCTGGCTGGACCGGGAATGGAGCAGCCAGCCGCTGGCCGCCGGGCAAACGGGCTGGGACTGGTTCTCGCTGCACCTGGACAGCGGCGCCAAGCTGATGCTGTTCCAGGTGCGCGAAGCGCACGGGGAGGCGTATCGCGCCGGCACCTGGATCGACCCGCAGGGCCAGGGGCTAGCGCTGTTGCCGGCACAGATCCGCTTGCAGCCGTTGGCCTGGGCCCCACAGGGCAATGGCAAGCAGCTGCCGACCCGCTGGCGGGTGCAGGTGCCTGAGCACGGGGTGGATGTGCAGGTCGATGCTGTTCAGCCGCAGGCGTGGATGCAGACGCGCTTCCCGTATTGGGAAGGGCCGGTGCGCTTGAGCGGCAGTGCCGGTGGCCGTGGGTACCTGGAAATGACCGGGTACTAGGCATTTCAGGCCTCAGCATCCCCTTTGCCTGCCACATAGACCTCCCGGTACATGCACAGCCCATGCAACGCATCGCTACCTATGCCGTTGCAGCACTCGCCTCAGCCAGCCTGTCGCTCGAGCAAGGCCAGGCATCGCTGCACCATCGGGCTGATATCCCCCTGGCGGCGGCTGAGAATGATCGGGCTGACCGCGCTGCTGTCCAGCAGGCCCACGTATTCAATGTCGGTGCGGTGCTGCTGCTGCACCGATGCCGGCACCAGGGTGATACCGACACCTACTGCCACCAGGCCGATCGCTGTCTGCAACTCATTGGCCCACTGGCTGACCCGGATGCTCATGCCGTGCTGGGCAAACAGCGCCAGCACATGGTCGGCATAACTGGGCCGAGGGTTGGCCGGGTAAAGGATGAACGCCTCCGCCGCCAGTTGCGCCAGGCTCAATGGGCTGCCAGACAGCGGGTGGCCCTTGGGTAGCACCGCTACCAGCGGGTCCTCGCACAGTACCTGCTGCTCAATGGCCGGATCGTCGATGCGGATGCGGCCAAAGGCAATGTCGATACGCCCGCTTTTCAGGGCTTGCACCTGCTGCAGCGTGGTCATTTCGCTCAGGCCCAGCTCCAGGTCGCTGTCCTGGCGCAGCTCGCGGATCAAGTCGGGCAGCACGGTGTACAGGGTGGAGGGGGCAAAACCGATGCCCAGCCACTGGCGCTGGCCCTGGCCGATACGCCGGGTGTTGTCGTTGATGCTCTGCAACTGCTGCAGCACGGTGCAGGTTTGCTCATAGAAAAAACGGCCTGCATCGGTCAGCCGCAGCGGGCGTTCGCGCGCGACCAACAGGGTGCCGAGCTCGTCTTCGAGCTGGCTGATCTGCCGGCTCAGCGGTGGCTGGGCAATGTGCAGCAGCTCAGCGGCGCGGGTGAAGTTCAAGGTTTCTGCCAGGACCTTGAAGTAGCGCAGGTGGCGTAGCTCCATCAGACCTCCAGGGTATGGTGAGAGATTCATATGATATTGGACGCTGCGCAGGGTCTCGCGCAATCTTCGCACAAGCAAGCACATGCACCATCCGGGCTGGCCTTCGCCCTCCCGACCTGACGAGACCTGGCAACAATGACAAGCGCGCTGATTGAACGTATCGAGGCAGTCATCGTCGACCTGCCCACCATTCGCCCGCACAAGCTGGCAATGCACACCCTGCAGCAGCAGACCCTGGTGGTATTGCGCGTGCGCTGCAGCGATGGCGTGGAAGGCCTGGGCGAGGCCACCACCATTGGCGGCCTGGCCTATGGCTACGAAAGCCCCGAGGGTATCAAGGCCAACATCGACGCGTACCTGGCCCCGGCGCTGCTCGGCCTGCCGGCAGACAACATCAACGCGGCCATGCTCAAGCTGGACAAATTGGCCAAAGGCAACACCTTTGCCAAGTCCGGGCTCGAAAGCGCGTTGCTCGACGCCCAGGGCAAGCGCCTGGGCCTGCCGGTCAGCGAACTGCTGGGTGGCCGTGTACGCGACAGCCTGGAGGTGGCCTGGACCCTGGCCAGCGGCGACACTGCGCGTGATATCGCCGAAGCCCAGCACATGCTGGAAATACGCCGCCACCGGGTGTTCAAGCTGAAGATCGGTGCCAACCCGGTGGACCAGGACCTCAGGCATGTGGTGGCGATCAAGCGCGAACTGGGCGACAGCGCCAGCGTGCGGGTCGACGTCAACCAGTACTGGGACGAGTCCCAGGCGCTGCGGGCATGCCAGGTACTGGGCGACAACGGCATCGACCTGATCGAGCAGCCGATTTCGCGCATCAACCGCGCTGGCCAGGTGCGCCTGAACCAGCGCAGCCCGGCACCGATCATGGCCGATGAGTCGATCGAAAGCGGGGGGACCCCGCGCACCATCGAAGGGCCGCTGTACGTTGCCGGTGCCCCGCTGGCAGAAGGGGAGGCGCGCTTGGATGACGGCACCGACCCCGGGGTGGTGATGTTCCTGCACGGCCAGGTCTTTGCTGCCGACGGCCGGCCGTTGGCGGGCGCGACCGTCGACCTGTGGCACGCCAACACCCAAGGCACGTACTCGTACTTCGATTCGAGCCAGTCCGCGTACAACCTGCGCCGCCGCATCGTCACCGATGCCGAGGGCCGCTACCGGGCGCGCTCGATCGTGCCGTCGGGCTACGGCTGCGACCCACAGGGGCCTACCCAGGAGTGCCTGGACCAGCTCGGTCGTCACGGCCAGCGCCCGGCGCACGTGCACTTCTTCATTTCGGCACCTGGGCACCGGTACCTGACCACCCAGATCAATTTTGCCGGCGACCGGTATCTGTGGGATGACTTCGCCTATGCCACCCGTGACGGGTTGATCGGCGAGCTGCGCTTTGTCGAGGATGCCGCGGCAGCGCATGACCGTGGCGTGCAGGGTGGGCGCTTTGCCGAGCTGGCCTTCGACTTCCATCTGCAGGCGGCGACGGCGCCGCAAGCCGAGGAACGCAGCCACCGCCCGCGCGCCTTGCAAGGTTAGCCGCAAACACCCGCAAAGCCGTTGCCACCCGCCGCGGCACCGGCTCCGTTGGCAAACCCGCTACGGGCTTTTTTGGATCCATTTCCATTCGCAAAAACCCCGTGCGTTTCGCCAAAGCTTGAGTACAATCGTCAGCTTTTTCCGGGACTCCCGTCCCAGTGCTGGAAACCCCCATGCTGACCGGTAGCTACTCCTCTTCGCTGGTGTTGATTTCGCTGTGCGTGGCGATCCTGGCGTCCTATACCGCCCTTGACCTGGCCGGCCGCATCGCCACGGCCAAGGGCCGGGCTGCGCACTTGTGGATGTTCGGTGGCGCACTGGCCATGGGGATGGGCGTCTGGTCCATGCACTTCGTGGGCATGCTCGCCTTCAGCCTGCCCATCGACCTGGGGTACGACCTGGGCCTGACCGCGTTCTCGCTGTTGATCGCCGTGCTTTCATCGGGCTTTGCCTTGTGGCTGGTCAGCCAGCCAAGCCTGCCAGGGCTGCAATTGGCGTTTGGCGCGCTGATCATGGGTGCAGGCATTGCCTGCATGCACTACACCGGCATGGCGGCGATGCGCATGCTGCCAGGCATCGATTATGACCCGACACTGTTCGGCGCCTCGCTGCTGATCGCGGTCGGTGCCTCGGCGGCGGCATTGTGGATCGCCTTCCGCCTGCGTGCGCACACACCCTATGTGCGGCAGATTCGCGGCCTGGCAGCAGTGGTAATGGGCTTGGCCATCGTGGGCATGCACTACACCGGCATGGCAGCGGCGAACTTCCCGGATGGCAGCTTCTGCGGGGCGCTGGCGGGCGGTGGCCTGCAAGGCGATGGCCTGGTCTACCTGGTGCTTATCACCACCTTGTCCGTGTTGGCGGTAGCCTTGTTGACCTCGGTGCTGGACGCGCGCCTGGAGGTGCGCACCGCAGAGCTGGCCCGTTCGCTGACCTTGGCCAACCAGGAACTGACCCAGCTGGCCCTGCACGACACCCTGACAGACCTGCCCAACCGCACCTTGCTGGCCGACCGCATCGAGCAGGCGATCGCCAGGGTGGCGGAGCAGGGCGGCTGTTTTGCCCTGATGTTCATCGACCTGGACGGTTTCAAACCGGTCAACGATGCGTTTGGCCACCACATTGGCGACCTGCTGCTCAAGGCCGTGGCCGCCCGCCTGCGCGGCCACCTGCACAGCCAGGACACCCTGGCACGGATCGGTGGCGATGAGTTCGTGCTGCTGGTGCAGTTGCAGGAACCCGACGATGCCATGGACGTGGCGGTCAAGCAGGTCAACCTGGTGTCACGGCCATTCCGGGTGGCCGAGCACGACCTGCAGTTGTCGGCCAGCCTGGGTATCGTCCTTTACCCGGGCAATGGCCAGGACCAGCACGAGCTGCTGCGCAATGCCGACGCGGCCATGTACCACGCCAAGAGCGCCGGCAAGAATGGCTACAGGTTCTTCGACGTGTCGATGAACAGCAACGCCCGCCAGCAGTTGCAGCTGTTGCAGGACTTGCGTCAGGCCGTGGCACAGCGCCAGTTCCGCTTGCACTACCAGCCCAAGTTCGACGCCCAGGCTTGCCAGCCCATCGGTGCCGAAGCCTTGTTGCGCTGGGAGCACCCGCAGCAGGGGTTGCTGATGCCTGACCGCTTCATCGCGCTGGCAGAAAAAACCGGCCTGATCATCCCGATTGGCGAATGGGTGCTCAACGAAGCCTGCCGGCAGATGCGTCTCTGGCTGGACCAAGGCCATCATCAGTGGCGCATGGCGGTCAACCTGTCGGCTATCCAGTTCAGCCATTGCGGGCTGGTCGACAGCGTGGCCCAGGCGTTGCAGCACAATGGCCTGCCAGCCAACTGCCTGACCCTGGAAATTACCGAAACCACCGCCATGCATGACGCCGATGCCAGCCTCACGGTGCTGCAGCGCTTGTCCGACATGGGCGTGGACCTGTCCATTGATGATTTCGGTACCGGTTATTCCAGCCTGATGTACCTCAAGCGCCTGCCCGCCAACGAATTGAAGATCGACCGGGGCTTTGTGCGTGAACTGGAACAGGACAGCGATGACGCCGCGATCGTGTCGGCGATTGTCGCGCTAGGCCAGGCACTGGGGCTGCGAATCGTCGCCGAAGGGGTAGAAACTGACCGGCAGCGGGCGTTCCTGACCCGCCTGGGCTGTGACTCGCTGCAGGGCTACCTGTTGGGGCAACCCGTACCGGCCGAGCAATTTCTGAGCAAGCTGCAAGCGATGGGCCCGGGGGCCCTGGCAGCCGGTTAACCGGCGTCGCGCAAGGTAAAGGCGGGGGCGAAGGCATCCATCTCGGCCTCGACGGCCTCGATGATGCGTTCGACATCGGCGGCGGCCATGATTGCCGCACACGGGATGCCGGCAATCGCCAGCACGGTTTCTCCGGTGGCCCGGTCGAACAACCGCGCGACCATGCTGCGTGGCGCATCCATGCTGGCTTCGAAGCCCAGCGGGTGGAAATGCCAGCGCATCACCTGGCAGGCGTTGGGGAACGTCATCTTGTTCATGCCAGCCTCCTGGTCCGTGCCTGGACGTAGTGGGCGGGTGGCCACATCGATGCGGCCGCCGGGTAAGTAAACATAGCACCTGCAATGCGCGATTCTCAGCGGCGAACATGACAAATGTATTGATGCATGACAACGGTCACATCTGCGGCCCCGCCGGCGCAGTGCCAAAGCCCTCGGGGCAAACGTTTTCGCCTGTTGGATGTGCGCCCCGGCGCACCTTTCATGCGGGTTGCACTGTCGGCCCTGGCCCCTGGCTTTCAGACGAACGGCGTGCTCAACCCAGCAAACCGGCTGCGATGTTGATGGTGAACCCCAGGATCGCCGTGTTGAACACGAACCCCACCAATGAATGCGCCAGCACTACCCGGCGCAAGCCACGCCCGGCCACTCCCACGTCGGAGGTCTGCACGGCCACGCTGATGGTGAACGAGAAGTAGTGGAAGTCCCAGTAGTCGGGGTTGCGTTCGCCATCGGCAAATCGCAGGGGGGGTTCATGCTGCCGCCCGGTGTAGAACAACCGCGCATAGTGCAGGCTGAAGATGCAACCGATCATCAACCAGGACCCCGCTACCGTCAGGCCGGTGTACAGGTAGTGCAGGGCCTGGGCGCTGCCCTGCAGGCCGCGGCTGGACACCAGTTGCAGCGTCACTGCGGCCAGGCTGGCGATGGCGGCAATGCACACCGTCAGCAGCACCAGGCCGGCATTTTCATCTTCGATGCGGGCCACCTGGCGGACTTTCTCCGGGTTGGCGCTGCAGCTCAGGTACAGCACCAGCAGCAGATACAGCCAGACCCCCAGGTTCCAGCCAGCGAGAATATGCTGCACGCTGTCGCCAGCGGGTATCAGCCAGCCGCCCAGCAGGCCGACCACGGCGGCGATGCTCAGGCGGGGGTGTGTACGGGTCAGGCGGTGGAAAGCCATGGGGCCTCTTTCTCGGTCGATATGGCTATCACTCTAGCCTGTCGTGGCCAACCCGGTGGCAGGTCACCGGGCGCTTCAGGCCGCCAGCGGCAGGGTGGCCGGCGGCAACGCCGGTGTTGTTTGCTGGCGCCCATCGCACACCCTTGCAACTCTCAGTACACTGCACGTTCCAACACCAACATCCGTTGATCTCGAGGTTTTTGCATGAAGCTCAGTCCTTTGGCAGGCAAGCCGGCACCAGCCAGCGTGCTGGTCGATATTCCCCGGCTGCTCACCGCCTACTACACCGGCCGCCCAGACGCCGCCGTGGCGGCCCAGCGGGTGGCCTTCGGCACCTCGGGGCACCGCGGCACTTCGCTTGAATTGAGTTTCAACGAGTACCACGTCCTGGCCATCACCCAGGCGATCTGCCTGTACCGCAAGGAAAAGGGCATCGATGGCCCGCTGTTCATCGGCGCCGACACTCACGCCCTGTCGGCCCCTGCCGCCGCCAGCGCCCTGGAAGTGCTGGCCGCCAACGGCGTGCATGTCATGCTGTCCAAGGATGACGAATACACGCCAACCCCGGCCGTGTCGCACGCCATCCTCTGCCATAACCGTGGCCGTACCCAGGGCCTGGCCGACGGCATCGTCATCACCCCGTCGCACAACCCGCCGCAAAGCGGTGGCTTCAAGTACAACCCGCCCAATGGCGGCCCGGCCGACAGCGACGTGACCAAGTGGATCGAAGCCAAGGCCAACGACTTGCTGGCGGCCAACCTGGCCGGCGTCAAGCGCATGGACCATGCCCAGGCCCTGCAGGCGGCCACCACCCAGCGCCATGACTACGTCAGCCACTATGTGGCCGACCTGGAAAACGTCATCGACTTCGACGTCATCCGTGCTGCCAAGCTGCGCTTGGGCGTAGACCCCCTGGGTGGGGCAGGGGTGCGTTACTGGTCGGCGATCGCCAAGCATTACCAACTCGACCTGGAAGTGGTGAATACCGAGGTCGACCCGACCTTCCGCTTCATGACCGTCGACTGGGATGGCCAGATCCGCATGGACCCATCCTCGCCGTATGCGATGCAGGGCCTGATCGGCCTGCGCGACCGCTTCGACGTGGCGTTCGCCTGCGACCCGGACCACGATCGCCATGGCATCGTCACGGCCGATGGCCTGCTGCAGCCGAACAACTACCTGGCCGTGGCCATCGATTACCTGTACCGCCATCGCCCGCAATGGCGCAGCGATGCCGCCGTGGGCAAGACCGTGGTGTCCAGCGGCCTGATCGATCGGGTTACCCAGCGCCTGGGCCGCGAGCTGTATGAAGTGCCGGTGGGCTTCAAGTTCTTTGCCCAAGGCCTGTTCGACGGCACACTCGGTTTTGGTGGCGAAGAAAGTGCAGGGGCATCGTTCCTGCGCCGCGATGGCTCGGTGTGGGCCACCGACAAGGACGGCCTGATCCCCGCGCTGCTGGCTGCCGAGATGACCGCCCGCACCGGGCGCAACCCTAGCCAGGCCTATGCCGACCTGACCGAGGCACTGGGCAAACCCTATGCCACCCGCGTCGAGGCCAAGGCCGATGCGCGGCAGAAGGCGCTGCTGAGCAAGCTGGCACCGGAGCAGGTGAAATCCACCGAGCTGGCCGGTGAGCCGATCGTGCAGATCCTCAGCCACGCCCCAGGTAATGGCCAGGCGATTGGCGGGCTGAAGGTGATGACTGCCAACGGTTGGTTCGCCGCACGCCCGTCAGGCACCGAAGACATCTACAAGATCTACGCCGAAAGCTTCATCGACGAAGCCCACCTGCAGCGTCTGGTGCAGGAAGCGCAGGTGCTGGTGGACGCTGCTATCGCCTGACCGGCAACAAAGCACTTGGAACTGCGGCGCGATGTAAATTAGAATTAATCCTATTTACGCCGCCGCAGGGCCTTCCCATGATCGACGCCGCGCCGCCACAAGAGCCTAGCCTGCCTGCCCTGTATCGGGAGCATCGCAGCTGGCTGGAAAGCTGGCTGCGCCGGCGCATGGGCAATGCCTGGGATGCCGCCGACCTCAGCCAGGATACGTTCCTGCGGGTGCTGGCCAGTGCTCAGCCGCTGGCAGACATCCGCGAGCCACGCGCCTACCTGCTTACCGTGGGCAAGCGCCTGCTCAGCAACTTCCACCAGCGCCGCAGCCTGGAGCAGGCCTACATGGATGCCTTGGCGCAGTTGCCTGAGCAGCATGTACCGTCGCCCGAGCAGCGCTGGATCGTGCTGGAAACCCTGCAAGCACTGGATGAACTGCTCGACGGCCTGAAGCCGCCGGTGCGCAGGGCGTTTCTCTGGAGCCAGCTGGAAGGCCTGGGCTATGCCGAAATCGGCAAGCGGCTGGGTGTGTGCGAGCGCTCGGTCAAACGTTACATGGCGCAGGCTTACGAGCATTGCCTGTTGGCCGATCTGCAATGACCCAACCTAGCGCCGAAACCCGCAAGGCCGTGCGTGCCGCTGCCCGTTGGCTGGCACTGCTGGATTCCGGCGCCGCCAGCGACAAGGACCTGCAGCGGCTCGCGCAATGGCGCGCCAGCAGCAGCCTGCATGAGCAGGCGTGGCACAAGGCAGCCTTGTTGCGCGCGCGCTTCTCCGGGCTGCCAGGGGCGTTGGCAATGGCCACGCTGGACCGCCCGGATGCCGGCCGACGGGCGCTGCTCAAGCGCGCCCTGGGCGTGGCGGCGGTGCTGCCGGCGGCGTGGCTGGCAAGCCGTGAGCTGCCCCTGGAAACCTGGGCTGCCGACCTGCGCACCGCGGTGGGAGAGCAGCGCCAGGTGCTGTTGAGCGACGGGACCTTCCTGCAGTTGAATACCGACAGCGCGGTCGATCTCGACCTCGGTGCACGGCGCCTGACCTTGCTGCGCGGGGAGGTTGCGGTAAAGGTGCCCGCGCATCTGCAACTGACCTTGCACGTGCCCGAGGGCCAGGTGCTGCTGGGCGATGCCGAGGTGTGCTTGCGCCTGTTGGGCGACGCCTGCCGGGTGTCGGTGCTCAACGGCAGGGCCCAGCTTCAGCCGGCCCGCGGCCCGGCACGCACGCTGCTGGCAGGGCAGCAGGCCAGCTTGCAGGCAACTGGCGTCGGCGCGGTCAGCGGGCTGGACCCTTGGCGGCTGGGCTGGCGCGAAGGGGTGCTGCGGCTGGACGACCGGCCGCTGGGCGAACTGTTGCACGAGCTGCGTCGCTACCGCCCCGGGGTGCTGCGCTGGGCGCCCGCGCTGGAGCGGCTGCGCGTCACCGGCACCTTCCGCCTTGACGACACCGACCGGGTGCTGGCCTTGCTGGCTGCAAGCCTGCCGTTGCAGGTGCAGTCACGCACCCGTTACTGGGTCAGTTTGTCTGCGCGAGAAAATCGTGCATGAGGCTGTCCCCTTTTTTTCACTCGCCGGTCATTACCGGTAGGAGAAAATAAAGGGGAGCCTTGTTCAATGCCTGCAGTAAAGTCTTGCCGCTTGCGCCCACTGGCGCGCGCCGCGCATCCGTTGTTCGCTATGAGCCTGTTGCTGTGTTCACCGGCCTGGGCCGATGAGCCCGTGCGCCGCACTTACCAGGTAGCGCCCGCCAGCCTGGGGGCCGCGTTGACCCGCTTCGCCGACCAGGCGGGCGTCAGCCTTTCGCTGGACCCGGCACTGGTGCAAGGCCGGCAGAGCGCTGGCCTGTCTGGCGCCTACAGTGTTGACGAAGGGTTTGCCCAATTGCTGCGTGGCAGCGGCCTGCAATGGCTCCCGGTGGGTGAAGGGGCCTTCACCCTGGTGCCGGCCCCCCAGGCCGGTAGCGCCCTGGAAATCGCCCCTACCAGTATCGTCGGCGGGCTGGTCGCCCCTGGCCAATCGCAGCCCTACGCTGGCGGCCAGGTGGCACGCCAGGGCGCACAAGGCCTGCTCGGCTCGCGGGACTTCATGGAAACCCCCTTCAGCATCACCAGTTACACCAGCGAGGTGGTCAAGAACCAGCAGGCCCGCACCCTGGGCGAGCTGATTGCCAGCGACCCCTCGGTACGCGCCACCAACCCCGCCGGCGGGCGCTTCGAACAATTCACCATTCGCGGCTTCAGCCTGTTCAATAGTGATGTCGCCTACAACGGCTTGTACGGGATCTTGCCGACCTATTCGATCGACATGGAAATGGCCGAGCGGGTCGATATCATCAAAGGCCCCAACCAGTTGCTCAACGGCATATCGCCCCGGGGCAGCGTAGGCGGTGGCATCAACGTGCAACCCAAGCGCGCTGGCGACAAGCCGATTACCATGTTCACCGGCAGCTATGCCTCCGACAGCCAGGTGGGGGGGGCCGTGGATATCGGCCGGCGCTTCGGCGAAGGTGACCAGTTCGGTGTGCGCTTCAACGGCGTCAAGCAAGCCGGCGATACTGCCTGGGACCACCAGTCTGTCGATCGCCAGATGGCGGTGCTGGGCCTGGATTTCCGCGGCGAGCGCCTGCGCCTCTCGGCCGACCTGGGCCACACCGAGCGCGATACCGATGCGCCGCAGGAGCGTGTGCTGATCGGCGCCAACGCCAAGGTGCCGGATGCCGATGACGTGCGCCACAACTATGCCCAGGCCTGGAGCAAGGCGCGCACCAATGACACCTTTGGCGCACTGAATGCCGAATACGATATCAGTGATTCGCTGCTGGCCTATGGTGCGGTCGGCGCGCGCAAGAGCAACCATGACTTCCTGCGCCACAACGTGTCGGTCATCAATGACGCCGGCAATTTCAGTGTGCAGCCCCGCGACTTTACCCGCGATGAATCTGTGCGTACCGCCATGGCTGGCCTGCGCAAGTGGCTGCAGACCGGGCCGGTCAGCCACGAACTGAACCTGGCCGCCAGCTATTACTACATGGACTTCACCAACGGCGGCGCCCGTTATGCCGCCGCACCCAGCAACCTCTACCACCCGGTGGCCACACCCACGCCGGGCACACCCACCCGCTTCGATTCGAAGGTCTACACGGAAAACCGCTTCTCCGGCGTGGCCCTGGCCGACACCCTGGGCTTTTTCGACGACCGCCTTCTGCTGACCCTGGGCGCGCGCTGGCAGCGGGTGCAAGTGGATGACTGGAGTGATGGCGTCAAAGGCGACACCGCCTATGACGAAGAAAAGGTCTCGCCCTCTGGCGGGGTGCTGCTCAAGGTCACCGAGCAGTTGTCGCTGTACGCCAATTACATGGAAGGCCTGAGCCAAGGCAAGATCGCCCCGTCGACCTCGGTCAACGAAGACCAGATATTTCCGCCATTCACCAGCCGCCAGGTCGAGGTCGGGGCCAAGTATGACTTTGGCCAGGTGGCCTTCACCGCCAGCGCGTTCCGCATTCGCCAGCCGGCCTACGAAACCAACCCGGCTTCGCGGGTGTTCGGCCCCAATGGCAAGCGTGATAACCGCGGCATCGAGCTGAGTGTGTTCGGTGAGCCTGTGCAGGGTGTGCGGGTACTGGGTGGGGTGATGTACATCGACAGCGAGCTGACCGACACGGTCGATGGCGCCTACGACGGCAACCGCGCCCCGGCCACGCCGGAGTACAACGTGAACCTGGGGGGCGAGTGGGACGTGCCGGGGGTCAAAGGCTTGACCCTGACGGCACGCGGTATCCACTCCAGCTCGCAGTACCTGGACCAGAACAACAGCAAGAAGATCGATGGCTGGGAGCGCTATGACCTGGGGGCGCGCTACGCGTTCAAGGTGGATGAGACCGAGGTCACATTGCGTGCCAGCGTCGAGGACGTGCTGGATGACCGCTACTGGAGCTCGACAGGGGCCCCGGATGACAGCGAGCCGGGCCTGACCCTGTCGACCCCACGCACCTATCTGCTGTCTGCCACGGTCGGCTTCTAAGCCTTGCACCGTCCCCTGTAGGAGCGGCCTTGTGTCGCGATGGGGCGCGAAGCGGCCCTAAATTTCCAGCTTCGCCGCAACTTCAGCTTCGCCGCAAAAAAACGGGGCCGCTTCGCGCCCCATCGCGACACAAGGCCGCTCCTACAGGGCAAGCGCCTGGCAATTGCCGGTCACGCCTGGTCCGGCACCACGGCGATCACGTCGATCTCCATCAGCCATTCGGCCTGGGCCAGGCCGGCCACTACCAGGCCGGTGGAAATCGGGAACACGCCCTTGAGCCATTTGCCCACTTCCTTGTACACCGGCTCGCGGAAACGTGGGTCGGTGATGTAGGTGGTGGTCTTGACGATATGCGACAGGTCCGAGCCGGCTTCTTCGAGCAGTTGCTTGACGTTCTTCATCGCCTGTTCGGCCTGCGCCCGCGGGTCACCCAGGCCCACCAGCCTGCCTTCGAAGTCGGTGCCGACCTGGCCACGCACATAAATGGTGTTACCGGCCCGCACCGCCTGGCACAGGTCGTTGTCCAGGGTCTGGTTGGGGTAGGTGGCCTTGGTGTTGAACATGCGGATGCGGGTATGGGTAGGCATCAGTGGGCTCCGAGGGTGCTGACGTTGCTGAATGCGGCAGGTCGCTGCCGGTCGGCCGCGCGCTGGTCGCGGTCGAGGTAGGCGCTGTAGGTGCGTTGCGTGGCAATGTGGCCGGCGACGTGTTTGGCGTCGTGCCATACGCCCCAGATGAACGACGAGCCACGGCGCGACAGCCACGGCAGGCCCAGGAAATACACACCTGGTTCGCGAGCGACACCGCGCTGATGCTGGGGCTTGCCATTGGCGTCGAAGGTGTCCACCTGCAGCCAACTGAAGTCCACGCCGTAGCCGGTGGCCCAGATGATGCTGCGGACACCGGCCTTCGCCAGGTCCAGCTGCTGCAGTGGGTTGAGCATGCAGGCCGGGTCGGCCAGGCGCTGGCGCGCTTCAGGCTCTTGCGGCAGGTCGAGGCCGTTGCGCTCCACATAGGCATCGGCGGCGTCCAGCAAGGCCAGGTAGTTCTCATCGCCCCGCGTGATGTTCTCGACCAGGTTGTCCTGGAAGTGCGCCACGCCGTTTTCGAACGACCGGGTCAGGCCAACCAGGGTCATGCCCTGGTGGGCGAGGGCACGGAAGTCGACCGTATGGCCCCCACGGGCGCCGCTCACGGCAATGGTTACGTGCTCGCGGCCAGGCTTGGCAATCTCTGCGTCCCATTCACCCAATACGCCAAGCCACCAGCAGAAGTCGCGGTTGCGGTAAGCCCGTGGCGGGCGATCATGAGCGCCGACCGACAGGTACACCTGGCGGCCGGCACGCATCAGCTCTTCGGCGATCTGCACGCCGGACGAGCCTGCACCCACCACCAGCACTGCCCCTTCGGGCAGTTGTTCGGGGTTGAAGTAGGCGGCCGAGTGGATCTGGTGCAGGTTGGCGTCTTTTGGCGCGATCGCCGGTATCACCGGCTTCTGGAACGGGCCGGTCGCCGCCACCACGCGGTTGGCGCGGATCACGCCTTCATTGGTTTCGATGGTGAAGCCAGGGCGGTCGCTGTTGCGCTGTACTTTCTTCACTTCGATGCCGGTGCGCACCGGCAGGTTGAACTTGCGTACGTACTGCTCGAAGTAGTCGGCCACCTGGTCCTTGCCGGCGAAGGCGTCGGCATCGAGGTTGAATTCCAGCCCTGGGAAGCGGTCGTGCCAGGCCGGCCCATTGGCCACCAGCGAATCCCAGCGGCCGCTGCGCCAGGCCTCGGCAATGCGGTTGCGCTCCAGCACCAGGTGCGGCACGCCCAGCTTGCTCAGGTGTTCGCTCATGGCCACGCCAGCCTGGCCGGCGCCGACCACGAGGGTGTCGATTTCGAAGTTGTTCAGTGTCATGTCCGAGCCCTTGTTCAGGCGGTTTTTGTCAGGTCGGTTTGGGGACCGCCGTTGCCTGGGGCCAGACTAGGGATGCTGCGCAAATGGCGAAAATAGTATTTAGCTGGGGCTTGCCGATAAAACGGCGAAGGCCCGGATCTTGTGAACGCAACTGTCGTGTTGAAACGTTGAAAGCTCGCGCACTCGCTGTGGGAGCGGGCCTCAGACCCTAGTTTTTTCCTGCCTAGCTCCTCGGAAAAAGGTGGTTTCGCCTGCCCGAAGGTTCCACCCAGAATGGCCTGCATTGCACAGCACACAGGAACCATGCCATGACCTTCTCCATCATTGGTCGCTGCCAGGAAACCGGCCAGATCGGTATTGCCATCAGCTCGTCGAGCATCGCCGTAGGGGCCCGTTGCCCGTGGGTGCGTGCCGGCGTGGGCGCGGTCGCTACCCAGAACATCACCCTGCCGGCGCTGGGCCCGCAGATTCTCGACGCCATGGAGCAGGGCCAGTTGCCACCCGCCGCTGCGCTGGACCGGGTGTTGAGCGCCAATGGCTGGAGCGAGTACCGCCAGGTGACGGTGATCGACAGCACCGGCCAGGTGGCCTTGTTCACGGGGCGCGAGGCGCTTGGCACACACCATGCCGTGGCCGGCGAGCAATGCGCGGCGGCGGGCAATTTGCTGTCCTCCACCGTGGTGATCGAAGCGATGGTGCTGGCCTTCGAACAGGCCGGTGGGCACCTGGCCGACCGCCTGCTGGCGGCCATGCACGCGGCGATGGCTGCGGGCGGTGAGGCGGGGCCGGTACACTCGGCGGCGCTGAAAATTGCGGGCGAGCTGACCTGGCCACTGGTGGACCTGCGCGTCGACTGGGCCGACAACGACCCGATCGGAGCGCTCGATGGCCTGTGGCAAGCCTACCGCCCACAAATGCAAGACTACGTTACCCGCGCCCTCAACCCGACCTCTGCGCCAAGCTACGGGGTGCCGGGCGATGAGTGAGTTTGCCAGCCGCACGCTGCTGGCCAGGCTGGTCGGCTTTGCCACGGTCAGCCGTGACTCAAACCTGGCGCTGATCGGCTTCATTCGCGATTACCTGGCCGGGTTGGGCGTGGAATGCGAGCTGTTCCACAACCCGGAGAGAACCAAGGCTAACCTGTTTGCCACCATCGGGCCCAAGGATGTTGGCGGCGTGGTGCTGTCCGGGCATACCGACGTGGTGCCGGTAGACGGCCAGGCCTGGACGGCCGAACCGTTCGCCCTCAGCGAACACGATGGCCGCTTGTATGGCCGTGGCACAGCCGACATGAAAGGCTTCATCGCGTCAGTGCTGGCAGCGGTACCGGCCTTTCTCGCCCAGCCGCTACGCATGCCGGTGCACCTGGCATTTTCATATGACGAAGAGGTCGGCTGCCTGGGTGTACGCTCGATGCTCGCAGCGCTCGAACAGCGCCCGCACAAACCACGGCTGTGCCTGATCGGTGAGCCCACCGAACTCAAACCCGTGTTGGGGCACAAGGGCAAACTGGCGATGCGCTGCCAGGTGCATGGCGCTGCTTGCCATTCAGCGTATGCACCGTATGGCGTGAATGCCATCGAGTATGCCGCCAGGCTTATCGGCAAGCTGGGTGATATCGGCGACGCGCTGGCCTTGCCGCAGCATCACGACGAACGTTTCGACCCACCGTTCTCCACGGTGCAGACCGGGGTGATCAAAGGGGGCAGGGCGCTGAACATCGTGCCGGCCGAGTGCGAATTCGATTTCGAGGTGCGTGCCTTGCCGGGGTTCGAGGCACAGGCGGTGGCGGACCAACTGCAGGCCTATGCCGAGACCGAGTTGCTGCCGCGCATGCGCAAGGTCCACGCCGACAGCGCCATTCGCCTGCAGCCGCTGAGTGCCTATCCGGGGTTGGCTACACCGCAGAACAGCGAAGCTGCGCAGCTGGTGGCGCTGCTCAGTGGTTCGGACAAGTTCGGCACCGTGGCGTTTGGTACTGAAGGCGGGCTGTTCGACCAGGCGGGCATCCCCACCGTGGTGTGCGGGCCCGGGAGCATGGAGCAGGGGCACAAGCCGGATGAATTCGTCAGTGTCGAACAGCTGCAGGGCTGCGATGCCATGCTGCTCAGGCTGGTGGATCACCTCAGGCAGGCTTGACGGTTTAACTGCCGGGGCTCTGTGGGCGCGGATGCACCCGCGAATGGGCCGCAGTGCGGCCCCCGGCGACTCAGAAGGTTGCTTTTACCTGCAGGCCCACCACCAGCGCATTGTCGATGTCTTTGCCAGTGAACGCCCCTGGCTCGATGATGTACTGCACATCCGGGCGCAGGTTCAGCCATGGCGTGGCCTGGTAGCCGTAGCTCAGCTCGATCAACTGCTCGGCGCTGTCGATATCGGGGAACGGCTGGCCGGCGTTGAATGCAGCATCTTCCAGCACATCGCGGCTACGCGGGTTGGGTACGGCGCGGCCATAACCCAGTGCCACGGTATCTCTCGGGCGGCCTTCGAACGGCTTGTACAGCACCACCCCGGCGCCATACCACTTGGTAAACGGCGAAGCGGCCTTGCTCGACGCCGAATACTGGCCGAAGGCGTGCAGGCTGCGGCCTGGCGAGGCCTGATCGTTCCACAGCGCCTGGTCGACCAGCAGGTAGTGCCCGCCGCGCCCCGACACTTCGTCGTCGCTGCCGATGCGCTTCACGTCGGAGCTGTCGTAGTAGTACCCCAGCTTGTACTCGCCCGGCAGCTCGCCCTGCAGCTTGTACACCAGCTCCACCGGGACCACGGTGCCAGTGGTGTGCTTGGGCCCCAGGTGCCAGGCACGGCTGGAATTGCCGTTGCTCTCGGGGTCCACATTGAACGCTGCCACACGCAGTTGCCAGGCGGGCGACAGGTCGTACTTCACGCGCACGCCGAGGTGGGCGTTGGGGTAGTTGGTCCAGCCGCTGCCCCCCGACATGTTCAGCGGGTGGCCACAGAAGCCGGCGTTCATGAAATTGCACAGGATGCCGCTGTCCAGGCCGCCAACGTCGTTGCCCATGGCCATGTAGCCCAGCTTGACGTTGAGCGCAGGGGTGAACAGGGTGCGTTCGTAGCTCAGCTCGGTCAGGCGGGTGTACAGACCGCCGTAGTTTTCCTGGATCGGCAGGCGGTTGCCGACCAAGTCGTCCGACGCGCTGTTGCCGCGACGGTCGTTGATGGTCAGCTGGACTTTGCCGCCGTTGTCCAGGCCGTACAGCTTCGACAGGTCGAACTGCACGCCCAGCTTGACGTTCTGCGAGTAACGCGCCGAGCGGTGCAGGCCGCCATGCGCGTTGTAGGCGGTTTCACCGCTGTAGTCGCCGGTGATTTTCACCCCGTCCTGTTCCAGCTGGTGGCGCAGGCCGCCCCAGTCACCGGTGAGGGTGCTGCGGGTGAGGAGGTCGTCGTTGGCGAGTGCAGTGCTGCTGGCCAGCGCCAGCAGCAGGGTGGGGGTGAAGCGAATTACGGATGGCATTGCTGTGTCTCGGGTTGTCTGTTCGGGCCTCTTCGCGGGCGAACCCGCTGCCACAGGGGCTGCACCATTTGCCGGGGCAGTGATCCTCCTGTGGCGGCGGGTTCACCCGCGAACGGGGCGACGCTGTGTTACGGCAAGGCGTAAGCGATCACGTAGTCGCCACGGTCGGTCGACTGGCGCGCACCGCCCGCTGTCACGACCACGTACTGCTTGCCGGTTTTCGGCGAAACGTAGGTCATAGGGCCGCCCTGGCTGCCCACTGGCAGGCGCGCCTTCCAGATTTCGTCACCGTTGCCGCTGTTGTAGGCGCGCAGGTAGAAGTCCTGGGTGCCGGCAATGAACACCAGGCCGCCTTGGGTCGACAGGGTGCCGCCCAGGGTGGGCAGGCCGATCTTGATCGGCAGGTGCATGCGGATACCCAGCGGGCCGGTGTCTTCAACGGTGCCCACCGGTACCTGCCAGGCCACCTGACGGGTCTTCATGTCGATCGCGGTGAGGGTGCCGAACGGCGGCGCCTGGCATGGAATACCGGCTACCGACAGGAAGCGGTTCTTGTTCACCGCATACGGGGTGCCCTTCAGCGGTACTGCACCCATGCCGGTGTTCAGGGCTTCGCCGCCGGACGCTGCATTGCCTTTGTTCTGCGACGGAATCATCTGGATCCACAGGCCCAGGCGCATGTCGTTGAGGAAGATGAAACCGTGCACCGGGTCGGTGGAAAGGCTGCCCCAGTTCATGCCGCCCAGCGAACCCGGGAAGCTCAGCGACAGGTCGGTGCCAGGCGCTGTGTACAAGCCGTCATAGCGCATCTTCTTGAAGTCGATGCGGCACAGCAGCTGGTCATACGGGGTAGCACCCCACATGTCCGACTCGGTCAGGGTCTGCGCGCCGATCTGCGGCATGCCCACCGACTTGGGCTGGGTTGGCGAGTACGGCTCGTTTGGAATGTTGCCTGGCTTGACCGGAACTTCGTCGACCTGGGTCAGCGGTTTGCCGGTGGCGCGGTCGAGCACATAGATCTGCCCGGCTTTGGTGCCGATCACTACCGCAGGTACGGTCTGGCCGTCGTCCTTGGTGAAGTCGATCAGGCTCGGCTGCATCGGCAGGTCGAAGTCCCAGAGGTCGTTGTGCACGGTCTGGTACACCCACTTCTGGTTGCCGGTGGTGGCGTCCAGGGCCAGCACCGAAGCGCCGTAGGTGTGGTCCAGCTTGCTGCGTTCAACACCGTAGATGTCGGTGGACGACGAGCCCATCGGCAGGAATACGGTGTTCATCGCCGGGTCGTAGGACATCGGTGCCCAGCTGTTCGGGGTGCTGCGCACGTAGGTGTTGTCGCCCTGCGGGGCCTGGCGGTCTTCCGGGTTGCCCGGGTCGAAGGCCCAGCGCATTTCCCCGGTGATCACGTCGAAGCCACGGATCACGCCGCCTGGCATGTCGGTCTGGACGTTGTCGGCAACGCGGCCGCCGACCACCACGGTGGTGCCGGCCATCAGCGGTGCCGAGGACAGCTGGTAGTAAGAGTCTGGCACATCGCCCAGGCCGGCCATCAGGTTGACCTGGCCGTTGTTGCCGAAGCCTTGGCAGAACTTGCCGGTGTCGGCATCGACGGCAATCAGGCGGCCATCGATGGTGTTGGTCAGCAGGCGACGCTGGCAGTTGGCGCCGGCCGGCACGCTACCGCCGGTGACCGGCGAGCTGTTGGGCTGGGTCGGCTGGGCGATGGCCGCAGTGGCATCGAAATAGGCCAGGCCACGGCAACGCTGCCAGACCTTGGACTGGGCATTGATGGCGTTCTTCCACAGCTCTTTGCCGGTGTCGGCATCCAGCGCGATCAGGTTGTTGTGCGGGGTGCAGATGAACACCTTGTTGCCGATCTGCAGGGGTGTCAGCTGGTCTTCGGCACCGTTGCCGTCGCTGATGGCGACGTCGCCGGTGTGGTAGGTCCAGGCCACCTTCAGCTTGTTCACGTTGTCACGGTTGATCTGGTCCAGCGCGGCGAAGCGGCTGCCACCTTCGGTATTACCGTAGTGGGCCCAGTCCTTCTGTTCCTTGCCGGCCTCGACCGCGGTCATGCCCGGGCCTTTGCCAGTAGGGGCCACGCTTGGGTGGGCGACGAACATGTTGCCGGCGGCAACCGCCAGCACCACGGCCATCACCGCGGCAACGCCGTAGGCACCGCGCCCGGCGCTGGCGCCATTGGCGCGGGCCAGCAGTGGGTACACCAGCGCTACCACCATGCCGATGACACCGAACATGAACAGGCGCGAGAACAGCGGCCAGAACACCAGGCCGGCGTCGACCAGCGCCCAGAGGGCAGTGCCAACCAGGAACAGCGCGTACAGCCAGGCGCCCGCTTTTTTACGGCGGGCAATGAGCACACCGGCGATGGCCATGGCCAGGCCGCCGATCAGGAAGTACCAGGAACCGCCCAGGCCGGCGAGTTTGACGCCGCCGGCAGCCAGGAGCAGGCCAAGCAGGGCGATGATCACGCCCAGGCCAATCAGGATGATTTTAGAGGCGCCAGAGGCGCGCGGTGTTTCGTTCATGCCAGGGATCTCAGCAGGTGGAATGCGCGCAGTTTAATCCCTTAGCTTGCTAATTAACAAGTTGGTACATAATTTTGTGAGGCTGATTGTCGCAGGGCTGAACTTAACGCGGTGTGTCTAAAATTCTAGATCGTGCCTGGAAAAATGCAGGAAAACACCGGGTATGGCGGGCAAGGTTTTTTTATCGCGGCTACGTTCATTTGTAGGCTTAACGCCGGTTGGGCGTGCGCCCGCCATGGCCCTGTTTGCTTGGCGCCATGCTTCTTGACCGGGCTGGCGGTTTATTAGACCTTTGCGAGTTTTCGAGGACGGCCTGACATGGACAAACTTTTGGCGATGAAAATGTTCGTGGCCACCGTCGATGCCCAGGGTTTTTCAGCGGCTGCACGCCGGCTGGGGGTGGCGACCTCATCGGTGACGCGCCTGGTCGATGCCCTTGAGTCGGCGCTGGGTGCCACCTTGCTCAATCGTTCGACGCGCCAGGTCAGTCTGACCGAGGCAGGCGCGCGCTACTACCAGCGCGCCCGAGGCATCTTCGAGGCGCTGGACGAGGCCGATGCCAGCATCTCGGACCGCGGTGAGGAACCGGTCGGTGTGCTGCGCCTGTGCTTGCCGGTGGAGTTCGGCAGGCGGGTCATCGCCCCGCACCTGGGGCCGTTTCTGGCGCGCCACCCGGCGCTGGAGCTGGACATCGACCTTAGCGACCGCATCGACGACCTGCTCGACGGGCGTTATGACCTGTCGATCCGCCTGGGTGACCCATCGCCCAGCGATGAAATGGTATGCCGCCCACTCGGCCGCTTCCAACGATGGCTGGTCGCCAGCCCGGGCTACCTGGCCGAGCGCGGGCCGCTCCTGCATCCCCGGCAGCTGCTTGAACACCCCTGCCTGCGTTTTCGCTATGGGCAAAAAGCACGGCCCTGGCGGCTGACCTGTGGCCAGGAAAGCCTGGAGCTCGACGTAAGCGGGCCGCTGCGCAGTGCCAACGCCGACATGTTGCGCGAAACGGCGCTGGCAGGCAGCGGTATTGCATTGCTGGCCGACTGGCTGGTACGCGAAGATGTTGAAGGCGGTCGGCTGCAGCGCCTCTTCCCTGAATGGCAAGCCAACCCTGGCACCGCCAACGACTGTATCAACGCCCTGTACCTGCCCAACCACCGGGGTTCGCGACGGGTCAGCGCTTTCATCGGGTTTTGCGAAAATGTGCTGAATACTGGCCGCTAGCGTTGCGCTGTACGCAAAGGCGCGTTGCGTAGCTGCCCAATTCTCGGCGCCGCTGCCCGCAGGTAAGGTGGCCGTCATCCCCATACCTTGTCGAGGAACCTCGCATGAACCCTTCCGTCGCGTCAGCGCAACCGGCCACTGCCGGCCTGAGCCGGGCCCTGGTGGTACTCCTGGCGTTTTGCTGCGGCGCTATCGTCGCCAACATCTACTACGCCCAACCCATCGTGGGGCTGATCGCACCGGACCTGGGGCTGTCTACCGAACATGCCAGCCTGATCGTTTCCCTCACCCAGCTCGGCTATGCGTTGGGCCTGTTGTTGCTGGTACCGTTGGCCGACTTGCTGGAAAACCGTCGTCTGATGGTGGCCACCGCCGTTCTGGCCTGCATCAGCCTGCTGTTGGCAGGTACCAGTGGCAGTGGCCAGGGGCAGTTGTTCCTGGGTTACGCCCTGCTGATCGGCTTCAGTTCAGTGGCGGTGCAGATGCTGATTCCGCTGGCGGCGCACCTGGCACCCGAGCACCAGCGCGGTCGGGTAGTGGGCAACATCATGGGTGGGTTGCTGCTGGGCATCCTGCTGGCCCGGCCGTTGTCCAGCCTGGTGGCCGACCACTTCGGCTGGCGTGCGGTATTCATCGGCGCTGCCGGGGTGATGTTGGCGATCATCCTGCTGCTGGCGTCGACCCTGCCGCAGCGTCGGCCCGAGCACAAGGCCAGTTACGCAGGGCTGATGCTGTCGCTGCTCACCTTGCTGCGCCGTTACCCGCTGCTGCGCCAGCGCTCGCTCTACCAGGCCCTGATGTTCGCCGCATTCAGCCTTTACTGGACGGCGGTGCCGCTGGCCCTGGCTGCAGGGCATGGCCTGTCGCAAAGCCAGATTGCCTTGTTCGCGTTGGTCGGCGCAGTGGGTGCGGTTGCGGCACCCATTGCCGGCCGCCTGGCCGATGCCGGGCATGCCCGGGCGGGGTCGTTACTGGCGCTGTTACTGGCGCCGGCCGCCTTGCTGCTGGGTTTGACGGTGCCCGGCTACAGCGTGATCGGCCTGGGCCTGACGGGTGTGCTGCTGGATTTTGCGGTGCAGATGAACATGGTGATCGGCCAGCGTGAAGTGTATGCACTGGACCCGGCCAGCCGTGGGCGTTTGAATGCGGTGTACATGACCAGCATCTTCCTTGGCGGGGCAGTGGGTTCGGCAGTGGCCAGTGCGCTGTTCAGCCAGGTTGGTTGGCCAGGGGTGGCATTGGTGGGCGCCGCCTTGCCGGGGCTGGCGCTGCTGGTCTTCGTTTTCCAGGCACGCCAGGCTCGATAGGCGCTGCAACGCCAGTGGCAGTGGCCTGCCTGTGCCAGGGGCTAGCGGCTCAAGGGCAAGGCCACGCCAATCAGGGCGAACAAGCCCCCGCAGCAGCGATTGAAGCCTTTGCCTGCTTTGCTCAGCCAGGGCCGAACGCGGTACGCCAGCCGCGCCAGCAGGTATTCGACCAGAAACTCGACGCTGGCGAAGGTGGCCGCCATGACCACGAACTGCAACAGCAGCCCGCGCTGTGGGTCGATGAACTGTGGCAGGAACGCGCCGTAGAACAGCAGCACCTTGGGGTTGGCCATGGCCGACAGCAGCCCTTGGCGAAACAACCCTGCGTTGTTCAGCCCAGCGTTGCCCGCATTGAGTTCCAACTGCAGGCCTGGGCTGCGCCACAGCTGCACACCTAGCCAGACCAGATAGGCACCCCCTAGCCATTTCAGTACGCCAAGCACCGACGCCGAGGACTGCAGCAATGCACCAAGGCCGAACATCGCCAGGGCGATGAGCGCGCTGAAGCCGAATACGCCGCCGACAATGGTGAACAGGGTTCGCCGGGCCCCATACAGGGCGCCGTGGGTCAAGGCCAGCAGGCTGTTAGGGCCTGGGGTGAGCGACAAACCGATGCTCGCCAGCAGGTAGATGAGCCATGTGTCGAGGTTCATGCCGGGTAACGCCATGTGATGAACAGGGCGCCAGTCTAGGGCGCAATGGTGGCGCTGGCAGGGTAATATCCGGACATTCGATGGTACTTTCTGGACGTGAATACTGTGTATCCCGATATTCGCTTGCTGATCTTGCCGCTACCGGATTTTGCCTTGCTGCCGTTTGGCGCTTTCCTCGACAAGTTGCGCTTCAGCGCCGATGACGAGGACTACAGCCAGCAGCGTTATTGCAGCTGGACGGTGGCGGGGCTGGGTGGTGAACCGGTGCCTTCCAGCAGCGGTGCAGTGCTGCAGGTCGAGGCCGTGGCCGGCGACCTCGAGTTGGCCAGTTTCGACTACCTGGTGCTGTTCGGCGGGCGCAATGCCATGGCCACCGCCGCACTTGCACCGCGCTACCAGGCTTTGCTCAAGCGCGCCAGCAAGGCGGGCGTCAAATTGGTCGGGGTCGACAATGGTGTTTTCCTGCTGGCGGCGTGCGGCCTGTTGCGTGGGCACAAGGTGGTGGTGCACTGGCGCCACGAAGCCGAATTCCGGGCGGCGTTCCCGCATGTGCAGCTACTGCCTGAGCAACTGTACTGCATCGATGGCAACCGTATTACCTGCGCCGGTGGCACGGCGGCCATCGACCTGGCTGTCGCGCTGCTGTCACGTGCCTGCGGTCGCACGCGGGCACTCAAGGGCTTGGCCGACATGCTGGTGGATGAAACCCGCGACAGCCGCCATGCCTTGCGCTCCCTGGAGCCGGGCAGCGGGCCGGGGCGCCAGGTGCAGAAGGCGCAGGCACTGATGCGCCATCACCTGGGGGCGCCGCTGGCGGTGGAGCAACTGGCGGCAGCGTTGGGCATCAGCCGGCGCCAGCTGGACCGGCAGTTTCATGCCAGTCATGGCCTGAGTGCCAAGGCCTGGTGGCGCGAAATGCGCCTGCAGCAAGCACGCTGGCGCTTGCTCAACTCCACGCACAGCCTGGCGCAGATTGCCGATGAAGTCGGCCTGGGCGATGCCAGTTACCTGGGCAAATGCCTGCGGGCGCGGTTTGGCTGTACCGCGCTCGAGCTGCGAGCAGCTACACACCAGGGCTGAAGCGCGCCTGACAGGGTTGCAAGGGGGCTCGAATTCACTGTGGTGTGCCGAACAGTGCGGTCCAGTAGATGCCCGCATCGCTTTTTGGGTCCACTGCGTAGGCAGCCCCCAGGTCGCGGAACTCGGGGTTCATCAACGTGGCACAGTGCCCGGGGCTGTCCAGCCAGCCTTCGACCACCTTGTGCGCAGTGTCACGCCCAGCAGCAATGTTCTCGCCGATCTGCTGATACAGGTAGCCGGCCAGCTCCGCCCGGTCGCCGGGGGTGCGGCCATCCTTGTCGATGTGGTCGAAGAAATTCTGGTTGGCCATGGCCCGCGTGTGGTTGGCGGCAGCCCCCGCCAGCACCGTGTTCCAGCTTAACGGCGGGGCGGCAGCGAAGGGTTGCCCGCCACACTGCCGGGCCACCTTGCGGGCCGCGTTGATTTCCTCCACCACTTTCTGCCCTTCGGCTTGCCAGTCACCGAGGCGGCCACTGAGCAGTGGCCGGGCCAGCACGATACGCCAATCGCGGCCTTCCTGGCTGACGCCAATGTCGACGAACTGCGGGTCCAGCACCACCTGGCAGAAACTTTCCTCGATGGCATGCATGGCCGCAGGCGCATCGCGCGGCCCTGACAGGCTGATGGCCTGCACATTGACCATAGGGTAGGCCGCCCGGGTCATGGCCTGCTGCAGATCGCGGGTGCCCTCCGGCGACAGCGCCAGGCGGGTATCGCTGTTCAGCGGTGGTAGTTCCAGCGATGCCTCGCCACCGCAAGGTTGGGCCTGGCTGCGGTAGGCATTGATCGACGCGATCAGTTGCGCTTCTTCGCCGGTAACGGCCAATGCCCCGGTCGAAATCAACAGGCCAAGCGACAAGGCGGCAACGGATGACAGCACGCGCATGTGTATCTCCCTATGACTGGCAGCGGCGTGGTAGGCGCTGCTCATCCTACACAAGCTCGGGGCTTTTGGCCCAGGCGGGTGCAAGGCAAATAAAACGCCGGCAACTAGTGCCGGCGGTACACGAAGGGAGGTAGACCATTGCCCGCCGCAAAAGTGCGAATCTGGGGCAAATAAACCTAAAAGCCGGCGACCAGTCAGGTGACAGGGCAGTGTGCGCTAACACGTGCCTTGTCAGCGGGCCAAAGCCTGGTTGGGTTTGTAGAACAAAAAGTGCGTGGTCTTGGCCGTTCGGCGATAAGTCTTGGCCCAGGCTGGATGCACACTGCGGTCATGGAAGTAGAGCGCGCCGCCAGTGGAATCCTGCAACTGCTGGTTGAGGGCTTTGCGCGCAATTTCCTTGGCAACGTCGTAGCGCTGCGGCTCCTCGACCTGGTCGGGGCGCCCGTCGCACCACCAGGAAAACTGGCAGGCTTTGCTTTCAACGCCCTGCTTGACCACACCACAGATGGTATCCGGAAAGCCATCCTGGCCCAGGCGGTTCAGCACCACGCTGGCCACGGCGGCCATGTCTGAGGCATCGGCGCCCTTGGCTTCCCAGTAAAGGGTGCGCGCCAGGCAGGTAAGGCTGTCATCCAGCGGTGCCTTGCCAGCCGGGTCCACGGCCTGCGCTTCGCTCGGGGTCAACTTTTCGGCGGGCTTGGGCGGGGGCGCTGCCTCGACCACTTTTTCTTCAAGGGCCTCGGCCTTGCCCTCGGCCACGGCGGCTTTGGCGGGGTCGGCAGCGTGCAAGGGGGCGGCAAGCAGGGCGGTGGTCAGGCCGATCAGCATCCACGAAAAGCGCATGGTCTAACTCCCAATGGTGGGCTGATGCCAGTCTAGCCAAGCGTAAGCATTAATACCAAAGGCAGGGTGGCGGCGGCGGCCACGGTTTGCAGGGCGATGATGGTGGCCATCAACGGTGCATTGCCGCCCATTTGCCGCGCCATTACGTAGGAGGACGAGGCTGTCGGCAGTGCCTGGAACAGCACCGCCACCACTGCGGCCTGGCCGCCCAGGCCCAGCAGCCGGCACAGGCCCCAGGTGGTCACGGGCATGACCAGGAACTTGAACGCCGAAGCCGCCAGTAATGGCCGCGCCTGCTGGCCGAGGCGGGCGCCGCCCAGCGCTGCCCCCACGCACAGCAGCCCCAGCGGCAGGGCAGCCTGGCCCAGGGCCTTGACCGTGGGCTCGATGCCCGGCGGCAGGCCCAGCCCGGTCAAACGCAGCAGCAGGCCACCCGCGCAGCCGACAATCAGCGGGTTGGCGAAGATTGCCTTCAGCACGGTTGCTGGCGAACTGTGGCGGGCGCTGAAGCGGGCGAACACCAGCACGCAGAGCAGGTTGACCAGGGGCACGATGGCCGCGTTGGCAACCGCGGCCAGGGCTATGCCGGCGCTGCCGTAGAGGCCGGCAGCCAGGGTAGCACCAATGTAGTTGTTGAAGCGGATACCGCCCTGGAACACCGAGGTGAAATCGGCACCCTCGTGGTCTGCCATGCCTTGGTAAAGCACCAGCATCACCGCGCCCGCCAAGGTGGAAAGCATCAGCGCGCCGACCATGCCCAGCACCGGCACACCCTCCAGGTTGGCGGTGGCCAGGCCATGCAGGAACAGCGCTGGCAGCAGTACGTAGTAGCTCAGGCGTTCAGCGCCAGGCCAGAAGGTTTCGGCCAGAAACCCCCGCAGGCGCAGGAAAGTACCCAGGGCAATCAGCAGAATGATCGGGAGCAGGGTGGTCAGCAGCAACTGCAGCATGTCAACGTTCCGTGGTCGGGTACCGGCAAAGACTACGGCTACGCAACGATTTGTGAAACGGTATTGACTGCACTCGCTGCTGAAAACGACAGCCCGGCTGACCACCAAGCCTGCCGGGTGAAGGTCAGGCCACGTCCACCAGCACGATCTCGCTGTCTTCGATGGCGGTCACGCGCAGAAGCTGCTCCTGCTCGATGGCCACACCATCACGCGCCTCGACCCGCAGGCCGTTGACTTCCACCCGGCCCTTGGCGGGTACCAGGTAGCCCCGGCGATCGGCGTCGAAACGGTATTCGGCGGTCTCACCCGCTTTCAGGGTGGCAGCCACCAGGCGTGCATCGGTGCGGATCTGCAGGCTGTCTTCATCGCCGGCGCGGCCGCTGGCCAGGGTCACGAAGCCTTCGCCACGTTCACCTTTGGGGAATGGTCGGCTACCCCATTGCGGTGCTTCACCGGTGCGTTCCGGCACGATCCAGATCTGGAAGATACGGGTATCGACGTCTTCCAGGTTGTACTCGCTGTGCACGATGCCGGTACCGGCACTCATCACCTGGACGTCACCGGCCTCGGTCCGGCCTTTATTGCCAAGGCTGTCCTGGTGGGTGATCGCGCCTTCGCGCACATAAGTGATGATTTCCATGTCACGGTGTGGGTGCGGAGGGAAGCCGCTGCCGGCCGCGATCAGGTCATCGTTCCAGACCCGCAGGTTGCCCCAGTGCATGCGCGCTGGGTCGTAGTACTCGGCAAAGGAAAAATGGTGGTGGGCGTCGAGCCAGCCGTGGTTGGCATGGCCGAGGCTATCGAACGAACGAAGTTGCAGCATGGTCGTGCTCCTTGAATCAGTGGATGAGGCCATGATGCGCCAAAGAAGCATCGAAAATAAGCGTAAATATCGGCTCAAAACAATCGAATTAGTGGTTCTATAACCTGCAGGCACTTATCCGCTTCATCGCCTAATCCCCTGATCTGCAAGCATTCGCTGGCCATTTTGAGTCGATGCGGCGAACATGCCCATTGTTTCTGTTCAGCAAGGAGTGACCGTGGCCCAAGAGCTACCCCATGCCCCCGCCGACCTTACCCCGCCCGCCCAGTTGCCCTGGTTTCGCCGTGTGGCGGCGCGCCTGCTGGGGCGCTGCCTGACCGGCTTGCAGGCGCAGCACCGGGACTCATGGTTCCAGGGCCATGCCAGCGGGCAACGCAGGGGCCATGCCGAGGGTGTGCGCGATGGTTTCGAGCGTGGCCGGGAAGCCGGCTACGAGGCCGGGCGCCAGGTACTGGTGATCCGCGACAGCCGCCCCGAGGATGCTGCCGTGCCTGGCTGCGACGACAACCTCTTCGACGACTGGCGCCTGCCGCTGACGGCCGAACTGAAAAAACGCTTCAAGGCCGATGTGGCCCAGCGCCTGCCCGCCGAAGCGCAACCCAGCGCTGCGCAATGGAAGCTGATTTTCAGCGACACGCCGTCTACCTGCGTGGTGGCCGGCGCGGGCGCGGGCAAATCGACGTCGCTGGTACTGCGCATCCTGCTGTTGCGCCATTACCTGGGCTACGAACTGGACGCGATGACCGTGGTCACCTTTACCCGCGAGTCGCGCAAAGACTTCATCAAGCGCCTGCTGCAGGTGTTCGCCCTATGGCAGATCAACCTGCAACCGGCGCAGGCGCGCGAGCTGGTGCGGACCTTCCATTCACGCATTCTTCCGCTGGTGCGCAGCCTGCCGGGTTTTGACCAGCTGCGTGCTTTCGAAACGCTGGGCAGCGACATGCCAGCCGGGCGCGAAGCCGAGGCCGACAGCAACCCGTTCGACCTGCGCTTGAATGACGCCCAACGCCAGCAACTGAACCAGTGCTACAGCCGCGTGCTGCATGAAAGCCCACGCTTTGCCGAGCTGGTCGGCTTGCTGCGAAGCGAAGCCTTGCAGCTCAAACCCCTGGACCCGAACAACCCCGAGGTGCAAAAACGCGCCCAGGTTACGCAATTGGCTGCGCAGCGCGACGAAGAGCTGTGCGATGTGATCGAGGACCTCTGGTTCGCTGCCGGCGCCTGGCCGATCACAGGTATCGAACCGTGCCGCGATACCGTCGAGATCCGTGGCAGCCGGTTTCATGTGCATGGGCGCCTGGCGGGGGGCGGGCCGTTGGTGGTGCTCGGCTTCGACCCGACGGAAAGCGCGCAGTACCAGCGCCCTGGCGCCAAGCTGGCGGTACGCGGTGAGTGGGCGGTCAAACGCACTTTGTTGCAGGCGTTCTGCGACCGGCCGCTGATCTGGCTCGACAACTACGCCATGGCTCGGCGCCTGGCAGCGTCGCTGGCCGGTGATGCCGTGGCGGGCCCTGGCTTCGAGTACAAGGTCAAGGGCGAGCTGGCGGCGGCGCCACTGCTGGATGCGTTCGTGGGGGCTGCCAATTTCATCGAGAACCTTGGCCTTGAGGTGAACACGGCCGTGGCGTCGATGAGTTTCCCCAGCGGTGACAGCGACGCCCTGTTCTTCGAGGCCCTGGCCTTGTACTGGAAAGCCCTGGAAGCGCACCTGCTGGGCCTGTCGCCACCGGTGATGAGCTACAACCGCATGTTCGCCCTGTTCGGCGAAAACAACCCGGAAAACCTGCGCCTGCTACCCGACCCGCTGTTGCGGCCATTGGCGCACCTGATGATCGACGAGTTCCAGGACGTGTCGCCACAGATCGTCAGCTGGCTGCGTGCGAGTTTGCGCGAAATACGCCGACGCGGCCCGGCCATGCACACCGGGCGGCATGCCCAGCATTCGTCACTGCTGTGCGTGGGCGACGACTGGCAGTCGATCTATGGCTGGCGCGGCAGTTCACCCAAGTACTTCATGGAATTCACCAAGGCCTTTGCTGCACCGGCAAACACCCGCGTGATGCTGGTCGATAACTACCGTTGCCAGCAACAGGTGATCGATGCCGCCGAGCACCTGGTCAAGGGCACCCCGGCAATTGCCGGCAAGAAGGCCCGCGCCAGCGGCCCCGCCGCGCAATTGCCGGGCTCGCCGGTCAAGGTCTTCGACCGGGATGAGGCAGCCTTGGGCCAGACACTGATGGAGCACTACCAGCGCGGCGAGACGGTGATGATGCTGTACCGCAAGGGCAGCGACCGGGTACTGATGAGCGAGCACCTGCAAAGCGTGGTGCAAGCCGAGGCCGCGCTGCCGGCCGAGCAACGCCGGCTGCGCCAGCTGACCTACCACAGTGCCAAGGGGCTGCAGGCCGACGCGGTGTTCATGCTCGGCGACTGCCAGTACCTGACCAGCTCCCCCTACAAGAACCAGGTCTACCGCCAGGCCGGGTTGGGCAAGGCCGCAGACGCCCAGCCGTTCGATACCGCGCAGAAGGAAGAAGTGCAGCGCCTGGCCTACGTGGCAGTGACCCGAGCCGTGCAGCACTGCTATTGGCACGTCGAGGCCGCCAGCGGCGAAGCGGCGGTGGCGCCAAGGGCGTCTGCACGGGTCGATGGTCGGCAGGCATTCTTCGAGGACCTGCGCGGGCAGTGAAGGGTGCTGTGGCCGGCGAGCAAGGGGCGCCGTTCAGCTGAGGGGTGTCGGTCTGGCCTATGCAAGTGTCGGCCCGGCACCAACGCGGCTGCCGGCATCGCGCCAAGGTAGGGGTGTCGCGGCCTTGCCAGGCCTTAGTCAGGAAGCTACCCATGCGTTCATCGTCGACACCCAAGGATTACTTGCTGGACAACAATGGCATCGAGATCGCGGTGCGCTGCTGGGGCCGGGAGGACGGCATGCCGGTCTTGGCCTTGCATGGCTGGCTGGACAATGCAGCCTCGTTCGACCGCTTGGCACCGCTGCTCGAACACTGTTTCGTCGTGGCCCCCGACCTGGTCGGCCATGGGCGTTCCGACCATCGCCGGCACGACAGTGGCTATTACCTGTGGGAGCACGCCGAGGACATGCTGGCGGTTGCCGACAGCCTCGGCCTGAGCCAATTCCATGTACTGGCCCACGGCATGGGCACGGGGGTGGCGTCACTGCTTGCGGCCATGACCAGCGGCATCGCCAGCATGACGTTCCTCGACGGCATGGGGGCACCGTTCACCGTCGCGGAGGATGACCGCGTGCAGCACCTGGCGCGGGCCTATCGGCTCAAGCGCATGGTGCAGCGCAGCCAGCTAGCGGGCTTCGGCGAGCCGGGCGCCGCCCGCTTCGATGACCTCGACACCGCCTTGGCGCAACGCCGCGAGCGGCTGGACACCGAGCTGTCCGAAGGCGCCGCCCGCTTGTTGGCCATGCGCGACCTGTTGCAGTTGGGCGAGGGCTATTGCTGGCGCCACGACCCTCGGCTGGTGCTGCCCGAACCCATGCCGCTGACCGAGCGCGAAGCGTGCGACCTGCTCAGCCAGATCCGCTGCCCGTTGTACCTGATGTTCGGCCGCCAGGGGGCATTTTCCGGCGATGCGTTCAGCCAGCGCCAGGCAGCTTTGCCCGACCATGCGAAGGTGTCCTGGCACCCGGGCGGTCATCATTTCCACCTGGATGCGCCGGACCGGGCGCTGGCCGACCAACTGCTGCGCATCATCGCGCGGCACGAAGGGGGCATGCTGCAACGCCTGGTGAATGAGTAGCGAGTGCTGGTGATGGCCTGGTGTCCTGCGCTATGGTGGTACACCTCCAGGCCAGCAGGAGCCCGCCATGCGACCCTTCGCCATCCAGCATATCGACCACCTGGTACTGCGGGTCAGGGACCTGCCGCGCAGCGTGGCGTTCTATACCGACCTGCTTGGCTGTTCGGTCAGCCGCGTGCGCGATGACCTGGGCATGGTGCACCTGGCCACGGGCACGGCGATGATCGACCTGGTTACGCTGGACGGGCCGCTGGGGCGAACCGGTGGTGCGGCGCCGGGCGCCGAGGGGCGCAACCTGCATCATTTCTGCCTGCGTATCGAGCCATTCGATGAGCCCGCCTTGCTGGCCTACCTGCAAGCGGCGGGGGTGCAGGTGGAACCTGCCGAGAAACGCTACGGTGCCGAAGGCGAAGGGCCGTCGCTGTACTGCTACGACCCGGATGGCAACCAGGTCGAGCTTAAGGGGCCGATAGCGCCAGTGGCAGCGGTGCACCCCCTCGGGGTTTAACCCTGGCGGCGCCGCACACCGGGGCAGGCAACCATCAGTCGAAATAGCCGCGCAGCCCGAACGCGTAGCCAGTGTCCACGGTGGCCGGCCGGCCCCGGTTCCAGCGCTTTTTCAACACGAACTCGAACGCTGGCTCGTACAAGGCGTCGCGCACCACTGCGCCGGCCAGCACCTCCACGTCATACCAGCCATTGTCCAGCTCGATGATCGGCCGCCCCGGTACCTGGTAACGCGCCAAGAAGTCACCCAGCGTCTTGGGCGTGAAGTGCTGAAGGATCCGCCAGGTATACAGCATCAGCGCCCCGTGCTCGACGCGCAGCACATAGCCGTTGCGCTGGTGCTTCAGGCGGCTGCCAGCTTCGCGCAGCGCTGGTGTGTGGTTGTCCAGGGTGAACAGAATGCGGTACGGCAGGTTATCGACCCCGGCCAGTGGCAGCACCACACCTTCACTCACGGCTTGGTCGCCGCTGTCGTCATGGGTGAAGGCGTAGGCCAGGTCATCGGGCAGTTGCTGGTCCTGCTTGAACCGTTCGAGCAACTGGATATCGCCAAGCAGAAAGTAGTCGACCCCGTCATTGAGCACTTCGCTGAATTCGTGGCGCATCTGTTTTCCTTATTTGTTGCGCAGTGCCATAGCGGCATGGGGTTAGTGCTTCTGTGCGATCTGGATCAGGTTGCCGCAGGTGTCATCGAACACCGCGACGGTTACCGCCCCCTTGTTGGTAGGGTGCTGGGTGAACTGGACGCCGGCGGCGCAGAGCCGGGCATACTCTGCCTGAATGTCACGCACGGCGAAGGAGGTGGCAGGGGTACCGGCTTTCTTGAGTCTCGCATGGTTGGCCTGGGCCTGTTCGCTGTCGTACGCCTCCAGCAGCAACTCAACGCCGTTGGGGTCGTTGGGCGAGGTGAGGGTCAGCCAGCGGTGGTCGCCCATGGGGAAGTCCTGCTTGGGCTCGAAACCGAGTACGTAATGGTAGAAAGCAAGGGCTTTGGCTTGATTGTCGACGAGGATGCTGGTGACGACGATCTTCATGAGTGCACACCGTATGCCTAGGGTCGATAAGCATTAGTAAAGACGCTGACGGCCATTTGACCAGTGCGCTTGAGCCTACCCAGGGAAAACCTGCTCAAGCCATAGGCAAATGCTTGATCCGCCAGCCACCGCCCGGGCGCCTGCGGGGGTAAAGTATCAGCCATGATCCCGATTCCCGTGCGCCCAGGCCGGCGCCAGAGAGGTAAGCGTGGCTGCCTATACCCTGCGACAACTCAAGTACTTCGTCACCACGGTAGAAGCCGGTAGCGTGGCGGAGGCTTCGCGCCAGCTTTACATCGCCCAGCCGTCGATTTCCACGGCCATCAAAGGCCTGGAGGAAAGCTTCGGGGTGCAGTTGTTCATCCGCCACCATGCTCAGGGTGTGTCGTTGACGCCCAGCGGCAAGCGCTTTTACGCCAAGGCCAAGTCGCTGCTGCAAATGGCCCATGAGTTCGAACAAAACGCCCTGGCCGACAATGACACCGTTGCCGGGCAAATCGATATCGGTTGTTTCGAAACCGTGGCGCCGTTGTACCTGCCACGGCTGATTGCCGGTTTCCGCCAGCGCTACCCTGGCGTGGATATCCGCCTGCGCGACGGCGAGCAGCAGGACCTGATCCAGGGCCTGACGGCAGGCAGCTTCGACCTGGCGTTTCTCTATGATCACGACCTCGATGGCACCATCGAGGCCGAGCCGCTGATGCCGCCGCAAAAACCGTACGTATTGCTGCCGGAGAACCACCGTTTTGCCAGCCAGGGCCAGGTCTCGCTGCGCGACCTGTGCCCGGAGCCGATGATCTTGCTGGACGTGGCGCCCAGCCGTACTTACTTCGTCAGCCTGTTCAACGAACTGGGCCTCACGCCAAACATCGTCTTCAGTTCGCCCTCGATCGAGATGGTTCGCGGCATGGTCGGGCAGGGGTTCGGGTTTTCGCTGTTGGTCACCCGGCCGCATTCGCCCTACACCTACGACGGCCAGCGCCTGGTCATGCTGGACATCACCGAGCCGGTGGCGCTGTCGGGGCTGGCCGCGGCTTGGTTGAAGCGTGTACAGCTGACCAAGCCGGCGCAGTTGTTCGTGGCGTTCTGCCGCGAAGAGCTGGCGAAGTTCCAAGATCTGCAGCCGCAGCGCGGTGCCTGACGCCGTTCAGAACCAGCGGTCATTCTTCTTGCGCCCGCGGGTCAGCGCCGGCAGGATCAGCCCCGCCAGCAGGCCCGCGCCGGCGATGCTGCCACCGTAGACCATGTAGCGCATCATCACCTGTTTGTTCTCATCGCCCAGGCGCGCCTGGGTGTCGCGCAGCTCCGACTGGCTCTGGTCGTATTGCTCGTTGAGCGCCTTGTTGCGTGCCTCCAGCTCGTCGATCAGCTTCTTGCGCGAGTCCAGGGTTTCCTGCATGCCCTGCACGCGGTTTTTCCAGCTGTCGTCGATGGTCTTCAGCTGGCCGGTGAGCTCTGCCACCTGCGCATCCAGCAGCGGCAGCCGTTCGTTCTGGCCGGGAACCGCCTGCAGGTCCTCGCTGAGGATCCACACCACATCGCCATTCTGGCCGCGCACCTGGCTGTACTTGCCTTGGCTGCCAAGCAGGGTCAGCTTTTGCCCGGACTTGAGGGTGCCGACAATGCGATGGCCGTCGGTCGGCCCGCTACGCACATAGGTGCTCAGGCTGTCGCTGACCCAGCGTGCGTCGCTGGCGGCCTGTTCGGCATGCACGGGTGCGGCAAGCGCCAGCAGGGCGGCGATCAGGCTGCCGCGCAGGGCAGGGAGGGCGGAGGCGGTTGGGCGGGAATCGGGCATGTTGGTCTTCGCTGCAACGGAGAAAAAGTAGGCCGGTGACTGGGCCGATGAACCGGTCGGTGAGTTGACCGTCAGCGAATGACCTTTTTTTTGTCAGCAGGTTCACTGCCTGGCGTCGGAAATGTCTGCAGGATGTTGCAGCGCCCAGGCCGTGCCCGGGCGCTGCGCGTACGCCAGGCCACCACCCGCGCCACGGCGTTCGAGTCGGACCTGGACGAAGTGCGGCTGATCGTCGAGTACCCACTGTCGAATTCACCTTGGTAGCTTTCCTGCTCCTTTGGTTTGGGTGAATGTTTTGCGCCCGTTGGGTGAGGCAAGTCAGTCAAGTAATTTGGGGCCGCTTTGCGACCCTTCGCGGGCGCGCCCGTTCCCACAGGGGATCGCGCATTACTTGAGTTCAGCGCCAAACCTGTGGGAGCGGGCGCGCCCGCGAAGGGCTGCAAAGCAGTCCCTATAACGCTTAGTAGCCGTTACCGCTGCGCGGGTTCAGGTGTCTGCGGTTTCGCTCGCAGCCTGCGCCGTCTTGACCGACGCCTTTTTCTCCTGCACCACGATATAGAACTCTTCCCCATGCTTCACCGCCCCATACAGCACGGCTTTTTCGATCAGCTCGTTGCCGCGCAGCTGGCGCAGCATCATCGGGTCCTTGCGCAGGTCGCGGTACAGCGCCAGGCAAAGCAGCACCATCACCACCACAAACGGCAGGGCCACCACGATCGTCAGGTTCTGAAGCCCGGTCAGCGCTTCGCCAGGGTCCCGTGGGTCGCCGATCGCCAACATGATGGCCGCGACCGTCCCGGTCAGCGCGCCCCAGAAGATCACCGTGCGCCGCGAAGGTGCAGTGGTGCCGTGCTCCGACAGCGTGCCCATCACCAGCGACGCCGCGTCGGCGCCCGAGACAAAGAAGATGCCCACCAGCACCATCACCAGCACTGACGTCGCAGAGGCCAGTGGGTAGCTGTCCAGCAACTGGTACAACGCATGGTTGCTGTTGACGGCCCCGTTGGCCAGCTGGAAAGCACCTTCGCGCAGGGCATCGACGGCCGCGCCGCCGAAGATGGTGAACCACACCAGGCTGACCAGGCTCGGCACCAGCAGCACGCCGGTAACGAACTGGCGGATGGTGCGGCCACGGCTGATGCGGGCAATGAACATGCCCACGAACGGCGTCCAGGAAATCCACCAGGCCCAATAGAACACTGTCCAGCCGGCCAGCCAGCTGTTCATCTGCTCGCCACCGCTGGCGTTGGTACGGGCCATCATTTCCGGCAGCATCTTGATGTAGATGCCGAGCGAGGTCGGCAGCAGGTTCAGCATGAGCAGGGTCGGCCCGACCATGAACACGAACAGCGCCAGCACCAGGGCCAGCACCATGTTGATGTTGGACAACCACTGGATGCCCTTGCCGATGCCCGATACCGCCGACGAGACGAAGGCGATGGTCAGCAGGGTGATGATGGAGATGTAGAACAGCTTGCCAGGGCTTTCGATCCAGCCGTTGTATTCCAACCCGCCGGCGATCTGCAGGGCGCCCAGGCCCAGCGAGGCCGCCGAGCCGAACAGCGTGGCGAAAATTGCCATCATGTCGATCAGCCGGCCAAGCGGGCCGTTGGCGTGCTTGCCGATCAACGGCCGGAAGGCCGCGGAAATCAACTGTGAGCGGCCCCGGCGGAAGGTCCCGTAGGCGATGACCAGGCCAACGATGGCGTACATGGCCCAAGGGTGCAAGGTCCAGTGGAAGAGGGTGGTCGCCATCGCGACCTGCATCGCTTCGCTGGTCTGCCCGCTGGCCGAGCCGGGCGGCGGTGACACGTAGTGCGACAGCGGCTCGGCCACCCCGAAGAACATCAGGCCGATACCCATGCCGGCACTGAACATCATCGCCACCCAGGACACCGTGCGAAACTCTGGCTGTTCGCCATCACGGCCAAGCGGTACCCGCCCGTAACGGCTGGCGGCCAGCCACAGCACGAACATCACGAACAGGGTGGAGGTCAGTACGAAGAACCAGCCAAAGTTGAGAATGACCCACGATTGAGCGGTGGAGGCACTGCGCGCCAGGCTGGCCTGGTTGATGAAGCCCCAAAGCACGAAAGCGATGGCCAGGATGCTGGTGAAACCGAAGACCACCCAGTCCAGCTTGCCCTCGAAGCGCCGGTCCTGGCGGGCTTCTGCGGTTTTCGAGGGGTCGGTAACGCCAAGGTCGAGTGTTTCGTTGATGTGTTCCTTTACCATGAATGCTGAGGCCCCTGTGTGGCTTGCCTGTTCGTGCAGGCTTGTAGTTGTGTGAGCTACCGAGGGCGTTGGCGCCTCGGCCGGGTGGAGTGCTGGCGGGATTATCCTGCGCGGTCGGCGCCGGCACCTGTCCCGATAGCGTCCTGGGGCTGCCCTTGCGCGACTTGGCAAATACTTTTAGTTCTGGGGGCATTGGCCCTTTCTGTCTCGGCTTCTGGTACGCTGGTGAGCATTACCCGGGGCCGCACATCAAGCACCGTAGAAGCGCTGTCGCGTGCGGGCCCGGCCGTACCAGGAAACGGAGATTCGTAATAATGGCCACTGACCGTGTGAGCCTGATTCATTTCGATAAACTGAGCATGAGCCCTGCCGCAGCCGAGCGGTTCCAGCATGCTCTCGATGCGCTGGAAGCGCTCAAGCTGCAAGACCGTTACGTTTACCTCATCGCGCCTTACCTTGGGGATATCGCTGACGCTAGCGACGCCGACCAATTGAAGACGGCCTTGGAACAAGGCCTACGCGTTGTCGACGAGCTGGTGGCCGCCTACTCGGTCAACAAGGTCAAGGCCGATGAAGTGAGCAAAGTGTTCAAGGATGCTGGCGAGCGCGCGCGGGCCGAATTACCCGGCTGAACAGCATATGGCCAAAGACATCGACAACCCCTGCGTTTCGCTGTGCCAGCTCAACAGTGAGCTGTGCGTGAGCTGCGGCCGTACCCGCGAGGAAATCCGCAAATGGCGGGGCATGAAGCGCCCCGAGAAGATGGCGACCGTGCAGCGGGCGGCCACGCGCATGAAGGCCATCGCCAAGAAGGCGGCCAAGCGGCAGGTCAGTTAGGCCCTGCTGGCAGCCCATCAGCCCCCACAGGGGGCGCAAAGCATGAGGTCTGCACTGCTCCTGTGGGAGCCCGGCTTGCCGGCGATGGGCCGCACTCCTTTTTTTGCCCATAAAAGGTCCGCTAGTCGGCCTCTGATGGTCCAGACTGTATGCAGCCCCACACCTGATGCAGCCGACCAGCATTGCTCAAGCCATTGGTCACCCAGCGGGGCGGCGAAGTTACAACTGCCGAGGGTCGTTGATGATCAAGCGTTGCCTGCGCCACGCCTTGCCCTTGTTGTGCCTGATGCTGCTGCCCCTGGCGGCGGTAGCCGATGACACATGCCGGCGGCTGACCGCCACCGGTAACCCGGAATACCCGCCTTACCTGTGGCGCGATCCGCGCAACCCGCAGCAGTTGATGGGTGCCAATGCCGATTTGCTCAAGCACCTGGGCAAGCAGCTCGGGCTGGAGATCGACGTGGTTTACGCGGGGCCGTGGTCACGCGCGCAGGAAGAAGTGCGCACTGGTCGGATCGACCTTCTGGCCGGGTACTTTCGCACCGAGGCGCGGCAACAGCACATGGACTTCATCGAGCCACCGTTCCTGGCCACCCCCAGCGTGGTCTGGGTGCGCCAGGGTGACGCCTTTGCCTACCGGCAATGGGCGGACCTGAAGGGCCGCAAGGGCGGTACGTTGGTGAACAACAGCCATGGCCAGCAGTTCGACGAGTACGCGCAGGCTCATCTCACGCTCGAAGCGGTACCCACTGCTCGCCAGGCGTTCGAAAAACTGGTGCACAAGCGCAGTGCCTACGTGGTTTACGAACAGTACCCAGGCATGGCCCTGGCGCGCACACTGGGTATTGGCGGTGCCGTGCAGGTACTGCAGCCACCGGTCTCCAGTGAAGGGTTGTACCTGGCCATTTCGCATAATTCACCCTGCAACCAACCACAGCTGCGCGCAGCACTGGCCCGGGAGATGGCCAGGATCGTGGGCGGAGCCCTGCCGCAGCAGTTGTTGAAGCAGAACATGGAGCAATGGCAATGACAGGTCGTGCGCCGGCCGTTGCTACAGCGCGTGGGCCAGCTGCTCGGCTTCCTTGGCGTTGCTGACGTTGACCGCGCCAGGCAAATGCACATCATTTTTTGCCGCCAGCAGCTCGGCCATCACGCTGACGGCGATTTCCGCCGGGGTCTTGCTGCCGATATAGATGCCTATCGGTCCATGCAAACGCTGCAGCGACGCTTCGCTTTCGCCGAAATGCTCGATCAGCCGCTCACGGCGCAGTTGGCTGTTGCGCCGCGAGCCGATGGCGCCAATGTAGAAGGCCGGGCTGTGCAAGGCTTCGAGCAAGGCCAGGTCGTCCAGCTTGGGGTCATGGCTGACGGCAACGATGGCGCTGCGCACATCCGCCTTGAAGGCACGGACCACATCGTCTGGCATGCCTGGCAGCAGGGTAACGCCGGGGATGCTCCAGCCTGCCGTGTATTCCGGGCGCGGGTCGCACAACGAGACACTGAAGCCGTTGAACAGGGCCATGGTTGCGAGGTACTCGGCCAGGGCGCCAGCACCGATTAGGAGCAGGCGGTAACCAGGCCCAAGGGTGCTGCACAGGCGCTGGCCATCAAACCTGAACAGTTGTGGGGTAGCGGTGGCAACCAGGCTGGCAGCACCCGTGTGCAAGTCGAGTTCGCGACACATCAGGTTGCCGCTGTCCAGGCTGGCCAGCAGTTGTTCCAGGTGCGACAACGCGGGCGCGAACTCCAGCACCAGTTCAAGGGTGCCGCCGCAGGGCAGGCCGAAACGGTGGGCTTCGTCGGCGCTGACGCCGTAGCGCACCACCTGCGGCTGGCCGCTGGGCATGCCGGGGCCGCCATAGGCGCTGGTGTAGCGGTGGATCAGGTCGTCCTCGATACAGCCACCGGATACGCTGCCAACCACCCGGCCATCGCTGCGCAGCGCCATCATCGAGCCGACCGGGCGCGGTGAAGAGCCCCACGTACGGGCGACCGTGGCAAGCAGGGCGCGGTGGCCGCCGGCAAGCCAGTCGCGGGTGGTGCGCAGCACCAGCAGGTCGATGCTTTCCATGGAAACTCCGTTACAACGCTGTCGAGAAGGTTGGCTCAGGCATGCCCCCTTCAGCGCATATGCAAGATGATGGGGCTACTGCTGGCCGGGTCGGTGTGCCCGCGCAACTTGCTTACCGCCTGCGCGTCCACCGCGCCGCCCTGGTTGCCCCAGGCCGAGCGCACGAACGTCAGCACTTCGGCGATCTCCTTGTCCCCCAGTTGCTCGCGAAAGGCCGGCATACGGTAAGCATCAGGCACTCCAGCAGACACTACCCGCTGTGAACCGTTCAAGGTGATATTGATCGCCGACGCGTCTTCTTTGGCCAAAGCCGATGTAGCCCCGGCCAGTGGTGGCATCGATGGCGCCTGGCCCTTGCCGTCCAGGCCATGGCACGACGCGCAGCGGGTCACGTAGGTGTGCGCCCCGGGGGCGTCCAGCCGCTCGGCAGCCGACACCGCCTGGTACTGCCAGGGCGCGCCATCGCGCTGAGGGTCACCGGGCAGCGAATTCAGGTAATGGGCGATGGCGGCCAGGTCGTCGTCAGTCATGAACTGGGTGGAGTTGTTGAATGCCTCGGTCATCGAACCGAATACCACGGCATGGCGGTTGCGGCCGGTCTTGAGGAACTGGGCGATTTCCGCTTCGCTCCAGCGCCCCAACCCGGTGTTGTGGTCCGCACGCAGGCTCGGTGCATACCAGCCATCGAGCAATGCCCCGGCCAGGTACGCTGTGCCGCTGTCGTCCAGGGCCTTTTCGTTGAACGCCAGGCCACGCGGCGTGTGGCAACTGCCGCAGTGGCCAGGGCCCTGGACGATGTAGGCACCACGGTTCCACTGCGCGTCCTGCCCCGCCTGGGCGGTGTACGGCGCAGTCGGGGCGAACAGGCCGTTCCACAGCGCAATGGGCCAGCGCAGGTTCAGCGGCCACGGGATATCGCTGGGCAGGTTGGCTTGCTTGGCCGGCTGCACGCCGTGCATGAAGAACGCATACAGCGCCTTTACATCGTCGTCGCTGAGTTTGGCGTACGAGGGGTAGGGCATGGCCGGGTACAGGCGCCGGCCACCGGGCGCCACGCCGTGGCGCACGGCGCGGTCGAAGTCCGCCAGGCTGTAGGCGCCGATGCCAGTGTCGCGATCGGGGGTGATGTTGGTGGCATGAATGGCCCCCAGCGGGGTGGCCATTTGTAGCCCGCCGGCGAACGGTTGGCCCTCTGGCAGGCTGTGGCAGGCGACGCAGTCGCTGAGCCGGGCCACGTATTCGCCACGGCTGACCAGCGCTGCGGCGGCGGTATCCGCCTGCGCGTCGGTGAACGGCGAAGCGGGCTCGCGGGTGACATACCAGGCCAGCAGGCCCGCCGCGATCAGGCACGGCAGCGCCAGCCAACCAGCGGTTCTTGCGAAGCGATGGGTCATGGGGCAATCCTCGTGCGTCAGCTGAAGGTGTGGCGGCTCATTGGCAGGCTGCGTACGCGCTGGCCGGTCAGTTGCGCCACCGCGTTGGCCACTGCCGGCGCGACTGCGGGCAGTGGCGGTTCGCCAATGCCGCCCATTTTCGCCCCGCTTTCGACAATGCGCACATGTACCCGTGCCATGCGCGAAGGCGGCAGGATCGGGTAGAGGTCGTAATTGCGCGCGCGCGGCTTGCCATCCACGTACACCGCTTCTTCCACCAGCGTCTGCGACAGGCCCAACGCCACCGCCCCATTGACCTGGTGCTCGATGATGGCCGGGTTGACGATACTGCCGGGGTCGATGGCCTGCCAGATATCGTGCACCTTGACCTGGCCGTTCTCCATCGACACTTCGGCGATGACGGCTGCGTGCGAGCCGAAGGGCGAGGCCATGGCCACGCCACGGGCCCGCTTGCTGCCATCTTCGGCGGTGAACGGCCCGCGCTTCCAGCCCCCGGACAAGTCGGCGACCGCGTTCAGCAGGGTGGTCAGCCGGGGGTTGTCGCGCAGCAGGTGCAGGCGCAGTTCGAACGGGTCCTTGCCACCTTTGTCGGCCAGTTCGTCTAGAAACGACTCATAGAAGAAATCGTTCAGCGAGTTGCCCACCGAGCGCCAGTAGCCGAGCATGGCCGGACCTTTGACATAGACCTGGGCAATGCGTTTGTTGGCGATGGCATAGGCCTTGCCCGACAGCCCCTCAAGCGCGGTGGGGTCGACCTTGTCGCCCTGCTTGCCCGCCAGGGCCTCGGTCGGGCCTTCGGTGGCGCTGACCGCTTCGATGGCCACCGGCAGGCCGTCGGCATCGAGCCCAGCGCGGAACTTCACCACGGCGACCGGGCGCAGTACATCACGCAGAAACTCTTCTTCGCGGCTCCAGATCAGTTTGACCGGCCGGCCCACCGCCTTGGCCAGGGCAATGGCCTGCGGGTAGGGGTTGGCCGATTCGTACAGGAAGTGGCGGCCGAAGAAGCCGCCCAACAGTGGCGAGTGCAGGTTGATCTGGCTGGTTTGCAGGCCGGTGCGTTGGGCGATGTCGTCGCGGAACATGTCCGGGGCCTGGTTGGGCAGCCAGACATCCAGCGTGCCATCGGCATTGAAGCGGGCAAGGGCCGACGGTGGCTCCAGCTGGGCATGGTTCAGGTACTGGTTGTGGTAGCTGGCCTCGACCCGGGTCTTGGCATTGGCCAAGGCACCCGCTACATCGCCTTCGTTTTCTTCATCGCGCGCCGGGCCATCGACCGTGGCCAGGTGCTCGCGCCAGCCGTCGCTGGAAAAATCAGCCGGCATCGCCCGCAGGGTGCTGTCGGCGGCTGGTTCTTGCCAATCGACTTGAAGGGCTTCGACGGCGCGCTTGGCGTGCCACCAGCGTTCAGCGACCACCGCTACCGCCCCTGGCAACTGATGCACCGAGTGCACGCCGTTCATGGCCTTGACCTGGCCTTCGTTACGCAGGCTGCCAACGGTCATGCCCAGGCGCGGCGCATGCTGTACGGCGGCGTGGAGCATGCCGTCCACCTTGATGTCGATGCAGTATTGGGCTTTGCCGGTGGATTTGTCGTAGGCATCCAGGCGCCGAACCGGCTTGCCGATCCAGCGGAACTGGCCAGGGTCGCGCAGCTTGACGCTGGCCGGATCGGGTACCGGCAGGTCCATGGCCCGCCCGGCCAGTTCGCCGTAAGGCACCGAGCGGCCGCTCATGGTATGTACCACGTTACCCGGGGTGCTCGACAGTTCGGCCACCGGCACCCCCAGTTTTTCGGCGCCAGCCTGCAGCAACATGGCCCGGGCGAGGGCGCCCAGGCGGCGCATGGTGGGGTAGCTCATGCGTACCGACATGCTGCCGCCGGTAATCCGCATGCCGTTTTCCATCACCACATAGGCTTCGCCGGGTGGCGCGCTTTCGACCACGAAGTGCGCGGGGTCCACGTCCAGCTCTTCACCGACGATCTGGGCCATGGCGGTGAACGGGCCCTGGCCGCCTTCAATGAACGGGCTGAGCAGGCGCACCGTACCGTCTGGGCGAATTTCCAGAAACGCCGGCACTTGGGTGCCGCGTTCTGCTGTGGCCACGGCGGCGGCTTGCACCCGCGGCACGCCCACCGGCAGGCCGAAGCCCAGCACCAGTGCGCCCACGGCAGTGCCGGCGAGGAAGCGACGGCGTGACAGGTTGACCGTTTCGCCGTGCTGCAGGGCGAGCAGTTCGGCAGGGGTATCGACGGGTGTGTTCATCAGGCCTGCTCCCCTTGGGCCAAGTCGTGCATGGCGGCATGGATGGCGTTGTAGGTGCCGCAGCGACACAGGTTGACCATGGCTGCGTCGATCTGCTCGGCGCTGGGTTTGGGCGTGTGCTTGAGCAGCGCGGTGGCCGCCATCACCTGGCCGGACTGGCAGTAGCCGCACTGAGCCACCTGGTGGTCGACCCACGCCGTGACCACCCGTTGGCCGACCGGGTCGGCTTCGATCGCTTCGATGGTGGTGACCTCGCGGCCGACCACGCCGGCCACCGGGGTGACGCAGGCACGGACCACGTTGCCGTCGACCAGTACCGAACACGCGCCGCACTGGGCCAGGCCGCAGCCATACTTGGTGCCGGTCAGCCCCAGGTCATCGCGGATCACCCACAAGAGGGGCGTGTCGGCGTCCGCCTCGACCTGGTAGGTCTTCTGGTTGATGCGTAGTTCCATGGTTCACCTGCCAGTCATCGGTTGTTGTCGCGGGGTCATGTCGGGTGGGGAATACATTGTTCCCCGGTGGGGAAACGCTAGCACAGGCCAGCGGCCACCGGTTTGAACCGGGTGGCAGGTTCAGAGAATCAGGCAAGTAATCCGTTGGAATGCGCAACTGGGCAGCCAGGCAGGACGTGCGCGGTAAAAACCCGGATAATGCCGGCCAATTTCGTCTTGCACGCTTAAATCACGGTAATCCCGCATGGAAATCAAGGTTAACTTTCTCGACAATCTGCGCCTCGAAGCGAAGTTCGACGACTTCACGGTGATCGCCGACCAGCCGATCCGCTACAAAGGCGATGGTTCGGCCCCGGGCCCGTTCGACTACTTCCTGGCGTCTTCGGCCTTGTGTGCGGCTTACTTCGTCAAGCTTTACTGCCAGACCCGCGACATACCGACAGAAAACATCCGCCTGTCGCAGAACAACATTGTCGACCCGGAAAACCGCTACAACCAGATCTTCAAGATCCAGGTGGAACTGCCCGAGGACATTTCCGAAAAGGACCGCCAGGGTATCCTGCGTTCCATCGACCGCTGCACGGTGAAGAAAGTGGTGCAGACCGGCCCGGAGTTCGTCATCGAGGTGGTCGACAACCTCGACGCCGATGCGCAGGGCCTGCTGATGCCGGTGTCCGATACCAGCACCTGCATCCCCGGCAAGGACCTGCCGCTGGAGCAGACCATCGCCAACATGTCGGGCATTCTCGCCGGGCTGGGGATGAAGATCGAGATCGCCTCATGGCGCAATATCGTCCCCAATGTGTGGTCGCTGCACGTTCGCGACGCGCAGTCGCCCATGTGCTTCACCAACGGCAAGGGCGCTACCAAGGAGGCCGCACTGGCCTCGGCGCTGGGCGAGTTCATCGAACGGCTGAACTGCAACTTCTTCTACAACGACCAGTTCTGGGGCGAAGACCTGGCCAATGCCGCGTTCGTGCATTACCCCGACGAGCAGTGGTTCAAACCCGGCCCGCGCGACGCGCTGCCGGCCGAGATTCTCGATGCGCATTGCCTGGAAATCTACAACCCCGATGGCGAACTGCGCGGCTCTCACCTGTACGACACCAACTCGGGCAACACGGCGCGCGGGATCTGCTCGCTGCCGTTCGTGCGCCAGTCTGACCAGCAAGTGGTGTACTTCCCGTCCAACCTGATCGAAAACCTGTTCCTCAGCAACGGCATGAGCGCTGGCAACACCCTGGCCGAGGCGCAGGTGCAGTGCCTGTCGGAAATCTTCGAGCGGGCGGTGAAGCGTGAAATCCTCGAAGGCGAATTGTGCCTGCCGGATGTGCCGCACGAAGTCCTGGCCAAGTATCCGGCCATCCTTGCGGGTATCCAGGGTCTGGAAGCGCAGGGCTTCCCGGTACTGGTCAAGGATGCCTCGCTGGGGGGTGAGTTCCCGGTCATGTGCGTGACCCTGATGAACCCGCGCACCGGTGGCGTTTTCGCCTCGTTCGGTGCCCACCCAAGCCTGGAAGTGGCGCTGGAACGCAGCCTTACCGAACTGCTGCAGGGGCGCAGCTTCGAGGGCCTGAACGACCTGCCGCAACCGACCTTCGAAAGCCATGCGCTGACCGAACCGAACAACTTCGTCGAACACTTCATCGATTCCAGCGGGGTGGTGTCGTGGCGTTTCTTCAGCGCCAAGGCCGACTTCGAGTTCGTCGAGTGGGACTTCTCTGGCCACGGCGCAGACTCCAACCAGCAGGAGGCGGCCACGCTGTTCGGCATTCTGGAAGACATGGGCAAGGAAGTGTACATGGCGGTGTACGACAACCTGGGCGCCACAGCCTGCCGTATCCTGGTGCCGGGTTATTCCGAGATCTACCCGGTCGAAGACCTGATCTGGGACAACACCAACCGCGCCCTGGCGTTCCGTGCCGACATCCTCAACCTGCACAGCCTCGACAGCCGCTCGCTGAAACTGCTGCTCAAGCGCCTGGACAACTGCGATGTCGATGACTACACCACCATCACCACGCTGATCGGTGTGGAGTTCGACGAAAACACCGCCTGGGGCCAGCTGACCATTCTTGAACTCAAGCTGCTGATCTGCCTGGCCGTGCAACGTTTCGAGGAGGCCAAGGAACTGGTCGAGGCGTTCTTGCAGTTCAACGACAACACCGTCGAACGCGGCCTGTTCTACCAGGCGCTGAATGTGGTGCTGGAGGTGCAACTGGATGACGAACTGGAGCTGGGCGACTACGAGGCCAACTTCCGCCGCATGTTCGGCAATGCGCGCATGGACGCGGTGCTGGGCTCGGTTGACGGCAGCGTCCGCTTCCATGGCCTGACCCCGACCAGCATGAAGCTCGAAGGCCTCGACCGGCACCTGCGGTTGATCGAGAGCTACAAGAAGCTGCATGCGGCGCGGGCCCGCTTCGCCTGATAGCGGCTTTAGACAGCGCTGAATGGCGCTGGCAAGGCATGCAGCATGTCGGGCAAACCCGCCCCGGAACTGCTCAACGCCTTGCCAGCGATATAGCCAAAGGTCATGCCCGGCCCCAGGGTAATACCGCCGCTCGGGTAGTGCCCGCCCATCACGCTGTGCATATCGTTGCCCACCGCATACAGCCCGGGAATAGGCTGCGCCTGCTCGTTCAGCACCCGGGCCGCCGCGTCTGTTGCCAGGCCGGCAAACGTTCCAAGGCTGCCGGGCAACAGCTTGACCGCGTAGAACGGCCCGTTCAGCAGGGGCCGTAGCGAGGGGTTGGGCCCGTGCAACGGTTCCCCTTGGGCGCGGTTATAGGCTGACGCGCCTCGGCCGTAAACGGGGTCCAGGCCTTGGGCCGCATGCTGGTTGAACGCCGCCACCGTGCACTGCAACTGCGCCGCATCGATGCCACAGCGCTGCGCCAGTTGGGCCAGGCTGTCGCCCTTGTGCAAGTAGCCACAGCGTTGGTAGATGCGGGTGGAGAACGGAAAGGGTTTGGCCCAGCCAATGCCATAGCGCCGTTGCGCGGCATGGTCGCAGATCAGCCAGGCCTGCGCCGGCTCGCCCTGCGGCGTGGCGGCGAACAATGCATTCATGAAGTCGTGGTAGCAGTCGGCCTCGTTGGCGAAGCGCCGGCCATCGCTGCGTACCGCAATGAAACCGGGTTTGGCGCGGTCGACCAGGTGTGGAAAGTGGCCATGACTGCCATCGCGGCGTGGCACCTGCGACACGGGTGCCCAAGCCCCGGCATGGGCACCGCAGCTATGTACCTGGCCACCGGCCTGTTCGCCCAGGCGCAGGCCGTCCCCGGTGTTTTCCCGGGGCGCGGCAGAATAATGCTGGTGACCTTGCGGCGCATGCGGCACCAGTTGCGCAATACGCTGACGATCATGCGGGAAGCCCCCGCAAGCCAGCACCACGCCACGGCGCGCATGAATCACCTCGCCGTCGGCAAACTGTGCGCCGCCGACCCGGCCTGAGCCCAGCAGGCGCGTGGCCGCCTTGCCGGTCAGCACGGTCACGCCCAGATCGAGCGCACTGCGCAGCAGGCGTGCCACCAGCGCGTTGCCATTGACCAGCTGCTGGCCGCGACGGTGCAGCAGCAGATCGCGGCCATGGCGCAGCAGCCGCCTGCCGACATGCATGGCCGCCTTGGGCGAGCGGGTGGCGTTGAAGAAGGCGGCCATGTCGGCGCCCCCGGCAATGCCCATGCCGGCCAGGCTGAGAATGTCCAGCGGCGGGCGCAGCTTGCGCAGCCAAGGCCCCAGCCGGCGCCCGTCGTAGGGCAGTGCGCACAGCGAGCGGCCGCCGTGCGCACTGCCGTCACCTGCGTGCATGTCGGGCATGCGGCTGCCGCTTTGAAACTGCACGGCAGTGTGCCGCTGGAAAAACGCCACCATTTCCGGGCCGTGGTGCAGAAACGCCCGTTGGCGTGCATCCAGTTCACTGACATGGGTTTGCGCGCGCAGGTAGCGCTCCGGGGCGTCGCCCGTCTCGACGATGCCCTCGGCAACGGCCAGCGGGTTGCGGGGTATCCACAGCCAGCCGCCCGACCAGGCGCTGGTGCCACCCAGGTGGGTGGCCTTTTCGGCGATGATTACCTGCTGGCCATGGTGTGCCGCAGTCACGGCGGCCGCCAGGCCTGCCCTGATGCAGGTGTTCAGTGCCGAGCAGCCGCGCCTCAGTGTGCCGCAAGCCGCCCGCCTGTCAGGTCTCACCCCCAGCGCTGCGCGGCGTTTTCTGCTGACCTTGGTGCATGAGGGTTTCGCCCAGACCGACAGCCGTGAGTACTGGCTTACGCCCAAGGCCTTGCGCCTTGGGCAGGCCTATGTGGACTCGGCGCAATTGCCGCGCATGCTGCGGCCGATCATCGAGCAGGTGGCGCGGCATACCCAGGAGCATGTGTCGGTAGGCACCCGCGATGGGGACGAAATCATTCACCTGGTGCGCAGCCGCTACAGCCATGTGGCGTCGTTATCGATCCAGCCAGGTTCGCGGGTGCCGATGTATTGCACGGCCGGGGGGCGGGTGTGGCTGGCCTGGCTGGGGGAGGGCGCGCAGGCCGAATACTTTGCGCGTAACGCGCTGCAGGCGTTGACGCCGTATACGCAGACTGACCCTGTGCTGCTGCAGGCCGAGTTGCAGCGGGTGAAGGCGCAAGGGTTCTGCATCGTCGACCAGGAATATGAAATCGGCATGCGCGTGCTGGGTGTGCCGTTGCTGGACCGCGCCGGCCAGTTGCAGGCGACCCTGACCATTACCACCCATGCCTCACGCTTGAGCATGGATGAAATCCGCTTGCGCTATCTACCGGCACTGTACGAGGCCCAGGCATTGTTGCGGCCGGTGCTGGGTTGAGCCCAGCACCGCAGGCCGCCGGGTCTACAGGGCGTCGGCCATAACTTGGTCTTCGCCCAGGAAGCCGCCACTCTGGTGCTGCCACAGCCGGGCGTAGGTCCCTTGCTTGGCCAGCAGTTCGGCATGGGTGCCTTGCTCGATGATGCGGCCCTCATCCATCACGATCAGCCGGTCCATGGCCGCGATCGTCGACAAGCGGTGGGCAATGGCGATGACCGTCTTGCCCTGCATCATTTCATCCAGGCTCTCCTGAATCGCCACTTCCACTTCCGAGTCCAGCGCACTGGTGGCTTCGTCCAGCAGCAGGATCGGCGCGTTCTTCAACATCACCCGGGCAATGGCAATGCGCTGGCGCTGCCCCCCAGACAGCTTGATGCCGCGCTCGCCCACCAACGTGTCGTAACCACTGTTGCCCTGGCGGTCGCTGAGCTGGTCGATGAACCCATCGGCCTGGGCATTGGCGGCGGCGGCGCGGATCTGCGCGTCGGTCGCATCCGGGCGGCCATAGGCAATGTTGTCGCGAATCGAGCGGTGCAGCAGTGAGGTGTCCTGGGTGACCATGCCGATCGCACTGCGCAGGCTGTCCTGGGTGACCTTGGCAATGTTCTGCCCGTCGATGCGGATTTCACCTTGGTCCACGTCATAGAAGCGCAGCAACAGGTTGATCAAGGTGGACTTACCGGCACCCGAGCGCCCCACCAGGCCGACTTTCTCGCCGGGGCGTATGTGCAGGGTCAAGTCGTTGAGCACCTGGCGCTCGCCGTTGTAGTTGAAACTGACCTGGTCAAAACTGACCGCGCCACCTTTGCTCACCAGCGTGGTCGCATCCGCTGCATCCTGCACCTTGGGGCCGCGGGTCAGGGTGCCCATGCCGTCCTGTACGGTACCGATGTTCTCGAACAGCGAAGTGATCTCCCACATGATCCAGTGCGACATGCCGTTGATCCGCAGGGCCATGGCAGTGATCGCGGCTACCGCACCGGCGCCGACCTGGCCCTGGTGCCACAGCCACAGTGCATAACCGCCGGCGCCCATGATCAAGGCCACGACCAGCGCCTGGTTGACGATTTCGAACAGGCTGACCAGGCGCATCTGGCGAAAGCCGGTCTGCTTGAAATCCTCCATGGCGGCACGCGCGAAATGCGCTTCACGGTTTGAATGTGAGAACAGTTTCACCGTGGTGATGTTGGTGTAGGCGTCGGAAACCCGCCCGGTCATCGACGAGCGGGCGTTGGCCTGTTCCTGCCCGACCTTGCCCAGGCGGGGGACGAAATAGAGCATGGCCAGGCCGAACAACAGCACCCAGGCAATGAAGGGCAGCATCAGTTTCAGGGCAAAACCACCGGCCAGGGCGATGATCGCGATGAAGTACACGCCGATCCCGGGCAGGATCTCGATAAGGGTGAACAACACGTCGCGTACTGCCAGTGCTGTCTGCATCACCTTGGTGGTGACCCGGCCAGAAAATTCGTCGGAGAAGAACGACAAGCTCTGGCGCAGCATCAGCCGATGGAAGTCCCAGCGCAACCGTAGCGGCAAATTGATTGCCAGCACCTGGTGCTGCACCATGGTGCGCAAGGCCACAAGCCCGACGCTGACCACCAGCACGATACCGATGCCCCACAGCACGCGGCTTTCCTCGGGGCTGACGGTGCTGCCCGCCTGCCAGGCGGCCAGCAGGTCCACTACCTGGCCAAGGAAGGCGAACAGCCAGGCCTCATAGACCGATACCCCGGCACTGAGCAATGCCAGCACCAGGATGTAACCACGGGCGCCGCGCGTACAGGCCCACATGAAGCGCAACAGCCCCATGGGCGGCGGCGGCACCTCGTCGGGCGGGAAGGGGTCGAGCCTGCGCTCAAAAATACGAAGCATGCTTGTCTCCGGGCATCTGCTTTGGCGTAACCGATAACCATACAGCACTGGGCGCAATCCGCCTGCCAATAGACACCTGCGGCGCACATTCGATCAAGCCGGCGGGCTTGACAGGTGTCTGCTTCCCCTACCATTATCCAGCCATCTCCACGCAACGGGCTTGCCAGCATGTCCATGACCAACCACGCCATCTTCGCTTCGGGCTTCAATGCCCAGGCTGGTGCGTGCGTTGCCGTTGCCAAGAAATCCAAGAAACAGCCGCTCATCTGACCGAGGCGCGCTGTCTCGTCAGGTGGGCTGACGAGACAGAAGGCGCAAGGCAACCCCGCCCCGACTCCCTCCACTCTTCGCCCTGCTGACGCTGACTTTCGGTCAACATCAGGAGTTTTTGCATGTCGAATTTCCGTGGTATCTGGATCGCCCTCGTCACGCCCATGCGCGCGAATGAAATCGACTTCGCCGGGCTGGAAAAGCTGGTGAAGCATTTGCTCGAAGAGGGCGTGGCCGGTTTTGTGGTGTGCGGTACTACGGGTGAGGCTGCGGCGCTGTCCAAGGCCGAGCAACTGGCGGTGCTGGATGCCGTGCTGGGCTGGGTGGAGCCGGGCAGGGTGGTGATGGGGTTGTCGGGTTACAACCTGGATGAACTGCTGGCCTTCCAGGCGCAGGTCCAGCAGCGGCCGCTGGGCGGGCTGCTGGTTCCCGCACCGTGCTATATCCGCCCTTCGCAAGCGGGTATCGAAGCCTTCTTCCGCACCGTCGCCGATGCCGCCCGCGTGCCGGTGATCGTCTACGACATACCTTACCGTACCGGCGTACGCATCGAGCAGGAAACCCTGCTGCGTATCGTGCGCCACCCGCGCATTGCTGCGGTCAAGGACTGCAGTGGCGACCTGGAAACCACCCTGGCGCTGATCCAGGACGGTAACGCCCAGGTGCTGGCCGGTGAAGACCTGCAGATCTTCAACAACCTGTGCCTGGGGGGCGCGGGGGCCATTTCGGCTTCGGCGCATGTGCGGGCGGACCTTTACGTGCGCATGCTGCGCCAGGTGGACGCAGGTGACTGGGCGGCGGCACGCGGTACTTTCTACCAACTGCTGCCATGGCTGAAAATGGCCTTTGCCGAGCCCAACCCGGCTGTGGTCAAGGCGGCATTGATGCTGCAGAACCTGATTGGCGATGAGGTGCGCGCCCCTATGCAGGCGTGCACGGCGGCGACCCGGGGCAAGCTGCAAGAGGTGCTGGCCGCATTCGGCGCCTGAGCCAGGGTATCTTCACGGGGGCACGGGGAGTAGCATCGGCCCCATCCGCCTTCACCGCGTCCAGGTTTTCGACCTGGAGCTGTGTCAGAAGGCATCACGCCCCCTCGACCCGGTAGCCTTGCCACAGCCATGCCAGACGGTTTCCCAGCGTTGCCCTCGCTTAACGCGCTACGTGTTTTTGAAGTGGTCGCCCGCCACCTGAACTTTCGGCTGGCGGCCGAGGAGCTGGGCGTGACCCAGGCCGCTGTTGCGCAACAGGTACGCGGGCTGGAGGCGAGCCTTGGCCTGCGCCTGTTCGAGCGCCTGCCCCGCGGCCTGGCGCTGACCGATGCGGGCCTGGGCTACAGCGCCAGCATCCGCAACGCCCTGGCCATGATCGATGAGGCGACGCGCCTGCTCCGGCCACAGGCTGCCCACCTGACGGTCAGCGTGACCCCGACCTTTGCCTCGAAATGGCTGATACCCCGGCTCGGCGCGTTTGCCCAGCTCCACCCAGACATCGATTTGCGGGTGTTGGCGACCGATCGGTTGTCGCACTTCGGCACTGACAGCGTGGATGTTGCCGTGCGCTATGGCAACCCGGACGTCGGCGCGGGGCTGAACAGTGAACGGTTGATGGAGCAGCGGATTGTCGCGGTAGCCAGCCCGGCCCTGTTCAAGGGGGCCCACGCGCCCACTAGCTTCGCGCAATTGCAAGCGTTCGTCATGCTGCACGACGCCCACGATTTCTGGCCCAGGTTCCTGGCCGAGTTGTTCCCCCAGCACGGTCAACCCAGCGCCCGGAATCTGCGCTTCAACCAGACCTCGCTGGCTATCGACGCCGCCCTCAGCGGGCAGGGCATTGCCTTGGCCAGCCTGGCCTTCGTCAACGAGGACATCGCCGCTGGCAGGTTGAGGCAGGTGTTCGACCATGAATTGCGGCTCGACAAGTCGTTCTACCTGGTATGGCCACGCAAGCTGCAGCAACCCAAGGCGCTTGGTACCGTGCTGCAATGGCTCAAGGACCAGGCCGGCCCTCGCTGAGCCGGTTCGGCTAGTGTGCGTACTTCCTTGCCCCGGCCACACACATCACCGCCCCCAGCGTGACCACCAGCATCATCCAGCTGACGTGTTCGTGCAGCAACAAGGCTGCCAGGCCAAGCCCCATGAAGGGTTGCAGCAGTTGCAGTTGGCCCACGGCCGCAATGCCACCCTGCACCAGCCCCCGGTACCAGAACACGAAGCCGATCAGCATGCTGAACAGGGACACGTAGCCAAAGCTGAACCATGCAGGGGCGCCTGCCCTGGCCAACACATCCGCGGTCGGCAGGTTGGCGATGGTCAGCAGCAGCATCAGCGGCAGCGCCACGATCAAGGCCCAGCTGATCACCTGCCAGCCCCCCAGCCTTCTGGAAAGGCGCGCGCCCTCGGCGTAACCCAACCCGCAAACCAGCACCGCCGCCAACATCAGCAGGTCACCGCTTGCCGACGCTTCGGCGCCATTGAGCAATGCGTAGCCTGCGACCAGCCCGGCACCTGCAAACGAGAACAGCCAGAACAACGGCCGCGGCCGCTCCCCGCCACGCAGTACGGCAAACCCGGCGGTGCACAGGGGTAAAAGCCCCACGAACACGATGGAGTGGGCAGAACTGATGTGCTGCAGGGCCAATGCCGTGAGTAGCGGAAACCCGATCACCACGCCCAGTGCGGTCACGGCCAACGGCAGCAAGTCAGCACGTTGCGGGCGAGGCTGCCTCAGCAAGATCAGTACGAGCGCACCCAGCAGGCCGGCGATGGACGCCCTGGCGCAGGTCAGGAAGGTGGGCTCGAAAGCTGCCACAGCCACCCGCGTTGCCGGTAACGAGCCAGCAAAGATGGCGACGCCGATAAACCCGTTGATCCACCCGCTTGTTGTTTTTTCCATGGCCATACCCTTCGTTCATTCAGGCCCCAGTACAGCACCGACAACACGAGGAAGGCCATGTACAATCCAGTACAGTTGAACCGAACTGTTATGCCTATGAAACCAGTACAGTCGAGGGTGTGATGAGCCGGAACGGAACGCGGATTGATGCGGTGATGGGCGAAATCAAATCGCGGATAGCCTCGCGAACCTATACCCCTGGTGCCAGAATACCCTCGGTGCGGGCCATGGCGCGGGCCCTGCAGGTGTCGGTGTCTACCGTGCTGGAAGCCTATGAACGCTTGATGGCCGAGGGGCTGCTCAATTCCCGCCCGGGCTCTGGCTTTTACGTCGCCGGGCCGGTCGCGCCATTGGTGCTGACCGAACTGGCGCCCAGGCTCGACCGGGAAGTGGACCCGTTGTGGATCTCGCGCCAGTCCTTGGAAACTGCCAGCGACGCGATGAAACCGGGGTGTGGCTGGCTGCCTGCCGCCTGGATGTACGAGGCGGGCATGCGCAAAGCGTTGCGCACCCTGGCGCGTTCCGACACCGTGAAGCTGACCGACTACGCCTCACCGCTTGGGCATCCGCCGCTCAGGCAGTTCTTGTCGCGGCGTTTGGCGGGGACCGGGATCGAAGCCCTGGCAGACCACATCATGCTCACCGAGTCCGGCACCCATGCCATTGACCTGATTTGCCGCTTTCTGCTGCAGCCGGGTGACACGGTGCTGGTCGACGACCCGTGCTATTTCAATTTCCACGCCCTGCTCAAGGCACACAGGGTGAACATCGTCAGTGTGCCCTACACGCCGGCAGGCCCGGACATCGAGGCGTTCGGTGCTGCCTTGCGTGAGCATGCGCCACGGTTGTACATAACCAATGCCGGGATTCACAACCCGACCGGCGCCAGCCTGTCGCCGGTCACGGCACACCGGCTGCTGAAGTTGGCCGACAGCTCCAGCCTGGTGATCGTGGAAGACGAGATTTTCGCGGATTTCGAGGCCACACCGGCGCCTCGCCTGGCGGCCTTCGACGGGCTTTCGCGGGTCATCCAGATCGGCAGCTTTTCCAAGACCATCTCCGCCTCCATTCGCTGCGGCTACATTGCTGCGCGTGGTGAATGGATCGAGAGCCTGGTCGATCTGAAGATTGCCACCACCTTCGGCGGTGGCCGCCTCGGTGCAGACATCATTTACCAGGCCATTACCGACAGTGGCTACCGCAAACACATGGAGGGTGTTCGCCAACGCCTGGCCCAGGCAATGACCACAACGGTCGCCAGGCTGCGCGCCCTGGGCATCGAGCCTTGGATAACGCCCCAGGCAGGCATGTACGTGTGGTGCCAGTTGCCCCACGGTAAAGATGCCGCCACGCTGGCCAAGGCCTGCTTGAGCGAAGGCGTGGTGCTGGCCCCTGGCAATGCATTCAGCCAAGCCGGTACTGCCGGTGATTTCCTGCGTTTCAACGTGGCCCAATGTGCAGATGACAGAATCTGGGACGTGTTGGCGCGGGCGTTGCGCGGTTGAGAGGTCTAGGGCCCGGCGCCATCCCCGTTGCCCGGCCGGGCGGTGACCCGTAAGGTTCAGTGGCATCTGCTTCATCAGGTCGCAATGCCAGGTTCATGCTGTGGCGTTCGGATTTTGGATTATCGTTTGGCGCAATCGCCAGTCATGGATCAAACGAATATGAGCGATACCCTTCAGGCCGACCGTAGCCACTGGGCTGTTTTCCTGATTTTTTTGCGATTGGGCCTGACTTCGTTTGGCGGCCCCGTCGCACACTTGGCTTATTTCCGGGATGAATTCGTTGTGCGTCGACAATGGCTAAGCGAGCGCAGTTATGCGGATTTGGTCGCCCTTTGCCAGTTTCTGCCCGGGCCTGCAAGCAGTCAGGTCGGCATCGCGCTTGGGCTGAGCCGCTTGGGCTATGGCGGTGCACTGGTTGCCTGGATGGGCTTCACCCTACCGTCGGCGATTGCCTTGATCCTCTTCGCTCAGGGCCTGGCCAGCTATGGCGATGCGGTGCCCACTGGCGTGTTGCACGGTTTGAAGGTGGTGGCGGTGGCGGTAGTCGCACAGGCGGTATGGGGTATGGCGCGTAATGCGTGCACCGATGCACCGCGTATGGCCATCATGGCGGCAGCCACTTGTTTCGTGCTGCTGCTGCCGTCCGCTTTAGGGCAAGTGGGCGTCATTGGCGTTGCCGCACTCATCGGTCTATTGCTGTTCAAGCCCCAGCCAGGGGCATGCCATGATTCACTGCCCATCAGCATTCGCCGTCGCGCAGGCTTATGCTGGCTCGCCTTGTTCTTGACCTTGCTGCTGGGCCTGCCGCTCCTGGCAACGTTGTTCCCCGGTCAGATGCTGTCGATGCTGGACGCTTTCTACCGTTCGGGCTCGCTGGTCTTCGGTGGCGGGCATGTGGTGCTACCGCTATTGGAGGCGCAAGTCGTGCCATCTGGGTGGGTCGACAAAGACGCATTCCTGGCTGGCTATGGCGTGGCTCAAGCCGTCCCAGGGCCGCTTTTCACCTTCGCAGCCTACCTTGGCGCCTCGATGAACCAGGCGCCCAGCGGCTGGGTGGGGGGCCTGAGCTGCCTGGTGGCGATTTTCGCGCCTGCGTTCCTGCTCGTTGTGGGTGTCTTGCCGTTCTGGCAGCGGCTGTTGCGCAACAGCGGCACCCAAGCGGCACTGCTGGGCATCAATGCGGCAGTGGTAGGGCTATTGCTTGCCGCCTTGTATCAGCCCGTATGGACGAGCGCGATTCGCGCCCCACATGACGTTGGCCTGGCCCTTGTGGCGCTGGTTGCCTTGATGTTCTGGAAATTGCCGCCGTGGCTGGTTGTACTCGGCAGCGGTGGCCTGGGCTGGCTGTTGGATATCGCCCTGACAGGCTGATTGCTGATGTCTGCAATCGCGGGGGGATTGCCCGGAGCGTTGCGTCACTGCCCCGCTGGCCTGAAAACATAAATCACCGAAAGGTGCTTGACCGTAGAGAACGATCGTTCTACATTGGCCCCATGAGCAGACCAACGATAGATCACAGAGACCAGATCTTGGCGACCGCCGAGAAACTCATCTACGAAAACGGGATTCATGCAACGGGCATGGATTTACTGGTGAAAACTTCGGGCGTGTCGAGAAAGGGCATCTACAACCACTTCGCCACCAAAGATGATATTGCCGCTGCGGCCTTGGGTGCCCGCGACGTACGCTGGATGCAGTGGTTCAGGACTGAATGCGATAAAGCAGCCACGCCATACGCTCGCATACTGAACATGTTCACTGTGTTGAAAGGCTGGTTCGAGTCGGATGGTTTTCGCGGTTGTGCATTCATCAACACGGCAGGCGAGGTCGGGGACCCTGAAGACCCCATCCGCCAGATCGCTAAGTTGCACAAGCAGAAACTCCTGGACTACACGCTTGAACTGGCTGAGCAATTGAATGTTCGGCAACCGTTGGTCTTGGCCCGGCAGTTGTTTGTCCTGATCGAGGGCGCGATCACCACGGCGCGTGTCATGGGGGATTATCACGCTGCTGATGATGCCATGGAAGTTGCGCAACTTTTGCTGAAAGAGTTTGCGCCCTGACGTTTGAATGCCTGAAGTTGTAATCACACTTTGCTGCCCAACTCGACTGGAGACATGATCATGTCCAATGCCCAAGCTCGCCCGCCACTTCCACCTTTTACCCGTGAAACAGCCATCGAGAAAGTTCGACTCGCTGAAGATGGCTGGAACAGCCGTGACGCGGAGAAAGTCTCGCAGGCCTATACGCTGGATACCCAATGGCGTAACCGCGTTGAGTTCGCCACCAACCGCGAAGAAGCGAAAGGTTTCCTGACCCGCAAGTGGAAAAAAGAGCTGGATTACCGCCTGATCAAAGAGCTCTGGGCGTTTACCGATAACCGCATCGCCGTGCGTTACGCCTACGAGTGGCATGATGATTCCGGTAACTGGTTCCGCTCCTACGGTAACGAGAACTGGGAATTCGAAGCGGATGGCCTGATGCACCGTCGCTTCGCCTGCGTTAACGATATGCCTATCAAGGAAAGCGAGCGCAAGTTCCACTGGCCATTGGGCCGCCGCCCGGATGACCACCCTGGGCTGAGCGAGCTCGGGCTGTAAGTGATCTTCCGCCTGAGCGTCTTCGTTGGCGAGCTAGCCCTGCCCACAGAACGCATCAGGGCTCACGGTTGTTTGCCAGAAGATTTGCAGCCGGTGCGAGGGGCCGCGGCGAGTGGCTTAGCTTCTCGCTGATCAATGCGCCGAGCTGCTCAGCCTGGGCAGCGCTGGCGCAATTGGTGAAGCTCAGCAGCAGCCCTGAACGGCGGGGAAGCGCCAGATGCCAGCGCGACAGGGCCTGTACCGCGATCCCCTTGGCGAGCAATTGCTCCGCCAGGAGGGTGTCACTTACCCCCTGCGGCAGGCGCAGCAGCAAATGCATGCCGCCTGGAGACCGCTCGACATGCCAACCTTTGGGCAAGCTCCGCTCCAGTGCGCCGACGGTCAAGGCCCGGCGTTCGTTGTAGAGCCGGCGCATACGTTGGATATGACGGGTGAAGTGGCCCTCGGCAATGAACTGCGCCACCAGGGCCTGGGTCATCGAGGGTGAACCGCCGGAAAACAGTGCGTGGGCGACCCGCTCGAACGCTGCAACCTGAGCCAGGGGCACCACCAGGTAGGCCAGGCGGATACCGGGGAACAGCACTTTGCTGAAGGTGCCCGCATACAGCACCCGCCCATTGCGATCCAGGCTGGCAAGCGGCGGGAGCGGGCGGCTGACATAGCGGTACTCGCTGTCGTAGTCGTCCTCCACGATCCAGGCCCCGGTGCTGGCGGCCCAGTCCAGCAGCAGTTGCCGTCGCGGCAGCGACAAGGCCATGGACAGGGGGCTCTGATGGCCCGGTGTGACCATGGCGACCTGCGCCGCCCTGGCGTTGGCGATAGCCTGCTCGACATTCATGCCCTCGGCATCCACTGCCACCCCCTCCAGTTCAAGCCCGAATTGGTGCAGTACCTGGCGCGTGACGGGATAACCCGGGTCTTCAACCCAGGCACGCTCGCCGTTGCGCAACAACGTCTGCGCTACCAGCGACAGGCTGCTGCGCCAACCGCTGGTGATGAACACCTGCTGGGCCGTGCAAGCGATGCCCCGTGACATCTGCAGGTACGAGGCAATCGCGCTGCGCAGTGCTGGCAGCCCAAGGGGCGGCGGGTAGTCCAGGTCACCCGGCTGCACCCCGCGCAGGTAGCGAGCACCCAGGCGCGCCCAGATCTTGCGCGGGAAGGCATCCATCGCCGGCAAACCCATTTGAAATGGCAAAAGCTGTGGCGGGCGCCGCAGGGCGTCCGGGTCCTCGGGACCGTCACTGGCCGGGGGCTGCCCTGTCGCCGCGGCTGCGGGCGGGCGCAGCTCAGGGTTGACCACGGTGCCTTTCTGCTTCAGGCCCAGCAGGTAGCCCTCACTGGTGAGCAACGAATAGGCAAGCTCGACGGTGCCACGTGCCACCCCCAGCTCCTTGGCCATGGCCCGCGCAGACGGCAAGCGGTCACCCGGCGCCAAGGTGCCTGCTGCTATCGCGGCGAGCACACGGTTGTAGAGTTGCCGGTAGAGCGGCGCGGCGGAGCGCTCATCGAGCGGTGCGAAGGATGGAGAAGAAAACGTCATCATGGCCTAGTTCATATACCCTTTCTTGGCTCATTCAAATGGGTTGAACGTGGTTCATCATAGCCCCGTCACCCATCGAGCGAGCTTTGCCACCATGACGTTCACCCCGGCCCCCTCAGTACCGCGTGAGCCTGACCTGGCTGATTCGGACCTGCGCTATCTGGACGGCGAGAATGACCTGCATCTCGCGTTCCCGGTCATGCAGCAACTGCGCCCGCACCTGGCTGGCGAGGCCGACTTCATCGGCCGCGTCCAGCGTATGCGCGCTGAAGGCTATCGGCTGCTCGGGGGCTTCGACTCAGGCCAACTCGTGGCGCTGGCAGGTTACCGCCTTCAGGAAAACCTGGTCTACGGGCGGTTCCTGTATGTGGACGACCTGGTCACCGCCGAAACGCAGCGTGGCCAGCAGTGGGGCGCACGATTGCTGGCTGCCTTGCAGCGGTTGGCCCAGGCCACGGGGTGTGCGCGCCTCGTGCTCGATACCGGGTTGGCCAATACCCGCGCCCAACACTTCTATTCCCGTCAAGGCCTGCACAACAGTGCCACGCGCTTCCAAAAACAGTTCGCTGCGCCTTGAGCGGCAGCACGTCTCTCAACGAGGTAACTTCATGACGTCGTCAGAGCAGCCCAGGGCGCCTTTGCGCATTCTTCGCCTGATCGCCAGCCCGAACGGTCAGGCATCAGAAAGCTTCAAACTGTCCCAGCACATTCTGCTCGGCTTGGCCGTGCAGGCTGGCAGACGCGGTATCCAGGTCACCGATTTCGACCTCAATGACCTGGCGCCCGTCGACGCCGGGTATGCCCAGGCCCTGGCCAACCCAGGAGGGCCTGAAGCCGTAGCGCAAGACGGCACATTGAACCGTTCCGACGAACTGATTGGCCAGTTGCAGGCCTGCGACCTGCTGCTGATTGCCACGCCAATGCATAACTACAGTGTGCCAGCACCGCTCAAGGCCTGGATCGATCACGTGGTACGGGTCGGCATCACGTTCCTGAGCACTGCGGCAGGCAAGGTGGGCACGGTGGTGGATCGGCCGGTTTATGTGGCTGTAGCCTCCGGGGGCTACATCAGCGGGCCGAATGCCCGCCAACCCGACTTTCTCCGGCCATACCTGTCCGCCGTACTTGCCACGATTGGCCTAAAGCAGGTCAATTACTTCACCCTCGAGGGCACCGCCAGAGGGGCGGAGTTTCTGCAAGCGGCCAGGGCTGCTGCACAGGCTGAAGTGCAAGGGTTCTTCGCCGCGTCTTCCAAGCCGCTACCGCAGGGGCAACACGCATGAGAGGAAGTGACCCGGGTCAGTGAGACGCACGTATCGGACGATGCCTACGCCGCCGCGTCGGCCGCGTTCACAGAAAAAGATTTGGTCGAGCTCACCGCGGCCATTGCCGCGATAAACGCGTTCAACCGCATGGGTGTCAGCTTCCGCTTGCGACCGGCCGCAAAAGCGTGAGGGTTGGTGGCAGGGGTTCAGGCCTGTAGCGGCGACCTCCTGCCCGTGATGCTTAAAGCGTACCGATGCGAGCCAGCGCTTGCTGCAGCTGATCGCGTTGCAGCGTGTCGAAGGGCAGGGCGAAGAATGCTTCGCAACGGGCTGTTATCCGCGCCAACGTGGCGTGGAAAGCCGCGTCGACGGTCGCTGCATCGCCCTCTACATCGGACGGGTCCTCCAGGCCCCAGTGCGCCTTCAGTGCCGTGCCGAAGTACACCGGGCAGGCTTCGCCGGCGGCCTTGTCGCACACGGTGACCACGATGTCGGGCGGGCACCCCTCGAATGCCTCGTTACCCTTGCTGCTCAGGCCCTGGGTCGAAATGCCGGCCTGCTGCAGGGTGGTCAGGCTGCGAGGCAACACCTGGCCCTTGGGAAAACTGCCGGCACTGACGGCTTCAAAGCCGTCAGGCGCCAGGTGATTGAACACGGCCTCGGAAAGGATGCTGCGGCAGCTGTTGGCCGTGCACATGAACAGAACTCGCATAGGGGCTCCTCCGCTTGCTGGCGGACTATCAGAGGCTAAGGCGCAGTGCCAAAGCCGAAAGGGTGATCAACAGCACGGGCAGGGTCAGCAAAATGCCGACCTTGAAGTAGTAACCCCAGGTTATCCGCACGCCTTTGCGCGCCAGCACATGCAGCCAGAGCAGTGTTGCCAGGCTGCCGATAGGGGTAATTTTCGGGCCCAGGTCGCAGCCAATCACATTGGCGTAGATCATCGCCTCGCGCACCAGGCCTTGCGCTTCGCTGGCCTGGATCGACAACGCGCCGACCAGCACGCTGGGCATGTTGTTCATGACCGAAGACAGCAACGCTGCGATCAACCCGGTGCCCAGGGTGGCACTCCACAGCCCTTGTTGAGCCAGGCGGTCGAGCAGTTGGGTGAGCATGTCGGTCAGGCCGGCATTTTTCAGCCCGTAGACCACCAGGTACATGCCGAGCGAGAAAATCACCACCTGCCAGGGGGCCTCGCGCAGCACGCGGCGGGTCGCAATGCGCTGCCCGCGCGCGGCGACCGCGAACAGTAGGGCGGCACACACGGCTGCCACTGCACTGATCGGGATACCCAGTGGCTCAAGTGCGAACAGGCCCACCAGCAACGCCAGCAACACCCAACCCCCGACCGTGAAGGTGGCACGGTCGTGGATCGCTTCGCCGGGCGTTTTGAGGGCTGCAACGGTGTAGTGCTGCGGTATGTCACGGCGAAAGTACAGCGACAGTACCACCAGCGTCGCGGCGACGCTGGCCAGGTTCACCGGCACCATCACCGAAGCGTACTCGGCGAAGCCCAACCCGAAGTAATCGGCCGAAACGATGTTCACCAGGTTGGAGACAACCAGCGGCAGGCTGGCGGTATCGGCGATAAAGCCGGCGGCCATGACGAAAGCCAGCGTCGCAGCCGGCGAGAAACGCAGTGCCAGCAGCATCGACATTACGATGGGGGTGAGGATCAGCGCCGCACCGTCGTTGGCGAACAATGCCGACACGGCAGCACCGAGGAGTACGCAAAAGGCGAACAGGCGGTAGCCGCTGCCATTTGCCCAGCGCGCCACATGCAGGGCTGCCCATTCGAAAAACCCGGCTTCGTCGAGCAGCAGGCTGATGATGATGACGGCGATGAACGTGAACGTGGCGTTCCAGACGATGCCCCAGACCGCCGGGATGTCGTGCAGCGAAACGGCACCTGTGGCAAGGGCGATGACCGCGCCGAGCGCGGCGCTCCAGCCAACGCCAAGCCCTTTGGGCTGCCAGATGACCAGGGTAAGGGTGAAAACGAAGACTGCAATGGCGACCAGCATAGGGTTCTTTCTCGTTGTTGATCAGCAGCAGGCAGAGCCCCGGACAGGGCGGCCATCCATGTTCTGCAGGCGTTGGGTGTTGTGTGCCAACCATTGCTCGTTGGCCTGTAGCGTCGCCTGCAGAACCGCATTGACCCAAGTGGGCAGGTCCGGGTTGAGGCGGTAATACACCCATTGCCCCTGGCGTCGGTCCAGCAACAGGCCACTGCTGCGTAGCTGGGCCAGGTGGCGGCTTATCTTCGGCTGGCTGTCGTTCAGCGCGCACATCAACTCGCAGACGCAAAGTTCACCCAGCCTGGCGATCAGCAGGGTGGCGCGGGCACGGGTTTCGTCGGCCAGGCATTTGAACACTTCAGGTGGGGTAATCATGGCAGGGTCTTTACATATGGAAATCCGAATATACGTATTTCCATATGTATTGTCCAAGCGGATTTGTGAGCTGCCGCCGCGGCCGCGCCTTGTCATTTGCCGGGGCTTGAGGCAGGGTCGAGGGCAATGACGTCTCTGCCAAAGGAGCCAGCCCATGTCAAAGCTTTATCCCAGTGTCGACCCCGAGGGTTTGATCGAGTACTCGGTGGTGTACACCGACCGCTCCCTCAACCATATGTCACAGGCATTTCAGGGCGTGATGAAGAACATCTCCGGCACCTTGAAACAGGTGTACAACGCCCAGGGCGTGGCCGTGGTGCCGGGCAGTGGCACGTTTGGCATGGAAGCAGTGGCGCGGCAGTTCGCCACTGGCCAGCAGTGCCTGGTGATCCGCAACGGCTGGTTCAGTTATCGCTGGAGCCAGATTCTCGAGATGGGCAACATTCCGGCGGCTACCACGGTGCTGAAAGCCAGGCCGGTGGAAACCGGGCGCCAGGCAGCCTATGCGCCACCGCCGCTGGATGAAGTGCTGGCGGCGATTGCGGCACACAAACCGCAGGTGGTCTTTGCCCCGCATGTCGAAACGTCATCCGGGATCATGCTGCCCGACGACTACCTGCGCGCGGTGGGTGAGGCCGTGCATGCAGTGGGCGGCTTGTTCGTGCTGGACTGCATCGCCTCCGGCGCGGTGTGGGTCGATATGCACACATGCGCCGTCGACCTGCTGCTCAGCGCCCCGCAGAAGGGCTGGAGTGCTTCCCCATGCTGCGCCTTGGTGATGTTCAGTGCCCTGGCCCTGCAACGCATCGAGCAGACACAGAGCAGCAGTTTTGCCTGCGACCTGAAAAAGTGGCTGCAGATCATGCAGGCTTATGAGCAGGGCGGGCATGCCTACCACGCGACCATGCCTAGCGATGCACTGGCAAGGTTCAACGGCGTGATGAACGAGATGCGCGCCTACGGCTTCGACGCACTGCGGGCCGAGCAACAGGCCCTCGGCAAGCGGGTGCGCGCCCTGTTGACCGGCAAAGGCATCAAGAGCGTGGCCGCCAGCGGTTTCCAGGCCCCGGGTGTAGTGGTGAGCTACACCGATGATGCCGCCATCAAGAACGGCAGCAAATTTGCCGACCACGGGCTGCAGATCGCCGCTGGGGTGCCGCTGCAGTGCGATGAGCCGGCAGATTTCCAGACTTTCCGCATTGGCCTGTTCGGGCTGGAAAAACTGCAGCATATCGAGCGCACCGTCAGCACGCTGGAGCAGGCGCTGGAGGAGGTGCTGGCGGAATAAGGCTTCCCGCCAACCCTTGCAGCCAAGCCGCGTCGCTATTGTCGTCGCCAGACCTCGCCTTGCTCGCTAACCACCCAAGGCTTGTCAGCCGGGTCGATGCATACCCCGCCTACCCAACGCTGAGCAGGGCGCTGGTCGAGCCAGTGGCGCTGGCCGGCCAGCACCTGTTCGGCGAGTGCGGTCAGCCGTAATGGCCGATGGGCCCAGGCGTCGCCCGGGCCTTCGCGCAGCAGCGGGTGGGGTGTATGGAGCAACGGCTGCAGGAGGGCATGGAACATCATGTCGCCCAGGTAAGGGAGCGGCTCATCCTGCTGCATCAGTTGGGTAAACACGCGTCCGGCTGGCAGCTCCCCATGCGATGCCAGAACGCGCAGCAGCAGGCGTTCGGTCAGGCTCAAGCCGTCGCTGGGGCCAGGCAGCTCTTGCAGCTGGCGCGCCAGTGCCCGGCCCAACAGCGGCAAAGGCCGGTGCTGGCGGCCAGCGAGGGCGGCCCAGGCTTGGGGTTCAGCGGCGGTGTAGGCAGCCCAAGCCTGGCGCGCCAAGGTCAGTGCATCCTCACCCAGCGCGCGACGTTGTGGCCATAGCCAGGCCAGCAGATCCGGGGCCAGTTGGCCGATACCGATGAAGCGCTCTACGCCAGGGACCTGGTCGATTTCGATCAGCTCCAGGCGTCGCGGCAAACAGGGCAGGCTGGCGAGCACGCGGATCAGGAACAACTGGTCGTAAGCGTCGGCTTCGCACCACAGCACCAGCTGACTGTCGCCGTTCAAACCGGCCAATGCGGCTTGCTGTGCAGCCTGGCGCGGGGCGACAGCCTCGGCGCTGAGGTTGAACGCTTGCTGTATGAACGCGCCGCGCACCGGCCAGTACCGATCTTCTGGCAGGGCCGGCACCGGCCCCATCACCATGGGGTCGTCGAACATCTGGAAAGCGCCGGCAAACCCCGCAACCCGCAAGCTGTGGGCAATATCGTTACCGCAGCGCCAATGCTGCACGGCGGCTTCGTCATCGGCAGCGAAGCCAGGCTGGCGTGCGGCGAACGCTACGGCATCGGCATGCGCCTTGAGCTTGGGCCAGCTGGCGAAGCCGGCTTCGCGGGCCACCAGCCATTGGGTATCGGCAAGGCGATAATGGGGGCCAGGCAGGCCAAGGGTGCGCAACTGTTCCCGGGCGTCGTCGGCCTGGTGGTGCTTCAGGGCGTTGAGCAAACGCTTGGCGCGTTTGCGCAAAGCGGCAAGATCGAGCAGGCCATGGTGGCGGGATGCATGGATGGTGGGCATGCCAACTCCTTTGAGGCTCGGTCCGCCGACAAGCCTGGAGCTGGTATGGAAACAGGTTATCGCATGGCTCGGGTAACCCCTTTGCGCGGACCGCAGGCGCAGCCAGCGCCAGGGCTCGACTTTAACCGCATCGCGGCTTGGCTGGCAAACCCAGGCTTTCCCTGCCAAGCCCGCCAACGCATGCGCTGCCAGGCACCGCGCGAGTTGCTTGGCGAGGCCCCGCATGCAGGCAACATCTGTGCGGTTACCGCCCACAAGCATGCCTGAGCCCCTCAAGCCGGCGCCGCGCCGCTCCGATAGCAGCACACCCACCGTCGAATCACCGATCAGAAGTGGTGCCAACCAGGAGTACTGCCCGCATGCTTGCCAACTTGAAGATCCGCACCGGAATGTTCTGGGTATTGTCGCTGTTCAGCCTGACCCTGCTGTTTTCCACCCTCAGTGCCTGGCGAGCGGCGGTTGGCAGTGACCAGCAGATCACCGAACTGGACCAGACTGCGCACCAGTCGGACCGCTTGAACAATGCCTTGCTGATGGCCATCCGTTCCAGCGCCAACGTGTCGTCGGGCTTCATCGAGCAACTCGGCGGCCACGACGACAGTGCTGCCAAGCGCATGGCACTGTCGCTCGAGTTGAACGAAAAAAGCCAGAAGCTGGTCGACGAATTCGTCGAAAACAGCCGCGAGCCGGCCCTGCGCACTTTGGCGACCGAGTTGCAGGCGACCTTCGCCGAATACGCCGCCGCGGTGGCCGGGCAGCGTGAGGCCACCCGCCAGCGCTCGCTGGAGCAATACTTCAAGGTCAACGTCGACGCCGGTAACGCCATGGGCCGGTTGCAGGCGCTACGTCAGCAACTGGTTGGCGAATTGGGCCAGCGTGGCCAGCAGATCATGCTCGAATCCGATCGCCGCCTGGCCCGTGCGCAGTTGCTCAGCCTCGGCCTGCTGGCGCTGACCTTGGCCCTGGCAGCCCTGTGCTGGGGCTTCATCGCCCAGCGCGTGCTGCACCCCCTGCGTGAGGCCGGCCAGCACTTTCAGCGTATTGCCGGGGGCGACCTGAGCATGCCAGTGCAGGCACAAGGCAGTAACGAGATCGGCCAGCTGTTCCACGAGTTGCAGCGTATGCAGCAAAGCCAGCGCGACACCCTGGGCCAGATCGGCCGCTGTGCCCGGCAACTGGACGAAGCCGCCACTGCGCTGGACGCGGTAACCGAGCAAAGCGCCAAAAACCTGCGCCAACAAGGCTTGGAGCTGGAACAGGCAGCCACTGCCGTGACCGAAATGACCACCGCCGTGGAGGAGGTTGCACGCAATGCGATCAGCACCTCGCAGACCACCAGCGAGTCCAACCAGCTAGCCACGCAAAGCCGCCGCCAGGTCAGCGACAATATCGACGGCACCGAGGCCATGACCCGCGAGATCCAGACCAGCAGTACCCACCTGGAGCAGTTGGTGGGGCAGGTGCGCGATATCGGCAAGGTGCTGGAAGTGATCCGCTCGGTCTCCGAGCAAACCAACCTGCTGGCGCTGAACGCCGCCATCGAAGCGGCGCGTGCCGGGGAGGCGGGCCGCGGCTTTGCCGTGGTGGCCGATGAAGTGCGTACGCTGGCCTACCGCACGCAACAGTCGACCCAGGAAATCGAGCAGATGATCGGCCGAGTACAGGCCGGCACCGAAGCGGCAGTGGCGTCGATGCAGGCCAGCACCCACCGTGCGCAGTCGACCCTGGACGTCACCCTGGCCTCGGGGCAGGTGCTGGAGGGTATCTACAGTGCGATTGGCGAAATCAACGAACGCAACCTGGTCATCGCCAGCGCCGCCGAAGAGCAGGCGCAGGTTGCGCGCGAAGTGGATCGCAACCTGCTGAACATCCGTGAACTGTCCAACCATTCGGCGGCCGGGGCGCATCAGACCAGCGCTGCGAGCAAGGCACTGTCGGGCCTGGTGGGGGAGATGACGACCTTGGTCGGGCAGTTCAAGCTTTGAACGCCTTCGGCCCTGAACATTTACGAGCCTCGCAGAGATCGAGCGGCCCTCGCGCAGCGCTCGGTCTCTCGGCGCGCGCCTGTCATCGAAAACTCAGCCGACATTTCCTACGTTACGCCGGGAAGTGCTGGACTTCTCGCAGAATCGGTTCCCCGCTAGCGTTCATGTCTTCAGTTTGCCGGAAGACAAGGACCTCTTCATGCACCACCCACCTCAAGGCCGCGGGGCCTTCTGTTGCTACCGATTTCGCCTGAGCGCTGAGCAGCGCCGGAGTGCTGCAGTCGCTCGACAGCCTTGTCTCAAGGTGGTAGCCGGGAGTCCGCATGCCTAGCCAGTCCGATCTGCGGTTCAGCTTCGAGGCCTTGGCCGGCCGGGTTGAGTTCGAAGTGGTTTCATTCGAACTCGAAGAGGCCATCAGCGCGCCGTTCCAACTGCACCTGGAACTGATCAGTTTCGACGCGGATGTCGACTTCGGCCTGCTGCTCGACAAGCCTGGGCTGTTCACGGTCTGGCGTGGCGAGCAGCCGCTGCGCCATGTGCACGGCCTGGTCAGCAGTTTCAGCCAAGGCGAGACCGGCATGTTTCGTACCTACTACCACGCGTTGATCGAGCCGCAACTGGCCCGCGCCAGGCTGCGTTCGAACTGGCGCATCTTCCAGCACAAGACTGTGCCGCAGATTATTGAACTGATGTTGCAGCGCCAGGGCATCAACCGCTTCGAAATCAAGAGCCTCGGCGAGCATCAGGTTCGCGAGTTCTGCGTCCAGGCCGGTGAAACCGACCTCGACTTCATCGCCCGGCTGGCAGCCGAAGAAGGCTTTGTCTACCGCTTCGAGCACACGCCACAACAGCACCGCCTGGTCATTACCGATCGGCTGCTGGCGTTTGGCACTATCAGCCGCGGCGCGGTCCGGGCCGATGACCTGCAAGCGGTAGATGAGGGTGATATCGACCCCGACCACGTGCTGTATCACGCCAACAGCGGTGGTGATCAGGCCGTGCCGTGCCTGCGGCGCCTGCGTTACAGCGAGCAGGTCCGCAGCACCCGGCAGGTGCAGCGGGACTACACCTTCACCCACCCGCGCTACCGCCAGGAGCATCGGGCCGCTGACAGCAGCATCCCCCATCAAACGCTGGCCTACGAGCGTTTCGACTACCCTGGGCGCTACAAGCGGGACGCGGTCGGCGTACCGTTCACGGCCACGCGCCTCGCGGCGCTGCGCCACGACGCGCATGTTGCCGAGGTGCAGGGCGATGATGTACGCCTGCAACCAGGGCTGAGTTTCACGCTTGTCGGGCACCCGCGCGAAGACCTGAACGTGCATTGGCGGCCGATCCGCGTGCACCATGAAGGCGTGCAGTTCACCAGCCTGCAGGAAGAGGCAGGCAGCGCCGACCAGGGCACCCGCTACGTGCAGCGTGCCATGCTGGTGCCGGGCACCCGCGAATGGCGCCCGGCCCCCCTGGCCAAACCCCGTATCGATGGCCCGCACATGGCCACCGTGGTCGGCCCGCCCGGCGAAGAGATCTACTGTGACGAGTGGGGCCGGGTCAAGGTCAGTTTTCCCTGGGATCGGGAGAGCAAGGGCAATGAGTTCAGCTCTTGCTGGGTCCGGGTTTCGCAAAGCTGGGCAGGCGGCAGTTGGGGCTCGATGGCCATCCCGCGTATTGGCCAGGACGTGATCATCCAGTACGTCAATGCCGACCCCGACCAGCCGCTGATCATCGGGCGTACCTACTGCGGTGATCAGCTTCCGCCGTATGACCTGCCGGAGCACAAAACCCGCATGACCATCAAGAGCCAGACCCACAAGGGCAATGGCTTCAATGAGCTGCGCTTCGAGGATGAACTGGGCAGGGAGGAGGTGTTCATTCATGCCCAGCGCGACTACAACACGGTGGCCGGCAACGACGAAACCACGCGTGTCGGGCGCAATCGGCTGGAGCAGGTGGGCAATGATCAGCAACTTAGCATCGGTAACCACTATCGCCAGGAAACCGGGGGCAACCACAACCAGTTCATCGGGCAGAACTGCCAGGTCGAGATCAAGCATGACCTGACGCACCAGGTCGGTAACAACCGCAGTGAAGCGACCCTGGGCTGTCAGCAGGTTCTCGTCGGCAAGGACAGCGCCTTGGTGGTCAAAGGTGCGCAACGGGTCGAAGTCGGCAACGGCATGCAGCAGCGCACTACGGTGTATCAGCTGCATGCCAGTGAGCGCATAGAGTTGAAAACCCCAGGTGGCTGCATCGTGCTGGACCGGCGCGGTATCACCCTCAATGGCCAGACACTGAACCTGATGGGGCAAACCCAGGCGACTGCGCAGGGGGCAGGCAGCGCTACGTCGCTGACATTGACGCCGAACGCTGCCAGCACCTGTGAGGGAAAGCTCTGATGACGGCTGATGAACTGGCCCACGTGATCGAACAGCAGCATGCGCCCACCCTGTACAGCTATGTGTTGGTCGACCCCCTCGCGCCCGAGGACAAAGGCGATCCAGCCTTGCTCGCCCAGCTTCGCGAGGCATTGGGGGCGAGCGCTTTGATGCGTGTACCCAGGCCCGACCTGGTGCATGTGCCACACCTGCATCCTGTACTGGTATGCCTGGCTGTGCCCGGTGCGCTGCCCAGCCGCGCAATATTGGAATTGACCGCCCGGGGAGCCGTGCGTGGGTTGTTTCAGCCAAGGCGCTACGTATGCGGCTGGGTGTTCAGTGAACAGCCAGCGGCCGACATCGCAGCTCACCTCAGTTGCTTGTGCCGGTTACCCGACAACCCTCCTGAGGTATGGGTCAGTCGAAGCTTGTTTGGCAAGGGGGGCGAAGTTCCTAACGTTCGTTGGGATTCGGTCGAGTGGGCAGATATAGCCATAGCGGAGCTTAATGCTGAAACTCTTGGGCTTCAAATTGGACTGAATTTTGACTCGGTTTTGGTCAGCGATATCGCAATACGCAAAGTTGGTGGGTTGGCCGGCTTGGTTGTTGAGCAAAAACTAAAATTTCAAATTAGGTTGCCCCGGTATGATGAGGTCAATTCAGGGTGTGATTGGGCGTTACTAGTACATCGCGCAGGTGATGGTGAGTTTCCTGGCTGCCATAGTGGAGAGTTGGTAGCATCCGGCAGCTATGATTCTGATTGCCCGGAGCTTCTCAACCAAACAAAAAAGTTTTCAAATTGCTCTGCTCCACGTTTCCGGACTATCGGACCGATGTTTCTCTGATGTTAAGTATGCATACGCATCCAGAATACGCGCCGTCATTAGAATTGACTGGTGTGATAGCGCTAATGCCGACCGCTGGTGCGCACACCATTAAATCGGCCACACTGACGGTTGCGTATTGGCCAGATAAAAATATTTCAAGCGCACGCCTCGAAAGTCGGGTGCAGGCGGAGAATGCATGAGCGTCAAGCACAGACCATTAGCATATCGGCAATTGGGTTGGAGGTATGATCTCCCTCATGTTGGAGAAGAGCCCATGGTCAGTGGGTGTCTGGACAGGATCAAACCCCCACCCAACTATTACGATGCGATCTATCTGGAGTTGCCAAGGCAGTCAGTCAGCTTGCGAGGCGTTGTAGCATTATTGGGTGTGCCATCGATGCTGCTCTGCTTAGGCGTGGCGCTATGGTTGTATTGGGGGTTGCTGGTTGAAGGGTTTACCCATGATTGGGTCACCAATGTCTTGACTGTGATATTTCCTGTCCTACCGCTGTGGGTGATCCTTTGCTTTATCAAGTTGGATCTGGCTGTTCCAAGAGACGAGCCCATTCGCTTCAATCGGTTACGCCGAAAATCTACCTCTATCAATTCAGATTTCATTACATGTATTTATTCAGCCGCAGACACTGGGGCGTCAAACCCGTTGCCTACAACTGGGATGACGTTACCGCCGAGGTTTACCGAATCTACGCCCCCGGCCACGGCGGTCTGATCGAAAACGTCATGCTGTCGGTCCGTAACCCGGAAACCAACGAAGTCATTGACCGCGTGTTTTTCAGCCACGACCTCTACCACGGCGAGGGCTACTGGGCCATCGCCAGACTGTTCATGCAGCAAGGCCCCCAGGCCCTCCCGAAGTTCGTACACCCCGCCCGCGACTGGAATGATGATGATGGTCTGAGCCACATGCACTGCCTGGCGCCGAGGGTTCACTGGCCAGTGGCGATTGATCGCGAATCACGTACCGCACCGCACGCAGGCGAAGCGCGATGAAACCTGTTGTGCTTGTCGGTCATCGACATCTCTGCCCATTGCATGGCGCTAACCAGGTCGAGAGCGGGAGTGCTGGGTATACATTCAACGGCAGCGCAGTGGCCAGGGTGGGGGACCGGACTACCTGCGGTGCGGTAATCGAAAGCGGGGCCGAGCACTTCCTGATCGAGGGGGCTGCTGTCGCGCGCAAGGGGGACAGGACTGATCATGGCGGCGTGCTGGACGAAGGCGATGCAGGCTGGTTGCTGGAGTGAGGCGATTTGCGCGCACGGTATGGCTGGCGTGCATCACCGCCCAGTCTTGCTGATCTTTTTGCCGGCCTGCGCAGCCACTTCCAGCGCCTGGCCGTCCCGCTGCTTGCCTTGGCGTGCCAGGCCCTCGAGCTGGGGTATCAGCATGCCTTCCGGCAAGTGCCTCCAGAACCGCCCCGGCATGTGCAGGCGCAGGGCATCAGGGTTGAGGCGGGCAGGGTTGCACGTATGGCGGTAATAGGTACGCCACAGCTCGGCCCCTGGGTCTTCGGCACTGCGCGCCCACTGCCGCCATTGCGCCGGGCAGCGCCGTTGATAGTCGAACCCGGCACCGTCGAAGCGAATGCCATCCTGAGGCGTAGCGATCAGCCAGCGCAACTTGCCCAGGCGGTCGGCGAAGTGCGCACTGGCGCTCTGCAGAACGTCATGTGCCGGCTCGTGGTAAGCCACCAGGTCCAGTTGCAATTGCCCAGCCACCACTTCGGGTAGCGGCACGAAGCGGACAAAGGCATGCAAATGATGGGCTTCGCGCGTTACCTGCTTGATGCGCCGTTGCAACTCACTGCCCAGGCGGTCCCCCGCCAGCATTGCGGTGCGGTCGCCGTGGGCGACACGCCACAGCACTTCGTACAGCAGGTTCCAGCGTTGCTCGCCACGGTAGCGAGAGGCCAGTTCCAACTGACCCAACAATTGGGCCGGGACTTTGGCCCGGAAGGGGCCAGGGCCGGTAGGCAGCGCTGCGGGTACAGCCAGCAAATCCGACATGGGGCCCTGGTTCCAGGTGATTTCCGAAGGGTCGATGCCATGCCCCAGTAACACCCGCGCCTGTTCACGCCATGTGGCGAACAGGTCGTCGCAGTCGAGCGCAATCACCCCCACAACCCCATTTGCACCGGTGCCTGCGGTTCGCGCAGGCGTGCACGCAGCAAGCCGCTGCGCAGTTCGGCCTGTGCCGGGCGGTAATCGCTGGTGACGATGAACGGGCGCGCCTTGTCCAGCACGCAGCGCAGCTGAATCAGGTCGTCATAGCGGATACGCCGTTCCCGGCGCAAGGCCACCAGGCGCTGCACGCTGCGCAGGCCTATGCCGGGGATGCGTGCCAGCAGTGCCGGCTCGGCGCGGTTCACGTCCAAGGGGAATACCTCGCGGTTGGCCAGCGCCCAAGCCAGCTTGGGGTCGATGTCCAGTGCCAGGTTACCGTGCTGGCCCAACAGTTCACCCGCCTTGTAGCCATAGCCCCGGAGCAGGAAGTCAGCCTGGTACAGGCGGTGCTCGCGCAACAGTGGGGGTGCGGCCAACGGCACGCTACCTGGGCTGTCGGGGATCGGGCTGAACGCGGAGTAGTACACCCGCTTGAGGCCGTAACCCTGGTAAAGCGATTCGGCATTGCGCAACAAGGTGCTGTCATCGGTGCTGTCGGCACCGACGATGACCTGGGTACTTTGCCCCGCCGGGGTAAAGCGCGGTGCCCTGGGCTCATTGGCTATGGCTAGCTGGCCCTGGTGAATGACGCCCATGGCCTGGCGAATGGTGTGTGCCTGCTTTTCGGGTGCCAGGCGCTTGAGGCTGTCGTCGGTCGGCAGCTCGATGTTGACGCTGAGCCGGTCGGCCAGGCGCCCGGCTTCTTCGATCAGCAGCGGGTCGGCGTCGGGGATGGTCTTCAGGTGGATGTAGCCGCGGAAGTTGTGTTCTTCGCGCAACAGTCGGGCCACGCGAATCAGCTGCTCCATGGTGTAGTCCGCCGAACGGATGATGCCAGAGCTGAGGAACAGGCCGCTGATGCAGTTGCGCCGATAGAAATCCAAGGTCAGGCGCACCACCTCTTCCGGGCTGAAACGTGCCCGAGGCACGTTGCTGGAGCGGCGGTTGACACAGTACTGGCAGTCGTACAGGCAAAAATTGGTCAGCAGCACCTTCAGCAGCGACACGCAGCGGCCGTCGGGCGTATAGCTGTGACAAATACCCATGCCGTTGGTAGCACCCAGGCCATCGCCACCGCGCGAATTGCGCTTGGGCGCGCCGCTGCTGGCGCAGGAAGCGTCGTACTTGGCAGCGTCGGCCAAAATACCGAGTTTGGCGATGAGTTGCATGGGGGCGTCTCGCTGTACTGAATATTCATACAGTATTTTGAGATCTTCCGGATTGCAAGAAGTTGTTCGCCATACCCGACTACTTTCGTCGGAAACATCCCTATTGCTGGGCCACGGCCCACAGCTGCTGGCGAAGCCAGCGCCGCAAGGGGTCGGCATGGGTACGCGCATGCCAGATCTGCATCACCTCCACGGGCGGCAGTTCCAGCGGTAGCGGGAACATGCGCAGGTCCTGGTCACGGTCGATAGCTTCGAGGGCCAGCGAGCGCAGGCAGGTCAGAAGCAGGTCGGTACCCCGCAGCAAGCGCATGGGTGCGATGAAGCTGGACAGGCCTGCCACCACCCGGCGTTGCTTGCCCTGGCTGTGCAGGGCGCGATCAACCAGCCCATCAAGGTCACCGGTCAGGGTGGTGAGCAGATGGTCGCTGGCCAGAAATGTGTCCAAGTCCAAGTCCGAGTCCAAGCCGCTGGCCAGGCCCGGATGGCTGCGCGAGGCAAGGACTACGAACTGCTCCCTGAGCAGCCGCTGCTGGTGGAAAGTATCGGGCAAGTCGGTGTAGAAGCCGGCGACAGCCAGGTCACAGGTGCCTTTTTCCAGCGCTTCTCGGGGTAGCATGCCGCGGGTGTTGTGTGTGATCAGCGTCAGGTTGGGCGCTTGGCTGCGCAGTATTGGTAACAGCCTGGGCAGCAGTGTCTGCTCCACATAATCGGTGCTGTACAGGTGTACGCGGGCAGGGCGGGAGAGAAAGTCTTGCCCCTCGCAGCGTTCATAGAAGCCTTCCAGGCCCGCTACCAGGCGTTCTACCTCCGGCGCCAGCTCATGGGCCCGTGGTGTGGGGGTAAGCCCCCTGGGCGCACGCACGAACAGGGGGTCGCCGAGCTGATCACGCAGTTTGCCGAGCTTGTGGCTGAGTGCGGGCTGGCTAAGCGCCATGCGTTGGGCGGCGAGTGTGGCGCTGCGCTCCTGGTAAAGCACATGGAACAGATAGAGCAGGTTCAAGTCCTTGTTGGCGATATTCATATTCCGAATGGCAGCCATGATCACTTTAGAATTATCGAATCATAGCCGCAGCGGTAGCATTCCCCCAGTGATGACTGACCCGGAGCTGCCAATTACACCCTGCGCTCCGCCACTTTGGTATTGCAGGCGCTTGCCTGATCAGGAGTTAACGCATGAAGAAGCCGACCACACTGGCGCTGGCAGTCACCGGCGCTTTGCTTGCCGGTGGTGCCCAATCGGCGCCCAAGGGCGAGGTACTGGTGCTGCTGTCCAGTGAACACCAGCTGCCGTTGCAGAACGGCGAACACTACGCCACCGGCTATTACCTCAATGAGTTCGGTGTGCCCGCCGACCAATTGCTCAAGGCTGACTACCGCCTGGTGCTGGTGACACCCAAGGGTAATGCCCCGCGTGTGGACCCACGCTCGGTCGACCCGCAGTATTTCGCCGGTGATGCCACAGAGATGCGCCGGATTGAAAAGGTGGTGCAGGGGCTGCCAGACATCGGCGATACCCTGTCGGTGAAAGAAGTGCTGGCTGGCGACCTCGACCGCTATGCCGGGCTGTTCATCCCCGGCGGCCACGCGCCTTTGATCGACTTGGCCAACAACCCGGATGTCGGCGCCTTGTTGCGGCATTTCCACCAGGCAGGCAAACCCACTGCGGCTATCTGCCACGGCCCAATCGCTTTGCTGTCGGCGCAGCAAGACCCGGTTGGCTACCAGGCCGCACTGGCGCGTGGCGAGCGGGCGGCAGCCAAAGACTGGGTGTACCAGGGCTACAAGATGACTATCTTCTCTGACCCGGAGGAGCAGGTGTTCGAGCGTTCGCTCAACGGCCAGCGCTTGTTGTTCTACCCGGCGAACGCGATGGCGATGGCCGGCGGCGACATGGGTTATGCCAAGCCCTGGCAACCGAATGTGGTGGTGGATCGCGAGTTGATTACCGGGCAGAACCCGTTCTCGGACAAGGCCCTGGCCAAGGCGTTGCTGAAAAAACTCGGTGAGCGCGCGAAGCTCACGGCCGAGGCCAACTGAAGCGTAAGCGGCCAGCCAAAGCAGAAGGGGCGCCACAGTGGCGCCCCTTCTTGTTTACCGCTTAGGCTTCAGCGTCCCAAGGACGATCACCTTTTTCATCCTTGACGCGGGTCGGCAGGCCCATCACGTCCAGCGCCTTGAGGAACGGCTCGGCTGGCAGCTCCTCGACGTTGACCATGCGTTTGGCATCCCACTCGCCACGGGCAACCAGCAGGGCGGCAGCCACTGGCGGTACGCCTGCGGTGTAGGAGATGCCCTGGCTGTCGGTTTCGGCGTAGGCCTCTTCGTGGTCGGCCACGTTGTAGATGAACACTTCGCGCGGTTGACCGTTCTTGGTGCCTTTGACCAGGTCGCCGATGCAGGTCTTGCCGGTGTAGCCCGGGGCCAGCGAGGCCGGGTCTGGCAGCACGGCCTTGACCACTTTCAGCGGCACCACTTCCAGGCCTTCGGCCGTTTTCACCGGCTGCTCGCTGAGCAGGCCAAGGTTTTTCAGCACCGTGAACACATTGATGTAGTGCTCGCCGAAGCTCATCCAGAAGCGCACATTCGGCACGTTGAGGTTCTTCGAAATCGAGTGAACTTCGTCATGGCCGGTAAGGTAGAGGTTTTGCGAGCCGACCACCGGCAGGTCGTCGGTACGCTTGACTTCGAACATGGTGTTGCTGGTCCACTGGCTGTTCTGCCAGCTCCACACTTGCCCGGTGAACTCGCGGAAGTTGATTTCCGGGTCGAAGTTGGTGGCGAAGTACTTGCCATGCGAACCGGCATTGACGTCGAGAATGTCGATCGAATCAATGCTGTCGAAATACTGTTGCTGCGCAAGTTTTGCGTAGCTGTTGACCACACCCGGGTCAAAGCCGACCCCGAGAATGGCGGTGATGTTCTTTTGTTGGCACTCTTCGAGGTGTTTCCACTCGTAGTTGCCGTACCACGGCGGGGTCTCGCAGATCTTGCCCGGCTCTTCGTGGATGGCGGTGTCCAGGTAGGCGACACCGGTATCGATGCAGGCACGCAGCACCGACATGTTGAGGAAGGCGGAACCGACGTTGATCACGATCTGCGACTCGGTCTCGCGGATCAGCGCCTTGGTCGCCTCGACATCGAGGGCGTTGAGCGAGAAGGCCTGGATGTCGGCGGGAACCTTGAGGCTACCCTTGGCCTTGACGCTGTCGATGATGGCCTGGCATTTGGAGATGTTCCGTGACGCGATAGCGATACGACCCAGTTCGTCGTTATGCTGCGCGCACTTGTGGGCCACCACCTTGGCGACACCTCCTGCACCAATGATAAGAACGTTCTTCTTCAATTTACCTGTTGCTCCTTACTTGGGAAGCCGGCCTTACGACAGGCTGGAAACGTAGTCTTCAAAACCGAACTCACGGACGACCTCGACGCTGCCGTCGAGTTGCTTGACCGCGATGGACGGCATTTTCAAACCGTTGAACCAGTTTTTCTTGACCATGGTGTAACCGGCCGTATCTACGAACGACAGGCGATCGCCAATGGCCAATGGGCGGTCGAACTGGTACTCACCGAAGATGTCACCGGCCAGGCACGATTTGCCGCAGACCATGTAGGTGTGCTCGCCGTCGTTGGGGGCCATCTTGGCGTTCAGGCGGTAGATCAGCAGGTCGAGCAGGTGCGCTTCGATCGAGCTGTCGACCACGGCCAGGTGCTTGCCGTTGTACAAGGTGTCGAGCACGGTCACTTCCAGCGAGGCACTGTTGGTGATGGCGGCTTCGCCAGGCTCCAGGTACACCTGCACCCCGTAGGTTTGCGCGAAGGCCTTGAGGCGCGCGCAGAAGGCGTCTACTGCGTAGTCTTCACCGGTGAAGTGGATGCCGCCGCCCAGGCTGACCCACTCGACCTGGTGCAGCAGGTGGCCGAAGCGCTCTTCGATGTGCGTGAGCATCTTGTCGAACAGGCCGAAGTCACCGTTCTCGCAGTTGTTGTGGAACATGAAGCCAGAGATCTGGCCGATCACCTGCTCGATCTTGGCCGGGTCCCATTCGCCCAGGCGGCTGAACGGCCGGGCCGGGTCGGCCAGCAAGTAGTCGGAGCTGCTGACCTGCGGGTTGACGCGCAGGCCGCGCACCTTGCCTTCGGACTGGTCGGCAAAGCGTTGCAGCTGGCCGATCGAGTTGAAGATGATCTTGTCGCAGTTCTCGAGCATTTCCTCGACCTCGTCGTCGGCCCAGGCCACGCTGTAGGCGTGGGTCTCGCCGGCAAACTTCTGGCGGCCGAGCTTGAGCTCGAACAGGGAAGACGAGGTGGTGCCGTCCATGTACTGTTGCATCAGGTCGAATACCGACCAGGTGGCAAAGCACTTGAGGGCGAGCAGTGCCTTGGCACCGGAGTGTTCGCGCACGTAGGCGATCTTCTCCATGTTGCTGAGCAGCTTGGTTTTATCGATGAGGTAGTACGGCGTCTTGATCATTTAAAGGCCCCCGGCCAGGCCGGCCAAAAAAAGGACACGCATTGTGCCTTCCCTTGCCGCAGATCGAAAGGGCGCAGGGCATTTTTCCTTTGCGTGGCTGCCACTGCCGGGCAGAGTCGCCGGCAGTGTCGGGTTCAGTGATACACGGCAAAGGAAACAGACAGATGACAGCCCGTATCAGTCGACCTGTCGCAACCACGCCTGTATCTGTTCCAAAGTGGCGGTAGCACCCCCGCATACCACCACCAGCACGTTCGGGTAACGCGCCATGGCGCTGGCGTCGTAGGCCAGCGCCAACGCGGCGCCACAGGCGGGCTCCACCAGTAGCCGATGGTCTTGCAGAAAGCGCTCGCAAGCCTGCAGCGCGGCACGGTCGCTGACCAGGTGGCTGTGTACCGGTTGCCGATGCGTACAGGCCAGCGCCTGTTCGGCCACCCGCTTGGCACCCAGCGAGCCGGCGATCGAGGCAATGCGCGGCAACGCCACGGTGTGCCCGGCTTGCATGGCCGCGTGCAGCGAGGCAGCGCCGGTCGTCTCCACGGCCAGCACCGGCACGTCCGCCCAGCCATTGCGTTGCAGCCCTTCGACCACGCCGCTGAGCAGCCCGCCACCCCCCACCGACAGCACGACCGCATCGGGCTTGAAGCCGGCCGCAACCACTTCGTCGACCAGGCTGGCATGCCCGGCCCACAGCAGCGGGTCGTCGAAGGGGTGAATGAAGGCATCGCCAGCGCCTATCAGGGTCAGTGCCAGTTCGTTGGCTTCCTGCCACGAGCTGCCGTGTACCAGTACCTTGGCATTTTCCAGGCGCAGCAGTTCCTTGGCCCGTTCGGTGGTGGTCTCGGGCACCACCACGGTCACCGGCACCCCCAGTTTGCGCCCGGCGTAGGCTACCGCCAGGCCGGCATTGCCCCCCGAGGACGACACCAGGTGCCTGGCACCCCGCGCGTAGTGAACCTCGCAGGCGTGGCCCACCCCGCGCAGCTTGAACGAGCCACAAGGCTGCAGGGCGTCAAGCTTGAGCCAGATGTTGCGCCCGGCAGCCAGCGACAGCGGGCGTGATTCGATCAGGGGCGTAGGGATGTGCAAGGTCATAGGCTGGCTCCGCGCAGTTGTTCGAGGTAGTTGTAGATGGTGTAGCGGGTCACGCCGAGCGCGCTGGCGGCCTTCTCGACGCCGCCCTTGACGATGAACAGGCCACGCTCCTGCATCACGCGCACAGCTTCGAGCTTGGCCTGCTTGTTCATTCGCCCTTGGCCGTTGCGCTGCAGTGCGCCCTGGATGATCTCGCTCATCAGCAGCGCCATGTCGGCAGGCTCGGTGGCGGTTGGCGTAGCGCCCAGGGGCTGGAAGTGCTGGAGGAACTGCATGGCCGCGTCCAGGCCGGTGACATCGGTGTTCACGCACAGGCTGGCAAACGGGTGCCCGCTGCTGTCGCGGAATATCGCGGTGGCGCTGCGCAGCGTGCGGCCCTTGAGGGTAGTGGGGTAGTCGGGCAGCACCACCGGCTCACAACCCTGCTGGTCGGCCGAGGCCTGCATCAGGGCCTTGAAACCCTGGTCCTGTTCCGGGGCGGCAAGGATCGGGCTGCCGATACTGCGACCGGAAAGGTGGCCATTGACGATAGCCACCACCGAGTGCTCGGGGTGGTCGAGGTCGTGCAGGAGGATTTCCATGTTGCGCGCGGCAACGCTGCCCAAGGCCTGGATGGCGGCCTTGAGCACGGTGAGGGTGAGCTGGCGCTCGGCAGTGGGTGTCATGGGCAACGAGCCGAAAAAATCAACGATTTGTGTATATTTACACGAATCGTTGATTTTAGCGACAGTTGCCTGAAGGTCGTTGCCGTGGGGGGCTCAACCCAGGGCGGGGGTGCGCGGCGGCACAATGCGGCGCGAACCGGTCGCTTCAAAGGCGGCCGCAAAGGTCAGCAGGGCATTGTCGCTGTAGGCCCGCCCGGCGAAGGTCAGGCCCACCGGCATGCCGATGTCGGCCATGACGCCCATCGGTACGGTCACGGTCGGTACGCCAAGGTGGCGGATCGCCAGGTTGCCATTGGCCACCCATACGCCGTTGCTCCAGGCGATGTCCGCCGATACCGGGTTGACGTCGGCATCGGCCGGGCCGACATCGGCCACGGTGGGGAACAGCACGGCGTCCAGGCCTTGGGCGTCCATCCAGTCTTCCAGGTCCAGCTTGCGGGTCCGCTCCAGGCCGCGCAGCCCATCGGGCAGGGTCTCGATCTGGTCCCAGGTTTTCAGGCCACGCTTGGCCATGTTGACGTATTCGTCCATGCCGGCTGCAAGGTCGTCTTCGCGGTTGGGCAGGGTGCCCGGGTCGTGCGGGAAAATCTGAGGCCCATCGACATCCGCCAGACGGTTGAGCTTGGGGTCGCCATTGGCGCGCAGGAAATCATCGAAGCCCCAGCCCGACAGCTCCCACAGCTCGTCGTGCAGGAATTCCTTGCTGACGATGCCGCGGTTGTACACCGTGGGTGCGCCGGGGCGGTCCCCTTCGCAGTTGGACACCAGCGGGAAATCGACGTCCACCACTTGCGCGCCGGCCGCTTCCAGGGCCTGACGGGCCTGTTGCCACAGGGCGATAACGCTGGCGCGGGTGTGGATGCGCTGGCCGGTAGGGCCCCCGATACCAGGCTTTTGCGAAGTGCCGGCTGCGTCGTCGGCATTGATGTACATGCGCGGCACGCCGAAGCGTTTGCCCTTGAGGGCGCCGGCATCGGCGGCCAGGTCCAGGTACGACGCTGGGCGCACCGCCGAGGCCGCGGGGATCGGCACCCAGGGCTGCAGGCGCCACAGGTCGCCACGCTTGTCGGGGTCATCGGCGACCACCACGTCGAGTACCTCCAGCAGGTCCGCCATGGTGCGCGCATAGGGCACCACCACATCCATGGTCGGGGTCAGCGGCCAGTTGCCGCGCACCGAAATCACCCCACGCGAGGGCGTGTAGGCGCACAGGCCATTGTTCGAGGCGGGGCCGCGGCCACTGGACCAGGTTTCTTCGGCCAGGCCGAAGGCGCTGAAACTGGCGGCGGTAGCCGTGCCGGCGCCGTTGGACGAGCCCGAGGCGAACGGCGCGGTCAGGTAATGGGCGTTGTACGGGCTTTCGGCGCGGCCATACACACCGCGCTGCATGCCCCCGTTGGCCATGGGCGGCATGTTGGTCTTGCCCAGGCATATGGCCCCGGCGGCGCGCAGGCGCTCGATGGTGAAAGCGTCGCGCTGGGCCACCAGGTCTTTGAAGGCCGGGCTGCCCGATGCCGCAGTCAGGCCTTTGACCAGGTAGCTGTCCTTGGCAGTGTAGGGAATGCCGTCCAGCGGGCTCAGCAGCTGGCCTTTGGCGCGGCGGGCATCGGAGGCCTCGGCTTCTTGCAGCGCCTGCGGGTTGCGCACCACTACGGCGTTCAGGGCGGTGGCCGTGTCGGCGCCGTCGTAGGCATCAATGCGGGCCAGGTAGGCCTTGACCAGCTCGACCGCCGTCGTGCGGCCCGATTCGAGCGCGTCGCGCAGCTCGGCAATGGAAACCTCGGTTACCTCGATCATGCGTTCACCAAACAATGTACAGGTGGGGGCTATTGCGGGGAGTGTACAAGAAGGGCTACGCGGACGCAGGTTTGCGCAGGGGCAAACGGTTTTGTGCAGGTGGGCATTGTCATGCCCGAGTACGCGGCAGGCATTGGCAGCGGCGGCCCTGTGTCACCACAGGGCCACCTTCGGCGCGCGTTGTATCAGTTGTCCAGATCCGCAGCCGAATGCCGTTCAGGCACCTGGCTGGCTTCGTCGCCCCAGGTGCGGTTCACCCGGGTGCCGCGTTGCACTGCCTTGCGCTGGGCAATCTCTTGGGCCCAGCGCTGTACGTTCGGGTACTCGTGCACCGCCAGGAACTCTGCTGCGCCGTACAGGTTGCCCAGTACCAACTGGCCGTACCAGGGCCATACGGCAATATCGGCGATGCTGTATGCCTCACCGCCCAGGTAGCGGCTTTCGGCCAGGCGCCGGTCTAGCACATCGAGCTGACGCTTGGCTTCCATGGTGAAGCGGTTGATGGCGTACTCGAACTTCTCCGGCGCGTACACATAGAAATGACCGAAGCCGCCACCCAGGTAGGGCGCCGCTCCCATCTGCCAGAACAGCCAGTTCAGGCACTCGGTGCGGGCAGCAGGCGCTGTCGGCAGCAGGGCGCCGAACTTTTCTGCCAGGTACAACAGGATCGAGCCGGACTCGAAGACTCGCACCGGTGGTTCCTGGCTGCAGTCGAGCAGTGCGGGGATCTTGGAGTTGGGGTTGACCTTGACGAAGCCGCTGGAAAACTGGTCGCCTTCGCCGATGCGGATCAGCCAGGCATCGTATTCCGCGCCAGCGTGGCCGAGTTCAAGCAGCTCTTCCAGGGCAATGGTGACCTTTACGCCGTTGGGCGTGGCCAGCGAATACAGCTGCAGCGGTTGCTCGCCCTTGGGCAGGTCCTTGTCGTGGGTAGGGCCGGCGACAGGGCGGTTGATGCTGGCGAACTGGCCCCCGGATGCAGCGTCAGGGCGCCAGACCTTGGGTGGCACGTAGGCAGGTTTGCTCATGCATGAAACTCCTTCAAGGGCGCTGAAGCGGTCAGATAAAACCGTTGACCGTCATCTATGCCACGGGTTCGCCGCCAGGTGCAAATGCAGGGTGCGCGTGCAGGCCTGGCATAACGCTGGTTTCATCCAGTTTTCATGCGGCGCCTGCGGGGCCAGGCCTATGCTGGGTTATCGCATTGCCACGCAAGGAGCCGCTGGCTGATGAATCTCCCCCGTTGCGTGTTGGCGCTGGCGCTGTGCGCCTGCCTGCTGGCCCATGCCGAGGCTGCGCAATGGGCAGCAGGGCTGCATCACATGACCCTGACCGACCCGGTCGATAACCGGCCCATGCAGGCGCTGGCGTTCTACCCAGCGCTGGGCCCGGCCCGCAGTAGCCGTATCGATGGCTACCCGCTCGACGTGGCCGAAGAGGCCCCCATCGCCATGGGGCGCTTCCCGCTGTTGGTGCTGTCGCACGGCAATACCGGCAGCCCGCTGGCGTTGCATTATCTGGCTACGGCGTTGGCGCGCGCAGGGTTCGTGGTGGTGGCGGTGGTCCACCCCGGGGACAACACCCGCGACCACAGCCGCCTGGGCACCCTGAGCAATCTGTATGGCCGGCCGTTGCAGCTCAGCGCCGCGATCACTGCGGCCCGCGCAGACGGCGTGGTGGGCCCGTACCTGACGGACGGCAAGGTGGGTGTGATCGGCTACTCGGCGGGTGGTGAAACGGCGTTGATCTTGTCTGGCGCGCATCCGGACCTGGAGCGCTTGCGCCAGTACTGCTTGGAACGCCCGAACGACGCCGACGCCTGCAAGACCCACGGCATATTGATAGCCGACCGCAGTGAGCTTGGCCCCAAGGCCGACCCGCGTGTCGGCGCGGTGATGTTGATGGCGCCGCTCAGCCTGCTGTTCGGGCGGCATGCCCTGGCCGGGGTGCAGGTGCCGGCATTGATCTACAGCGGCGACAGCGACCAGTTGGTGGCCGTGGACCGCAACGCCGCAGCGCTGGCCCGCAAGCTGCCAGTCACACCGGATTACCGGCTGTTGGCCGGTGCCGGGCATTTTGTGTTCATGGCCCGTTGCGATGCCGAGCAATACCAGCGCATGCCGGTGCTGTGCAAGGATGCCGAAGGCGTTGACCGTCGGCATATCCACCACTCACTGCAACGTGAAACCGCAGCGTTCTTCAGCGAGGCGCTGGGGGCGCCGCAATTGGCCGAGCGCTCAGCGGCCACGGCCACGCCGCGCCAGTAGCAGCGTCAGCCCAACGCCGGCCAATGCCAGCAGGGCGGCCACGCAAAAGATCGAGGCATAGCCCAAGTGCGCGGCAACCGCCCCCATTACCGGCCCGGCGAGGGCCAGGGCCATGTCGAAGAACACCGCGTAGGCGCTCAGCCCGGCACCCCGGCTGCTGCTGGGTACCTGCCTGATGGCTTCGACCCCCAGTGCCGGGTACACCAGCGACAGCCCAAAGCCGGTCAGCCCGGCACCCAGCAACGCCCACGGTGGTGAGGGCGCCAGCCACAGCAGGCCAAGGCCGAGCACTTCGGTGGCCATGCAGGCGACCGCGACGTTGTAGCCACCAAAGCGGTTGACCGCGTTGACGAACAGCAGCCGGGAGATGATGAAGCACACGCCAAACGCGCTCAGGCACCAGGCTGCTCCGGCCCAGCCACGCTCAAGGTAATACAGGGTGACAAAGGTGGTCAGGGTGCCGTACCCGATGGAAGCCAGGGTCAGGCCAACACCACACGGCGCCACCCGGCCGAACGCCGACCAGAAGGGCAGGCGCTCGCCGCGCGTCACCGCCACGTCGGGGCGTTTGCGCAGCACCAGCAGGGCAATGGCTGCCAACCCCAGCAGCGCCGGGCCCAGCACGCTGAAGCCCAGCCCGTCCACGGCCAGCACACCCACCGGCGCGCCGATGGCGATGGCACCGTAAGAGGCGATGCCGTTCCATGAAATGACCCGGGCGGTGTGTTCAGGGCCGACCTGGCTGATTCCCCAGCTCAGGGTCGCCACGCCGATCAACCCTTGGGCTATGCCCAGCAGCAGGCGCCCGGCAAGCAGTAGGCCCAGGCTGAGGATTGGCAGGTTCAGCGCCCAGGCGGACAGCAGGGTCAGCACACCGCAGCCGGCGATACCCAGCAGGCCATAGCGTATTGCCCGCTTGCCGCCCAGGGTATCGGCCACCCTGCCGGCTAATGGCCGGCTGAGCAGGGTGGCCAGGTATTGCAAGGCGATGGTCACGCCCGCTATCACGGCGCCGAAGCCCAGCTGATCGTGCACATGGCTGGGCAGTACCGCAATCGGCAGGCCGATGCAGAGGAAGGCAATGAAGGTGTAGAAGACGATCGACAGGATTTGCAGGGTTATGTGCAAGCTATCGCTGGGGGGAGCAGGTTGTTGCGCGGTCATGGGCTCGTTCGCGGGCGGGCGGTTGGGCGTGAACCCATCATGGCCGTTGCGCGAAGGAAATGAAAGCAGGCTAACGAATTTTTCGTGGAGAGGCCTGCGCTGTGGCGCAAGGCCTGGCCGCCGAAGGCGGCCAGGCCTTACCGCTCAATCAGACCAATACACCCTGGCTACGCAGGTAGTCGTCGTAGGTACCGCTGAAGTCCACCACGCCATCGGCCGAGAGCTCGATGATGCGGGTAGCCAGCGACGAAACGAATTCGCGGTCGTGGCTGACGAACAGCAGGGTGCCTGGGTAGTTTTCCAGCGCCAGGTTGAGTGCTTCGATCGACTCCATGTCCAGGTGGTTGGTCGGTTCGTCCATCACCAGCACGTTGGGTTTTTGCAGGATCAGCTTGCCGAACAGCATGCGGCCTTGTTCACCACCGGAAATCACCTTCACCGACTTGAGGATCTCGTCGTTGGAGAACAGCATGCGCCCCAGGGTGCCGCGGATCACCTGCTCGCCGGATGTCCACTGGCCCATCCAGTCGAACAGGGTCATGTCGTCTTCGAAGTCGTGGGCGTGGTCTTGCGCGTAGTAGCCGACTTCGGCGCTGTCGGTCCACTTCACCGAACCGGCATCCGGGGCCATTTCGCCGACCAGGGTGCGCAGCAGGGTGGTCTTGCCGATACCGTTCGGGCCGATGATCGCCACGCGCTCACCCGCTTCCACGGTAAGGTCGAAGTTCTTGAACAGCACCTTGTCATCGAAGGCTTTGGCCATTTTCTCGACGACCACGGCCTGGCGGTGCAGCTTCTTGGTCTGCTCGAAGCGAATGAACGGGCTGACGCGGCTGGACGGTTTCACCTCGGCCAGCTGGATCTTGTCGATCTGCTTGGCGCGCGAAGTGGCCTGCTTGGCTTTCGAAGCGTTGGCCGAGAAGCGGCTGACGAAGGTCTGCAGTTCGGCGATCTGGGCTTTCTTCTTGGCGTTGTCCGCCAACAATTGCTCGCGCGACTGGGTGGCGGCCGTCATGTACTCGTCGTAGTTGCCCGGGAACAGGCGCAGCTCGCCGTAGTCCAGGTCAGCCATGTGGGTGCACACGCTGTTGAGGAAGTGGCGGTCGTGGGAAATGATGATCATGGTGCTGTTACGCGCCGTGAGGATCGTTTCGAGCCAGCGGATGGTGTTGATGTCCAGGTGGTTGGTCGGTTCGTCGAGCAGCAGCACGTCCGGGTCCGAGAACAGCGCCTGGGCCAGCAGCACACGCAGCTTCCAGCCAGGGGCCACTTCGCTCATCGGGCCGAAGTGCTGCTCCAGCGGAATACCCAGGCCCAGCAGCAGTTCGCCGGCGCGCGACTCGGCGGTGTAGCCGTCCATTTCGGCGAATTCGGTTTCCAGTTCGGCGACGGCCATGCCGTCTTCCTCGGACATTTCCGGCAGCGAGTAGATACGGTCGCGCTCAGCCTTGACCTTCCACAGCTGGCCGTGGCCCATGATCACCGTGTCGATGACGGTGAATTCCTCGTAGGCGAACTGGTCCTGGCGCAGCTTGCCCAGGCGGGTGTTGGGTTCGAGCATGACCTGGCCACCCGAAGGCTCCAGGTCACCGCCGAGGATCTTCATGAAAGTCGACTTGCCGCAGCCGTTGGCGCCGATCAGGCCGTAGCGGTTGCCGTTGTTGAATTTGACAGAAACGTTTTCGAACAGCGGCTTGGAGCCGAACTGCATGGTGATGTTGGCGGTGGAGATCAAGGAGCTTACCTATCAATAACTTACGTGGCTTCTTCGCAGCTGCGGACCAATTTGGGACCAGTCTGGCGCTTTTCCAGTTCTGACCAGTGGTTGGACGAGTCAATCCAGCGCGCATAAGTCGATAAGAGCATCTGCACGCCATGCCCGAGCTGTTGGGCGATAAATGTGGGGTTGAGACCAGACATTGAGCGTATTGTCGCATAGGTGTGGCGGCAGTTATACGGGGGCGGTACCTGATCCCCAAACCTGCGAAGATCGGCCGCCATGGTTGATGCCGGTCCGACGTGACAGTTCCCCACTTGAAGGATGACTTGATGAATTCCAACCACAGCGTCTATGCCGTCGATCATATTGGCTTCGCCGTCAGCTCACTGGAAGAAGCCATTCGCTTCTGGACAATCGGGCTTGGTTTCACGCTCGAACGCCAGTCGGAAATGGGAGGACCATTCATTCTCGATGTAACCGGCACCGACGACCCGAAGGTGCGAACGGCGATAGTGAAAGGGCCGGATGGCAGCCGAGTGGAGTTGCTGGAATATTCGCAGGGTGCCCGCCACGGTGTCACTCCGCCTACGGCATCTGCGATTGGCTCAGCGCATCTGGCATTGGGCGTGCAAGACATGCACGCCGTACTCGGTCGCATCGAGCAAGCGGGCTGGCAGGCCAGGGGTACGCCTCAACCGATTCCCGCAGGCCCACGCAAGGGTACGCTGGTGGTGTATGTGACCGGGCCAGATAACATTACGCTGGAGCTGATGCAGGCGGCTGAGTAGCGGGCTGCGAACAGCCTCCCGTATCTCAGGCCATTGATCGTGATGATGGGCAACCTAGCCAACGGTAATGCCGCCATCGGGCATAAGCGTGCGCATTGGGCCGAGAAAGGCAATGGTGATCGGCTGCTCCCGATCCAATGCAGACACTTGATACCGGCGGCGCTTAGCAACCCATCGGTCATCCAGGTAGGATGCCGGCATGCACTAGTGCCGCGATAATAAACGGAGACTTTTTCTCCAGATACTCAGCCATCCCACCTGTATTGCTCGACTCAAGTTGGAGCTTCAGTGTTTCATACTGCTGGCGCATCGAGGCATCGCATCTAAGCAAATCTCTGAACCCCACCATCTGGGTGATCGCAAGGTGTCCACTGACACAAGCGTGGAGCTTGTGCGTGCGAATCCCATTCACATTACGTCGATAGAAATGATGCCCTTCCGATAAGTCGCTTCCTCGCACATATCCCAGGCCCATCAACACCTCGTCCCGCGCCGAGGCGTTGCTATGATCGTGAACCTCGATGAGCACATCGATCTCAGGCTTCGCCGCGAGCCCTGGAACGGAGGTACTTCCAATATGCTGTATGGCAATCAGTTCATCGCCAAAGGCCGAAGCGATGAGTGGCTTGTCTGCCAGAAAGCGGGTGGGCCAAGTGGGGTCATAGGGGATGATCTTGCTGGTCAGTGCCATTTCCGTTCCTTGGAGGCTAGTACCTGATACTCCGAATGTTCCCTCAATACTTGTGAATTCGCCAGCCACTGATAACGATACCCCGGCCATACGGCAATTTAGTAGATCCAATTCGAATCTGACCGAGGTTGGGTAGCCGTCCTGTCTAGCGTGTACTTCTGGCCGACGGCCGCCCCATGCGAAGGGCTGCAATGGGTCGATAGCGCCTGGTTGATGACGCTCGGAGCTCTTGGCCAAAACCGCTCAAGGCCTGGGTCGTTCAGGAATGCCTTCAATTCGGCGCAACCATGGCGAGAAACGCCCTCAGCCCAGCCGCTTCTCCATAACGATGGTGCGTTCCGCCCCATGAAACACGTCGCGGATTTTTTCATACCCCAACGCGGTATAAAACGCTTCAGCCGTAATTGACGATGGCACACGTACAGCCTCAACGCCTGCACTGGCAGCAGCTGTATGAATGACATCCATCAAATGCCGCCCGATACCGCGTTTCTGGCGGGCCGGGTCAACGAAAACACTCCTGACCACCTCGCCGTCAAGACCGGCAGTGCCAACAATGTCGTCGCCGAACAAAGCTACAAAAACCTTACGCTTCGTAAGCTCCCTGGAGATGGCTTCAGGGGAAAAGCTTACGAGCTGTCGGCGGCCACTCGCGGTACGCCAGCCAATAAAGGTATGGGCCACATCTGAATCTGGCATTTCATCTGCGCGCGCACAGCTGATTAGCATCGTCGATGTCTTTCTGTCGACGAGAACAATAACGTGAACCTTGAATCGATCATTACCCGAAGTGCCCGCTACTGGGCGGACCACATCGCCGTGGCGGTCAGCCAGACGCGCCTGACCTACGCGCAGTTGGAACGGCGCAGCAACCGCCTGGCGTGCGCGCTGGGTACGCTTGGCGTGGGCGTTGGCGAGCATGTGGCGATTCTTGCCGCCAAACGCGTGGAACTGGTCGAAGCGGAAGTGGCGCTGTACAAGGCGGCGATGGTCAGGGTGCCGATCAATGCGCGGCTGTCGGTGGATGAAGTGGTGCGGGTACTGGAAGGCTCCTGCACTGTCGCACTGATCACCCGATGCGCACTTTGCCGTTCAGCGTGGGCGCCAACTTCTAGTGCAGCCTGGCGGCAAACACCGTGCTCGGCGGCTTCAGACTGCAGCCTGCCTGAACTGCTCGATCGTAGCGATCAGGCGGTCTGGCTGGTTGTAGAGGTCTGGCCCGCTGAAGGCATGCATGCGCTGGTCGAGCTCGACCAGCAACAGCGGCACACCATTTGCGCCCGCTTTGCGCATCAGTGCCTGCGCTTCGGTGAAGCGGGCCGAGGTTTGGCTGGCCAGTCGCGCTTGCTGGGTAAGCGCCGCGAGCAGTGCCTGCGTATCGGCCGTGAAACCCACCTGGCCCAGGAAGTTGGCAGTGCAGGCCGCCACTACGTCGGGCGACGAGGTATCAAGGCCATCCACGTAGCGCGCTGTTTGCAGTGCCGCGTACAGCTTTGGCTCCAGCGTCTTGCCGTACCCTCGGGCGAGGGTAAGCGCACGGCTGACCGGCATTGAGTCGAACCGCAGCGAGCGGCCACCGAGAATCTGCTTGAAATACAACTCGCTGAAAGGCTGGCCGGTGAGTGAAGCGATTCGCAAGTCGTTGGCCCGGGCGAAGTGGGCAAACTCAGCGTTTATCTGCCGTGCACCTGGCCCTGCGAAAAGCCCTGTAGGGTGCATCTCCAGCTCACCGGCGAAGCGCTCTGCCAGGTGCCTCAGCGTGTCGGCGCTGGCATAGCACCAACCACAGAGCGGGTCGAACAGAAAGTGCAATTTCATAGCGGCCATCGTCAGGCTCCTTGAATGTGATGGCGCCAGGCTATTCGATTGGTATGCGCGGAAATAGGCGATTACAGCGCATAGATTATTGCGCAAACCGGGCAAATGCGGTTCGAAAACCTGCCTGTCGCAGCCGAGCCTTTTCCCGAAAACGGTGCACGGCTTCAGCCGCCCCAGCCCCCTGCTGGGCAGCGCCGCACCATGGCTGAACTTTTGCCGGCGTTGATGGCTCTGAGCCATTCCCACAGCGCATTGTGCGCTGCGGCGTCTCAGAGACCCTGTCATGTTTTCCGATGAATTCCTGGTTGCTTATGTCGTGGTCGAGGTGGTGCTGGTCGTGGCGGCTTTTGCTATCGGCGTTCACCTGACCGAGCGCTAAGGCATACAAAAAGCTGCGTGATCGATGGTTTTTTCGGAACTATCCATCTGCATCCTGTATGGTGCCGGTTTAAGGCTTCGAAAGTGGATCGGCTTCGCGCTCAATGTCGTTCAGCAAGCACTACAGGCAGCTTGATCTGCAGTCCACTATGCTCTCAGGCAGCATGGACTGGTTGGTTTTATCAGCGCAATGTCGACCGAAATCGGGATATGTATGACTGTACAGCAGCGTAACAATGTACATATCGAGGGTGACGGCCCGGCTACCCTGATTCTGTCTCACGGTTTTGGCTGCGACCAGTCGATGTGGAAGGCGTTGTCGCCGCATTTCATTCCACACATGCGTGTCATCACCTACGATCTGGTCGGTGCTGGGCAGTCCGATCTCGCTGCCTACGACAGAGCGAAATACTCGACCCTGTTGGGCTATGCCGATGACCTGAACGCAATCATCGATGATTTCGGCCAGGGCCCGGTCATTATTGCGGGGCATTCGGTCAGTGCCATGATCGGTGTGCTGGCCGAGCTACGGCAGCCAGGCAGAATCGCGGGGCTGGTGTTGATCGGGGGGTCGCCTTGTTACATCGACTCGGACGGTTACAACGGCGGCTTCAGCCAGGAGGATGTGCTGGGGCTGCTGTCGATGATCGATGAGAATTACCTGGGCTGGTCCAGCACCATGGCGCCTGTGCTGATGGGTGCGTCGGGTGAGCCCGCGATGCAGGAAGAATTGGCCAGCAGCTTCCGTCGCACCAACGCGGAGATCGCCCGGCATTTCGCCCGCGTGATCTTCTTGTCTGACCACCGCGAGGATGTGAAAGGCTTGAATGTGCCGACGCTGATCCTGCAGAGCAGAGTGGACCCGGTAGTTCCAGTGGCCGTGGGCGAGTACCTGGAAAGGGTGATGCCCAGCAGCCAGCTTGTACTGGTGGACAACATGGGCCATTACCCGCAGCTCAGCGCCTCCAGCGCCTGCGCCGCGGCCATGGACGGGTTTTTCGCCCGCCTGGGGCTGGGCCGTGAATGATCCGACCGTGATGTTCGACGCGTCTTACTTCGAGCATGCGCCTTGCGGCCTGGTCGTCATGGAGGCGGACGGCACACTGCTGCGCTGCAACGCCACCTTTGGCAACTGGCTGGGGTATGACGTAGCGCAGTTGAAACAGCGCAGTTTCGATCAGTTGCTGACCACCGTGGGCCGTACCTTCCAGCTTACCCACTGGGGGCCTTTGCTGAACTTGCAGGGCTCGATTTCAGAGGTGAAGGTCGGCCTGCGTCACCGCGATGGTCATGTGGTGGCCATGCTGCTCAATGCCGTGCGCCGTGAAACCGCTGAAGGGGTTCGCTTTCAGCTGGCCTTGTTTAGTACCAGCGAGCGTGATCGCAACGAGCACACGGTGTTTCAGGCCATGCAACGGGCCGAGGAACTGCTGGCGCAAAAAATCAGCGCCGAGCATGCCCTGCAGCGCGCACAGGACGACCTGGCCCTGGCCTACGCCGAGGCCCAGCGGCGTGCGCTACTGGCCGAGCAGATGGTGGCGGTTGCCAGCCATGATTTGAAAAACCCCATGACCGCTATCCGGATGGCCACCGAACTGCTGGGGCGTGATGCCCAGGGCGAGCGGGCCCGGCGCCTGTTGGGCAGCATCAACACATCGGCCGAGCGCGCGCAGCGCATGATCGTCGACCTGCTGGATTTCGCCTCGGTCAGGCTAGGCCAGGGCATCAGCATCAAGCGTCAGCGAGTCGACCTGTTGCGGGTGGTGGATCAATGTGTCAGCGAGCTGAGGATCACCTTCAGCCACGCCAGCATTCGTCATCTTTCCCGCGGGCAGGCCATGTTCGAAGTGGATCAGGACAGGCTGCAGCAAATGATCGGCAACCTGGTCGCCAATAGCGTTGCCTACGGTGACTTGCGCCAGCCGATTACGGTGACCACTGACTGTTTTGCGGACAGCGTGCTGATCAGTGTGCACAACCACGGCCCCGCCATCGCCGAAGCAGTGATACCCACGTTGTACGAGCCAATGACGCGCGGCAGCGACCGCCAGGGAGGGCTGCGGTCCATCGGCCTTGGTCTGTTCATTGTCAAGGAAGTTGCCCACGCCCACGGCGGGCACATCTCCATGACCTCCAATGCCGTGTACGGCACTACCTTCATGGTTCAGTTGTACAAGGAGCGCCCGGCCACTGAGGCGTAGTCACTTCTGACCTGTCAGTTTTTCCGAGTGAGACTCGGTAGTATGATGGCGCAAAGACAATTAAAAAGGCGGCTTACCTGGTAGTACGTTCTCGGTTTCTCGTGGGGGTAACAGGAGCGTGTCGCATGATGAAATTCCAATCGCTGGCAGGCGCTGTGTTGATGGTTGGGGTAAGTACCCTGTTGTTGGCAGGCTGTGCCCATGATGGTGATGTGCGCGACAGTCATGACAACACTTACGGGACCACCGCGAAAAGCCCACCCACGTACCTGGGTTGCGTCAGAAGCGAACTTCCAGCCCAGGTGAAAACCTATGAAATCCAGAGTAGCGACTCGGTCAGGCTGTTCGTTGAAAGCACCGATCCTGACAAGGCCGATGGCCTTGTCGAGTTGAAGGGGCAAGGGCCCCAGCGCCAATACGCGGCCTACCAGCGTGACGCCTGGTACGACCACGGCAGGCTGCTTGATGCCGCTCTGCTGTGCTCGAAAGCTTGATTGCCCACGCGCTTTGAAACCACGAACCAGCGCCTGCGGTACCTGCGGGAGCTGGCTGACCTGCGATGGGCTGCCCAGCAGCCCCTTAACGGGTGATACAGCATTACGCACTATTAAAGCAGTTTGAATGGAGAGCAGCGGGTGGAAGCAAGAAGCGTTGTCGCCGAAATGTTCATTGGAATCCCGACGCATTTCTGGGTATTGCCGGTGGCCTGCCTGGTAGCCTATTACGGTTTGAAATGGTCGGTCAGGTTCGGCAGCCGGGCCGCCCTGTTGCAAGTATCGACTTACCTGTTGTTGCTGGCACTGGCAGTGCTGCCCAATGGTATCTATGCGCTGTTTCCGCCAGCGCCTGATCCTGATGTGCTGCTCAACAACGCGCCGTTGCCCAATTATGCAGGCCGTTTTTATCTGGACGCATTCTACGTTTTCAGCGGCTGGGCACTCAGTAAAGTCGTGAAGCTCAAGTTTCGCTAGGCTGGCGCTGCGGCCAGCTTTCACCTGCGCGCTCGCCGCCGTCCATTCTCGCAGCAACGGCGCGCAGTTGCTCCGCAACCCCATCAATAGCGCGCACGTGCGCGGTGACATCGATGTCGCCTGGCGAACTGCCGCGAGCCAGCATGAAGCGCACATGGCCACTCATGGCCTGGCTAAGCTGGTCCAGGTGCTCTGCTGTCCTGACCAGATCTGACTTGATGGTGCGAAGCGTTTCCATAATGCGGGGCCTGATTGTCTGATGCTGTTGCGCCTGGGGTCAGCAAAGGCCGGCCTGAGTGATCAGGCCTCATCCAGCAACAGTTCCGGATCGAAGAAGAACGAGGCCAGCAGCACCGCGGTGATTACGCCCGATGCGTCGGCAATGAACAATAGCAGGGCGCTGACGTCGCCCGGAGTGAGGTGGTTCCTCAGGGCGAAGTCCACGCCGTGCGGGAACGCGGCGATCATCAGCAGCATGGTGGCTAGCAAGCCAGAAAGCAACTTCAGATAGGCGCGTCCGAACGCCAGCCCAAAAGCCCAGAACACCAGGATGCAGAGGACAGCCAAGCCAGTGGCGGTTGCATATTGGGTGAGTAGTTCCAGCCACCAGAGCATGGCAATCTCCTGAACGAAGCGAGCACTGAGTCAAGGTAAGTGAACAGGGCCAGCCCGAATCTGCGCTGCCTGTTGCTCATCAGAAGCGGAGCGGATTCAATTCGTTCCGTTGTTAGACGCAAATAATCGCTGTGATGCGCTGCCGTTGAACAACAGGCTACTCAATGCAAGACCTTTGGTTGATTGGTCAGTCGGTATCGGTCTCGTTAGAATGCAGCATATCCATACGAGTCAATTGCAAATGCATACTTTTCGTATTTTTATCAGTTCATTGTTAATCGCCGGCCTCGCCGGTTGTGCGACGCCTGGCAAGCCGACGGCCAGCAAGCTCAGTTCGAAAAAGCCCCAGGAATATGCGGCCTGCGTGTTGCCGAAATGGCAGGCTGTGGCCCCGCAAGCCACGCAGAAATCGATTGCCCACGGCTATCGGCTGACGGCATCCAGTGCCGTGGCCAGTGACGATGTACTGGAGGTGATCGATTCAGGCGAAGGCAGCCGTGCTACGTTCTACAAAGGCAGTTTCTTGTCCGGGGACAAGTTGCGCCAGGCGGCCAAGGAATGCCTGGACTGAAACAGCGCCGAGCGCGGCTGGGTCCTTTCAGACCGCGCCAGGTTTCAACCGGGCTTACGATTGCTTGATCAGTTTGCGCCCGGCCCCTCGGCGTACCACACTGCATATCCAGCGCTTGCCGCAGCGATAGGGCGCACGGATGAAGGTAAGGTCCGCGATGCGCCGCGCCCCCTGAGCCTTGAGTGCCTGGGCGAGCTGGGCGAGCGTTTCTGCCACGATGGTCATGGTTCACCTCATGAATTGACTGCATTCATAATTCTCGACCCATCAGAAGAACGCGTGACTCAGTTCGATTAGGGTTAATCACAAAGTGATAGTGTGGACGCCTCAGTCCGCCCGTCCGGTGCGGATCAGTGCCGGCTGGGCAGTTACCCGAGCAAGAAAGCGGATGCGCCACAGACGGTAAAGACTTACAGTGGCGGCATCGCAATCTGCAGGAGCCCGCTGATGTCCAGCGCATTCACCATGATGCAATCGCCTGTCGGCACGCTTACCCTGGTAGCGCGCGGCGATCGCCTGGCAGCCGTGCTGTGGGAGAACGAGCGCGAAAACCGCGTGCGCCTGGGCGCACTGCACAGTGACGATCAATGCCCGGTGCTGCTGGAAACCGCTCGCCAACTAGGTGAGTACTTCAGCGGCAAGCGCCGACAGTTCGAGCTGCCGCTGGATTTTGCCGGTACCGGGTTCCAGCGCCAGGTGTGGGCCGCGTTGCTGGCCATACCCTTCGGTGAAACCCGCAGCTACGCCGAAATTGCCCGGCAGGTCGGCAACCCCGGTGCGGTGCGTGCGGTGGGCGCGGCCAATGGCCGCAATCCCATCTCGATCATCGCGCCTTGCCACCGGGTCATCGGTTCATCAGGCAACTTGACCGGGTTTGCCGGCGGGCTGGCGGCCAAGCAATACCTGCTGGCGCTGGAAGGGCGGCAGAGCCTGGCGCTGGACCTGTAGCGGTTCAACCGAACCAGCTGGCGATCAGGCAAGCCAGCACCGCCAGTACCGAACCTGCCATCAGGGTGTAGTGCCGGTGGGCCCGCCGCGCAGCCTGTTGCACTTCACGCAGGTAGGCGCCGGGTGTCGGCGCATCGGGCCGGTGACGCAAATGCTCGGCCACGTCGGCCATTTGCCCCCGGATGATCAGGCCGGTCAGGTAGTAGGCACACGCATAGCTGAGCAGGGCCAGTACGAAATAGGTCATACCGGGTCCAGTGGCAGGGCAATGGCATTGGCCTGGCGGGTATCGACGATGAGGCCTTCGCCGATGCAGTTTGCCAGCAGCGCCGGCATGGCCGCCTGGCGTACCACACTGGGCTCATAGCCGGTCAGCGACAACTCGGGAAACACCACCAGTTCGGCGCCAAGCGCTGCAGCCTGTTCGATGCAGGCCAGATGGCGCTGCAGGTTGGCTGAGACCTCGCCTTTGAGCGATGCCAGTTGGACGGCGCACAGCTTCATGTAAACCCTTCCCTGGTAAAGGTTGAAGCCGCCAGCATACTATCGGCCACGACGCCTGTACCAGTGAAGGGGCGTTCAGCGAGCACAAGGGGCGAAAGTGGCCCGCGACCTGCGCGCTTGGAGCAGGTTGTGCCATGCTGTTCATCAAGGGCGCGATGCGTGCGGGGGGAGGCCGGGTCCGTCAGCCTTTCATCCCTGCCTGGGCAGCGTCAGCAGAGGAACAGTGAGATGGGACGGTTACGGCGCATGATCGCCAACCTGCGGGGCCGCGACCTGGCAGTGGGCGATATTCACGGCCATTTCCAGCGCCTGCAGCAATGCCTGGATGCGGTGGGTTTCGACCCCGCCGTGGACCGCCTGTTCAGCGTGGGCGACCTGGTCGACCGCGGGCCAGACAACGAGGCGGCCCTGGAGTGGCTGGCCAAGCCTTGGTTTCATGCCGTGCAAGGCAATCATGAGGCCTTGGCCATTACCCGCGTGCGGGGTGGGAAACTGGACCTGGCCATGTACCGCGAAGCTGGCGGCGGTTGGTTCATCGACCTGCCGCGGGCCGAGCAACTGCGCTTCGTCGAACGTTTCGAGCAACTGCCGATTGCGATCGAGGTTGAAAGTGCGGCAGGCCTGGTCGGCCTGCTGCATGCCGACAGCCCGACTGCCGATTGGCTGCAATTGAGAACGTGGCTGGAGCTGCTGGATGACCCCAAAGTCAGGCAAGTATGCCAGTGGTCGCGGCGGCGACTCAGGGCTGGCGATACCGAGCCGGTGCAAGGCCTGCGCGCCTTGCTGGTGGGCCACACGCCGGTGCCGCAGGCCACGCTGCTGGGCAACGTCTGGCACCTGGACACCGGCGGCTGGGCCAGCGGCCACTTCACCTTGGTGGACATGCGCAGCCTGAAGCTGGTCAGCCCCAGGCCAGGTGTAACAGCACCGCCGCGCCCAAGAGCACCAGCATGATCCCGGAGCTGCGTTCCAGCCACGGCAGCCAGCGCGCGAAGCGCCGCAGTACCCGCTGGTTGCCGATGGCCACGGCGATCAGCAGGTCCCACAGCAGCACCACACCGAACATCCACAGCGCGCAAGCGGCTTTCCAGCCGACACTGGCGCTGCCCACCATACTGGCCAGGCTTGCGTAGAACAGTGCGTTCTTGGGGTTGAGAAGGGCAGACAGCAAACCCATGCCCAGCCCCTGCCACCACCCTGGCCCAGTGTGCTTGCCAACGGCCGCAGTCAGGCGGGTATGCCCTGCATGGCGCAGGAACAGCATACCGATGTACACCAGGTAGACGGCACCGACCAGCTGCAGGCTGGCAAACAATGGGCTGCCTTCCTGGAGCATCGACAAGCCGGTGAAGGCCACGGTGATGAACGCACCATTGGCCAGGGCGATACCCAGGCACACGCCGCTGGCGCTACGCCAGCCGCTGCTGACCGACGTGCGTGCGACCAGGAAGAAGTCCGGGCCTGGCGATAGCAGTGCAAGAAAATGGGCGAGGGCGACGATCAGGAATATTTGCATGGGCCGGGCTGCTCTGCGGGAAAAGCCGCAGTCTGCTGCCGGGCTGGCATGGCGTATTGAAGAATATTGCAGGGGCCCCATGGGTCATCCTCGCGGCTGTGCACCTTCAAGCGCCGCGATACTGCCCCGGTGTCACCCCCACATGAGCCTTGAACACCCGCTGGAAATGGCTCTGGTCGGCAAACCCCAACCGGTAGGCCACCTCTGCCAGTGCCTGCCCTTTGCCCAGCAGCTGCCGCCCAAGGTTGACCCTGGCGTTGAGCAGGTAAGCATGGGGGGTGAAACCCGTGGCTGCACGAAATGCCCGAATCAACTGATAGCGCCCAAGCCCGGCCTCCCGCGCCAGTACCGCCAGGCTCAACTGTGCCGGATCCTGGGCTTCGATCCGTGCGATCAAGCCGCTCAAGGCCGTCGCCGCCAATGCCGGTGCCGGTGCCAGAGGCGGCTGTGCGGCAAAGTCCAGGTCCCCGAGAAAGGCGACCAGCGCCGCGTCTTTCTCTGCATTGCTGGCGGTGGAGAACAGCAGGCCGTTCAGCTCGCAGAATTGTTGGTACAGCAGTGCCTCCCGGCAGATACGCGCAGGTGCACCAGCCCCGCCGTCACCCAGTTCCGACTCCAGGCGCAGTTGCGACAGCCAGCGGGCATCCACATGCAGCATCTGGTAGCTCCAGGCATAGCCGGGTGCGGGGTTGCAGGCATGCACGCGCTGGGGCGGTACCAGCACCAGGGTTCCAGGTGTCAACCGCGCCTGCCCGCCGGCAGCTCCGCTGAACAGGCTGAGGCCAGCATCCACTGCGCCGATGGAGAATGTCGGGTGGCTGTGGGCTTTGTAGCAGGCGCGGCTATGGCAGGCGCGCCGGCTTTCCACATGTGGCAGGTTCGGGTCGCGCCACAGTGCGGCGTGGGTACGGGGCATTATGCGCTCCTCGGGGTTGTCGGCAGGGTAACAGCTGCAAGGCACCTGTACAGTTTTTATCGCTGGCTGTCACTTGACTGAATGGCACCGGGCCCGCCGAAATAGGCGCCTGCTGCCAAAGGAAAACAACAATGGACTTATCGAGCCTGCTGCTCTTCATCCCCGCCTGCTTCGCCCTGAACATGGCCCCGGGGCCGAACAACCTGCTGTCGCTGCACAACGCCAGCCGCTACGGGCTGCGCACCGCCTGTGTGGCCGGTGCCGGGCGCATTCTGGCGTTCAGTGGCATGATTGCGCTGGCGGCCATGGGCCTGGCGGTGGTGCTGCATACCAGTGAATATCTGTTTCTGGCCATCAAAGTGGTGGGCGCGAGTTACCTGTTCTACATTGCCTGGCAACTGTGGCGGGCTCCGGTGGGCGTGGCTGCGAGCACCGGCGGTGAGCTGCGGGGCATGTGGCACCTGGCGCGGCAGGAATGCTTCGTAGCGGCCGGCAACCCGAAGGCGATCCTGATTTTCACTGCGTTCCTGCCGCAGTTCGTAACCGTCGACAGTCGTATGCCGGTCAGTGAGCAGTTCCTCTGGCTGGGAGCGCTGTTCCTGGTGCTGGAATGGGCAGCGATCGCCCTCTATGCAGGCCTTGGCGCCTACCTGCAGCGCTGGTTCAGCCAGCCAGGTCCGCGGCGCCTGTTCAACCGGGTCAGCGCCTCGCTGTTGGGTTGCGCTGGCCTCGGCCTACTGGTGGCGCGTCGCTAGCGTTCAACCCGGGTAGTAAGCTGTAAATGTCAGGTGGCACAGGGCCAGTGCGTTAGTCGCGGTAGAAGGTTTGCACCAGGTGATAGCCGAACTTGCTCTTGATCGGGCCGTGTACCACGCGCAGGGGCTTCTTGAAGATGACCTGGTCGATGGCGCCGACCATTTGCCCTGGGCGGACTTCACCCAAGTCGCCGCCCCGTTTGCCGGACGGGCAAGTCGAGAACTTTTTCGCCAGCACGTCGAACGCCTCGCCATTGGCGATACGCTGCTTGAGCTTTTCGGCTTCGTCAGCGGTCTTGACCAGAATATGGCGGGCTTGAGCTTTCATGGATTACCTGTGCTTCGGGGGGGGCGAAAAGCGCGCATTATGCCTGATTGCTGCGCGTTTGTGGCCTTTCACCCAGGCCCGTGGGCGGTGCTATCGCACCGCTGATAGCGCATCGGCCAGCAGCCGTTCGGCGGCAAACACCGGCAAAAACCGGTGCCAACCACCGCGGGAGCCTGCGTCACTGGGCCAACCAGCCCCCGTCAACGTTCCAGGCGGCACCACGCACCTGGCTACCCGCTTCGCTGCACAGGAAAAGCACAAGCTCGCCCAGGTGCTGCGGGGTAACGAAGGCCAGCGAAGGTTGCTTTTCCGCCAGCAGGTCATGCTGCGCCTGCAGCGCATCGCCACCGTTGGCGGCACGGTCATCGATCTGTTGCTGCACCAGCGGAGTCAGCACCCAGCCCGGGCAAATGGCGTTGCAGGTGACAGGGCTGGTGGCGGTTTCCAGGCCCACGACCTTGGTCAGGCCCACTACGCCATGCTTGGCGGCCACGTACGCCGCCTTGCCGGTCGAACCGACCAGGCCATGCACAGAGGCAATGTTGATGATGCGCCCCCAATTGCGCGTGCGCATGCCCGGCAGCGCCAGGCGTGTGCCATGGAAGACCGCCGACAGGTTGAGCGCGATGATCTTGTCCCAGCTTTGCACCGGAAACCGTTCGACCGGGGCCACATGCTGGATACCAGCGTTGTTGACCAGGATGTCGACGCCGCCGAACTCGCGCTCGGCCGCGGCGAACAATGCCTCGATCTGGGCCACCTCGGCCAGGTCGGCCGGGTGATGGATGGCTTTTACCCCATGCCGGGCAATTTCCGCCAGGGCGGGTGCCGGGTCGCCAAAACCGTTGAGGACGATGTTGGCACCGGCCCGGGCCAGTACCTGGGCGATACCCAGGCCGATGCCGCTGGTCGAGCCGGTCACGAGTGCAGTCTTGCCGTTGAGGGTCATGCAGTGCTCCTTAGACAATGCCAGTGGCGTAGAACGTGGCAATTACCACGAACACTGCCAGGGTCTTGATCAGGGTAATACCGAAAATGTCCTTGTAGGCTTCCCGGTGGGTCAGGCCGGTGACTGCCAGCAGGGTGATCACCGCGCCGTTGTGCGGCAGGGTGTCCATGCCGCCGCTGGCCATGGCCGCTACCCGGTGCAGCACCTCGAGCGGAATGTTGGCGGCATGGGCGGCGGCGATGAAGGTGTCACCCATGGCGGCCAGCGCAATACTCATGCCGCCCGAGGCAGAGCCGGTGATACCGGCCAACAGGGTGACGGTGATGGCTTCATTGACCAGGGGGTTGGGGATGCCGCGCAGGGCATCGGCCAGCACCAGGAAGCCAGGCAGCGAGGCGATCACTGCGCCAAAGCCATACTCCGAGGCCGTGTTCATGGCTGCCAGCAAGGCGCCGCCGACAGCACTTTTGGTGCCTTCGGCCAAACGGCTGCGGATGGCGCCGAAGGCACATGCCAGCACCATCAGGATGCCGACCAGCAATGCTGCCTGTACCGCCCAGATGGCGGTCAGCTTGGTCACGTCGCTGTTCACTGGGGCACTCATGCCGGGCAGTTGCAAGCTGTGGCTGGCGCCGTACCACTGCGGGATCCAGTGGGTGAACAGCAGGTTCATCACCCCCACCAGCATCAACGGGGATATCGCCAGCCAGGGGTTGGGCAACCTCAGGTCGGCAGCGGTTTCCGGTTCGTTGCGCAAGTCGGTGCCATACCCTTCACCGGCACGCTGGGCTTTGTTGCGCTGGCGCTGCAGGTAGGCCATGCCGGTGCAGAACACGAACAGTGTGCCGATCAGGCCCAGCCAGGGTGCGGCCCAGGCGGTGGTGTTGAAAAAGGTGCTGGGGATGATGTTCTGGATCTGCGGGGTACCGGGCAGGGCGTCCATGGTGAATGAAAACGCCCCCAAGGCAATGGTGGCCGGGATCAGCCGTTTGGGGATGTTGCTCTGGCGGAACATCTCGGCCGCAAACGGGTATACCGCAAATACCACCACGAACAGCGAGACGCCGCCGTAGGTCAGCAACGCACAGACCAGCACGATCACCAGCATGGCCTGGCGGGTGCCGAGCAGGCGGATGGCAGCGGCCACGATCGAGCGGGAAAAGCCGGACAGCTCGATCAGTTTGCCGAACACCGCACCCAGCAGGAACACCGGGAAATACAGCTTGATGAAGCCCACCATTTTTTCCATGAAAACCCCGGTGAAGGCGGGGGCAACGGCGGACGGGTCAGTGAGCAGAACGGCGCCGAGGGCCGCGATAGGGGCGAACAGTATGACGCTGTAGCCGCGGTAGGCGGCCAGCATCAGCAGGGCCAGCGCGGCAAGGGCGATGAGCACGGTCATCGTGTTTCTCCTGGGTGAGTCTTGTTGTTATCGATTTGCAGGAGAAAGCGGATATCGTGCCAATTTTTAACTTATTGATTTACATGAAGTTTTTATTATTTGCAGTGTTTCAGTCTCTGTTTTGAGATTTTGTTGTTCAAGCGCCCGCACCATCTCCTCCCAGATTTGCACGCTGCCTGTCTGCACAACCGAGCTTGTTAGGCTATCTCTAAAAAGAGACAAAAGTCTCTTCTTAGAGACCAAGCGCCACCATCTTCTTGTACAGGGTAGAGCGCCCCAGCTCCAGCGCCTTTGCCGCCTGCGGCACGTTGCCGGCATGGTCCGCCAACGCCCCGGCGATCAGTGAGCGCTCGAATGCCTCGCACGCCTCGCGGTAGGTCTGGCGCACCGGTGCCGCCGACAGCGGACTCAACGGCCCCAACGCCGCACGCAAGTCCGCCACCCCCAGGCGTGGTTGATCGGCCAGCAAGGTCGCCCGCTCCAGCACGTTGCGCAGTTCACGGATATTCCCCGGCCAGGCATGGCGTGCCAGCAGTTGCTGCGCCTCGGTTTCCAGCTCGTACTGGCTGCCCAGCTCTGCCAGCACGGCCTCGCATAACGCCGGCAGGTCCTCCAGCCGCTGCCGCAGCGGGGGTACTTCGATCGGTAACACGTTCAGCCGGTAGTACAGGTCGGCGCGGAAGGCGCCGCGGGCCATGGCCGCCTGCAGGTCGATGGACGTGGCCGCAATGATGCGCACGTCGCTGCGCAGCATCTGGTTCGACCCCACCGGCTCGTATTCCTTTTCCTGCAGCACCCGCAGCAGCTTGCTTTGCAAGGCCAGCGGCATGTCGCCGATTTCATCGAGGAACAATGTGCCGCCTTCGGCCAGTTGCAGCTTGCCGCTGCGGCCTTTGCGGTCCGCCCCGGTAAAGGCACCGGGCGCGGTGCCGAAGAACTCGGCCTCCAGCAGTGTTTCCGGGATGGCGGCGCTGTTGATGCTGACGAACGCTTTGTGGGCCCGGGCCGAGGCGGCGTGGATGGCGTGCGCCAGCAACTCCTTGCCCGTGCCCGTCTCGCCCAGCAACAGCACCGGCGAGTCACTGCCTGCACCGCGCCGCGCACGGCGCTTGGCTTCCAGGCTGGCAGCGCTGCTGCCAACGAACTGCGCAAAGCTGTACTTGGCCTGGCGGGCGCGCAGTTGCGAGCGGGTCGAGGCAAGTTCCTGCTGCATGCTCGAATAACGCTTGAGCAACGGCGACAGGCTACGCAACTGATCGAACAGGGCAAAACCGATGGCGCCGATCAGCGCGCCCTTGTCGTCGTGGATAGGCAGGCGCATGACCACCAACGGCTCGTTCGGCGTGTCCAGCATGTCCAGCAGGATAGGCCGGCCATTGCTCACCACCTCGCGCATCAGGCTACCGGGGATCACTGCTTCGCAGGGCTGGCCAATCGCACTGGCCGCGTCGGCCAGGCCAAAGCGCCGGGCATAGCGTTCGTTCATCCAGGCGATACGCGCCTGGCGGTCGACGATCACCGTACCCTCGCTGGACTGTTCGATGATCTCGAACAACGAGCGGATCGCCAGTTGCCGAACGTGGGGGTAGTCCTTGAGGCTGTCGCTGTCGTGCATGGAAAAAGTCCTGAATACGTTGTTTGCCCGCGCCGGCACCTTGCCTGAAACGTCAGCCCTTCGGGTCAAACGCCTGCCGCAAGGCATCGCCGATGAACACCAGCAGCGACAAGATCAGCGCCAGGGCAAAGAACGCGGTAAAGCCCAGCCACGGTGCCTCCAGGTGTTGCTTGCCCTGGGTCACCAACTCCCCCAGCGAGGCGCTGCCCGCGGGCATGCCGAAACCGAGGAAGTCCAGCGCGGTCAGCGTGGTGATGGCCCCGGTGAGCATGAACGGCACGTAGGTCAGTGTGGCATTCAAGGCATTGGGCAAGATATGCCGAAGCATGACCTGGCTGTCTGGCAAACCCAGCGCCCGGGCTGCCTTGACGTATTCCAGGTTGCGCCCCCGCAGGAACTCGGCCCGTACCACGTCGACCAGGGTCAGCCATGAAAACAGCGCCATGATCCCCAGCAGCCACCAGAAATCCGGCTCGACGAACCCGCTGAGGATGATCAGCAGGTACAACACCGGCAGCCCGGACCATACCTCCAGCAGGCGCTGGCCGAACAGGTCGACCCAGCCGCCGTGGTAGCCCTGCAGGGCGCCTGCCGTCACCCCGATGACCACGCTGATCACGGTCAGGGCAAAGGCAAACAGCAAAGACACCCGCGTGCCATACAGCACCCGGGCCAGCACATCACGGCCCTGGTCATCGGTACCCAGCCAGTTGCTGCTGCTCGGTGGGCTGGGCGTGGGGACCTGCAAGTCGTAGTTCGGGGTGTCGGCGCTGAACGGGATCGGTGCGAACAGCATCCAGCCGCCCTGGTCCTCGATCAGCTTGCGCACGTAGGCGCTGCGGTAGTCGGGCTGGAACGGCAACTGGCCGCCAAATTGCTGCTCGGTATAACGCTTGAGCGCCGGTACGTACAGTTCGCCCTGGTAGCCCAGCAGCAACGGCTTGTCGTTGGCCACCAGCTCGGCGCTCAGGCTCAGCGACAGCAGGGCGGCGAATACCCACAGCGAGACCCAGCCCAGGCGGTTGCGGCGAAAGCGTTGCAGGCGCCGGCGCGCCACAGGCGACAGCATCAGTGCGCCCTCGTGTCGAAGTCGATGCGTGGGTCCAGCAAGGTGTAGGCCAGGTCGCCGATCAGGCGGATCAGCAGCCCTGCCAAGGTGAAGATGAACAATGTGCCGAAGACGATAGGGTAGTCGCGGGACACGGCGGCGTCGTAGCTCATGCGGCCCAGGCCATCCAGTGAGAAAATCACCTCGATCAGCAGCGAGCCGGCAAAGAACACGCTGATCAGTGCCTGTGGCAGCCCGGCCACCACCAGCAGCATGGCGTTGCGCAATACATGGCCGTAGAGCACCCGCCGCTCACTCAGGCCCTTGGCGCGGGCGGTGACCACGTACTGGCGCGAAATTTCGTCGAGGAAGGCATTCTTGGTCAGCAAGGTGAGGGTGGCGAACCCGCCGATCACCAGGGCGCCGACGGGCAGTACCAGGTGCCAGAAGTAGTCGGCCACCTTGCCGAGCAGGGTCAGCTCGTCGAAGTTGTCGGAAACCAGGCCGCGCACCGGAAACCAGTTCAGCGAAGTGCCGCCGGCAAATACCACGATCAGCAACAGGGCGAACAGGAACGAGGGCAGGGCGTAGCCGACCACGATCAGTGCGCTGCTCCAGGCATCGAAGTGGCTACCGTGGCGCACCGCTTTGCGAATGCCCAGGGGGATGGACACCAGGTAGATGATCAGCGTGGCCCAGAAGCCCAGCGACAGGGTGACCGGCAGTTTGTCGAGGATCAGGTCGGTGACCTTGGCACCGCGGAAGAAGCTGTTGCCGAAGTCCAGCCGGGCATACTGGCCCAGCATCAGCCAAAGGCGCTCGGGCGCAGACTTGTCGAAGCCGTACTGGCGCTTGATCTCTTCGATCAGTCTGGGGTCGAGCCCGCGGGTGGCGCGTGATTCACCGTGCACAACCTCCGAGCGCGCACCGGGGGCGCCACCGCCGATGCCTTGCAGGCGCGCCACGGCTTGTTCCACCGGGCCGCCTGGCGCGGCCTGTACGATGAAGAAGTTGACCAGCAGAATCGCCAGCAAGGTCGGAATGATCAGCAGCAGGCGGCGCAACAGGTAGCGGGTCATGGGGCGGCCTTCCGGCGTATGGCCATCTGTTCATTGGTCAGCGCGGTTGGGCTGATCTCCCACCACGTGTCCAGGCCTTCATCGTAGGTGGCCTGAACCTTGGGCAAGCCGAAGCGGTTCCACCAGACGGTGGAGCTGCCTGGCGGGTAGTAGTTGGGGATCCAGTAGTAATTCCACTGCAGCACCCGGTCCAGGGCGTGAGCGTGGCGCAGCATGTCGGCCTCGCTGGCAGCGCGTACCAGGCCGTCGATCAGGTGGTCGACGGCCGGGTCCTGCAGCACCATCAGGTTGTTCGAACCGGGGTCGTGGGCAGCGGCCGAGCCGAAGTAGTTGTACAGCTCGGCACCCGGTGAAAGCGTCACCGGGTAGCCGGTCACGACCATATCGTAGTCACGGGCCATCAGCCGGTTGACGTACTGCGCCGAGTCGACGTTACGGATGTTCAGGGTAACGCCGATCTGTGCCAGGTTGCGCTTCCAGGGCAACAGCAGGCGCTCCATGCCGGCCTGGCCGTTGAGGAAGGTGAACGCCAGTGGCTCACCTTCGCGGTTGACCAGGCGGTCGCCATCGGCATGCCAGCCGGCCTGCTGCAGCAGGGCCAGGGCTTGCAACTGCTGGGCGCGGATGATTCCCGAGCCATCAGTGACCGGTGCCGTGAACACGTGGTCGAAGACTTCCTGCGGCACCTGGCCACGCAGCGGTTCGAGCAGTTTCAGCTCGCCGGCATCGGGTAGCTGGCGGGCGGCCAGCGGTGTATTGGAAAACACGCTCTGCTGGCGGATGTACAGGTTGCGCATCATCTGCCGGTTGCTCCACTCGAAGTCCCAGAGCATGCCCAGTGCCTGACGTACACGGCGGTCCTTGAACTGCGGCCGGTCCAGGTTGAACACGAAGCCCTGGGCTACCTGCGGTTTGGCCGGGCCCAGGTGGGCCCGTTGCAGGCGACCGTCGTCCAGTGTGGCGCCGTTGTAACCCAGGGTGTAGGCGGTTGCGGAGAACTCGCGGTTGTAGTCGTAGCCCCCGCCCTTGAGCACCTGGCGCGCCACCTCGGTGTCGCCGAAGTACTCGATGCGCAGTTTGGCGAAATTGTAGCGGCCACGGCTGGCCGGCAGGTCACGGGCCCACCAGGTGGGGTCACGCTCGAAGGTGATGCTGCGGCCATTGTCGATCTGGCCGATGCGGTAGGGCCCACTGCCGACCGGTTTGTCGAAGCCGGCCCCGTTGGCGAAATCGCGTTGCTGCCAGTCGTGCTCGGGCAGCACGGGCAAGCTGGCCAGGTCCAGCGCCAGGGTACGGCCGTGCCCGGGCTTGAAGTCGAAGCGGATGCTGCGCGGGCCTTCCACGGTCACCGCGCTGACGTTGGCGAACTGGGTGCGGTAGGTCAGGCTGCCTTTGCTCATCAGCAGGTCGTAGGTGAAGCGCACGTCTTCGGCGCGCACCGGCTTGCCGTCGGCAAAGGTCGCCCGTGGGTCGATATCGAAACGCAGCCAGGCGTCATCCGGGCCACGCTCCATGCGCCGGGCGATCAGCCCATAGACGGTGTAGGGTTCGTCGAATGAGCGCACGGCCAGGGGTGCGAACAACAGGCCATCGACCTGGCTGACACCAATACCTTTGTCGATGTACGGCAGGATATGGTCGAACTGGCCAATCTCGATGGCCGAGCGGCGCAGCATGCCGCCCTTGGGGGCGCTGGGGTTCACATAGTCGAAATGCTGGAAACTGGCGCCGTAGCGGGGGGCTTCGCCGTACACCGTGAGGGCATGGGTGGGGGCGGCCAGGGTATCGAGGGCGAAACAAAGCAGCAACAGGCACCACAACCTATGCAGAAGCGGGTTACCCCGCGAATACGCCCGAGCATGCAGCCTCGTTGCCTGAGCTGACGTATTCGCGTGTGAACCCGCTGCCACCGGGGGCATGAACAGCTGTTGGCTGCTTAGTCCTGACGGCTGGTGACTTCCAGCAGGTGGTAGCCGAACTGGGTCTTTACCGGGCCTTGCACGGTATTCACAGGTGCGCTGAACACCACGGTGTCGAATTCCTTGACCATCTGGCCTGGGCCGAACGAACCCAGGTCACCGCCCTGGCGGCTGGACGGGCAGGTGGAGTTGGCTTTGGCGATTTCAGCGAAATCGGCACCGGCTTCGATCTGGGCTTTCAGTTCGTTGCACTTGTCTTCGCTGGCAACGAGGATGTGACGGGCGGTTGCACGGGCCATGGGTACTGCTCCTTGGGGTAAAAAGTGCAAGCCTAGCGCACTTGTCCGGGGTATGTCTCGCCAGGCTTGCAACCATCGGCTCACAGTTGTTGTGCGGCTTCGCGCAACAGCGTTTCGGTCGAGGCCCAACCCAGGCAGCCGTCGGTGATCGACACGCCGTACTTCAGGGCGCCCTTGCCCAGCGCCTGGCAACCGTCGAACAGGTGGCCTTCGATCATCACGCCGACCAGCGAGCGGTCGCCGCTCAGGCGTTGCGCCAGCACCTCATTGAACACCGCAGGCTGGCGCGCTGGGTCCTTGCCGCTGTTGGCATGGCTGCAATCGACCATGATCCGCGGCTGCAAGCCAGCCTTGGCCAGCGCCTGGCGGGCGAGGGCAATGCTAGGGGCATCGTAGTTGGGCCCTTTGTGGCCGCCGCGCAGTACCAGGTGGGTGTCGGGGTTGCCCAGGGTTTCGATGATCGCCGGGTGGCCTTGCGCGTCCAGGCCGAAGTGGCGGTGCGGGTGTGCGGCGCTGCGCATGGCGTCGCTGGCTACGGCAATACCCCCGTCGGTGCCGTTCTTGAAGCCCACCGGCAGCGCCAGGCCACTGACCATTTCGCGGTGGATCTGCGATTCGGTGGTACGCGCGCCGACCGCAGCCCAGGCCAGCAGGTCGTCGAAGTAGCCCGCGGCCAGCGGTTGCAGCAACTCGGTGGCGATGGGCAGGCCGCGCTCGATCATGCTAAGCATCAGCCCGCGAGACAGGGCGATGCCGGCATGCATGTCGTCGCTGCCATCCAGGTGCGGGTCATACGCCAGGCCTTTCCAGCCCACCGTGGTACGCGGTTTTTCGACGTAGGCGCGCATCACCAACAGCAGCTTGTCGTCGACGTCGCGGCTGAGGGCGGCCAGGCGGTCGGCGTATTCCAGCGCGGCGCGCGGGTCGTGGATCGAGCACGGGCCGACGATCACCAGCAGGCGCTGATCGTGGCCTTCGAGGATGTTGCGTATAGCCTGGCGGTGGGCATGTACTTGCTGGGCCAGGTCTGTGGCGAGCGGCATTTGCTGTTTAAGCAGGTGCGCACTGGGGAGGCGCTGGCTGACTGCGGTGTTGGCCGCTTGCGGCTGGGTCAGGGGCAGGGCGAGGCTGGAGGCGTGCATGGCATTTTTCCCTGGGCGGACGGCGGGGGCTGGCCCGCTCGGTCGGCCCTATCGAGGTGTTCGACAGATCGTTGAATTACTGTTGGCTGCTGCATTGCCACCTGTGCAAGACCGATCGGAGGCGGCTGGCTGGCCCGAGCGGGATTGGCTAAATCGCCAGGTGTAGGTGTCGGCGTAGTAATAGGTGGCGTAGTTCATGAAGCGGTCCTCAATGTGAATCAATGGTTTTTTCAAAGGCCTGAAACGCAAAACCCCCGGTCGGGGAGCCGACCGGGGGTTTGAGTATTCTCATGTTCGGCGGCCCCTCGAAGGTGGGCGCCGTGCAGGTATCGGCGCCTAGTGGCTAAACCAATACCCGAAGTAATAGCTTGCTGGAGCTACGCAGCCGGCAACGGCCAGCACAGGGCGCGGTTGGCGACCGGTGTGGTTGGCGAGGTGGCGGATGTGTGTTGGCATGTTGCTCTCCAGTGAATGAGCCCGAGCTTACTGCAGTTCGGCTGGGCCATTCAATGGATAAATACTATGTGTCCAATCATTTATTTGTGTACTGAATGGTTAAACGGCCCTGTCAACGGCTGTCCTGATCTTCAGCGGTACCACCGCTGGCGCCGGCACCCGAGCCCGTAGCCTCGCCGGTGCTGTTGGAGCCGCCCGTGGCGCCATCGGCGGCATCGGTGCTGCTGCCGGTGTCGCTGCTGTCATTGCTTTTGCCGCTGCCAGGGGTGTTGACGCTGCTGCCCTCACCGGCAGTCTTGCCGCCAGATTGGTCGGTTTGTGGGTGGCTGTCGGTGTTGGTGGCCGTGGCGGCGAAGCTGGTGCCAGCGAGTGGGGTCAGCGCCAGTGCCAGGCACAGGGAGAGCGGGCGAATGCGGATCATGGGATATCTCCATCGTGCGGATGATCTGTCATTCGTTTGGCCTGGTGAACCGGGCTGGGTGCCGTTCGGGCGACGAGCGGTAAGCGCAACGAGCGATGGGGGCCGCTGCGCCGGGCCGGCGATCAGCGAGGTTGCGCGTATTCCTGCAGCAGCTCGGGGCTGTTGAAGTTGCTCAAGCGGCGATCGTCTGCACTGCACTCAAGCGCTTGCACCTTGGCGCGCAACAGGGCCTTCTGCAAGCTCCGCTCACCCTCGGCCCAGGCTTGCTCCAGCACCGGCAGCAACCGGCGCGGCAGTACGCTGAACATCGGCTGCCAGTAGCCGCCCTGGTGCGCCATCGCGGCACTGTCATTGGCCGCAGCAACCCGCAGCAGGTCTTCGATCAGTGCGCGGTCGACCAGCGGTGCATCGCAGGCCAGCACCACCACCCATGCATGCCGCGCCACCTTGAGCCCGGCAATCACCCCCGCCAGAGGCCCGGGGAAGTCGTTGTCGGCATCGCCCACCAACTGGTCGGCATACACCCGGTAGGCCTGCTGGTTGCGGTTGCAGGAAATCACCAGGTCGTCAGTCAGGGGCCGCAGCACGCGATGGATTGCGGCCACCAGTGGCTCGCCCTGCCAGCTGATCAAGCCCTTGTCACGGCCGCCCATACGCTGCCCGCGGCCTCCCGCGAGGATCAGGGCAGAGCAGGTGAGCAATTGTTCAGTCATTGGCTAAAGTCCGAGGCAGGTACGCAGGCAACCCTCACACGCACGACAGCGGTTGTCCAGCGGACGTGAACGCGGGGCCAGGACACTGACATTTTTGCCAGTTGTGCCCGCCGCTGCTTATCCCTTGAATAGGGCTGCAGCCTTGCCCTCGCAATGAGGGCAAGCCAGATTCCCAGGAGAAGGCAATTGAACAAAGCGCAACTTATTGAACAGGTAGCAGCGCGCGCCGAACTCAGCCAGGCGATGGCCAAAAAGGCAGTCGATGCCTTCATCGACGGGATCAAGGCGTCGCTGAGCACACACACGCCTGTCGCTTTGGTGGGTTTCGGCAGGTTCGAGACTGCCCGAAGGCCAGCGCGGGTCGGCAGGGACCCGCGGTCTGGCAAACCGTTGAAGATTCCGGCGGCGATGACGGTCAAGTTTCGAGCTGGCAAGGCCCCCAAGGACGCCGTCAGATTAAACGGGGAGGCCGACGCCAAGACCAAACCCCGCAAGTGAACGCAGAGGGTCCCTGGGGACCCTCATTCAGGGGCTGTCGTGCAGCGCCTCGCCGGCCGTTGCGGTTTTGCGCGTGCCAGCCAGCCGCATCACGCTGACGAAGAACACCGGCACGAATACCACCGCCAACGTTGCGCTCAGCATGCCGCCGATAACCCCGGTGCCGATCGCCTGTTGGCTCGCCGAGCTGGCACCGCTGGCGATCGCCAAGGGCACCACGCCGAGGATGAACGCCAGCGATGTCATCACGATCGGCCGCAGGCGCAGGCGGGCGGCCTGTACGGCGGCATCGGCGGCGTCCACGCCTTGGTCGACCAGGTGCTTGGCGAACTCGATGATCAGAATGGCGTTCTTCGCCGACAGGCCAATCAAGGTGATCAGGCCGACCTTGAAGAACACGTCGTTGGGCATGCCCCGCAGGGTTACCGCCAGGACCGCACCCAGCACGCCGAGCGGCACTACCAGCAGCACTGCGGTGGGTATCGACCAGCTCTCGTACAGCGCAGCCAGGCACAGGAACACCACCAGCAGCGACAGCGCCATCAACATCGGCGCCTGGCTGCCGGACAGGCGTTCTTGCAGCGACAGGCCGGTCCATTCCAGGCCGGCACCGGCGGGCAGTTGCGCCACCAGGCGCTCGATTTCGGCCATGGCTTCGCCCGAGCTGTAGCCGGCGGCCGGTTCGCCGGAAATCGACACCGCCGGGTAGCCGTTATAACGCGTCAGTTGCACCGGGCCGCTGACCCATTTGGCCTGGACGAACGCGGCCAACGGCACCATCTTGCCGCTGCTGTTGCGCACATGCATGTTCAGCAGGTCTTGCACCTGGCTGCGCTGGTCGCCTTCGGCCTGCACCACCACGCGCTGCATGCGGCCCTGGTTCGGGAAGTCGTTGACGTAGCTGGAGCCCACTGCCACGTCGAGTACCGAGCCGATATCGGCAAACGTCACGCCCAGGGCATTGGCCTGGCGGCGGTCGATCTCCAGCTGCACCTGCGGGCTTTCCGCCAGCGAGGCTTCGCGCACGTTGCTCAGTACCTTGCTCTTGCCGGCCTGCTCGAGCAGCTGGTCACGCGCCGCCATCAGCGCGCGGTGGCCCATGCCACCCCGGTCCTGCAGGCGGAACTCGAAGCCGGTCGACTCGCCAAGCCCGTCGATGGGCGGCGGCAGCACGGCGTAGGCCACCGCATCCTTGAGTTGCGTGAAGGCCTGGTTGGCGCGCTCGGCAATCGACTGGGCAGTGTGTTCGGCACCGCGCTCGGACCAGTCCTTGAGGGTGGTGAAGGCCAGCGCAGCGTTCTGCCCGCTGCCCGAGAAGCTGAAACCCAGGATCAGTGTGGTGTTGCCGACCCCCGGTTCTTCACTGTTGTGCGCCTCGATCTGGGCGGCCACCTGTTCGGTGCGCATGCGGCTGGCGCCCGGCGGCAGCTGGATGTCCGTAATGGTGTAGCCCTGGTCTTCGGTGGGCAGGAACGCCGTGGGCAGCTGGCTCAAGCCATAGCCCAATACCCCCAGCAGCAGCGCATACAGCAACAGGTAGCGCCCGCTGCGTTGCAGCGCTTGCATGACCCAGCGCTGGTAGCCATCGCTCATGCCCTCGAAACGGCGGTTGAACCAGCCGAAGAAACCCTTGCGTGCATGCTGTTCGCCCTTGGCCACAGGCTTGAGCAGCGTGGCGCACAGTGCCGGGGTCAGGCTGAGGGCGAGGAAGGCCGAGAACAGGATCGATACCGCCATGGCGACCGAAAACTGTTGGTAGATCACACCCACCGAACCTTGCATGAAGGCCATGGGCAGGAACACCGCCACCAGTACCAGGGTGATGCCGATGATCGCGCCGCTGATCTGGCTCATGGCCTTGCGCGTGGCTTGCCGGGGCGGCAGGCCTTCTTCGGCCATGATGCGTTCGACGTTTTCCACCACCACGATGGCGTCATCGACCAGGATGCCGATGGCCAGCACCATGCCGAACAGGGTCAGCACGTTGATCGAGAAACCCAGCGCCAGCATTACGGCGAAGGTGCCCATCAGTGCCACCGGTACCACCAGGGTCGGGATCAGCGTGTAGCGCAGGTTCTGCAGGAACAGGAACATCACCGCGAACACCAGCAGCATGGCTTCGAACAGGGTACTGATGACCTGCTCGATCGACACCTTGACGAACGGCGAGGTGTCGTAGGGGATGTCGTACCTGACCCCCTCGGGGAAGTAGCGCGCCAGGTCCTGCAGTTTCGCCCGTACCAGGGTGGCGGTCTGCATGGCATTGGCGCCCGGTGCCAGTTGCACGCTGAAGGCCGTGGCCGGCTTGCCGTTCAAGCGGGTGCCGTACTGGTATTCCTGTGCGCCGACTTCCACCCTGGCGACATCGCCAAGGGTGACCACGGAGCCGTCGGGGTTGGCGCGCAGCACAATGGCGGCGAACGCTTCCGGCGTGCTCAGCTGGCCTTTGACCACCACGTTGGCCGTGATTTCCTGAGTGCTGCGGCTGGGCAGGTCGCCAATGCTGCCAGGGGCTACCTGGGCGTTCTGGCCGGCGATGGCGTCGGCCACGTCGTTGGGCGTGAGGTTGAAACCGACCAGTTTGCGCGGGTCGATCCAGATGCGCATGGCCCGTTCCGAGCCATACAGCTGGGCCTTGCCGACGCCTTTGAGGCGGCGTATTTCATCCATCACGTTACGCGCCAGAATGTCCGACAGGGCGGTTTCGTCGAGTTTGCCGTCTGTGGAGGTGAGGGTGGCCAGCAGCAGAAAGCCGGTGGACACCTTCTCGACCTGCAGGCCCTGCTGGGTGACCGGCCGCGGCAGGCGGGACTCGACCACCTTCAGGCGGTTCTGCACGTCGACCTGGGCCAGGTCCGGGTGGGTGCCCGGGGCGAAGGTGGCGGTAATGGTGGCGCTGCCCAGGCTGCTCTGGGATTCGAAGTACAGCAGGTTGTCGGCGCCGTTGAGTTCCTGTTCGATCAGGCTGACCACGCTTTCGTCCATGGTGGCTGCCGAGGCGCCGGGGTATACGGCGTAGATCTCGACCTGCGGCGGTGCCACGTTGGGGTATTGGGCCACCGGCAGTTGCGGGATGGCCAGCGCGCCGGCCAGCAGGATGAACAGCGCGACCACCCAGGCGAATACCGGGCGGTCGATGAAGAATTGCGGCATGGGTCAGGCCCTCACTGGCCGTTGTGCTGTACGATGGGCGGCGTTTCTGGGCTGGGGTCGACCTGCACCTGGTCGCCGGCCTTGACGTGCTGCAGGCCCTCGATGACCACGCGCTCACCAGCGGCCAGGCCGGCGCTGACGATCCAGCGGTCGCCCAGGGTATTGCCCAGCACCACCTCGCGCTCGCTCACCCGCGCCTGCGGGTCGACCACCAGTACCTTGGGCTCCCCGGCGCTGTCACGCAGAATGGCGCGCTGCGGCACACTCAGGCCATGGGGTTGCACGGCCTGCTCGAGGCGCACGCGCACGTAGCTGCCGGGCAACAGGTCCAGGTCCGGGTTGGGGAACTCGCTGCGCAGGGTGATCTGGTTGGTGCTGGGGTCGACGCTGATGTCGGAGAACAGCAATTTGCCCGGCAGTGGGTAGGCGCTGCCATCGTCCTGGATCAGCGTCGCCCGGGCCTGACCGTCGCCCACCTGCTGCAGCTCGCCCGCGCGCAAGGCGCGGCGCAGGGCATTGAGCTCGCGGGTGGATTGGGTGACATCGGCGTGGATCGGGTCCAGTTGCTGGATGGTCGCCAGCGGGGTGCTCTCGTTTTGCCCGACCAGCGCGCCTTCTGTGACCTGGGCACGGCCAATTCGCCCGGAGATGGGCGCGGTGACCGTGGCATAGCCGAGGTTGAGGCGTGCGCGCGCCAGTGCCGCCTTGGCTTCGGCTACGGCGGCATCGGCCTGCAGCAGGCTGGCCTTGGCATTGTCGTATTCCTGGCGGCTGACCGCCTTGTCGTCGACCAGCTGGCGGTAGCGCTGCTCTTGCAGGCGGGCCTGGTAGCGAGTGGCTTCCGCCTTGGCCAAGGTTGCGCGGGCACTGTCGTGGTCGGCTTTGAACGGCGCCGGGTCGATCAGGAACAGCACATCGCCTTGCCTGACGTCACTGCCTTCGCGGTACACCCGCTTGAGCACCACGCCGGCGACCCGCGCGCGCACTTCTGCGGTACGCGGGGCCAGGATGCGGCCACTGAGTTCGCTGCTGATGGCCAAGGGCTGCAGTTGCAGGGTTTCCACCCGTACTTGCGGGGTGGGCGCCTGTTCGTCTTGCTCGGCGCTGTTGCCGCAGCCGGCCAGGGACAGGCTCAGAAACGCCAGAAGCGCCACTGGGCGCAGGCGAAGGGAGAGGGTAGTAGGCATGCGGATCTTCCGATGATGACGGGGTATATGCTACGGCAGGCATTGCTGGGCGGCTGTTAATACCTGTAGGGCGAGTGTGAAAAAATGTAAAGAATAAGCCTGTGGTGTTGCAGTGTTCTATATCCTGAGTATTCCTGTGCCGGCTTCTTCGCGGGCTTGCCCGCTCCCACAAGGACCGCACAGTATCTGAAATCTGTGTTGTACCTGTGGGAGCGGGCAAGCCCGCGAAGAGGCCGGCAAGGCCCAACACAACCTAGATTCCCAAGCACCTATGCCGAATATTCTCCTGGTCGAAGACGACAGCGCCCTGTCCGAGTTGATCGCCAGCTACCTGCAACGCAACGACTTCCACGTCCAGGTGATCGCCCGCGGCGATCATGTGCTGGACGAGTACCGCCGGCAAAAGCCCGATCTGGTCATTCTCGACCTGATGCTGCCGGGCCTCGATGGCCTGCAGGTCTGCCGCCTGTTGCGCCAGGAATCGCAAGGCTTGCCGATCCTGATGCTGACCGCCCGTGACGACAGCCACGACCAGGTACTGGGCCTGGAAATGGGTGCCGACGACTATGTGAGCAAACCCTGCGAGCCCCGTGTGCTGCTGGCGCGGGTGCGTACCTTGCTGCGCCGCAGCAGTGTCAACGAGCCACGGCTGGACCACGACCTGATCGTGATCGGCGGCCTGCGCATCGACCTGGCCGAACGCACGGTCAGCTGGCGCGGCGACGAAGTGGAGTTGTCCAGCGGCGAGTACAACCTGTTGGTGGTGCTGGCGCGCAACGCCGGCGAAGTGCTGAACCGCGACCGCATCCTGCAGCAACTGCGGGGCATCGAATTCAATGGCACCGACCGCTCGGTGGACGTGGCCATTTCCAAGCTGCGGCGCAAGTTCGACGACAACGCCGGTGAAGCGCGCAAGATCAAGACCGTATGGGGCAAGGGCTATCTGTTCAGCCGCGTCGAGTGGGAGTGCTGACCGGCCATGCTCAAGATCCTGGTGCGGCTGTACCTGGTGATCATCATTGCCTATGCCGGTGCGCTGCTGCTTATCCCCGACAGTATCGTCGGCCTGTTCCATGACCGGTTCATGGCCTACAACCTGGACCAGGCCAAGGGTGTGCAGTCGATGGTCGTGCGCCAGTTCCGCCAGGCGCCGCGCGAGCAGTGGCCAGCGGTAGCGCAGGAGCTGGCCGGTGATTTCGCACCGCTGCAACTGCGGCTGTTGCCCATGGACCAGGCGGGCCTGAGCGACCAGGAGCAGGCGCGCCTGGCGCAGGGGCTGCACGCGGTACGCATTGGCGAGTGGGGCTATTACGAAACCGTGCTGGCCCCCTTGGACAAACAGTGGCTGGTAGAGCTGCATTCGCCGCCCGACCCGTTCGACATCAACGTATTGTCCTGGGGGGTGACCGTCTTGATCGGTGCCGCCATGCTCGGCTGCCTGCTGCTGTGGGTGTGGCCGCACTGGCGTGACCTGGAGCGCCTGAAGGAAACCGCACGGCGCCTGGGCCAGGGGCACATGGCCGAGCGTACGCACATCTCGCCGCACTCCAACATCGGTGAGCTGGCCGGGGTGTTCGATACCATGGCCAGCGACCTTGAGCGGCACGTCAACCAGCAACGCGAGCTGCTCAATGCGGTGTCGCACGAGCTGCGTACGCCGTTGACCCGGCTCGACTTCGGCCTGGTGCTGTTGTTCGACGAAGTGCCGCCAGCCAGCCGCAAGCGCTTGCTGGAACTGGTTGGCCATGTGCGCGAGCTGGATGAGCTGGTGCTGGAATTGTTGTCGTACAGCCGGCTGTACAACGCCGACCAGGCCCGCGAGCGGGTCGAGGTGTCGTTGCTGGAACTGGTCGACAGCGTGCTGGGGGGCTTCGCCGAGGAGCTCGATGGCCGTGGCATCCAGTGGGAAGTTCGCGCCGAAGGCGAGCTACCCCGCTTTGTGCTGGACCCGCGGCTTACCGCCCGGGCTGTGCAGAACCTGGTGCGCAATGCCATGCGTTACTGTGACCAGAGCCTGTTGCTGCGCTTGTGCCTGGACCAGGACGGCGCGTGCCTGTTGACGGTGGAAGACGACGGTATCGGCATTCCGGTAGCGGAGCGGGAGCGGATCTTCCAGCCGTTCTACCGGCTGGACCGCAGCCGTGACCGGAACACCGGTGGTTTTGGCCTGGGCTTGGCGATCAGCCGGCGTGCGATCGAGGGCCAGGGCGGTACGTTGACTGTCGCACAGTCGGCGCTGGGCGGGGCGCAGTTCCGCATCCGCTTGCCTGCCCGTTAGCAGGCGGCAGGGGCGTACAGGCTTTTTCTTCTCGGCCAGTTCTTGTAGGTTTACAGTTCTTCAAGCCAGGGAGCTGAACATGCAAGGCAAGGCACGCAAGATCGTTCAGGCCATTCTTTACGAGGCCTTCGCCGTCGCCTGCGTGGCCCCGGCACTGGCGTTGGCGTTCGGCGCCGGCATGGCGCAATCCACAGTGCTGTCGGTGCTGATGTCAGGCATCGCCATGAGCTGGAACATGGGTTACAACTGGGTGTTCGAGCGCTGGGAGGCGCGCCAGCAGCGGCGTGAACGTACGTTCACCCGGCGCCTGCTGCACGCTCTGGGTTTCGAGGGTGGGTTGGTGCTGATCCTGCTGCCGCTGGTGGCCTACTGGCTGAACGTCAGTCTGTGGGCGGCGCTGCTCACCAACCTGGCATTGTTCGTGTTCTTCTTCGTCTACGCCTTCGTGTTCCAGTGGGGCTTCGACAAAGTGTTCGATGTGCCGCTGTCGGCGCAGCAAGCCAAGTGTTGACGTGAGCCTGCGCGGCAGGCTAAGTTCCTGGCCTATGAACACCTACCTGCACGTGAACGCCATTATTATTACCGCCATTATCAGCTTGGCGGGCTAGCGCGTACGTGCACCGAACCCGCCCTGGAGGCGGGTTTTTTCTCTCTGACTCCTGGGCAACGTAAAAACGCCAAGGAGTCATCGATGACCAGCTTCAGCACCCACCGTACCCCAGCAACCCCCCAGCAACTGCTGTCGGAGCATGTGCGGCGCATTCTTGCCGCGCCGGTGTACGACCTGGCTATCGAAACGCCGCTGCAAGCTGCCCCGGCCTTGTCTGCCCGCCTGGGTAACCAGGTGTTGCTCAAGCGTGAAGACCTGCAGCCGACTTTCTCGTTCAAGATCCGCGGTGCCTACACCCGCCTGTCGCGGCTTGGCACCGCGCAACGCGAGCGCGGGGTCATCACGGCGTCGGCGGGCAACCATGCCCAGGGCGTGGCCCTGGCAGCTGCGCACCTGGGCATGCAGGCCACCATCGTCATGCCCACCACCACACCGTCGTTGAAGGTGGAGGGGGTGCGCTCGCGCGGTGGCCGTGTGGTGCTGCACGGCGAGAGCTTCCCGCATGCCCTGGCCCATGCCTTGAAACTGGCCGACCAGGCCGGCGCCACCTTCGTGCCGCCGTTCGATGACCCCGATGTCATCGCTGGCCAGGGTACGGTGGCCATGGAAATACTGCGCCAGCACCCGGGTGCGCTGGACGCCATCTTCGTGCCGGTGGGCGGCGGTGGCCTGATCGCCGGTATCGCCGCCTACGTGAAGTACCTGCGCCCCGAAGTGAAGGTGATTGGCGTCGAGCCGGCCGACTCCAATTGCCTGCAAGCGGCCATGGCTGCAGGGGAGCGGGTGGTCCTGCCGCAGGTGGGCAGCTTTGCCGATGGGGTGGCGGTGGCGCAGGTCGGCGCGCATTGTTTCGAGTTGTGCCGGCATTTCGTCGACGAGGTGCTGACGGTGAGCAGTGACGAGCTGTGCGCAGCGATCAAGGATATCTACGATGACACCCGTTCCATCACCGAGCCTTCCGGCGCATTGGCGGTGGCCGGGATCAAGCAGTATGTGGCGCAGCACGGTGCACAAGGGCAGACCCTGGTGGCGATCGATTCCGGCGCCAACGTCAACTTCGACCGTTTGCGCCATGTGGCCGAGCGCGCCGAACTGGGCGAGCAGCGCGAGGCAATCATTGCGGTGACCATCCCGGAGCAACCCGGCAGCTTCCGGGCGTTCTGCCAGGCACTGGGCAAACGCCAGATCACCGAGTTCAACTACCGCTACTACCCCGGCCAGCAGGCGCGCCTGTTCGTCGGGGTGCAGACCCACCCGGTGCACGACCCGCGCAAGCAACTGCTGGCCAGCCTGGCTGGGCAGGGTTACGCCGTACAGGACCTGACCGACAACGAGTTGGCCAAGTTGCATGTGCGCCATACCGTGGGCGGTCATGCCGCCTCAGGGGCTGCTGAGCGGGTGCTGCGCTTCGAGTTCCCGGAGCGGCCAGGGGCGTTGTTGGGCTTTCTGGAGCGCTTGGGCAAGCACTGGAACATCAGCCTGTTCCATTACCGCAACCATGGCGCGGACCTGGCCCGGGTGCTCGCCGCCCTGGAAGTGCCGGCGCAAGAGCTGGCGGGCTTGCCGACGGCGCTGGATGCCATGGGCTACCAGTACTGGGATGAGACCGACAACCCGGCCTACACACTGTTCCTGGGCTGAGCCGGGGTTGGCGGGTACGCGGTCAAGCGGCCCCGCCGCGCCGTTCAGCGCGCACCGCGCCCGTAGGCCTGGCTGATGCGGTCGATAACCATGGCCAGGGCGACGATCGCCAGCCCGGCTTCCACACCCTGGCCTACGTTCAAGGTCTGGATACCGGCCAGCACATCCTCACCCAAGCCGCGCGCGCCGATCATCGACGCCACCACCACCATCGACAAGGCCATCATCACCGACTGGTTCAGCCCGGCCATGATGCTGGGCAGCGCCAGCGGCAGGGCTATGCGCCGCAACCGCTGCCAGCGGCTGGCGCCCAGCCCATGGGCGGCCTTGAGCAACGACGGGTCGATCTGGCTCAGGCCCAGCTGGGTCAGGCGCACCAAGGGTGGCAGGGCATAGATCAGGGTGGCGAATACAGCCGGCACCTTGCCCAGCCCAAACAGCATCAGCACCGGGATCAGGTACACGAACGCCGGCAGTGTCTGCATCACATCCAGAACCGGCAGCAACAACCGCCTGGCCAGTGGCCGGGCGGCCAGCAGGATGCCCAGCGGTACGCCAACCAGTATGCACAAACCCGTACTCACCAGCACCAAGGCCAGGGTCTGCAGCAGTTTGTCCCACAGCCCGAGCATGCCGATCAGTGCCAGCAGGGCCACCAGCACCACGCTGCGCAGCAGGCTGCGGCTGGCGTGCCAGGCCAGCAGGCCGACCATCGCCAGCAGCAGCCACCAAGGCACCAGGCGCAGCAGGTTCTCCAGCCCGACCAGCACCTGCAGCAACTGGTCGGACACGTTGCGCAAGTGGTCGCCGTAGTGCAACACCAGCCAGTCGACCACGCGGTTGACGCTGTCAGCGATGGAAAACTGCAAGGCTTGAGGGAAACCGTCGCTCACAGGCTGGCCTCGACCTTGGCGGCGATATCGGCGGGCAGCCAGGCCTTCCATACCTCGCGGTTATCGCGCAGGAAGGCCAGCGCGGCTTCGCGCGGTGGCGTGCGCTTTTCACTCATGTTCGCCAGCGCCTGGTTCAGGCGCTGGATTGGCAAGTCGACCTGCTCGAAGACACGCACAAGGTCTGGATAGCCATCGCGAAACGCCTTGGACACCCCGATCGACAATTTCGCCGGAAGTGACTGGCTGCCTTGGGGGTTGGGGTTGCTTGCATCGGTGAGGGTGGCCCAGGCGTTGGCATCGAACGGGGGTTCTTGCAGGCGTACGAGCTTGTAACGGCCCATGAGGGGGGTAGGGTTCCAGTAGTAGAACAGCACGGGCTGGCCACGGCGGATGGCCGAGGTGATTTCAGCATCCATGGCGGCACCGGAGCCACTGCGGAAGTTGGTGTACAGCTCATTCAAACCGTAGGCCTTGAGCTTCTGGCTGTTCACGGTTTCGGAGGTCCAGCCGCTGGGGCTGTTGAGGAAGCGGCCTTTGTCGGGCGACTCGGGGTCGCGAAACACCTGCGGGTAGCGCTTGAGGTCCTGGACTTGGCGCAGGTCGGGGGCACTGGGCTTGATGCCACGGGCAGGATCGCCCTCGATCACATAGGCCGGCACCCACCAGCCTTCTTCGGCATTTTTTACCGTGTCGCCCAGGGCGAACACCTGGCCGGCCTGCTCGGCCTTGACCCAGGCGGGGCTGCGCCCGGCCCACTCCTCGGCGATGACCTGAAGGTCGTTACGTGCCAGCGCCACCTCCATGCTGACCGTGCTGCCGGGCAGGGTGTCGGTGGGGTAGCCGTAGCCGCGCTCGACAATCAGCCGCAATATCTCGGTGGTGAGTGCGCCGCTTTCCCAGCTGATGGCGCCGAAATGAATGGGGGCGGGCTGGTCGGCCGCTGCTGCGCTATCGGTGCTGGCCAGGCCAACCGTCAGCAGCAGCCCGGCCAGGAGCGCGGGGATTGTTTTCATGTGCACCTCGTCGTCGACAGTGCGGCAAGTGTAGACGACGAGGTTGCCCTGGGGGCCACTGGCGCCCCCAATGCTTCAGACGCGGAACTGGTCCATCAGCGCCTGCTGCTGGTTGGCCAGGCTGTTCAGCGACTGGCTGACCCGGGCTGACTCATTGGCCTGGCCGGACAGCGATTCGGTCACGTCACGAATGGTGGCCACGTTGCTGTTGATTTCCTCGGCCACCGCGCTTTGTTCCTCGGCGGCCGAGGCAATCTGCAGGTTCATGTCGGTGATCACCGTCACCGCCTGGCCGATGCGCTGCAGCGCGGTCACCGCCTGGCCGACCTGCTCGACACCGCCCTGCGCCTGGCGGTGGCTCTGGTCCATGGCGCCGACCACTTCGCGGGTGCCGTTCTGCAGCGCCTCGATCACCTGGCGGGTTTCTTCCACCGACTCCTGGGTGCGTTGGGCGAGGTTGCGCACCTCGTCCGCAACCACCGCAAAGCCCCGGCCGGCCTCGCCGGCGCGTGCTGCCTCGATGGCGGCGTTGAGCGCCAGCAGGTTGGTCTGTTCGGCAATCGAGCGGATCACTTCCAGCACCGAACCGATCTTCTCGCTGTTCTGTGCCAGGCCCTCGACCTCGGCCATGGCATCGCTCATGTTGGCGGCCAGGGCGTCGATGCTGCTGGTGGTCCGATCGATCACCGCCAGGCCTTCCCGGGTGGCCTGGTCGGCATCGCGTGCCGCCTGGGCGGCCTGGGCGGCGCTGCGTGCCACATCCTGGGCGGTGGCGCTCATTTCGTGCGAAGCGGTGGCTACCTGGTCGACCTGGCGGTACTGCTGCTCCATGCCGGCGCTGGTTTCAGTCGCGATCGCCGAAGACTGGTCGGCGGTACCCCGGGCGGCCTGCACCGAGCGTTTCACCTCGGCGATGGTCGGTTGCAGCTTGTCGAGAAAACGGTTGAACCAGCCGGCCAGTTCACCGAGTTCGTCCTGCTTCTGGTAAGCCAGGCGCCGGGTGAGGTCACCTTCGCCGCTGGCGATATCCTTGAGCATGGCGGCCACGCCAAGAATCGGCCGGGTGACCCCGCGCGCCATCAGCCATACCAACAGCAGGCCGGCGATCGCGGCAGCCAGGCCCAGGCCGAGTTCCAGCAAGGTTCCGCTGGTGTTCAGTGTGTCCAGTTCCTGCTTCAGTGCTTCAGCGGGGCCGGTCAGGGCATTTTCCGGCACATCCAGCAACACGCCCCAGGGCTGGGCATCAGGGATTGGCCGGAACGCGGCAAGCACTTTCAGGCGCTGCTGGTCATGCAGAATGCTCAGCTTGCCAGCGGCCAGCCTGCGCACCAGTTCGGCGCCATGGGCCGGGTCGACCTGGTCGACGCGCTGGGCCAGCTTGCTGGCGTCGGCGCTGTAGCCGGCCAGCAAGCCGACCGGGCTGAGAATGCCGACCCGGGTGCGGCCCTCGTACAGGTTGCGGCTGGCCTCTTCGCTGAGTGCCTGCAGGCTGTTGAGGTTGATGTCGATGGACAGCGTGGCGATGATCTTGCCATTGACCGTCAGCGGGAAAACGATACTGGTCATCAGCACTTGCTGGCCGTCGATGGCATAGAAGTACGGCTCCACCACGCACACCTTGCCGGTAGTGCGCGGGCATACCCACCAGGTGTTGGCCGGCTGGCCACTGGGGCCGATCTCGGTGTTGGCCATGTCATGTTCAGGCAGTGCCATGGCCGTCAGCTGGCCGGCACGCGGCTGCGACCAGTACAGGGCGAAGCGCCCGGTCTCGTTGCTGCCCAGTTCCGGTTTGTCGGCGAACAGGTTGTCCTTGTTGTCCAGTGCATTGGGCTCGAACACCAGCGACAGGCCAAGCAGGTCGGGGTTGGCCTGCAAGGCGGCGCGTACCTGGCGCGTCATGTCCTCGCGCAGGTCGAAGGCATCGAGAAAGCGCTTTTCGGCCTGTTCGCGCAGGAACAGCACCTGGCGGGCGAAACCGGCACCGTACTGGTAGGCGTCCATGAACTGGCGGCGAATGTTCAACGCCTGTACTTCACCTTGCGACTCGATGCGCGACTGCGCCGCCTCGGTCAACATCTGCATGCTGCTGGCCTTGACCAGGTCCGAGCTGTGGTCCATGCGGTACAGCGACAGGCCGACGAGCAGGGTGACGATGCTGGCCAGGCAAAGGCCGGCGAGCAGGGTGATCTTCCACTGGATGGAGAGTTGTCGCAAAGGCATGGGGCGGTTCCCTTTTTCAATGCAGTAAGGGTTATGGCTTTGGGCAGGGTGGGCAGGTCGTGGGGGCAGGCAAGTGGCCCCAACATCACCGTATCGGCGCTGTAGGATTTTTCTTTATTCAAACATTCAATTTAAATTTGTCCCCGGTGAAATCCGCCGCAACCTGGCAATTTTGACATCTGCCGCCCACTGCTTCAGAGTTCGCGCTTTTTTCTGTCGTAAAGAGGTAAGCCCACCATGAATGCAGTGATCGCCGCGGTCGGCATCATGCTGATACTCAGCCTGTCCCGCGTGCACGTGGTCATCGCCCTGATCATTGGCGCCCTCGTCGGCGGCCTGACCGGTGGCCTGGGAATGGAAGGCACGCTCAAGGCCTTCAACGGCGGCCTCGGTGGTGGCGCCACGGTGGCCTTGTCCTATGCATTGCTGGGCGCCTTTGCCGTGGCGATCGCCAAGTCCGGCCTGGCCCATGCCCTGGCCGACCGCGCCCTGGCCATGATCGACCGCCAGGGCCATGCCAATGCTGGCAAGCTCAAGTGGCTGATGATCGGCCTGATGCTGGCGGTGGCGGTGTCGTCGCAGAACATCCTGCCCATTCACATCGCCTTCATCCCGCTGCTGGTGCCGCCGCTGCTGTATGTGCTGACCCGCCTGCGCATCGACCGGCGGCTCATCGCCTGCGTGATCACCTTCGGCCTGATTACCCCCTACATGTTCCTGCCGGTGGGCTTTGGCAACATTTTCCTCAACGAAATCCTGTTGGCCAACGTGGCCCGCGCCGGTGTCGACGTGAGCGGCGTCAACGTCACCCACGCCATGGCGATCCCGGCTGCCGGCATGCTTGTCGGCCTGTTGCTGGCCGTGTTCGTCAGCTACCGCAAGAAACGCGACTACGACCTGGCACGCATTGCCCAGGTGGAGCAGGTGAGCGTGCAGTACAACCCGGTGACGCTGCTGGTGGCCGGGCTGGCGATTGCGGCCGCGTTCATCGTGCAACTGCTGCTCGATTCGATGATCATCGGCGCCATGGTCGGCTTTCTGATCTTCTCGTTGTCCGGCATCGTCAAGTGGCGCGACACCGACGACCTGTTCACCGAGGGCATGAAGATGATGGCCATGATCGGCTTCATCATGATCGCCGCCTCGGGCTTTGCCGAGGTGATGAAGGCCACGGGCGAGGTGAACAGCCTGGTGCAGGCTTCGGCGCAGTGGATCGACCACAGCAAGGGCGTAGGTGCCTTGCTGATGCTGTTGGTGGGGCTGCTGGTGACCATGGGCATCGGTTCGTCGTTTTCCACCGTGCCGATCCTGGCTGCGATCTTCGTACCACTGTGCGTCCAACTGGGCTTCGACCCGCTGGCCACGGTATGCATCGTCGGCACTGCCGGTGCCCTGGGTGATGCTGGCTCGCCGGCGTCGGACTCCACCCTGGGCCCGACCTCCGGGCTTAACGTGGATGGCCAGCACCACCACATCTGGGACACCGTGATCCCCACCTTCATCCATTACAACCTGCCGTTGCTGGCGTTCGGCTGGCTGGCGGCCATGACTTTGTAAGGCGGGGCGGGCGTCAGCCTTTGCCAGGCGGCGGCGAAATGCGGTTGAGCACGGTGCTGCCGTCCTTGCTGCGGGTCAGGTAGACCGGCAGCACCTTGGGCAGGTTGTTGACCAGGCGTTCCACCTCGCGGGTATTGTAGACACCGCTGATGCGGATGCGCCCGGTGCTGGCATCGGCCAGCCGCAACGGCGCGTCGAGGTAGCGGTTGATCACCGGTAGTGCCTGTTCCAGGCTGAGGTTGTCGAGCACCAGCTTGCCGCTGCGCCAGGCCAGGCTATTGCCAACGTCGCCGCTCTGTTCCAGTTGCGGTTCGAAGTCGCCCTTGTGGTAGCTGGCCTGCATGCCAGGGCCAAGGCGATAGCCGCCGGCGCTGCCGTCGCTGGAGACCAGCACCGAACCTTCCAGCAACGTGACCTTGACCTGATCACGATACTTCCACACGTTGAACTGGGTGCCGGTCACGCGCGTCTGGCCGCGGCCGGCGCGCACGATGAACGGATGGCTGCTGTCGTGCCAGACCTTGAAGAACGCTTCGCCACGCTTGAGTGTGACCTGGCGCTGGTCCTTGTAATTGAGGAAGGTCAGCTCGCTGTGCAGGTTGAGTTGCACCTGGCTGCCGTCGCTCAGGACCACGCTCTGCATGTGGTCAGTCGCTTCGAAGTGCTGGTAGCGATTGGGCAACCAACCCTGTTCCCAGCCGAACCAGCCCGCCAGTGGCAGCACGGCCAGGGCGATGGCGGCGGCAGAAGCCAGGGGGCGCCAGTTACGCCGGCGCCTGATGGCGATGGCCGCTGGGTTGACGTCCATGATCGTGGCGGTGCGCGGCAGCAGGTCGGCGGTTTGCCAGATTTCCAGCATGGCCTGGTACTCATCGGCATGCCTGGGGTCGGCCGCCTGCCAACGCAGGAATGCCTCGCGCTCGGCCGCCGTGCAATCCTCTGCATGCAAGCGCATGCACCAATGCGCGGCGGCGTCGGTGATCGCATCGTCAGGGGCGGGCTTGAGGCGGTCTTGGTTCATTGCGGCTCCGGGTTTTGCGCATTCTACCCTTGCGCATGGGCCCCGGAGAACCTGGGTAATGGCGAATGACTATCAGTTGTGCCGGTTTTCCGCTGGAATTGCAACGGTTTTGAGCGTTTGAGAACCTTTCGCGCCCGCCGTCAGAACTGCGCTGCTGCCAGCCCGTACAGGCTGGTACTGCCTGCGCGAATGCTGGCCTCCAGTGCCAACTCGCGCGGCAACACGCGCTGGAAGAAAAAGTCCGCACAGGCCAGCTTGGCGCCGTAAAACCCGCTGTCTTCATGCTGTTTGGCCAACGCCACCGCCGCCATGCGTGCCCACATATAGGCATACGCGGTAAGCCCGAACAGCTGCAGGTACTCCACCGCCACCGCACTGACCAGGTTCGCGTCTTCAGTGGCGCGTGCCTGCAACCACGCGCTGGTGGCCTCCAGCCGCGTCAGGCTTGCCTGCAAGGCTGCCCGGTGCAGTGGGGCTTCCAGGCTGAACGCCCGTACCTCGGCGGCGAAGCTGGCCAGTGCCTGGCCGCCGTCCGCCAGCACCTTGCGCCCCAGCAAGTCGAGGGCCTGGATGCCATTGGTGCCTTCATAGATCTGCGCGATGCGCACATCCCGTACCCGTTGCTCCTGGCCCCATTCGCGAATGTAGCCGTGGCCACCGTACACCTGCTGGCCGAGCACGCAGCTTTCCAGGCCGTTGTCGGTGAAGAACGCCTTGGCCACCGGGGTCAACAGCGCCACCATGCGCTGGGCCTGCTCGCGTTCACTGGCAGCTTCGGCATAGCGCGCCAGGTCGAGCTGCTGGCCCACATAGGCGGCGAACGCCCGGCCCCCTTCGGTGAGGGTGCGCATGGTCAGCAGCATGCGCCGCACATCGCCGTGGTGGATGATCGGCTCGGCGGCCTTGTCCTGCAGCTGCGGGCCCACGGCGGCGCGGCTCTGCAGGCGCTCGTTGGCGTAGCGGGCAGCAGCCTGGTACGACGCCTCGGCACAGCCGATGCCCTGGATGCCGATCGACAGGCGTTCATAGTTCATCATGGTGAACATGGCCGCCAGGCCCTTGTTCGGGTCGCCCACCAGATAACCCGTGGCAGCGTCGAAATTCATCACGCAGGTGGCCGACGCCTTGATACCCATCTTGTGCTCGATCGAGCCGCAGTGGGCAGCATTGCGCTCGCCCAGCCGGCCATCGGCGTCAACCAGGTACTTGGGCACCAGGAACAACGAGATGCCCTTGGCACCGGCGGGCGCATCGGGCAGCTTGCCAGCACCAGGTGGATGATGTTCTCGGTCAGGTCCTGCTCGCCGCCGGTGATGAAAATCTTGCTGCCGGTGATGCGGTAGCTGCCGTCGGCCTGGGCTTCGGCGCGGCTGCGGATCAACCCCAGGTCGGTGCCGGCATGCGGCTCGGTCAGGCACATGGTGCCGGCCCAGCGGCCCTGGTACAGGGGCGGCAGGTAAGTGGCCTTGAGCGCCTCGCTGGCGTGCGCATCGATCGCCAGGCAACTGCCAGCGCTCAGCGCCGAATACAAGCTGAAGCTGCAGTCGGCCGCGTAGAGCATCTCTTCGAACAGCACCCCCAGCATTTTCGGCATGCCCATGCCGCCATAGGCCGGGTTGCCGCCCAGGCCGACCCAGCCGCCCTCGCGGTAGGTGTTCCACGCCTCGCGGAAGCCATCGGGCGTGGTGACGCTGCCGGCGTCGAAACGCACGCCTTGCTCGTCACCCTGGCGGCTGAGCGGGGCGACCAGCTGGCTGCTGACCTTGGCCGCTTCTTCCAGAATGGCGTCGGCGGTGTCGGCGTCTATGTGCTCGGCCAGGGCCGGCAGGCGCGCCCACAGGGCCGGGGCATTGAATACATCGTGCAGTACGAAGCGCATGTCGCGCAGGGGGGCAGAGTAGGTGGTCATCGGCGGCTCTGGAAAAATGGCAGATCAGGGTTGGCCCTTCGCGGCTGATCCCGCTTGCGCAACAGCGGGCGCAGGTGGGTCAAGCCGCGAACAGGCCCCATGGGGTCAGAGGGTTCTGGCGCGGTCGCGTAGCAAGTACTTCTGGATCTTGCCGGTGGAGGTCTTGGGCAGCTCACCGAACACCACCGTCTTCGGCACCTTGAACCCGGCCAGGTGCTCGCGGCACCAGCTGCTGATGTCGGCTTCGCGCGTGTCTTCGCGGCCGGGCTTGAGGGCGACGAAGGCGCACGGGGTTTCGCCCCACTTTTCGTCCGGGCGGGCTACCACGGCGGCCTCCAGCACTGCCGGGTGCTTGTACAGTGCGTCCTCGACTTCGATGGTGGAGATGTTCTCGCCGCCGGAAATGATGATGTCCTTGAGCCGGTCCTTGATCTCCACATAGCCATCGGCGTGCCACACGGCCAGGTCGCCGGTATGGAACCAGCCCCCACGGAAGGCTTCAGCGGTAGCTTCCGGGTTTTTCAGGTAGCCCTTCATCACGGTATTGCCGCGCATGAAGATCTCGCCCAGGGTGTTGCCATCGCGCGGCACAGGTTCGAGGCTTTGCGGGTCCGCGACCATCAGCCCGTCGAGGGTGGGGTAGCGTACCCCCTGGCGGGCCTTGATTTGCGCACGCTCTTCCAGCGTCAGCGCATCCGATTCCTCGTGCCAGGCGCACACGGTCACCGGGCCGTAGACCTCGGTCAGGCCATAGGTGTGGGTCACCTTGATGCCCATTTGCTCGACGGCACCAATGACCTTGGCCGGGGGCGCTGCGCCGGCCACCATCGCCTGCACCGGGTGCTCGATGGCAGCCTTGGCTGCCTCGGGCATGTTGACCAGGGCATTGAGCACGATCGGCGCACCGCACAGGTGGCTGACCCGGTGTTCGCGGATCAGGTTCAGGACCTTTTGCGGGTCGACCCGGCGCAGGAACACGTGGGTGCCGGCCAGGGCGGTGATGGTCCAGGGGTAGCACCAGCCGTTGCAGTGGAACATCGGCAAGGTCCACAAGTACACCGGGCGATGGCCCATGGCCCAGGTCATCTGGTTGCCAATGGCGTTCAGGTACGCGCCACGGTGGTGATAGACCACGCCCTTGGGGTTGCCGGTAGTGCCGGAGGTGTAGTTGAGCGAAATGGCCTGCCACTCGTCATCCGGCCAGTCCCAGGCAAACGCCGGGTCGCCCTCGGCAAGCAGGGCTTCATAGTCCAACGTGCTGACTGCTCGGCCCTCACCGTATTCCGGGTCATCCACATCCACCACCAGTGGCGGGTGCTCGAGCAGGGCCAGGGCGGCTGCGATGACCGTGTGGAATTCGCGGTCGGTGATCAGCACCTTGGCCTCGCCATGCTGCAGCATGAAGGCAATGGCCTCGGCGTCCAGGCGCACATTCAGGGTATTGAGTACGGCACCGGTCATCGGCACGCCGAAATGCGCTTCGAGCATGGCCGGGATATTCGGCAGCATGACCGCTACCGTGTCGCCACGGCCAATGCCGCGGCCGACCAGGGCGCTGGCCAGGCGTCGGCAGCGTTGGTAGGTTTCCTGCCAGTTACGGCGGATGGCACCGTGAATGACCGCGGGGTAGTCGCCGTACACGGCGGCGGTGCGCTCGATGAAACTCAGCGGGGTGAGGGCGACATGGTTGACGGCAGCGGGCTGCAGGCCCTGGGCATAGATCGACATGCGGTAGTCCTGTAAGGGAGGCAGGCGCAGCGGCTGCTGCCTGGCCCCCGGTGGCTGATTGTTAGCTCTGTTCAGGGTGCACAGGGAGGCGCACGGTGGGGCGCTCCCTCTGTCGCATTTTTACGCGAATGGCTATGGTAATAGGAATATCGACCATAGCAATATAGTAGAAATACTAGATAGGAGCCCTTCAACGTGGATCAACCTGCCGCCTGCTTGCTGGCCATGGACCCACAACCGAGCCTGCTGCTGGCCGCCGATGCCAGCGTGGTGGCGCTGAACCCGGCCTTGCAGGCCTGGGTTGCCGAGGGGCCTACGTTGCTTGCTTGGCTGCCGGCCAACTATGCGGCGCTGGTCCGCGCCTGCCTGCGCCAGCACCGCGCAATCAGCGACGTGGAGGTACAGGTCGGCGCGCGCACCGTGCTCTGGACATTCATGCCGGACGACCAGGGCCAGCAGGTGCTGGGCCGCTGCCGTGACGCCAGCGAAGAGCGCCAGGGCGCACGCGAAGCCAGCCGCGCCAGGCGCCTGTACCGGTTGATCATCGAGAACACCACCGACCTGATTTCGCGGCACAGCCCCGATGGCCGTTTTCTCGATGCCTCACCGGCCGCCCATCGTCTGTTGGGCCTTTGGCCTGAGCAACTGCGTGGCAGGCTGGTGCATGGCCTGCTGCACCCGCGTGAGCGCCGCCAGGTGCTGCGCCAGGCCGGCGCTGCACTGGACCAGGACGGCTACCACACCATGACCTGCCGGGTGCGCCAGGCCAGCGGGGGCTACCGTTGGTTCGAGATCGCCAGCCGGGCGATCCGCGAAACCTACACGGGCGCGGTAGTGGAGGTGGTCAGCGTGTCTCGCGACATCACCTTGCGAATCGAAGCCCAGGAGAACCTGGCGCACAGCGCGCGGCTGGCCACCCTGGGTGAACTGGCTTCAGGCATTGCCCACGAGCTCAACCAGCCGCTGGCTGCCGTGGTCAACTATGCCAACGCCAGTCAGCGCTACCTGCACAGCCTGGGGCGTGACCCGCAGGCCCTGGAGCGGGTGGGGCAGGGCCTGCAGCGTATCAGCGAGCAGGCTACCCATGCCGCCGAAGTGATCCGCCGCCTGCGCGCGTTCCTGCGCAAGGGGCCGCGGCGCCTGCAGGCGCTGGACGTGGCTGAAGTGGCTGGCGAAGCCATGCGCCTGTGCGCCTGGGAGGCCGCCCGTGACCAGGTGCAGATCGAGCTACGCGTCAGCGCGCAACTGCCTTCGGTGTACGCCGACCGGGTGCTGTTGGAGCAGGTGCTGCTCAACTTGCTGCGCAATGCCATAGAGGCCAACCGTGAACACCACGGCGAGCGGCCATCGCATATCCTGCTTGGCGCAACGCGGGATGGCGACGGCGTGCTGGTCGAAGTCGCCGACCAGGGCACAGGGGTCGCGCCTGAACACCTGGACGCAATTTTTACGCCGTTCACCACCAGCAAGGCGGATGGCCTGGGCCTGGGATTGAGCATGAGCCGCAGCCTGATCGAAGGCTTCGGCGGCAGCCTGTGGGCGCGGGTGGGAGACAACGGTGGTCTGGTATTGTGCTGCCGGCTGGTAGTCAGCAGGCGCTAAGGGGAAGCTGCGGTGCAAGCAAAAGTCTATGTGGTCGATGACGACCAGGGAATGCGCGATTCGACTGTCTGGTTGCTGCAGTCGGTAGGCCTGCAGGCGTTGCCATTTGCCACCGGGCAGGCGTTTCTGGAGGCGTGCGTCGACGACGGGCCTGCCTGCGTGCTCCTGGATGTGCGCATGCCGGGGCTCGGTGGCCTTGCCGTGCAGCAGGCCATGCACGCGCGTGGGCTGGCCCTGCCGGTGGTGTTCGTCAGCGGGCATGCCGACGTGCCCATCGTGGTACGGGCGTTCAAGGCGGGTGCCTGTGACTTCATCGAAAAGCCCTACAACGATCAGTTGCTGCTCGACAGTGTGCAGGCCGCACTGGAGCGCGCGGGGCGGGTACGCCAGGGCGATCAGGCGCTGGCGCAGGTGCAGGCGCGTATCGACAGCCTCACGCCGCGAGAGCGTGACGTGTTCGTGCCGTTGGCCCAAGGGCTGAGCAACCGTGAAATCGCCGAACGCCTGGGCATCAGTGTGAAAACCGTCGACCTTTACCGCGGCCGGGTAATGAAGCGGCTCCAGGCGACCAGCCTGGCAGAGCTGGTGGGCATGGCCATAGCCTGCGGGGCGGTCGAAGCGTTGGGGCTGCGAGCTCGGCAGTAGCAACGCGGGTGGCGCCCTGGCCAAGGGCGGGGCTTGCGCAGGCCATGACCGTGGGTACCGAACGCACTGAATGATGAAATTTTGCATAGCAAGCTAATCAAAGCTTTGACATTCACTGCCTAGGCAGTAATATTTTCACACAACTCCCCGAGCGGTCATCGATGGCCCATTTTTCCCCCGAAAACTTCCAGAGCTGCGCCATTGGCATGCTGCTGGGGCGCGCGGCGATCCTCAAGGACCGCATCCTCGACTGGCACCTGGAGTCGGAGGGCGTGACCGCCGCCCAGTTCAAGGTGTTGATCATCGTCACCCAGTACCAGGTGGATACGCCGGCCGAACTGTGTCGCTACCTCGGGCTGGACAGCGGTTCGATGACCCGCATGCTCGACCGCCTCGAGCAGAAGGAGCTGATCGTGCGTAACCGCTGCGCCGACGACCGGCGCCAGGTGCGCCTGGCGCTGACGGCCGATGGCCAGCGCCTGGCCGACCGCCTGCCGGAAATCGGCGCTGCCGCCATGAACGAACTGTGCGGCGTGCTGGCCCCAGAAGAGTTGCAGACCCTGGAAGGCCTGTTGGCCAAGGTCCTGCTCAATGCCGGCGACCCCTTGACGGTGCGCCGCTTCGGCGACCGTTGAACCCTGTCACGAATTTTCAAGGTATTGTCATGGCCACTTCCACAGACACCCCGACACCCTCCGCAGCGCCCGAGCCGTCGCGCAAGCGCAAGGCCTGGCTGCTTGGCCTGCTGTTGCTGCTGGTGCTTGCCGGCATCGGCACCTGGGCCTGGTACAGCCTGGTCGGCCGCTGGTATGAAAGCACCGACGACGCCTACGTCAACGGCAACGTGGTGGAGATCACCCCCTTGATCACCGGCACTGTGACCAGCATTGGCGCCGATGACGGCGACCTGGTGCATGCCGGCCAGGTGCTGCTGCAGTTCGACCCGGCCGACAGCCAGGTGGCCCTGCAGTCGGCCGAAGCCAACCTGGCGCGCACCGTGCGCCAGGTGCGCGGACTGTACAGCAATGTCGACTCGCTCAAGGCCCAGCTGGCGACCCGCCAGGCCGAACTGCGCAAGGCGCAGCAGGACTTCAACCGGCGCAAGGTGCTGGCCGACAGCGGTGCCATCGCTGCCGAGGAGCTGTCCCACGCCCGCGATGACCTGAGCGTGGCCCAGGCCGCGGTCAACAGCGCCCGCCAGCAACTGAGCACCAGCAGTGCCCTGGTCGACGACACCGTGGTGTCTTCGCACCCTGAGGTCATGGCGGCTGCAGCCGACCTGCGCCAGGCTTACCTCGACCACGCGCGCACTACCTTGGTGGCGCCGGTCACCGGGTATGTTGCCAAGCGGACCGTGCAGCTGGGCCAGCGCTTGCAACCGGGCACCGCGACCATGGCGGTGATCCCGCTGGACCAGGTTTGGATCGACGCCAACTTCAAGGAAACCCAGTTGCGCGACATGCGGATTGGCCAGCCGGTAGAGATCAGTGCTGACCTTTACGGCAGCGCAGTGACGTACAGCGGTACCGTCGACAGCCTCGGCGCAGGCACCGGCAGCGCCTTCGCCCTGCTACCGGCGCAGAACGCCACGGGCAACTGGATCAAGATCGTGCAGCGGGTGCCCGTGCGTATTCACCTGAACCCCGAGCAACTCAAGGACCACCCGCTGCGTATCGGCCTGTCCACCGTGGTCGAGGTCAACCTGCACGACCAGAGCGGCCCGACCCTTGCCCAGCAACCGCCGCAGAAGGCCAGCTATACCACTGAGGTTTATGACCGCCAGCTGGGCGAAGCCGATACCCTGATTGCCAAGCTGATCCACGAAAACAGCGCCCCTGGCAAGACGGCGCAGCGATGAGCGATAACGCCGCAGCGCAGTTCACCCCGCCGAGCCTGCTGCTGACCACCATCGGCCTGTCGCTGGCCACGTTCATGCAGGTGCTCGACACCACCATTGCCAACGTGGCCTTGCCGACCATTTCCGGCAACCTGGGCGTCAGCTACGAGCAGGGCACCTGGGTCATCACGTCGTTCGCGGTGAGCAATGCCATTGCCTTGCCGCTCACCGGCTGGCTGAGCCGGCGTTTTGGTGAGGTGAAGCTGTTCATCTGGGCCACGTTGCTGTTCGTGCTGGCGTCGTTCCTGTGTGGTATCGCCCAGTCCATGCCGGAGCTGGTCGGCTTCCGCGTGCTGCAGGGCGTGGTGGCCGGGCCGCTGTATCCCATGACCCAGACCCTGCTGATTGCCGTCTACCCGCCGGCGAAACGGGGGATGGCCCTGGCGCTGCTGGCGATGGTCACGGTGGTGGCGCCGATTGCCGGGCCGATTTTGGGTGGCTGGATCACCGACAGCTACAGCTGGCCATGGATCTTCTTCATCAACGTGCCGATCGGCCTGTTCGCTGCTGCAGTGGTGCGCCAGCAAATGCGCACCCGGCCGGTGGTGACCAGCCGCCAGCCGATGGACTACATCGGCCTGCTGACACTGATCATTGGCGTGGGTGCGTTGCAGGTGGTGCTGGACAAGGGTAACGACCTGGACTGGTTCGAGTCGTCGTTCATCATCGCCGGTAGTCTGATATCGGTGGTGTTCCTGGCGGTGTTCGTGATCTGGGAGCTGACCGACCGCCACCCGGTGGTGAACCTGCGGCTGTTCGTGCACCGCAATTTTCGCGTAGGCACGCTGGTGCTGGTCGGGGGGTATGCCGGGTTCTTCGGTATCAACCTGATCCTGCCGCAGTGGTTGCAGACGCAAATGGGCTACACCGCCACCTGGGCGGGCCTGGCGGTGGCGCCGATCGGCTTGCTGCCGGTGATCATGTCACCGTTCGTGGGCAAGTACGCGCACCGCTTCGACCTGCGCGTGCTGGCGGGGCTGGCGTTCCTGGCAATCGGGGGCAGCTGCTACATGCGCGCCGGGTTCACCAGCGAGGTGGATTTCCAGCATGTGGCACTGGTGCAGTTGTTCATGGGGATCGGGGTCGCGTTGTTCTTCATGCCGACCTTGAGCATCCTGCTGTCCGACCTGCCGCCGCAGCAGATCGCCGACGGCTCGGGGCTGGCCACCTTCCTGCGGACCTTGGGCGGCAGCTTTGCGGCGTCGTTGACCACCTGGATCTGGATTCGCCGGGCGGACCAGCATCATGCTTACCTGAGCGAGAACATCAGCCAGTTCGACCCGACCACGCGGCATACCCTCGAACAGCTGGGCGGGGCCAACCCGCAGAGTTATGCGCAGCTTGAGCAGATACTCAACGGGCAGGCCTACATGATGTCCACGGTTGACTACTTCACCCTGATGACCTGGGTGTTCGCCGGGTTGATCCTGTTGGTGTGGTTCGCCAAGCCGCCGTTCACCGCCAAGGCGGGGCCGGCATCGGCGGGGCATTGATGCCGTTGTGCAGGTTGGCACGCGGTGTCGGCTGCCACTTGCGCCTCCCTCTTATGCCACCGGCAGGTTCATCGACCTGGGCGGCGGCGCTGAGCCGTGCCGCTCAGCGTGACAACGGCGTGCCGGCCAGCATCCGCGCCACCAGGTCGCTGAGCTGTGCCAGCTCGAAGGGCTTGTGCAGGACCGCGAAACGACGTGCTGAGGGCAGCTCCGGTTGCTCGCTGGTATAGCCGGTGATGAACACCACCGGCGTGGTGTCCGGCAGGCTGTTGCCCAGTGGCTGACCAACCAGCCCTCCAGGCAGGCCGATATCGGTGATCAACAAGTCCGGCTGCAGGCCGCCGTGCAGCGCGGCCACGGCGTGTTGACCATCGCCGAATGCATGCACGTCGTGGCCTTGCTCCTGCAGAATTTCGCTGATGACCAGGCGCATGGTTTCCTGGTTCTCCACCAGCATGATCAGGTTGGCCGTTCTGGCAGGCATGGGCGGTGGGGGTTGGGGCAACGCCGGTGGGGCCGCCACCGGGGTGTCGTCCCTGGGCAGGTAGATATCGATGCAGGTTCCTTTACCCGGCACACTGTCGATTTGCAGCTGGCCCCTGGATTGCCGGATGAAGCCGTAGACAATTGACAGCCCCAGCCCAGAACCCTGGCCAAGCGGCTTGGTGGTGAAAAACGGTTCCGATGCTCGCTGCATCACGTTGGCTGGCATGCCGATGCCCGAGTCGCTGACGCTGATCCGTACATAGTCGCCACACGGCACGTCCAGGCTGAGGGCCTGCTCGTGGGTCAGTGTCTGGTTGGCACTGCCAATGCACAGCGTGCCGCCGGAGGGCATGGCATCGCGGGCATTGATGCACAGGTTGAGCAAGGAGCTCTCCAGCTGCGAGAGGTCGACGCGAACCGGCCACGCACCCGGCTGGGTCTGGTCGTTGAAATGAATGCCCGCATGCAGCGAGTTGATGAGCAGTTCGCGCATGCCAGCCAGCAACTGATGCACGTCCACCGCCTGGGGCGTCAGTACCTGTTGGCGGGCAAATGCCAATAGCCGCTGTACCACCGCCGCGGCCCGTTGGGCGTCCTGGCGGGCCGCGCCAAGCAACCGCGCGGCTTCGGGGTAGCGCTGTTCATCCTGGCGTTGAATGGCGCTTTCCAGGGCAGCCAGGATGCTGCCCAGGAAATTGTTGAAGTCGTGGGCAATACCCCCGGTCAACTGACCGACCGCTTCCATCTTCTGCGACTGGACCAGGGCAGTTTCAATCTTGCGCAGGCGCTGCTGTTCGTTGATGCGCTCGGTGATGTCGTAGGCGAACAGGTAGCCACCCTGAACCATCAAGCGGTTATCACGCAACGGGTTGTAGCGGATTTCGTAGTGCCGCAGTGCTTCAGGCGGCCCTAAGGCAATGTTGTCGACGAAGGCCTCGCCCGCCACTATGCGCGGCCAGACCGGTGCCAGCTGGCTCATGATATCGGGCTGGCGCGCCAGCAACTGCGGAATGTGGTCGCCGACCTGGGGGACGAACCCGCGCAAGCGCAGGAACGTTTCCTGTGCTGTGCGATTGATGGCCAGCAGCCTGAGGTTGCAGTCGGCAGCAAATACATTGGCCAGGCTGTGGTCGACCAATTCCCCCAGCAGTTTGTTGTTTGCGTCTGCCTGGTCTACACGCTCGGCCAGTTGCTGATTGATTGCCTGCAGCCGGTGCACGCTGACTTGCGCGGTTGGCATACCGGTAAAGATCACGGCTACGCGTTTATCGCTGGCAGGCTCCAGCCGGTGCACCGACAGGCTCAACCAGCGATCGGTCGCGGCCAGCCGTTCTTCGAACTGCAACGCACGGCCGCTGCGCGCCACTTCGGCGAAGCGGGGCAGCCAGGTATCGACTTCGTTCGGGATCAGTTCACGGGCGGTCTGGCCCATCTGTTTGGCATGGCCAGTGTGACGAAGGCAGGCCTCATTGCTGAGGATGTAGCGGTAGTCATAGAGCTGCCCGTTATCATCCTCCAGCAGCTCCAATACACAAAACCCCTCTTCCATGTGCTGGAGCAAAACATCCTGGCAGTCCGCTTTCAGTTGCATCTCAGCAACTTGGGCCTCCAGTTCGAGCACTTTGTCGTGAAGTGCCTGTGTGCGAGAAGCGGCATCGTCCTGAACCATGCTGAGCTCCCTGGGCAATGGATCGCACTACTATAGTTACCCTGATTGCCATTTGCCTTCAAAATGACCGAATGATCCGCCCCAGGGTTTCCATGGCTTGTTCGGCGGCGGCGTTCCAGGGGCTGCCGTAGTTCAGGCGAATGCAGTTGCCGAAACGTCGGGTGGGCGAAAAGATCGGGCCGGGGGCAATGCTGATTCCTTGAGCCAGGGCCATGTGGAACAGTTTGAGGGCGTCCATTTGCTCGGGCAGCTCCAGCCACAGAAAGTAACCCCCGGAGGGCTGGCTGACCCGCGTCTGGGCCGGGAAGTACCGGGCGATAGCGGCGAGCATGTTGGCCTGTTGGCCTTCCAGTGCGTAGCGCAGCTTGCGCAGGTGGCGGTCGTAGCCGCCGTGCTGCAGGTAGTCGGCGATGGCGGCCTGGGCAGGCATTGAGGCACACAGGGACGTCATCAACTTCAGCCGCTCGATTTTCTGCGCGTAACGCCCGGCCGCGACCCAGCCTATGCGGTAGCCAGGGGCCAGGCTCTTGGCGAACGAGCCGCAGTGCATCACCAGCCCCTGGGTGTCGAATGCCTTGGCCGGCTTGGGTGCCTGCTGCGCGTAGTACAGCTCGGCGTAAACGTCGTCCTCTATCAGGGGCACCTGGTGCCGTGCCAGCAGTTGTACCAGCGCCTGCTTGTTTGCCTCTGGCATGCTGGCGCCGACCGGGTTCTGGAAGTTGGTCATGCACCACACGGCTTTGACCGGGTGCTTGTCCAGGGTTTGCGCGAGCACGTCCAGGTCCATGCCCTGGCGCGGGTGCACCGGGATTTCCACTGCCTTGAGCTTGAGCCGCTCCAGCACCTGCAGGCAGGCATAGAACGCGGGCGCTTCGATGGCGACCAGGTCGCCCGGCTGGGTGACCGCCTGCAGGCACAGGTTCAACGCCTCCAGGGCGCCGTTGGTGATCAGCAGTTCCTCCATGGGCAGCATCAGCCCGCCAACCATGTAGCGCAGCGCGATCTGGCGGCGCAGCTGCGGGTTACCGGGTGACAGGTCGGTCACCACCATGCGCGGGTCCATGCTGCGGCTGGCGCTGGCCAGCGAGCGTGACAGGCGTTGCAGCGGGAACAGCTCGGGGCTGGGGAAGGCGGAGCCGAACGCCACGGTGTTGGGGTCCTTGATCGAGTCGAGGATGGAGAACACCAGGGCACTGACGTCGACATCGGTGGACTCGCTGGCCGGCTGTAGCGGCTGCGGCTCGCTGAACTGGCGCGGCGCGTGGGCGTTCACGAAGTACCCCGAGCGTGGCCTGGCGCGGATCAGCCCGCGCCGTTCCAGCAGGTAATAGGCCTGGAACACCGTGGACGGGCTGACCCCGTGCGTCTGGCTGGCGTAGCGCACCGAGGGCACCCGCTGGCCGGGGCCGAGCACCCCGGAGCGGATCAGTTCGGCAATATCGTCGGCGAAGCGTTCGTAGCGTTTCATTCTGGCCTTCTGTCGAAGCCTGGCAGGCAAGGTGGTTGCAGTGTAAGGGATCAGCGGTTCATGGGTGCGACGAAGCGGCTGTGGGCCACGCTGCGTATGGCGGGGTCGTCACGTTCGCTGATGACAAAACTGAGTGTCTGCGAACTGCTGGTCGGCCGCTCGGCGAGCATTGCCACCGACACCGGCAGTTCGCTCATTTCGCCTGCGGGGATGACCAGCGCGGTGTCGCCCTGCAAGGTGAAGCCGTCGGCATCCTGCAGGCGCAGCACGTAGTGTTGGGTGCGCTCGGTCTTGTTGATGACCTTGAGCAGGTAGATGTTCTCGATCTGGCCCTGGGCGTTTTCGCGGAACAGGCCGCGGTCCTTGATCACGTCCAGCGACACCATCGGGCGCAGCTGCAAGGCCAGCACCAGCGCTGCCAGCATGACCACCAGCGCAGTGGCATAGCCCAGCAGGCGTGGCCGCAGCCAGTGGGTGGAGCCGCCTTGCAGGCTGTGTTCGGACTTGTAGCCAATCAGCCCGCGGGCATAGCCCATTTTGTCCATGACCCCGTCGCAGGCATCGATGCACGCCGCGCAACCGATGCAGGCCATCTGCAAACCGTCGCGGATATCGATACCGGTGGGGCAGACCTGCACACACAGGGTACAGTCGATGCAGTCGCCCAAACCTTGGGCGCGAGCATTGCTGCCTTTTCTGCGCGGGCCACGGGCCTCGCCACGGCGTGGGTCGTAGGCAACTGCCAGGGTGTCCTTGTCGAACATCACGCTCTGGAACCGCGCATACGGGCACATGTGCAGGCACACTGCCTCGCGCAGCAGGCCGGCATTGATGTAGGTGGCCGCGGTGAAGAACAGTACCCAGAACAACGCTACGCCGCCCAATTGCAAGGTCAGCAGTTCTGCAGCCAGCGAGCGGATCGGGGTGAAATAGCCCACGAAGGTCAGCCCTGTGGCCACGCCAATGGCCAGCCACAGGCAGTGCTTGGCCGTGCGCCGGGCCAGTTTGTTCAGGCCCCAGGGGGCGGCGGCCAGCCTGATGCGCTTATTGCGGTCGCCCTCGGTGACTTTTTCGCACCACATGAACAGCCACGTCCAGGTACTTTGCGGGCAGCTGTAGCCACACCACACCCGGCCGGCGTAAACGGTCGCGGCGAACAGGCCGAAAGCACAGATGATCAGCAGCGCCGACAGCAGAATGAAATCCTGGGGCCAGAAGGTCGCGCCAAAGATGTGGAACTTGCTGTTGGCCAGGTCCCACAGCACCGCCTGGCGGCCGTTCCAGTCGAGCCAGGCGGTGCCGAAGAACAGCAAGAAAAGCGCGCCAGCGAAACCCACGCGCAGGTTACGGTACCGCCCGGTGAAGCTGCGGGTGTAAATGCCGCTGTCGGTGCGGCGCGTTTTGACGCTGGCTGCGGTGGTGTCGATCTCTGTGCAAAGAATTCTGTCAGTCATGGGCGGGTGCTCATCATGCCTCGATCAGGCATGAGCACTATGGCGCCGAAACTGTTAGCAGCACAGGTTCAGATTTTGCACCAAAAACCATATCAGATACCGCGCAGGCGTCGCCGGCCCCTAGATCACCGAGCCTGGAGCGCTGGCCTTGAGGTGCCTGCGGCTATCCACCGCACCTGCTACCGTCAAGGCGTCGGCCTCGGCTTCGGTGATCGGCACGCGTTTGTCGTCGTGCAGCGCCACCGACATGCGCAACTGTTCGTCGGTAATGATTTCGATATCCGGGCCAGCACACGCGATACGCAGGTTTTCACCCGTCAAGGTGCAACGGCGGGTGGCTTCATCGATTTCAACGGGCATGGTCAGGCCTCCTGGGTGGGTTACAGGGTGGACCGCGAGGGGGGCCGGGTCGTTGCATCGACAGGCTGAGTGGCACTTTGCACGGCGGCTGGCGGTCTGTGTCTATACACAGCAGGCTCGGCTGCTTGCAGGCACACCCTGCGCACTGCCGGGCAGGTAGCACAATGCTCAGCATGGGAACCAGGCAATGGAGCTGATCTGGCAGGTAATACAGGCAGAATTCGCCGATGTGACCGACGCGAGTGAGGTCACGCGCATTCTTCTACGGCTGTTGATGGCAGCGGTGCTCGGTGCAGTACTGGGGTTCGAGCGCGAACACAGGGGCAAGTCGGCGGGCGTACGCACGCACATGCTGGTGTCGCTGGGGGCCGCGCTGTTCGTGCTGGCACCGAGCATGGCCGGGGCCGATGCACAAGCCCTGAGCCGGGTGATACAGGGTATCGTCGCCGGTATCGGCTTTCTGGGTGCGGGCACCATCCTCAAAGGCAACGGCAAGGACACCAGCCATGTGAAGGGGCTGACCACGGCCGCAGGTTTGTGGATGACCGCTGCCATTGGTACGGCCGCTGGCATGGGCCGCGAAGCCACGGCGCTGATCAGCACGGTGCTGGCCCTGCTGGTGCTGGCCACGATGCCGGTGCTGGTGGACAAATTCGAGGGGGAAAACGAGGATAAACAGAGGGAGGAAGAGGGCAGGAAGCACTGAGGGGAGCCGAAGCTCCCCTCAAAGCGTTGTTGCCTGCTCTTTTTTTATTATTGGGACTGGCCTGTTGTTGTTTTTGTCGGCGTGTCCTGGTGTTGCGGGCGACCCCCATGCGGGGTCAAGAGCAAACGTATTTTTTTGAGCGCTGACCTGCTTTCATCATTGCTGATCCGAACCTGGCTGCTGCTACCTCGAGGTAGTTTTGTTGTTCTGTGCCAGACCGCGGGGCGGGCCCCTGGAAAGACTGCCTACTCCAAAAAAATCTGCTTGCTGCGCCTCTGCCGTGTTGTTCTTGTTATGTCAGAGTCGTTATCTGTTGTTTTTATTGGGTGTCGCATTTTTTTTGTTGTTGTACGAAAGATATAGCAGGCAGCGTGCCAACTTTTAAAATCCCTTTATAATCAATGACTTATCAAAATTCGGGAAAATTGCCTGGCCCGAATTTTTGTCGATTTGTTTCCCTGTTACCCGGTTTTCCCCTGCAAAATGGGGGGCGGTAACACTCACCCACACCCACACCCATGTGACGCCTGTATGACTCACTGCGCCATGCGCGCCCGCGCCACCCGTGAACCGTTGCTGCGGCCCAGTACCTGGCTGATGCGCTGCCCAGCGGCAATCAGCCGGTCCAGGTCGATGCCGGTTTCGATGCCCAGCCCCTGCAACAGGTAAAGCACATCCTCGCTGGCGATATTGCCGGTGGCGCCCTTGGCATACGGGCAACCGCCCAGGCCGGCGACCGAGCTGTCGAACACATTGATGCCTTCGAGCAGGCTGGCGTAGACATTGGCCAGGGCCTGGCCATACGTGTCATGGAAGTGCCCGGCCAGTTGCTCGCGTGGCACCTGCGCCGACACCACTTCGAACAGGCGCCGGGTGTCGCCGGCGGTGCCAGTGCCGATGGTGTCGCCCAGCGATACCTCGTAGCAGCCCATGTCGCGCAGCTCGCGGGCAATCGGTGCCACCTGCTCGGCGCTGACCTTGCCTTCGTAGGGGCAGCCCAGCACGCACGACACATAGCCACGCACCCGCACACCGTGGCTGCGGGCAGCTGCCATGATCGGTTCGAAGCGCTTGAGGCTGTCGCTGACCGAGCAGTTGATGTTGCGCTGCGAGAACGCTTCGGTGGCCGCTGCGAACACCGCCACTTCCTTTACGCCTGCGGCCAGTGCGTCTTCAAAACCGCGCAGGTTCGGTGCCAGCGCTGCATAGGTAACGCCTGGGCGCTGCTGGATGCCGGCAAACACTTCGGCCGAGCCGGCCATTTGCGGCACCCACTTGGGCGACACGAAACTGCCCACTTCAATGTAGGCCAGGCCCGCTTCGGTGAGGTCGTCTACCAGGCGCACCTTGGCGCTGACGCTGATGGGTTGGGCTTCGTTCTGCAGGCCGTCGCGGGGGCCGACTTCGACCAGGCGCACGTGGTTGGGCAGGGACATGGTGGTTTTCCTGTGGCGTTCAGCGGTTGTCTGTGTTGTTGAGGGTGGCGGCCAGTGCTTGCTCGCAGCGTTCCTGGGCCGTGTCCAGCTCCAGTTGCATCTGGTGAATGTCGAGCAGTTGCTGCTCCAGCTGGGCGCGGCGTTCGGCGATTTTCGCCAGCATGCTGTTGAGCTGTTTGAGGTTGCCGCTGGTGGGGTCGTACAGCTCGATCAGCTCGCGGCACTCGGCCAGGGAAAAGCCGATGCGCTTGCCACGCAATATGAGCTTCAGGCTGACCTTGTCGCGCGCCGAATAGATACGTTCCAGGCCCCGGCGCTCCGGGCTCAACAGGCCCTGTTCCTCGTAGAAGCGGATGGCGCGGGTGGTGATGTCCAGTTCGCGGGACAGGTCGGAGATGCTGTAGGTCTGCGTGCTCATGCTGGGGCTCGGGCGGAAGTATCCGGGTATCCTGAGGCCAGCTTGACGTAAACGTCAAGCAAGCGCGAGCGTGGGCATGGCCTGCGGACCTGGGGCCAGGCAGGCCGGTCATTCAGGCTGCACTGCCCGCCGATACGCATTGGGCGTTTGCCCACTCAGGCGCTTGAACCAGCGGGCAAAGTAGGTGGGGTCGCTGAACCCCAGGCTATCGGACAACTGGCCGATGCTCATGCGTGTGTAAACCAGGCTGCGCCGCGCCTCGAGCAACAGGCGCTGGTGCACCACTTGCAACGCCGTCTGCCCGCTCAGCGCCCGGCACAGCTGGTTCAACTGCAGGCTCTGCACATTCAGCCGTGCGGCGAATGCCTCTATCGACAAGTGCTCGCGGTAGTGCGCTTCGACCAGGCGCAAATACTGCCCCAGCAACTGGCGGTCGCGTTCATCGCGCGTGCGCGGGGCCTGCCCAAGCTGCTGACGGCGGCTGATCCACACCATCAGGGCGGTCACCAACGCCTCCAGCATGGCGGCCCGCGATGGGGCGTTGCCCTGGTATTCCTGCTGCAAGGTCTCGATCAGGCTGCGCAGGTGCGCGCGATCCCGGCCCAGCGGGTAGCTTACCGGCTTGGACAACACCGCCAGCGGTGCGCCCAGGCGCTGCTCAAGGTTGGCCACCAGCGCGGCGCCAAAAGTGAGCACGTGGCCCTGGATGTCGGCACTGAAGCGAAAGCCATGCACGGTCAGGGGGGGCACCACCTGGATCGCGGCTTCGCTTATGGCAGTGCGGGTGCCCTCGATTTCCACCTGGGCCTGCCCGCGTTGCACGTACAGCAATTGAAACAGCTCGGCATGTTGGTGGGGCTTGATCTCCCAGTGGTGCAGGCGGCTGCGTGCCGGGATCGGCTCACAGTGCAGCAGGTCGGTACCAGGCCAGGCCTGGTTTTCCCCATACAACTTGAACAGCGGAACGCCGGGTAGGGTGGATTTCATCAGCTTTGGCCTGTCCGTTAATCGAACGTTTTTTGTAAAAGTGCAGGTTTTGCATGGAATAGCACAGCTCAGTTGCGGGTTTTGCCCGTAAAAATGCAAAGGCAAACCCTAACAGCAGATGCCGCGCCACCGCCAGTGCAGGGCCGGTATCGTTCCAACAGAGACAACAACAATGAAAACTCAGGTTGCAATCATTGGCGCGGGCCCGTCGGGCCTGCTGCTGGGTCAACTGCTGCATAACGCCGGTATCGACACGGTGATCGTCGAGCGCCAGACCGCCGAGTACGTGCTGGGCCGCATCCGCGCCGGTGTGCTGGAGCAGGGCACGGTCGACCTGTTGCGCGAGGCCGGTGTGGCCGAACGTATGGACCGCGAAGGCCTGGTGCACGAAGGTGTCGAGCTGCTGGTTGGCGGGCGCCGCCAGCGCCTGGATCTCAAGGCCCTGACCGGCGGCAAGACGGTGATGGTCTATGGCCAGACCGAAGTTACCCGTGACCTGATGCAGGCCCGTGCAGCCAACGGGGCCCCCATCTTCTATTCGGCCAGCAATGTTCAGCCGCATGAGCTCAAGGGCGAGAAGCCCTACCTGACCTTTGAAAAAGACGGTCAGGTCCAGCGCCTGGATTGCGATTACATTGCTGGCTGTGACGGCTTCCATGGGGTTTCCCGGCAGAGCATTCCCGAGGGTGTGCTCAAACAATACGAACGGGTATACCCCTTCGGCTGGCTGGGCCTGCTGGCGGATACACCGCCGGTCAACCATGAACTGATCTATGCCCACCACGCCCGCGGTTTCGCGCTGTGCAGCCAACGTTCGCAAACCCGCAGCCGCTACTACCTGCAAGTGCCGCTGCAAGACCGTGTCGAGGAGTGGCCCGACGAGCGCTTCTGGGCCGAACTGAAAGCGCGTTTGCCTGCCGAGGTGGCAGCGGACCTGGTCACAGGCCCGGCCCTGGAGAAGAGCATCGCGCCGCTGCGCAGCCTGGTGGTGGAACCGATGCAGTATGGCCACCTGTTCCTGGTCGGCGATGCCGCGCATATCGTGCCGCCAACCGGGGCCAAGGGGTTGAACCTGGCAGCCTCGGACGTCAACTACCTGTACCGGATTCTGCTCAAGGTGTACCGCGAGGGGCGTACCGAGCTGTTGCAGCAGTATTCGCCCCTGGCCCTGCGCCGGGTATGGAAGGGCGAGCGTTTCAGCTGGTTCATGACCCAACTGCTGCACGACTTCGGCAGCCACAAGGACGCCTGGGACCAGAAGATGCAAGAGGCTGATCGCGAGTACTTCCTGACCTCGCCGGCAGGTTTGCTGAACATTGCCGAAAACTATGTGGGCCTGCCGTTCGAAGAGGTGGTTTGAGGCTGCCGCCTCCCGCTGACGAGGCCGGGAGCCAGGAAAATCGCGCAAAAGCTTGAACTCGGGTTTGGCCATGACCCACAGTGGCGGGCTGAATGGGTGAAGCAGGAAGCACGCGATGACATTTTCCAAGCCACTGCTCGTGGCCCTGTGGCTGCTGGCCGCCAGCGGGGCGGCGAAGGCCGACCAGGCGCTGCCAGTTGCACCGGAACTGGCTTCCGGGTACCGCACCGGCCTGCAGCCGGTGCACGCCAGCCGGCACATGGTGGCCGCTGCCAACCCGCTGGCCAGCGAAGCGGGGCGGGCGATACTGCGGGCCGGTGGCAGCGCCATCGACGCTGCCATCGCCATGCAAATGGTGCTGACCCTGGTCGAGCCGCAGTCCAGTGGCATTGGCGGTGGGGCTTTCATCCTGTATTGGGATGGCGAGCGCGTGCAGGCGTTCGACGGCCGCGAGGCAGCCCCGGCGGGGGTCACGGAACAACTGTTCCTGCAGGCCGATGGTGAGCCGATGCCGTTCCGCCAGGCGCAGATCGGTGGCCGCTCGGTGGGGGTGCCGGGTGTGCTGCGGGCGTTGCAGATGGCCCACCAGCGCTATGGCAAGCTGCCCTGGCGCGACCTGTTTGCACCGGCCATCGCCTTGGCCCGCAGCGGCTTTGCAGTTTCCCCGCGCTTGCACACGTTGATAGCCGGTGACCCGTTCATTGCCCAGTCACCGGCCATGGCGCGTTACTTTCTGGATGAACAGGGCAGACCCTTGCCTGTGGGGGCGACCCTGCGCAATCCGGCGCTTGCCCAAACCCTGGAGCTGATCGCTGCGCACGGCGCCGATGTGTTCTACAGCGGCGAGATTGCCCAGGCCATCGTGACCCAAGTGCGCAGCCATGCCAATCCCGGTTACCTGTCACTGCAGGACTTGCAGCTGTACCAGGCCAGGCAGCGCGAGCCGGTATGCGGCCCCTACAAGGCCTGGCAAATTTGCGGCGTGCCGCCGCCGTCTTCCGGCGGGGTAACGGTGTTGCAGACCCTGGGCATCCTTGAAGCCGCTCAACGGGCCATGCCTGCGCATGACCTGGCTGGGTTACGGCCGCAGCCCACTTCATCCCCGGCCGGCATTGAAGCAGCGCCAATGGCCGTGCACCTGGTCGCCGAGGCCGAGCGCCTGGCGTATGCCGACCGCGCCCAGTACCTGGCAGACAGCGATTATGTGCCCGTGCCGGTCAAGGCCCTCACCCACCCGGCCTACCTGGCCAGCCGCGCCGCCTTGATCGGGGCACACAGCATGAGGCGTGCGCGCCCAGGCCAGCCGCCTGGTGTCGACCTGGCCCTGGCACCGGACCGCTCGCCCCTGCGCATTTCTACCTCGCACCTGAGCGCAGTGGATGACAGCGGTCATGCCCTGGCCATGACCACCTCGGTCGAGGCCGCGTTCGGCGCGCACGTGATGGTCAGAGGCTTCCTGCTCAACAACACCCTGACCGACTTTTCGTTCATCGCGCAGGAGCGTGGCCGGCCTGTGGCCAACCGGGTACAACCTGGCAAGCGGCCGCTGTCGGCCATGGCGCCGACCCTGGTATTTTCCCGCGCTGGCGGGGAGCTGGTGGCCAGCCTGGGTTCGCCGGGGGGCTCACAGATCATCGGTTACGTGAACAAGGCACTGCTCGGCCTGCTGGATTGGCAACTGGACCCGCAGCAGGCTGCCGGCCTGCCCAATTTCGGCAGCCGCAATGCCGGCACGGAAGTGGAAGCAGGGCTGGCCAGCCCGGCACTGGTCCGCCAGTTGGCGGCCTGGGGCCACGAGGTCACGCCAATGACCATGACCAGCGGCATGCAGATCATCCAGCGCACGGCTGACGGCTGGGCCGGAGGGGCCGATCCGCGGCGCGAAGGGGTCGCCCTCGGCGACTGAGCGGGGCGTTGCAGGGCCTGGGATAGCGTGATAGAAGTCTGTCTTGTCATTCATTAGTTGAATACCAAGATGTCCAATAGCGCGAAATCGAATAGGGCCCTGTTCGACCTTGACCTGTTGCGCGCCACGGTGGTGGTGGCCGACTGCGGCAGTTTCACCACCGCGGCCGCGCGCCTGCATTCCACCCAGTCCACCATCAGCCAGAAGGTTCGCCGCCTGGAGGACATGGTTGGCCACCGGTTACTGGTACGCGGCAACCGCGACGTGCTGCCAACCGACGCCGGGCAGACCCTGCTGGGCTATGCCCGGCATATGCTGGCGCTGAACGACCAGATGCTCGAAGCCTTGGCCGGGGCCATGGTCGGCACCACCGTGCGCCTGGGTGTGCCGGAAGACTTCGTCGGCGGGCGGACCACCAATGCGCTGGCGGCGTTCAGCCGCCTGCACCCGCAGGTAAAGCTGGAGGTGACCAGCGGCCTGTGCCGCGACCTCAGCCAGGCCTACGACAACGGTGAGCTCGACCTGGTGCTGCTCAAGCAGCGGCGCAACACCCGCGAGGGCGTGGCATGCTGGCCAGAGCGCCTGCAGTGGATCGACAGTGCCCGCGCGCCGGCGTTCGAGCTGGACCCGATTCCGCTGGTGACCTTTCCGCCACGCGGCCTGTACCGCGAAGACATGATCAATGCCATCGAGGGCATGGGCCGGCGCTGGCGTATCAGCTTCACCAGTTCCAGCCTCAGTGGCATCCAGGCGGCCGTGGCCGATGGCATGGGCGTCAGTTTGCTCCCGCCGCGCGCGGCGACAGGCGAGCACCGGGTGCTGGGCGAGGGGCAGGGGCTGCCGGAGATCGATAGCTATGAAATCGTCATTGTTCACCGGCCGACCGCTGACATCATGGTCAAGGCCTTGGCCGAGGTCATGACTCAATTGCTGGCCGGGGGCGGCATCTAGCCCAACAAGAAAAGTGTTTCAGGCTGTGGCGCGATGGAATGTCTGGCAGGGCCGTGCAGTCCCACCGTTAACGTGGGCAGTACGCCCAGCAACCCAAGCCATGGAGACGCACTATGAAAACAGCTGCATTTGTCGCTTTACTGGCCAGCGCCGGGTTGGCCCAGGCGGCCGAAACGGTCGAACTCAAGCTGGCCGGGCCCGACGGCCCTGGCACGTCCATTGGCACTATCAGCATCGAGCAGAACAAATATGGCACGTTGCTCATCCCCGACCTGAAGGACCTGCCGCCAGGTGTGCACGGCTTCCACCTCCACCAGAACGCCTCGTGCGCACCGGCGCAAGAAGGCGGCAAGCCTGTGCCAGCGGGCGCTGCGGGCGGGCATTGGGACCCGGATTCCAGCAACGCCCACAAAGGCCCCTATGATGACAGCGGTCATCGTGGCGACTTGCCGGCTCTGTATGTGGGGGCCGATGGCAAGGCCACCTATCCGGTCCTCGCGCCGCGGCTGAAGGCCACCGATTTCAAAGGCCATGCACTGATGGTGCACGCCGGCGGTGACAACCACAGCGACCACCCCGAGAAGCTGGGTGGCGGTGGAGCCCGGGTGGCCTGCGGGGTCGTGCAGTAAACGCTTGCCCGTGCGCCTGAAACAAGGCCGCCCCTGCAGGTTCACGCAAACCTGCGGGGGCGGCCTTGTGTCGGGAGCAGGGCGCCCTGCGCCCCGGTGCCTCAGCGCTTGGGGTTCAGCGTCAGGTGCACGTGACGGTTCACGTCCTTGTACAGCAGGTAGCTGAACTTGCCTGGGCCACCTGCGTAGCAGGCTTGCGGGCAGAAGGCGCGCAGCCACATGAAGTCGCCGGCTTCCACTTCGACCCAGTCCTGGTTCAGGCGGTACACCGCCTTGCCTTCCAGCACGTACAGGCCATGCTCCATCACGTGGGTTTCGGCGAACGGGATCACGCCGCCGGGCTGGAAGGTGACGATGTTCACATGCATGTCGTGACGCATGTCGGCCATGTCGACGAAGCGGGTAGTGACCCAGCGGCCTTCGGTGCCCGGCATTTCAATGACGGTGGCGTTGTCACGGTGGGTCACGAACGACTCAGGTGCGTCCAGGCCCTCGACTTTCTGGTAGTGCTTGCGCAGCCAGTGGAAGGTGACATTGGCTTTGCTGTTGTTGCGCAGGCTCCACTCGGCGCCTGGCGCCAGGAACGCGTAGCCGCCTGGCACCAGGGTGTGGTGCTTGCCTTCGACGGTGATGTCCAGTTCGCCTTCGACGATGAACACCACGGCCTCGGCATCAGGGTCCAGCTCAGGGCGTTCGCTGCCGCCTTCCGGGGCCACTTCGACGATGTACTGCGAGAAAGTCTCGGCAAAACCGGTTAACGGGCGGGCGATGACCCACATGCGCATCTTGTCCCAGAATGGCAAGTGGCTGGTGACGATGTCACGCATCACGCCTTTGGGGATGACGGCGTAGGCTTCGGTGAACATGGCACGGTCAGTCAGCAGCTCGGTTTGAGCCGGGTGCCCACCGTGGGGGGCGAAGTACGAATGGTTCGACATGGACAATCTCGACTTGTTGTTCTCTCCCCGTGCCGTGAACCGCACCGGCCGGTGCGGCGCAGGGGATGTGGCGACAGAATAGGGTCGAGCGCGCGCCATGCACAAATTAAATGTTGGAATACCCAGGATTCGATCGCTGAATGCGCGTTCGCACGCAGGGGCTGCCGAGCAGATAATTCCGACATATTTTTCACATTCCCTTGTTAGGATCCCCCGGCATTTCCAAGGAGCCCCCCTTATGCCGTCTATCCTGCGCAAGCGCAGCACCCGAATCGCCTTCACCGCCACCACTGGCCTGCTCGTGGCCACATTGGGCTTTTTCGCCTGGCAAAGCTTCTATCCGGTGCAGGCCGCGGCAGGTTGGAAAGTCGGTGTGCTGCACAGTGACGTGACCAAGGCCGCGTCACTGCTGCCGCAAGCCGATGGCAGCCTGCTGGTCAGCCGCGAGCTGGACGACGGCCGCGGCAGCATCCTCAAGATCGCCGCCGACGGCGCCCGGGTGGTAGTCATCGATAACCTGTCCAAACCCGACGGCATGGTCGCGGCCCAGGGCGGTTGGGTATTCAGCCAGGAGGGCGGTGCCGCGCCCGTCAGCCTGGCCCGCGATGGCAAGGTCACGCGGTTGTTCGAGGGCGACAGCGTGCAAGGGCTGTGGAACGACGGCAAGCACCTGTATGCCATCGAAGACCGCAAAGGTAACGGCCGCCTGATGCGCTACGACTGGCAGAGCGGGCAACTGGACGTGCTGCGTTCCGGCCTGACAGAAACCGAAGGGCTGACACGCTGTCGGGGCGACCTGTTGTACACCGAAAAAGCCAAGGGCATCGTGCGCGCCCTGGCCGCCGATGGCAACGACCCGGTGGTGGTCGACGGTTTGCGCAACCCCACGTTCCTGTACTGTGACCAGCGTGGCCTGTGGATCAGCGAGGACAACACGCACCGCGCCCGGCTGCTGCGCATCGCTGCCGACGGCAGCCAGCACACGGTGCTGACGTTTCTCAAGGCGCCCCAGGCCATCATCGCCGACGGCAAAGGCGGTTATCTGCTGGCCGAGGGCGGACGCGACCGTGTCTTGCACCTGACGCCGCCAGCAGAGCCGGTCACGGCCCAGCGCTAGTCGCAACAGCGTGCTTCCCTGCACGGCCGTGCTCACGGATAATCCCCCACATTCCAATAAACAGCCTGTGAGTGGGTATGAGTGATTCCGTAGTCGGCCTTGGCCAGCCTGAAACCGAAGGGGGGCGCAGAACGCGCAAGAACAACCCCGAGAAAACCCGCGAGGATATCCTCCAGGCCGCCATCCACGAATTCGTTCAGCAAGGGCTGGCCGGGGCTCGAGTAGACGCCATCGCTGAACGCACGGCTACGTCCAAGCGCATGATCTACTACTACTTCGGCAGCAAGGAGCAGTTGTATTGCGAGTGCCTGGTCAAGCTATACGGCGATATTCGCAAGACCGAGCAAAGCCTGGACCTGGAGTCGCTGCCGGCGGACCAGGCGATCCGCAGGCTGGTGGAGTTCACCTTCGACCACCACGACCGCAATGTCGACTTCGTGCGGATCATCTGCACCGAAAACATCCACTACGGCGAATACGTCAAGCAGTCCCCGGCTATTCGCGAAATGAGCAGCCTGGTGCTCGAAGCCTTGGGCAACACGCTGCGCCGCGGGGTAGAAGAAGGGGTGTTCCGTAGCGGTATCGAGGTGATCGACCTGCACATGCTGATGAGCTCGTTCTGTTTTTACCGGGTGTCCAACCGGCATACCTTTGGCGAGATCTTCCAGATAGACCTGTCGGAGGACCAGGTCAAGCTGCGGCACAAGGCGATGATCTGTGATGCGGTGCTGCGCTACATCCAGGTTGGGCAGCGCCCCTGACGCTGCGCCAGCCTGCTCAGTCGCCCAACCGCTGCTCACGCGAGGGCGGGTAGCCAAAATACGCCGCATAGCATTTGCTGAAATGTGACACCGAAACAAAGCCGCAAGCCACCGCCACTTCCATCACCGACAGGTCGGAATACTGCAGCAGCCTGCGGCTTTTGGTAATGCGCAGCTCCATGTAGTAACGCCGCGGCGATGTGCCCAGCTGGGCCTGGAACAGCCGGTCGATCTGCCGCCGTGAGCGCCCGCTGTAGGCGGCCAGCTGGTCGAGGCTGAGGGTTTCTTCGAGGTTGTTCTCCATCAGTTCGACAATGGTACGCAGGTGCAGGCTCATGGACTTCTTGGCCCCCGGCCCGACCTGGCGGTAACGGGCGCCTGAGAACGACAGAATTTCTTCCACGCCTTCGGCCAGGCCGTCACCATACAAGCGCCGCACCAGCCCCAGCATCAGTTCCATGGCGCCGTTCGGGCTGGCGGCACTGAGCCGGTCACGGTCGAGGGTGAAGCTGGCCGGAGTAATGCGGGTTTGCGGGCTGCGCTCGGACAAACTGGCACGCTGCTCGGGGTGAACGCTGCAGCCATAGTCATCCAGCACCCCGGCGCGCCCCAGGAACCAGGCGCCGTTCCACAAGCCACCCAAGGCCATGCCATGGGCCGCGCAATCACTCAGCAAGCGGTCGAGTACCGGGTATTTCAGCGGCGTACGCAAGCCCCCGCAGATGACCAGCAGGTCTGGTGACTGCAACGCCTGGGGGGACAATTCGGTGGCCACCAGTTCCAGCCCAAGGTCGCTGAGCACGCGGTCGCCGTCCAGCGACAGCGGGGTGAAACTGAAGCTGTCGGTACGCAGCAGGTTGGCCGTGACCAGCACGTCCATGGCCACGGTGAAACTGGCCATGGAGAAGTGTTCGAGCAGCACGAAATCGACTTGATAAGGGGCCTGGGCGTCGGCGCTGCTGGCCTTGAGCCGCAGCATGTTGCTGGTACTGGTCTTCTTGCTGAACTGGCGTGGCGTGGGCACTCTGAACTCCGCTTGCTGGCTGGCTCGCAGAGTGTGGCCGGTGGCTGGAGGAAAGACAATCTCCCCGGTGTCGGTGTCGTATTACAGGTCGTGTTCAGGCAACCTGTATGGCTGCAGACTTTCCCACTATGCTTTGCCATAGGCGCTTGCATGAAACGCCTGGCCCTTGAGGAACCTATCGATGAAATACGCCGCTGCCTTGTTGCTCAGCTTGTTGCCATTGCTGGCCACGGCCATGGAGCCGGGCGAACCGCTCGCGCCCTTCACGTTGCTTGACCAGCATGACAAGGCCTACACCCTGAGCGCGGACACCCAGGTACTACTGGTGGCGCGCGACATGGACGGCGCCAAGTTGGTCAAGGCTGCACTGGCCGACGCGCCCAAAGACTACCTGGAAGCACGCAAGGCCGTATTCGTCGCCGACATCCAGCGCATGCCTGCGTTGATCAGCAAGCTGTTCGCCATCCCGGCCATGCGCGGTTACAGCTATAGGGTGCTGCTCGACCGGGAAGGGCGGGTAGCCAGCCGGTACCCCGGGCAGCCAGGGCAGGTGCAGTGGTTGCAGTTGCAAGAAGGCAGATTGGTGAGCCAGCAGGCGTTCACCGATGCCGCGGCATTGAAGGCGGCGCTGGAGCGTGCGCCGCAGCAGTGAGGTGCGTTACCTGCAGGAGTGGTCAAAACAATCTGAACCCTCAGCGTCAATAACAACCCAAGCCATTACACGGCAAAGAGAGAGCGCTTATGGAAGTCGGAACGATCTGGATCATTGTCGCAGCCTTGGTCATCCTCATGGAAATCTGGGCCATCTGGAACATCATCGGCAGTGAGCGGCGCGCCGAACGCAAGATGTTGTGGGTGGTGTTCGTCGTCTACGCGCCAATCCCCGGCTTGTTGTTCTGGGCCTGGCGCGGCCCGCGCGCCGTAAAAGGCCGGTCCGTACTCGAAGAAAAATGACAGGCACAGGCATCAGGCGCTCGCGCGCCTGATACCGTCAGCGGTCACTTTCCAGCGGTCACTTTTCAGCGGTCATTTGGGCAGCACGTTGAAGCGAATGGCGGGGCCGAGGCCGTTCACCATCAGGCAGCCGTAGAACTTCACGGTGGACAGCACGCCCAGCGTCTTCAATGCATCGTGTATGAATGCGTGGAATACGCGCCCGGCATCCTTCTGGCGGTCGGCAAGCGTCACGGCCTCGAGCGTGACCACCCCAAGCAAGGTGGTCTCGATGTGCTGGACGGTTTTCAGGCCGGTTTTCTCGCGAAGGTACGTACGTGCCTTCGCCGCATCTGCCTCATCCCCTTCGACGGTGTAAGCCAACTGAAAATCGAATTTGCTCATGGTTTTGTCCTTGGTTGCGCTAAAGCGTCCGTGCCGTGCCGTGCACCTTACCGGCATGCGCAAGTTGTGAAAACGAACGAGGTGTTCAACAATCTCATCTGTTTGTAGGAAACGACCTACTTGACCTCGAGTCCCACACCATGAGCACTGGCACCACCTCGCTTGCCGGGCATAAGGCTCGTGCCTGGCTCTGGCCAGCGCTGTTCAGCCTGGTGGCATTTGCCGCCAACTCGGTATTCTGCCGCCTGGCCCTCAAGAACGGGGCGATCGACCCGGCCTCGTTCACTGTCGTGCGCCTGGCCAGTGGTGCAGTGTTCCTGTTGTTGCTGATTCGCTTGCGCAGACCGGCGCAGCGCATGGGTGGCACCTGGCGAGCAGGCCTGGCCTTGTGCCTGTATGCCTTCCTGTTTTCAGCGGCCTACCTGCAACTGAGCGCCGGGGCGGGCGCCTTGCTGCTCTTCGGTGCCGTGCAGATCACGATGTTCGGCTTTGCCTGGTGCAAAGGCGAACGCATCAGCGCACGGGGCCTGCTGGGTATGCTGATCGCCTTCGCCGGCTTGCTGGTGCTGTTGTTGCCAGGCGCTTCGGCGCCCCCGTTCAGCAGTGCCTTGCTGATGGTTATTTCCGGCATCGCCTGGGGGGCGTACACCTTGCTCGGCAGAGGGTCGCCCAGGCCGCTGGCCGACACGGCCGGCAACTTTGCCCGCAGCCTGCCCTGGCTGGTGGTGCTGGCACCGCTGCTGTTGCTGGGGGCCGGGCCACACCTTAGCGCCGGTGGCTTGCTGTTCGCCCTGGGCTCCGGTGTGCTGGCTTCCGGAGCCGGTTATGCCGTGTGGTATGGCGTGGTGCGGCAGGTCAGTGCGCAACAGGCGGCGACCCTGCAGCTGAGTGTGCCGGTGCTGGCCGGGTTGGGCGGGGTTGCGCTGATCGGTGAGCCGTTATCGCTGCGTTTGTTGCTCGCCAGTGTGGTAGTGCTGGGCGGTATTGCGCTGGCGCTGGTGCCGCGCCGCCAGGCCCTGCAGGCAAAGCCTAGAAAAAGCTGCGCTGGGCCTTGAGGGTGACCACGCTGTCGCAATAGGTGTTCATGCCTGAGTAGGCGTCACAGCTGGTGCCACTGAGGCTCGAGTTGCTGTAGATCAGGTTCAGGTCGATGCCCAGCCAAGGGCGCGACAGTTCCAGCGACCAGTCGGAAAAGGCATTCACCTGGCTGCCATCGCCGATGGTGAAGGGTGTGCCCAGACGGTGATGGGCGAGTTTGACGGTGAGGTCGACATCGAATAAGGGCAGTTGGCCAAAGTCGGCGAACAGCGTACCGGTGCGGTTGTCGGGGTTGTCGCGCAGTGCACCGCCGAACCGGCTGCCCAGCACCGAGACTCCCCCATACAGTGCTATGCTCTCGGCGCCGGCGATGTTTGGCTGGCTGTAGTGGATCAACCCCACTTCATAGCCCAAGGTGCTGTCGAAGTGGTGCTTGTAGCCCATGTAGCTGTCCAGGCGCAGGGTCGAGTTGGCCGTCACCCCCATGCTCGGGGCGTATTGGCCGACGTACAGCCCACTGGGGTGGCTGAAATCCATGCCACCATGAAACGCGCCGACCGCCGTGGGTGAAATCAACCCTTGGGCCATGCTACGTGAAGGGGTGGTGCCGAGTGTAAAGTCGAAATCGCCCAGTTGGCGCTTCATCTGCTGGGCCAGCAGAGGGGGGCTGAACAGCAGGGCAATGCTCAGCAACAGCAGGGGCCTGAACATGGTCACCGTCCTGGAGGGCTTACGGTAGAGCGTTCAAGGATACCTGCCCGAGCGGCCGCTGAAAACCTTGTAGTGGCGGGTTCAGCCTTTGGTCGAACGGTCGGCATCGGCTGCCTCGGTCACCACCGGCAGGTTGCCGGCACGCTGGATCACCCGGCGTTGCTGCTCATAGTCGTCCAGCGACAGACCGCGGCGCTGCAAGGCCTCCAGCTGTAACTGGCGGGTTTCGTCGGCGCTGTACGGCCGCAGTTCAGGGTGGCTGGCACAGCCGCTGCTGATGGCGAGGGTAAGCAGGGCAAACGTGGCAGTCAGCAAGCGGGCCAGGGTGTTCATCAGGTAGCTCCAGGGGCCAAGGGTGTAGGTGGCGAGGCGATGGAGCTAGGTTATATGGTTGTCGCGCCTGGTAGAAATTGCCCCTCTCGATAGTGACTATTGATGCACGGCGCCCTGGCCATTGACGCGCAGAAGCTCAAACCTTGCAGGCTGCCGCCTGGTGGCTCGATCCATGAAAAACGGGGCATACCAGCGATGGCATGCCCCGTTTTTATACCGCAAAAGCGTTTCAGGCGACTTTGACGATCCAGCCAGCCGGTGCTTCCACATCACCGCTCTGGATGCCGGTCAGCTCGTTGTAGAGCTTCTGCGTGACCGGGCCGACCTTCTCCAGGTCGTGGAACACGTGCAGCTTGCCGTTGTACTCGATGCCACCAATCGGGGTGATCACCGCAGCAGTACCGCAGGCGCCGGCTTCGACGAAGCGGTCCAGCTTGCTGATTTCCACGTCACCTTCGACCACGGTCAGGCCCAGGCGCGATTGTGCCAGCTCCATCAGCGACAGGCGGGTGATGCCTGGCAGCACCGAGGCCGATTTAGGCGTGACGAACTCATTGTTGGCGGTAATGCCGAAGAAGTTGGCCGAGCCGACTTCTTCAATCTTGGTGTGGGTCAGCGGGTCGAGGTAGATGGCGTCGGCGAAGTTGGCTTTCTTCGCTTCGGCACCTGGCTGCAGGCTGGCAGCGTAGTTGCCACCGACCTTGGCGGCACCGGTGCCCTGCGGTGCTGCACGGTCGAAGCTGGAGATCTGGAAGTTGTGCGGCTTCATGCCACCCTTGAAGTACGAGCCAACCGGAATGGCGAAAACCGAGAAGATGAACTCGGGAGCGGTGCGCACGCCAATGTTGTCGCCGGTGCCGATGACGAACGGGCGCAGGTACAGGGCGCCTTTACCATGCGGTGGCACGAACTTTTCGTTGGCCTTGACCACTTGCTTGCACGCCTCGATGAACACATCGGTCGGCACCTGCGGCATCAGCAGGCGGGCGCAGCTGCGCTGCATGCGGGCGGCATTCTGGTCCGGGCGGAACAGGTTGATGGAGCCATCCTTGCAGCGGTAGGCCTTCAGGCCCTCGAAACATTGCTGGCCATAGTGCAGCGCGGTGGAGCCTTCACTGATGTGCAGCACGTTGTCTTCGGTCAGGGTGCCCTTGTCCCACTCGCCATTGCGCCATACGGACAGGTAGCGTTTGTCGGTCTTGATGTAGTCGAAACCCAGCTTGTCCCAATTAATGCTTTCGTTGCTCATGACACCCTCATTGTCTTGCTAATGCCCGATCGCTCGGGCTGCTGTTATATGCGCACCATGCCACCTTAATACATCCGTGGCGGATCGGGAACGGCCGGTCAAGAATTGACAGGCTGCGATGCATTATTTGCGGGTGCTGCAGGCGCAGGGACGGCATTGAGGCTGCAAGGTGATTGTCACAATATTGTCAGCGCCTGTGAGATCGAGCGCCGCCCGCGCGGCGCATCGCGAGCTGCGCTCGC